>Ga0209426_1000058_pt1 | contig 205974 bp, 181 predicted proteins | sample Deesub1362B_J571_FD_187697 | JGI IMG/M metagenome (GOLD analysis project Ga0209426, IMG submission 187697) | Deep oceanic, basalt-hosted subsurface ecosystem from Juan de Fuca Ridge flank, Pacific Ocean, CORK Borehole 1362B_J2.571 (SPAdes)... ...
CTGGTATGAGGTGGAGCTTAACCGCCGTGTGGCGGAGTCCGACCTCACCATCTACATCAACACGGCGGTCTGGAGGGGGTTCAACGGGGGATGGAAATCGATCTGCGTGGGGCTGTCCACCTACCGGTCCATCCGATGGCATCACACACCCGACGCCATGTCCATGTCTATGGACCGAAATCCCATGCATGAAATCCTCCAGGAGATGGGCACCCTTGTCATGGAAAAACTGGGGCGGGATCGCTTCTTCAAGGTGGAGACGGTCCTGGCCAATCCGCTGCAAATCGGCAGAGTCTGGGCAGGCGGAATCGACGAGACACGCGAGGAAGCCCTTGCCTTCCTCAAAGAATACTATGTCCCCAGACGGGACATGGTCGAGGAAAAGGCCGACATCGTCCTCTACGGCATCCCCGACTGGAGCCCGTATGCGGCCTTCTCCAGAATGAATCCCATCCTGACCCTTATCTCCACCGGACTGGGATACTTGGGAGGGGTCATCGAGGCCATGGGAAAACCCGGATGTTCGGTGGTGCTCGCGACCCCTTGTCCTGACCGGTGGGACGAGGCCCGCCATCCCTCCTACCGGGAGGTCTGGGATCGGGTTCTCGCATACACCAGGGACCCATACGAGATCCGCGACTGGTTCGAGGAGGACTTTGCCCATCGGACCGAATACATCTACAGATATCGCTACTGTTTCGGATTCCATCCCATTCACGGGATCATGGCCACCTACCCTCTAAAGAGACTCCGTCACGCCTCCAGGGTCTATGTGGCGGGGACCCAAGATCCCCATTTAGTCAGACATCTGGACTTCGAGCCGACTCCGACGGTGGAGGATGCCCTTGAGCGGGCCATGAGCGTCCACGGCAGGAACGCCTCCATCGTATTTATTCCCTACCCCCTTGTCCGGAGTCGGCAGTAAGGAGGAAAGAGGGGCCTCAGTCCCTGGTCAGGGAAAAGGAAAGACCGCAAGCACTCTGGCATTCCTGCATCATGACCTTTGCCCTGTAGGGAGAGGGCTCTCTGGCCACAAGGAGGAGAAAATGGCCGTCAAGTTCAACCAATACTGGGATCTGGCCCCAGGGCGTCGGGCCGAGTACCTGACCTTTCTTCAGGAAGGCTTTCTCCCCGTGATGGAGCAGTTGGGGATCCGGATCGTCGGAGGCTGGACCGTCCTGGTCGGTGAAGGCCCCCGCCTCATCAACGAGGGACGTGCAGAAGACCTCCAACAGATCCAGACGGTATTGAAAGATCCCTCATTCCTGAGGATGAGGGAGCGTCACAGGCGCTTTACTCGAAACTACACCGCCCGGATCCTGACCTCCACGGGCCGCCTTCCCCATCGGCCGCTCCCGGTGGATCAGGCGCGGAGGATGGTCAAGTTGAACCATACATGGAATATTCTGGGCTCCATCCAGGAGGAGGAATACGTGGGCATCCTTCGCAACCTCCTCGTCCCCACCCTCGAGGAGCTGGGCTTGAGCGTCACCGCGGAATGGTCCGTCCTGGTAGGATCCGGTCCTCACATCATCCTCGAGTGCCTTGCCCCCGGTCTGGAGGCGGTGGCCCGCGCGTTGGAGGACACTCGGTATCACCGAGCCATGGCCCAGCTCGATGATCTAGTGGAGGACTACGGGTGCCGCATCCTGGTGCCGCATCGGCTCTTCGTCGAGGCCTTGAAGGAGATACACGGGGTTACCCTGGAGGGGATCTCCGACGGAGAAGCCCGTTCCATGTTTGGGCCAGGCCTGGAATAAGCTCTGAAGGAGAGGTTCAGATGAAGGACTTGGAAGAATATCAAAGGATCTACGACCGTTCCATTTCGGATCCCGAAGGGTTTTGGAGCGAGCAAGCACACTCATTGCTTGTGTGGCGGAGCCCTTGGAAGCGAGTCTTGGATTACGATTTCTCCCGCGGCAGGATCGCCTGGTTTCTCGAGGGACGTCTCAACGTCTCTTACAACTGCCTCGACCGCCATCTGGACGGGTGGCGGAGGAACAAGGCCGCTCTTATCTTCGAGGGAGAACGCATCGGCGACAGCCGCACCTACACATATCAGGAGCTTGCTTACCACGTCAACAAATTCGCCAATGTCCTGCGAAAGCACGGGGTTCGAAAGGGAGACCGTGTTGCCCTCTATCTGCCCATGATCCCCGAGCTCCCCATTGCTATGCTCGCGTGCTGCCGGATCGGGGCTGTTCACAGCGTGGTCTTCGGAGGATTCAGCGCAGAGTCCCTGAGATCGCGGATCAACGACTGCCGGGCCAAGATCCTCGTCACCAGCGATGGAGGATACAGGGGCGGCAAGATCATCCCGCTAAAGCACAATGCTGATGAGGCCCTACAAGGATGTCCATCCATTAAGAAGGTTATCGTGGTACGAAGAACAGGATGGGACGTGGAGATGCAACCCGGGAGGGATCTCTGGTATCATCGAGAGATGCGTGCCTCGGACATCGCTCCCTATTGTCCCCCTCGCTGGATGGATGCCGAGGATCCCCTCTTCATCCTGTACACCTCGGGCAGCACCGGCAAGCCCAAGGGAGTCGTTCATACCACGGGAGGCTACCTCCTCTACGCTGCCTACACCTACCGGCTGGTCTTCGATCACCGAGAGGAGGACATTCACTGGTGTACTGCTGACATCGGATGGATCACCGGACATACTTACCTCGTGTACGGTCCCTTGGCATGCGGGGCCTCCACCGTCCTCTTTGAAGGCATTCCCACCTATCCAGCCCCGGACCGCTTCTGGGACGTGGTGGAGAAGTACCGAATCAGCCTCTTCTACACGGCCCCAACAGCCATCCGAGCCCTCCGCAAGGAAGGAGACGAGTGGGTAAACCGCCACGATCTGTCCAGCCTCCGGGTGCTCGGAAGCGTGGGGGAGCCTATCAACCCTGAAGCTTGGCGATGGTATTACGAGGTTGTCGGAAGGGGACATTGTCCAATCGTGGATACTTGGTGGCAGACGGAGACCGGTGGGATTCTGATCTCTCCCATTCCAGGAGTCACCCCCTTGAAGCCGGGTTCAGCCACGCTCCCCCTCCCAGGAATCCTTCCCACCCTGATCGACGATCGAGGAGAAGAGATCCAGGGACCGGGAGAAGGCTTCCTCTGCTTTAAATTCCCGTGGCCCGGCATAGCTCGAGGCATCTACAAGAATCCGGACCGATTTCAGAAGACCTATTTCTCACCCGTGCCGGGATATTACTTCTCCGGGGACGGCTGCCGGAGAGACGAGGACGGTTACTTCTGGATCACAGGAAGGGTCGACGATGTGATCAACGTCAGCGGGCACCGTCTGGGGACAGCCGAGATCGAGAGTGCCCTCGTGGCCCACCCCGCGGTGGCCGAGGCAGCGGTGGTGGGATATCCTCATCCCATCAAGGGAGAGTCCATCTATGCGTTTGTAGTTCTGCGACCCGAAGTGGAGCCTTCCGCGGACCTCCATAAGGAGCTCGCCCTCCAGGTAAGAAGATCCATCGGACCTATCGCCACACCGGAGAAGATCCAGTTCGCTGATGCCTTGCCCAAGACCCGTAGCGGCAAGATCATGAGGAGGATCTTACGGAAGATCGCCTCGGGCCAAGTCGATGACTTCGGCGACACCTCCACCCTCATGGATCCTTCGGTCCTGGAGCGTCTCATCCAACAAAAGGTGTAGAAGGAGGGCCTGTCGAGGAACCAAAAATCACGTCCCGATGCCCAGTCGAGGGAAATGGTGTTCCTCAATGAAGCGGACCACCTCCTCGCAGGCAGTTCTACTCTTCATGGCCTCCTCTTGAGATATGAAGACAGGGCGGTCGTGGAGGGAGGGAAGGCCATCGCCCTGAAAGACCCCCCCGAAGAGGAGCTCGGCATCATCCCGAATGGGAACCTCAATGAGGGTAGCCCAGGCCAACGTCCAGGCCCTCGTCATGGAATCCAGCACATAACCTCCACAGCCAAGGGCAAGGATCCTCGGGGCCAAGGTCCGTAGAAGCCCCACCGCCCGGACATAGCCGTGTGTAGTCAACCGAAGATTCGACATGGAGTCCGAGGCAAGCGCATCCGCCCCCAGGACCGCCACCAGAACATCGGGAACAAAGGCGCGGGCAATGGGAGGAAGCAAGCGAACGAAAGCCCAAAGAAACGTCTCGTCCCCCGTGCCTGCGAGGAGCGGGACGTTGATGTTGAACCCCTTCCCTTTTCCCTCGCCCATTTCCTGAACGAATCCGCTTCGATGAGGAAAGAGGGTCTCGGGGTTCTCGTGAAAGGAGACGGTCATTACATCGTCTCGATGGTAGAAGGCATCCTGAACCATATCTCCATGGTGGGCATCGATGTCCACGTAGAGCACCCTCCAGCCCCCAGAGAGGAATCGCTGAATGGCCAGGACCACATCGTTTAAATAGCAAAACCCCGCAGCGAAATCAGGACCCGCATGGTGCAGCCCTCCGGTGGGTCCGAAAACCACCTCAGCCTCTCCATCCAAAAGAAGGCGTGCGCCAAGGAGACTACCTCCCACCACCAAGCGATGGTAATCGAAACATCCAGGGTAGACAGGACATTCCAAGGTGCCGAGCCCGGATGCCAACATGCTCTCTTCGAACTTGCCCTTGTTGGCCCTCTCGAGGAGGCCCAGGTACTCTTTCTTGTGGTAGCTTTTCAGCTCCTCCAGGGTGGCCCTTCTCGGGCTTCGAAGTGCCACTCCCTTCACCTCTAAGAGGCCCTGCCGCCGACAAAGTTCAATGGTGGCTTGGGATCGCTCGAAGATCCAAGGATAGCCTTCGTAAGCTCGAAACGCAGTGAAGCGTTCCGAATGAAGAAAGACTGCCCGGAGGCTCATTCCATCTTCTCACCCAGATCCAGGACCATCTCCCTCTCTGGCTCCAGCGAGGGAGAGGTAAACTGAAATCCGACTTTCCGAAAACACCGGATGGCCGCTGTGTTCGTGCTTTGGACCGTCAACCAAATGCGCCCTTCTCCGACTCGCTTGAGGTCACGGCCTATGCGCCTGAGGGTCTCGGTCCCTATCCCCCTTCCTCTGTAACCTTCCTGGAGGAAGATCACCACCTCAAACAGCGGAGCTCCCAAACGGGTGACTGCCGCATGCCCTATCACGCGGTCCTTGTGCCAGACTATGTAATTGATCCAGTTCTCCATTAGGTCCCGGACCCATCGATGCCGCTCCTTTCTCTTTACAGGGGGTATGCCCTGAAACACCCCTTTGGGTTTGAAGACATCGTAGAAACCGCGGAGCTCCTCCAGGCGGGCTGGTCCTGCCCGCTCCAGAAAGAGCTTTCGTCCGTCCTTGTCCCTGATCTCCTCCCGGGAAAAGGAAGACGGTTCGATCCTTTTCGGATCGGCCATGCCCGGCACCCGCTCTCCCGACAATCTTCTTTCAGAAGGACGCCTTCTGGCATTCTATCCCTACATTCCGTGTGCCTCAACCAGAGACCTGGAGATGAACAGTCGTTCCTGGCCAGAGCCCACACCCCTCTGGATTTTGCCCCCGGCTTCCTTTCAGTGGAAGAAAAGGACCGCTGCTGGCCTTGAAGATAATATTATCCTGAAGAGGGGAGGTGGCCGATCTTGGACAAAAACGGCCGATCAATCCGTTCCTACACTGCGCCTTTTCTCGAGAAGCGTGGCCTCGATGGCGCGGATCCATTGGGGAGGGTAGGGGACCCGGAAAGCGGCGGTATCCCGTTCCTTCTTTTCATTGAAAAAGTCCACCTTGATCACGGATTGATGGAGGTCCACACCCTTGTGGCTTCGGCCGTGGTAGATCCGGACTATGCTCTTCCCCAAGATCTCCAGCTCCATCTTGGAGAAGCGGCTTCGGTAGAAGAGTCGATCGGGCAACAGGACCAGAAATCCGCTGGACTTGCGGATCCCTCGTCCCTCGGAGCTCCTGCCGAAGTAGTTGACCCCGAAGCTTACGGCCAGGACCCGCTGCCCCCGGAAACGCCGTTCGATCCACCGGCGGTCCAACCATCGGATCCAGGCGATGTAGAAAAGGACCCCGAAAAACGCGGCCGCGATGATCAACCATCCGTGATTCTGGTAAAAACTATCCATCCCTCCCCCCGACACGGTCTCTCTTTCGAGACATTGCTCTTTTGCCCGCGAATCTCATTCAAGAGAAGGTTAGGGGAGAACAAGAGGGCTCTTTTACCGAAATTGCGCAAGGTAGACGATGAGCTTTTTCCGGGTCATCCGATATCGATAACCGCCTGAGGAGGCCCCCATGGCGGCCAAAATGGAATCCGCAATGGCCTCATCGCTGTAGCCTTTGCGGCGAAGCTCCCGTATCCGCCCAGCATTCATCTCTATGAGGTTCTTGAACCCCTCCATGTCGCGGATATAGAAGACAACGAAGCCGAGGACGAAGACCAGGACCGAGGATCCCAGTGCCACATACACGTCATAGGCGGGATCCGGAAAGATGGGCCGAAGGATATTATTGGGGTTACCTGCATTGAAGATGCTGTAACAGGCCACAAGCCCGGCCAGCACCATCAAGACGGAGACGGCATGAAAAAGGATGCGGGACAAATCCAAGGCCTCCGGAGCAGCACCTTCGCTCCGTCATCCCCGTAGGGGAAGGGGGGAGGGATTCTCCCCCCACATGGTTCTATTCGATGACAACGGGCCGCATTTCGCCTTCCTTCAAGGCCGCCCACTCGGCCTCGGCCTTTTCCCATGCCTCGTCCGAGGCCTCGGTCTCCCAGAACTCCAGCCCCCGTTCTGCACGGGAGGCCCCCGGAAGGAGGTTGTCCAGGATAAGGCCCGTAATCCCGGTTACGGCCATACCCGTGGTGAGAATGGCCTGGAGAATGTTCCCGAGGACCTTGGCCACGGGCCCGGCGGAACTCCAGTCGATGGGATGGGCGTTGGCCGATAGCATGGTGCTGAACTCATAGGGGACGCTCAGGCCCGCGAAGAAAGAGATGCCGATGATGAAAAGGTTACGGGAGTTGTTGAGGTTGACCAACTGGAGGTTGGACAGACCCACCGCCGCGATCATCCCGAAGAGACCCACGAACATGGACCCGACTACTGGCTTGGGCAACGTGGAGAGCACCGCTCCGAACTTGGCCACAATGGGGATGAACAACATCACGGCCGCACCGCAGCGTATCACCCTGCGGCTTGCCACGCGGGTAAGGCCGATGGATCCGATGTTCTCGGAATAGCTCGTCGTCCCGTTGCAGGTCTGAAGGATTCCCGCGATCAGACATCCCAACCCCTCGGCTCCCAGCCCCCTGGAGATCATCTTACCGGTCGGCACAGGGGCCTCGGAGATGCGAGCACAGGCGTAGTAGTCGCCGATGGACTCGATCATGGAGGCCAGGTATCCAGCCAGCATGCCGAACACTCCGGCCCACAGGGTCGAGCTTCCCAGATCAGGGAAGCCCCACTTGAAGGGCACCATGGGTTTGAAGCTGATCCAGGGGGCCGCAGCCACTAGATCTGTCCTCAGGTATGCAGGGTTGTCGGGCGGAATCAGCCCCGTGACGGTCCCGATCAGGGAGACGATCCAGCCAGTGGCGATGGATAGCAATACGGGAAATAGCAGAAAGACTCGGGATTTCCTCGAGAAGACCTGGGAGTAGATGATGAGAGCCAGAAGCGTGATGATGGAGATGGTCCAGTTGCTGGCCATCCAGGGGGCTCCAATACTGAATAGGGCGAGCCCGATCATGGCGATGGTGGGGCCGATGACTATGGGGCTGATGGCCTTCCGAACATACCCCATGATTCCGCTGTAGCCCAAAAAGATCTCGAAGATGGAGGCAATCATAATGGCCCCCGCCACCTCCTGGATCTGAATCTGCCAGATGGGCTCCGGCCCGCTGAGCTTCTTGGAAGCCACCATCCCTATGATGGCGAAGGTGGGGCCCAGAAACGAGAAGGTCCCCCCCTGAATGATGGGGAGTCGATTGCCCAGAGGGGACTGCTGGATCAAGGTGCAGATCCCCGAAGTAAAGAAGATGGTGGAGATCATCAGCGCCAGCTGGTCCTGGGGAAGCTTCATGGCTCCCCCGATGATGAAGGGAATGAGCACTGTGGCGCCGAACATGGTCAGGTACTGCTGAATCCCGAGAAGGACCGCCAAAGGCCACCTAGGCTTGCTCCCGATGGGATAGACGATCCATCCTTCGGCCACCTGAGCGTTGCTCTGTTCGCTCATGGGTCCCCTTGACCTCCTTTTCTCTGGTTATACCCCCAAAGGGCAAACCCTGAAAGTGGTGAAAACGAGACCTTCCGTGACCTCCCTTCCCATCTTTACGGCATCCCCCCTTTCCTAAGAAGAGTTGTGAAACGCTTTTACATTCCTACCTCGGGAAACGAGAAAGTTCCCCTTCTTTCCCGCGGACACCGGCTCGAAACCTGCCGAGCCTCCCCCTCCAGTGGGGGGGGCGGGTTTCAATTGAGGACGTTATATCGGTAGGGTCCTACGCTGTCAAGCGAAATGGTTTCCGTTTAATGAACCGACCCGCACCCGGCTCCCCTACGAACTGGCCATCCTTGACGATCACCCGTCCATTGGAGATCACGATGCGCGGCACCCCCTTTCCCTTGAAACCCTCGTAGGGCGTATAGTCCACATTTTGGTGGTGGGTCTTTGCACTGATCTCGAAGGGGGCCTTGGGATCGAAGACCACTAGATCAGCATCGCTCCCCACGGCCACAGTCCCTTTCTGTGGGAACATACCGAAGAGCTTGGCCGGGGCCGTGGAGACGAGCTCCACGAACCGGTTCAATGTGATCCTCTTCTTGTTGACTCCCTCGTGGAAGAGGAGCATCAGACGATGCTCGATTCCGGGGGCTCCGTTGGGAATCGCGGCAAAGCTGTCTTTGCCCAAGTCCTTCTGCCCCTTGAAATTGAAGGGACAATGGTCCGTGGAGACCAATTGGAGGTCTCCGGCGGCCAGACCCTTCCAGAGTACCTCCCAGTTGGACCTGTCCCTCAGGGGAGGTGACATTACGTATTTGGCACCCTCGAACCCAGGCTCCAGATAGTTCTTTTGGGAAAGCAACAGATACTGCGGGCAGGTCTCAGCAAAGGCAGGGTAGCCCTCATCCCTGGCCTCCTTGACCTTTTCCAGGGCCTCCTTGCAGGAGAGGTGGACGATGAAAACGGGGGCTCCGGCCATTTTGGCGATGGCGATCCCGCGGCCTGTGGCCTCCCCTTCCGCCGCCGGGGGACGGCTCAAGGCATGGTACAGGGGCCCGGTCTTTCCTTGAGAGAGGTAGTCATTGATGAGGATATCCAGCACATCGCCGTTCTCCGCATGGAGCATGACCAAGGCCCCGGATGCCTTGGCCTTTTTCAGGACCTGGAAGAGTGTCCCGTCGTCGATCATCAATGCTCCCTTGTAGGCCAGGAAGCACTTGAAGCTGGATACCCCCTGCGCCACCAACTTGGGGATCTCGGCCATGATCTCCTCGTTGATCCACGTGACGGCTACATGGAATCCATAGTCGATGACTGCCTTGCCTTCGGCCTTGCCTTTCCAAGTCTTCAGGGCCTCCTCCAATGTCATCCCCTGGCCCTGGATGGCGAAATCCACGATGGTGGTGGTCCCTCCATGGGCCGCCGCGATGGTCCCCGTGCGGAAGTCATCCGAGGATACAGTCCCGCCGAACGGCATGTCCAGATGGGTATGGATATCGATCCCTCCAGGAAAGACATAGAGGCCCCGAGCGTCCACTTCCTCTTTGGCCCGCGTTTTGATCTTCCTGGCGATCTCGATGATTTTCCCCTTTGCGATCCCCACATCCGCACGGTAGGTGTCCGTGGCCGTCACGATGGTCCCATTTGCGATCTTGAGATCCATGGCACCCTCCTTACACACTCTTTAGAACCTTGGATAAGGGCCGGGAGGGGGAAGATGCCCCCCTCCCCGGGTTTCTCTCCCCTGCGGCTCCGGGGGACACCTCAGACGCTCTGCCGTGGCTTCAGAACCACGCAGTCCCATACCGGGCATACGTGTTGGCAAAGGGAGCAACCCGTGCACTTCTCAGCGTCCACCCAGGGAGTCCGGTCCTCTTTGAGCTGGATGGCTTGGTAGCCCGCATCCCGACAGCTCACGTAACAAAGATCGCACTTGATGCACAGCTCCTCATTGATGGAGGAGACGAGTCGGACCTCGCGGCTCAGGTCGGTCTGCCCCACCAACTTCTCCAGGGATCGTCCCACCATATCGGAGATACTCCCGAACCCTTTGTCCTCCATATAATTCTCAAGGCCGTCCAGTAAGTCCTCGATGATTCCATAGCCTCGGGCCATCACCGCGCTGCATACCTGGAGTGTGGAGGCCCCGAGCAGTAGGAACTCCGCCGCGTCCTCCCAGGTGTTGATCCCGCCGATGCCGGAGATGGGGATCTCGACGGCCTTGGCGATGGTGGCCACGGCCTTCAGGGCGATGGGCTTGATGGCTGGCCCGGAAAGCCCTCCGTGGGCCGAATAGCCGGCCACGCTGGGTTTCGGGACCAGGGTCTCCAAGTCGACTCCGATGATGGCGGCTACCGTGTTGATGGCAGATATGGCATGAGCCCCTGCATCCTGGCAATATTTGGCCACAACCCCCACGTCGGTGACATTGGGGGTCATCTTGGCCATCACGGGGATATCCACCGCCTCCACGGTCCAGCGAGTCACACGTGCGGCCAGCTCCGGGTCCTGTCCTATGGCCGCTCCCATCCCCACCTCTGGCATACCGTGGGGGCAGGACATGTTGAGCTCGATCATGTGGGCTCCGGCCTCCTCACACTTTTTGGCCATGTACTGCCATCCGTCGGGCTTGCTGGCGTCATCCATGATGCTGGCTATGACCACATGATCCGGGTACTTCTTCCTCAAATGCTCGATCTCCTTGAGCCAGACCGAGAAACTGCGATCCGTCACCAGCTCTATGTTCTCGAAGGCATATATCTTCTTGGGTTCATCTGCGGGTCCCGGAAAGCTGAGGCTGGCCAAACGGGGGGTGACGTTGACGATGCTTTCGGCATCGGTCACCAGGGTCTTAGTGACGGCCCCGGCCCACCCCGCCTCGAAGGCCCTTCCCATCATCTCACCGGTGGTGGTGGGTGGAGCCGAGGAGAGGATGAAGGGATTCTTGAAACGAATCCCGCAGAAATCCACGCTTAAATCCATGTCTCCTCCAATCTTCATCGCAAAAACCTCCTTGCGGACGGTTTGTTTAAGAGGATGCCTGAATCCATGCATCCATGGCAAAGGCGGCCCGCTTTCCATCCGCCACCGCCTCCACGGCCGTGCCCTTTCCTCGGATAAGGTCACCTCCGGCGTAGACCCCGGGCACCGACGTGGCCAGGGTCTCTGGATCCACCTGCACGAGACCCCTCCGGTCCCGCTCCAGTTCCTCCCAGCCAGGCGGGGGTCCCTGCCCCACGGCAACAAGCGCCATGTCGCAAGGAATCCGAAACTCCGTGCCCTCCTTGGGAAGAGGACGTCGACGCCCACTCTCGTCCGGCTCACCCAGCGTCATCTCCATGCACTCCACACCCGTGAGGCGTCCTTTCTCCCCCACGAAACGGACCGGGTTCGTCAACATGCTAAGTATCACTCCTTGATCGCGGGCAAAACGGCGTTCCGACTCCCATGCCGGCATCTCCTCTTCGGACCGGCGGTAGACCAGGGTCACCTCTCGGGCTCCCAACTTCTTGACCGTTACGGCGGCGTCGATGGCCGCATTGCCTCCCCCCACCACAAGCACCCGGTCTCCCACCGGGAGAGCCAAATCACGCTTCTCCAAGATGGCCAGATTGACCTCCCTAAGGAAATCCAGCGCCTGATGCACCCCTCTGAGATCCTCCCCCTCCACGCCCAGCCGATAGGGCCGTCCGCAGCCTGCCCCTAGGAAGACGGCTCGATACTCTGGGAGAAGTGCCTTGGATGAATCTACGAGTTGAGAGATGTTCATTCGAACTCCCAAGGAGAGAACAAACTCCACTTCCCGCTCCACCACCTCCTTGGGGAGACGATAGGGAGGAATCCCATAGGTCAAGATCCCTCCTGGACGGGTCTCTGCCTCGAAGAGATCCACATCATAGCCGAGGCGCCTTAAATAGCAGGCCGCAGAAAGCCCGGCGGGTCCTGATCCCACCACGGCCACCCGGATCCCCTTTAGTGGGAGGGACCGAAGGGACTTGGGGCCCTTCCTGACCTCTTCATCCGCGGCGAACCGCTGCAAGAGTCCGATCTTGATGGGTTTGGCCAGCTCCGAGGAGCTGCACATCTTTTCGCATAGGACTTCCTGGGGGCAAATCCTGGCGCAGACACCGGCCAGAATATTGTCCTCCTTGATGACACGGATGGCCCCCGCAAAGTTGCGCGTGGCGATCTGGCGGATGAACTTGGAGACGTCCACTCCGGCAGGACATCCCTTGACGCAAGGGGCATCATTGCACTTGATGCATCGGGAGGCCTCGGCCACGGCCTCCTGGGGAGTCATCCCGCGGCGGTCCTCCTTTAAGGCATCCCGCAAGAGCTCATATTGCATAGGAACCACGGCTCCTGATCCGACCCTCTCCTCATCCCCCGTCGATAACGGGGAGGACCTCCACGTGGTCTCCTGGGGAGGGCTTGTGATCGGGGTCCTTCCGGGCCCCGTTGACGAGATAGAGCATCACCTCCTGAGCTGGAACCCCTAAGGTCCTCATAAACGAGGCGATGCTTTTCCCCTCCGGCCAGATCTCCTCCCAAGTCCGAATCCGCTCTGGATGATATCGCCAGAGATGACCGTGAAGGGTCACACGAACCTTTCCAACGCGCATGGCCCGACTACCTCATCAACACCAGGGCCCAATCCAGCTCCAGCTCGCGAAGTTTTTCAGCCGCTGGGATTCCCTCCTCGCTCCAGCCCCTCAACTCATAGTACTCATGGAGCATCTTCCCGAGGTGGGGAAGAACGCCCTGAGCTCGTCCGTCGGGACGGGGGAAGTTTAAAAGACGAGGGGGCAAGATATCGTCCTTGCGGCTGATCCCAAGCCGGACATTGTAAAGACGCTTCAGATTGAAGATCCGCTCCCCGACCCGGAGAAGTTCCTCCTGGTCCATGGACCAACCCGTCACCTTCTCCACCCATCGGGCGATCATCCGTGGACCAACCCGGCCCAAGAATAGGAATTTGCAAAGGCCCAATGGGTTGTAGATGGACATATAGTTCTGCAGATCGAAGGCTATCTTGCCCTTCCCATCGTTGCTGTGTGGGTCCGGAGGTTCAGTGTATCCCATATCCTCCAGAGGGATCCCTCGGCCGAGGAAATAGGTAAGCCCCTCCAGATGGCATCCTCCCCTGACGGCCGTGGCGTAGCTGACGGCCATGGAGGTGAAGGCACGCGGGTCGTGGAACGCCACATCTAGCCCTTTTACATCCACCACGTACTCCAGGGCACGAGGACCGATCTGTTCCGCTGCTCTCCTAGCCCCTTGAGCTAACAGGGCACCGATCCCCTCCCCATAGGCGATGCGATCCACCAACTTGAGAATGGCCTCCACATTGCCCCACCGGAGATCCAGACCATCGGTGTCCTTTGAGGTCAGCAAGCCCTTCTCGTAACATTCCATGGCAAAGGCCACGGCGGCACTGGTGCTGATGGTGTCAAGACCGTAGCGATTGCACTGTTCGTTGGCCCGGGCGATGGCGATAAAGTCGTCGTTGAGGAGGTTCGCTCCGAATCCGGCCAATGTCTCGTACTCCGGCTGATGGGAGACCCGTTCCTCGCCGGAGTCGCCGGGATACCGGATGATCTTGGCGCATCGGATAAGGCAACCGTAACATGCATAATGACGCTCCAGATGTTTGGGAAGGTTAGTCTGGGCGCAGATGGCCGTGGCCCCCTCGGCCCATCTCCCGCCTCTCCAGTTCTGGATGGGGAGATCTCCATGGGCCTCCACAGCCTCCACCCCACCCGCGGTGCCGAATTGGGTCAACCCCGCCGCGAACTTCTGGATATAAGGGATATCCTCCTTGAATAGGGCCCTGAGGCCTTCGACGTCGTGGACGGGTACTTTCCCTTGACCCCGCACCACCATGGCCTTCACGTTCTTGGAGCCCATCAATGCGCCGAACCCGCACCTTCCAGCAGCCCGGGAACGGGAACCCTCGAAGATGACCGAGGCCATCCGGCACTGCCTTTCGCCGGCCACCCCGATGGCGGCGACCCTGGCCCTCGCATCCGTCTCCTGCCGGAGCCTCTCATCGGTCTCAAAGGTATCCAGACCCCAGAGATGAGAGGCATCCCGGATCTCCACTCCCCTGGAGGTGATCCAGAGGTAGACCGGTCGGTCCGCCTTCCCTCGAAGGACTAGTCCGTCCACCCCGGCTTTTCTCAACTCCGCCCCCCAGAACCCCCCTGCTGTGGTCTCCCCCCAGATCTCGGTCAGAGGGGACCGACCCGCCAGGATGGTCCGACAGCCCGTAGGGACGGGAGTCCCGGTCAGAAGACCCGGAAGGACCACCAGAGGTGCCTTCTCCGAGAGGGGAGGGACCGATGCATCCAACTCCTCATAGAGGAGCTTCGCTGCAAGGCCGCTCCCGGAAAAATAGAGTCGGAAGTCCTCCTGCGGCACTTCCACCCGTCTCACGTCTCTGGTTTCGAGATCCACCTCGTAGAGCAGACCGAAAAAGCCTCCTGCCATATCCTGCTCCTTATTTGAACTTCAGATGGAAAAACACAACCCACCCGGAAGCGCATCGGGGCAAGCCTCTCGGTCCAGCTTGGCTCAGTCGTCCTGATGGAAGAAATCGCTGGTTCTGGAAGCGGGCACTCCCGTGCTCTCTGCCTGGCGATCCGCAATCTCCAGGCTCTTGTCCAGGATGTCGATCCCCTCGTCGATCTGCTCAGGGGTGATAATCAGGGGAGGAGCAATGACCAGGTTATCGTACCATGCGGCGATGTAGAGACCTCGCTGCATGGCGTCGGCGGCCACCTTTCCGGTCATCAACTCCTTGGAGGTGAACTTGTCCGCCTTGACATTGAAGGGCTCTTTGGTCTTGCGGTTCTTGACCAACTCCAGTCCCCAAAAGTGGCCGATTCCTCGGACGTCTCCGACACACTCGTGGCGGTCGGCCAACTCGTAGAGACGTCTCCTGAGATGTTTGCTGGCCCTTTGGGGCAGACCCGATTCCATCAATTTCTTGTATTCGGCGACAGCGGCCGGTATGGCAGACATGACCAGGGGGTGGAAGGCATAGGTGTGACCATGGACTAAAAACTCCTCGTCGAAAAAGCGGGCCACCTTCTCGTTGGTTACGGTAATGCCCGCAGGGGCGTAAGCTCCTGTGCACCCTTTGGCCGTAGTCATCACATCGGGGACCACCCCCCAGTGCTCCAAGGCGAAGGCCTTGCCCGTCCGGAACCAACCCGACATGACCTCATCGGCCACCAGCAACACCTCGTTCTCGTCACAGATCTGGCGCACAATGGGATAATATTCGGGCGGCGGCACCAGTCGCCCGTTGGTGCCGACCACGGGCTCTACTAAGACCGCGGCCACGTTGCCCTCTTCCTTGATCATGTAGTCCAGGTAGCGGGCGCATTGGACGTTGCATCCCGGATAAGACAGACCGAACGGACATCGATAGCAGTAGACGTCCGGGGCAAAGCGAACCCCTTGGACCGTGCAGCGTGCCCTCTCGGCGAACCACCTCCTCGTGTCTCCGGTGAAAGTCACGCTGGCGATGGTAGCCCCGTGGTAGGCGTGATACCGAGAGATGACTTTATAGGCGGGAAATTTACACTGACGCACTATCTTCAGTGCGGCCTCATTGGCCTCGGTGCCGCTTGTGGAAAAAAAGAACTTGTCCAGGCCCTCCGGCATGACGGAGCGCAGTGCCTCCACCGCCGCCATGGAGGCTTCATTGGCGAAACCGGGGGCGATGTAAGGCAGTTTCTCCGCCTGACGAATCATGGCCTCGATGATGGCCTGGTTTTTGTGGCCGAGATTGGAGCACATAAGCTGAGAGGAAAAGTCGAGGTAGGGCTTTCCCTTGGCATCGTAGAAATAGACCCCCTCTGCATCGACGATGAGCAAGGGATTCGTCCATGCGTTCTGCCGATTCCAAGTCCCGTAGGTGTGCCTCGCAAACTCCTTGACCTTCTCTTCTGCTTGACTCATCTGAATCCCTCCGTGGTGGCTGCCTCCGAGGGCTGCAGATAATCCCTCCCGGCTCCGAGCAAAGGGGGCAGCCCTCTGTCCTCTCGTCCCGCACTTGAGCCGGAATGAACCGCACGATATTTTCGATCAATTAACTAGGGAAGCAGGTCCACGATTTCGTCGTATGTCTCGGGCCGTCGATCCCTGAAGAACTGCCAGACGTTCCGAACCTCGCGGATCATGTCGAAGTCCAGCTCGGCCACCACCAGCTCGTCTTTGTCCCGAGACCCCTCGGCCACGATCTGCCCCCTGGGGTCGCAGAAATAGCTCGTCCCGTAGAACTCCCCAATGTCCCACGGCTTCTCGTGTCCCACACGGTTGATGGCCCCCACGAAATATCCGTTGGCCACGGCATGAGCGGGCTGCTCCAGCTTCCAGAGATATTCGCTCAGACCGGCCACTGTGGCCGAAGGATTAAAGACGATCTCCGCCCCGTTCAGCCCAAGGATCCTGGCTCCCTCTGGAAAATGGCGGTCGTAACAGATGTAAACTCCCACATTGCCGTAGGCCGTTACAAAGACCGGATAACCCAAGTTGCCCGGCTTGAAGTAGAATTTCTCCCAAAAACCCGGATGAGTATGAGGGATATGATTTTTCCTGTACTTCCCGAGATAGCTCCCGTCTGCATCTATGACAGCTGCGGTGTTGTAATAGACGCCGGTGATCTCTTCCTCATAGATGGGCACGATGATGACCATCCCGTGCTTCTTGGCCTCTTCCTGCATGAGCTTCGTGGTCGGGCCTTCGGGAATCCTCTCGGTCATGGAATACCAGCGGGTGTTCTGCTCAGCCGGAAAATAGGGTCCGTAGAAGAGCTCCTGTAAGCAAAGGATCTGAACTCCCTGTCTTCCGGCATCGTTGATGAGCTTTAGGTTTTTTTCGATCATGTGCTGCTTGATTTTGTCCAGCTCCTCGTTCCCCGAAAGCTCACAGTGGGTTTGAATCAACCCACATTTCACAATGCGTGCCATCGCAACCTCCTCCTTTGTAAACCTCATCAATGATTATTCGGAAAACTTAAAATTAACACTACATTGATTTACATGTCAATCGCCCAAGCCTCTCCAAGACCTCTTCGTCCGAGAGATCGGACCAACGTTCATAGGCGTCGGCCACGGCAAAGACGGGAAGACGGCTGATGTCCGGACAAATCAGATCGTCCACCAAAGGGCGCACTCGGCGGTAGGCCCTCCTGGAAGATGTGGGCACGGCCACCAGCAACCGTGAGGGACTATGACTCCTCACAAGCCTCACAGCGGCCTCCATAGTGGATCCGGTGGCCAGACCGTCGTCCACCAAAATAACCGTTCTCCCTCGCAGGCCGGACCAACGGGCCCAGTCTCCGAAGCGTTCCATGCGATGCTGAATGCTCGCCCAAGCCCTCTCCTTCTGCCTTTGGATCTCCTCCTTCCCCAGCCCAAGGTGCCGAATGAGCTCCTGATCCAGCACCAGCGAACCATCGCTGCCCAAGGCCCCGAATCCTGCTTCGGGATTCCAGGGAACTTGAAGCTTCCTCACGACCAGGAGCCGAAGGTCGCACCCCAAGGCCTCGGCCATGGGGGCTGCGACGGCGGCGCCCCCATTGGGGATGGCCAGCAGGAGGCAGGGTCTCTCCATGCGTCCCACCAACAAGGCCGCCAGTATCCGACCCGCTTCCTCCCGGTCCCGGTATCGCTTCCCCTCCATTGAGAGAGGCCTCCATCTAAGATGGATCTACTCCATTCTGTCGCGAGATTCCTCCTTGATCCGCCTCAGAGCCTTTCTCCCCAGCTCATCGGAGTAGCGATGCCAAGGATTGCGATCTTGGTCCTCCGGAAGGCGCTTCACCACGAAATGGCATCGGTCTGCCCCTTTGGGGATCAGCTCTTCCACCCATGCCGTGAATCTCCCGAATCCCTTCTCCTGAGCCGCCTGTATCATCCCCTCAACGAAATAGCGCTGCACCCGGCAATCGAAGGCCGTATAGCAATCCTGATGAGGGCACCAAAGGATGTCGAATTCGCATCGATCTTCGGAGACGATCCAGGGCCTCTCCAAGGAGGCGTAGAGAATCGTGTTGATCCCTGTGACCGCAAAGGAAAGGCGCTTCATCTCTCCCAGGTCCTCCGGAATGGTGGAGTTGTCCAGAAGGCCTTTCATGGCCTCGAAACCCGCTCGATTGATGGCCTTCCTCACCACCTGTTGGCCTTCCTCTCCGAAAGCCTCCTCCACCGCCTTGAGGATTTCCAAAACGGCTGTGGCCTGCATGGTCCCCCAGACGAACAAAACCGCGGGGTCGAAATCCTTACGTCCTTCGACAGCTTTGCGAAACTGCTCCACGGCTTCAGGATATGGTGTGCCTAAACGGACCCTCTCATAACCCTCGTCGGGACGACGTCCGCGCGACCAGATCCCCTCCTTCGTAGGATACTTGGGCCTTGGCATTTCTCTGCTCCTCCTTTCTGTCCAGATCTTCAATATTTGCACTCTATCACGCCCCCTTGAGACCCTCCAATCCGCAATCGATCCAAGGGATGGGTCACACCAGGAAGAGGGGAACGGGACCCCCCAGGGTGTCAGCAAAGATCATCCGGCTGGTGCCCGGCTCCATTAATAATCCGCCTTTCCCGTTGGGAGCTTTCATACAGCAGCCCCTCGGGCTTTTCAAGACCCTTGACGGCCGAGGTGTCACCCCATAACCTTTGGAAACCGGCGCCCCTCACCGCTTCTTTAGGGATGGGGATGTAGCTGGATGGGCAAGACGGTTATGATTGCCGAACGCGTCCAAAGGCTTCGGGATCAAATGAAAAAGGCGGGAGTCCACGCCTATCTCGTCCCCAGTTCGGATCCCCATCAGAATGAATCCGTCCCCCCATGCTGGCGTCGCCGTGAGTGGATCAGCGGATTTAGAGGCTCCGCTGGCACCGTGGTGGTTACTCAGGACCGGGCCGCTCTATGGACCGACGGCCGCTATCACCTACAAGCCCAAGAGGAGTTGGATCCCCGGGTCTTCACCCTCTTCCCTCTAGGAGTCCCCGGTGTAAGGGAGTTGCACGATTGGCTGGCAGAGGAGCTTCCCGAAGGCGCCGTGGTGGGAGTGGACCCCAGGCTTCTCTCCGTGGAAGAGGCCAAAAGACTGGAGGACCTTTTGAGGGACTCAGGAAAGGGCCTGCGGTACCTAGAGGAAAATCTGGTGGATCGGATCTGGGAGGACCGCCCCCCTCTTCCTCTTGAGCTCATCCGAATCCATCCCTTGAAGTTCACGGGGGAATCCGTGGCCTCAAAGCTGGCTAGGCTCAGAGAAGAGATGACCCGAAGGGGAGCCGACGTCCATGTGCTCGGTGCCCTGGATGCCGTGGCTTGGCTGTTCAATCTGAGGGGAAGAGATATCCCCTACAGCCCCGTCTTCATCTCTTATGCCCTGATCACTCGGGATGAGGCCTTCCTCTTCGTGGAGCCTCGGAAGCTCCATCCCCAGATCAAAGAGGCGTTGGGAGATAATGTCCTGTTACGCCCCTATGAGGACTTCGAGCGGGTCCTCGCTCGGTGGGCGTCCCAGAGGGCCCGGATCTGGATCGACCCCCAGCGGACCAGTCGTTGGGTCCTGCAAAAAGTGGAAGCTGAAGGGAGGCCCTTGCTTCGCGAAAGCCCCCTGTTCCGCCTCAAGGCGATGAAAAATCCGGTGGAACTCCGTGGAATGCGCGCTTGTCATTTGCGCGATGGAGCCGCTTTGGTAAGATTCCTTCACTGGCTCTATGAGGAAGTCCCCAAAGGAAAGGTGACCGAATGCTCCGCGGCCCGCACTCTCGAATCTTTTCGCTCGGAGATGGACTACTGGCAGGGCCCCAGCTTTGAGACCATCGTGGCCTACAATGCCCATGGGGCCGTCATCCATTACACGCCCACACCACGGACGGACGTCCCCCTCGCACCGGAAGGACTCCTTCTCGTGGACTCAGGAGGGCACTATCTTGACGGTACAACTGATGTGACCCGAACTGTGGCGCTAGGTCCCCCTTCACCCGAACAGCGCAGGAGATTCACCCTTGTGCTCAAGGGACACATCCGACTGGCCCGGACTCGATTCCCAAGGGGGACACCTGGGAGGCAACTGGACGCCCTGGCCCGGACCTATCTCTGGGAAGAGGACTTGGACTACCGGCATGGGACTGGACACGGCGTTGGAGCCTATCTCAACGTTCACGAAGCCCCCCCCTCCCTCTCCCCCAAAGGGGACGGGACTCCCCTTGAGCCAGGGATGGTGGTCTCCAATGAACCCGGCTACTACGAAGAAGGGAGGTATGGGATCCGGATCGAGAGCATGATGGAAGTGGTGGAGGACCCGAAGAGTGGGTCCTCTCCCTACGGCCCCTTCTACAAGTTCGAGGTAATGACCCTGGCCCCCATCGATCGGAGATTGGTGGATCCCCGACTCCTCACCCCCGATGAGCGCATCTGGCTCAATTCCTATCATGCCCGGGTGAGGGAGGCCTTGACCCCTCTGCTGGATCAGGAAACAAGGCAATGGCTAGCCAAGGCCACAGAGCCTCTCTAGAGCGGCCGAATCCCCTTTAATGGGGAAGCAAGACTTCCTCTGCCCACTACGGGGTTGACTTGGACAGGCAGGAAGATTCCCCTTCAGTGGGAAAGAGACGCAGAAAAAATCCTCACCACCCAGGGGATGAAAACCATGAAGGCCAGGACCCCTTTTCAAGGGAAGGTTCTTCTCGTCTATCTTGTTCAACCACCCCAGGAATACGCTTCGGGGATAGCCATCGCGGATCCGGTCATGGAGGAGCGTTTCGGTCGCCTCTTTGTGACCGGTCGAGTGCCTAGATATCCCAACGACTGGGCCTCCGGCCTCCGGGTGGGCGTGGCCGTGGAGCAGATCTCCCACTTCCTGGAGTTCCGCGGTGAAGAGGAGTACTACGAACGGTGCGCCCATTACGGAGGAGACGAAAACACAGGGCCCATCCAGTAATTGAATTGAACTCGACCTTCGCTTTCCTCGAGGGATCGGTCCGCGGCTCAAGACAGGGTCTTTCATCCTCTAAGGCTCCGGACCTTTCTTCCAAGAGGAGAGACGAATCATCCCTACTTGGGCAGCACCGCTCCCAAGTCGGCGCTGGATACCATCCGGGCGTAACGGGCCAGGTACCCGCTTCGGACCTTGGGTTCGAACGGAGGAAGCCCACTCAGGCGCCTTTTAATCTCCTCCTCCGGAAGCCGGAGTGTAAGACGCCTTGACGGGATGTCGATTTCTATCAGGTCCCCATCCCGGACTGCTGCGAGCGGTCCTCCTGCTGCCGCCTCAGGAGAGATATGTCCGATGGAGGCCCCTCGGCTTGCCCCTGAAAACCGCCCGTCAGTGATCAAGGCCACCTCTTTGTCCAGTCCCATCCCGGCGAGAGCCGAAGTGGGCGAGAGCATCTCTCGCATCCCGGGTCCACCCCTGGGTCCCTCGTATCGTATGACCACCACGTCCCCCTTTCGGATCCTTCCCCCCATAATGGCCTCAAAGGCCTCTTCTTCAGAATGAAAGACCCGGGCGGGACCTGTATGACGGAGCATCTCCTCGGCCACGGCCGCCTGTTTGACGATGGCCCCATTGGGGGCCAGATTCCCAGTCAAGACCGCCAGGCCCCCGGTAACATGTACGGGGCGATCCACAGGGCGAATTACCTGGGGATCTCGGATGCCTGCACCGATCTCCTCCAACATCTTCCCGAGGGTCTTCCCGTAGACGGTCATCTGACCGGCGTCGATGAGTCCCTTGCGTCTCAGTTCCGTGAGGATGGCGGGCACTCCGCCTGCATGATACAAGTCCACCACGTGATGAGGGCCGGCGGGGGCGATCGAAGTTAGGTGGGGGACCTTTTCGCTGAGAGTGTCGAAGTCCCTGAGGGTCAGATCCACGTCCGCGTAGTAGGCCAGAGCAGGGAGGTGAAGGGCCGTGTTCGTGGATCCCCCCAGCGCCATATCCACGGCCACAGCATTGAAAAAGGCCTCCCGGGTGAGGATCTGGCGAGGCCGAATCCCCCTGCTCACCAGCTCCACAATCTTCCTTCCCGTCTCCTTGGCTAGCCATACGCGGTGGGAATAGACCCCCGGTGCGCTCCCATTGAAGGGAAGGGCCATGCCGAGGGCCTCGGAGAGGTTGTTCATGGTATTGGCCGTGAACATCCCCGCGCAGGAGCCGATTCCGGGACAGGCATCGCATTCCATTAGCCTGAGTTCCTCCTCGGTGATTCGCCCGCTCTGGAATTGCCCAACGGCTTCGAAGACCTTATCCAGGCCTACTTCTCGATCCCCCACGCGGCCCGGCAGCATGGGACCTCCGGAGAGGAAGATGGAGGGAATGTTCAGTCGAGCCGCAGCGATAAGCATCCCTGGGACGATCTTGTCACAAGAGGCCATAAGCACAAGCCCGTCGAAGGGATGGGCCATGGCCATTATCTCGATGGAGTCGGCGATGAGCTCACGGCTGGGCAGCGAGTACTTCATCCCCTCGTGATTCATGGCTATTCCATCGCAGACCCCTATGGTGTTAAACTCCACCGGTGTCCCCCCGGCCGAGTAGATCCCGGCCTTGACGGCCTCCACAAGACGACCCAAGTGCATGTGACCGGGAATTATCTCGCTGAAGGAATTGGCAATGCCTATGATGGGTCGTTCCAGCTCCCAATCTGTAAACCCCTCGGCGCGGAAGAGGGATCGATGAGGGGTCCGCTCGACCCCTCGTGTCATGAGATCGCTTCTCTTTGCCATCTTCTTCTCCTCCTTAAAAGCTCCAATAATCCGAAGAACAGACTGAAACCCCTTCCTGCATGACAGAAAAGTTGCGAAAGTCCAATGGTCGGGAAAACGGAAACCTGATGGAACCAACCGCGGCCCATTACACGTATTTACCGCCTCTTGGCTCTCTCTTCCCATAGCACAGCGAGCTCTCCTTCTCCGATGCCGTGAATCCTCAGAAGCTTCCTGCGTGAGGTGGCACCTGCGACGATCTCCACATCTCCCTTGGCTAACCCCAAAAGCTTAGCCATAAAGGACTGAAGTGCTCGATTGGCCTTTCCCTCAATGGGCGGGGCCTTGAGCCGAACCCGGAGGGCGCCGTCCTTGACGCCGTCGACTTGGTCACGGCTGGCCCTGGGTTGGACCCAGACCTCGAGCTGGACCCAATCTCCTCCGTCATGAAGGCGCAGTTCTCCGAACTCGGCGGAAGAGATTTTTCCTCCTTCAAACGGACTCCGGGGGCGACCCAACGGAGGACCCTCCTGGACGCGCCATTGGGAATGCCTTGGATCCTGATTTTATATCCCATCTTCTGGACGAACGCAAAATATGGTAACTAGGTCTCAACAATAAGAGGTATCGTTGGGTCACCGAGGATCCTCCAATGAGGGGTCTCTTCCTTTTTATGGGCGCCCATGCCCTTCTTTGCCAGGTCATCCTCATGCGGGATCTCCTTGTGGTCCTCTATGGACATGAGATCTGCCTGGGGATGCTCTTCAGTGCCTGGTTCCTGGGCATCTTTGGAGGCGCCTCGCTGGGAGGAAGATGGGCCCGTCGGATCCGAGCTCCGGCCGATTCCTTCATGTATCTCCTGGTTGTGTCCTTTCTTTTAGGTCCGGCCTTGCTCCTTTTAGCTCGCCTTGTCCGCACCTGGATCACCACCCTCCCTGGGGTCCCCGTGGCCTTGCTTCCCACTCTGGCGGTGGCCTTTGCCGTGATGACCCCTCAAGGCGCGATCGTGGGAGCCCTCTTCCCACTAGGATGCCAAGCCCTGCTGCATGGGGGAGAGAGGGAGGAGACCAGTATCGGACGAATCTATGTAATGGAAGCCTTGGGAAGCCTTACGGCCGGGCTGGTTCTTACCTTCATCCTTTTACCACGATTCAACGGCCTTTCCATTCTCCTGGGCGCAGGGTTCCTCGGCACAGCTGCCGTTGCGGCAGGCCGGAAACTGCTCTTGCGCAAGAGCCCTTTTGTGTTGGCCCTCTTGGCTTTGGCGGGAGGTCTTTCCTTGCCCCTTGGAGGATGGGACCGCCTCCAGGAGTTGTCCAACCTATGGAGGTGGCGGGCGGCCCATCCCGGAATGGAGCTTGTAGCGTGGGGAGACTCCCCCTATCAACATGTGGAGCTTGGGCGCATCGAAGATCAATATAGTCTGTTCGGAGACGGTCATCTCCTTGCCACCTTTCCCGATCCCTTCGGCGATGCCTTTCCCGTGCATCTTCTGATGGCTCAGAGACCGAGGCCCTCCCGCATCCTGATCCTGGGAGGGGGACCCTCCAGCCTCTTGGCCACCCTCCTTAAGTATCCCATCTCCCGCCTGGTGTTGGTCACTCTCGACCCCCTCCCTTTTCACCTCTCGAGACCTTACCTCCCTTCAGAGATTCGGAAAGCCTTGAGGGATCCTAGACTGTCCCTTCATTTCACGGACGGGCGCTACTGGGTCGCATCGGCACAGGAAGGACCCTTCGACGCCGTGATCCTCCAGGTACCCGACCCCGCCACTGCCTTGTGGAACCGTTACCATACCGTGGAGTTCTACGGTGCCCTGCTAAGAATTCTCTCCCCTGACGGCATCCTCCTTTCCACTGTGACCGGATCCGTCAACTATGTTGGAAAGGAAGTAGGAGTCTATCTTGGGGGGATCTATCGAAGCCTTCGGAAGGTCTTTGCCTCAGTGGAGGTGATTCCTGGGGAACGAACTTTCCTCCTGGCTGCGGTCCGTCCCGGCAGGCTCCAGCTCGCCCCCAAGGCCCTCTCCAGGCTCTACCGCACAGAGGGGATCCCCGACCCCGCCTTCCGTTCCCAGGCCTTCTTTTACTGGATTCAGATTGACCGAATTCACTTCTGGAAAAAGGCCTTGGCTTCAGCCCAGGGTCCCGTCAACCACGACGTCCGTCCCACGGCATACCTCCGCTATTTGCAACTGCTCGATCTGTTCACTTCAGCCCGTTTCCACAAGTCCTCATTGGAAACATTGCTACGGCTTCCCTTTGAAGTCCTCTTGGTAGGAGTAGGTCTCCTTTGGGCTGGGATGCTGCTCCTTTCCCGCAGCAGGCCCGGCAGATGGGTCCCCGTAACGGCCATCGCCGTGATCGGCTTTGTGGCCATGGGCCAAGAGATCCTCTGTCTCTATCTCTATCAGGCCCTGCGAGGGTACCTATATTCGAGATTGGGAATCATTGTGGCCCTCTTCATGGCCGGGCTCTCCGTGGGGGGATGGTGGGGGACCCGTTGGACCATCAGCCATCCCCAACGTGTTTCCCGGTTGCTCCTCCTCTTGGAGGTCTCGCTGGCAGCTCTTTGTCTAGGACTCCCCTTTGGGTGGGCTCCCCTCTTTCTCGAGGGTCAGGCCAACCTCGCTCTGAGCTGGACCGTGGAGGCAGGGGTAGCTCTATGGATGGCGCTTGCAGGGTTCGGCACGGGCGCCGCCTTCCCGTTGGCCTGCGAGCTGATGCATCGAGAGGGGTATGACCTTCCCGGGGTGGCCGGATCCATGGATGCGGCAGACCACCTAGGAGCCGCCGCAGGTTCTCTCCTTACGGGCACCCTGCTTGTCCCCGTATTCGGTCTCTCCAAAGCGTCCCTTTGGATGGCCCTCCTTCTGATAGCCTGCTGTTCCCTACTCCTCTTCACCCGCCTTGACCTCCCACGCAAGACTCGTTAGGATTCCGACTCATGAATCGCACGGTCCCTCCCGGAAGGAAACTCGAAGGACACCGACAGAGGTTGAGGGACAAGTTCCTGGAGCGGGGCCTCTCGGGCTTCACGGACGAGGAGGTGCTGGAGTTGCTCCTCACCCTGGGGACTCCCAGAAAAGACTGCAAGCCCATGGCCCGGGAGGCCATCAAGCGATTCGGAAGCCTACGCCAAGTCCTTGAGGCTCCTCTGGATCAACTTCAGAGGATCTCGGGAATCGGTCCCAAAAACGTAGTCGCGGTACGATTGATCCACGAAGTGGCCCGCCGTTTCCTTGAGGATCGGTTGGAGGGGATGCCCTACCGGTTCGGTTCATCCCGAGAAGTGTTCGACTATCTCTATCACAGCATGCGGGATCGAAAACGGGAAATCTTCAAGGTCCTCTACCTCAACAGCCAGAACCGAATTCTCTCCGTAGAGGACCTATTCGAGGGGACCCTCACGGCCAGCACAGTCTATCCTCGCGAGGTGATCCGTCGGGCCCTGGAAGTGCACGCTGCAGCCTTGGTCTTCGCCCACAATCACCCCTCCGGCGATCCCAATCCCTCACAAGAGGACATCCGGATCACCCGCGATCTATATTGGGCCTGCAGGATCATGGGGATTCGGGTTCTCGATCACCTCATCATCGGAGAGGGATGTTATAGGTCCTTGGCGGATCTGGGGCATATAGAGGGGTTTCGAAAGGCCTTTGAGCGGAGCCCTTGGGGGGGTGAAGAGTAAAGGAAACGCTCCGTGTCTCAATTGGATCCGGCTAAGGTTCCATCGCGGGCCCAAGGCGGCCCTCCAGGGGTGGTCAGCTCCAGATCCCCGGGATCTCCTCCCCACAGGTCGAGCATCTGCCGCCCCTAAGCTCCATCTGGATAATTTGAAAACCCACCCGTCCGATCACCACGCGTCCACACCGAGGACAGTAGGTGTTTTCTGCCTCATGCCCAGGCACATTACCGATATAGACGAAACGAAGCCCCTCCTGGAGGGCAATGTCACGACATCGCTCCAGGCTCTTCACCGGAGTGGGGGGAAGGTCTCGAATCTTGTAAGCGGGATGAAACCGTGTGAAATGGACAGGCACCGATGGTGAGAGTTCCTCCGCGATCCATTGGGACATGCGGCGGACCTCCTCAGGGTCGTCGTTGAGGGTGGGGACGACAAGAACCACGATCTCGGTCCAGACTCCCCATCGAACCAACCGCCGGAGGGTCTCCAAAACGGGCTTCAATTCCCCTCTGCAAACATCCCGGTAGAAGTCTTCGGTGAAGGCCTTGAGGTCCACTTTGACAGCGAGGACCTCTCGGCACAGCCTTCGCAATGGCTCTTGGTTGATAAACCCGTTGGTGACGACCACGGAGCGGATGCCACGGCGGTTTCCCTCCACGGCCGTATCGAGCATATAGTCATAAAAGACCACGGGTTCAGAGTAAGTATAGGCGATGGTGCGGCATCCTGACTCCTCGGCCTTCCGTGCCACTTCCTCAGGCGGAAGCCAGATGCTACGGACCTGTTCGGGTCGAAACTGGGCTATCTGCCAATTCTGACAAAAGTGACACTCGATGTTGCACCCCGCTGTGGCGATGGAAAAGGCAAGAGTCCCCGGCAGGACATGAAAGAAAGGCTTCTTTTCGATGGGATCGACGTGCACCGCACAAGGCCGCGAGTGAACCAGGGAGTAGTATGTCCCCCCTCGGTTCTCCTTGTTGCCGCAATAGCCACGTTCCAGGTCTGCGATACGGCAGGTTCGGGGACAAACCTCACATTGAATCCTCCCTCCAGAAAGGGCTTTGTAGAATCGAACCTCCCGGAGCCGGGCCTCACGAGGGCCTGATGCCGAATCTCCCCAACCGGGCGAACCCACGGCCAAGGCACAGACCCCCAACCCCGCCACGCAGAGAAACTCCCTTCTTCTCCAGGCGGTCTGGTCCATCACCCCTCCCCTCCTCTTTATGGGACCTCAATCGAGGCCACTCTTCGTCCCTTGTTACCCGAACCGGCAAAAGGCCTCAGACGCTCTCGCTCAAAAGGTCATGTGGATTTAGGCTCACCTCCACAGATCGTCTCGTTGATGAACTAACAAAGATTGCCAGCTCTAAATTCCCAACCGGGGGCAATTTCCCCGCCTTTCATTTGGATAATCCAGGATGTCCCAGCACGGCTCGGCCTTTCTCATGGCGTTTCTCTTGACCCAGAGGGAAAGGAATCTACCGTTCAATGTGAAAGGGGATCCTCCTCCAGCCCTGTCCGAAACTCTGACCGGCCTCTAAGGAAGTCCCGCGAAGGTGGGCCACCTGTCGTTGGGTCTTACCCAGCCGCTTGCGGATTCGGGAGAATTCCTCCTTCTCCATGCACGACCTCCCTTATTGTAACTTAAATTACCACATTGTGGCCTCTGGATAAAAGGACCTCGTCAGGTCCTCGCACGGTCCGAGGCATCTCGATGACAGACCCTTTAAGGCTCCCCCCGGTTGCCGTTCCTTCGAAGGGGCTGTACAATGGGACGGCGGATGACGGCTGGTGGTGTACAAACAGGGGAAAGTCCACCAATGGAGACGCCAGGCGATGATCGCCATCATAGATTGCGGGATCGGTAATCTAAGAAGTGTATGGAAGGCCTTTCGTCATCTTGGCGCCGATGCCCGCCTGACCCGAGACGCGGAGGAGGTCTCCAAAGCAGATGCAGTGGTGCTGCCTGGAGTGGGAGCATTCGGCGACTACATGGCCAATCTCCTACATCTGGGTCTGGCAACCACCATCAAAGAGGCCATCGTCGAGGGAAAGCCCTATCTGGGCATCTGCCTCGGCCTTCAGCTCCTTTTCACCGAAAGCACAGAATTCGGCAGGACACCCGGCTTGGATATCCTCAAGGGGACCGTGGAGCGATTCCCTTTTGAGATGGACCTTTCTCCCGAGGGCGGACCCCCTCTCAAAATCCCTCATATGGGCTGGAACAGCCTCCGAATCCAAAAGGAGGCCCCTCCTCTCCGAGGAATCCCTGATGGATCCCACTTCTACTTCGTCCATTCTTATTATGTACGCCCAGAAGATCCCCGCCTTATCTCCAGCCTCACGGATTACGGGGTGACCTTTCCCTCCAGCATCTGGAAGGACAACATCTTCGCATGTCAGTTCCACCCGGAAAAAAGCCAGAGGATGGGTCTGAGGCTCTTGCAAAACTTCCTGCAATGGATCAACGAATGGAGGGCGACGGACCCTTAGCCCCCATGTTCGTGGCCCAGCAGTTGTACCCAGACCCTTCGGGTCCTTGGACCGTCGAACTCACAAAAGAAGATGCGCTGCCACGTGCCGAGTCGCAGCCTTCCTCCCTCCACGATCAGGGTCTCGGAGGATCCCACAGCGGCCACCTTGATGTGCGAGTCCGCATTTCCCTCCATGTGCCTGTAATCGCCCGCTGCAGGGATCAGACGACTGAGATGTTCCTGGATGTCGCGACATACCATGGGATCCGCCCCTTCATTGATCAAAACCCCTGCCGTAGTATGAGGGACATAGACCACACACAGCCCGTCAGAGACCTTGCTCTGTTGTAGGACATCTTGCACTTGAGTAGTGATGTCGATCATCTCTACCCTCTGCCGACTCCGGACCTTGATCTCTTCCATGGATCACCCTCCATTTTCCATCTCATCTGTTCGGTGTTCGACCTCATCGTATCAGAGCAAACCCAACTCCTCCAACCCTCCCCTATGTGAGCCCCTTTTGCCTTTTGCCCTCCAGTGTGGTACAAGAATAGCCTGATGGAAATTCCATTCGGTCCCTCGGGAAAAGGAGGCCGCCCTTGAGTGTACGGACCGGTGTTGTAAAGGACCCTCTCTTTATGGAGCACAGACCCCATGAATTCCATCCCGAAAGCCCCAGTCGACTCAAGATGCTCTACGAGATGCTGGAGGAGCCCGAAGTGGCTGGAAGATTCGAGCCGATCCCTCCTCGCCCTGCTCAAGAGGAAGACCTCAAGCGCATCCACGATCCTCAATACATCGAGATGATCGCTTCCACTGCAGGACGTCCTCGGGTATCTCTGGATCCCGACACTCAAACGTCCCCGCGCTCCTACGAGGCCGCCGTCCATGCCGCTGGTGGGTGTCTGGAGGCCGTAGACCGTATCGTAACCAACCGCCTCCACAATGCCTTCGCGTTGATCCGCCCCCCGGGCCATCACGCAGAGCGCAGCCGGGCCATGGGCTTTTGCCTCTTCAACAACGTGGCTGTGGCAGCCCGTTATGCCCAAGCTGCCCACGGACTCCAACGGATCATGATCGTCGACTGGGACCTCCATCATGGAAACGGAACCCAACGAGCCTTCTACGACGACCCTACGGTCCTTTATGCCTCCACCCACCAATACCCCTATTATCCTGGCACCGGGGGGTTCTCTGAGACCGGAAGCGGGGAAGGGGAGGGTTATACCTTGAATGTGCCCCTTTCCCCCGGCCACGGTGATCCCGAGTTTGTGGGGATCTACAGCCGCATCTTCGTCGCGGCTGGTCGTGCTTTTCAACCCCAACTCCTGATCATCTCCGCGGGCTTCGATATCTACGAAGGAGACCCCTTGGGAGGCATGGCCGTCACACCGAAGGGTTTCGCCATGTTGACCAGGATCCTCTTGAACCTGGCCCAGGAAGTCTGCGACGGCAGAGTCTTAGTCGCTCTGGAGGGAGGATACGACCTTAAGGGGCTGCGGGAAGCTGGAAAGGCTGTACTTCTGGAACTGATCGAACCCTCGGTATCGGCAGATGAGCTGAACCGCACGGAGGCCCAAGGGCGAAGCCGCGTGGATCTCCTCGTAAAAAGGTTCCATGAGGCCCATGGAGACCGATGGAAGGATGTGGTACTATGAAGATCCAAAGGTCCGATGTACAACATGTGGCCGAGCTGGCTCGACTCCGCTTCGATGAGGAGGAGTTAGAGCGGTTTACGAAACAACTAAACGATATCCTCACCTTTATGGAGAAGCTAAACGAACTCGACACCTTCCATGTCCCCCCCACCACTCATGCCATGGAGCTCTCCAATGTGTTCCGCCAGGACCGCATCCGTGAGTCTCTGCTCCAGGAGCAGGCTCTGGCCAATGCCCCCAGGTCCGCCCAGGGAAGCTTTCAGGTGCCCCGGGTCATCGAATAACCTCCAATCCCAGAGGAAAGGATGACCATGGAACTCTACCTGCTCACCATCCATGAGGCCCGAGATCTGTTGGATCGGAAAGAGATCCGCGCCCAAGAACTGACTGAGGCCGTGCTCCAAAGGATCGAGGCCCTGGAGCCTCGGATCCACGCCTATGTGACCCTCACCCCCGAGGAGGCCATGGAACAGGCCCGCTTGGCCGACCAGCGGATCCAACGGGGGGAGTCCCGTCCTCTCCTTGGCATTCCCCTCGCCTTGAAGGATCTCCTCTGCACCAAGGGGGTAAAAACCACCTGCTGCTCCAAGATCCTCGAGAATTTTGTCCCCCCTTACGACGCCACCGTCGTAAAACGGCTCAGGGATGAAGGAGCCGTCTTCTTGGGAAAGACGAACATGGACGAATTCGCCATGGGGTCTTCCACGGAACACAGCGCCTTTGGTCCCACGCGCAATCCGTGGGATCTGGAGCGCATTCCGGGCGGATCCAGCGGGGGGTCCGCTGCGGCCGTCTCTGCAGACGAATGTCTCGGGGCACTGGGCTCGGACACGGGGGGTTCCATTCGACAACCAGCGGCCTGCTGCGGCATCGTCGGGCTGAAACCCACCTACGGGCGTGTATCCCGCTACGGCCTAGTGGCCTTCGCCTCTTCCTTGGACCAGATCGGCCCCATGACCAAGGATGTGGAGGACTGTGCCCTTCTCCTTCAGGCCATTGCAGGGCACGATCCCCTGGATTCCACCTCAGTACCGACTCCGGTTCCCGACTATCGTTCCTTTCTCCGTGAGGACCTCACCGGGATGCGCATAGGCCGAGTCGAGGATCTCCCCCACGAGGGGGTGAATCCCTCTGTCCTGAAGGCAGTGGAAGAGTCCGTAAAGATTCTGGTCTCGCTGGGGGCTGAGGAGATCCCTGTGCGGCTGCCCCACTATGCTTATGGAATCGCATGTTACTATCTGGTGGCCCCTGCGGAGGCAAGCTCCAACCTGGCTCGATACGACGGCGTCAAATACGGTTTTCGATGCGGCGAGTCCGAGGGGCTCCTGGAGATGTACCTATGTAGTCGTTCACTGGGGTTCGGCACCGAGGTCAAACGCCGAATCATGCTCGGCACATACGCACTGTCTGCGGGATACTATGAGGCCTATTACAAGAAGGCCTGCCAAGTCCGCACACTGCTCATCCAGGATTTCAGGGAGGCCTTCGAGCAATGCGACGTCATCGCTCTGCCCACAGCCCCCACAGCGGCCTTCCGGCTGGGTGAAAAGCTGGACGATCCTTTGCAGATGTACTTGAGCGACCTGTTTACGATCCCAGTAAACATGGCTGGACTGCCGGGGATCTCGATCCCTTGCGGCTTCGACGAGCAAGGGCTTCCCTTGGGTCTTCAGCTCGTCGCAGGGCACTTCCAGGAGGGGAACTTGCTCCGCGCGGCCTATGCCTTCGAGTCGGCCAGTGGCCTTCGCCATCGGAGACCTCCCTTGTAGCCTTAGTCTCACAGGAGACGCGTTGAGTCCTTGCTATGGAGATGGAGAAGCTCAAAGAGAAGATCGACCGACGAGAGGTCCGGATCTGCATCATTGGACTGGGATACGTGGGGCTCCCCCTCTCGGTGGAGATGGCTCGCAATGGGTTCGCCGTCATCGGGGTGGACCTCGATCGGCAGAGGGTTTCCTCTCTCAACGGAGGGATCAACTACATCCCCGATGTGGAAGATTCGCTCCTGAAAGAGGTGGTGGGGCGAGGGCTTCTGAGGGCCGTGGATCGATTCGATGCCATAGAGGAATCGGACGCTGTCATCGTCTGTGTGCCGACTCCCCTGACCAAACACAAGGAGCCGGACATCTCGCACCTTATCTCGGCCGCTGGAGAGATTGCCGCACGGCTCCATCCGGGCATGCTCGTCGTTGTTGAAAGCACCACCTATCCTGGGACCACCGAGGAGCTCATCCTGCCCATGATGGAGGAAGGAGGCCTTAGGGTGGGCCGAGACTTCTACCTAGCCTTCTCTCCCGAGAGAGTGGATCCGGGCAACCGCACGTGGCGCATTCCCAACACCCCTAAGATCATGGGTGGGGTCACTCCTCGATGCACCGAGGCGGCCGCGTATCTCTATCAGAGTTTCATCCAGGAGGTGATCTCCGTCAGCTCCTGCCGTGTGGCCGAGATGATCAAGCTCCTCGAAAATACCTTCCGGGCAGTCAACATTGCTTTAGTCAACGAATTGGCCATCATGTGCGACAAACTGGGCATCGACACCTGGGAGGTCATTGAGGGGGCAGCCACTAAGCCGTTCGGCTTCATGCCCTTCTATCCCGGTCCGGGTCTGGGGGGGCACTGCATCCCCATCGATCCCCATTACCTGTCCTGGAAGCTCAAATCCCTAAACTACCACGCCCGATTCATTGAACTGGCAGGAGAGATCAACTCGGCCATGCCGGCCTTTGTTGTGGGAAAGATCGTCGATGCCCTCAACGACCATGGCCGCCCCGTCAGGGGATCCAACATCCTTGTGTTGGGGGTCTCGTACAAACGAGACGTCTCCGACGTCCGCGAATCCCCCGCCCTTGAAATCATGGAGAACCTCCACAGGAAGGGGGCCGCCGTCTCCTATCACGACCCCTATGTCCCTCGTTTTCAAACCGAGGGCCTGGACTTGAAAAGTGTTGAGCTCTCCTCCGAGGTTCTCGCTGCATCCCATTGTGTGGTCATCCTGACCGACCATACATGCCTGGATTATAGATGGGTGGTGGAGAAGAGCCCCCTGGTTGTGGACACACGAAACGCCACCCGCGGCATCCGATCGGATAAGATTCGCAGGTTGTGAGCTTTTGGGCGGAGAAGGGGGCCGGACCAGAAAAAGGGAAGGAAAAGTTCAACCAAGACCGACCGAGGAGAGAAGGATCCCATGGAGATCCTTGTGCTTGGCTCTGGCACGGCCGTCCCGCACCCGCAAAGAAGGCCTTCAGGTCTTTTGATCCGAACACGGTGGAAGGACCTCCTAGTTGATGCGGGTCCCGGGATCCTGCACCGTCTTTCCAAGGTAGGGGTGACCTTCCAGCACCTCCAGGATGTCTTCCTCACGCATCTGCATCCGGACCACTTCCTGGATCTGCTCGCACTGCTGTTCGCCAAACGCTACCCCGGAGCAGACAACGCCCCCCGACTGAGTGTGCGAGGGGGAGCAGGGCTCAAAAGATTGATAGGGCGGCTTCAGGAGATATTTCACCCCTGGCTGGATCCTTTGGGCTATGAGCTCATCGTGGAGGAATGGGGAGGGCCGGTCTATATGGAAGGGCTGGAGGTGAGAGCCGAGCCAGTCCCTCATCACCCCAGCTCTCTCGCCTTCCGGTTCCAGGAATTAGACGGAGGGGCCTCTTTGGTGGTCTCGGGGGACACGGAGGGAGGGGAGGGCTTGATTCGACTGGCCCAAGGGGCCCAGCTCCTTGTCCTGGAGTGTTCCTTCCCCGAGGGGGCGGGACAGCCAGGTCACCTTACGCCTTCCAGGGCAGGAAAGCTGGCCCGTGAGGCTGGGGTCCAGAGGCTTCTCTTGACCCACTTTTATCCGGAATGTGACGGGAGGGAGATCCTGGGCCCTGCCAAGGAGGCCTTCGGGGGAGAGGTCCTTTTGGCTTATGACTGGATGCACTTGAAGGTGGGCTCGGGGGACGGGCATCCCCTCTGAGGAGCCCCTTGTGGATAAGGGATCAGCACCACGGACAAAATCAGCTTCCCGGGAGTCCGCCCTTTGACTCTCGAGATATTGCAAGAAAATCCCCTTCAGGAGTATCGGTCCCATGGAATACGAAGCCGTCATCGGCCTTGAGGTGCATGCTCAACTCCTCACCCAAAGTAAGATCTTCTGCGGCTGTTCCACCGCCTTTGGGGCGGAGCCCAACACCCACACCTGCCCTGTATGTCTAGGCATGCCAGGAGTCCTCCCGGTGCTCAATAGACGTGTAGTGGAGTTCGCCCTTCGCATGGCCCTGGCCACCGAGTGCGAGATCGCCCCTTTCTGCCAATTCGCCCGCAAGAACTACTTCTATCCTGATCTCCCCAAAGGCTATCAAATCTCCCAATACGAACTCCCCTTGGCCCGCAAGGGGAGGGTGCGGATTCGTCTGGAGGACGGATCCATCAAGTGGATCGGGATCACCCGCATCCACATGGAGGAGGACGCTGGCAAACTCATCCATGACGAGCAGAGACGCGTCAGCTACGTGGACTTCAACCGCACAGGTGTCCCTCTCATCGAGATCGTCTCGGAGCCGGACATCCGGAGCCCGGACGAGGCCGTGGCCTACCTGAAAGCCCTGCGCGACATCCTGGTCTACCTGGAGATCTGCGACGGCAATATGGAGGAAGGGAGCTTTCGGTGCGACGCCAACGTGTCGGTACGCCCTGCGGGTCAAGCATCCTTCGGGATCCGTACCGAGGTCAAAAACATGAATTCCTTCCGCAATGTCCAACGGGCCCTCTCCTACGAGATCGATCGGCAGATCCGCATCCTCGAAGAAGGGGGATCAGTAATTCAAGAGACCCGCCTTTGGGACGAAGCGCGTCAGATCACCTACTCCATGAGGGGCAAGGAAGAGGCGCACGACTATCGATACTTTCCGGACCCTGACCTCGTCCCGCTCAAAGTGGACGGGGAATGGATCGAGAGAATCCGAGAGGATCTCCCAGAACTTCCTCATGAGAAGTTCGATCGGTTCTTGAAACAGTATGGGCTTCGACCTTACGACGCCGAGATCCTGACCTCCTCTCGACCTCTGGCCGACTACTTCGAGGCGTGTGTCAAGCTCTTCCCCGACCCCAGACAGGTGTGCAACTGGATAACAGGAGAACTCTTAGGAGCCTTGAATCGGGATGGTCGACCCATTACCGAGTGTGCGGTGACACCGAAGATGTTGGCCGCCATGCTCGCAATGCTCCAAGAAGGAAAGATCAGCCGCCGCATCGCTCAATCGGTCTTTGAGGAGATGTACAGCACCGGGGCCTCACCCGAGGAAGTAGTCCAGAAGCGAGGCCTCGAGGTGGTCTCCGATCGCGAGGCCCTTTCGGCCTTTGTAGACCAGGTTCTTTCCCAAAACCCCGACGAGGTGGAGGCCTATCGCAAGGGAAAAACCAAGCTCATGGGCTTCTTCATGGGTCAAGTCATGCGATTGACCAAAGGCCAAGCGGATCCCAAACTCCTCCAGGAGATTCTCCGGGAAAAATTGAACGAGGGCCTCTGAGACCTCCGAAACCTCACACTTTAGAGAGCCTATTGGGTCCTGGCAGAGACTCCCAATGCCGATCCTTGCCTTCCTCCACAGGAGGTCCTTCTGATGCGGAATTCGATCCAGAGGGAAGTGGAACGGTTCCTATCCCCCGCCTTCCGAACCATCCAATGGAAGGGCGACCACCTTGTCCTCTTGGACCAGAGGCGACTCCCCAAGGACGAGGTCTATCTGGAGCTTCGAACCCCCGAGGAGGTGGCCTCGGCCATACGGGATCTCGTGGTTCGAGGCGCACCCGCCATTGGGGTCACGGCCGCCATGGGAATGGCCTTGGCCGCTCGGTCTGCTCGTACCCGAGGAACCAAGGAGTTCTTGGAATCTTTGGATAAGCACTACCACCTCCTGATGCGCAGCCGTCCAACAGCCGTAAATCTCCGATGGGCCCTTGAGAGGCAGCGACGCCGTATCGAGGCCTTAGCCGGCAGCGATCCGGATGAGATCCAAGCCGCTTTGGAGGAGGAGGCCTTGCGTATCTTCGAGGAGGATGTCCTTACCAACGTAGCCATCGGAGAGCACGGGGCTCAAGTCGTTCCCTCCGATGCATGCATTCTCACCCATTGCAATGCGGGTGCCTTGGCCACCGCAGGCTACGGCACGGCTCTGGGTGTGGTCCGTTCCGCTTACCGACAGGGAAAGGTGCAGATGGTCTTCGCAGACGAGACCAGGCCATTCCTTCAGGGCTCCCGTCTGACGGCCTGGGAGCTGCAGAAGGACGGGATCCCCGTCACTGTGATCACCGACAACATGGCCGGTCACTTCTTACAGAGGGGGGAGATCACTCTGATCATTGTAGGAGCTGACCGTATCGCCCAGAACGGAGATGTGGCCAACAAGATCGGGACCTACTCCTTGGCCGTCCTGGCCAAGGAAAACCAGGTCCCCTTCTACGTGGCCGCACCCCTGTCCACCTTTGACGGAACTTTGGAGAGCGGGGATCGGATCCCCATAGAGGAACGAAACGGCGAGGAGGTCCTTCTGTGGGAGGACATGCGCCTTGCGCCAGCAGGGGTAACGGCCCGATATCCCGCATTCGACATCACGCCCAACCAACTCATTACGGGGATTATCACGGAAAAAGGGGTGATACGGCCCCCTCTGAAGGAGCGGATCCGAAAGCTCCTCGTGGAAGAGTAGCACCCCTCCGATCCCAAACACTTCCTTCAGGTCGCCTCTGTGCTATAATTTCTATCAGTCCTCTATAACCATATAGGGAGAATACCCCATGGCCGGATTTGCTCAGCGGTTTGGAGCTGTCCCCCGCGTCCTTGTGGGCCTCCTCATTCTCTTCCTTGGGCCGCTTTCCCTTTCCTCTGCCAAAGAGACCAGCCAAATCGATATCACGATCCTCCACAGCAACAACCTCACAGGCCATCTCTTCCCATGTCCCACATGAGGGAACCGATCGCTGGGCGGTCTGGCCCGGCGCATCGCCTATGTGGAGGAGGTGCGAAACAAGACCGACCATCCCGTTCTTGTGCTGGATTCCGGAGACCTCTTCTTCCAAGAGGTTTCTGCAGCGGCGGACCGGAAAAGGGCACTGGCCAAGGCGAGGCTCTTGGCAAGGGCTTATGGGAAGCTTCGGGCGGATGCCGTCAACGTGGGCGACCTCGATTTGATGGAAGGGATAGACTTCCTCAAAGAGGCTGTCCAGAAAGGGGTGCCTCTGATCTCGGCGAATCTTCTCGAGGCCTCCACCCAACGGCCCATTTTCCAGCCATATGTGATCCGTGAGGTCTCCGGCATTCGGATCGCCGTAATGGGACTGATCCGCTCGGAGATCAGCCCCGACATCCGAAATTCCTTGGGAGGGGCAGCCAAGATTCGGGACCCTGTGGAAACAGCCAAAGAACTACTTCCAGTCCTGCAAGCCAAGGCCGATGTGGTCATCCTCCTCTCGGACTTAGGAGTCCAAATGGACCGCAAGGCGGCACGGACCCTCCGAGGGATCCATTTCATCCTTGGAGCTCACGACGGCCGCTATATTAAATGGCCTTACCAGGAGGGGGAGACATATATCGTCCAGTCATACAAAAAGGGGATGTACACGGGCCGCCTGGATCTCAAAATCCAAAATCCGGGGACCGCTTTCCAAGACGAGGACCGCACCCGGAGACTCAGGCAACAGCTTGGGGATCTGAACCGAAGGCTGGAGGCACTGAAACGCGCCCAGCAGAGGAGACCCACAGAGACGTTGAAACGAACCATCGATCGGATCCAACGTCAAAAGGCCCAACTTCAGTCGGAGCTTGAAGCCGGCAACATGCCTCACTCCTCGGCGAACCGCTTCCGCTGGAGCCTGCACCCGTTGGTTCTCTCTCTGCCCGAGGACGAAACGGTGCGTTCCTGGATCCAGAAATCCGGAATCCGGAAAGACTGATCTTCGGGTCCGCTGATTGGCCGCCCATGAGGGACCCCACCCTGCATCTGGTCTTTTCCTGGGTTCCATCACACACTAGGATCGGAACCGGAAGGTGATAATGTCTCCGTCCTCGATGCGATAGTCCCTCCCCTCCGAACGGATGCACCCCTCATCCCGGGCCTTGGTCATGGATCCCCACCTCCGGAAATCCTCGAACGAGAGTACTTCCGCCCGGATGAACCCCCTCTCCATATCCGAATGAATCTTTCCAGCGGCCCGAACGGCAGAGGTGCCTCGCGGCACTGTCCAGGCTCGAAGCTCCTTTCCTACCACCGTATAGAAGGTAACCAGTTTCAACAAACGATATCCCACCTCAATCAACTGCTCCAGACCAGACCGCTCAAGGCCATAGACCAGGAGGTATTCAGCCCGCTCCTCTTCCGGGAGATCGACCAACTCGGCCTCCACTTTGCCACAGAGGATGACTAACTCCCCTCTTTCCTCTCGCACCCTTCTTATTAAAGAGCTTAGCAGAGATCCAGGCTCTTGGAGGTCCTCCTCTCCGACGTTGGCCACATAGAAAAACGGTTTGGCCGTAAGGAGATCCAGACCCAAGCTTTCCTCATGCTCCTCCAGGACGGATGAAGCCCGTCTTCCCTGATCCAAGGCCTTTTCTAACCGTTCGAGGAGGGAAAGTTCCTGCAATACGGCCTTGTCATGGGACTTGGCCGCCCGCCGAACCTTCTCCAACCTCTTCTCAAGGGATTGAAGATCAGCCAAGATTAATTCCGTCTCCAGGACCTCCATGTCGCGGACAGGATCCAAGGTGGGCTCCACGTGAACCACGTCCGGATCCTCAAAACAGCGCACCACATGGGCCAGGACGTCTACGTTGCGAATCTGATCCAAGAACCGATTCCCTCGGCCCTTTCCCTGGTGAGCCCCCTCCACCAGGCCCGCAATGTCCCGAAACTCCAACGTCGTCGGAGTCACTGTCGGGGGGCGGAGCTGTTCGGCCAGGAATTCCAGGCGAGGATCAGGAACGGTCACAACCCCGATGTTGGGGTCAATGGTGCAGAATGGATAGTTGGAGGCAGGCGCCTTCCCCCGAGTCAGGGCGTTGAAAATGGTAGACTTGCCGACATTGGGCAGCCCCACAATACCACAGGAGAAACCCATGAGCTTCCTCTCGAGGTCCTTTTTGGCCAGAGCTGAACCTCAGCCAGCCTGGACATTACCTTGCCGCACGCCAGCGGGTTTTGCAATCCTCCTCTCTCCGTGGTGTACGGTTGTATATTACTTTATTATTTTGATAGACTATTTTTGATTATACCTCGGCGGTGTCTCTCTACAGGAGGGCGTCCATGCGGGTCAGTGCTATGGACGGAGAGATGATCCTGGAGCATCTGGGAGAAGGGGTCCTGATCATCAATCGGGACTTCCGGATCGTCTATTTCAACCGCCGAGCCGAAGAGATCACTCGGTACCGTCGCGAGGAGGCGCTGGGAAAGACTTGTCAGGACATCCTCTGCCTGCCCAATTGTGAGGACGGCTGTCCGGTGGAGCGTTTTATCGAAAGTCCTCGAAATGTCGTGGATTACGAGGCCGTTCTCTCCACAAAGGAGGGCCGGCAGATCCCCGTGAACATCCGCTTTTCGCTGATCCGGGACCCCGTAGAGGGCTTCTCCGGGGGGATCATCACGATCCGGGATATGCCCAGCAAGCGTGTCTTCTGGGAAGAGGAAGACGATGAATATTCTTTTCAGAACATCATCAGCCGGAATCAGCGGATGCTACAGATCTTCGAGATCCTTCCTGATATCAGCCGAACGGACGCCTCCGTATTGATTCAGGGGGAGAGCGGAACAGGAAAGGAACTCTTCGCCACAGCAATCCACCAACTGAGCCTTCGCCAAAAGGGCCCCTTTCTCAAAATCAACTGCAGCGCCCTTCCAGAGACCCTCCTGGAGTCAGAGCTCTTCGGCTACACTCGGGGGGCCTTTACTGACGCGAAGAAGGACAAACCCGGACTCTTCCAACTGGCCCACGGGGGGACCCTTTTTTTAGACGAGATCGGCGATATCACCCCAGTCCTTCAGGTCAAGCTTCTTCGGGCCGTTCAGGAAGGGGAGTTCATTCCCCTGGGCGGGATCCGGCCCGTGAAGGTGGATGTACGCATCATCTCGGCCACGAACCGAAATCTCGAGGAACTCATCAAGCAGGAACGTTTCCGCATGGACCTCTATTACCGGCTCAACGTGGTAAAGATCCAAATCCCCCCTCTTCGAGAGCGTCCCGAGGATATCCCGCTTCTTGTACGCCATCTGATCCGGAAATTCCGTTCCAAATTCGGATCTTCAATCCAATCCATGGCCCCGGAGGCCCTTGATGTGTTACAGCGTTATGAGTTTCCAGGCAATGTTCGGGAGCTTGAAAACATCCTGGAACATGCCTTCATTCTTTGCAAAGGCCGAACCATTCGAAAGCATCACCTCCCTTCATACCTTTTCGGACTGGAGAAAGAACTGGAGCAGCTGACGGGCAAGGAGACCAGCATGCGGGATCTGGAATCCCAAGCCATCCTTAGGGCTCTGAAAAAGCACCACGGAAACAAGGCCTTGGCAGCAAAGGAGCTAGGGATTCACCGAACCACCTTGTGGAGAAAACTGAAACGCATGGGTCTTTGATGCAACCTTGAAGTTGCATTCTGCATCACTTTTCCTCCCTTCGCGCAACGCCCTCCTCTTTAATTCTCAAATGAAAACCATCTGTTCCGCTTCTCTTCCAAGAAAATCCCTTTCCATAAGATGCAAATTGCAACAGCCTGATATCCTGCATCCTTTCGGTGGCATGGGGAAAAAACTTTTGATCTCGATAGGTTGGATAGGCGCCCCCCGTTGGCATACACATTGCTGAGTTATTTAATCGGTTTTGGGGGGTCTCATGGACACCCTGCAGATCCATCCAAAGCAGCCGCCTTTGGAGCAAAAATGAGGAGGTCTTTGGTCTCCGGAGTCGGGAGGTCCGGTTCTCCCTGACAAGTCGAGGGCCGCAGACCTCTCATGGACGAAACGCCTTCAGGGAGGGAAGGAGTGGGACCATGCAGAGGAAGCCGTCTGCAAGCCCTCAACCATTACCTCAAGATATCCATCGGCTGAATCGGCTGGGGTTTCGTTTTCACGAACAACGTCGTTTCGATCGCTCTTTGGAGCATTTCTGGCTGAGTCTTCTCAAGGCGCGCGAACAGGGATTTCGAGACTGGGAGGCCATTGCACTGAACAACATCGGAATGGTCTATCAAAGCTGGGGAAAATTCGACCACGCTGAGAAATTCTATTCTCAGAGCCTTGAAGTCTCCGAATCCATAGGATTCACCCATGGGAAGATCGTGACGCTAAACAATCTGGGAAGACTCTACGAGGAATGGGGAAGGATCGACCGAGCGCTTCACCATTATGAAGAGGGACTTCGGCTCTGCGAATCCGATGGAGACCTGACCTCCAGGCGAGCCACACTCCTCAATTTGGTCATATGTCTTGAAAAAACAGGCAATTTCAGCCGTTGCCGGGAACTGATGCGAGAAGTCCTGCGTATCGACAAGATTCTGCAACACCCCGATTTGGAGGCGGACCGAGCCTATCTCTCCCAGTTGGAGTCCCGTCCCTGAGCAGGGATCAATCTAGGAGAAGGAGGAAAACATGGAACAAGGAAGTCTGCGTTTCTTGATGGAGGAAGTCCAATACATGGCCCTGACCTTCATGGGGTTGGTCTATGTCGCCAAGGTCATCTGGTTGTTGAAGAAACCCCCGCTCTCTGACAGAGCCCCTCTTAAAGGAAACCCTGTGGGAGGTGCGGTTCTCTCCTTGGGCAACATCTTCATGCCTTGGGCCATGGAGAGCACCCGTGTGCACTGGTATTTTTACGTGGAATTCGTCATCTTCCACCTCGGTGTAGCCCTCACCATCCTTTCCACTTTCCTCATCCCCTTCGGCGTCATGGTCCCTGGAGACGCCCTTTCCAAGTTGGTGATGGTCTTCATGGCATTGGCATTCCTCGTCGGGGTTCGGCGATTCTTCCGCCGGATCTTCCGGCCCGAAGTGCGGATCATCAGCTCGCCGGATGACTATTTCGCGATCCTGGTCCTCGACATCTTCTTCCTCACCGGTCTTTGGGCGCTGGGGACCGGAAGCACCACCGCCCTCTATGTCTTTTTCATCATGACCACCTTCTTCCTGATCTACGTCCCCTTCAGCAAGATCAGTCATTACATCATCTACCCCTTCTCTCGATGGTATTACGGCACGCACTTTGGCGGCAGAGGGGTCTTACGCAAGCCCGTCAAGTCCTCCCAGTGATCGAACCTTAAGATTTGGATAAGGAGGGATTTGAGATGCAGGATAAAGAGGCTCAACTTCCGAAGACGAACCAGACACAAGAAGCTCCTGCTCCAGTCAAAGAGGAGGCCCCGGCTGTCAAAAAGGCCTTTGATCCTGAAGACGTCCCCAAGATGCTCGAGATCCTTGACAAGAGGATGAATCGACTCTTGGCTTCTTCATTGGCGGCCTGCGTCCACTGCGGCCTTTGCACCGAGGCCTGCCACTACTATGTCTCCACAGGAAATCTCGAGTACGCCCCTGTGTACAAGGCCGACCTGCTTCGAAAGATCTACAAGAAGAGACACGATTGGCTTGGGAAACTCTTCCCGGGATGGGTGGGCGGCAAAGATCTGACCCCCGAATGGGCCGAGAAGATGTACGATTTGATCTTCGGAGCCTGCACAGTCTGTCGGAGATGCTCCTTCAATTGTCCCATGGGAGTAGACTACGCGGCAATCATGGGCACAGCACGCTACATGATGGCGGCCATGAACCGACTCCCCGAAGGCCTTAAGTCCACCATCGACGTCCACCTTCAGACAGGAAACAACATGGGGATCACGGAGGAGGAGCTCGTCGAGACCCTGGAGTGGATGGAAGAGGAGCTTCAAGCCGAGGTGGACGACCCCGATGCCAAAATCCCCCTAAATAAGAAAGGGGCCAAGTACTTCCTCACCATGAATCCGCGAGAACCCAAGTACTATCCCCTCACCATCCAGGCTGAGGCCAAAATCCTCTATGCGGCCAAAGAGGATTACACCATCTCGACCAAATACTGGGACGCAACCAATTATTGCCTCTTCATCGCGGACGGGGCCGGAGCGAAAAAGATCGCTCAGTGGCAGGTGGAGGATGTAGAGCGCCTCGGCTGTGAGTACCTTCTGGCTGCCGAATGCGGTCACGGCTATCGAGCCATCCGGTGGGAAGCGGCCAACTGGCTCGGCAGACAACCCAAGTTCAAGGTAATGGCCTTCCAGGAACTCCTCGCCCAATATGTTCAGGAAGGAAGGATCAAGCTCGACCCCTCCAAGAACCCTGAGCGCGTCACCTACCATGACCCGTGCAACGCAGCCAAAAGCGGAGGGATCATTGAGGAGCCTAGGATTATCCTGCGCGCTGCCGTGGAGGATTTTGTGGAGCTCAAACACAACCGGCAGTTCTCCTATTGCTGCGGCGGAGGCGGAGGGGCTTTGACCATGACCGAATTCGCCAAACGCAGGCTTGAGGCGGCCAAAGTCAAAGCCGAAGAGATCGCAGCTACTGGAGCCAAGATCGTGGCCACATCCTGCCACAACTGTCTGGACCAGTTGGCCGAGATCAATCGTCACTACAACCTTGGCGTGGAGGTCAAGCTCCTTTGTGAGTTGGCGGCCGATGCCCTGGTGCTCTGATGAGACCACAGGAGCAGGTTCTCGATGCCGAGATTCCCCCCAATCTAGGAAAGCAAGGAGCAGGGTAACGTGAAGAAAAAAGAAAGGATCCTGATTATCGACGATGATCCCGCGATGCTGACCTATATGACGACTCTACTGGAGGATCACGCCTATGAGGTCGTCTCCTGCCACTGTGCGGATGAGGCTCTTAACCAGGCCTTGGAGTCCTCTCCAGATCTGATCACTCTGGATCTTCTGATGCCCGGCCAGTCGGGAATCCTCTTCTACAGGAGGCTGAAGCGTCATCCCAAGCTGGGCGGAATCCCAGTGGTCATTATCACCGGCTTTACGAGAGAACAATTTCCCATGGTTGACTGGCGACGCTTCTTCTCCGGCCGATCCGTCCCGGCTCCAGAGGGCTTCATCGAAAAGCCCGTCTCGCCGCAACGGATCCTAGAAACCGTCCATAGGATCCTCTCTCAGGACAAGACCTCTGCCGGGGTCGGGGGAGGCTGAGACATGGGGTGAATCTGAATCCCTTTTCTCGGCTCCGGAAAAGGAGACCAAGTGTCAGCCATCCTTTGGGGGATGAGGCGCCTCCAACAAGAGGCCCATTGGGGCCTATCTCCATGTCTCAAGGGGGGATCGACCTCCTCCCTCTGCCTGTGGCTTTGATGGATGAGGAAAGGAGAATCCTTTGGGCCAACGAAGCCTTTATAGAGATGACGGGCCCCATTTCGGCCTCCCCCTTCTGTTACCATGCCCTCAAAGACAGGGCCTCTCCTTGTCCAGATTGTCCTTTGCACATTGTCTTTCAGGAGGGTCGCACCCAGAGATGGGAGGAGACTTTCCGGACACCCAATCAACCGGAAGTTCACTTCCTCCTCCATGCCGCCCCCTTTGAGCCGGATTCGTCTGGGAGAAAACGGGCCATCGTCTGTGCCTCCGAGCTGGGAGAGCTTTCCCGACGCCTTAAACAACTGGAGTTGAGTCAGAGAGAATACAAGGCCCTCTTCCATGGGGTGCCTTGTTACATCTCCATCCAGGATCGGGATCTCACCATCATCAAGACCAACCGGTTCATGGAGAAGGCCTTCGGAAGGGCTGTAGGCCGTAAGTGCTATCGCATATATAAACGTCGATCGAGTCCCTGCGATCCTTGCCCGGTATTGAGGACCTTCCAGGATGCCCGGGTCTATTCCAGCGAGGAGACCGTCCTGCTCGCCTCGGGCCGCGAGGCGCGGACTATTGTGTATACTTCCCCCATTTACGATCTTACAGGCCGAGTCTTCGCTGTCATGGAGATGTCCACCGACATCACCGATGTCAAGCAACTTCAACATGAGCTGTCCACCCTTGGGCAGGCCTTGGGCGTGATGGCCCACACTATCAAGAACATCCTCAACGGCCTTCAAGGTGGAGCCTACGTGGTCCAATCAGGGCTTCGGAGGGGTGATCCTCAGCTTGCCCAGCAGGGATGGGAGATGGTGCACGAAGGGGTGGAGTTGGTCGGCCAATTGGTCAAGGATATCCTTTACCTTTCCAAGGACCGAACCCCCGAATATCAGAAGGTGGACCCGGGCCAGATTCTTCACCAAGTCTGGACCCTCTTTCAGAAACGCGCCGATGATCTTGGCGTCGAGTTGGTGCTTGAGATGGACGATGTTCGTCCCTGTCCCCTCCTTTTGGATCCCAAAGGGATCCACTCCGCCCTGGCAAATTTGGTCACCAACGCCTTGGAGGCCTGCACCGAGGATTCCAGCAAGACCTCTCACCGTATCGTTCTTCGACTCCGGGATTATGGAAAGGAGGGGATCGGCCTGGAGGTGGAGGACAACGGCCCGGGCGTTCCTCTCCACCTTCAGACCAAGCTCTTCCGGGAGGCCTTCTCCACCAAGGGGAGCCGGGGAACGGGGCTTGGTGCGGTCACAACCCGCAAGATCGTCGAGACTCACGGGGGAACCCTTCGGTGGCGATCTTCGCCCGGAGATGGAATGTGGGTGGAAATCCGACTCCCCAGACGTGCGGAACCTCCTGCTATAGCCAAGGGAGAGAAGGTTGGACCCTTTCAGGATCCTTCACCGGACTCCCATTGTCTTCTATCACGGCCTGAGAGGAGCCATGCCGGGGCCTCTCCCTCTTGTTGAGGAGGCAAGAATGAGATCTGAGCCGAAAAAAGTACTGATCATCGACGACGAACCCCAACAGACACTCTTCTTCAGCACGTTGCTCGAGGACCACGGCTTCACCACGCTGACAGCCAACAGCGCCGACGAGGGCCTTAAGATCCTCGAAGGGGATCGGCCCGATGCGATCCTCCTCGATCTGGTCATGCCTCGTCGAACTGGAGTTATCCTCTTCAACAAATTGAGAAAATCGCCGATGCACCGGGATGTACCGGTGATCATCGTGACCGGAATCCGAAACCACTTCACAGAGGACTATCGAGATTTCTTCTTTCAGCTTAAATTGAAACGCCCTTGCGCCTATCTCGAAAAACCCGTCGACCCCGCCTTGCTCGTCCGAACGGTTCAACGGTGCGTGGGGCTGGAGGTATGAGAAAGACGATGAAGAAGAACTCTCATTTGTCCTGGGCCAACCATAAGAGGCCCAGGATGCCATATCTTGGCTGGCCTCCGCCTGAGTGCAGGGTTCCGTCCATTACGAAAAAGGAGGCCTGATGTTGCGGGAGATGGATATCCAGACCGCCTTGGTCTGCATGAATCAGAGGTGCGCGGCTCCATGTAGGTCCATCCTGGACCATATCGCCGACGGCCTCCTCACCGTGGACCTCAATGGACGCATCTTCTGGTTCAATCGGGCCGCAGAGCATATTACCGGCTACAAGAAAGAGGAGGTCCTCGGCAGGGCCTGCTACGACGTTTTTAAATCCGACCGCTGTCTGGGAGACAGCTGTCCACTGCGGCAGACCCTTCAAACGGGTCAAAACGTCGTAGATCTGGAGATGGAGATCATGACCAAGGAGGGACAGGTCATCCCCATCAGTGTCAGCACCGCGTTGATACACGATGTCCACGGTCAGGTCCTCGGGGCCGTGGAGACATTTCGCGATCTGTCCCATCTCAAAAGCTTCCAGAAGGACTTCTACGAGCGCTATTCCTTTCAGAACATCATCACTCAGAACAGCCAGATGATCCGGATTTTGCGCACCCTTCGGGACATTGCAGAGAGCGATTCCACCGTCCTCATTCAGGGAGAAAGCGGCACAGGGAAAGAGCTTTTGGCTCTGGCCATCCACAACCTCAGCCCCAGAAGGAACGGTCCTTACATCCCTGTCAATTGCGGCGCTATTCCGGATACCCTCCTTGAAAGCGAACTGTTCGGCTACACACGAGGAGCCTTCACAGACGCCAAACGCGACAAACCAGGGAGGTTCGCTTTGGCCGAAGGGGGAACGCTCTTCTTGGACGAGATCGGAGATCTCTCTCTGGAAGTACAGAGCAAGTTGCTTCGGGTGTTGGAAAACGGAGAATACCAGCCCCTCGGCGCCACCAAGAGCCTCCGAGCGGACGTCCGGATCATCTCGGCGACCCATAGGGACCTCCATCGAATGGTCCGCCAGGGAAAATTTCGTGAGGATCTCTACTATCGCCTCAATGTAGTTCGGATTCAACTTCCAAGTCTTCGTGATCGCCGAGATGACATCCCGCTGCTCATCCAACACCTCATCGGGAAGCTCAACAAACGAATGGGAAAAAACATCAAATCCGTCTCTCCCGAGGCCATGGAAGTATTGCTGGCCTATCCCTATCCAGGAAACGTGAGGGAGCTGGAAAACGCCATGGAGTATGCGTTCATCCTGGCTAAAGGTCGAACCATCCAGCCCGAACACCTCCCTCCCTATCTCTGGGATTTGCCTTCTATGAACGTACCCTCACCGCCCTTGGCTTTGAGTTCGGTGGAAAAGCGCGAATTGGAACGAATTCTTTCCGCGCTCCAGGAGAATCAATGGCATAAAGGTCGAACCGCCAAGGCCCTGGGGATCTCCCGATCGACCCTTTGGAGGCGAATGCGGCGCTATCGGCTGATCGATCGAAGGGAAGGTTCCCTTCGTGAAACGACTTGAAACATGAAACAATTTATTTCACATCGGATAACTATTGGATATTATTCTATCTACCCGACTTAAACATTTTCAGTTTGCAACATTTTCTTTCCGCCCTTCCACAAAGAGTTTGTCTTCCCTAAAAACTTAATAATTATCGGGTATTATAGAAGGTCCCGGTGGCACGACTGTTGCATCAAATTGCAACGGTGTTGCTTCTCAGGGTCGAGTTGCAACAGATCGGGAGGCATGGATGTCTCGAATGGTTCCGCCATATGGGGTCTTTACGGTGGATGCGGGACTTTATATCTCCTCCTTCAGCCGAATGGCACAAGAGATCACGGGGTATTCGACAAGCGAAGCGGTGGGGTGCCGTTGTTTGGATCTCTTTTGCTTGGCCCAAAAGAAACAATCTTGTCCGATCCGTCATTCGTTGAAGACTGGACAAGAGTGTGAGACGCACGGGGTGGAGATGATTACCAAAGCCGAAAAGAAAATCCATTGCCATGTGACTGCCATCCCCATCCGCGAAAGGGGTGGAAGAATTGTCGGAGCAGTGGAGATCCTTCGGCCGATTTCCGATCCCATCAAGGAAGGAGAGTCCCCCTCTCAGCAACTCGTCGAGGTCTTTTTCGGACAAGAACCACTGAAGACGATCCTCGAACGCCTCCCCGATATGGCCCTCAGTAAGGCACCAGTGCTGATCCTCGGAGAGAACGGCACAGGGAAGGACCTTCTGGCTCGCGCATTACACGATCTCTCTTCTCAAAGGGATGGACCCTGGGTCCGCCTCGACTGCGGCGCCTTCGGTGAGAGAATGTTGGAAGTGGAACTTTTCGGATGCCGTCCGAGCCCTTTTCACGGCATTGGGGAAGCCAGATCCGGCCGCATCCAACAGGCCGAGGGGGGAACTCTCTTTTTGCGAGACGTCCATCTACTACCCCTTCCCCTTCAAGCCAAGCTGCTCCGATTTCTTCAAGAGGGAGAGATAGAGCCATTGGGGGGACATGAACCTCTCCGTGCGGAGGCACGGATCATATCGAGCTCTTCCGAAGACCTCCGTCCCTTGATTCGGGAGGGACGATTTCGGGAGGATCTCTATTTTCAGCTCAACGTCTTTCAGATGGAGATCCCCCCTCTACGATCACTTCGAGAAATCCTTCCTGTGCTTTCAGACGCCTTAATTCAAAGACACAGCAGTACGGAGCACAGAGAAGTTGATCGTCTCTCCAGAGAGGCCCTCCGGCTCCTTATGGAATATGACTTTCCTGGAAACTACCGGGAGCTGAACAACATCCTCCGCCATGCTGTGATCCTATGTAAGGGAGAGACCATCCTCCCGGAGCATCTCCCGGATGGGGTCCGGGGATCCCATAGGAAGGTATTCTCCCACCCCCTGAAAGGAGAAAACGGGCGAAGGATGAAGGAGATCGAAAAAGAATTGATCCTCGCTGCCCTGGCCAGGAACAACTGGAACCGCAAAAAGACGGCAGAGGAGCTGGGGATCGATCGGACAACCCTCTGGAGGAAGATGAGAAAGATGGGCTGGGGATCCAAAATACGCCCCACCTGACGGCCGGTTTGAGCTCAGGAGGTCTCCCATGATCGGGAAACGGTTTTTGATTTATACAGACTTGGACCGAGATTCGGACGATGTTGTTGCGGGAACAAGAGAACTTTTTGCCGCCGACCTCCCGCTGGAGATTCATATACTCTACGTGCTTCGCTCCCAATATCGTTTTCATGCGGAGATCATCGAACCCGGTCTCTCCATGGACCTGAATCCGCAACGGATTCAAGGGATCGAAAAGGCCATGAGGGAAAGGTACGTGCCATTGCTTCCTCCGATCAGTCGAAATTTCTTTCACGTCCGGGTCGGAGATCCGGGGGTAGAGATTCTCCGTCTCATAAGGTCCCGAAGGCTCCAAGGGCTCCTTTTGCCATTGACTCGAAGTCGTTTGGGAGGATCCTGGGAGTTGGCCGACTTTCTTAGTAAACGGTGTCCCTGCCCCATCCTGTTTGTTCATCCGGGACGAAGGATAGGGATGTCTGCATCCCCCCAGAATCGAGATGCACCCGCTTTGGGACCCGACCATAATGTGATTGAGTTAGAGGCCTTTCGACGAAAGAAGGCCCTCTGAAATCCTGCGTGTGAATCCGTGGAGGTCGTCGGGAAGAACGCCCCTATGCAGGAGGTGATGAAATGACGTTCGGACAGGTCCTGATGGGTATCTTACTCCCCTACACTGTCTTAGCACTCTTCTTCGTGGGGATGACTCGGCGGATCCTTCGCTGGGCAAGGGAACCCCAGCTTTTGAAATGGACTTTATTTCCTGTTCCATCCTCTGGACGGAAAATTCTATTGACCATTTATCAGATCTTGGGCCTTCGTCCTCTTTTCCGTTACAACCGAGGACTGTGGCTCGGGGCTTGGCTTTTTCACCTATCACTTTGGGCCATCCTGCTTTGGCATTTCATCCGTTTTGCGGGCTTGGAGGCCTCTTTTTGGATGACCGCAGAGCAGTGGATCGACACTGTGGGCAAATGGGTCCTCCTGGCCTCTATCCTCTATCTTGTCATCTATCGCATTGCTGTGGGTCCCATGCGTGCCATCACGGGAACTGTAGAATACTTCAACCTGGCCGTCATGTTCGCTTTGGTGATTACAGGTCTCTATCTCAAAGGAAACGTGGACCCCTATGAGACCGGAATCTATCTGGCTTCCCTGATCACCTTCTCCCCCCAACCTTTTCCTGAAGATGGTCTTTGGATGATCCTTCATTGGCTTCTGGCGTTGTTGTTGATGGCCATGCTTCCCTACGGGAAGATGTCTCATTTGTTCAGCCAGTTCTTCTTGAAATTGCGCATCGACTGGGTCGACTGGAAAAAAAAGCCCTACGCTAGGGCTCACTAAGCTGGAAAATCCTTCAACGGCCCCGTGTTCGTACCTCCAAGGCCTCCGCTGGTTTTCATTTGGATTCCCATAAGGAGATCGACTATGGAACTCAAGGAGCAAATCAACGAAACGAAGAAGAGACCGGAGATGGGTCAGGCGGCTAGTCCAACTCAGGTCCATGAGGAAGAACCAAGGAGAAAGATCGACAATTACCAACTCTACCGGGCTGCCCATCTCCCTTCCACGGGCAGGGTTGAACCCTTTCTCAAGGCATTTGATCAAGCCTTGAATCATGAACTCTATCGATTTCCATTGAGAACGTATCTGGAGACATGTGCCAAGTGCGGAAACTGCATTCTTCAATGTCATTTGACCTGTGACGATGCCTCCAATAAAAGCTACCTTCCTCCAATACGATCGGACTTGCTGCGAAAGGTCTATAAGAAACGTTACACCCTCTCAGGGAAACTCTTGGGAAGGCTCGTGGGCGCGGAGGACCTGACCGAGGAGATGATCGACGAGATGTATGAGAGTTTCTACCGCTGCACCATGTGCAGACGCTGCGCCTTGGAGTGTCCCATGGGGGTGGATAACAGCCTTATCACCCGAGTTGGACGGGTCTGCTTGAGTGCGGCAGATATGGTGCCCCACAATTTCCGAATCAGCGTGGAATCCCAACTTCATGGTCCTGCCCGAAACACCTCGGCCATTCCGGAGAAGGCCTTCGTCGATACCGTGGAATTCCTAAACGAGGAGATGGAGGAGATGACTGGCCTTCCCATTCGGTTTCCCATCAACAAGAAAGGGGCCGAAATGCTCTACCTGGCACCGGTCAGCGATTACATCATGGAGGCCGACACCCTAATGGGCTGCGCCATGACTTTTTACGCAGCGGGGGCAGACTGGACCATCGCCACAGGTCCGGCCTCGGATGCTATCAACTATGGACTCTTTTACGATGACCGAAGGCTCCAACAGATCCTCGAGCAGCTCTACGAGGCCGTTAAGGCCCTTGAAGTGAAAAGGCTCGTCATGGGGGAGTGCGGACACGCGACAAAGACACAGAAGATCTTTTCGGAGTATTTCGGAGGAAAACTTCCCTTCGAGATCACCACCATGTTTGACGTCACAGCGGAATACATCCGAACTGGAAAGATCCGTCTAGACCCTGGTCGCAATACGGAACTTGTGACCCTTCACGATCCTTGCAACCTGAGCCGCATGGGGGGGATATCCGAGACCTTAAGGTTCGTCCTGAAATCCGCTGTCAGCAATTTCGTCGAGATGGAGCCCCACGGAGAGGAGAATTTCTGCTGTGGCGGAGGCGGGGGAACAGTGGGATTCGAGGAGATATATGATTTCCGCATGGAGGTGGCTGGCAGGAAGAAGGCCGAACAGCTTCGACAGACCGGAGCCAGGATCGTGGCTGCTCCTTGCGCAAATTGCAAGAAACAGCTCCGAGAGCTGATCGACTACCACAAATTGGAAATGGAGGTCTTGGGGATCCACGACCTGGTTGCCAAGGCCCTGGTCCTCGGCTCTCAAGATGAAGAGGGCCCCTCGAAAAGGGTCTCGAGCTGATATCCGCGACGTGGCATGCGCCTTGCTTACAATTCCTTTTCCCCAGCCCGGAGGCGGCAAGGGCATACAAATGTTATAATCCGATCCGGATTTTCTATTTTATTATCAACGAGATCAAGTGGGCGTTTTATCTCTTGCGCGTGCGCGTCTACGCCACGCCCGCACTCCCGCGCCTAGAAAGAGAAGGAGGACCACCGCCACCACTACAGTGGAGTAGAGTCCCAAATAGGAGGTCAAGGAAGACCAGTTGCTGCCCACCAGGTAGCCTGCCTCAAGGACGATCCCTGTCCAAATTGCCGAGCCCAGAGCCCCAAAGAAGAGGACCCGGCCTCGTGGCATCTGTCCGAGGCCTGCTGCCACGAAGAACGCAGCGCGGAAGCCAGAGAAGAACCGATTTACAATTAATATCTTGCCTCCATGCCGACGGAACCATCGCTCCAGCGTTGCGATCCGCTCCCTAGGGAAAAAGGGATAATCCCTCTTCATGAAAAAGGGCCTTCCCTTCTTCAGGCCCAACTCATAGAGAAAGAGGGCTCCGAGCAGGGAGCCGAATACGGTCAGACCAAAGACGATCCATGGATCCAACGCCCCCTTTCCTGCCAACACCCCTGCAAAGAGCAGTACTGTATCGCTGGGAAAGGGGGGGAAGGTATATTCGAGAAAAGAGCAAACGAAAACAACGGCGTAAGGGATTCCACCCCCGTGGGTTTCCATAAAGCGAAGGAGCGTCTCTTCCACAGAACCTCCAAGGAGCCTAAACCAAATAGGGGGTATTTTCGACCCTGGCACAACTCCGTGTCAAGGCAGGAGCCTTTCTCGGACTCTTTTAGCCGGACAGAGCACCAAGAAGGACCGCCATTAATGATTCGATCCGAATCCTCTAAAATTGCTAAGGAGACCATGATTTCCTCACATTTTTTGTCGATAATTAGGTCCTTCGCTGGAGTTCGTGAAACCCTCCGTATTTTCCGGTTTTTTATTTCGGATTACCCTTCCGGTCAGATAAGGGAACCCGAAAAAAAGCGTTGACATTTGGAAAAAAGGAGTGTACAAGCATTTTAATTCTAAACATTTTAAGCTTAAACCAATTGTGGGTTTACGCCATGCTATCCCGTCTCTTTTCCCCGTTCTCTATTCGAGGGTTGAAACTTAAAAATCGGATCGTCATGCCCCCCATGGGCGTCTTCCTGGTGGATGAAGAGGGCTTCGTCACGGACGATACCTTGGCCTACTATCGGAGGCGCGCCAGGGGTGGAGCCGGAATGATTATGGTGGAGGCATCCGCTGTAGCTCCCGAAGGGATCGTCTCTCATCATCAGATGCGTATCTACGACGATGCCTATATCCCGGGCCTTCGAAGGATCGCCGAGGTCATCAAAGAGGGAGGGGCCCGCGCCGCCATCCAGATCCATCACGCAGGGCGTCAGACCTCTTCTCGCGTGATCGGACGTCCGCCTCTAGCCCCTTCCCCACTGAAATGCCCCACCATTCGAGGAGAGGTAGAAGTCCTCACCACCGAGGCCATCGCCCGCATCGTAAAGCAATTCGGCGATGCGGCGGAGCGAGCCGTGGAGGCTGGCTTCGAGATGGTCGAAATTCACGGGGCCCATGGCTATCTTATCAACCAGTTTCTCTCAAGGTTTTCCAATATCCGAGAGGACGAATATGGCGGCCCTACGGAGAATAGGGCCCGGTTCGCCTTGGAGGTGGTACAAGAGATCCGTCGGCGACTTGGACCCCATTTTCCTATATCCTTTAAGATCAGTGCTCAGGAATTCGTTCCTGAGGGTCTCACCGTAGAGGAATGCATTCGAATCCTCCAACTCCTGGAGGAAACCGGAATCGACGTGGTTCAGGTATCCGCCGGAACAGACGCTACACCGGAATGGATATCCCAACCTATGTTTATGAAGCGGGGCTGTCTCGTCGAATCCGCCTCCCAGATTAAAAGGGCTCTCCATATACCCGTTATCTGTGTGGGCCGGATCAACGGTCCCATGTTGGCTGAACAGATCCTCCGTGAAGGAAAGGCCGATCTGGTCTGCATGGGACGGGCCCTCCTTGCTGATCCCGACCTTCCCAACAAGGCCAAAGAGGGGAGGCTGCACGAGATCCGCAGATGCGTCGCCTGCAATACCTGCATTAATTCTATCTTTAAGAAGGGGCGCGTCGAGTGTCTGGTGAATCCGGAGGTGAGCCGAGAATCAGCCATGCAGCTACAGCCCGCCAAGAGAACAAAAAGGGTGGTGGTGATCGGGGGAGGTCCCGCTGGCTGTGAGGCGGCTTGGGTGGCCGCGAGCCGAGGTCATAGAGTCAAGGTTTATGAGTCTCATTTTGAACTTGGAGGCCAGATCCTTCTGGGTGCCGTTCCGAGTCACAAAAAGGACCTCCTCAACATCGTTCGTTTCCATCACCATCAACTCCAGAAGTACCATGTGGAGTGCCTCCTTGGACGAAAGGCCACCCTGGAGGACATCTTAAAGGAAAATCCTGACATCGTTATTTTGGCCACAGGGGCGAGACCTCACCTTCCTCTCCCGGAAAAGGTCCTTCCGGCCTCCAAGGCTGTGACCTTCTCCGCCGTATTAAACGGGGACTCCCCTTCCGTTCCTCAAGAGGTTGCCGTAGTCGGCGGAGGTGCCATTGGATGCGAAGTCGCCCTTTATCTGGCCGAAAACGGTCATACGGTAACGATCTTTGAGATGACGGACTCCATCGGAACCCAGTTCGAGGCCATGACAAAGAAGATCGTCCTTCAAAAAATCCGCGATCTGGGGATCCGAGTCTTGACCAATGCCCGAATCACGGGGTTCCGTGGAAATGATCTGCAATTCGAGCAAAACGGATCGTTCCATGCCCGCACCTTTCCATTCGTCGTCTTTGCCACGGGTACAATTCCGGACGATCGTCTCTATGGTCCTCTGAAGGCTAGGGGACTCGAGGTCGCTCGCATCGGAGACTGCGTGAAGCCACGAAGTATTAAAGAGGCCATTTACGAGGGAGCTATGATAGGCCGATCCATTTGAGGTTCCTTTTTAGATTCTAAGCAGGAGTATCGTCATCGGCAATCTTCTGTGCTGCAACGACCTTCTCACTTTCACTTAGATCAATAAGTTTGACCCCCATGGCATTCCGGCCAACGATTTTGATCTCCGATGCCTTGATCCGGATCAGCTTTCCCAAATTCGTCATGATGACGATATTGTCCTTTTCAAAGACTTGAATGGCATTGACTACGTTCCCATTTTTTTCGCTGATTTTAATATTGGTCAAACCTATTCCACCGCGATTCTGAATGCGATACTGAACCGTCTCTGTTCTCTTTCCATAACCCTTTTCGGTAATGGTCAGGATTGTCCCTCCCTCCTTTAAGGTATCCATGGCAACCAGGGAGTCTCCTTCTCTAAGGGTCATGGCCTTGACCCCTCTGGCCGCCCGTTGCATCGGCCGAACCTGATCCTCCTTCACAAGGATGGACTTTCCATTGCGAGTAGCCAGGAAGATTCGATCCTCGCCGGTCGTCAAGTGAGTGGAGAGAAGCTCATCTCCCCCTTCCAAGTGAATGGCAACAATCCCATTCGATCGAGGATGGCTGTAGGCCATCAATTCGGTCTTTTTGATCCATCCTCTCCGAGTGGCCATAGCGAGAAATTTCCCCTCTTCGAAGGCCCGAACCGGAAGGATGGTCGTCACGCTTTCCCCCCTCTGAAGAGGCAAAAGGTTGACTATTGGCTTTCCTTTGGCCGTCCTTCCTGCTTCTGGAATCTGGTGTACCTTCATCCAATAAACTTTCCCGATGTTAGTGAAAATCAAAAAATAGCTGTGGGTGCTGGAAATAAAAAGATGTTCCACAAAGTCATCGTCATTAATCGAAATCCCCAATTTCCCTTTCCCCCCTCTCTTCTGTGTGCGATAAATGGAAAGGGGGGTTCGTTTGATATATCCTCGATGAGTAATCGTCACAACCATATTTTCTTCCACAATGAGGTCTTCCAGATTAATTTCACTCACTTCGTCGATGACATCAGTCCTTCGTTCGTCGGCATATTTCTCTCTTATTTGAATAAGCTCATTCTTTATGATATCTTTTACTTTTTTGTCGTCACTCAATATTTCGTTTAATCTCCGAATTTCCTTTTGTAATTCTTCAAAATCTCGTATCAATTTGTCTTTTTCCAACTTTGTTAACTTCTGCAGGCGCATATCCAGAATTGCTTGAGATTGTTTTTCGGATAATTGTAACTTTTCGATGAGTTTTTTCCTTGCACTCTCCGCTGTATCCGAGGATCGAATAATTTTTAAGACCAAATCGATATTTTCCAAGGCGATCTTCAGTCCCTCGAGGAGATGACATTTCTCCTCGGCCTGATTTAATTCGAATCTGGTTCGATTGAGAACGATTTCTTTTCGAAAATCTAAAAAACGAAGTAAAATTTCCTTAAAAGAAAAAAGCTTGGGCATCCCATTTTCAATAGCTAGAAAAATGATTCCAAAATTAGTTTCCATTTGGGTATGTTTATACAATTTGTTCAAGATTACTTGGGCTATTTCGTTTCGTTTAAGGTCCAAAACTATTCTTATTCCTTCTCTATCGGTTTCATCTCTGACCTCTTCAATCCCTTCTATCACTTTATTTTTTACAAGTTCACTTATCCTTTCAATTAGGCGTGCTTTATTAACTTGATATGGGATTTCAGTAATAATTATACTGGATTTCTGATTTTTCTTTTGCTCTATAAAAGCTCTTGCTCTTACTTTTATCGATCCCCTTCCTGTTTTATAGGCCTCGATAATTCCTTTTCTCCCGCATATCAGGCCACCTGTTGGAAAGTCGGGGCCATGGACGATATCGAGGATTTCATCGAATCTTAGATCTCCTTTTTCTAAAAGAGCGATGAGACATCGAAGGATTTCATCGAGATTGTGAGGCGGAATGTTTGTGGCCATTCCCACAGCGATCCCGGAGCTGCCGTTTAGTATAAGATTTGGGATCTTAGAGGGTAGAACTTCAGGCTCTTGGGTTGTGGCATCGTAATTTGGTATGAACTTGACAGTGTCCTTTTCGATGTCTGAGAGAAGTTCACCGGATATGGGTTTAAGTCGGATCTCTGTATAACGCATGGCAGCTGGTGGATCGCCATCAACAGATCCGAAGTTGCCTTGCCCGTCCAATAACGGGTATCTCATGGAGAAATCTTGTGCCATCCTAACGATGGCATCGTAGACTGCTGCATCCCCATGGGGATGGTACTTACCTATGACGTCACCTACTATTCTCGCGGATTTCTTATAGGGTTTGTTCCACAGATTGCCGATATCGTGCATAGCATAGATAATTCTTCTCTGGACGGGCTTTAGGCCATCGCGAATATCGGGGATGGCCCTTCCAATGATCACGCTGAGTGCATAATCTAGATAAGATTTTTTTATTTCATCTTCAATAAATATAGTAATTCCTTGATTGCTCTTGTTTTTCATGAAGAAACCCCTTTATAGTATTGCAAAAAAAGTCCTCTCAGAGGAAATAGTTTAAATATCAAGATTAACTACATTCATTGCATTTTCTTGGATAAATTGTTTCCTGGGTTCTACATTATCACCCATCAATACAGAAAACAGTTCGTCTGCCTCAAGCGCATCCTCCACATGAACTTGCAAAAGGACTCTTTTATCTGGATTCATGGTTGTTTCCCAAAGCTGATTAGGATTCATCTCGCCTAGCCCTTTATATCTCTGTATTGTGAGGCCTCGTTTCGATTTTTCATAAACTATATTTAATAATTCGATAGGGTTCTTCACTATCTCCGTTTCTTTCCCTATAGATACAGTCCAAGGAAATGAACCGTATTTTTTTAATTTTGCTAAATTCATCTTTATTTTTTTAAATCTCTTAGACCCCAAGAAGTGATGATCCACTGATGTCGTATATTTATTATTATTCCTGTATGTGTTAAAAATCATCTGGAGGTAATCGTTTTCGTCTTTTCTTTTGACATCTATCTCTATTCTTGAATAGTTTCCTATAAATACGTACAGATAACTTGTTATATCGTTAGCTATCTTTCTCAATTTTTTTTCGTTTTTCATATCATCTTCTGTTAAATCGGTTTCAAATGCAATAGCGTTTATTACATAAGGGTCAAAGTTGATCTTTTCAAAGTTGCTATAAAACCCACTTATTTCCTCTATAATATTAAAAATTGGCAATATTGCCTTTCCATTGATTAAATTATTGTCCTTTGTTTCTATTCGAATCGACGTGATAGCTTTTTGTAATAAATAATTTCGTAGCTCTTCATCATTTTTGAAATATATATCATTATTATTTCCTATTTTTACTTTGTATAATGGGGGCTGAGCGATATAGAGAAACCCATTGTCGATAATATCCGGCATCTGTCGATAAAAGAAGGTCAAAAGGAGTGTTCTAATATGAGCACCATCCACATCGGCATCTGTCATTATGATGATTTTTTTGTAACGGATCTTCTCTATTTCGAAATCATCTCTCCCTATTCCTGTACCCAAAGCTGTAATAATGGTCTTGATTTCCTCATTGGAGATCATCTTGTCGAATCTAGCTTTCTCCACATTGAGGATCTTTCCTTTCAATGGAAGGATTGCCTGAAACACGCGGTCTCTCGCCTGCTTTGCAGACCCTCCAGCAGAATCTCCCTCTACAAGAAATAGTTCGGAACGCTCAGGGTCTTTGGTCTGACAATCCGCTAATTTTCCCGGGAGGATTCCCCCTTCCAGCACGTTCTTTTTTCGAGCTAATTCTTTTGCCTTTCTCGCCGCCTCTCTAGCTCGGGCGGCGTCCATGGCTTTTGTGAGAATTTTTTTGGCGATCGATGGGTTCTCTTCTAGAAATTGTAGAAGTCGCTCATGAACGAAAGATTCCACAATTCCTTTTACTTCGCTGTTTCCAAGCCGGGTTTTCGTCTGGCCTTCAAACTGAGGACTGGACATCTTAATGCTTACAATACCAGCCAGCCCTTCTCTTATATCATCTCCAGTAATCGAATATTTGAAATTCTTTAACATATTATTACTTAAGGCATACTGATTGATTGCTCTTGTCAGCCCAGATTTAAAACCAATGATATGAGACCCACCTTCTTTTGTATTGATATTATTAACAAAGGATATCAACTTTTCTGCATAGGTATCATTGTATTGAATAGCTACGTCAATACTTATATTTTCCTTTTCGCCTTCAAAAAAAATAACTTTAGTAATTTTATTTACCTTTTTATTTAAATCTTCGACAAAAGATTTCAAGCCACCATTAAATTTAAATACTTTTTTTTCTTCTATTCTTTCATCATGTATCGAAATTAATAGACCGCGATTCAAGTAAGCTAGCTCTTTTAATCTTTTTGACAAAATTTCGTAATCGAATTCTATGGTATCGAAAATTTCTTCATCTGGTTTAAAAGTAATTTTCGTTCCTGATTTTTTTGATTTTCCAACAATTTCAAGTTTTGTTAAGGGCTTTCCTCTTGAATATTTTTGTCTATATATCTTTCTGTCTCTTTTTATTTCTAAATACAAATATTCCGACAAAGCATTCACCACTGACACACCTACACCATGAAGCCCTCCCGAAAAGGCATAGCTTTTCTTGTCGAATTTTGCACCGGAGTGCAACGTTGTCATAACGACTTCAGCAGCTGGCTTCTTTGCTTCCGGGTGAATATCGACAGGGATACCTCTGCCATTATCTTCAATAGTTATGGAGTTATCCAAGTGGATTCTCACATAGATCTCGGAACAAAACCCTGCCAAGGCCTCATCTATGCTGTTGTCTAAAACTTCGTAGACTAGGTGATGCAATCCATCGATACCGGTACTCCCAATATACATTGCAGGTCGTTCTCGAACCGGTTCTAATCCCTTCAAGATAGTTATATTCTTCGCTGTATAATCATTAGCCATGGAATCCCCCAAAAACTACTCTACATCATATCCGCATGGGCATTATGACAGCAGAGAAGTAAGAATCCTCTGCATCTTTTAAGATTGCTGGGCTTGAATCGTCATTCAATTCGAGAATTATTTGATCAGATGTAAGGTTAGACAGCACATCTATAAAGTATTTCGCATTGAATGATACTTTTAACAATTCACCATCGTAATTGATTTCCAGTTTCTCTTCTGATTCACCTATATCCGGATTGCTTGACGTTATCAATAAAGTATTTTCTTCTAATTCAAATTTTACCCCTCTAAATTTGTCTAGAGAAACAATACTTGCTCTTTTCAAAGAATTTAAGAATTGTGACCGATTTATTTTGATTTTTATAGGATTGGATTCAGGTACTACCTCCCTGTAATTTGGAAAAATAGCATCTATCAATCTGATAAACATCACAAAATTTTCATGAGTGACAATCAGTTGATTATCCTTGATTGATAAATTAACTTCATCTTCAATGTCTTGAAGAATTTTTCTCATTTCCTGAATACCTTTTCTCGGCACAATAATTCCATCTTCTCCCAGAAATCCGATCTCGATGTCTCTGTCTATCATAGACAGCCGATGACCATCAGTGGCTACAAATCGTGTTTTTGCATCCATGAGTTTTTCGATAAAGATTCCACTCAAATTATATTGAATATCTTCCGTTGATATACTATAAAATGTCTTTTCTATCATTTCTTTTATAGTTTCCGTTTTGACTGGTTGAAAAGTAACATCTTGATAAGAGGGGAATGTTGGAAATTCATCACAAGGAAGTCCTTTTATTTTGAAGAAAATGTTATCACATTCAATTGATAGCATGTAGTTTTCATCGCAGGAAATGAGAATTTCTTTGTCTGGAAGTTCTTTTACAATTTCGAATAATTTTCTTGATGAAACAGTCGTCTCGCCTGTTTCAATGATTTCTACGGGAATAGTCCGGATAAGAGAGACTTCGAGATCTGTGGCATATAGATTCATTGTATTTTCTTTACATTCAAGTTTTACGTTGGATAGAATTGGCATTGTGTTTTTTCTGTCTGCCAGTCCTTGCAAACTTTGAAGTGTCTTGCCTAAGATATCCTTTTTTGTTCGTATTTTCATTTGTATACTCCTAAAAATTGTTTTAGTTTGTAAAATAAAGCTATATTTATAGGTATGTTTACATGTTTACAATTATTGTAGCTCGCCGAAGACAATACCAATTTTAGGAATCTCACTCCTGTTTAAAAACTCCTGTACTTTCATACTTGAATCCACAAAATCTCGAGTTGCTGGCCTTTTACACATCTCTTTAACAAAAAATTATACTTTTGAGATCAATTCCCAAGTTCAAAAATACTCTTGGATTTTGATGAAAAATTTAGTAAAATGGAGTAGTTAAAAGGGTCAAACGAATTTACGGGCAATGACCAACCCATAATGAGGCAGCCTGGTTTTCTCAGCGATTCTCGCTCTCCATTTGGAGAGAGAAGAAGGGTCTTAGAGGGTTCCCGATCTCTGTAATTTAACCATGGAAGCGCTTTATTCGAAAGATATTTCATTACCAGGAAATTCTAATGACTCGCTTGGTTCCATCTTGGAAACATAAGATTAGTGACAATATTACTATATCATACTTTAAGATTTTTGCAAAGTGGGAAAGGTAGTTTTTACAACCCCAAGACATATCTTTTTGTGCGCACTTCCGAGGAACAAAGAGGAGCTAATTAAAGCAGGAAATCATGAACAAAAATAGTTTTGCCAATTATCATATTTTTTGTGATATTAAAAATATAGCTAAGATACATAGAGGGTAAGTTTTTTCTTTATTGAAAGGAATAGGTTGCTATATAAACCGATCAATAGAAATTGGATCATTTAAAATATTTGGCATTACAATGGATAATATTCAAAATTTTAAAAAACAAGACCTGTTTTTTCCTGTTTTTTTGAGAATATATAATGAACCGTGCCTTGTAGTGGGTGGAGGTGAAGTCGCTCTTCGTAAAATCAAAACCCTTATCCCATATAAGCCAAAACTAACTGTGGTAAGTCCATCTGTACATGAGAAAATAGCCAATTATTCTAAAAAAGAAAAACTTATTTGGATTAAAAGAGAGTTTATTTTGGAAGATTTGGAGGGCAAAATTTTGGTTATTGCTGCAACAAATAATGTGACATTGAATCAATTCATCTCTAAAGAAGCGCAGGAAAGAAATATTTTATGTAATGTTGTTGATCAACCAAACCTTTGTTCATTTATAATTCCTTCAATATACAAAAAAGGGAGATTGACTATCGCTGTCTCCACAGGTGGCACAAGTCCCGCCTTGGCGAAGAAGATCAAAGAAGAATTAAATCAATATTATGGAGATGGATACGAGTTAGCTCTCGATATACTCCATTGTTTGCGAATGATCCTTCCTCAAGTTGAAAAAGACCAACCGAAGAGGAGTTTGCTATATAGTAAGTTAGTTCGTTCCAATTTTATCGATCTTTGTAAAGCCCAAGATTTTCAAAAAATAGAAGAAAAAATTTTTGAGATATGTGGACTGAGAGAATTTTTAGCTAGATTTTATTCTGAGATTTCAAATAGACGTCCTATTAAAAATCAAATGGACAAAACTACTGATTGATATAATATCAAAAGGGAGAATGATATGTATTCATTCTTTTTCTATTTAATCCTTTTGTTTTATATCAGCACTACATGTATTTATTTTTTTTATCTGATAAAAATGAATTATATCCTTTTAAAATTAGGGAAAAAATTATTAATTGTTTCTTTTATTTTGCATACTTTCGTCATAATTTCTCGTCTTTTTGAGGTTGGCTATTTTCCCATAACTAGTCAACATGAATCCATATCATTCTTGGCTTGGTCAATTCTTTTCATCTATATAGTCCTGGACAGAAAATCAAAACATAATCATCTAGGAATTATAATTTCACCGCTTCTGATGATTTTGATGTCGATTGCCTCTGTTTTATTGAAAGATATTACGCATATTCCACCCATTTTAAAGAGTCAATGGCTGCTTGTTCATGGTATCTTTTCCTTCTTAGCAGAAGGGATTTTTACAATTGCATTTGCAACAAGTGTTTTTTATCTGTTTCAAGAAAGATCATTAAAAATGAAAAAAAGAATAACTTTATTCCAAAGAGGATCCCCTTCTTTAGAAGCATTGGATGAGTTTATTTTTCTGTGTATACGCTTGGGTTTTCCTCTTATGACAGCTGGTATCATTACAGGGTCTATTTGGGCCAACACCGCGTGGAATTCCTATTGGAGCTGGGATCCTAAGGAAACATGGTCACTTATTACATGGATTATCTATGCGGCCTTGCTTCATCAGCGGATCAATATGGGTTGGAGAGGAAAAAAAGCTGCATGGATGGCTGTAGTCGGCTTTATATCTGTATTGTTTACATTTTTTGGCGTAAATCTTGTCCTTCCTAGTCTTCATTCCTATTCCAGTTTATCTTTGAGATAAATTTGATTTCCTTATTTAGAGGATAATGATGAAAATCATTATAATGGGTATGAATCATAAAACTGCTCCTGTTGAAGTTAGAGAACATTTTTCAATAACAGACGAGCTTTTGGGCCAGAAGTTGACCACCCTTTTGAGTAATCCATTTATCAAAGAAGCTGCTATTCTTGCAACGTGCAATCGAGTAGAGTATATTCTCTCTGTGGATCACATCCATCGGGCCACAAGATGGGCTAAAAAAATATTGGCAGAGGATATATCCATCGACCCCGATACACTCGAAAGGTCTCTCTACATCTATTTTGACAAAGAAGCTGTAAGGCATCTTTTCCGAGTATCATCAAGCCTTGATTCCATGATCATCGGTGAGCCACAAATTTTAGGCCAGGTCAAAGATGCATACAGGAAATCGTCCCAATATAAGGCATGCGGAAATATTCTTAATAAGCTTTTTCATCAAGCCTTTCGAGTGGCAAAGAAGGTTCGGACAGATACAGAAATCGCGAAAAATGCCGTCTCCGTTAGTTATGCCGCAGTGGAGCTCGCTAAGAGAATCTTCGATATCTTAGAGGAAAAATGCCTCATGTTAATAGGCGCCGGCGAGATGATCGAATTGGCTTTGAGGCATTTTAAACAACATGGTGTCAGAAAGATTTATATTACCAATAGAACATATTCAAGGGCTATTGAATTAAGCCAGATGTATAATGCTCAGCCTATTCCTTTTGAAAAATTCCAAAAGATGTTACTGAAATCAGATATCATTCTTAGCTGTACAGCTTCTCAAAATTACATTTTAGAATATGATGATATAAAAAATGCTATGAAATTAAGAAAAAATAAAACCATGTTTCTTATTGATATAGCTGTTCCCAGAGATATTGATCCCAAAGTAAATAATATAGACAATGTTTATTTATATGACATTGATGATCTTCAAGATGTTGTAGATCGAAACATCGAGATAAGAATGTCCGAAATGGAAAAGGCAGAAGCAATTATCGAAAGAGAGGTCAATCAGTTTTTTTCCTGGCTGAATATTTTGAATATAACCCCAACAATCAAAGCTTTGCAACAAAAGGCAGAAAACATCCGCATGATTGAATTGGACAAAACATTATCAAAGTTAAAAAATATCAATGAAAAAGAAAAAAGATCCATAGACCTGATGACCAAAGCTATCGTAAAAAAACTTCTTCATGATCCTATTTCTGAACTTAAGAGGGAAAGTTCTCATGAATATACGGTCAATATACATGAGGCCACCAAAAAACTTTTCGGCTTAAATAAAGATGACGATTCGGAAGTGGGAAGATCATGACCGTTCTGTGAAGATGGAGGTAGGAGGAAGTTTTGTGTTTTGGAAGAAAACGGCTGCGGATTGGGACTCGAGGAAGCGCTTTGGCCCTCTGTCAGGCCGCGTGGGTAGGAGAAAGACTGAAGGATCTCTTCCCCGGTTTGGAGGTGGAATATATTACCATCAAGACCAAAGGAGATAAGATTCTCGATGTTCCCCTTGCAACAGTGGGCGGGAAGGGCCTCTTCGTGAAAGAGATCGAAGAGGCCCTGTTGGCTGGAAGAATCGACTGCGCTGTTCATAGCGTAAAGGATATCCCTACGGAGACTCACGAAGCCCTGGAGATCGCCGCTTATCCTGAGAGAGAAGACCCGAGGGATGTCCTTGTAGCACGAAGGGTCTCATGCTTCCAAGATCTTCCACCAGGTGCGCGGATTGGAACCAGCAGTCTGCGGAGGCGAGCCCAGGTACTTCACCTTCGGCCAGACCTTCAGGTCATCCCGATTCGAGGGAATTTGGACACTCGTCTTAAGAAGCTGGAAAAAGAGGCCCTCGACGGGATCCTTTTAGCTGCGGCTGGGATACGAAGGATGGGCCTGACCTCCACCATCACGGAGATCCTCCCTCCGGATCGCTTTATCCCGGCCGTTGGACAAGGGGCCCTGGGAGTAGAGGTGCGCAAGGACGATCCTAAAGTGCAAGAGATGATCCGTAGGCTCGACCATCCGGAGACGAGGATCTGCGTCGAAGCAGAAAGGGCCTTCTTGCGTCGCCTTGCGGGGGGATGCCAAGTCCCTCTTGGGGCCTATGCTCGTTTGGATGGAAGGACGTTGATCCTCGTGGGAATGGTATCCGATGTGGGAGGTCGGCCTCTATGGAGTGATCGAATTCACGGCCCGATCCATTCTCCAGAAACCTTGGGCCGAGAGTTGGCCGAGCGAATTCTCGAGGCCGGGGCACTTTCCATCCTGCAGCGCCTTCTTGGTGGAGGTCTGCAAGGGGAGCCGCCGTGAGCAAAAGAGATTCCAACGGGACGAAATAGAGAAAGTCTCCTGGAGGATCCAAAGAGTGCCTTTTATCTCGCCATCACCCTTGTGGTGGCAATCCTTCGTTGATCAAGGAAGAAGAGAAAAGATATACTGATAATGCCATGGCATTGTGTGATAGAGAGAGAGGAAAGGTCTATCTTGTGGGCGCAGGCCCAGGTGATGTAGCCCTTTTGACGTTGCGTGGAAAGGAACTCCTTGGCCGGGCCGATGTGGTTGTCTATGACTTTTTGGCCAACGAGGATCTTCTTGAATTTTGCTCTGAAAGGGCCGAGCTGATCTATGTGGGAAAACAAGGAGGGGGTTCCAGCACCCCCCAGGACGAGATCAACAGGATCCTGATCCGCAAGGCGAAAGAGGGGGCGTTGGTGGTCCGATTGAAGGGGGGGGACCCTTTTATATTCGGACGGGGGGGGGAGGAGGCCGAGGCCCTAGCGGAAGCCGGAATCCCCTTTGAGATCGTCCCCGGGGTGAGTTCTGCTGTCGCTGCTCCGGCCTATGCGGGCATTCCCCTTACCCATCGCCGCCTAGCCTCCTCCGTCTCCATCATCACAGGGCATGAGGACCCCTCGAAGAGGGGGTCTCGTTTGCGATGGGATCGTCTCGCAAACGCTTCCGACACCTTGGTCTTCCTTATGGGGGTTAAAAGCCTGGAGAAGATCGTCTTCGAGCTGTTGAGAAACGGACGGGATAGCAGGACCCCCTCAGCATTGATTGAATGGGGGACCACACCCAGACAGAGGACCCTGACGGCTCCCCTCGATCGCATCTCCCAAGAGGCCCGCAGAGAAGGGATCCGACCTCCGGCGGTCCTGGTGATCGGGGATGTGGTCTCGCTTCGGGAACGCTTGAAGTGGTTCGAGGCCCGTCCCCTCTTCGGCCGTAGAGTGCTGGTCACCCGCTCACGAGAACAGGCCAGTGGGCTGTCGGCCTTTTTGCGCTCCTTGGGAGCAGAGCCCCTCGAGCTTCCTACCATTGAGATTCGGGATCCTCGCGACTGGACCTCGGCGGATCAGGCCATCGATGGCTTGGAATCGTACGATTGGGTCCTCTTTACGAGTCCCAATGGGGTGAGCCGCTTTCTTGGTCGCCTGAAGGTGCGCGGGCGGGATATCCGGGACTTAAAGGGGAAGCGCTTGGGGTGCATCGGACCGGCTACCGCTCGCATTCTGGAGCAGAAGGATGTGAGAGTAGACCTTGTACCGAGGGAATATCGCGCTGAAGGCCTCCTGGAAGCTCTTTCCCAAGAGGGTGTTAAGGGGAGGCGTTTTCTCTTGCCAAGGGCGCAGGATGCCCGAGACATCCTCCCTCAAGGGCTGAGGAGACAAGGGGGGCACGTGGACGTGGTCCCTATCTATCGAACGTCTCGACCACGGCGGAAAATGAGCATCCTCGAGACCCTGGAGGGAGAAAGACCCATCGATGCAGTGACCTTCACAAGCTCTTCGACGGTCCGAAATTTCTTCGATTTGTTGGGTCTTGAAAGGGGCCGGGAGCTCTTGCTCGGCGCCGTCGTGGCCTGTATCGGACCCATTACTGCCAAAACCGTTCAGGATTTTGGCATCTCTCCCAATGTGGTTGCCGAAACCTATACACTAGAGGGACTGGTTCAAGCCCTGATCTCTCATTTTCAAGGCCGAAACGAGGAGCGTAGACCTCGATGATAGGCATATCCAAGCTCTACTGTGGGACCGTAGAACCCTCGGATCCTCTCAGATACGGGAGGCTCTCCAAGGCCCTGCCGTCCCATCTCCTGCAGTTCTCCAAAGACAAGAAGCCGGTGGTGGTCTGGAACGTCACCAAGCGGTGTAACCTTCGCTGCGTTCACTGCTACGCCAAGTCCGATGACCATTGCGCAGGGGAAGATGAGCTCAGCACCGAGGAGGGCCGAAATTTGATCGATGACCTGGCCTCATTCGGTGTCCCCGTTTTGCTCCTCTCCGGGGGAGAACCCCTCATGCGGCGGGATATCCTGGAGTTGGCCAGATACGCTCGTCAGCGAGGACTTCGCGTGGTCCTTTCTACCAATGGGACGCTTATCGACCGTCCTTTGGCAAAGGCCCTTCAACAAGTGGGACTTTCCTATGTTGGAATCAGCCTGGACGGCGTTCGCTCCTACCACGATCGGTTCCGAGGTGTGGAGGGGGCCTTCGACGCAGCCATGAGAGCTGTGCGGATCTGCAGGGATGTGGGCATCAAGGTGGGGTTGCGTTTCACCATCCATCGAGGAAACGCCTCCCAGATCCCGGACATCTTCGATCTTGTGGAACAGGAAAGACTTCCCAGGATCTGTTTTTACCACTTGGTCTATGCCGGGAGGGGCTCGCGGTTGATCCAACAGGACCTCACCCACGAGGAGACAAGAGCCGTGGTGGACCTCATCTTGGATCGGACCAGGCTTCTTCACCAGAGGGGCCATCCAGCGGAGGTCCTGACCGTGGACAACCACGCAGACGGCCCCTATCTCTATCTCCGTTTGAGGAGAGAGGATCCCAAGAGGGCTCGGGAGGTCTTGGAGCTATTGAAGATGAACCAGGGAAACAGCTCAGGCCACGGCCTTGGATGTATCAGTTGGGACGGCGAGGTCCATGCGGATCAGTTCTGGAGACACCATAGCTTCGGAAACATCCGCAATCGGCCCTTCAGTGAGATCTGGAACGACCCCAACGACCGCCTCCTGCAGGCCCTGAAGGACAAGAGGCCCCATCTCAAAGGACGATGCGCCGTCTGTCGATGGCTGGATATCTGTGGGGGAAACTTTCGGGTTCGAGCGGAGGCGGTCACCGGGGACATCTGGGCTCCTGATCCTGCCTGTTATCTCACCGATGAGGAGATTTCCGTCTCCCAGGACGAAGAAGACATGTGAGGGGGCGCCATGCCATATCCAGAGAGTCGGCCACGCCGTTTGAGGAGAAACGAGAACATTCGTCGAATGGTCAGAGAGACGGCCCTTCGTGTGGAGGATATGATCTACCCGTTGTTTGTGGTGCCCGGCCAAGGCGTCTTGCAGGAGATCCCCTCCATGCCGGGGCAGTATCATCTCTCGGTGGATCGGCTTCCCGACACGGTCAAGGACTTGAGGGCCTTAGGAATTCCCGCGGTAATCCTCTTCGGTATTCCATCCCGCAAGGATCCACAAGGATCCGAGGCCTACGACGATGACGGGATCATTCAGAGGGCTGTCCGGGCCATTAAGGAGACGGAGGAGGAGATTCTAGTGATCACTGACGTCTGTCTCTGTGAATATACTGACCACGGCCATTGCGGATGGGTTACTCCCGACGGTAGGGTGGACAATGATGCCACCTTGGAACTGTTGGCCTTGACGGCCCTCTCCCACGCTAGGGCGGGAGCGGACATGATCGCCCCATCGGACATGATGGACGGAAGGGTAGGGACCATCCGCCGCGCCCTGGATCAGGAAGGATTTGCGGACGTAGCTATCCTCTCGTACAGCGCCAAGTATTGTTCCGCCTATTATGGGCCGTTTCGAGAGGCGGCGGACTCCGCCCCCCGATTCGGCGACCGAAGGGCCTATCAGATGGACCCTCCCAATCGTCGCGAGGCTCTCCGGGAAGTGGCCTTGGATATCGAGGAGGGGGCTGATATCGTCATGGTAAAGCCAGCCATGCCCTATCTAGATATTATCGCCGCGGTTCGGGAAGCCTTCCATTATCCTGTGGCAGCCTATCAGGTCAGCGGTGAATTCGCCATGATCCAAGCGGCCGCCCAGAGGGGGTGGTTGGACGGCCGCCGGGCGATGATGGAAGCCCTGGTCGGGATCAAGCGGGCAGGAGCGGATTTGATCATCACCTACGCTGCTCCCGAGGTGGCGCGCCTCCTGAGGGAGATGGAATGAGGACAACGCCGCTCAGAATGATCGCTTGGGAGGTGACCCGAAGGTGCAACCTAAGCTGTCTGCATTGCAGGGCCTCGGCTCATGATGAACCCTACCAGGGGGAATTGAGTACCGAGGAGGCCATCCGGTTTCTGGAGGATGTGGCCTCCTTTTCCCGTCCCGTGGTGATTCTCACGGGGGGAGAGCCTCTCCTTCGGGAAGACATCGACGAGATTGCTCGACATGGCACGCAGCTGGGGATACGTATGGTCATGGCCACCAACGGGACCCTCCTCTCCAGCGGAAGGGCCAGGGACCTCAAGGAGGCCGGGATCCAACGCATGAGCATCAGCCTGGATGGGTCCAAAGCGGAGACCCATGATGGATTTCGTGGGGTTGCCGGGGCCTTCGAAGGGGCCCTCAAGGGCATTCGATCGGCCAAAGAGGTGGGGCTTCCATTTCAGATCAACACCACAGTCACTCAACGAAACCTCAAGGAACTCCCCGATATCCTGGATCTGGCTGTCCGACTTGGGGCCGTGGCCCACCACATCTTCCTCCTGGTGCCCACAGGAAGGGGCCGTGGCCTATTGCAGGAGGGCATCTCGGCCCAGGACTACGAGCGGGTCCTCCATTGGTTTTACGATCAAAGGAGGGTGGTCCCACTTCAACTCAAGGCTACCTGTGCCCCCCATTACTACCGAATTCTCCGGCAGCGGGCGAAGAAGGAAGGGCGCATCGTCTCCCCCCGGCAAGACGGACTGGACGCAACCACCCGAGGATGTCTCGGCGGCATCTCTTTCTGTTTCGTCTCCCACCTGGGTCAGGTGCAGCCCTGCGGATATTTGGAACTCTCCTGCGGAGATCTAAGGAAGCTGCCCCTTTCGGAAATCTGGGCCATCTCCAAGGTGTTTCAACAGCTCCGAGACCCCCAACTGCTCAAAGGAAAATGCGGTCAATGCGAGTACCGCCGGGTCTGCGGGGGATGCAGGGCCAGGGCCTATGAGATGACCGGAGATTATCTGGCCGAGGAACCCCTTTGCACCTATCGACCCGCAAGGAGCGTCCATGGGAAATCCTAAGGTTGACGATATCGATCGCAAGATCCTCAATATCATTCAGAGCGATTTTCCGATCACCTCGAGGCCATTTAAGGTGGTGGGCGAGAGGGTGGGCCTGTCCGAGCAGGAGGTCATCCAGCGGGTCCAGGCCATGCGGTGCTCGGGGGTTATCCGGCGGATAGGGGGGAGTTTCGACTCCAAAAAGCTCGGCTTCTGGAGCACATTGTGCGCGGCAAAGGTCCCTCCTGAACGGGTGGAAGAATTCAACCGGGTCATAAACCACTACCCAGGGGTGACTCACAACTACACGCGCAACCATCCCTATAACATATGGTTCACCTTCATCGGCGAGAATCGTCAAGAGGTGGAACGGGCGCTGGAGGAGATCTCCCTTCGGACAGGGGTGCGGGAGATTTTGAGCCTTCCTGCCAAACGGACCTTTAAGATACGGGTGAACTTTGAGCTCTGAGGAAAGAGACAAGACCCTCTACAAATTCAAGGTGGTCGAGACGAGCCTGGTGACCGACGAGGTCCTGGAAGAACTCATAAACGAGTGGACCGCTCGGGGTTGGCACCTGGAGGATATCCGTTTTGTCACCAAGGAGTCATCCAGAAGGCCTGTGATGGCTTTCCTCTTCTTCACTCGGCCCGCTGAGCCCGAGGATAGTCCACCATCATCGAAAGAGATCGTATGAGCGGCCGAGAACCTGTCTTCCTCATCGACGGCAGCTCCTATATCTACCGGGCCTACCATGCCGTCAAGGGTCTCAAGACCTCGCAAGGTATCCCCACCAACGCCGTCTACGGTTTCACTCAGATGCTCCAAAAGGTCCTGAAGGACCTCAATCCAGTGTACTTGGCCGTTGTCCTCGATGCCAGAGGCCCGACGTTTCGACATGAGGCCTACGAGCACTACAAGGCCAACCGGCCGGAGATGCCCGAGGACCTGCGGGTCCAGATGGAATGGATTCGTCGGATCCTATCCGCACTCCGCATCCCCCAGTTGGAGAAGGAAGGTTTCGAGGCGGACGATATTATCGGGACGCTCTCCCGACTACTGGCGGAGAGGGGCCTACGGGTGATCATCATCTCCGGGGATAAAGACCTCTTCCAGTTGGTTAACGACCGGGTAGTGGTCCTGGATACCCTCCATGACAGGCTTTTCGACCGCAAGAAGGTCCTGGAACGCTATGGGGTAGAGCCGGAGAGGCTCCCCGACGTATTCGGCCTTATGGGAGACGCTTCGGACAATATTCCGGGCGTGCCCGGCATTGGGGAGAAGCGCGCAAAAGAGCTTATCTGCCGATTCGGTTCTTTGGAGGAGGCCATCCGGCGGGCTGAAGAGATCCCCCAACGGTCAGTCCGGGAAGCCCTGCTTGCTCATGCGGATCAGGCTCGATTGAGCAAGCGGCTTGCTACCATCGACACCGAGGTGAATATTGAGTGGTCTTTGGAGGACCTTCGTTTCGGCCCTCCGGATTGGCCTCGCCTCAGGCAACTCTACCGGGATCTGGAGTTTCACCGCCTGCTTCAGGAGGCGGCTCAGGAGGAATCTCCTTGCAGGAAATCCCGGTATCGGACTCTGCGATCTCATGAGGAGATCTCCCAATACCTATCGGACATAGGAGAGTCGCAAAGGATCTTCCTTGAGGCTCTGGCATCGGGTGGAGACCCCATGCGAAGTGAACTGCTCGGTATCGCACTTGCCGCATCTCCCCGTGATGCTGCCTTTATTCCCTTAAGTAGGGAGTCGGGGACGGAGACATTGGAACTCCTACGCCCTCTTTTGGAGGACCCGAAACGAAAGAAGTGTGGACATGATCTCAAGCGTACATGGGTATTGTTGCGTCGAAAGGGCGTTGTCCTCCAGGGATTGGACGCAGACGTAATGGTGGCCTCCTATCTCCTGAATCCTTCCAAACGCGCCTACGATCTCGAGTCCCTCTCCTTGGAGTTCCTGGATATGGGGCTCGGGCCCAAGGAAGGCAAGGGAAAGGCCACCTTGGAGAAGGGGGCCTGGGCATGTCGGAGGGTGGAAGCCGCTTCCCTGCTGGTCCAGAGGATCCTCCCCCGGCTTAAAGAGAGTGGCTTGGAGCGTCTCTTTTATGAACTGGAGATGCCATTGATCCCGGTTCTGGCCCGCATGGAGCTCCAAGGGGTCAAGGTAGATATCGCGCGGCTTGAGAAGCTCTCTAGGGAATTCAGCCAGCGCCTGCGCCAGCTTCAACAAGAGATCTTCTCCTTGGCCGGGGAGGAGTTTAATCTCAATTCCCCTCAGCAACTCGGCCGAATCCTCTTCCAGAAACTGAAGCTCCCCGTGATCCGAAGGACCAAGACGGGGTTCTCCACGGACATGGAGGTCCTTCGGGAGCTGGCCAAGGGCCACGAAGTGCCAGGAAAGATCCTGGAGTACCGAAGCCTGGCCAAGTTGAAATCCACCTACGTGGACTCCCTCCCCCGGCTGGTAAATCCCGAGACGGGGCGGATCCATACCTTCTTCAACCAGACGGTGACGGCCACAGGCCGGTTGAGTTCCTCCGAACCCAACCTCCAGAACATCCCGGTTCGGAATGAGACGGGCCAGGCCATACGGGCGGCCTTCATACCGGAGAAGGGATTTGAGTTCCTCTCAGCCGATTACAGTCAAGTGGAGCTGCGCATCCTGGCCCACCTCTCCAAGGACCCCATCCTTTTGGATGCGTTTTCACGAGATGAGGATGTCCATACCCGAACAGCGGCAGAGATCTTCGGGGTCTCTCCGGATGAGGTCACCCCTCAGATGAGGAGAGAGGCCAAGACCATCAATTTCGGCATCATCTATGGCATGAGCGCTTACGGATTGGCCCGGGAACTCGATGTGGAACCCAAAGTAGCTCGGGCCTATATCGAGGGGTATTTCCAACGATACAAGGCCGTACAGACCTTTATAAATGAAGTCCTGGAGGGGGCGCGGGAGCGAGGCTATGTAGAGACCCTCATGAAGAGGAGGCGCTATCTCCCGGAGATCCGAAGTTCCAATGCCACAACCCGGAAATTTTCCGAGCGCATCGCCATCAACACCACGGTCCAGGGGACCGCGGCCGATCTCATAAAAAAGGCCATGATCCGGATCCAGCGCAGGATGGACGCCGAAGGATTGGCCTCCCGCATGCTCATTCAGGTCCACGACGAGCTCTTATTCGAGGTTGCCAAGGGGGAACGGCATACCATGGAGGCCTTGGTGAAGGAGGAGATGGAAGGGGTGGAGAACTTGGAGGTGCCCCTTCGTGTGGATCTAGGTTGGGGAAGCAATTGGGCCGAGGTTCATTGAGGCCGTGGTGAAGACCGCCGCTGGCCAGACCTTTCGTGGAGAGCCTGCCCCCAAAGAAGGTTTCACAGCTCCACCACGCAGTCGTCCCCAACCATCAAGCAGAGGCCCTCGGTCTGCCCGTCTCTTCGACGTACCACGGAGTTCTTCCCGATGATGGAATCCTCCAAGCGTTGAATCGCCTCCACCCGGCAGGATTCCAGAATCACCACATGTTCCACAGAGGAATCCCGAATAACGCACCCGTTGCCGATGCTGGAGTACGGCCCAATGAAGGACCGTTCAATGAGGACATTCTCTCCCACCACCACGGGTCCTCGAAGGGTGCTGTCCACGATGACAGAGGATTCAGGTATTTGCACGCGTCCGGTCACCACCGAATGGCCGCGGACCTCTCCCCGTACGTCCCGGCGGATCCATTCGTCCAGAACGACCAAGTTGGCGTGGAGCAGATCGTCCTTCTTTCCAGTGTCGAGCCACCACGCGTCGATGATCTCGCTCTGGACCCTGCAGCCCCAATCGATGAGTTTTTGGATGGCGTCGGTGATCTCCAGCTCTCCTCTCCAGGATGGGGTGATCTGCCCGATGGCCTCGTGGATCTTGGGGGAGAAGAAGTAGATTCCCACTAGGGCCAAGTTGGAACGGGGCTCTTTGGGCTTCTCCACCAATCGAAGCACATGGCCCCTTTCGTCCACCTCGGCGATCCCGAAGGAGGAGGGGTCCTCCACGGCCTTCAGAAGGATCTGGGCATCGGGCGTCTCCCCACGAAATCGCTCGGAGAACTCCCGGATTCCGCTTCCGATGAGATTGTCTCCCAAGTACATCACGAACGGGGAGTCTGCCAGGTAGTCCCGCGCCGTCTGCACCGCATGGGCCAACCCTCCAGGATATTCCTGGAGGATGTAGGTGATGGAGGCGTTCCATCTGGAGCCGTCCCCCACTGTGGCCTGGATCTCCTTTCCAGTCTCAGGGGAAATGATCATTCCGATTTCGCGCACGCCGGCTTCCACAAGGTTGTCCAGAACGTAGAAAAGGATGGGTTTGTTGGCCACCGGAACAAGCTGTTTGGCCCCCGTGTGGGTCAAGGGGCGAAGGCGGGTCCCGGATCCACCGCTCAGCACCAAGCCTTTCATGGGTCCTCCTGATGAATCTTCTCTCGAACCTCTTCTCTCAGAGTCTCTCCGTGGACCTCCACGAAGCGATGAAGGTCGGCCTCCCAAGGAGGCATGATATCCATACCGATGGAGCGGAGTCGTCGATTCTCGAGGATAGAGTTGGCTGGCCTGGGGGCCGGCCGAGGATACTCCTCCGTTGAGCAGGGCTGGACCCGCACGGAGATATTCATGGCTTGAAGGAATTCTCTGGCGAAGACAAACCAACTGCAGTGCCCTCCCGAAGTGGCGTGAACCGTCCCCTTAACACGTGCTTCCATGAGGAGTCGGATCTGTCTGGCCAAGGATCGGCTCCAGGTTGGAGAGCCGAATTGGTCATCCACCACCTTCAGGTTTCCCCCCTTGAGGGCATGAAAGAGGATGCTCCGCGGGAAAGACCGTCCGTATCTTCCGTAGAGCCAGCCGGTCCTTATGATGAGATGATCCTCTGTGGCGGCTCGGACCGCCTCCTCCCCTTCCCACTTGCTCCTTCCGTAGACCGTGGAGGGGCTGGGGGGATCCTCCTCCGTGTAGGGATGGGGGGGAGGGCGCTTCCCATCGAACACATAGTCGGTGGAGATGTGAATCAGGAAGATTCCCATTGGTCCTGCGGCTCGGGCCAGGTTCCAAGGCCCCAAGGTGTTGACGCGACGGGCGACATCAGGCTGGCCTTCACAGCCATCCACATCGGTGAAGGCCGCACAGTTGAGAAGGACCGTGGGGCGAACCTCAAGGAGGCGTTTTTCGATCTGCTCGGGCTGGCAGATGTCCAGATCCCGATGACCCATGGGGAAGACGCGAAGGTTCTCCAAAGAGAAGACCTCCACGCAGTCACGACCCAGAAGGCCCATTGCTCCGGTCACCAGGATCCGATCCCTAGCTTTGTCCTTTGGAGCCATACCATGAGCCCGTCATGAAACGCTGTCGGTATTGGGCCTTATGCCCCGAATCCCTTGAAATACCAACTGAAAATCTATCTCATCTGGGTCGAGGGCCTTCTACCAGTAGTGTCCGCGGTGCTCCTGATAGAAGGCCACGGTTCTTCTCAATCCTTCCTCCAGGGAGACGGTCGGGGACCATCCTGTGTGGGTTCGTAGCTTGGTATCGTCTGTGATGACATCTCCCACCTCGATGGCCTCCCGATCCTTTGGCCAAGGCTCGTGTCGATAACGGCCTGAGCCGCATGTCCGTATGATGGCCTGAACCAACTCCACGAATCTGACCCGCTCCTTCGCCCCGATGCAGTAGATCTCGCCCACACAGCGATCCATGGCGCCCAACCGAAGCAGGGCATCCACGGTATCGTCGATATAGATCAGCTCTCGCCATTGACGGCCGTCGCCGTAGACCACGATCTCTTGGTCCTCCATGGCCAGACGGATCAGGTAGTTCTGGACACCGTATTGAGCATGGTGCATCTGATGTCTAGGGCCGTAGGTGTTCCCGAGGCGAAGGGAGGTAACTCGAAGGCCGCAGATGGTCTGGTATTGGAGATGGTACCATTCCACGGCCTGTTTGGAGACAGCGTACACATCGCGTGGGTTTAGCGGGGTCTCCTCGGAGATGGGAAGACGATCGACCCGGCCGAACTGGGCTCGGGACCCCACGTAAACCACACGGGCCCGGGGATTGACCCGCCGGAGAGACTCCAGAAAGCGCACTTGGGAGACCACGTTGGTCTCGATGTCGTAAAGGGGTCTCTCCATGGAGATCAGATGGCTGGGTTGCATGGCGATATTGAAGATCAGATCCTGGTTTTTGGAAGCGGCCTCAGCGGTTTTTTCATCAGAGAGAGGCGCCACAAAGACTTCCACCCGATCACGGATGGGTTGGATGTTGAACCAATTTCCTCCCATCCCTTCTAGGAGCCCGTCCAGGATGGTCACATCGGCTCCCATCTCCACCAGACGGATGGCGAGGTTGCTTCCCAGGAACCCGAGGCCGCCCGTGATCAATACCCGACACCCCTGGTAAAATTCCGTCCAGGAGTCCACTCTGCCTCCCCCTTAGGTGTCTGCTTCACCCGCGTACCCCGACGGATGGGTGCTGTGCCAACGATAGGCGGTCTCTACAATGCGCTCGATCTCGGGATATTCCGGAGCCCACCCCAGGGTCCTTCGGATCCGCTCGGAACTGGCCACGAGAATGGGGGGATCGCCCGGCCTGCGCGGCCCCTCCACGATCGGCACCGAGCGCCCCACCACCCTCTCCACCGCACCCACCACCTCCCTGACCGAGTAGCCTCGTCCATTGCCCAGGTTGAAGCAGGTGCTTGGGCCTCCGTCGCTCAGGTATTGCAATGCCAGAAGGTGAGCCCGGGCCAGATCCTCCACATGGATATAATCCCGGATGCATGTGCCGTCAGGGGTAGGATAGTCTGTGCCGTAGATTTCCAGGGGATCGGCATCTCCATGGAGGGCCGATCGGATCACGCGGGGGATGAGGTGGGTCTCCGGGCAGTGGTCCTCCCCTCGATTTCCGTCCCGTGACGCCCCTGCTGCATTGAAGTATCGAAGGGAGACGAAGGATAGAGCCCCTCTGTGGGAGAGGTCTTGGAGGATCTGCTCCACCATGGCCTTGGTGTGTCCGTAAGGGTTGACGGGTCGCAGTGGATGGGACTCCGGAATGGGGACCGTCTCCGGAGCCCCGAAGACCGCTGCACTGGAGGAGAAGATAAAGAAAGGGACGCGTGCCCCCACCATGGCATCGAGCAGGTTGATGGTGTAAGCTACATTGCTTCTGTAGTAGAGGAGCGGATTCTCCATGGACTCTCCCACCAGGGCGCGGGCCGAGAAGTGCATCACCGCAAGGAAGGAGTTCTCCTGAAAGAGAGATCGAAGTCCTTTAGCATCGGCCAAATCCCCCTGAATGAAAGGGATCCCTGGAGGGATGGCTTCTCGGTGCCCTGTGGAGAGGTTGTCGAAGACCAAGACTTCGAAGCCCTGTTCGGCCAGCTGATGGGTCACGAAGCTGCCGATATAGCCTGCTCCTCCTACAACCAAGACCCGCAACGTCTCCTTCCCTGGACCGTTCATGGGGGCTCCGCGCTTGAGGAGTTGAGGTCGACTCTTGACCAGCTCGGTCTCGGAAGGACAATTACATCAAAAGTCCTCTCCGTGCAAGGTCTTGGAGCTCTTAGAGGCGTTGGCAGCACGGCCAAGGGGTGGTAAGATGCCTCGATGTCAAGGGGGCTCAGTCGGCAGAGGAGGTGCGAGATGGTGGATGTGCGGTTTGACCTTTGGAGGGATTTTCGCTACCGGAGACCGAGCATCGAGCGCGGGTACGCCAACCAGACACTCTACGTGGACCTCTCCAGCGGTGAGATGGCTGTCAAAGAGGTGACCGAGCAAATGAAAGAGATCTTCGTGGGCGGAAGGGGATTCGGGCTCTGGCTCCTGTGGAATGCCGTCAAAAGCGACACCAAATGGGATGACCCGGAAAACGCCCTGTGCATCGCCTGCGGCCCCCTCGGAGGGACCCCCATCTACCCTGGATCCGGAAAGAGCATCGTGACCACTCTCTCCCCGGCCACAGGAACTGTCATCGACTCCAATGTGGGGGGATATTTCGGTCCTTACTTGAAGTTTTGCGGTTTTGATGCCCTGGAGATCCAAGGAAAGGCCCCGCATGATGTCGTCCTCTGCATCAACGGGATGGAGGCCCGCGTGTTTCTCTTTCGCGTTCAGGGACTGCCGGAGTCGGCTCATGAGATCTGTGATCTCTTGACCCAACACTTCGGCAGAGATAATCCCCGCAGTATATCGGTGGTCTGTACTGGTCCGGGCGCCCGCCATACCCGGATCGGCTGTCTCAATTTTTCCTGGTACGATGTGAGGAGGAAACGGGTGCGATACAAACAGGCGGGCCGTGGGGGCACCGGAACTGTATTTGCCCACAAGGGGCTGAGGGCCTTGGTGGCCATTTGGCCTTCGGTGACGGTGGGATCCAACGGACCAGCGGATGAAGCTGCGCTCAGGGAGGTAGCCCGCCTTCATTCCCGGGAGATCGTGGAGCTTGACCCCAAGCAGAACGAGATGGCTCGTGTGGGGACCACGCATCTGGTCACCATCATGAACGACCACGACTGTCTTCCGGTTCACAATTTCCGCTACGGCTGCCATGATGAGGCCCCCAACTTGGGCCAGGAAGTCTACCGTCGCATTTTCGACAAGGGTTTCGATGGATGCTGGATCGGATGTACAGTGGCCTGCTCCCATGGGGCAAAGGACTTCATTCCCCTCACGGGGCCATATCGAGGGCAGCGGGTGTTTGTGGACGGCCCGGAGTATGAAACCATCGCCGGATGCGGCTCCAACTTGGGAATCTTCGACCCGCATACGGTCATGGAGATGAATTTTTATTGCGACACTTATGGTCTGGACACCATCTCTGTGGGCACATCTATAGCCTTTGCCATGGAATGCTACGAGATGGGGATCTTGGATAAAGACAAGACCGGGGGGCTTGACCTGTCATTCGGAAACCGGCTCAGTGCCCTGGAATTGATCCATCAGATGGCCTCCGGAGAAGGATTCGGAAAGGTTGTGGGACAGGGAGTGCGGAGGATGAAAGAGCTGTTCGTCGAAGAGTTCGGTGCGGATCCCCGCCTTCTCCAAGATATCGGGATGGAGACCAAGGGCCTGGAGTTTTCCGAGTATATGACAAAAGAGTCTCTGGCACAACAGGGAGGATACGGTCTTGCCCTGAAAGGGCCTCAACACGATGAGGCATGGCTCATCTTTTTGGATATGGTGCATAATTTCATGCCGACCTTCGAACAGAAGGCCGAAGCCCTCCACTGGTTTCCCATGTTCCGCACGTGGTTCAGTCTCTGCGGGCTCTGCAAGCTTCCCTGGAATGACATTGTGCCCGAGGACAACAAGGAGACACCTGAGCCAGCCAAAGTCATGAAACATGTCCAGTGGTATGCTCGCTACTTTTCTGCGGTTACGGGTAGAAAGGTAGCCCCGGACGACCTCATCCGTATGAGCGAGGCCGTGTACAATTTCCAGCGGATATTCAACCTTCGTATGGGCTTTGGAAGAAGACAGCACGACGATATTCCATATCGGGCGATGGGGCCCGTCACGATGGAGGAATACGAATCCCGAAGGGAACGATACGATCGACAGCTCGTGGATCTCTATGGAGAGGACGTCCTCAGCAAGAGCACGGAAGAGAAGATGGCCCTTCTGAGGTCCCATCGGCAGCAGCAATACGATCGACTCCGCGACGCGGTTTATCGACGCAGAGGATGGACCCCTGATGGGATCCCCACGTTGGCCACTGTGCGGAGGCTGTGCATCGACTTCCCCGAAGTGGTGAAACTTTTGGAAGCCCATGGTGTGACCGAATGATTCGGGTCAATGGACGCGAGCATCCGTGGAGGGAAGGGCTGACCATCGCCGATCTCCTCAAGGAGTTGGGCGATCCTTATCCTTATGCTGTGGTCCGGGTCAACGAAAAGAGGGTCTCGCGTCCACACTTCGAAAGGACGCGCATCCCGGACGGAGCAGAGATCTATCTCATCCCTCTGGTGGCAGGGGGGTGAGCCAGCCCTTGATTCCAAGATAGATCAAGGAGGAACGTGGATGACAGACGCGATGGAGATCGGATTCATCGGGGCCGGACAGATGGCGGAGGCGGTGATTCGAGGTCTGCTCAAAGCGAATTTCTGTCCATCCGACCGGATCCTCGCCTCCGACATTCGGGAGGAGCGCCTGGACGAGCTGAGGGTCCAATACGGCATCACGGTGACACCCAAGAACCCGGAGGTGGTCCGTCGATGTGAGACCTTGATTTTGGCTGTCAAGCCTCAGGACATCCCCGTGTTGCTGTCGGAGCTTCGCCCCTTTGTCCAAACGGAGCACTTGGTGATCTCCATCGCCGCAGGGGTCCCCGTGGCGTACATAGAGGGGAAGCTCACTCACGGTGTCCGCGTGATCCGGGTGATGCCCAATACCCCGTGTCTCCTTCAGATGGGATGTTCGGCCCTGGCCGCTGGGCGGTATGCGACCAAGGACGACATGATGAAGGCCAAGACCATCTTCCATGCCGTAGGGGAAGTGGTGGAGGTCAAGGAACGACTCATGGACGCTGTTACGGGGTTAAGCGGAAACGGGCCCGCCTATGTCTTCCTGTTCGTTGAGGCCCTCATCGATGCAGGAGTGAGGATGGGTCTCAGCCGGCTGGACGCTAAGAAGCTGGTTCTGGGGACCTTGAGAGGGGCCTCCAAGATGTTGGAGGTGACCGGATCTCATCCTGCTCAGCTTCGCGAACAGGTCACCTCGCCCGGAGGGACGGCTATGGCGGCTTTAGCTGAGATGGAGAAGGGAGCGTTCCGGTACCTCCTCTTTCGGGCCGTGGAGGCCGGAACCTTGAGGTCACGCCAGTTGGGCCAGTCCATGACCTAAGGAGAAGACGCCTCCTGGGACCGTGCGCGGTGAAGGGGAGATCCGTGGACGAGATGATCGTTCGGTTTCCTGTGGTCGACCTGGAAGGCCGGTGTTTGCTCTCTGCCGGCTCAAGACTGGATTCAGAGACGCTACAGGCCCTTTCCTCTTCCTCCCCCCCGGAGATTCGAAGAGGAGCCCCCATTACCATCGGCGATTACGGCTCGGTTCGGCGGGACCTTTTGGGTTTCTTGAAGGAACCCCCTTACAGGATCATCTTCGACGAAGGATCGATTCGATTTCTAATGGGAGCCGTCATGGACGGATGCCGCTTCCCGCTTCCCGTCCTCAGATCGTTGGGCTACTTCAAGATCAACGATTCTTATACCTATCGACATATTCTCCTTGTGTTCGCTCTTTCCTCCATTCTGGGGAAGGAGCTCCTCGAGGATGACCGTGACTGGATCCCCGAGGCCATGGCCGGACATATGCACGATATCGGAAAGGTGAGCGTCCCGGTTCCCATCTTACAAAAGACCTGCCCCCTGATTCCTCGGGAACGAGCTTACTTGGAGCATCACACGGTGGCGGGTTTCGTCCTTCTTTGTCATTACTTGGGCGATGGGAAGCACTTGGCCGCCAGGGTGGCTCGAGATCACCACGAACGCAGAAACGGCACCGGATATCCACGAGGGATCCTCTTGGAAGACCGACTTGTGGAGATCGTTGCGGCCTGTGACATTTACGATGCTTTGATCTCCCAACGTCCCTATCGGGATGCCCCCTACGAAAACCGGAGTGCTCTGGAAGAGTTGACCCACATGGCCCGAAGAGGGGAATTGAGCTGGGAGGTCGTGCGCATCTTGGTTGCTTACAATCGCACGCCCAGACCTCCATTTCAAGAATGCACCGTCTCCACGGAGAGGAGGGGTAAGGTGCCGAAGCATAACCTCTACGGGGTCGTGGCGGAGGAAGACGAACCGGAGGAGGACACCTGATATCCCTTAGGGGAAGGCCTTCAGCGGAGACGAGGGCCGAAAATGGCCGTTCCGATGCGGATCATGGTGGCTCCTTCTTCAATGGCCACGTGGAAGTCACCCGTCATCCCCATGGAGAGTTCTTGGAGGGAGTGTGGAGGCGAGATCAAGGGGAGGAGCCGATCTCTCAGTTGCCGAAGGGAACGGAAGTAGGGACGGGCCATCTCCGGGTTATCGAAGAAGGGAGGCATGGTCATCAGGCCCCGGAGGCGGAGATGGGGGGAAGAGAGGATGGCCTCCATGAGGCGGGGAATCTCCTGAGGGGAAGCTCCAGATTTGCTTGTCTCACCCGAGAGGTTCACCTGAAGGAGGACTTCTACGGGTTGGTCCCGCAACGCCCTGCGGTCGATCTCTTGGATCAACGAGAGGCGATCAACCGAGTGGATCAGGCGGAAACTTCCGAGGACCTGTTTCACCTTGTTCCGTTGAAGGTGTCCGACAAAATGCCACTCCAATGAAGGATCAAGACTTCGGATCTTGGGAAGGGCCTCCTGGACGTAATTTTCCCCAAAACAACGGAGTCCGCAGGCGGCCGCATCCCGGATGCGTTCCACTGGCACTGTCTTGGAGACGGCGATGAGTTTGACCTCCGCTGGGTTGCGGCCGCACCTTCTGCACGCAGCTTCGATCCGTTGTTGAACCTGTTCGATCCTTTTCTGGAGTTCCTTATCCATGGGGTGCCCTCATCGGTCGGAGAAGAGATTCCAAGCGTTAAGCTCCCGCAACATTTCCACAAGCTCGGGGATAGGGAGCCCCACCACATTGGTATAGGAGCCCTCGATCTCACGGATGAGAACGCTGGCGAACCCTTGAATGGCGTATCCTCCAGCCTTGTCAAACGGTTCTCCGGTTCGAAGGTACCATTCCTTCTCTTCTTGGGAGAGGGGTTTCATATGGACACGGGTGCAGACCGCACGCTTTGCCAGGATCTCGTTGCCAGGATGAAGGACGCAGACTCCGCTGTAGACCTCGTGAGCTCTACCCTGCAGCTTGTCGAGCATCCAAAGGGCCTCTTTCCGGTTTCTCGGCTTTCCAAGGATCACATCATCGATGAGCACGATAGTATCCGCCCCGATGATCCAGCGCTCGGGGTAGAGACGCCCCACCGCACGGGCCTTCTCTTCGCAGAGCCGGAGGACGTGTTCCTCTGGCCCTTCTCCTTCCAAGAGGTCCTCCTCTACACGGCTGGGAACGGAGAGGAAGGGAATCCCCAAACGCCGCAAGAGATCTTGTCTCCTTCTCGAGGCGGAGGCGAGAACGATCTTAGGCTCTGCGACCATCGCCTTTCCTCCAGGGGAGTTGGTCTTCCGAATTTACGAGCCTGTTGCGAGGATTCAGGATCCCCGAGCTTTCATGGTATCCTTTTTCTTCGTCCGGCGCAAAGGTCCTCAAGGAAGCTCTAAATAAGGAGGGATCTTCCAATTGTGTCTCCTATTGACAATCCACTTTGACATTTCCACAATTTGCACATCACTTCCAGAAGAGGAGGATGCCATGGAGTTGATGGAGATCATCCGAGGCCGTCGAAGCATCCGGCGGTTCCAGACCAAGGAGGTCCCTCAGGAGGCCATCGATCAGATCCTAGAGGCCATACGCTGGGCCCCTTCCTGGACCAATTGTCAGTGTTGGGAGGTGATCCTTGTTCGGGACCCCGACATAAAAAAGGCCCTCCAGGAGACCCTGCCCAAGGGGAATCCTGCAGCGAAGGCCATGATAGAGGCGCCGGTCCTTTTGGTCATCTGTGGAAAGCTCAAGAGCTCCGGGTACTACAAAGGGGAAGAGAGCACCAAGTTCGGGGACTGGTACATGTACGATCTAGGTTTGGCCACGCAAAACGCCTGCCTTATGGCTCATGCTTTGGGCCTTGGCACTGTCATTGTTGGGTTGTTGGACCATGATAGGGCGGCCCACATCCTCGGTGTCCCCGAAGGCTACGAGGTGGTCACGATCCTCCCTTTGGGCTATCCGGCCCAGGAGGCCAAGGCCCCCAAAAGGAGAGAGATCTCCGAATTCACCCATGAGGAGCGCTTCTGACCGGAGGCGGGCAAGCCCAAATTACTCAATAAACACAGTTAGTTGCGCAGAAACACATCTCCCCTAAAAGGCTTCTCTGCAGGGAGAGAACTGAAAAGGCCTGCAAGAGAAGGAGAGGCAGGTACGGTAGTGTGCACGATGAGCCTCTATTGAAACTCCAGGGGGCCTGGTCTCTCAACACGGTTTCCTTTTTCTCCGGTCGACCGCGGAGGAACGTTCTCCCCACCTCCTCCTGTCCCAGCGGCTAGGGGTAGGAGCCCCATTTTGGTGTGAACAGCCCCTTGGACGGGATCCGCTGCCTCGGCTCGTATCACCCCTTGTGGGTTTCAGGCCCCCTTGGAGGGGCTCCTTTCGGAGGACACCCCTGCTGATCCGGATCCAACCCCGATGGGAATCGAAGGTAGGGTTTTCAGGGGAAGGACTTGAGGTGCCTTCCCCCCTATCTGAAAGCTTGGAGCGAAATGGAGTAAATCTTGCTTAGGAGATCAGGAGGAGCGAATGGCGAACCTGTCATCTAATTGTTTGAGTTTCTCCACGATTCCGCCGTATTCCAGCTCGCTGAATGGGAGCATGGCGTTTCCGAAGAAGCCCTGTTTCCGGATCTCCATGGCCTTCCGGGAGACCTCCTGGCGGACATGATCCCAGAAGGGATGGTCGAAGGCATCCACCGATTCCGTGAGGTGTCCCTCATGGACGCAGTAGGCTGTACAGCTGACCACAGGGGGACCGTCGAAATAGGAGATGGTGGAGTTACGTTTAACCGGCATCAGAGGGCCTGTATGGCTTCCGCGCATGAAGCCCGCCACGTAGTGGCCGATACTGAAGGGGGCCAGGATTTCTCCGGTGGCGGGAAAGGCCCCTTGAACCCGAACGAGCATGATGGGATCGTCCTTTCCTGTATATTTCCCGGCGATGTTGTGGAGCCGGGTAGTGCTCACTGACACCGCCTGCTCCCCCGTATTCCTAGAGTAGATGGCCTCGACCACGAAGCGCTCCGGATCTCGAAGAAGGGCGGCGATATCGTAGAGCTCCTCCGGGGCATTGAGTTCGATGACCCGATCGGCATCTGTGTAGTTCACGTCCATGATGATGAAGCGGAACCCCTTGAACATCCCTGGTGAGAGAATCAAACCACTGTTGTACATAGGATCGCAGAAGCCAAGATAGAGGGGGAGGTTATAGGCGCCCGGATCCGTCTTGTCGGCCGCGAAAAAGAGGAAGGGCTCGTTGGGCCTCTCCTCAAATTCCAGCTCAGCGACGGCAGGCCCCAGCCCCTTGACGTTTCCGGAAAAGGCATCCTTGAGGAGATCCTGACCCGCCCCATAGAGCCCCTGTTTGCGAGCCACTTCAGCCGCTTCCCAGAAGGCGTCCCATGCCAGCTTGTGGATCTGTTCGTCGTTGACCCCTCGTTCATGGGTGCAGAGGATGGCCACATCGTCCCCAGTAAAGGAGACCTTGTAATCCATCAGGATCCCTCGCTTGTGCTCCTCAAGGTAGTTTTTCACTGCATCCAGGAGTCTCTGGCTGGGCCGGATATGCCCTCCTACGCTGCCGACGTCCGCTTTAATGGCTGTAATGGTCGTCTTCATGATGCATCCTCCTTTCTCGGCAGAGCCTGATCCGAATCGGCGTTGATTGAACCTGATGGAAGCCGCCGAGGAGACCGAAGGGAAGCGGCTGAAAAGATAGCAAAGATGGCAGGAGCTTTCAAGTGCCCCGCCTGCCACCCCGACGGATTTCAATATGAAAAAGAGGGGGGTGAATCCTCTGCCCACGGCATCGCGGGCATTTGCTCGGAGTCCCATATCGGCTTCGCTTGCGGAAGACGAAGCCACAGAGGGCGCAGGTGGGAGGAATCATCCGAATGATCTGCCGACGAGAGATGGAGCGGGCGATATGAGGAAGGTGATCCAGGACCTCTCTCTCCCGAATGCCAAGGAGGTTGCTGAGATCTCGGACACTGAGAGGGCCTTCCTCCAAAAGGGCAGCCATGCGCTTTCGAAGGGTCATACCCTCCTCCTAAGGTTTCGGAGTTCCAAGGTCATCAAACCACGATTCCCATGAAGGATCAAGGTTCGTTGACAAGCCGTCTTTCCCTTCAGTAGTCTGAAGCGGAAAAAGGCCTTTTGGGCTCGCAATGAGAAAGATTCCAGCAACCAAAAGAAGAAGATCCGAGTACCGGAGGATTCTGGAGACTCTGGCCGTAGAAGAGCGGTGTCGGGGGCGGTCCTTTCCGGTGGTGCTCGACTTCGGTTGCGGGACGGGGTGGTTCGTCTCCCATTTCTCCCGGAAGGGAAGCAGGGTATTGGGATTGGAGGTGAGGCCTGAGGCCTTGCAAGAGGCAAGGCAGCTCAGGGAGGAGGGTGGAAAGACTCTCCTTATCCTCTATTCAGGCCAGGAGCTTCCCCTGAGGGATGAAACCGTGGATCTGATTCTCTGCATTGGGGTGATACGGAGCCTTATGGATCGAGGTCCCATAGAGAGAGCTGTACGGGGGTGGCACAGGTGTCTGAGGCGGCACGGAATCCTCATCGTGGTGGAGACGGACAACCGGGCGTTGCGGAGACATCTGACACCTGATGAGATGAAAAGGAGGATCGAGGCGGGGGGGTTTCGGACCAACGCGTGGTATCCTGTTCGAAAGGTGGCATGGTGGGGGATTCGATTGATTAAATGGGGGCTCGTTCCCAAAAGGGTCTATCCCATGATCGCAGGTTGGGAATTGAGGCTGCGAAGGCGCTTCGTGTGGGGGGGAGGCAAGCGAGCCTATCTTGGGGAATTTCAGAAAGGGAAGGCGACCGATGCCCCCCTTGCCGGTCAAAGGCGGGTTTGAAGTGGGATTGGGGACGAAGAGAGTCGTTATCTGGATGATTCTGTCTCTGGCCGTTTGGGGAGTCGGATTGAGGAAAGAGTCCACCCCGGCTGCTCCGTCGGAAGGGTCTTCGCGAGTCCTCTTTTTGGAGATCTTTCAAGCCGCCACCTTGGAGGAGGCCAGGGCACTCAGAGCGGGAAGCCACGGCCGGTACCTCGGAGCGGTTCAGGAGGAGGATTTGAGAAGAGAGTTCCGCGAGGCCATCAGGGACCTGAGCGATGGTCAATGGAGCGAGCCCATCTCATGGGAGAGGGGCTACGTGGTGATCAGGCTTCTCACACCCCAAGAGGCGGCAGCTCGGAGATTTCCTAAAGGGACGCCCCGCTACTATGTCGAGCTCGGATGGGCTTATGGTGAAAGGGCGCAATACGAGAAGGAGATCGAGGCGTATAGAAAGGCCTTGGATCTGGACCCGAATCTTGCCGAGGCCTATGTCAATCTGGGAGAGGCCTTGAGGAGAAAGGCCTTGGCTCGGCAGAAGGAGGAAAGGGAGGAGGCCGCTCGAGAGGCTGAAGAACTCCTGGACGAGGCCATCGAGGCCTTCAAGGTGGCCCTTCGTCTGAATCCCCGTCTCCCCGAGGCCCACTACAACCTCGCTTTGGCCTATGTTGCCCAAGATCTTCCGGGGCTCGCTGTGATCGAGCTGGAGGAGGCCATCCGGCTGAGGCCTCAAGAGACCGCCTTTCACAAAGGTTTGGCCTCGGCCTTGATTCTGGACGGTCAATGCAACCGGGCCGCCGAGGAGATAAAGAAGGTCAGGAAGATGGGAGTGCGGATGGAGGCCGTTCTCCATCTCTGGGAGAAGCAATGCCTCTCTCTCAAACCGAAGGAGAGTGTACTCCAAGGCCGAGACGGTGACAAATGATGCTTCGATGCCCGGGCGGGATGATTGGCGGTGCTCTCTCTTTGAGCCATAAGATCCCCTTCTGGACCTTGGATTACCAGAGAGGAGAGGGTGCGTCCTCCATTTTCCAGTGAACCCCACCCGTTTCTCCCATACCCCGGAATCCAAGCCCGAAAGCCCTCTCATTCGTCCTGAAGACCCATGGAAAATAGCTGTTAGTAGCGGCAAGGCGCATTTCTCCTGCCTTGCATCTCAAGACCGTGCGACCTCCTTGGCAGTCTAGAGAGGGTTCGGCCCTTGGGTGACAGGCAGGAGGGCGAACCCCCTCATGTATCGGAGCTTTCATGAAAATAGAGGGGAGGTGTTTTTATGATTTATCCGGAGCCAGAGGTCAGAAAGGGATAGAGCGGTCCTGTGGATCGAGGATCCGGCGGAGGATCCTCTCCAAGTCTTCGGGATTGTAGTACTCGATGACGATCTTTCCCTTCCTCTTTCCTTCAAGGATGTGGACCTGGGTGGAGAGGGCCGAACGAAGTCGGTTTCGGATCTCCTCCAGGTGGGGAGAGACTTTGGGAGGGGAGAATCTCCTGGAGGGACGGGAAGAGAGATTTTGAACCAGCCGTTCGGTCTCCCGCACCGAGAGCCGTTTGGAGACGATCTTTTCGATGAGTCGTTCGTGGAGCTCCTGAGGAACCGAAAGGAGACAACGGGCGTGTCCGGCCGAGATGGCTCCCTCCTCCAAGGCGGCCTGAGCCTGAGGGGAGAGTTTCAGCAGACGTAGGGCGTTGCTGATGGTGGATCGGTCCTTGCCAAGCCTCTCGGCCAAGGCCTCTTGAGTGAGGCCGTGAAGTGTGAGCAGCTTCTGGTAGGCTCGGGCTTCCTCGAGAGGGGTCAAGTCCTCCCTCTGGAGGTTCTCGATGAGAGCCACCTCCATGGCCTCCCTGTCGGATAGGTGACGGACTATGGCTGGAATCCGTTCCAAGCCTGCCAGCTTTGCAGCTCGGAGACGCCGTTCTCCGGAGATCAGTTGGAACCGGCGTCCCATAGGTCTCAAAATCACCGGGGAGAGGATGCCGCGTTGTTGGATGGTGCGGACCATCTCTTGGAGGGACTCCGGATCGAATCGTCTTCGGGGCTGGTCCGGGTGAGGGTCGATGTCCTCGATGGGACAGAGAAATGGGCTGCCCTCTTCCTGCAAATCCGCCGGAGGGATTAGGGCATCGAGCCCTCGGCCCAAGCCTTTGGGCTTCTTCATGAGGGACCTCCTTGGCCGTGGAGGAGCTCCCGAGCCAGGGAGAGATAAGCCTTGGCCCCGGCGCATGAGATGTCGTAAAGCAGCACTGGTTTTCCGTGGCTAGGAGCCTCTCCGAGCCGGACGTTTCGAGGAATGACCGTCCTAAAGACCCGGTCCGAGAAATGTCGTCTTACCTCTTGCTCTACCTGACGGGAGAGGTTGTTACGGCCGTCGAACATGGTCAGAAGGATGCCCTCGATGAACAGACGAGGGTTGAGTCTCGAACGGACAAGCCGAAGGGTCCGGAGGAGGTGAGAGAGCCCTTCCAAGGCATAATACTCGCATTGGAGCGGGATCAAGACCGAGTCGCAGGCCGCAAGAGCGTTGATGGTGAGAAGTCCTAGCGATGGAGGGCAGTCCATTATGACGAAGCGGAAGAGATTGCGGTCGAGATGGGAGAGGGCCGTGGCCAGACGAAACTCCCGCTGGGGTTCCCGAATGAGTTCCACTTCGGAGCCGATAAGGGAAGGAGAGGAGGGGACCAGGGAGAGTTGCGGCATCTGCGTCTTTCGGATCACATCGGGGAGAGAGACTTCTCCCAGTAAGACATGATACAGCTGGGGCGCATGGGAATCTTTGTTGAAACCCAGACCTGAGGTGGCGTTGGCCTGGGGGTCGCAGTCGATCAACAGAGTGGGCATCTCAGCAGCCGCCAAGGCCGCCCCCAGGTTGACAGCCGTGGTGGTTTTTCCAACTCCTCCCTTCTGATTGGCGATGGCGATGACCCTCACGGGAGATGATCCCCCTCGGAATCCTTTGTCCGGGAACACGGAGCCACCAGGCCCATCTCTTGGAAGACAAAGCGGTCCCAAGGTGGAAGGGGATATCCAGACTGACGCCGGGGATCGGACCTCCTCTCCGTCTCCCTCCTTGGGGCCAACCCGCCCTATTCTACCGGGTTTCGGAAGCCTTCTCCAGGGTACAGATAGTCTATTTCGCGTTTCACGTGAAACATCCGATTTTTTCTACCACCATGATCCGTCTCCTTCGGCCCGTGCCAGGAAGACGCACCGATACGTCCCTTTGTACCCTCAGACGCCAATCCTTCAGCTTCCGTCCGAGTTCCTCCAGATCAACGGAAGGCCCCAACATGAGAAGGAGTATCCCGTCCTCCATCAGGAGATCCATTGCCCAGGGGATCCACTGCGTTGGGGCGGCTACAGCGCGGGCGACGATGGCCTCATAGGGTCCATCCACCGTGAAGTCGATGCCGATGCGGCAATGAAAAACCTTTGTCTGCTTCAAGGCTAGAAGCCGTATTACCTCTTTGAGGAAGCTCACCCTGCGCCTTTTGGCTTCGGCCATATGGAGAATCAGCGAAGGTCGTGCGATCTTCAAGGGTACTCCAGGAAGGCCAGCCCCCGAACCGATATCCAGGAGGCGCTGTCCTTCTTGTATAAAAGGAATGAGGGTGAGTGAATCCAGCAGATGCCACCGAACCAGTGTCTGCGCGTCGTCCCGACCTACCAGCCGGAAGACCCGATTCCACTCCTGCAGGATCTCGATATAGCGTCGAAATTGATTCAGGTGAGATTCATCCAATTGGATCCCAAAGGCTCTCCGAGCTTCCCTTCGGAGGAAACGGAGCTCCACGGTGATGGGGTCTCTCATCTCCCCTACTTTCCGATACAGAACTTCTCGAAGATCCGGTGGAGGACCTCTCCGTCCGCGCGCCTTCCCAGGATCTCTTCCAGGGCCGCGATGGCGTCCCGGAGGTCAGAGGCGATCAATTCCACGTAAAGTCCTTGACGGAATCCCTCCAGAGCTCGGTTTACGTCTTGAAGGACCCTCTCCAGAAGCTCTTTATGACGGAGATTGCTCAAAAGGAACTCTTCGGTGCCGACGGTTCCCATAAGGAGCTCCCTGGCTGTATCGAGTAGGCGTTCCAGTCCTGTGCCGTCCTTGGCCGATATGGAAAGGACGGGGAAGGATTGTGCGAAGTCTGGAAGATCCTGGGGGAAACAGCGTTGGGGGAGGTCGGATTTGTTCAGGGCCACGATGCAGGGGATCTTCTGCATGAGGGCGGCCACAGGAGAGACATCCACGTCGAAGGGACGGCTTCCATCGACAACCCAGATGATGAGATCCGCCTGGGGGATACGCTCCAGGAGGAGCCGGAGCCCCTCGGCCTCAATGGGGTCCTGGGGGGGTCGAAGCCCGGCCGTATCGATGGCCCGGATGGGGAGTCCCTTCCACTCGAGGGTCTCCTCCACAAGGTCCCGGGTTGTCCCGGGGATCTCCGTCACGATGGCCCGCTCATAGCCGAGCAGGGCGTTGAGCAGGCTGGATTTTCCGGCATTGGGGGCACCTAAGATCGCCACGTGGGCCCCTTCTTTGCAGAGCTTTCCACGGCCGTAGGTGAGGATCAGTTCCTTGAGGCGGTGCTCCACGTTCTGGAGCGGGAGCAGGACCTGTGTAGGGTCGGGAGGGGGGATATCCTCCTCTTCGGGAAATTCGATCTGGGCTTCCAGGAGGGCGAGGACCTCCAGGATCTCGTCCATGGTCTCAAGGAGATGACGGGAGAGCCTCCCCTTCAGTTGACGACGGGCCATCTCCAGTGCGGAACGTGTATTGGCCTGGATCAAGTCCACTACGGCCTCGGCCTGGGTCAGGTCGATCCGACCGTTGAGAAAGGCCCGAAGGGTGAACTCTCCTGGCCTGGCCAGGCGGGCTCCGAGACGGAGCAGGAGGTCCAGGATCTCTTGTAGGACGCGAGGGCCTCCGTGAGCCTGGATTTCCAGGCAGTCTTCGCGGGTATACGTGTGGGGAGCCCGCATGAGGACGACCAGGGCTTCGTCGATCATATGGCCATCCTCGGGATCGATGATTTCTCCATAGCAGAAGCGGTGGGAAGGAAGGGGATGAGAGGCTCGGGCAGGAACGAAGACCTTTTGGGCCAAGGACTCGCACTCAGGTCCACTGGCCCGGACAATGCCGATGCCGCTCAGTCCCAAGGGGGTGGCGATGGCCGCGATGGTACGATGATCCCAAAAGCCATCCTTCATGTCCTGCGCTTCGTTCTTCTAGGCTCTCGGTTGCCGCGTTTCAGGCCGATCATGATCTTTTTAAAGGGACCGTCTCCCATGCTTCGGGTGAACACCTCGGGGTCTTCTTTGAGCTGGAGATGGATGATCCTGCGATCATGGGCGCTCATGGGATTGAGGACCACGGATCGGCCGGTCTCCTTAACCTGCTCTGCCGTCCGTAAGGCAAGTCGCCTCAAATTGGCCAGCTTTCTCTCCCGATATCCATCTGCATCAAGTACGATCTTCCGGGGATTGGGAGAACCGCGATTGGAGATCTTATTGACGAGGTATTGGAGGGCGTCAAGGACCTCCCCATTCTTCCCGATGGCGATACCGAGGTCCTCTCCGGTGATATCGATGGTCAAGGGATCCTCGGACCCCCTCACATAAGCCCCTTTGCATTTCAAGCCTGCCCTGTCACAGATCTCCTGGAAGACATGAAGGGGATCCCTTGGTTCGTCTAGCTTTTTCCAAGCCCGGATAGTGACGGATTCCTTGCCGAGGATTCCCAAAAGACGCCTCTTTTGCTCCACTACGGTGTAGTCTAGATCTTCCACCCGGAGATTCCGTTCTTCACAGATTTTTTGCAGGGCCTCTTCTACAGATCGACCTTCAGCCTCGAAATATTCCATGGTCTTCCTCCAGAGCTACTCCAATCGAGCCTGAATGTATACCTGCTGCACAATGGAAAGAACGTTGTTGATGAGCCAATAGAGTACGAGGCCCGAGGGGAACGAGATAAAGAGGAAGGTGAAGAAGACAGGCATAAACATCATCAGCTTTGCCTGAGTAGGATCCCCCATGGAGGGCGTCATCTTCTGCTGGATCAACATGGAGAGACCCATCAACAAGGGAAGGGGTCCGATTCCCTCGATCCCGAAGATGCTGACGCCGGCCGGAAATTTCAACAGGTAATCTGGTGCGGCCAAGTCTTTGATCCAGAGGCAGAATGGGGAATGTCTGAGTTCAATGGAGTCTAATAAGGCCTTGTACAAGGCAAAAAAGACCGGTATCTGCAAGAGCATAGGGAGACAGCCACTCATAGGATTGACCTTGTGGGTTTTATATAACAACATCATTTCCCGATTCATGTGTTCTCGGTCGTTCTTAAATCGTTCTCGTATTTGCTTGATTCTGGGCTGAATGCGTTGCATTTCCTTCATCGACGCATAACTTTTATGTGTCAAAGGCCAAAACAGTAGTTTTATTAAGATCGTCAAGACGATTATTGCGATTCCATAATTATGGGTAAATTTGTTGATACCAATAAGAAGGAGGAGGAGTGGTTTAGAGATCAATCCAAAGAATCCGAAATCGAGAGCCTGATCCAGGTGGTGTCCTGCGGCCTTGAGATCCTTGAGGGTTTTGGGTCCCAAGTATAGAGTGTATCTGGCCTGATGGGAGGTCTCCTCTCGAAGTTCTTGGGAAAGGGTCAGCAGCGTTCCTTGGCGCATCGGCTCGAGGGTCAGGAGATTCTTTCCGGGATTGAGGGGAATGATGGCTGAAAGGAAGTACTTCAGGGCATAACCAGCCCAATCCACCTCCAAGCGTTGTCCTTTGAGGTCTTCCACATCTTTGATCTCTGAGAAGTCGTTATTGGAGAATGTAACGGGTCCAGCAAACCCCGCCCAGCGGTTCTTTCGCTTGACGTTGATGTGGGGCCAAAGGAGCCCCACCGTTTGGGCAATGGGCCGTCCCTGGGCGTCCTGCAAGGAGATAATGAGGTCCATCATGTAACGATCCCCAAAGAAGGTCATCTCCTTGGTCAATGTTATGCCGTTGGGTAGGGAGGCGACTCCCTTCAGGCGGATCTGCCCTTCGTTGGGGACGTGCACAGTCCCTTCAATTCCGAAATCCAAGACCGACTCATTGAGGAGAGGATCCAGACGTTCATCCACCCGCACGGCCAAAGGAAAAGGGCCGTCTTCCTGAGGAGATTCGATCAGGTCGATGGGAGGGGAATCAGGATCCAAGGATTCGCGGTATCCCTTGAGCTTCCAGCTGAGAAGTCTTCCTCCCTTAGTGCTGATCCGGGCCTCGTATAGTGGTCCCTCTATGGTGATGATCCGTTCCGGAATCGAAGTCATCGGAGCCGCACCAGTTGGCATGGGGAGGGGTGAAGAGAGTGGTGCGGATTCCTTTTCGCCCTCCGAGGAGACTGCCTCCGGGAGAGAGATGGGTCCTCTCTCCTGGACTTTTTCCTCCGATTTCGAGGCCTCTTGTTGTGGAGGGGGTGGCGGCGAGACCCACATACTCCAGATGGTCACGATGAGCATCGATATGGCAAAGGCAAGCAGTGCCCGTTTTTCCATCAATCCACCTCAAAGATAGAATGGGGGCCGTTCAGGGGACGGGATCATAGCCGCCGGGAAACCAAGGATGACATCGGAGAACCCGTTTGACGCTCAACCACACGGCCTTGGCGAGCCCATATTTTTCGAGGCAACCGATGGCGTATAAGGAACAACTAGGATAGTACCGACATCGGCGAGGAAGGAGCGGAGACAGTATCGTTCGGTACCCTCGAATGACCAGGATCAATGCTCTCCGAAGCATCTTAGGCCCAACGGCTCAATAAGGTCCTGAACTCCCGCTGGATTCGATGGTAGTCCAAAGAGTCGGCCGGACTTTTCAGGACCACCACAACGTCGATGGATAGGGCGTCTATGGAGGGGGTCTTCCTAAAGACCTCTCGGATATATCGTTTCACTCGATTCCTGGAGACCGCATCTCCCAGTTTCTTCGATATGGAGATCCCAAGTCTGGAGATGCCGAAGGAATTCCTCCTGACTATCAACTGAAGAACCTGGCCGTGCAGCCTTCGCCCCCTTCGAAAGGCCCTCCTGAAATCCGATCGCGACCGAATGCGCTTTGTTCGACAAAACCCCTGAGGCCGTCTGCAGCGCAAAGGTCCTTTTGTCGATCCACGAATCACTAAACGGTCAACCGCTTCCTTCCCTTGGCCCGTCGTCTTTTCAATACCAATCTTCCCGATTTTGTCCGCATCCTAGCTCGAAATCCGTGGGTCCGCTTTCGGCTGATATTGCTGGGTTGATAGGTCCTCTTCATGGGATCCCTCACCGAGGATTGAAATGGATCTACCTCTTTGATTTGTTGGAATTATTTATTTTTTCAAAATCACGAATAGATGTCAAGGCCATCCTATTTTCAGGGCCTGGATGGGTATGAGGTAGTTGGCACTTTAGGGACGGGATGTGGGGACGATGGGGAAACATCTCCCAACTAAGGGCCGCCAGCTGGAGGGACAATGGCTACTGGACTCTCTGTTGAATTTCATGGTATAGGAAAGTCCATGTCCAGGGAGTTTCCCCATCGACCCGTTTTGGCCGTTGCCGGGGTGGTCTTCCATCGAGGACGGGTCCTTCTCATCCGGCGCGGCAGAGAACCGGCTCGGGGACAGTGGAGTATCCCGGGAGGAGTGGTTCGTCTGGGAGAGACTTTGGAAGAGGCCCTTCGGAGGGAGATCCGCGAGGAGACCGGGGTGGAGGCCATTCCTCTTGGCCCGGTGGAGGTGGTGGAGCGGATTTTGCCCACGGAGGATGGCCGGATTCGATTCCATTACGTCATCGTGGACTTCGTCTGCCGCTACAAAGAGGGGGTTCCTTGCGCCGCAAGCGACGCCTTGGAGCTCCGGTGGGTGCCCATAGAGCGTCTGGGTGCGTTGGACCTGCCGAAAGAGACCCGGAAGATCATTGAGAAAGCCCACGATTACAGGGGTACCGCAGGATTGACCTTTTGGCCTCTGGACCGGAGCCAAGAGTCGGCGGAGAGGGATTCTCCGCCCTCCTAGAACGAGTCGTGGAGGAAAGGGCTGGGGCAGGGGGGTAGATCTGTCAGAACTGGAGGTTCCTGTTGGAGAGAAGACTTCCTTACAGCCATTGGTGTTATGTCTGCGGCAAGGACAATCCTCTGGGGTTTCGTATTGTCTTCAGCGCTGATTCGGGAGGTCGGGTCAGAGCTCGTTACACACCTGAGGAGCACAGACAGGGCTATCTCGGCGTGATTCACGGTGGGGTGCTCTCTACTCTGCTGGATGAGACCATGGGGTGGGCCCCCGCCCTGAGGACCCGCAGGCTCTATGTGACAGGAGAGCTGCGGGTCCGGTACTTGAACCCCTTCCCCATAGGAAGAACCATGCTCGTGGAGGGATGGGTGGAGAGCCTCTCAAGGAGGATGGCCGTTACGGGAGGCGAGGTGCGGGATGAGGAGGGGGTCGTATACGCCAAGGCATCGGGAAAGTATCTCCCCATGAGCAAGGAAGAGACCGACAGGATTCAGGCCTTGCTCATTTACGATGAAGAGACGATCCGCCTCTTCGAGTAGATCCACTCCCTGACGCAACCGATGGAAGGTCGTCGGTGAGATCCCTGTTGAAATTCATCCTCCCAGGTAGGCCTTTTTGACCTCAGGGTCTTCCAAGAGCTGGTGGGCGGCCCCTTCCAGGACCAAATGGCCGTTTTCCAGGACATACCCCCGTTGAGAGAACTTCAGGGCCATATGGGCGTTCTGCTCCACCAGGAGGATGGTGGTCCCCTCCTGGTTGATCTCCTTCAGGGCATCGAAGACGTTCATCATCAGCAGGGGGGCCAACCCCATGGAGGGCTCATCCAGGAGCATCACCGTGCGGCCGCTCATGAAGGCTCGGCCTATGGCCAGCATCTGCTGTTCCCCTCCGCTGAGGGTGCCGGCCTTTTGATTTTGTCGTTCCTCTAGCCTGGGGAAGATGCTGAAGACCCTCTGAAGATCCCTTTGGATTCCCCCGCGGTCCTTCCGTGCAAAGGTTGCCAGCTTCAGGTTCTCCATGACCGTGAGGTTTTCGAAGAGCCTTCGCCCTTCGGGCACATGGGAGATGCCCAGCTCGCTGACGACCCGGTCGGGAGGGAAGGCGAGCAGGTCTTTTCCATCGAAAATCATTCGGCTTCCCGGCTCCACGGGGACGAGCCGGGAGATGGCCCTGAGGGTTGTGCTCTTGCCCGCCCCGTTGGCTCCGATGATGCAGACGATCTCTTTGGTGTCGATTTGGAAGCGGATCCCATGGAGGGCCCGAATCCTTCCGTAGGATACCCGCAGATCCTCCACTGAAAGCAACATCAGAACACCTTTTCCTTGCCCAGGTAAGCCTCAATGACCCGGGGGTCGTTTTGGATCTCTTCCGGGGTCCCTTGGGCAATGACCTCCCCGAAGACGAGGGCCTGCACCACCTCGCATAGCTCCATGATGACCCGAAGGCGGTGCTCGATGACGAAGATGGCCATGCCCAGTTCCCGATGGACCTGACGGATGATCTCAACCATCTCCACCAGTTCTTCAGGGGTCATTCCCGCAGTGGGCTCGTCCAAAAGGAGGAGTTTGGGCTCTGTGGCCAACGCTCTGGCCAGTTCGACCCTCCTTTGGACTCCGTAAGGGAGATTGACCACCAATTGATCCGCAAAACTCTCTATGCCGACCAGCTCGAGCAGGGTGTAGGCCTTCTGTTCGATTTGGGCTTCCTCTATGCGTCGTCGTGAGGTGTCGAGAAAGGCCCCGATCAGTCCATAGCCGATTCGGGAGTACCGGGCCAGCTTGACGTGATCCAGGACGGTCATATGTCGCCAAAGGAGCATGTTCTGGAATGTCCGAGCGATTCCCATGGAGGCGATCTGGTGGGGCTTAAGACCGTTGATGCGTTTCCCCTGGAAGAAGATCGCTCCCCGCGTGGGCTTGTAGACCCCCGTGATGAGGTTGAAGACAGTGGTCTTTCCAGCCCCGTTGGGACCGATGAGGCCGCGGATCTGACCGGGCTGGATTTCCAGCTCGTAGTCGTGGACCGCGCGGAGCCCGCCGAATTCGTGGGTCATCTTCTCGATCTGTAAAAGCGCCATTCCTCTACCCCTTGTCGTCCTCCTTGAACTTGGGTCGGAGAAGGCTCTCCATGTCGAATTCCCTGAACGCGATGAGCCCGGTGGGCCTGAAAATCATCACCAAGATCAGCAGAAGCGGGATGATGATCCATTTGAAGATCTCCAACGGCCTTAGCGCCTCGCCGAGGAGGCTGATGGTCACTGCTCCGACGATGGAGCCGTGCACCGAGTTGAGACCTCCGAAGTAGACCATAGCCAGCAGTTCGGCCAGTCTCTGAATGCCGAAAGTCCCGGGGTTGACGTAGCGCAACACGTGGGCAAACAGCCCCCCAGCCACTCCGGCCCAAAAGGCGCCGAAGAGGAAGGCGGCGATCTTGGTGCGACGGGTATCAACGGTCATGGCGCTGGCGGCCATCTCGTTGTCACGGACGGCGTTGAGGGCCTTGCCTAGGGTCGATCGGACGAAGTTGTTGATCATCCATATGCAGGCTACGGTCCAGAGGAAGACCGTCGGGAGGGCGGCCAGATCAGGCTGGCCTCTCAGCCCCCGAGGCCCTCCCACCACCTCTAGATTCTCGATGAAGCTCTTGACGATGAACATAAAGGCCAACGAGATGATGGCCAGATAGTCCCCTCGGGTCCGGAAAGAGGGGATGGCCACGGCCAAGGCTCCGATGGAGGCGACCAGCCCCCCCACCACAAGGGCCAAGGGAAAGAGGAAGGGTCCTAGGGCTGGGGGAAGCAGTGGAGGGCCGAAGAGTTTGTCCTTGGCGAAAAAAAGGACTGTAAGGATAGATGTGGAATAGGCTCCCAAGGCCATGAAGCCGGGGTGGGAACAGGAGAACTCCCCCATGTACCCGTTGATGACGTTGAGGCTCAAAGTCAACATTACGGCTACCAGAGTGAGCTTGAGCACGATGACGCGATAGTCGCTGATTCCGGACCATAAGTGCAGGATGGCGTATAGGAGACCAAGATGAAGGGCAGCCGAGAGGGTCAGGGGGATTTTGGCCAGAAGGGCTGCGATGGAGTTAGTCACCGCAGAGGCGAACCGTCCTATGAGTGCAACGGGCAGACCGTAGATGAGGATCTCGTAGAGGACGGCGCTGGGGATCAGCACGGGTTTTTTCAACATAATGACGAACCCAAACAAGACCGGCACCTTGGGTAGACCCAACCGCCAAGCTATCTCCGCTCCCACCAAGTTCTCCAGCACCACCGCTGTCAGGAATCCCAAGAGCCAGCCCAACATAGGGGTCCGGGCGAACCATTCTCTCAGCAGGCCTTTGGGAGCTCGGTTTCCATACGAGGTTGTGTTTTCCATTTTCACCCTTTGCATCCCCAAATCCTCTTCATCCTTCTTCCAAATGCCGGGGGATTCTCCATCCTCTGTGGACTCAGAGCCTCAGCCTCGCGCTGTAAGGCTCGCCGAAGAACCCGTGAGGCCGGAAGACCAAGATCACTAGGATAATGGAGTAGGCGATCAAGTCCCGAAATGTGGACGGGAAGATCATGGCCACGAAGATCTCGATGAAGCCCAGGAGGAATCCGGCCAGTGTGGCCCCGATGATAGAGCCCCGTCCCCCCAAGATGGCCGCCACAAAGGCCTTCCATCCGATGAGGATCCCCATGTAGGGATCCAGGACCGGGTAGGCTACTCCGAAGAGGATCCCGGCCGCTGCGGCCAAGGCTGAGCCCAGTGCAAAGGTCAAGGCCGCGATGGTATTCAGGGGAACACCCATCAGCGGCACCACTACGTAATCGAAGGCCATGGCTCTCATGGCCATGCCCCATTTAGTCCTTCGGACAAACTGGTGGAGGGCCAGGGATAGGAAAGCGGCCACGATGACGATCATGATCTTCTTGTTGGTAATGAAGACGCCGCCCACGTTATATGTGGCCGTCTCGATAAGCGGGGGAAAGCTGACTCGTTGGGCCCCCAAAAGGGCCAAATTCCCTGTCTCCAAGATAATCCCGATCATCAGGCCGGTGATGGCGGCTGAGGCCCGTGGGGCATCCCTTAAGGGACGGTATCCAACTCGCTCCACCAGCATCCCCACAAAGGAGGTCAGAAACATAGAGAAGATAATGGTAAGGACTAGGATGAGCCAGTTGGGCAGGGCCACCGCTCCCATGGCGGAGAGGGAGATGAGGAGCGTGGAGACACCGAAGCCGATATAGGCCCCTACCATGAAGATGTCTCCATGGGCGAAGTTGAAAAGCATCAGGATACTGTAGACCATAGAGTAGCCCAGGGCGATCAGTGCGTAGAAGCTCCCCCATTGGAGGGCGTTGATGAGGTTTTGGAAGAAGAAGACCATAGGGGTGCTCCTTGATAGTACGTGGAAGAGGGCGGGCGCGGGGATCTAGGCCCCGGCCCGCCCTCGTTCGAAACCTAATGGATGGGGGAAGGGAAAGTCGATTCCGACCGTGTCGGAGCCTCCTTCCAGTCCCATCAGCTCCCTCATGGACAGACGGACTTGTAGAACTCGAATTCTCCCTTCTCGCTGATCCTTACGATAACGGCGCACTTGATGGGATCGCCTTCCTCAGTGAAGGTCATCTTTCCGGTGATCCCCTCGAACTCCTTGATCTGAGCCAGGGCGTCCCGCACGCACTGTCGGTCCTTCTTGAGGTTGCCGGTGATATTGCCGCAGTCCTCGATGGCCTTCTGTACGATGCGAAGCGAATCCCAGGTCAGGGCCGCCACGTCGTCGGGGACGTACCCGTACTTCTCTTTGTACCGGTCGATGAAGGCCTTAGTGGCCCCGGTTGCCCCGGCCGCCGCATAGTGGGTGCTGAAGAAGAGCCCGTAGCAGTCCTTGCCGCATAGTTTCACCGTCTCGGCCGAGCCCCAGCTGTCGCTTCCGACAATGGGCTTGTTCCATCCGAGCTGGTGGGCCTGCTGGACGATGAGGGCCACCTCATTGTAATACTGGGGCGTAAAGAGGACATCGGCGCCGGATTTGATGATCTTGGTCAGCTGGGAGCTGAAGTCTGTATCCTTGGTGGTGAAGCTCTCAAAGGCCACCACCGAACCGGGTCCGTGGAGCTTCTCCCAGGCTTCTTTGAAGAACTCGGCCAGCCCCTTGGGGTAGTCGCTGGCCACATCGTAAAGGACGGCAGCTTTGGTGAAGCCGAACTCCTCGGTGATGAAGTTGGCAAGCACGGGTCCCTGAAAGGGATCCAAGAAACAGCCTCGAAAGACATAAGGTCGATCCTTGGTGGTGTCGGGATTGGTGGACCACGGGCTGATCATGGGGGTCTTGTAGTTGTTGGCCACCTCGCCTGCAGGCACGGCCTGTTTTGAGGCCTGAGGGCCTACGATGGCCAGGACTTCGTCCTCGGTAATGAGCTTGGTGTTGACCTTTACTGCGGAGTCGGCCTTGGATTCATTGTCCTCGATGACTAGTTCTACTTGATAGGTCTTCCCCCCCACTTTCAGTCCGCCTGCGGCCTTGATGTCTTCAAGCCACATCAGGGCGGCATATTTGGTCCCTTCCCCCACCTTGGGGATGTCCCCGGTCAAGGGGGCGTTGATGCCGATCCGGATGACCTTCGGCCTCGCCCATCCCGAAGGGGCGATCACCAAACCCGCCAATGCAATGAATACCAAAATCCACAATCCTTTACGCATTGGAAACCCCTCCTTGACTTCCTAAAGATCCTTGCTGATGAACACTTGCATTCCTTGCCGCACCGGCCTGCAGCGGGGTCCAGCCCCCTCTACCACCACCTCCCTATTTGTTTTGTTTTTCCCCGACCCTCGACCGCACATCAATGAGGTTTGGGATCAGAGGACAATCCCCTTGGAACGAGGGAGACAGCCCCTCACGATGTTAAGGAGTTTCCCTACCATATTTTCGTTCACATTGCAAATAGTTGGACGAGCTCTGGAGGAGAACGCAAGTGAGGTTCTCTCTGTGGAGGGGTTACCCGCTGGATTCGGTCTCCTTCCAGGAAAGGTCTTCAACGGGTCGATGGAGATAAAGAGGTTCCAACCGATGGTCAAGACTAAAAGGATAGGGGAAGGCCTGGGTATTCCCCCAGGCCTTCCCCTGGGAGAGGATCTTTTCCTCGAGGGGTCAGTAGTTTAAGACGGCATTGGCAGAGAGGACCTCCTCGGTGAAGACCGCCGCCGCAATGGGTTGGGCCTCTTCGATGAGTTCCGATTTGTCGATTTGTCTGAACTGTATACAAGGGGTGCAGAGATAAAGTTTCCCTCCCTGAGCCAGGAAATCGTCCACCAGCTTCTTCAGGGGCGGCATCCCCCCTGCGAATACATGGTTCATGCACCCTTTGCGGGCGAGCATCACTGCAGGCCCCATGAGAACGACCACGGCCTCCACCTCCATGGCCAGGGCCCCGTTGGCATGTACAAAAGGGAGTGTGGCTCTCTCGGGGTCATCGGCTCCGTGGGTGACGACGTAGAGGATCTTTTCCTTTTTCTCTTGGCTCATGAGTCCTTCCTCCTGGTTGAGAGTTGAATTAATCGGCCCGATTAGCCGGCCTCCCCTCCTCGGCCGAGTCTCCTTCCCCAGAACTCATGGATCAAGATGGCCACAGGTCTGTAGACGGCATGGGCGAATTTGCTGAAGGGTATAAGGATCAGAAGCTCAAGGGCCAGCACTATGTGCATCAGGAATGCGGCGTAACCCCATGGGGGGGAATCGGCGGGCAAATATACGGCGATCTCTAGGATGAATCCACTAAGGGCCACCGCCCAAAGTAGCCCAAGCAGGAGCCAATCGGAGAGGAGCGACCGCGCGAAGGCGCTTCCTCCCGTGCGGGACAGCCGATGTAACAAGGCCGCAGTGGTCCCATAAAGGAGCGCAAGCCCCGCCAGCGTGCCCAATAGGCGCGGTGGGTACCAAAGGGGGACGTAAGAGCCCGGCTCTTTAAATAGGAGATCGAGGGTCGTGGCCCCCCAAAGACCCAGGAAGCCCCACATGATGGAGAGGTGGATCCATCGACGGCTGAGGTACCACGGCTCTCCCTCGGTCATCTGGGAGTGGCAGTCCACGAACTTCCTTTGGGCTGCAAGCTCCAGGACCGTCCCCTTGAGGGCCTCCCAGGCATCACGGAGCATTCCCTCTTTTCCTTTGGGGAGTGGAGGGAGGTTTTCGATGAAGTTTTTCAGGAAGTTGGCCATATTGGCCAAGGCGGCCAGCCCGGCTAAGGCGAGGACCAAGATTCCTGCGTAGTGAAGCCACTCCAGATCGATGAACCCCAAAAGGTCCAGCTTGTCTGGATTTGCTCTGCCTCCTGAGGCGAGGAATATCCCCACGAAGACCACCGCCAGCAGTGCCATGAGGGCAAAAGTGAAGGGAGTGGATGTGTAGAGCCTTCGGGCGAGACCCGTCAAGTCCCATTGGGAGATGAAATACCTCCGCGCTGAGGCCATGAACTCGCCCGGGTCCGCCTGACGGGGACAGGTCTCGGAACACTCCCCGCAATAGTAACAGAGCCAGACCTCCTTGGAGGCTGCAAGTCGTTCCTTCATGCCCAGTTGGGCGTAGCGTACCATCCGGCGGGGAAAGGTGTCGGTCCCCTGGGAGTAGGGGCATACGGCCGTGCAGTTTCCACAGTTAAAGCACCCCGAGATGTCGAAGGCCCCGAAGCGCTTCAATGTGGGAAGAAACGAGGGATCTACCCGAACGCTCATTTTCTTATTCCTCCTTGAGTGCATAGGCCGGGTACGAGTCCCATTGTTCGCTCTCGATTACCCTTCCGTACTTTTTCAGACCCATGAGGAACCAAAATACCGTCTGAGGCGAAAGCCCTGTCTCTCCGGCGATCTCTGGGACCGTCTTGGGGCCATTCTTCAGTGCCTGGAGGAGCTCTCTCTGGATTCGATTCTGCTCCTTCACCCGGGCCCGGACCCGCCCTACGATCTCCTTGCGGGCCTCCCGCAGGGACTTCAGGTCCTGGGCCTGGCTGGACTCACTACCAGCCGAGCCGTTCCGACTCATGATTTGCCTCCTGACACCTCCTCGGGGCCCACAAGTGCATCCACCATGGCCTCGTACTGATCGAGGGTCCATCCGGCCACGCTGATGGCCCCATGAGGACAGACGGCAGCACAGGCCCCGCAGCCGCGGCAAAGGGGCGGATTGACAACGGCCCGCTTCACAGGGCCTGCTTCGCTGTCCGTCTCCACGATCTCCAGGGCCCCTTCATAGCCGCAGTCCTCCAGGCACTTCTCACAGCCGTCACACAGGCTTGGATCCACACGCGCCACGAAGGGCTCGAGCTCTACATATCCTTTGAAGAGTATGGAGGAGACCTTGACTGCAGCGGCCGAGGCCGAGGCACAGCTCTCCGTGATATCCTTGGGCGCCTGACATGTTCCGGCCAGGACCACACCTCCCACTGAGACCTCCACGGGCCGAAGTTTGGGATGGACCTCGAGAAGAAAGCCGTCATCTCCAATGGGGAGCTTGAGCTGCTCTACAAGGTGCTCCGTTCCTCTCGGTTCCATGCCTACGGCCAGGACCACGAGATCCACCTCCACCTCCACCTCCTCGCCCCAGGTGAGGGTGTCCTTGGCGCGTACCAACAGCGGATACTCCCCTGAAGAGGGGCCCACCACCGGGGGGTCCGCGGGTTCGAATCGGAAGAAGAGCACGCCTCGCTGCGAGGCCCTCTCATAGTAATTCTCATGGCCTCTGCCGTAGGTCCTGATGTCTCGATAGAACTCGTAGACGTTGATATGGGGGAAGCGTTTCTTGATCTCACTGGCGGCCTGAAGTGTGGCTGTGCAGCAGACCCGGGAGCAGTACTCGTTGAGGCTTCCGTCGGGCCCTGGTTCGTGGATTCCAGGGATCTGACGGCTGCCCACGCAGTGGATGAATGCCACGGCCCGTATGGGCTTGTCCTCCACCTCCAGTGGGCCGTCGGAAGAGAGCAGTCGGATGAACTCGGGCAGGGAGATCACCCGGGAGTGGTCGCCGAAGCCGAATTCGCCCTTGCGAGGGGTGTAGTGCTGAAACCCTGTGGCGACCACGATGGAGCCTACATAGAACTCCTCGATGGAGGCTGGAGGGATGGGGGAGTCCACGCGGGCCCCTTGGAAGGGGACAAAGGAGAGAGAGGGGGTGTCTCCGCCTTCCTTGACTGACCCTTTGCGCCTCACCACGACCCGAAAGTTGCCGATGCTTCCAGAGGCCCCTATTACCTCGGCTTGGGTCAGAAGACGGATGTTGGGATGTCGGACCACGGCCAATGCCAGCTTGAGGATCAGTTCCTCGGCTTTTTCCTCGGTGGGATAGACCCGGTCCAGTTGGGCCGCCTGCCCCCCCAAATAGGATTCCCTCTCCAGAAGGGTCACACGAACCCCTCGGCGGGCGAGATCCAGGGCCGCTTTCATCCCGCTGACCCCCGCACCGATGACCAGGGCATGGTCTTGAGCTTCCACCCGGATGGGCTCCAGGGGATCGAGCCTGGTGGCCTTGGCCACGGCTGCAGCCACCAGTCGAACGGCCTTTTCCGTGGCTTCCTTGGGATGGGCGTGATGGACCCAACTGACCTGCTCCCGGATATTGGCGTGCTCGTAGAGGTAGTCATTGAGCCCTGCTCTCTTGAGGACCCCCCGGAAGGTCATTTCGTGAAGCTTGGGGGAGCAAGAGGCCACCACGATGCGGTTGAGACCCTCCTTATGGATATCCTCAAGGATCATGGCTTGGCCTGGATCCGAGCACATAAAGGTGTTGGTGCGGGCCACAGCCACTTGGGGGAGCTTTCTCACCTCCTCGGCCACTCCGGCCACATCCACCACATCGGAGATATTTCCCCCACAGTGACAGATGTACACGCCGACCCTGGGCTCCCCCCAAGCCGATGATCCTCGGTCTTTTTGTTCGTTCTCCTTGTCGCTCATCGCCCTGACCCCTTTCCGGATCTCCTTTCAGCCCTGTGCGGCCATGGATCCTTCCTCTATGCCTGCAACGTCTTTGGTCTTCAAGGAATTTAGATAGTTGGCGGCCTCCATGGCGGCGCTTCCCGCCTCCACTATGGTATCCACGATGTCCTTGGGACCCGCAGCGGTTCCGGCCACGAACACGCCCTTTTCCCGGGTCCAGGCCGGATGAATTTTGGGGTTGGGACACTGCACGAACCCGTCTTCGGCGACATCCACAGGCGCAAAGGCCTCGGGTCGGCACCCGGGGATCATCCCAAGGGAGAGGACCAAAAGGTCATGCATGCGCTCCTCCACCCGCCCGTCCTCCTCCATCCTCTCGATTCGAACGATGGGATTGTGATCCTGGTCCTCAGTTATCCTCGCCACCTTGGCCTTCACAAACTCGATCCCCATGGCCTGGGCGTTTTGGAAGAATTGCTCGTAGCCCTTGCCGAAGGCTCGGATGTCCATGTAGTAGATGGTGATATCGACGAGGGGGAGGGCCCCCGAGAGCAGCATGGCCTGCTTTATGGCATACATGCAGCAGACCCGCGAGCAGTAAGGCACCCCGAGACTTTTGTCCCTGGAGCCCGCACACTGCACAAAGCCTATGGAATCCGGCACCTTCCCGTCCGAGGGACGCAGCACTCGGCCGTATGGTCCATGGGGCGCCAGGAGTCGCTCCATCTGAAGCGCATGGATAACATTGGGGAGTTGCCCCCCGCCATATTGGGGCTTGGCGTTCAGGGGGGTCAATTGATACCCGGTGGCCAGCACTACCGTATGCGCCTTGATGAGGATCTCCTTGGGTTGTTGAAAGTAGTCGATAGCCCCCGTTGGGCAGGCCTTCTGGCAGCGACCGCATAGCATACAATTCTGAGGATCCATCACCGCGATTTGGGGGATGGCAGTGCTGAATGGAACATAGACCGCCTTTCGGACCCCCAGATTTCCCTCGAACTCATGGGGGACCATCACACGACATGTATACTCGCAGAGTCTGCAGCCGATGCATTTGTCCTCGGCCACGTAGCGTGGTCTTTGGGTTATGCGGACCGCAAATCTTCCCTCTCCTTTCTTGGTCACGGAGGTCACATCGCAGTAGGTCAAAAGAGTAATCCCCTCGTGATGTGCAACCGCCGCCATCTTGGGGGTGGTGATGCAACTGGCGCAGTCCAGGGTGGGAAAGACCTTGCTCAGGGCGATCATCTTCCCGCCGATACTCGCCTCTCGCTCCACCAGCGTCACTTGAAAACCCTGATCCGCCAGATCCAAGGCGGTCTGGAGTCCCGCGATACCCGCCCCGATCACCAAGGCATCCGTTTCCATGGTCTTTTCGGACATGATATGAGCCTCGTCTTGTGTCCTAACCGGGAAGTGTATGTCATCTTCCGGTTGCCCGGGGCCTCAGGCGGCCTCGACCTCCCCGCGCCGTGGAGGACCGAGATCTTTGAGCAGGTCGTTCATCTGGTTAACCTCCCGAAGGAACGCACTGCTGCAGACCGTGCAGATGGCCGTCAGCCGTATCCGTCGCGGATCGATACCCCGCTCCTTCAGGCCCTTATAGACCCGGTCGACTCGGGCGGCGAGACGTTTGTAGGCCCCTTGGTACGGGCATTCCTCCCCGCATGACATGACGATGATTCCCCCGATACCTTTCTGGAAGCACCGATAGTAGAAATCATCGGGGAAGAGGACCGGGGACGGGACACGGAGGATGTAGGTGTTGGTGGGATAGCTCGCATGGGCCTGACCCACCGTATCCGCCCCGGGATAGGCACAGGGGATCGTCGCCAGAATCAGGATGGGAGGAGTCTCTTGGGGCTTGGCGTCGGCCATGGCTCTCCTCGCTCACTTCTTCCGGACCACGAAGACCCTGTCGTATCCGTCGCCTTCCAAGACGCCGAGAAACTCGTGGCCCACCTTGCGGGCCCACGCGGGGATGTCCACCTTGGTGCCCGGATCGTTGGACCAGACCTCGAGGATCCCGCCCACGGGGACCGAGCCGATCCCCTTTTTGGCCTCCATCAAGGGACCCGGGCAGGCGCTCCCTCTAGCATCCACGATCTTATCCGACTTGACCTGAGTAAGATCGATCTCGCTCATCTTTTCATCTCCTTTCTTTATTTGTCCGGACGTCCCGCATCTCCATCTCAATGGGGCGACGTCCCGCACTCGGAAAAAGCAACCCTCATGCCAAGGGGCTGCGAAGCCCCCTTTTTCGTAAAAAGCTATGTAAAACAAAAAGATAGGGCACGGGACACGAACGTCCTTTTATCAGGATCTCCACAAAACCTGTTAATTGATAATTAACATTTGTTTCGAAATAAACATCGGCTTTCGAATCCCGGTCTCTGGTTCGAAGTCGAGCGAGGACGGTCCAGGGAGGATTAACTTTTGGAAAAAAATGAGAAATCCCACCGGGGGATGGCGGAAAAGGGGCGGTGGAGATGGCCCATTCCCGGTTGGTACGGTTGTTGCCCTCTATCTGAAAGGGGGGCACGATCCCAAATATAATTTGCGGGAACGCGGCGGATGTCGGACTCCAAGGACGAGTTCAACAGGTTCAAGAGAGGGTGGGGCCCGGAAGGACATCCGAAGGGACCCGCGGAGGCACAGAGCGGGAGGCGTGCACGGATGACCATCCTCAGGGTTGAACATTCTTTACCTCCCATTGCCATGCTTCAATTACAGGATGCCCTCAGAGAGTTACAGCCCGGAGAAGTGCTGGAGATCCGGCTTCACTCTCTCGATCTCTGGTTGGACATGGAGCGCCTCCTGGCCCAGCGGGGGGTGCGATACCGTGCATCCAGGCAAGAGGACGGAGAGTGGAGGATCCTGGTTCAGAAATGAGGGACTTGCGCCAGGCTTGTCTCCTATCTCCGCACTCCCGGATTTTCGCTCCAAGTAAGCCCCCATCTTCCATTTAGCAGAAACCCGCCCCCACCTTCCCGGTAAAGGAGGCCCTCGGCACAAGTCGTCCCGTCCCAAGTCCTTCCTGGAGCTTCAGGGTCGAGAGCATAAGCAGGACCTCGAAGCCCCGGATTTCCGGACTATTTCAGCTTGGAACACCCAAAGAAGGATCTGAAGGGCGGCTATCTCCTTTATCTTCCTAGATCTTTCGACTCTCCCGGAATTTCGAGGAGAGAGCAGTTTCATTTTGGAACTAAAGTAGTGTTCCCGTCTTGGGAGATCGCCTTGAAATTATTGGGGAAAACAAAACGGCACGGTTTTTTCTTAGTTCATAAAAATGTGGAGGAGTTGGCGGATGAACACGATCCTCGTCCCTTTGGAGAACAACACCACCCGTTGGCGTGATGCCTGTTATTACGCGATAAAGCTCGCCAAAAGGACGCAATCCAAGGTATTCTTCCTTTTCGTTTTCGATCCACCAACCCTTTCCAAAAGGCGGACTTCTCCCCCTGAAAATTTATCTTTTCGACGTATCCGGGAAAAGATCACCTCCATGCTCGACCAGGAGGGGGGGTTAACGGTCGAAGCGGAGTATCACTACGCCGAGGGACGGTTCCTCCACGTTGTAGAAGAATTCTCCAAAAACCATAAAATCTCTAAGATCGTTGTTGCTCTCCCCCCTGAAGACGATCCTTCCTTCACAAGGACGCATAGGAGTCTCGAACAGTTGGAAGCGAGAGCTAGCTGTCAGATCCTGGTTGTCCGTCCGAAATCTCGTCAATCCACCATCGCCAGCGAAGAGGAGGGATAGAACGATGCCCATTGTCATCCTGTCCAGTTCTTCCTACGACTGCCGGAAAGAGCTTGCAGATGATCTAGCCAAGAAGACGGGTTATCCCTGTCTCAGCAGAGAAGAGGTCGTGGAAGAGGCCAGCTCCAATGGAATTCCTGTGGGGAAACTGGAGGTAGCCGTTCTGAAGGCTCCGGTACTGAAAGAGCGGCTTCTACGACTGAAGCAACTGTGCATGGCCTACATCACCGCCACGATCTGTGAAAAGGCCAAAGATGGAAACCTTATCTATCATGGTCGAGCGGGCCATCTGTTGTTTCCGCAGGTGTCTCATGTGCTTAGGGTCCGTTTGATCCCGGAGCCGGAGTTCTGCTTGAAGGCCGTCATGGGGCGACTGAGGATGGATCGTGAAAAGGCCCTCCAGTACATCCATCAAGTGGAAGAAGATGTGGCAAGGTGGGTGCGCATCATCCACGGCGTAGAGCCTGACGATCCCACATACTATGACATGGTCCTCAACCTAAATCATATCAATCTTTACAATGCAAGCTCGGTCATCTGCTCCATGATGGATCTGCCAGATTTCCAGCCCACCCCCGCATCGTTGCGCATCATGGACGATCATCGACTTGCGGCTCAGACCCGGCTCAGGCTCGCTCTGGACGAGCGGACAGCATCGACCCAACTCAATGTATCTGCCTCCCATGGCATCGTTACAGTGACCTATCCTCCGAGTCAGGCTCATCTTCAGAAGGTCATCCCCGGGGTATGCGACGCAGTGGAAGGTTGTCGGGAGATCCTCTGCACCGTGGCGGAGACGAATATCCTTTGGATTCAAGAGGAGTTCCGGCCGGAAACCGAGGTCTTCGAACAGATCTGCTCCCTGGCCCAACGTTGGGGTGCTGCCGTAGAGCTGTTGCAATGGAAATCCACGGACACAGAGGAGGCGACCGCCGAGAAGGTGGAATCGGAGGATATGCGGGAAGACGGAAGAGATGTTTCCAAGGAGGAGCCCGTTCCTCTCATGCGTAAGGAGACGGGTGGTATCGAGGATGAAGGAGAGGAGTCCGCTTCGGAAATGGATGACGGCCTCGCCTCCACAGTGGAGAGCCTGGTCTCATTGGGGCGATATGCTGGGATGAACACTCTGACAGGGACAAAGCAACAGCTCCTTTCCTCGATAAACCGTGAGGTGAACTACAGCCTGGTGGTGGTGGGGGATGTCTATCTGTCCCGCCCTGTGCAGGCGCAGATGAGGGAGACGAGAGATCTGCGGCGGAGCATTCAAGAGAGACTCAACCTACCGACCATTGAGGCCTCGGAACTCAAATCGAGATTCTTCTTCGGGAAGAGGCAGATAGCAAAGTTTTTCATCTTCCTTTTGTTAGTCTTAGTCTCCTATTCGCTTGTCTTCGCCAACCAGGAGGTGGTCCTCGATTTCCTGGGAGGCACGTTTCACAAAAACTGGCGCTGGCTGACTCCCATTGGGGTTGGCCTCTTTGTGCCCCTGATCGCCCACTCCTACAGCACTGTGACGGGGCTGATCATGAAGCTCATCCATCTGGATTGAGGGAATACCTTGCATTTCTTTCGGAGTTCAAACAAGGAGGTGGAGGATGCACGCGGCGCTGGGTGATTTGTTCGTTCATATGAATCTCTTTACGGCAATTCAGGTTGTGATGATTGGGTTCATTGGAGGGACCCTGAGCGGATTCATCGGCAGCGGTGGGGCCTTCTTTATGACTCCTGGAATGATGAACCTCGGAGTCCAGGGTGTTGTCGCTGTAGGAAGTAACATCACCCACAAGTTTGGCAAAGCCATGGTAGGGTCTCGAAAGCATGGAGAGATCGGCAATGTAGATAAGAAACTAGCATTGTTTCTCGTTACCACAGCGTTTATCGGGATCCGTTTGGCCGTATGGATCAACAGTATGCTCTTCCGGGGTGGAGTGGGACATGGAGCAGGAAAAGGGGCTGGGGCAAACCTCTATATCAGCCTTGTTTTTGTTTCTATTCTTTCCCTAGTGGCCATATCCATGCTGCGAGACGTGAAGCGATCTTCGGAGGAGGATAGGGGACCTTCCAGAAGGATCGCCGAGTTTGTGTCCAGAATAAAGCTTCCCCCTTATGTCTATTTTAAGGTGGCCGACGTTTCAGTGTCTTTTTGGATCCTCTGCATCGTGGGCCTGGCTACCGGATATCTGGCCGGCACCATTGGGGTGGGAGGATTCATCGGGGTTCCTTCCATGATTTATATCTTTGGAGTCCCCACAGCTGTGGCGACGGGCACGGAGCTCTATTTGGCCATGTTCATGGGGGCATGGGGGGCTTTGAACTACGCCTGGGAGGGATTTGTGGACATCCGTCTGACCATGCTCCTCTACCTGGGGTCCTTGGTGGGAATCCATCTCGGGGTCTATGGGGTCAAGGTGGTCAACGAGAAGTATATCCGCATGGTGACCGGAATCATTATCCTGTTGTGCGTGTTCAGCCGGGCCATAGCCATCCCCATGTATTTGCGTCAATTGGGATGGGTTCAAATGAACGCCTCCCTGGATCTTTACTGGAACGGGATCAGCAAGGCATTTCTCTTTGCCAGTGGAATCGGCGGTGCCCTCTTGATCCTGTATCATGTGATCCGTGCCTATGTGCAGAGGAGACGGATCCAGAGGACCTTGATCTACGCCCCAGCAGAAGGCTGAAGTACGAGCGGGGGGCTTTGTTCATATTCGGGGAGACTCCTCGGGAGGGAGGAACCATGACTGAAGCGATCGAGGTGTTGCTATTGGACGATGAGCCCATCGTGGGGAGAAGGCTCCAGCCCTCATTGGTCAAAGATGGCTATCGCGTGGAGATCTTCACCGATTCCCAGGAGGCTCTAAATCGCTTGAGGGAAAAGGAGTTCGATATAGTTGTGACGGACATCCGGATGAACGAGGTGGACGGGCTTGAGATCCTCGAGCAGGTCAAGGCCAGATCTCCCCGCACTCAAGTGATCCTGATTACGGGTTATGCAACCATTGAGTTGGCTCGTGAGGCCTTGGCCAAAGGGGCCTTCGACTTTCTTGCAAAGCCCTTCAAACCCAGCGAGCTAAAAGAGGTCCTTTTCCGGGCCAAAAGGGCCTTGTCCGAGGATTGAGGAGAAGAGAGACACAGAACGGAAAAATCGCTATACTCACCAGCAGAAGGCACGCTTTGAGAGACTTTGGAAGCATCGAATAATTCATTATCAGAAGGGATTCCTTCCTGTGGATCTCCTCAAAGGGGCTTTTCACGGATAGGGCTGGCCAAAGCGGAGAAGGAAGAGATGAGCCATGTGGAGGTTGGTTCCAAGGGCCTGGACGAGGTGGAGCGAGCTATCCTCGAGAGGCCAAATTTCAGCATACGGTTCAACATCATAGCGAGTTTTTTAATTTGTTTCGTTTTGGCCTTGGTGAGCAATATGATTCTCCTTACTACCTTGAGAAAGATGGAGAGCCGTCTTTATTTTCTTGAGGTCGCTCAACAATACCTTTTCGAGATCCAACAAGCCCGGAGATTTGAAAAAAACTACTTCCTTTACGGGACGAACCTGGAGGATGCCCTCGAACATGTGGAGTCCGCCAAGGCTCTCCTTTTGAAGAACGCGGATAAATTGATCAAGGTCACAAATAGAACGACCTTCCAGACCAAACTCGATCAGGTCCAGCACTACGAGAACCTCCTTAGAGGGCTTCTCCGAATGAAAGGAGCAGGAGGTTCTCCTGAGGTCCTAGTGGACCCCAAATACGAGGAAGAGATTAGAAAGTTTGGAGCTTCTATGGTTGTCTTCGCCCAGACGCTCCTCTCCAAGGAACAGCAGCTTTTGGACTCTATGCTCCTAAAGATCCAGAGGATCCCACTATATTTTCTCGCCATCCTTTTCCTGTTTCTGGTTTACATCGCGTTTTTCCTCATCAAGAGGATCGTGGGTCCCATTGGGAGGTTTCAGGCCTATACTCAACGCATCGCAAGTGGGGATTTCACACCGATAACGCCAGTTCGGCGATATAAAGACGAGTTCTCGAATTTAGCCATCGCAATCAACAATATGATGATGGAGTTGAACCGGCGCCAGCAGATCCTGGTGGAGTCGCACAAGTTGCGGGCCGTAGGAACTTTGACTGCAGGCATAGCCCACGAACTTAACAACCCCATCAACAACATCACGCTGACGGCGTATTCCCTGCTGGAGGAATATGAGGAGCTTTCCGACGAGCAGCGCCTGGAGCTGATTCAGGATCTGATCCACGAAGCGGACCGATCTCAAAAGATCGTCAGGAATCTCCTGGATTTTGCAAGGGAAAGCGAATCAAAGATGGAACCTTTGGACCTCGCGGACATCCTAAACGAGACGGTCCGTTTCATGGAAAACCAGATTCGATTGGCAGGAGTCGAGTTGCGCCTTTCTATAGAACCTCATCTGCCTCGGATCCATGGAGACAGGCAGCAGTTGGGGCAGGTCTTTTTGAACTTGATCATGAACGCCTTGGACGCCATGGAAAATGTAGACCGAAAAGGGATTCTTGAGATCGAGGTGAGACGTTCCGGTCAACCGCGTTTCATCGAGGTCCGCTTTATAGACAATGGAGAAGGGATTCCAGAACATACACTCTCCAATATTTTCGATCCCTTCTTCACCACCAAGGAGACGGGAAAGGGCGCGGGCCTGGGTCTTTCCGTCTCCCAAGGGATCATTGCCAAGCACGGAGGGAGGATCGAGGTCCGAAGTGTGCTGGGCAAGGGAAGCACCTTCACGGTACTGCTTCCCGTGACCACAATTCCGGCCCATATCGAGGAGATCAAGTCCCTGGAGAATGAGGGGTCAAAGGAGGCGGTCGGCACCTCCTAGGCAGAGAAGGCCCTCAGGGGGTCTCCCAAGGGGCCCATGGGCGCAATGGAGAGAAGGAGGCGGTCCGTCTCCGAGTCCCGGAGAGGATCTTGGGGCCTTGAGCCTGCAAGGAGGGAATACCATGACTTCCATGGAGAGGCTTCAGGTACTTATCTTGGACGATGAGCCCATTGTCTGCAAGCGTCTCAAACCCGGTTTGGAGAGGTCAGGATACGAGGTGGAGACCTTTACCGATAGCCGGGAAGCGCTACGGAGGATCCAGGAGAAGACCTTCGACATCGTCATTACCGATCTGAAGATGGACGCCATCGATGGGATGGAGTTTCTGCAGAAGGTCAAGGAACGATCTCCACGAACCGAGGTCATCGTGATAACTGGATTTGCCACTATGGATACAGCGAGGGAGACCTATTCCAGAGGTGTTTTCGACTTTATCGCCAAGCCGTTCAAGCCCTCGGAGATCCAGGAGGCGGTCCAGAAGGCGGAGGCCAAGATCCGCTCAGGGGGATGATAATCTTTAAGCCGAGAGGAGAGATATCATGAGGATTCTCGTCGCGGTCGATGGACATTCTTACAGTGATTACGCTCTGCGACAATGCGCTCTTCTCGCCTCCAATACATGGGCCGATGTGACGATCCTCTTGGTGGGTGGGAGGTCGAGCACCTCTAGTATGAAGGTAGCCCCCAGCGAATCGGAGGCCCTGGTCCGATTGAAAACCCTCTTTTTGGAGGCCTGCCCCGGGGAGGAGCATCCTTATGTAGCACAGTCCCCGGGGTACGAGGTGGTAGAGACGCGCGAGGGGGTCTACCAGTTAATGGAGGTCCTTCGCCCTCGGAGAAAGGAGCTTCGGGTACGTCTGAGACGGGGGTCTCCAGGGGAGGAGATCCTGCGGGAAGCACGGGATGAAGGAGACGACCTTATCATTATGGGTTGTCCAAAGGGGAGGCCCTGTCAATGGAAGGACTCGCGAAGGGCCGTGGCCAAAGTGGTCAAGGAATCCCCTTGTTCGGTCTTCATCGTCAAGGAGGAGCGTCCGATCCAGGAGATCCTCTGCTGTCTTGACCAGAACGAGGTCAGCCAGGATTCATTGGAGATCATCAACCAACTGGCCAACATCCACAGTGCAAAGCTCCAGTTGGTGGGCTTGACGCACGAACGAGCTATCCGGATCGATGTGGATCGCCGTCTGCGAATGATCCAACAGTACTACATTTCTCGTGAAATCCCAGTCGAGGTGCGTCTCCAGGAGATCAGCGAATTGGAGACTTTTCTGTCAAGGGAAGGTCTGCCAGGACTGCTGGCCCTGTGGATAAGCAAGCGATCCCTCCTTCGGAGATTTTTCCCAGAGGATTGGGCGGGCAGACTGGTTCACTCAAGCCCATCCTCCGTGCTGATCCTGCGATGATAAAAGGGAGATCGATCTGGGAGGGCCTGAGGGTTGGGTCGCTTCTCCCTCCTAAAGGTTATCCAGCCCGTATTTCTTGATCTTTCGCCAAAGCGTCGTTCTAGGGATATTGAGGATCTTGGCGGCCTTTACCTTGTTGAATCGTGTCGCTTTAAGCACCTCCAGGATATATTCCTTTTCCTTTTTCTCCAAGGGGACGTATTCGTGGGCCGGAAAGGTCTCCACCTCTAGCCGTTCCAGGTCGTCGGGCAGATCGTCCACCTGAATGATGGAGCCCTCCGCCAAGGCCACGGCGCTGGAGACGATGTTTTCCAATTCCCGCACATTGCCTGGATAGGAGTACCTCAGGAGAATCTCCATGGCGTCCTTGGAGACGCCCTCTATTCTTTTTTTGTAGAGATGATTGTATCTTTCCAAAAAATGGTGGATGAGGATAGGAATGTCCTCCTTCCTTTCACGGAGGGGTGGAACCTTGATTTGGACCACCTTCAGCCGATAGTAGAGGTCCTTTCGGAAGGTGTTCTTGGCGACTTCCTGCTCGAGTTCGCTGTTGGTGGCGGAGATGATGCGGATATCCAGATCCACGGGGATGGTCCCTCCGACCCGATAGAGCTTTCTCTCCTGGAGGACCCTTAAGAGTTTGACTTGCATGGAGATGGGCATCTCCCCAATCTCGTCCAAGAAGAGGGTGCCTCCGTTGGCGGTTTCCAAAAGGCCCATTTTTACGGAATCCGCCCCGGTGAAAGCCCCCTTTTCATGGCCGAAAAGCTCGTTGGCGATGAGCTCTTCTGTAAATCCGCCGCAGTTGAAGGCGATGAAAGGCTTTTCCCTCCTGGGGCTGTTGAAGTGGATAGCCCTGGCGATCAGTTCCTTGCCCGTTCCGCTTTCCCCCTGAATCAGGACGTTACAATCTATGGGAGCCACTTTGGTTACGGATCTGAGGACTTCCCGCATCACAGAGCTGATTCCCACCATCTCGTGGAAACCATACTCCTTGGACAGGGCCTCCTTCAGGGCCCGATTCTCGGCCTTCAGCCTCAGTTTGTCGACGGCCCTTTGCACGATTCCGGCCAGCTGCTTGGGGGTGAAGGGTTTTTGGATGTAATAGAAGGCCCCTATCTTCACGGACTCCACCGCGTCCTCAATGGAGGAATAGCCCGTGATCATGATGACCTCGGTCTGGGGGTGGCGATCTTTGATCCTTCGAAGGACTTCCATCCCGTTGATGTCGGGCATCCGGATGTCCAGGAGGACCAAGTCGAAACTTGCCTCCTTCATCCGCTCCAGAACGTGGTTTCCGCGAAGGAATGTTTCCACCACGAACCCCTTCCTCTGAAATTGGCCCTGCAGCCGCCGACAGAGGACGGGTTCATCGTCAACCACGGCCATTCGAAGCGTAGTACGGTCAATCATCTCAAAGGGATCCACAAGGGGATTGTGGGACCTCCGTAAGGGGCCCCGCTGGTGCATCAAGTTTCATTTTATATCAGATTGGAGGTTGTCGCAGCCCTTCTCGAGGTCATCCCATCTCATGAGGTGTATCTGAATTTCAGCGAAAGAAGGGTTGGAGGATCCGGGGCGAATCAAAGGAGAGATTTCAAAACTCTCTAACCCTTCGGTGTTCGAGATGGGAAGGAAGTTATCCTGCGATCCCATGGAGGAAGAGATCCACATTGGCCTTCTTGAGGCGCTGGAGGAGTCCAAAGGTGAGGCCTTCCTCCTCTCCTAGGACCACTGTCAGAAGGGGAGCGAAGACAATATGGGCCGCATTGACGGTCATGAGTTGAAAGAGGGCGATCCGTTGGTCCACCGGCCGGAGGACTCCGCTTCGAGCCAACTCCTCCAACAAGGAGGAGAGGGTTTGAACCAGGGGGGCGATAAATCTGCGGGCGATTTCCTGGAGGCGGGGGCTGTTGCTGAGTCTCTCGTGGAGAATGATCCGGAAATAGTTTTGATGTGTGGCCAAGAAGTCGAACTGTTTTTCAATAAAGAAGACGAGCTTTTCCCTCCCTCCCAGGGGCCTGGAGAGGGTCTCCTGGATCCACTGATGGGCGTCATGGAACACCCGCTCGATGACCGAGAAAAAGAGCTCCTCTTTGCCGGAGAAGTAGTGGTAAAGGGTGGCACTATGGATTCCGGCGCGGGCAGCGATCTCCCTCATTCCCACCCCGTTGTATCCTTGCCTTGCGAACTCCTCTTCGGCCACCTGAAGAATCCGGCTTCGTCGATCCCGAACGCCCTCGACCATGTTGCCTCCACACCAAACAGCTGTTTGATTATGATCTTAGGCCCCTCGTCTTCTCATGTCAATAAAAGCTTAATACATAACCCCCCGGATCCTGCATGGAAGAGAGAAGGGAGGAGGAAGCAAGGTCTTACACCGGCTGTCTCACTTGTCCCGGTGGACACCGCTGTTGTTTCATGCGACATTAGATTCGTTGCTGAGGCTTCATTTGGTGGGGGAAGAGGGCAACCGAAGAGAGAGGAGGAGAAGGAGGAACATGGACGTGCTTCTGGATCCTAGGGAAGGCGCTCGGCATCTCCTTTTGGGCAATGAGGCCATCGCCCGCGGAGCCCTGGAGGCGGGGGTGAGGTTGGCCTGTGGTTATCCTGGAACACCAGCCTCCGAGGTTATCGAGAGCCTCCTGCGGGCGGCGGCAGAGAGGAAGATCTATGTGGAATGGTCCACCAATGAGAAGCTGGCCATGGAGGTGGCGGCAGCGGGGTCTTTTGCAGGGTTACGTTCCCTCTGCACCATGAAGCAGAATGGGGTCCATGTGGGCTCGGACTTTCTCCTTCACCTTGCCCTTTCAGGGACCCGGGGAGGGATGGTTGTGGTCCCCTGTGAGGACCCCGGCGCGGTCTCCAGCATCAACGAGGCTGAAGCCCGTATGTTCTCCAAAATGCTCGAGATACCGCTTCTAGAGCCGGGAGACTTCCAGGAGCTCAAGGACATGGTCCGATGGGCCTTCGATCTGTCGGAGGAGATCCGCAGTGTGGTCATGGTGCGGAGCGTCACCCGACTCTCGCACGGGAGCGGGGTGGTGGAGTTGGGTCCTCTACCTGACTTGCGAGAGGCCCCCCCTCCCGAGTTTCGATACGAGGGGCCCACCGGAGATCCCGACCGAGGGGTCCTCATGACCTTTCCCTTGGATCAGACCCACAAACGTCTTCAAGAGAAGATGGAGCGGGTACGGGAGATCTTCGAGTCTTCCCCCTTCAACACCTATAGGGGACCTGCAAATCCCGACCTTTTGGTTGTCACCAGCAGCGCCTGTTTCCTTCACTGTCGAGAGGCCATCTCCCTTCTCGGTGCCGAAGGGCTGGTGGGGTTGCTGAAGTTGGGAACCACTTGGCCGCTTCCCCGGCGACTTCTCGGCAGGTATCTGGCTTCCACTGAGAGAGTCCTGGTAGTGGAGGAGGTCCTCCCGTTTCTGGAGGACAACATCAAGGCCTTGGCTGCGGACCTTGCCTCAGAGATCGGTCCCACAGCCTTCTTCGGCAAGGCAAGCGGTCACCTGCCGAGCCGAGGAGAGTTGACCCCGGAGAAGGTCGCTCAGGTATTGGCCGAGCTTTTGGGGATCCCCTGGGAGGGGGAGCCCGGAGGCTACGAAGACAAGGCCCTCGATGTCCTCTCCATGGTCCCCAACCGGGAGTGGACCTTCTGTCCGGGCTGTCCTCACCGGGCCTCTTTCTGGGCCATCAACCAAGCCTTGAAGCTGGACGGCCGCAAGGGATTTGTCTGCGGCGACATCGGTTGCTACACCCTCGGGATCCTCCCCACCGGATTTCACACAGTCAAGATGGTACATGCCATGGGCTCCGGCATCGGAGTGGCCAGCGGCTTCGGCCAGCTTGGCTCCTTTGGTATGGATCAGCCAGTGGTGGCTGTGTGCGGGGATTCCACCTTCTTCCATACCGGGATCAACGGGCTGGTCAACGCCGTCCACCACCGGGCGCGAGTGATCTTCATCCTCCTGGACAATGGAGGAACGGCCATGACCGGATTTCAACCTCATCCAGGTCTACCCCTCGATGCCCTGGGGAGGGAGGTGATAGAGCTGGACCCAGTGCGGATCTGCCGGGCCATGGGCATTCGGGTGGAGGTCGGTGACCCATTCGACCTGAAAGGGACCCAGCAGCTCCTTGTGGAGTTGATGCAGGAGGATGGTGGCGTGCAGGTGTTGGTACTTCGAAGAGCGTGTGCCCTAAGCCCTCAACGAAAGAGTCGCACGGAGTTTCGGATGTGCGTGGACGAGAGGCGATGCCTCGGCCATTCATGTGGCTGCAACAGGCTCTGTACCCGGGTCTTTCGATGTCCGGGTCTAATTTGGGACGAAGAAAAGGGGGTCTCCCGAATCGACGAGGTCATCTGTGCGGGCTGTGGTGTCTGTGCGGACATCTGCCCTGCAGGGGCCATCCTCAGGCAGGAGGTGGCATGATCATGTCGGAAATGCTGCCCAAGGACCCGTACAATCTTATCATTACCGGCGTGGGGGGGCAGGGAAACGTCCTCCTTTCCCGAATGGTGGGGGTTATGCTGGCACGGAAAGGCTTGGAGGTCACCATAGGCGAGAGCTTCGGTGCGGCTCAAAGGGGGGGCTCGGTTATGAGTCACCTCCGCATCTCCAGATCCGGGACCTGGAGTCCCTTGATCCCCCGGGGGCGGGCTGACGCCGTGATCGCCCTTGAGCCTGCCGAGGGCCTCCGGGTCCTAGCGCTGTACGGCAACCCTCGGGTCCAGGCCCTCCTGAATACACGCCCCATCTATCCCATCGGCGTGACAGCCGGCGAAGCGGCGTATCCCTCCTTGGAGTCCATCCGAAGGGCTGCAGAGGGTCTCTCGGAAAGATGTTGGCTACTTCCCGCCACGGAAGAGGCTCAAAAGTTGGGAAGCCCCATCCTGGGCAACATCATCATGCTTGGTGCATTCTCCAGAGTGAGCCCGCTGTCCCTTGACCGAGAAGCATTTGAGGAAATCCTTTGGGAAATGTTCCCCGAGGATAAATGGAAGGTAAACCTCCAGGCCTATTCCATAGGAGAGAGCTTGATCTCTGCAGAAAATGCCAGATCTTGAACAAGAGAGCCAAGGGGGTCAGGCCGAACAGAAGATAGGAATAAGACGCCCTGATCCTTCCGATGGATAACCTTTTAATGCCGTCTGTTGGGAGGGTCTATTTCGGTTTAATATGGAATTGAATCCGACGTAAGTCCCACCTCGCTTTTTCAATCAGAGAACGTTCTCCCTTTCCATTGGTCTCATCGGGTAACCCCTTGACTTCTTCAGAATAGGGGATTAGAAAGGTGCATTGTGTCACAGGGCTTGGATCCAGGTTTTTCCGATTACTCCTTATCAAGGAGGTGCAAGCATGGATCGACGCGATTTTTTAAAGACTGCGGGAGTAGGGATCGTCGCTGCCGGGGCAGCAGCCCCCACTGCAGCCTTGGCCAAGGGTAAGACCTACAACTGGCGGATGACCACCACCTGGCCTCCCAAGAGTCCCGTCCTCATGGATGCCTGCGAGCTCTTCGTCAAGAAGGTGGAGACCATGAGCGGTGGCAGGCTCAAGGTTCAGCTCTTCGCGGGCGGCGAGCTTATTCCCCCTCTGCAGACCTTCGAGGCCGTTCAGCAGGGGACCATCCAGATGGGAAGCTCAGCATCCTACTACTGGGCGGGGAAAGTCCCGGAGGCCCAGTTCTTCTCCACCGTGCCTTTCGGGTTCAATTTCCAACAGATGGTGGCTTGGCTCTATCACGGTGGCGGCTTGGAACTCTGGCATGAAATCTACGCCCCTCACGGCCTTATAGCTTTTCCCATGTTTAACACTGGGGTGCAGATGGGAGGATGGTTCCGTAAGGAGATCAAGAGCTTGGCGGACCTCAAAGGTCTAAAGATGCGCATCCCCGGTCTGGGTGGAAAGATTTTGGCCAAAGCGGGGGTGAACGTCACTTTGCTCCCCGCGGCTGAGATTTATCAGGCCCTTGAGCGAGGGGTGATCGATGCCACCGAGTGGATCGGACCTTTCCATGACAATATCATGGGATTTTATCAGGCGGCCAAGTACTACTACTATCCTGGTTGGCATGAGCCTGGGACCATGGGTGAGCTTATCATCAATAAGGCAGCTTGGGACAGCCTTACTCCGGATCTGCAGGAGATCATCAAATGCGCCTGCGCCGAGATCACCCTGTGGGGCCTCACGGCATTCGAGAGCCGTAACGGTGCGGCACTTCAAGAGCTGATCCAAAAGCACGGGGTGAAGCTCCGAAAATTCCCCAAGGATGTTCTGGATCAACTTCGGAAGTTCTCCAAAGAGGTCTACGAGGAGGAAGCCGCAAAGAACCCCAAGTTTAAGAAAGTCTACGAGAGCTTCCTGGCGTTTCAGAAAAAGATCACTCCTTGGGCGGCAATTTCCGAAAAGGCCTTCTACGACGAGATGATGGGTTAAACCCTGGGCGGGGCCTCTCCCTTCCATGAAGAGGGAGAGGCCCCTTTTCTATTTCGCAAAGCGTTTCAATGGACGGAGGTTGGGAGTGCTGAAGATCGCCAAGAGGATCTCCACGATCATAGATGCACTCAACGAATGGGTGGGCCGGGGGATAGCCTGGCTGGCAGCCGTGATGGTGGTCCTGACCGTCTACGATGTGCTGATGCGTTACATCTTTCATGCTGGCTCTGTAGCCGTATATGAGATGGAATGGCATCTGTTCGCCATCAATTTCCTCATTGCTGCCGGCTGGGTCCTCAAGCATGACGGACATGTCCGGGTGGATCTCCTCTACACCCGATTCTCCCCGCGCACCCAGGCCTGGATCGACCTGGCGGGATCCATGCTCGCCTGCATTCCGTTCTGCATCCTCGTGATTTGGGCCTCCCTGCCCTTTGTCCACAACTCCTGGGTCTTGGGGGAAGGCTCCCCGGATCCCGGAGGCCTCCCCGCCCGCTACATACTCAAGGCCATGATCCCGCTGGGGTTTTTCTTCATAGCCATCCAGGCCCTCTCGCAGGCAATAAAGAAGTTCTTCTTCCTGATGGGCCACGAGAACGAGGAGGTCTCGTGATGCCGGGCCTGGATTTCCTGATGTTCCTTACCCTTGTGCTGTTGCTCCTTATGGGCTATCCCGTGGCCTTCACCTTGGGCGGAGTGGCCCTGGTATTCGGCGCCATCGGATTCGGGTTGGATTTCTTCACATTGCTTCCCCTGAGGATCTATGGCAGGATGACGAGCTTCATCCTTATGGCCGTGCCCCTCTTCGTCTTTATGGGGGTGATGTTGGAACGCTCGGGGCTGGCCGAGGAGCTTCTCGAAACCATGGCCCTACTCTTCGGTCGGCTCCGGGGAGGGCTTGCGGTCTCCGTGGTGGTGGTGGGGGCGCTCCTTGCGGCCTCCACTGGGATCATCGGGGCCACCGTGGTCACTATGGGGATCATCGCCCTTCCTGTCATGCTTCGGCGGGGGTACAAGCCGGAGCTGGTCACAGGGACGATCTCCGCAGCAGGCACTTTGGGGCAGATCATCCCACCGAGCATCGTTCTCGTCATCTTGGGGGACATCATGCAAATCTCGGTGGGAGAACTCTTCGCGGGATCGGTCCTTCCCGGGGTGGCCTTGGTCTTCTGTTATGTGGTCTACATCCTGGTGTATGCCTTCTTGCGTCCTTCAGCCGCTCCTGGAGTCTCGGCCGAGGAGCTGGCCGCCATTTCCCGAAAGGAGCTCTTTTTCCGGGTGGGAAGGGCCCTCTTTCCCCCGGCCTTCCTCATCGTGGCCGTGCTTGGGTCCATCTTCTTCGGAATCGCCTCCCCCACCGAGGCCTCGGCCATGGGTGCCTTCGGGGCAACGGTGCTGGCCGCTGTCAAGCGCAAGCTTACCTATCGGGTCCTGCGGGAGGTCATGCTCACAACAACGCGTCTCAGCAGCATGGTCTTCATGATCCTCATGGGAGCGACCGCCTTCGGGTTGGTCTTTCGAGGACTGGGCGGAGATCAGATGGTGCGAGACTTCCTTCTGGGTGTCGGTGGTGGCTACTGGGGTGTGCTGGCCGTGATCATGGGGGCCCTGTTCATCATGGGCTTTTTCCTGGACTTCATCGAGATCACCTTCATCGTGGTGCCCATTCTGGCCCCTATCCTCAAGGAACTGGGATACAATCCGTTGTGGTTCGCGGTGTTGATTGCCGTCAACTTCCAGACTTCCTTCCTCACACCGCCCTTCGGGTTCGCCCTCTTCTACCTCAAAGGGGTCTGTCCTCCGGAGGTGACCACGGCCCACATCTATCGAGGGATCATCCCTTTTGTGATTCTGCAGCTGGCGGGATTGGCCTTGGTGGTGGCCTTTCCACAATTGGTCACATGGCTTCCCAGACTTCTCTTTCAATAAGGGAAGGCCTTTTCTCGTAAGGGAAGATTAGATTTCGGTTGCAGGGAGGCGAACCTGGACGCATGTCCCCCCCTCTTTTCCAGGGGTCAGGCTTATCTCCCCTCCGTGTTCACGGATGATTTTGCGGCAGAGAGGGAGGCCCAGCCCTGATCCTCCCTTTTTGGTGGTCACAAAGGGTTCGAAGATCTCCTCCAGATGCTGGGGATCGATCCCTTCGCCGGTGTCCTCTATCTCGATCAGAACCATTCCGTTCTCTTGCCTAGTCGCCACTGTCACTCGGCCGTCTTCCGGGATGGCCTCGAGTGCGTTTTTCAGGAGGTTGTAGATTACCTGTCGGAGCCGGTCTGGATCTGCTTGGACCACTGGCGATCCCTCAAGAGAGAGAGAGAAGGTGACGCGTTCCGAGGCCTCGGATTTTCGGAAGAGCTCCACGATCTCGCCAAGGAAATTCGAGAGTTCCACCGGTTCCTTTTTCAGTTGGAGGGGTTTGGTGAAGTCTTGGATCTCGGCAAGGAGGCCTTCCAGCCTTTGAACTTCCTTGACGATGATCTCCAAACGGCGGCGATCCTCCTCTCCAAGCCCTTCGCATCGGCAGAGGTTGCGTGAGAACCCTCCGATGACCATCAGCGGGTTCCTTATTTCGTGGGTTACGAAGGAGAGGGCCTGGCCGATGGAGACCAGACGTTCGTTCTGAAGGGCACGTCGCTCCAGGGCCTTGAATTCGGAAAGATCCCGGAGGATCGCGGTCATGAGAAGTTGCCCCCCTTCCTCAGCCACGGAGAAGGAGATGCTGATGGGGAACGACTCCCCCGAACGCCTTTGTGCCTCGAGCTCCACGGTATGATTGATGAACTTCCCCCTTCGCGTCTCCACATAGCGTCGGACATACTCCCTATGCCTATCCCTGTGGGGTGGCGGTATAAGGAGGCTTAAGTCCTTTCCCACCACCTCCTCTTTGGAATATCCGAACATCTCCTCTGCGGCCCGGTTGAAGAATACGATCCGGTGCTGTTCGTCGATGGTGACCACGGCGTCCTTGGCGGACTCCACTACTCCTTTGTAACGGATGAGTTCTCTGTGGGAGGGGCAAAGTCCGCTGAACCATCGGATCACTTGGGGAGGAACCCAGACCATGTTGCGGGAGAGCCCTTGAGGTGGGGGGCTCCCCTCGGGCCTGAGATCCAGCAGATAGACTTCCCCCTCGAAGTCGGGCAGTTCACTGAGATCCCGGATAAGGGGAAAGGGGAGGTGGGAGTCCGGCTGAGGGTGTGGGGGGCCGCTTTCGGTGAGGAGTAGGCCCACCACGTCGATGTCGGAAGAGGGACTTTTCAGGGCCTCCAAGAGGCCGGGGATGTCCGCTGACCATCCCAGAAGAGCGACGTGGATGCTTCGCCTTCCTTCCATACGCCCCCCTCTCGGAGATCCCCGCCGAAGGAGTCCTGGGTAAAAGCCGTGGTACCTGCTGAAGTTTGCTTCCTTCCCACAGCAGGGATGGGTTCGGCCTTAGAGGTTCACGTTAGAGGGTCCTGAAATGCCCCTATTGGTAGATTACCACAGTCGTCTTGGGACGGCCACTCTGGCCCAAGAGGCGAGTCGGCGAACCCACCCTGAAGGAAGGGAGGTGATGAACCGGATCCGCCGACCTTTCTTGGAATCAATTAGTGTCCCACCACCAGGATTCCGGATGCAGCCAGAGACAGGATAAGGATCTCCAAGGTCACGATGATCACGAAGGGGAGGTCCTTTTGTCTGATGTAAGCCGGAAGGAGGGTCAGGTAGGCCACGATGGTAAGTCCAGCCAAGATGACGATCCCCACGAAGTTGAGGAAATCCCCTTTTCCCAGAAGGACCACCCATCCCCATCCCAGGGGGATCTTGGCCTCCTCCAAGTAGTGGTGGACACCTTGGCTCCAGTATGCGCTTATCTCTTCGAGGGGCACGTGGGGCGCCAAGATCCCGAACACATAGAGAAAGTATGTCGCGAAAAGGAAGAAGATGGCTCCCCAGCATCCGTAGAAAAGGAGGTTGGCGTACCGGATCTGTTCTGGAGATGCAGCTGTCTTGGATCTTGTCTCCCTCATGGTTTCCACCTCGCTTATCCGATTCCGAGTCCTTTGAGGAGGGCTTTTCCACCCGCGAAGAGTAGCACCAGGATGACAATGTATCGGATGGCTTTGGGCTTGACCACCGCCAGGATCCTCACTCCGATGAAGGAACCCAGCATCAGTCCTACGATGGAGGGGACTGCCATCAGGGGGATGACGCAGCCTTGGTTCAGGTAGACCCAGGCCGCGGATGTATCCGTGATGGAAAGGAGGAACTTGCTCGTCCCCACCGCGATCTTCAAGGGCGCCCCCATAAGGAGGTTCAGCACGGGTACATTGGCCCATCCGGCACCCAGACCGAACATGCCTGCCATGATCCCAATGATAATGAAGAGGAAAAGGCCCAAGGGCGTGCGGTGGACCCTCCAGTCCACCTCTTCCCCCGTAGACTCCTCCCTGTAGACTCCCATTATCTTAAGTGCCTGTCCCACGCTGTCGGGCTTTTTGACCTCAGGGCGCTCGACATTTTTGGAGGTGGCGAGCAGAATCGCTATGAGAATGATGGTTCCGCCCAATGCGATCTGGACGATGTTTCGGGGAAGGGCCAGCCCCATAAAGGCCCCGATGATGGCGCATGTGGAAGCTATCAGCGCCACAGGAAGGGCAAGTCGAAGACTGGCCAGATTCCGTTTCAAGAGACCAGGTCCTGCCGCGAGGGCCCCGGCCAGGGCCACGAGGAGGCCTGTCCCGCGAACGAAATCCAGGTGAAAAGGAAAAAAACCGCTTACCAGGGGCACGTAGAGAACCCCTCCTCCGACTCCCGCCAGCACGGCCAGGACCCCGAGCACCAGGCAGAAAAGGAACAGCACCACGGGCCAGAACCACCAGGGCTTGCTGAGACCCGGAGCCGCCGCCTCCGCCGCCATGGCGGGATGTGCCAAAAGCCACAAGCCAATGAACATTACCGTCGACACTCCACTGGATAACCATCGACTCCGCATCCGCATCCTCCTTATTCCTTCAGAAGAACTTCATAGGGCTGAATAGGGAACGTGTAGAAACCCTTCTCCCGAGTTTGTGGGCTGGCTTGTGTGTTGAAAAATGTAACGCTTAATTTGTATCTGGCTGTAATTACTATATTTTTGAGACACCTCCGTCGAGATTTTGGTGAAGGTATCAGATCGCGTTTTGTACGTCAAGACAAAGGGTGTCCGTTGTTTCCTTGAGGAAGGGGATGTTGTAAGGAGGATCGTTCCGTCTGAAGAGAACTGCACAGGAGAAGCCTCAAGGGTCTTTGTTGGGGGGAAAGAGAGAGGTGGGGTGAAAGGAGGCGGTTTCCTCCTCGAAGAAGGACACCCTATCCCTCGAGATGGTACTTCTTGATCTTGCGCCACAGGGAGACCCGATCGATCCCCAGGATCTCCGCGGCCCGAGTCTTGTTCCCTCCCGTTTGGGAGAGGACCCAGCGGATATATTCCCGTTCCGTCTCCTCCAGGGTAGGGAGACCTCGGGACGAGGTGCGGATGGCCTTAAAGTGGACCATTCTGAGATCCTCTGGGAGGTCCTTGGCCTGCAAGGTATCTCCTGTGGCAAGGGTGACGGCCCGCTCGATGATGTTTTCCAGTTCGCGTACATTGCCTGGAAAGGGGTAGTTCATGAGGATTTCCATCATCTCATCGGAGACCCCTTTGATCATCTTCCCCTGATGTTCCGCGTACTTTTTCATGAAATGGCGTACCAGGAGCGGGATGTCATCCTTTCGCTCCGACAGGGGAGGGATGTGGAGGCTTACCACATTGAGCCTGTAATAGAGGTCCGAGCGGAACCTCCCTTCTTCCACCAGCTTCTTGAGGTCCTTGTTGGTTGCGGCCACGATACGTACATCCACGGGGATGGGTTCGGTCCCTCCCAGTCGAAGAACGGCCTTCTCCTGGATGACACGGAGGAGCTTCACCTGCATGGACGGGGGCATATCCCCGATCTCGTCGAGGAAGACGGTTCCCCCATTGGCGACTTCGAAAAGGCCCCTTTTGAGGGAGGTAGCGCCGGTAAAGGCATCCTTCTCATGGCCGAAGAGTTCGTTGGCCAGCAGTTCTTCGGTGAAGGCCCCGCAGTTGAATGCCACAAATCGACGTTCCGAGCGGGGGCTGGCGTGGTGCAATGCCCGAGCGATGAGCTCCTTGCCTGTGCCGGTCTCCCCGAAGATGAGGACATTGCAGTCGGCAGGGGCAATGCGTAGTACCGTTTGGATCAGCTCTTGGATCTTTCGGTTTTTCCCCACAAAGAAGGGAATTCCCCCCTTGGCCTTGAGGTCCTGGCGGAGTTCTCTGATTTCGTCTTTGAGCCGTTTTTTCTCCAGTGCCTGTCCCACCAGGGCTCGGACTTCCTCGATCTTGTAGGGCTTTGGGATATAGTGGAAGGCTCCCCGTTTCATGGCCTCAATGGCCGAGTTGACGGTGGCGTAGCCGGTGATCATGATCACCTCGGTGTCGGGCTGGCGTTCCTTGACCCGGGAGAGGACCTCCATTCCGTCTATCTTCTCCATCCGGAGATCCGTAAGGACCAGATCGTAAGCCTTTTTGTCCAAAAGCCGAAGGGCCTCCACCCCACTCCCCACAGAGTCGATATGGTAGTCTCCTCGGGAGAGGATGTGCTCCAGGTTCTTCCTGGCGATTTCGTCGTCTTCCACAATGAGGATTCGAGGTTTTCGTGGCATGGAATCACCTATTGTGTTACCGAGGGTTCAGAGCCATGTCCAAGAAGACAAGGTTCCAGGTGGCTTTCATTCTCCCTCCATGCCGGAAGGGTCATAAAATGCCTTTCCTCAGGTTCTCCGGATGGCAGCGGATCTTTTCACCTCCCTCTTCTCCGTCAAGATGGGGAGGCATGGAGGGAGGTGATGGCCGGGAGATGAACCCGGAAGGTAGTCCCTTGGCCGACTTTGCTCTTAACGGTGATCCGTCCGCCGTGTCTTTCGATGATGCCGTAGGTGACGGAAAGGCCGAGTCCCGTCCCTCGCCCCACGTCCTTGGTGGTGAAGAAGGGGTCAAAGATCTTGGGGAGGTTCTCTGGAGGTATACCCACCCCCGTGTCGATCACCTCCAGGACAACCTCTCCATTCTCCGATTTGAAGGCCCGGAGAGTGAGGACTCCTTCATCCTCCATGGCCTGGATACCGTTCATTATCAAGTTCAGGAGGGCCTGTTCCATCCGCGCCTTGTCGGCGTTGATCACCAGCCCTTGGGGGACTTCGACCCGGATCTCAACGTGGGAAGGGATCTCACCTTTGATGAGTTTCAAGGTGTCCTCAACGATCTCATGGAGATCCGTGGGCTTGAGCTCGAATTCGCGCTCCCGGGAGAACTCCAACAAGGCCCGCACGATGTCTCGAGCCTTGATCACCTGTTCCTCAATGGAACTCAACAGTTCCTTGTGGTAATCCGGGAGTCGGTCGTTGACCTCCTCCATGAGGATTTGGCAGGAGGTGGAGATGTTGCTCAGGGGATTGTTCAATTCATGGGCCACACCGCTTGTGAGGGTGCCCAGGGCGGAGAGCTTTTCGGTCTGGATCATATGCTGACGGCTCTCCTGCAGCTGGACCACCATGGTATTGAAAGACTCCACGAGAGATCCGATTTCATCTCGAGTTCGAGACCAACGGATGGGCTGGAAATTCCCCTGGGCCACATTCCTCGTGGCCTCCTCGATGGTGTGGAGGGGTCTGACCACCTTGGTCTCCAAGAGAATGACCACAAAGGCCCCGGTCAGGATGACCGAGACGAAAAAGATCCCGAAGAGTATTCGATAGTGACGCAGGATCCTCTGGATTCTGTTTCGTTCATTCTGTACCAGACGTTCCCCCAAGAAGATGATCTGTTTGCCAGCGTCGCGGAGATCCTCGATCTGTCGGTTGAGGAGGTTTTTGGCATCCGCGTTTAAGGGGGCATTGGAGTTCATCTCATGGACCAGGGAAAGGGACCTGCGGTACTCCCATAGAAGATCCCTGAGGTTGATCCAGGTCTCGCGGCCCATGGATGTGATGATCTCCTTTCGATTGATGAGGACCAACTCTTCCACTTGGGCGAGATAGACAAGGGCCTCTCGAAAATCCGCCTCCTGATTGTAGAGGAAGAAGTTTTTTTCGTACCTTCGAGCCTCAAGGATGGTATTCAAAATGCGGTCCGCGCTGTTCAGAAAGAGGAGGTTCCGCTCGATGTTGAGGAAATAGCTGTAGCTCAATGCCACGAAGGCGGCTACCCCCACAAAGCAGAGGAAGAACCCCAGAATCAGGCGGTGTCGGATCTTGGAAAAGGCGCGAAGCATGGTCCCCTGTGTGAAAGTAGGTCTGGGGAATCAGCCTATTGATCAGTATAAACCGTTAACTCCCTTCAATAAAAGAGCGCGTGGCTTTATTCAAAGGTATGTGAAAGAGGGTGAGCCTCCTTCTCAGATCCCATATACGATGGATATCATTGTGATCATCACGACGATGAAGATCACGCTCATGATGGTCCCGGCCTTCATAAAGTCAATGCTTCGATAGCGTCCAGGTCCCATGTAAAGGGCGTTGACCTGGTGGGTGGGAAGCATGAAGGAGTTGGAGGTGGCCAGGCCGACCACCAGAGCCGCCATTCGGGGATCCACCCCCGCCCCGATGGCCATGTTTACCACCAGTGGGACGAGGAGAACGGTGGCTCCCACGTTGGAGATGACCAAGGTGAAGACCGTGGAGAGAATCCCGATCACGGCCAGAAGGACGATGGGCTCCACTTGGCCCAACAGCATCAGGACCCTCTGGGCGATATATGCTGCGGTGCCTGTCTTCTCCGTGGCAATTCCCAGGGGGATTAGTCCGCCCAAGAGAAAGACGGTCCTCCAGTCCACGGACTGATAGGCCTCGTCGATGGTGAGCACCTTAGTCAGGATCATCCCCAGGGCCCCGGTCATCAGACAGACCGAGAGTTTAAGGTCCGTGAAGATCACCATTCCGATGGCCACCGCGAAGCAGATGGCCGCCCGGATGGCCTTCTGAGGGTAGAGGACCTCCGCGTCGACCGGGTGGGTGAAGATGAAGCTGTTGTTTTCCCGAAGGATATGGAACCGCTCCCAGGTGCCGTGGAGAAGGATTGCGTCTCCTGGCCGGAGGACGATGGTCGAAAGGCCTGCATAGAAGATCTTGTCCTGACGATAAATGGCCAAGGGGGTGACCTGGAATTCCTTTCGGAACCGCATCTGTCGCAAGGTCTTGCCGATGAAGCTGGACCTGGGGGCGACGACGGCCTCCACGATTCCCGCCATGTTGGGGGAAAGCTCATCCCGAAAGACATCCAGTTCCGGCTTGACCTGCAACCCGTAGATGTCGGCGGCCTTCTTCACCATGTCGGGCCTTCCGAAGACCACGAAGACCGCGCCGGAGTCTATTCCTGCGTCGGGATCAGGAGGGATGAGCTTGGTCCGACCCCCATCCGGAGAGAGGGCCACGGTATGGAGGAGGAAGTGGTCCCTGAGTGCCCGCACCGTGGGGGTCTCCTTGGAGTTTTCGGGCATCACCATCTCGTGCATCTTCCCGAGATGACGATAGGACTCGGCGGCGTCGAATTGGGATCCGGGCTCATCGCCGTCGGCCTCGCGGGCTGGCAGCACGAAGCGGCCGAAGAGGATGAAATAGAGGATCCCGCTTGTGACCAGAGCCAATCCGATAGGGGTGACATCGAACAGGCCGAAGGGTTTCAGCTCGAATGGAGCAAGCAGGTCGTTGAGAAGGATCAGAGGGCTGCATCCCACCAGAGTGATGGTCCCTCCGAGGATGGCGCTGTAACCTACGGGCATCAAGACCTGGGAGATGGGGATCCCTGTTTGACGGCAGACCCGCTGGATGGCGGGCAGGAAAAGTGCTGCGGCCCCGATATTCTGCATGAAGCTGGAGATGGAGGCTACTGTTCCCGAAAGCATCAGGATGATGCGGGAGGGGCTGTTTCCCGCCAGACGGACGATGGGGGCTACAACGCGGTTGATGATCCCGGTTTTGTCCAGCCCAGCCCCGATAATGATCACCGCGATGATGGAGACCACCGCGTTGCTGCTCAGTCCGATAAAGGCGTCTTTTCCGGAGACCAGCCCCAGGATGGGCAGCGCCACCATCATGATGATGGCCACCACATCCACCCGGACCCATTCCACAATGAAGAGGAAGACGGCTACTCCAATCATGAGCATGACCAGGATCATATCTGTTGTCAGGGTCGGTGCAGACATTCAAGGACCTCCTTTCCGCTCAACTGCCACTGGAACGTTCCGCGAGAAAATCAAAAAGAAAAAGGGTCACACCTCTGCCCCTGGGCCTCGCTTTAAAAGCTTACGAGGACCCATGGGGAGGGTAGACCCCTGGTCAGACCTCACATGGATTGCTGTGCTTTCGACTCCTCAAAAGACGTTTCACCACTGTGCGACCACGACCGCGGTTGGATTTCCCGTTGTAGAGAGCGCATCCACTGGGTACAGAACTCGCTTCTCACTCCTTTCGTCTCAGTATCAAGTCCCCTCTCGGTATCTTAGTTGGCCAGGCAGAAGACGGGAATGGCGGGTTCCGTTCCCTCCTCTGGTTTGGTTTCGGGCTCTGTGAGAACGAATTCCACTCGGCGCAGCTCCTCATGGACTTCCCGGATACACCTGTCGGGGGGACCGAATTTCACTACATGCCGACAAGGAATGCCCTCTTCCCGTGCCCGGCAGATCAGAGATGCCACTCCATCGCAGGCCTTGGCCTCGAACTCCTTGCAGAGCTGCTCCTGATAAGGAGTAAGGACCTTGGGTGCTTCGTGGCCGAAGGGGACGCAGTTGAGGGCTACGATCTCATAGCCCATCCTCTTGGCAAACCCCACTGCATAATCCACAAGGGGCTTGGAGAAGCTCTCTTCGTTGCCCACGACCAGGATCTTGGGGCGTTCCTGCATCTCCTGTCGGATGACCTCTTGGGCCATATCCTGAGCGCCTACTTGGGCCAGGCCTGCAGCTTCGCCATATCGCTCCAGGCCTTCTCCGAGAGTGGAGAGCTTCCTGTTGGAGACCGACACCTCTGTCTCTTTAGAAGGCCTTTTGAAGAGACGGCCTTTCAATCCTTTGATCATAACGCACCTCCAGTCTCTCTATTTCCGGAAATCCTCCATCGCCCCTGGTGCTCGAAGCTCAATGCGTTTCTCTCGCCGGGCTCTTTTGCGAGCAACTTTCTGAGGCCGCTGTGGTCGCATGATCTCCACGGCCGTCTCCATGTCGCCTGCCTCGGCAAAAGCGACGGCCGCCATCATGTCCTCCAGCTTCTCCTTCCATGACCTTCTCATTTTCCTACCCTCCTTAAGAGAAGCTCCCCTTTGTGTTATGTAAAACGAAAAACTGTGCCAAATTCGACCGAGCATTTAGAACCCATGGAAATTGTTTCAATTTTCATCACATGGCCCAAAAGGAAGGGAAAGGAAGATATGTTGCATTTTGTAATATTTTTGCGTTCGAAATGGAGAAACCTTAGAAGAATCAAACAATTAACTAATTGTTACAACTGCCGGCCGAACTATTGCAAAATGAAATATTTAGAAAGCCCTTTCCTCGCCGAGGGGGCGGCAATGGAGGACAACTCAAACAAAGGTACAGGGCCCAAGGCGTACGGCGCAGGGTGCAAGGCACACTAGCATGGAGCAAAGAGCATGGAGAAATGCCGAAAAAGGTTGTAGCCGCAGGCTTTAGCCTGCGCATTGAAAGAGGATGCAGTGGGAATAGCCGTGCGCTCACTTTCATGACTCCAGGCTGCCACGCCTGGGGGCGGGGCATGGCAGTTATAAGAGAGTGGGCCTTTGGTCTTTGGAGTTGGGTTTGCGTTGTGCGGGAGGCCTCGAAGATCTATAATCCAACTGGGAGAAAGGGGTGCGTGAGGCCTCCTCCCCAGGAAAGGAGCAAGATGGGGCTCTTTCGGAGATCTGGAGGAGAAAAAGCAGAGGTGCCGCAGGCCCTTCCGGAGGAGCTTGAGGCCATTCGGTCTCAGGTGGAGGTTTCCGGCATGCCGGAGGGAGTGCGGCAGGCGGCGTTGAGGGAGATTGTTCGATTGAGCAAACTCCATCCGGATACCTCCGAATACACCATCGGGATCACGTATGTGGACTATCTCCTCTCCATGCCTTGGGGCGTCCAGACAGAGGACAATCTGGATCTGGAGAGGGCCAGAAAGATCCTGGATGAAGACCATTTCGGGCTTCGTAGAATCAAGGAACGGATCCTCGAGTACCTGGCCGTTCGGACCCTTTGCACGCAGAGGCCGTTTCGGCTTCTTGTGGTGGACGATGAGCGCGTGGCAAGGGAAAACTTGGCTCACATCCTGGAGAAAGAGGGCTATCTAGTGGAGACCGCGGCAAATGGAGTGGAGGCCCTTAACTACCTTCAATCCAGCCGTTTTGACTTGGTGCTGACAGATCTCAAGATGGAGAAGGTCTCCGGTTTAGATCTGCTCGAGAGGGTCAAGGCCAGCCATCCCGATGTGGCGGTCATCCTGATCACGGGATACGCCACAGTGGATACCGCGGTCCAGGCCATGAAGGAGGGCGCCCGCGATTACATCGCCAAGCCCTTTCAACTGGATCAGGTTCGAGATGCTGTCTCCAAGGCCTTAGAGCCCAAGCGCCTCGAGCAGGTCACCAAAGGCCCCATCCTGTGCCTTGTGGGACCTCCAGGGACCGGGAAGACCTCTCTGGGGCGCTCCATCGCCAGGGCCTTGGGACGGAGGTTCGTTCGAGTCTCTCTGGCAGGGATTCGAGATGAGGCCGAGATACGTGGACATCGTCGCACCTACGCGGGTGCCCTTCCGGGAAGGATCATCCAGGAGATCCGTCGCGTGGGCTGCATCAATCCGGTCTTCATGATGGACGAAGTGGACAAACTGGGGCTGGAGTTTCGCGGTGATCCAGCCTCAGCCCTCCTGGAGGTGCTGGACCCGGAGCAGAACACCCGTTTCCTGGATCACTACCTGGATGTCCCTTTCGATCTCTCTCGGGTAATCTTCATTCTCACAGCCAATATCACCGATACCATCCCTGAACCCTTGCTGGACCGAATGGAGATCCTCCGATTGTCCGGATACACCGATGAGGAGAAGGCGGAGATCGCCAAGAGGTACTTGATCCCGCGACAGGTGGAACAGAGCGGGTTGACGCCCTTTCCTCCGCAGTTCGAGGAGGAGGCCATCCTCCGGATTATCCAAGACTACACCCAGGAGGCGGGTCTTCGGGATTTAGAACGGCAGATCGCCGCTGTTTGTCGAAGATTGGCCATGGAGTTCGTCCGTCCTCAGGCCGATCGAAGGCCCGTGCGTATCACGGCAGAGGATGTTCCCCAGTATTTGGGACCCCGACGCTTTCACCACGAGGTTGCCGAAGCAAAGGATCGGATCGGCGTCACCACGGGCTTGGTATGGAGGGAATCGGGGGGGGATATCGTCTTCATCGAAGCTACCTCCATGAAGGGCCAAAACGGCCTGATTCTGACGGGATCCCTGGGAGAGGTTATGAGGGAGTCCGCCCAGGCGGCCCTGAGCTACCTGCGAAGCAACGCCCCCTTTCTCGGTATCCCGGAGGAGCGCCTCCAGGGGATCGATGTCCATATCCACATCCCGGCCGGAGCCATCCCCAAGGACGGTCCGTCCGCAGGGCTTCCCATTGCCATGGCCCTTATGTCTCTCTTTACTCAAAGACCTGCCCGCCGAAGGGTGGCCCTCACCGGGGAGATCACCCTTACGGGGAGGATCCTGCCGGTGGCCGGGCTCCAGGAGAAGCTTCTTGCGGCCCGTCGAGCCGGAGTCGATACTGTGGTGCTTCCCGCCAAGAACAGAGCGGATCTGGAGAGTCTTCCTCCACGGATACACAGAGGCCTGAAAATCGAGTTCATCGAGACCCTCCATGAGGCCGTGGAACTGGTCCTGCTGCCTTGCCGTAACGAAACCCAAGAAGAAGCCGTGCCTACAAGCCCTGCGCCATCATCTTGAGGTCGAAGCCCTCTCTGCGGATTCGGATGTCGTAGTAGTAGAGGATCATGGCTATGGCCACGTAGGTGGTCGCCAAGGCCTCGGCCATGACCTGAAGGGCATCGTTGAGGGTCATGATGAAAAAGTTGTCGGGGATGAGAAGATTGAGGACCGCCCCCGGAATCTGAAACAGGATCCGGATCCCGATCCCGATGAGGAGCCCGACCAGGAGGATGATCCCCGCCTTCATCCGAGGGCCCTTCCAGAAACCAGGCTCGGCTCGGTACTTCATCAGCTCCTTGCTTCGGCGCAGAGCCTGCATCCCCTTGCCCCCCTCCAGGACCACCACCTTGTCTGCCATAAGCCAGTTCATAAAGAGGAGGATCCCTGGGATGATGAAGAGAAGGGTGCCCAAGCCCACCAAAAACCACATGAGAAACAGGGTTCCCAAGAGACGGCTCAGACGCGGGCGCATGGCACCGTAGGCCTCTCCCACCGATGTGCGGTGCCCCAGGTAGGTCTCGGAGACAGCGTGGATCAGCGCCCCCTGGGCCCAGATCTGGAGGATGAGGAAGACGGCCACCACGAGGAATATGGAGGCTGCCACCCCCAGTCCCGAAACCAGGGTTATCCCCCCGGCCGCCCCCTGGAGGAGAAGCTGGAGGACTTTTCCCACCAAGAAGGCAATGGCATGTGGAATGAGAAGGATTAAGAAGTAGACCCCAAAATGGTCCTTGAGGAGACGGAAAGAGCGATCCAGGATCTCTCCCACCCCCATGGGGCGAAGCAGGATCCCCGGATGGATCCGGGGCTTGGTCCTGCGTTCCACTCCATGCGGAGGACCCGTCCATCCAGAGGACAGGGGTTGCACTGGGGTGGGCTCGGCCCTTTCAGGCTCTGGAGGGGTAACGTAGGCGATCTCCAGGACAGCCCCTCGGGCCTCCAGAAAACGGCGGATTTTCTGAGCCTGCTCCTCAGTGGCCGAGCGGGTCAAAGTCAAAGGGATGCGGGCCAGGGCCCGCCGGAGTTCATCAGGGCTCTTGCGGCGGTAGAGTCGTTGGAGGGCACGGACCAACTCCTCCTGGGAGGCCCCCGGCCTTAGTGCCACCAGTCGAACGACCATCCGGACGGGATCCTCCGGAGTGGTTCTCCGGTTCATGATCTTCCTCCATCGGCGGTTGACGGGCCTTCCATCGGATTGCCCTCCTCACTAGCAGAGCCCCTTTAGGATGTCAACCTCAGGACCCTCTCCGAGTGTAAGCAAAAAATAGTTGTCGCCACAAGGAGGTGCCCTTCGCACGGCCCCATGGCGTGGGGGCGTGTTAGCATGGAGTGAAGAGCGTGGAGCACGGAGCCAATAGTCCGTCCGCCAAGGATATCGCCATTTGACGTGACATGGCAGTTACCCATAGACCAGATGATGGAAGAGGCCAAATAAGCGTGTGGTCATACAATGGTCCGAGATCCACAGTCCGTGGGTCCGTGAAGTCAGATGGCCCTCATTCGGTTAAAGGAAACGGCGCTTTCGTTCGTAGGCCCGGACCACAGCTTCCAGGAAATCCTCGTACGAAAGGTCCGGCCTAGGAGCCAGTCTCCATCTTCGCATCAGACGGCCCGCCAGGACTCGGGCGATCTGGCTTCGGTGGGTGGCTTCCAAGGTGTTACGCCTCTGGAGAAATCGACGGATCACCCGGTAGTCCTTGGCCTCCATCCGGGTGACATCCACACCCGAGGTGGAAAATCTCCCTTCCTCCGACGGCTCGCCGGCCATTACGGGAGGTGCCTCCTTGGGCTCGGCCACCACCACAGTCCCGGCTGCCATATCCCCCAGCCTCTGACATCGTGGAGTGAGGAACATTAAGAGGAGCCCCAGGGGATAGAGACCGGCCAGGAGGTCCACAGCCCTCAGTAGGTTTCTCAGCGCCGACTCGGTCCAACCTATGGGTCGCCCGTCCACACGGATCACTCGAAGGCCTAGGATCCGCTTGCCCGGAGTCTGGCCCTCCCAGAAGCCCTCGAAGAGGAGAAAATATCCCAAATCGATGACGGTGTAGACCAGTACCCCCAGGGCTACCAACCAGGTGGCCGAAAGTCTCATGAGAGTGCCGGTGGGATCCAGGGCGGGGATGAAGTGCCCGAGGATCAAGCCCAACACCACGAGGGCCGTGATGAACAGGATGCGAAAGAGGCTGTCCAGGAGGAAGGCCAAGGATCGGCTCCCCAATCCCGCCAGGAGGAAACGGATCCCCACATGCTCTGGGGTCATAATTGTCAGGTCATCCGAGTCCCTTTTCATCCGGAATCCCTTCTAGTAGCTTGGAAGGCGGAGGCACAGAGTGGAGTCGGCTCATGGCTCGCACACTGGAGGAATTTCTCCTAGCACGTCGTGGGAGGTGGAGACGCCTGGAAGAGCTCCTGGAGGCGTTTGAATCCAAGCGAAGATCCACCCTCGATGGCCAGGCCGTCTTAGAGCTGGGATGCCTGTATCGAGAGGTCTCCACCGACCTGGCCCGGATCCAGACCTTCCTCCGCACCACAGGCGAGGATTCAGAGTTCCTGGAGGCATACCTGAACCACCTGGTAGGACGAGCCCATGGCTTGATCTACCGCGGTCAGGTCCCATTATGGACCTCTCTATGGGACTTCTTGTGGATCCAGATCCCCAAGACCTTCCGACGAGGCCTCCCCTGGACCATGGGGGCCCTGACCCTCTTTGTCGTAGGGTTCCTCTACGGTTGGTTTCACACATTGAATGACGAGACATTCCCTCCCCTGCTTGTGCCTTCGGACATCTTGCGTACGGTTGAGAAAGGAGAAGTATGGTTCGACTCCATCCTGGCAGTTCGACCGTTGGCCACCAGCCTGATCATGAAGAACAATGTCTCCGTTACCTTCCTGGCATTCGCCCTCGGGGTCACATTTGGGTTGGGAACGGCCTACATCCTGTTGTTCAACGGGCTGCTCGTGGGGACCCTGGCGGGGCTCTGTCACCTTCATGGCCTGGACATCCCGTTTTGGTCCTTTATCTTGCCCCATGGATTGGTGGAGTTGACGGCCGTCTTCATGGCAGGAGGAGGGGGCCTTCTTCTGGGCTCCGCCTTTCTCTTTCCCGGAGATCTTCCCCGGGGACAGGCCCTGGTCCTTCGAGGGAGGAGGGCTGTGCGACTCACCTTGGGATGCGTCCCTTTGCTGTTGGTGGCGGCAGTGGTCGAAGGTTTTGTCTCCCCATCCCATTTGGCTCCGGGTTTCAAGTTTTTTTTCGCTGCCTGCCTTCTGATATTGGTTCTGAGCTATATGTGGGCCGGAGGGCCCCGAAGTCCCCGGACCCTTGCACCCTCGGCGATGGAACGCAGCGTTTGAGGACAAGTTGGGCATTGCCGAAGCTGTCCGGTTTCGATCCACGGAGGAGGCCCTCACAGAAGGCCTCTTCGTTTCACCTCCAGGTAGCACTGGAGAGTGCCGGAGGCAAGGCGGCTGGGAGGCAGGTCCAGGGCAAGGGACCCTTTTTTCTCCAATGCCCGCATGGCTCGCCTCCTCTCCTTTTGAATCTGGTGCAATACGGCCTTGGTGAAGACATCGTCCGGAGACGTGGGCGGGGAATGGAGCATCCGATCCTCTTCTTCCGCGCGTACAGCCACACAGATGGGCAGATGGCGGGGTCTCAGCAAGGAGATGGCGTGCAAAAGCGAATCCGAGGCGGCCTCGTCTACTAGGTCTGTAAAGAGAAGGATGAGGGAGCGGCGTCGGAGGCGGCGTCTGAGCCAGATCATTGCTCCCTCATAATAGGGTTCCATGGTCTCTGGAGCCAGTCTTCGGCTGGCCTCCAAGAGTCGCTGAAGTTGAGCTGGCCCAGTGGAGGGAGGCAGAAAGGAGACCACGTGGTGAGAGAAGGCAAGAAGCCCTACCTGATCCCCGACCGAAAGGGCGGCCTGACAGAGCCGAAGGGCTGCCTCCAGTGCATGGTCCAGCTTGGTCCTGTCCAAGGTCCGCATTCCCATGAGGCGGCCAATGTCCAAGGCCACCAGGAGTGATTGACTGCTGTCGGCCCTGTATTCCCTGACGATGGGACGGTCCATCCGCGCCGTGGCCTTCCAATGGATGGCCCTTGGGTCGTCCCCTTCCACGTACTCCCTCAGGCTGTCAAATTCCCGACTTCCCCCAAGGAGTCGAGTCGGTCTCATGCCCATGCGTCGAGCGAGCCTTCGATGGGTGGAAAGGTCCACCTGCGACCGTATGGGGACGGGGGGGTAGATCCGGACACGCCGGGAGGCGGGTATCCTGGAAGGAAAGAAGAATAGCCCCAGAGGGCCAATGATACGTAACCACAGGTCTCCGAAAAAGGCCTCTCCCCTGGTAGGGGGAGTGATCGTGTACAAGAACCATGCCTCCCCTTTCTCCGGAACCTCTCCCTCTATGAGTGGAGCAGGTTTCCATGGCCGGGGTGTCTCGTCCCGAATCCGGAGTCGGAGCGGCTTTTCTCCTCCATTGGTCACGCGGATTTTGATCTTGGCGGGCGCCCCCTCGAAGAACCTAGTGGGACAATATCGGGTTCCCTTCAAGGGTCCACTCTTCCGGACCCCCATCCAGTCCGCGGCAGCCAGTCCCAGAAGGAGCCCATCGAGCATCAGGGCGGCGTCAAGCCCCCAAGCCAGGGCTATAGGGATCCCCAACGCCGCCAATCCCACCATCCTGGCCGTGGGGACGGGGAGGATGAAGAGGCGGTGCAGAAAGTTACGCATCCTCGGGTTGGTTCTCTCCAACGCAGACCTCATCGAGGGACTGGGATTTCCTCGAGGATGCGGGAGAGAATCCGGTCCGGGTTAAGGCCTTCCAGCTCGGCTTCGGGGCGGAGGATCACCCGGTGCCTCAGAGCAGAGAGGGCCAGTGACTTTACGTCATCGGGAGTGATGAAGTCCCTGCCAGAGAGGGCCGCCAGGCATTTGGCGGCACGCAGAAGGGCAATTCCGCCCCGGGGGCTTGCCCCGAGATGGAGATGGGGTGATCGCCTTGTGGCCTCCAAAAGGGCCTGTACATAGCCGATGATCCCCTTTTCCACCCGAATCCTTCGTATTGCCTCCATGCATCGTTCCATAGTGCCGTCCTGAGGCAAGGGGTTCACTCCAAGGGCCTGGAGATCGGGAGTTCCGGCTCCCGTTCCATATCGATGGAGGATCTCCCTTTCCTGGGGGGCGGTGGGGTAATCCAGGAGGACCTTGAGCAAGAATCGATCGAGTTGGGCCTCCGGAAGGGGGTAGGTCCCCTCCTGTTCGATGGGATTTTGTGTGGCCACCACGAAGAACCGCTCGGGGAGGAGGAAGGTGCGACCTTCTATGCTCACTTGGCGCTCCTCCATGGCCTCCAGGAGGGCTGACTGTGTCTTGGGAGGAGTCCGGTTGATCTCGTCGGCCAAGAGGATTTCCGTGAAAATCGGTCCTTTGCGAAGACGGAACGTGCGGCTCTTGAAGTCGAAGACAGGGGTCCCTACGATGTCGGCGGGCATCAAGTCGGGGGTGAACTGGATCCGAGTGAACCGGCACTGGAGCACATGGGCCAAGGCCTTGGCCAGGAGGGTCTTGGCCAATCCGGGCACACCTTCCAGGAGTATGTGGCCCCGGACCAAAAAACCGACCAGAAGTAGGGTGACGGCCTCTTCCTGGCCCACGATCACTTTGCCCAGTTCCCTCCGGACCCTCTCCGCCAGCTTGACCGCCTCTTCAATCACGGGTTTGTCCTCCGGTGGAGGGACCCCTGGCCGGCCCAACCAGGCGCCCTCCGCAATGCTCGATCCAGGGCAAAATGGAGTCCTCGGGTAAGCCGAAGGAGTTCTTTCTCCGAGACTCGGGAGGTGGAACGCCTTCTGATCTCCCTGAGGGCGCTCTGCAGGGCCCGGTCTCCATCCACAAGCAGCCTCCGCGCCTCCTCCTCTGCCCATGCCGAGACCTCTAACATAGCAAATCCTGTCGCCCCGGTCCTTCGCAGGAGGCCCCCTAAGGCCCGTGCATGCCCAGTGGGGCCACCTCTGGGAGGTGGAAGGAAGGGACCGGGCTGGTCCAAACCGTCTGCCCCAGGAAGCCCAAAGCAGGAGGAGAACCAGGCCGGCCTGAAGTGAAGGGGCGGCCAACGGAGATCCGAGGAAGTGTTCCCACAGGGAGGCCGCTCGTCCGAATCCGTGATGGTATTCGTCGATCAGCGTCCTTCCTTGACCTCCATGTTTTCGAAGGATATTGAGAATCACCCGGGCGTTGTCTCCCTCTCGCAGTCTGGCATTGGAGAGGAGCGAGGGGTCGGAGATCACGGCCACCCATCCTTTTCCCCTCTTCAAGACCGTCAGTAGAGGGGTCCCGTGGGAGGTCTGGAGGTGGACTACGGCCCCCCAATCCCTCGAAGTCAGCCCTTGTTTTACGGTGCTGTTCAGGGACCTCACCCCCAGGGTATAGGGGCCAGGCTGAACGACAGGATTTTGAGTCTCCCTAAGCCTGGAGCCCTCCGAGGACTCAAGGAAGAGGGCCTCCCTCCAGGGGTTAGAGGGGGTCAGGGCCACAACCAGGGTCCTTCCCTCCCGGATCCATGCGTCCAGGGCAGGACCCTCCCCTCTTCCCGGAGGAATCTCTGGCTCCAACATCAGAAGAAGGTCGGCGTCGCTGGGCAGACAGGTCAGATCCTTGTCCCAGCGCTCGATCTTAACGCCGAGGGCCTTCAGCCAGAGGTAGAGGGCCTTGCAACCCCCGGATCGCGCGCTGAAGGTGGTCCTCTGAGTCGAGCCCTGGTCTCCTCTGAGAAGGGCCTCTTCGCGCACCAGGAGGGAGGCGATCCCGAAGAAAAGGATGGCAGCTGCCCATCCCAGCAAGGAAAGGCGGTTCCTTTTAAGCCTCATGCGGCCTGCTCCAACTTGGCCGCCCATCGCTTACAGGCGAGGTAGTCTGCCTCGGAGGCGGACCTCAAGCCGTACCAAACCCGCTCGTAGTGTTTCATCAGGCGAAAGAAGACCTCTCTGCGGAAGGATCCAAGCTCGATTCGTGCCAGATGTTCCCCGTTGGTGGCTTGGGGTCGATAGGACCACCAACCCTTCTCCTCTCCCTCCATAAGGACAGAGATGAAGAGCTCTCTGATGGCCTCTCGATGGGCACCCTGCTGGGCCAGGAGCCGGGCCTTGTCCCTTCGCCCCACCCAGTTCCAAGGAGTCGTCGGGCCAGCCGCTCCGGACCCCTTCTTGGACCGCCAGTGCGTTCCCTTTTCCACCCGGCTTAATTTTCCCCCCCGAAGGATCCAGATCAGAGTCAGGAAGGCGGCAAGCAGAATGGCCCCATAGATTCCCCACACGATCCAAGGGGGTCCGAGGGCCAAGGAGGTAGGGAGGTGCCCCTGAAGCCATCGAATAAATCTGTAGGAGAGTTCCCGAAGGGACTCGAGCCAGGGGGACTCTTGCCTCGGACGGAGGTGCTGGAACTCCCTCGCCTGGTAGATCTCCTGCAACTTTGCCTGCAACTCGTTCCATGGCAGAAGAGGGACCTCGGAGGCGTCACCCTTGGGGGTGAGCTGCTCTTGAAGGGCCCGAACATGACGAAGCAGACGCATCCTCCCATCTTCCAGTCCCTGTGCTTGTTCTACCCTTCGATGCCATCCCTCAACGTCAATGCGAGTCGCGCCCCCCTCTTCATCGAGGACAATGAGGCCGGCGGGAAGGCAGCCAATCAATCGATCCGCCTCCACGGGGGAGAGTCTTCCCCTGCCTTCTTGGAGTATCTTCCCACATTCATAGAGCCGCCGGAGATAGTCCTCCAGGGGGACGGAGTTATTGAAGACGGGACCACGGCCGGGGGCTGCCCCCCAGGCTGAAGCGTGGCAGAAGAAAGGGAGGAGACCAAAGGCCAGGAGCCAAAGGTGCCTGAAAGTCATGGAGCCGCGTCCCTCCGTTGGAGGTAGGGGAGGACATGGCGGAGGTCCGAATCTGGGCCCTTGGGGTCCACCAGGACGATTCGTCCGGAGGCCATTTCTTTGGATCCCTCCTTGCGGAGGAACTCCGCCAGGGGATTGTTGTAGTTGAACGCGATCCCGAGTCCACCTGCACGGGCCACCCCAAGGATTCCCCCGCTGTCGCCCATGGTGTCGCCCATATGCGCCACCTGGGAAGGGGGGATCCCGAGCTCTCTGGCCATCTCCAGGGCGAACCGGGCCTTGTCCTCCTCCCGCTCGATCCCCAGCACCACATCTCCTGTGGCTCGGATTCGATCGTAGTCCCGACTCGTCAGGGGTTTGGATTGTTGGAAATATCCGCGGACAAGATCCTCCAGCTCCTCCTCTCCCAATATCCTTCCATGGGGATCCGAAAAGAGCAGACGGTTGCATCGCATCTGGAATGGGGGCGTGGGAGTGCTATAGCGCAAGGTATAGAGGGTGACCGAATAGCCAGTGGAGACCACGGCCAGCCGGATCCGTTTTTCCTTAATGAACTCCATGAAAGCCTCGTAGCCCTTCATGAGGGTCATCTCTTCTGAAGCATAGGCTATGGCCTCACGAAGGGAGAGCCCTCGGGTCTGTTCCCCCGCGATGCGGAAGGCCTCCTCTATGGGAAGTCGTCCTTCGGTCTGAGCGGTGAAGACCTTCCGGGCCCGTGCGAAGCGCTCGGGTTCCCCGGGGAAGGCCCTTCGGATCATCTCCTGCATGGTGTGGGGGACCACGAGGGTTCCGTTCAGATCCGAGGAGAGGAACCGAATGGGCATGACCGGTTCTCGAGGATACGAGCCCTGTGGAGTCTGCATTGCCGGATGAGGGTATGTCTTCCCCTCTCCGAGGGACTGCTCTTTCTTACGCACCAGGGAGGAAGATGACCTCCTGGCGGAATCGTCCACGTTAAGATTTCACAAAAGGCCGCGTGATGCAAGGGAGCTTGTTAGCCAGTAGGGAGAGAAAGAAGAAGACCGAAAGCAGCAGGACCACCGTGGCCCCGGAAGGAAAGTCGACGGCCGCGGAGAGGACGAGCCCTCCCAGGGTGCATAGCATCGCCACTGCCACCGAGATTCCTACCATTTTATGGATGTCCTTGGAGAGGTTTCGGGCCGCGGCCCCCGGGATCACCAGGAGGGCGGACACCAGAATGACTCCTGTCAGATGAATGGAGACGATGACAGCGAGGGCCAGGATCACCAAGAAGATATATCGAAGAAGAGACACGGGGACTCCGCTGAGCCAAGCCATCTCTTCGTCGAATGCCAAGAAGACGAGTTCCTTGTAGAAGAGGCCGATAAATGCCAAGACGCCCCCGCTTACCAGGAGGATCTCCCAAAGTTCTCTTCGGCCAATGGCCAGGATGTTTCCGAATAGGAACCCGAAGAGATCCACGTTGTAGTGTTTGGAGAGGTTTACGAATACGACTCCCATGGCCATGGAGGTGGCGAAGAAGATCCCGATTGCAGTGTCCTCCTCCATCTCCCCTTTGGACTGGGCCCATTCTATAAGGACGGCCACCAACACGGCGAAGCCCACTCCCGTCCATAAGGGATCCACCCCCAGGAGGAATCCCAGGGCTACCCCCCCGAAGGCGGAATGAGAGACTCCGACCCCTATAAAGGACATCCGCCGAAGGGTCACGAAGACGGAGAGGCTTCCGCAAAGGGCGCTGACCGCCACTCCTCCCACCAGGGCTCGCTGGAAGAAGCCCATGGAGAGCAGATCAATCATCATGTTCTTCGACCACCCGATGGGGAATCTGCCCGTGGAAGAGATACTCCACGCTGCAACCGAAGGTGTTCTCTAGACCGACTCGCCCCAGGGGAGGGGGCTGGTGGATGTGTATTCGGCGATTGATACAGACCACATCATCGATGTGGCGTGCGATGGCCATAAGATCGTGGCAGACCATGAGGACCGTCAAGTTACGTTCCTCTTTCAGTTCATAAATCAGTTCGTAGAGTTCATCTTGGGCGCAAGCGTCCAAAGACACCATGGGCTCATCCAAGGCCAGAAGCTTCGGCTCAACACAGAGGGCCCGGGCGATGAAGACCCGCTGCTGTTCTCCTCCTGAGAGTTCCCCGATGGGTCTCTCCGCAAGGTGGGCGATCCCCACCCTCTCCATGTTGGCCAGGGCCGCCTCTCGGTCCTCGGCCTTGGGTCTCCGAAGTAGTCCCATATGTCCATATCGACCCATGAGGACCACGTCCAGGGCCGTAACGGGAAACCGAGGGTTGGTGAGAGGTCGTTGGGGGAGGTAGCCTACCACCCGTCCCCTCCCCCGGAGTCGATCGGGATTCTCTCCAAAGACCCGAACCTCCCCTCGGGTGGGTCGAATGAGCCCCAAGATGACCTTCAAGAGGGTGCTCTTCCCTGCCCCGTTGGGCCCCACAATCCCCACGTAGGCCCCATGAGAGATCTGCAAGTCGATCTCCTCCAGGGCCGTGTGCCCATTGTATTGGACCGTAACCCCGCTAAGGTGGACGGCGATCTCCTCGGTCATGGTGGTTTCCTCAGGATTCCATGATCGATTCTCTACCGCATGGCGCTCTCCATTACGGAGAGGTTGTGGCGCATCAGGGCGAAGTAGTCCGAACCATAAGGAGGTCGGCCCCCGATGGGATCGAGCATAAGGACCTCAACACCCGCCTCCCTGGCGATCACCTCGGCGAGGCGGGAGTTGAGCTGGGGTTCAGCGAAGACGACCCGGATCCGGTAGCTTCGGATATGTTGGACGATCTCGCGAAGTCGCCGGGGGGTGGGTTCTTTATCCGGGGAGGCCTTGATGACTCCCACCCTGCGGAGCCCATAGCGTCGGGAGAAGTACGCGAAAGAAGGATGGAAACAGACGTATTCCCGAATGGAGAAATCCTTGACTCTACGGGTGATCTCCTCATGAAGTCGATCCATCTGGTGCAAGAGGTGACGGAGTTGAGACCGATAAAAATACCTGTGGTCCGGGTCGACATCGGCCAGGGCCTCCGCGATCCTCCTGCAGATCTCCTTGGCCAGCAGAGGGTCGAGCCAGACATGGGGATTTCCTTGCTGCTTCTTATGGTTCTCTTTGGGAGACCAGGAGGGGCTTTCCTCGTCTGCGAGGAGGTCGATTCCCCGTGCCGCCTCCACGAGACGCACATCTTGGGACGTGGTCCCGTGGATGAACCGCTCGGCCCAAGGTTCCAATCCCGCTCCCACCATGACGAAGACCCTCGCGCGGCTCGCCAAGGCCACCGCCCTGGGGGAAGGCTCGTAAGTGTGGGGGCTTGCTCCGGGAGGGACGAGAAGCTGCACATTCACTCGCTGTCCCCCGATCCTTTGGCAGAAGAACTTCAGCGGGAGGATGCTCGCCGTAACGGGGATGGGCACGTCGGCTCTCATCTGCGCCCAGGATACACTTGGGATTAGCGCATTCAAGGCCACAGCCAAGAGCAACAGACGCGCAACGCCGCCCCCTCTTTGTTTCACCATCTCCCGCCTCGAGGCGTGGGAAGACCCTCTCTTTTGGAGAGCACGGAGACTGCAGAGGGCCTCCGCATCCTCAAAGCGAGATCCTCGTTTGGAGAAAAAATGCAACATAGTTGAAAAAATTCTCTTTCTCAAGCGAGGCCCCGGCACCTGCGGCATACACCTTCGACCCGAATCTCGATGCGGTCCGCTCGGTTACCTACGGGGCCTTTTAACTCCACCCAAACCTTCTCCAGGGGTACTGGATCCAGACACTGAAGATCCCCGCAGACGCGGCATTCGAAGTGGGGGTGTGGGGGGTGATGCTCGCAGGCCAGCTCGAAACGGAGGGCCCGTCCCTCGGAGAGAACCTTTCTCAGTATTCCACGTCGGCTGAAGTCCTCCAGGATCCGGTAGATGGTCACCCGGTTGACCCTTCGGGAACGCCGGATCCGATGGAGGATCTCATCGGCGCAAAGGGCCCTTTCCGCCCCACCCAACACTTCCAACACCGCAAGCCGGATGGCCGTGCAGCGCACTCCATGCCGGGCCAGGAGTCCCGGATAATGGCACCCATCACTCATAGGCCTATGGTATGAATAAATCAACTAGGTTGCAAGTTTTTGGAGCTTGTATCCTTCTCTTTCAGCTCGTCCAGGGAATCGTTGGGACCGAGAAGGATCAGGAGGTCACTCCCTTTGAGGACATAGCCGGCCGTGGGGATCAAATTCAGACGATCCGGGACAGTCTCCTTGATGGCCACCACTTGGACTCCATACTGATTGATGAGATCCAGGTCCCTGAGAGGCTTCCCCACGAACTCCGACGGAACGGTCATTTGAATTATGCTGTATCCTTCCACAAAGGGAAGGTAATCGATCATGTTGGGGTTATGGAGCCTTTCAGCCAGGGAAAAGGCCATATCCCGCTCGGGGTAGAGGACCTCAGAGGCTCCGATCTTCTCCAAGATCCGGCCGTGGGCCTCACGGACGGCCATGGCGATGATCCGTTCCATCCCCATGTCCTTGAGGGTTAGGGTCACCAGGATCGACTCGCTCATCTCCGTCCCTATGCAGACTGCCGCCGCATCCATCTCCTTGAGGCCCAGGGCCTCAAGGACCTCCCGGTCCTTTCCATCGGCCACCACTGCTTGGGTAACCCGATCTTTGATGTCCTGGACCTTCTGGGTATCGCGGTCCATGGCCAGGACATCATGTCCCTTCTCGTAAAGGCGAGTGGCAAGATAGGAGCCGAAGCTCCCCAGTCCGATAACGGCGAACTGCTTCATGGAACACCTCACCCGATCATGATTCCTTCCTCGGCGTAGTGGTAACGGAGGATCCTCCTGCGACTGAGGGCCACGCCCACGGCCAGGGGACCGAGGCGGCCCACGAACATCACCCCCGTGATGATGAGCCTTCCCAGAGGGCTCAGATTGGAGGTCTCTCCCATGGAGAGACCGACAGTGCCGAAGGCACTCACCACCTCGAAGAGGAGGCTGAGGAATCGACCCTGTGTCCGGGCATGGGAGACCCCTCCCAGCTCGGAAGCCAGCAGGGCAAAGGTGGCAAACACCACTATGGCAAAGCTGACCAGGATCAGCCCCACGGCCCGCCCCACACTCTCTTGGGTGAGGGTGCGGCCAAAGGCGTGAGGGCGCTCATGACCTCGGATTTTGGAGAGGCTGAGGGTGACCAGAACGGCCAAGGTACCGGTCTTCACACCGCCTCCACAGGAGCCCGATGAGGCCCCGATGAACATCAAAAGGATGAGGACGAAGAGGGTCTCATTGGCCAACTCCCCCATGGGGAGGGTGTTGAACCCAGCCGTACGGGCCGTCACCGACTGAAACAAAGCTGCAAGGAGCCGTGAGGAGAGAGGAAGCTCGGAGAGGGTGTTTCGCCATTCCATAAGCAGGATGAGGAGAGCCCCTAGAAGGAGCAGAATTCCCGAGGTGGAGAGGACTAACTTGGAGTGGAGGCTCAGGCGCGACCACATCCTTCGTCCAAGGTGCAGAGATCTCTTGATCTCCGTCATCACGAGAAAGCCGATCCCCCCACAGAGGATCAGAGCCCCTATGGTCAGGTTGATCACCCAGTCCCCCTGGTAAGGGAGGAGACTCTGGGAGAAGGGGCTGAACCCTGCGTTGCAGAATGCGCTTACGGCGTGAAAGACGGCCAGATAGAGGGCCTGAGCCAGCGGATACTGGAGAAGAAAACGGGCGAAGAGGATCAAAGCCCCGGCCCCCTCCAGAATGAGGGTGAAACGCACCACATCCAGGATGAAATCTGCCAGCCTCCGCTCCCCGCCGTGGGTGAAGGTGTCGCGGACCACGATCCGCCCCGCCAGACTGGGTCGGCGTCCGGCCATCAACAGAAAGACCGTGGAGATGGTCATGATGCCGAGCCCTCCGATCTGGATCAGCAGGAGGACTACGGCCTGACCCAAAGGGGAGAGCCCACTGCCAGTATCCACCACCACCAAGCCCGTCACACAGGTGGCCGATGTGGCCGTAAACAAGGCGTCGATGAATCCGAGCCTTTCCCCCTTGGATGCTCCGGGGAGGGAGAGGAGACTTGCTCCCATAAGGATCAAGACCGCGAATCCCAAGATGCTGAGGGTCGTCGGTTCCTTTCTCCTCAGAAAGCTCATCCGGCTCTTACCCCGAATCTATTGGGGGGTCAGCCCACTGTACCACCACCCTCCCCAGTGCGTAAAGCGGGGGATGATGGTCCGGGGAGCTTCGGGTTACCAATGGGGTTGGTTTCCGATCCGATAGCCCATCACCTCCAGGGTGTCGGTAACGACCACGAAGGCGTCGGGGTCCACGCTCCGGATCAGGCGCTTCAAGCGGGCGAGCTCACGAAAGGTTATTACCGTATAAAGGATTCGCTCGGGGTTCCCGGTAAATCCTCCTTGACCATAGAGGACCGTGACCCCTCTGCGAATTCCTTCCAGGATCCCCTTGGAGATCTCCTCCCACCGGGGTGAGATAATGAAGACGGCCTTGCGCTGGCTCAGACCTGTCACCACTAGGTTGACCATGTGGGAGGAGACGTAGAGGTAGATGAGAGTGTAAAGAGCCCCCTCCAAAGAGAAGAGGAAGGCCGCCCCGGTCAGTATTACCCCGTTGAAGGCCAAAATGGTGGACCCGAGGCGGATGGAGAAGCGTTGGAGAAGGAGCACCGAGAGGATGTCCGTGCCCCCTGCCGATCCTTGGGAGCGAAGGATGATCCCCGATCCGAGGCCATTGATGATCCCCGCCAACAGGGCCCCCAGAAGCTTGTCCTCCAGAGGGACGGGAATCCGGATCCATTCCACTGCCGCCGAGAAGATCAACATCCCCGCCACGCTATAGAGGAAGAAGCGCCTTCCCACAAAGCGCCAACTCAGAGCGAACAAGGGCAGGTTCAACAGAAGGAAGAGGAGGCCCAAAGAGGGCGGCCCAGGGAACAGATAGTGGATGGTTAGGGCGAGCCCTAAAAAGCCCCCGCTCACGAACTGTTTGGGGATCAGGATGCCGTTGATGGCCACGGCGCAGACGATACTTCCCGTGGCAAGGAGAGCGAGATTCCAGCCGATGCGGGGGAGGGAGTCGATCAAGGATTTCCAAGCAGTTGGCGATTTCATTTCAATCCCTCCTAGTTAGGAAATAGCTTCTCGCTTATCTCGTCCATATCGTCGATTCTCGTCTGTCTCGTCTAGTTGGTCTTGATTGGGTAGGGGAGGCTTTAGCCTCCCCGAAGGGGCGGCGTAAGGCAGATTAGCATGGAGTCGCCAAGGGCTGAAGTCGAGCAAAAGTGGAAGACAGACGAAACGGACGAAATGGACGAGACGGACCAGATAGACGAGACAGTAGTCATTTTCATCCATCAAGGGTGTCACGCCAAAGGCGTGACATGGGAAGTTTCGTAGAAAATAGCTTTCTCTCACCGAGGAAGCGGCGTATTCGCCCTTGGCGAAAAAGGCCAGAGGCCCACCAAACATGGAGCTGGAACAAACAGTCCCCCCAAGGCGGAAAATGGACCAAATAGCAGTGTCATTCTCAGGGCTCCAGAATGCCACACCGTCGGCGTGACATGGCAGTTTCTTAGAGCATCCAGGAGGTTGGGGGCTCAGCCCCCAGTGGCACCGAGCTCTCGAGAATTATCCGGGCTGGAAGATATGGGGGAAGATAGCCCCCGACTGAGGACCCTCAGGAATGGCTCCGGTCAGGGGGCCCTGCCGTAGATCTCGGCCATCTCTCGAAGACGAAGGGAGAGTTCGGGGTCTGCCCGGCCTTCCTGGAGACGCCACCGCCAATTGCCGTGCGTTGTGGATGGCCGGTTCATGCGGGCATCCTCCCCCAACGCCAGCACGTCCTGCATGGGGAAGATCACGGTATTGGCAACCGACATCATGAGGAGACGGATGAGTTCCCATGGCAGATCCTCGGGATGGATCTCCCTCCCCAGATACCGGAAGACCCATTTTTTCTCCTCTGGAGATGCCTCGCGCTCGAACCATCCCCGAACCGTGGTATTGTCGTGGGTGCCGGTGTACCCGACGCAGTTCCGCTCGAAGTTGTGGGGGATGTAGGGGTGCTCTGGCAGATCCTCGCCGAAGGCGAACAACAGGATCTTCATTCCCGGAAACCCGAAGCGAGCCATGGCCTTCCTCACATCGGGTGTGATGACCCCCAGGTCTTCGGCCACGATGGGCGCCTCCGGGAACCGTCCTCGCACGGCCTCGAAGAAGCGCTCGGCCGGGGCCTGAATCCATGTTCCATTGAGGGCGGTTTTCTCCCCTGCGGGGACCTCCCAATAGCCCACGAAGCCCCGGAAGTGATCGATGCGAACCCAGTCGAAGAGGGCCAGATTATGATCGATGCGCTCCAGCCACCAGTCGAATCCGCGCCGCTCCAGCACATCCCAACGGTACACAGGGTTGCCCCAGAGCTGACCCGTGGCGCTGAAGTAGTCGGGTGGGACCCCCGCCACCGCTTCGGGTCGCTTTTCTTCATCGAGCTTGAAGATCTCAGGGTGGGTCCAGACATCCGCGCTGTCGTGAACCACATAGATGGGCATGTCGCCGAAGATGAGGACCCCTCTCTCATTGCAATGGGCCTTCAGGGCACTCCATTGGGCGAAGAAGAGGTGCTGGATAAAGGAGTTGAAACGAATCCGGTCCCCCAAGGCCCTCCGTGCCTCCTTCAAGGCCCCGGGCTCCCGATCCCGAAGCTCCGCAGGCCAAAGGTTCCAGGGTTTCCCCCTGAATCGCTCCTTGAGGGCGGTGAATAGGGAGAAATCCTCCAGCCAAAAAGCGTGCTCTTGGCAAAACCGCATGAAGGTCTCCTCCTTTCCCCCTCGCTGGAATCGTTCGTAGGCCTTGCGGAGGAGCCCGGCCTTATAGGGGACCGCGGAGGAGTAGTCGACCCGCTCGGGCGGGAAGGCTGGTGTAGGCTCCAGATCCGAGGGGTCGAGGAGTCCCTCTTGGAGGAGGGCCTCGGGGCTTATGAGCCAAGGATTTCCCGCAAAGGCCGATGTGCTGTGGTATGGGGAGTGGAAGTGGGCTGTGTCCGTGGGTGTCAACGGCAGGATCTGCCATAGAGTATGGCCCGCCTGGGCCAGGAAGTCCGCAAAGGCCCTGGCCTTGGGGCCCAGATCGCCGATGCCGAAAGGGGAAGGGATGGAGGTGATGTGGAGCAAGATCCCGCATCTGCGCTGATTCATGGATGCCCTCCTGCAGAGGCGTTGGCCAAGGCCTCCATGTTTATCCAGAGCCGGTCCCCCACTTGATGGATCCTCTTGATCCAGAGCCGCGCAGCAGGGTCCCCGGCATCGGCCTTGGCCGTCATGTCTCGTAGCTCGGAAGTTACGGCCTCATAGAAGAGTTTTTGGACCTTCCAGAGGTTGACCTGGAATGGGAGCTTCGGCAAAAGGGCCAGGGTGGAGTCCATTTGATCCAGGGCGTTCGGATCCCGAGGCTGCTCTCGAAGCATCGATGCCTTCCTCTCCAGGGCCTGCCGGTAGGCGAATGCCAGGGTCTCCGAATCCAGTTCCACCCCCTCCTCCTGCGCCTCCTCCAGCAGGGCGAGGACACGCCCAGGGTGCAGGGCCTCCTCGGAGAGAGCCCGTTTCAGCAAAGTGTTGAGCACCCATTGAGCGGTTTGATAGAGGACCTTGGGTGGTGGGATGTCCAGGCCTTTGAGGAATCGAAGCAGGGGGGCTTGGTCCGTATGGAGTTGGCGGTAGGCCTTTTCCGCCTGGGCGCAGGTGGACTCCAGGATCCAATTCAGCACGCGGCGCTGCTCGTCCCGAAAGAGCGACCTCAGGGTGTAGGCCGAGCCCTTGAAGATACTGTCGAGGTGTCGCAGTGTCATGGTCAGGTCCGCACGTTGAAAGGCCTCGATAAGGGGGCCGTATGGGTCCGTCACTTGGAGGTCCGGAGCAAGGCGTCGAATCCCGCAATGAAGGTTGTGGTCCCCCAGATGGAGAACCCCGAATCCAAAATGGTCCTCCTCCTGTGTGACCATGGAGGAGACCCGGATCCGGCCCACCGCGAGACGTGTCCTCCCGGCCTCCCAAGATCTGTAGCACTCCGGCGTGATACGGTAGCAGTAGACATGCTCCGATTCTCTGTTGGTGCCCAAGAGAGAGTGGATGGCCCAGTGAGCCCCCACCTGCTCCAGGCCCACACGGGCGGGCTCCACAAAGAGGCGGTAGAGGGAACGTCCGTTCCCGTAGGCCGGGATGTTGCTCTTGGCCTTCTCGAGCTTCCCGAGGAAGTGGGACTCCAGGTTGGCTCCCGTAAGTTCCCGAGCAAGTTGGATGGCCCGTCCAGCGTAGCGGAGGATTTGGACCGTCTCGATTCCGGATAGCTCGCTGAAGAACCAACCGCAACTAGTGTACATGAGCATGCCGTGGCGCTGCATCTCGAGCAGTTTCAAGGCCTGGATCCTCGAGTCAGAATGGTCAGGGCGAACGGCTCGATCTCTGAGAAAGTTCTCCACCGTCTCCGGGGTTCGATGAAGGAGGACCTCGATATAGGCATCCCGAGCTGTCCAGGGGTCTTTCAGATATGCCTTCCCGTAGTCCTCGAAGATGGAGTCCAGAGCTTCCCTAAGGGAGTCCAGGGCCTCCCGGAGGGGTCTTCTCCAGGCTTGATTCCAGTGCGGCTGACCACCGGTTCGGCAGCCGCAGTCGTCCCTCCATCGCTCTATCCCATGGGTGCAGCTCCAAGAGGTGTTCTCCGCAATCTGGACCTCCATTACGGGGGGATACCGGTCCAGGAACTCCGCATAGTTGGTCAAGCGGACCCCCTCCCGGTTGTCCATGGCCTCCAACGCGTAGGCCAGGGCCATCTCGCCGAAGGGGTGATGGTGGCCGTAGGTCTCCCCGTCGGTGGCGATATGGACGAGCTGGGACCCAGGGCGATCTTGGAACGCTCCCATGAGACGCTGGACCAAGAGATCGCCGTTCTTCAGGAGATGCTCGAAGGCCACGGCACGGGAGAGATCTCGGTCGTAGAAGAAGATGTGGAAAGTGCGCCCCGATGGAAGCCGAATCCCATAGGGCATGGTGGGATCCACGGCCCCTTGGGACAGGTCGATCCAGGTCTCGGAGCCCCTTGGACGCACCTTGGCGGCCTGTTGAGGGGCCAGGATGGTGAAGGTGATTCCATGCTCTGCCATGATATCCAGGGTCTCCAGATCCACCGCCGTCTCGGGGAGCCACATTCCCGTGGGGTTTCTCCCGAACCGGCATACGAAATCCCGGATGCCCCAGATGATCTGAGTGCGTTTGTCCCTGGGATGGGCCAGGGGCATGATCATATGATTGTAGGGCTGAGCTAGGGCCGATCCTCGGCCGGAGAAACGCTCGACGCTTCGGCGGTCGGCTTCGAGGATGGAGTCGTAGACCTCGGGGGCATGGGCCTCGAGCCAGCAAAGGAGTGTGGGGCCGAAGTTGAAGCTGATGCGGGCGTAGTTGTTCATCAGGTGTAAGATCCGGCCCTCGTGGTCCAGGATTCTGGCTCGGGCGTTGGCCGCGTAGCATTCCTCAGTGATCCGCTCGTTCCAGTCGTGGTACGGGTGGGCCGAATCTTGGACCTCCACGGCCTCAAGCCAGGGGTTCTCCCGCGGAGGTTGGTAGAAGTGCCCGTGGATGCAGATGAAGCGATCCATGATCGATGAGGCCTCCATCAGTCGTCTCCACAAGGAGGGATCTTCGTTGTGGACTTGAGGAAGAGGGCTCCCAAGGGGGGGAGGGTAAGCTTCAGGGAAAAGGGCCGGCCGTGGACAGGGCAGGCAGCGGCCTCCACTCCTCCCAGATTTCCCAAACCGCTGCCCCCGTAGCGTTCCGCGTCACTGTTGAGGAGTTCCTCCCAAAGGCCTTTCAGAGGGACGCCTATCTGATACCCGAATCGTGGAACCGGGGTGAAATTGAAGACAGCAAGGATCACCTCGCTACTGGCGGAGCCCTTTCGTAGGAGGCTCAAGACGCTCTGTTGGGAGTCGCTGCAGTCGATCCACTCGAATCCGTGGGGGTCGAAGTCCAGGGAGTGCAGAGCGGGCTCCTCCCGATAGAGGCGGTTCAGGTCCTGCACCCAGTGGGAGAGTCCTAGATGGGGCTCGTGGTCCAACAAGTGCCAGTCCAGGCTCTCGTCGTGGTTCCACTCCCGTCGCTGCCCCCATTCCCCGCCCATGAAGAGGAGCTTTTTGCCTGGCTGAGCGTACATGTAGCCCAGAAGGAGCCTCAAGTTGGCGAACTTCTGCCAGTCGTCTCCTGGCATCTTTCCCAGGAGCGAGCCTTTGCCGTGCACCACCTCGTCGTGGGAGAGGGGCAAGATGAAGTTCTCCTGAAAGGCGTAAAGCATACGAAAGGTGAGTCGATCGTGGTGGTATTTGCGATGAATGGGGTCCTTGGACATGTAGCTTAGGGTATCGTGCATCCACCCCATATCCCACTTCATGCCGAATCCCAACCCCCCCACGTACGTGGGTCGGGTGATCATGGGCCATGCCGTGGATTCCTCAGCGATGGTCTGCGTATCCGGAAAGGCCCGATAGACCTCCTCGTTGAAGCGCCGGAGAAAGGCGATGGCTTCCAGGTTCTCTCGGCCTCCGTAAACGTTGGGGATCCACTCGTCCTCCTTTCTCGAGTAGTCCAGATAGAGCATGGAGGCCACCGCATCCACCCGGAGGCCGTCGGCGTGGTAGACTTCCAGCCAGAAGAGGGCGCTGCTGATGAGGAAGCTTCGCACCTCATTGCGTCCGTAATTGAAGATAAAACTCTTCCAATCCGGATGAATTCCCTGACGTGGGTCGGCGTGCTCATAGAGGTGAGTTCCGTCGAAGAAGGCCAGGGCGTGCTCGTCATTGGGAAAATGGGAGGGGACCCAGTCGAGGATCACCCCGATGCCGTTTTGGTGCAAGTGGTCGATGAGGAACATGAAGTCCTGCGGAGTTCCGTATCGGGCCGTGGGAGCGAAGTATCCTGTGCATTGGTATCCCCAACTACCGTAGAAGGGATGCTCCATGATGGGGAGGAACTCCACGTGGGTAAAGCCCATCTGCCGCACGTACTCGGCCAGGCGGAGTGCCAGTTCCCGGTAAGTGAGAGGCCGACCTTCCTGGTCGGGGACGTGCATCCATGATCCCAGATGCATCTCGTAGATGGCCATGGGGGCGTCGTGAGCGTTTCGTTTTCGCCTTTCATTCATCCACTCGTGATCGTTCCAGGTATATTCGAGATCCCAGACAATCGAGGCGGTCCCAGGTGGGGGCTCATGAAGGAAGGCCAGGGGGTCAGACTTGTCTACACTGTAGCCGTGGAACCGGGAGACGATATGATACTTGTAACGCTCCCCTTTTTTGACTCCAGATACGAACCCCTCCCAGATGCCGGATCGGTCCCGGGGTTGGAGGGGATGGCCTCTCTTGTCCCATCCATTGAAGTCCCCCATGACATAGACGGCCTCGGCGTTGGGGGCCCAGACCGCGAAGAAGGCCCCGTCCTCTCCCTGCCGTGTCATGGGGTGGGAACCCAGCTTCTCCCAAAGGCGGAAATGGCTCCCCTCATTGAAGAGATAGAGATCCTGAGGGGTGAGAAGGGACTTTCGGCTTTGAGGCCTGGCCCTGCGCGGTCTCGTTGGGGCCGTGCTCTTGGAGCGATCCTTAGGCATGAGAGGTGGAATCCTCCTTCCTGGAATGGTCAGATCTCCAAGACCTTCAGGAGATTGGTCGCACCCGGGACTCCCACTGGGACCCCGGCCGTGAGTACAAGTCGTTCCCCTTTCCTTGCCATTCCCTTCTCCATCATCCATTCCCGGGCCCGGGAGAACATCTCGTCCGCATCCGCAAAGGGGAGGACACGAACCGGGAGGACCCCCCACGAGAGGGTCAACTGGCGTTGGGTGGAGAGGTGTTGAGTGAGACCCACGATGGGGTTCGGTGGGCGGAAGCGGGCCACCAGACGGGCTGTGCTTCCCGTGGAGGTGCCGGCTATGATGGCCGCTGCATCCAGGTCCTTGGCGAGCATACAGGCGGCCCGACTGATGGCCGCCTCGGTGGCCGGAAGGGTTTCCTCGGGAGTCTCCTCCAATGGAGTCGTCTTGGCGAACAAGTAGGGCTCAGTGGCTCTGGCGATCCGGTCCAAGATCCTCACGGCCTCCACAGGGTAGGCCCCCACGGCCGTCTCTTCCGAGAGCATCACGGCGTCGGTCCCGTCCAGGATGGCGTTGGCCACGTCCGTGGCCTCGGCGCGGGTGGGTCTGGGACTCTCCACCATGGATCGAAGCATCTGTGTGGCCGTGATGACGGGTTTGGCTGCCCGTCGTGCCTTACTGATGATCTCCTTCTGCAGGACCGGGACCCTCTCCAGGGGGACCTCCACTCCCAAATCACCCCGGGCCACCATCACCCCATCGACCCGCTGCAGAATCTCATCGAAACGTTCGATGGCCTGGGCCTTCTCGATCTTGGCGATGAGCAGGGGCCGGACTTCTTTGCGTTTCAAGATCTCCCATAGGGGCTCCAGGTCCTGTTCATGCCGCACAAAGGAAAGGGCCACGAAATCCACACCTTCCTCCATCCCAACGGCCAGATCCTCCCTGTCCTTTTCCGTAAAGGCGGGAAGCCGGAGGGTACTGGTGGGGAGGTTGACGCCCTTTCGTGACTGCACGGTCCCTCCAACCAGCACCCGGCAGAGGACCCGATCCCCTTCCTTGGCCTCCACCTCCATCTCGATGAGACCGTCGGCCAAGAGGATCCTGTCCTTCACCTGCACGTCCTCCACAAGGTGGGGGTACTGAACGGGGAGGGAAGAAGCTTCTGCCTCCTGTCCCGTTGTGAGCGCCACCTGCTGCCCGGGCTCGAGTCTCAACTCTCCGTGAGGGAGAATCCCGAGGCGGATTTTGGGCCCTCCCAGGTCCTGGAGGATGCCGATCTCTCGGCCTTCCTCACGGGCGACCTCCCGAACCAGTCGGATGGTCCGACGATGCTGCTGCCGGTCTCCGTGTGAGAAGTTGAGCCGTACCACGTCCATCCCGGCCTTAATGAGATCCCGGATATGTTCCGGACTGGAGGTGGCTGGCCCCAAGGTGCACACGATCTTGGTTCTCCGTCTTCCTCTTCCTGTCTTTCCGTTGTTCTTGTCCGGATCCATATTAGAAATCTCCTCCCTATGATAAAGACCAGTCGTTTAATTCTGTCGGAGTTGGTTTCCCTTTTTGCTCGACCATTCCCATCTTGCCCCCGGTTTTCATCAGGGTCTCGGAAGGGGAATTGGGCAGGGCTTTCGTGCGAGAGACGGGAGGCCTCTCGCCTTTGAGAGACATGCTCAAGGTCGTCTTTGGAGATCCCAATGCCTGGGTTTGAGGCTCCCATCGGCCGTTATCGAGGGAGAGGGTACCTTCCAAGTTGGGATCTTCTAGGGACCCCGTAAGCCGAAGGTCAACCCGGAGCAGGCCCTCCATCCGTTGATCCAGAGGGTGCAAAATTGGGGGAAGGAGCCCCAGGTTTAGAACCCCAGCCATTCGCCCCTGAATCTTCCCCTCCGACCGGAGATCGATGGCAAAGGGGGTGAGGGAGAAGAAAAGAGGAAGTCTCACATCTCCCTTGAAGGGGTAGTCTCCCAGTCCCTCCAAAGCGAACTTGAACCATAAGCTCTTCCCCTCGAGCCAGCATCGACTGAGGATCCGAACGGGCGGAACCTCATGGGAGGTGTCGGAAGGGATCCGAAGGTCCGTGATGCGGATCTCGGCGCGAGCCTCGGATCGGCTCAGGGCTCCTCCATGAAATTTCAGGTTTCCATGGACTCGACCGGATAGATCCCGCCCCAAGTGACGTCCCAACGGCTCCATGGAGAGGCCTTCCCAATGGAGGTCTAGGCGCGCCTTGCCCGAAAGGAACGATGCCGTTGCGCTGACCGAGCCGTCTCCGATCTTCAGATCAAGCTTCTCCAAGGAAAATCCTTCCTTGGATCGCTTCAACGACACCGGGGCCACCAAAGTAAAGGGGATACCCTCATAGTGGCCCTGAAAGGCACGGATCTCCACGCGTTTCAGGGTCGATATCTCTTCTACCAGGGATTGGGCCTGGACGCCGAAAGTTCCGTTCCACTGCCCCTCGGCCCGGAGGGAGAGGAACATGTTCTTCATTCCACCTTTCACATCCAGAGACCCCTTCTGAATGGACAGCTCTCCGATCCGGACCGCAGAGACCCTGACCCTGCCCATAGCAGTCCGGTCTCCCCACACGTCGTCCATATGGAGGTCTATGGCCCACGACTTGATTCGACCCCATGGATTGACCAGATCATGGCCTTGCGCGCGCATTCGGAGACCTTGCCCCTCCTTATGAGGACGAAACTCGGCCTTGAGCCGGACCGGCCCCTGAATCTCCAGAAAGGGAGAGGATCCCAGGAACGAGAGATCGCTCAGGCTTCCGGTGATTCGTCCTGAAACGGATCCATCCCGAAGGCTTATCTTCAGATCCCCGAGCAATCGGGCCTGTTGACTCTGAAGAGAGAGGTTGTCGATGCTCAGGGTCTCCCCACCATGGAGGGCCAGATGGGCCCGGCCGCGGACGCTTTGATCTCGCACGCGCACGAGGAGCGCGAGACGCGCTTGGGGGATGGGGCTCAGATTCTCCACCTTGATCTCCGCGGAAACCTCATCCAGGAGGAGGCCCCCCCAAAGAACGTCTTGCCCCAGGATACGGACGTGGCCCCCGGGTTCCTTGAGGGGGCCTTGAACCTCGAGGTCCATCGTGGTCTTTCCTTTTATAAGCTGGCCGAACCGGGCCGCCAGGGGAGTGAGGTCAGGTACCTCCACCCTGCCCGTCCCATGGATCTCCCCTTTACCCAGATCAAGAGCGATCTGACCCTTGGCCCGGATGTCCGCCGCTTGGAGTCGCAATGGGGAAAGGCTCAGGATGGAACCTGGACCCCACTCGGCGTTGCCGGAGAAGCCCAGCTCAGGACCCAACAGGGCATGGACCGGCGACTGAGAGGTCCATCTCATATACCCCTCATGGATCTTGACGATCCATGGTTTCGTTTCTCTCAAGACCTCCAGTTCAGCACGGATCTCCACTGGTCCTCGAAAAGCGGAGAGGGGGCGTCCAAACCACACGGACGGATCCGACAGACGGGCCCTCAGCCGCCCCTGAGCCCTCGGGAGAGCGGGGTTCACCTCGCCAGCGAACTCCACCTTCAATGCCTCGGCCTCGACCTCCAGTCGCGAGATGATCGCGGTCCCTCCGGGGGTCCATCGGGCGGCCATGGACCAATCCAAAGATCCTCCGAGGATCGGCGCAGGAACGCTCTCCTCCCTGGAGAGGCCCTGGAGTCGCCCTTCTACCTCCATGTAAATGGGGGCACCCTCCCTCTCCTCGTTTCTCTGCCTTAGGATCCGGGCCTCTCCGCTCAGTCGCTTCACCCAGGAGCGGTTCCTTCTGCCCGTCTCCACCCAAAAGGAGACGTCCGCTTTCTGGGCCTCCCTTGTAATCCAAAACGTCCCTTGGACAGAACCCTTTCCATCCCGCCCGATGGGGGCGAGGTCCCGGAGCGCACCGGCGAATCGCCCCCGGGGGCCCCCCTCAGTCAGGCGCCACTCGCCTTGGGCGGAAAAGTTCATGTTTTCGGCCTCCACCCGAAATGCCTTCAGGAGGAGCCGTTCCTTTCCGTAACTCAGATCCAGGGAGAAGGTCCCTTGGGTGCTCTGTGCAAGGGCCTCGACGGATCCGGGGAGGATATGCTTGGCTATCTCCCATCTCCCCTCTGTGGTCAAGGAGAGCTCCTGCCCCATACGGAGCCTCAGAGCGGCGTCGAGGCGCCCCATTCCCTCTCCCCAGAAGCTCATCCTTCCCTTCCACTGCCGGAGGGGCCCCTGACCCCGAAGGGTCAGGGTCATGGGGGGGGCTTCCTGCATCCCCAAAAGGGACAGCAGGAGCCCTCCCCGGGGTTCTTCCATGCGAGCCTCTACAGTGAGGATGGGTGGATCCCCCTGCATGGTCCACATGATATGAGTCATGGACCCGGGCCGGTCCATGCGCGTCACTATGAGGCGACCCCCTATGCCTTTGAGGTCCACTCTGGGACGGATCTCTCCCTTAAGGCTGAGGACCATTGGTTCGCCAAACAGATCCGCCTCCAGGACACAGCGCTCCAGGTGGAGGTAGTCCAACAAGAGTGGAGGGATGGGGGGCGGCCACGAAGGCAGGGTAAAGCGACTTGGAGCCCCTCTTGGGGATGAAATGGGGGGCCGGATCACCCTGGCGGACTTAATCCCGGCCTCCAGGATATGGATCCTCCCCCTCAGGAGGGCCTGAAGCGAGACATGGAAGGTGAGGTCCTCGGCTTCAAGCCAGACTCCTTTCTCATCGCGGATCTGCACCCGGCCCGTGTGCATCTTCCAGGGGATCCACCCCTCCAGGTGCTCCACCTCCACCCGGGCCGAGGGAGAGGAACTCACGCTTCGGGAGATCAAGATCGCCAGCTGGCGCTTCCCGAAGCCGGTCTGGGCCAGACCGAAGAGGCCCGCAAGCAGGAGAACGATCCCAGCCAACACCGCTGCTCCCCACTTGCACACCTCTATGATGGTTTTTCTGTAGTTCATTGGTCTTCAGACGGCTTGGCCGATGTCCTTCGCTCCTGAGTGATTGAGCCTCAAAGAGTGAGAGAGGAAGAGCTCCATCTATGGAAGCAGCGTAAAGGGGTCCGGAGTCGGTGGCAAGTCCTGGGCCTGCTCCACCGCTTGCGGGATCACGGCCCCTTTTTTTGGAAGCGGAATTCCATTGAGGCCGGTTCCACACGTACCACCTGGACCCGATCGTTGGGCAGATGGATGAATTCGCGCCTTACGGGGAAGATCCTTTGGCCCGGGACTGCGGCGGAGAGGTCCATCTCCGCCAAGACATTGTGGGGGCCGAGGAGGCTTGCGTCCTTTCGTAGGCCCCGCACGGTGATGCGGACCTTGGGGTCCACCGGCTCGGTGGCGACCAAATGGGCGGGGAGGTTCTTCACCTTCAGGGGCACCGAGAACGAGACCTCGAAGTCCTGTTGGCCAGCCAGAAGCAGCCAGACCAGGCTCACCAGGGCGAAGGTGCCAAGCTTGAGCCTCCAGCGATGTGTGATCAGGGACCGGATTACCACCCATGGAGACCGATGGGAATGCGGAGGGGACATGGCGACCGCTATCTCCTGTGCCAGATTCTCCTCCTTCTCCATACGGACGATCTCTCCTGCCCGGGCCAGTGAGACTTCCCCTCGCTCCTCGGAGACCACCACCACCCAAGCGTCGCAGCGTTGGCTGAGCCCCAGGGCCGCCCGGTGCCGCGTCCCCCACTCCTTGGGGAGCCCCTCATCGGGACTGAGAGGGAGGTAACAGGCCGCATCCGTGACCTGACCGTTTCGGAGCAGGACGGCCCCGTCATGCAAGGGTGATTCTTTCTGAAAGATACTGAATAGGAGCTCCTGTCCCGGAGGCCCCTCCACGGGGATCCCGCCGGTGATCCACTCCTTGACCTTCTCGTCTCGTTCCAGGACGATGAGGGCGCCGATGCCGCTCCGGGCCAAGGAGAAAACGGTGCGGCAGAATTCGGGAATCCAGTCTTGAGAACGCGCTGTCCTTCTCAGGCCCAGGGTCTGAAGGGGGTTGACCCGCTCGAGGGCCTGGCGGATCTCGTTCTGAAAAAGGATGATGAGGAGTATCACAAGGACCTGCCACAAGACCTGAAAGAACCAAGTGGTGAGAAAGAGCCCCCATGTCCGGGCCGCAGTGTAGACGACCCCCAGCAAAAGGAGCCCCACCAGGGCCTTGAAGGCCTTGGTCCCCTGGAACCAGATATAGAGGTGGTAGGCCACTACGCTCAGAAACAGGACGTCCAGGATGTCTACAAACCGGAGGTTCTCGAGGATCCCTATAAACTGCATGGGACTTTCTCCGTTATGTGGGGATTCCCTCCCAAGTCTTGAGGAGGAACTGATAGAGTTGAAGGTATCGAGTTGCCGAGCGCTCCCAGGAGAAGTCGGCTTTCATCCCATTGACTTGAAGTCGTCTCCATACTTTCCGGTCATGAAAGATCTCCACGGATTTCCGGACCGTCTCAGTAAGGGCCGTGGGTTCATAAGGGGTGAACTTGAATCCGTTTCCCTTTCCCGAGGCCTCATCGAAGGCCACCACCGTGTCATCGAGTCCGCCCGTGGCCCGCACCACAGGGACCGTCCCGTAACGAAGGGCATACATCTGCGTCAGCCCGCACGGTTCGTAACGGGAGGGGAGGAGGAGGATGTCGGACCCTGCAATGATGCGATGGGCGAGTCGTTCGTCCATGCCGACTCTTACGGCCATACGACCCGGGTAGCGATGGGCGGCACGCCATAGGGCCTCCTGGATCTCATGGTCTCCTGAACCCAGAACGACCATTCCTACATCCAGCTTCATGATCTCTGCCAGAGCTTCCAGGACCAGATCGAAGCCCTTTTGTCTGTCAAGGCGGGAGACCATCCCCAACAGAGGTCGGTCCTTGAGCGAGAGAAGGAGGCCCAGCTCCTGTAGAAGATCGAATTTTTGGCGCTGTTTTCCGTTCAGATTATGAGCCGAGTACCGGAAGGAGAGGAACCGATCGGTCTCGGGATCCCACACCCGGTAATCGATACCGTTGAGGATTCCGTGGAGGGCCTTCCGCCGGCTCCGGAGGATCCCCTCCATCCCCATGCCCATCTCCTCGGTCTGGATCTCACGGGCGTATGTGGGGCTGACCGTGGTGATGGCATCTGCATAGACGATTCCCGCCTTGAGGAGACTGATGTTTCCCCAAAACTCCAGCCCTTCAGGGTGGAAGAAGTCCTCTGGCGGAAGGCTGGTTACTTTCAGTTTGCCCGACGGGAAGATTCCCTGGTAACCCAGATTGTGTATGGTGAAGACAGTACGGAGCGTTCTGTAGAAGGGGACATCTCCCAAGGGTCCTCGCAGCAGGGCCGGGATAAGCCCGGTCTGCCAGTCGTGGCAGTGGAGGATGTGGGGCCAGAAGGCGATGGCCTCCGTCGTCTTTAAGGCTGCATGAGACAGAAAAGTGAACCTTTCCAGATTGTCATAATAGTCTCCTCTGGAGTTGCCGTAGAGGTTGGACCGGTCGTAGAGGTCCTCCCGGTCGATGAGATAGACGGGGATTCCGCCTTCCAGAGAGCCCTCCAGGACGTCGCCTTCCAGGACCTGATCGCCGAGGGAGATCCTGAGGCCCTGTAAGATCCTACGAGGTTTATAGCCTCCCTCGCGAACCGAGCGGTAAAAGGGCAGCACGAGCCGGACGTCCACCCCGAGACCCTTGAGGGCCTGGGAGAGTGCGCTTGTCACATCGGCCAGTCCTCCGGTCTTGGCCAGAGGGGCCACCTCCGGAGAGACCATCAGGACCTTCAGGGGGCCCACCATGGGAGTTCTCCGAGGGGAAAAAGACTACCTTCAGGCACAAGAGATCCGCTCGTCGGGCTGCCTTCCATTTTCACAGGTTGTCCTCCTCCACCGCCTCCAGAAGTTCCTGATAGATGGTGGGGAGGCTGTAGAGCACGCGGTTCCAGGAGGGGATCTGGGTACTCTCGTGGGGGCCTTTGGTCTGTTCCCAGGCGGTCCAGAGGAATCCACGGAAGTATTGCACGGTCTGTTCCTCCTGGTGACGGTAATAGACCAGGTCGTTCACTTCGGCGTCGTCGCTGTAGCTTTTGATGAACTCCAAGGCCGTGTGGTAGTAGGTATGGAGGATCATGTCCACAAAGGCATCGTCCAAGGGGACTCCATGCGAGCGCATGTAGGAGAGATAGAACTTGGATATGTCCACCACCATGCGGTGAAGGCCGCGGGATTTGTCTTCGGGCGAGAGATCTTGATGCTTGTGTTCGTAATTGGGGGCCAGATCGATCTGGCAGATCTTGCGTGGGATGACTCGGTGATAGACCTCCGATAGGGTGCTTACCTCCAGGCCCCAGTCGTAGGCGATGTTGATCCCCCGAGCCAGACGGGCGGTGAAGCTGATCTCCCCGGCCAAGGGGTAATTGAAGGTGCGATGATAACTGAAGAACTGCTCCAGATCCACGAAGCCGCGGGCGGCCATGATCTTTCGCATGGCCTCCACGAAGGGGGTGACGAAGAGTCTCGTGACTCGTCCCTTCATGGCCCGTTCCGTGGGGGAGATCCTGGCGTAGTACCCCTTGCAGAATTCAAAGTCATTGTTGGGGTTAGCCACGGGTTCGATGAGGCGCCCGAGCAGGATCCGGTCGTAGGTGATGATGTCGCAGTCATGAAGGGCAATTACGTCGCTGTCCTCGCGGGCGAAGAGGTACCCCAAGGCGATCCACACGGACTGACCCTTCCCCTGAACGCCCGTGGAGATCTCCTTTTTCTGGATTTGATGAAGGACTTCCTGGACGCGGGGTCCCTCCACCCAGACCACCTTAATGTCCCGTCCGGGGGCCTTGAGCCTGCCGAAGTAATCTTTGGCCTCTCGAAACTGACTTTCCTCAGGGGCCCCTCCCAGGGCGACCACCACGTTTCGCAGGTACCGCACGCGGTTGATCTCATCCAGGATGGGGTCCAGCACTCGGGTGTTTTGGATCTCGGAGAAGAGGGAGGGGAGAAGAAGGGTGATCCGGATGTGCTTGGCGTAGTGATCCAGCTTGCGCTCGAGACTCTCCAGATAGGTCCGTGGGTCGAATGCCTCGTACAGGGCATGAAGCGTGGTGATGACCCCTCCCTGGTGAAAATCGGTCATCTCTTGGTCTCCTATATCATCAGCCCGTTACAGGACATGGGCGCTGTGCCCCGCCCCGGATGGATTAAGCGGACTTGCCGGCCCCGAAGAAGGCACTGAGGGAGTCTTGCGTGTTTGTTTCATGCCCAGGTCACCAAGCCCAAGATGAAGGAGTTTTCCAGTCGATCCCTGCTGGGGATCACTCGGATAGTGAAGCCGAACCGACCCGTCTCTCCGCAGGAGATTTTCCCCCGATATGTGTAGACCCCTTCCTTGCTCTCCGTGGACTTCATAAGGGCCGTCCAGCGCTCTTGAAACTCGCCTTGTGGGTCCAGACGGCCATAGTAGATCTCCACTGATACATCTTGTGGCGTCAACTCGCCTAGCTGAATACGCGCCGTCACCTCCACTTCCTCACCGACCGTCCGCTCGCCGTTGCTCCTGTGGGAGACTTCCAAGATCCGGACGTCTTGCCAAGAGGTCATGAGCATGCGGCGCCAGTCGGCCAGATCCCGAGCCTTCTGGAAGTCGTTGTCGCTCAGATCCTGGAACCTACGTGAGCAAGGCACATAATAGCGCTCCACGTACTGCTGGAGCATCCGATGCGAGTTGTAGATGGGGACCAATCTTCGCAGACCAGCACGCATTCGATCGACCCACGCCCGTGGGATTCCGTCGCTTCCCCTCTGATAGAAAAGGGGGATGACCTCGTTTTCCAGGAGATCGTAGAGATCCTTGCTCTCGATCTCGTCCTGCAGCCCATGGTCTGTGTATTCCTCTCCGTGCCCGATGGCCCAACCGTAAGAGGGGTCGTATCCTTCGTCCCACCAGCCGTCGAGGGTGCTCATATGGAGGCAGCCGTTTGCCATGGCCTTCATGCCGCTTGTGCCGCAGGCCTCCAGAGGTCTGCGGGGGGTATTGAGCCAAAGGTCGCATCCAGCCATCAGATAGTGGGCGGTATCGAGATGGTAGTCTTCGATAAAGACGATCCTCTTCCGAAACCGCTCTTGCCTGGCCAGGTGGATGATGTTGCGGATCAATTCCTTGCCTTCGTGGTCTTGGGGGTGGGCCTTTCCCGCCACGATGACCTGGACGGGCCTTTCCGGGTGGTTGATGATCCGGTCCAACCGATCGGGGTCGCGGAAGAGGAGCATGGCTCGTTTGTATGTGGCGAACCTCCGGGCGAAGCCGATGGTCAGTGCGTCGGGCTCCAAGACTTCTCTGGCCTGCTGGACCTCCATCTCGGAGGCCCCTCGGGCTTTCAATTGAACGACCAAACGCTGGCGGGTGTACCCCACCAGTCGTTCCCGGCAGCGCTCATGGGTCCGCCAAAGTTCAGTGGCCGTGACCCGGTCCACCCCCTCCCAGACCCGTTCATTATCCGGATCCTCGGCCCAGTCGGGGCCGAGATAGCGATCCATCAGGGCGGCCATCTCGCGTGAGATCCAGGTGGGCACATGGATTCCATTGGTGATGTGCTCGATAGGAACGTCCTCAGCAGGGAGATCGGGCCAGACCCCCTGCCACATGGCCCTGGAGATTCGTCCGTGCAGACGGCTGACTCCGTTGACATGGGCTGATAGGCGAAGGGCCAGAGGAGTGACCCCAAAAGGCTCTCCCTCGTCCTGGGGATGGATTCGCCCGTAGCCCAAGAGGACGCTGAAGTGGATTCCCAAAGCCTTGGCATAGTCCTCGAAGTAACCCCGCAACAGCCCGGGGTCGAAAACATCGTTTCCCGCAGGGACAGGGGTGTGGGTGGTGAAGACCGTGGTGGCGAGAACGAACTCTCGGGCTGCATCGAAGGTGAGTCCCTTTTGGGCTCGGAGTTGATGGATCCTCTCCAAGGCCGAGAAGGCCGAATGCCCTTCGTTCATATGGAAGACGGTGGGATTCAAGCCTAAGGCCCGGAGCGCCCGCACGCCTCCAATGCCCAGGACGATCTCCTGCCGAAGGCGCATCTCTCGGTCACCCCCGTAGAGTCGAGCCGTGGTGGCTCGGATGTCCGGGGGGTTTTCCTCCATATTGGTGTCCAAGAGATAAAGGGGGATACGCCCCACATGGGCCCGCCATATCTGAATCTGGACGGGTTGACCCTTGAAGTCCACCTGGATCCTCAATGATGATCCGTCGCTGGTCAAGACAGGTCGGAGGGGCATGTTGTGGAAATCGTTTGGAGTGTAGCGCTCCATCTGCCACCCGTCATTACTCAAGTACTGGCTGAAGTAGCCCTCCTGATAGAGGAGTCCCACCCCCACCAAGGGGACGTTGAGGTCACTGGCCGATTTGAGATGATCTCCGGCGAGCACCCCAAGCCCGCCGGAATAGATGGGGAGACATCGGGCCAGTCCGAACTCGGCGGAGAAGTAGGCCACAAGGAAGGGCGCATGAGGAGAATAATGGGAGGCCTGAAGCCTGGGGTGGGAGACGTAGCGTTGGAAGTCCCGGCCTACGCGTTCCAGTTGGGCCGTGAAACCCGGGTCTTGGATCAGTTCCTTGAGCCGGGTTTGGCTCACCATCCCGAGGAGGAGGACGGGGTTGTGGCCCGATTCCTCCCACAGCACTGGATCCACGCGCTGGAAAAGCTCCCGGATCTCCGCTTTCCAGCTGAAACAGAGGTTGTAGGCCAGCTCCCGGAGCAGCTCCAGCTCGACCGGGAGGCGGGGAACTACACGATAAGTAAACTTGGGTCTCATGGTTCCATTTTCCCGCTTACGGATCTTCAGACCTTCCCGAGAGGTCGGAGAGGTGTATCAATCGATTCTCCAATCCCTGGGAATGACGACCAGGCCGCCCGAAGTGACGGTGAAATGGCGACGGTCTTTCTCTTTGTCGAATCCGATCTCCCATCCCGAGGGGATGACGGCCCCCTTGTCCACGATGACCCTTCGGAGACGGGTGCCGGCTTCTACAACGACCCTGTCGAGGAGGATCGAGTCCTCAATCTGTGCTCCCTCGAGGACTTGGACATAGGGCGAGAGGACCGAGCACGATAGCTTCTCCGCCCGGATAAGACAGCCGTCCGAGAGGATGCAGTTGGAGATTTGAATCCCTTCCTGGGGACTGCGCGTTGGGGAAAGGATCTTGGCGGGAGGTGCAGGGGGATCATGGGTCAAGATGGGCCATTGAGGATCGTAGAGATCGAAGGCAGGTTTCTCGCCCAAGAGGTCCATATGGGCCTCCCAGTAGGCGTCCAGGGTCCCTACGTCCCTCCAATACCGGGCTTCCCCTGTGGAAGGATTCTGAAAGATATAGGCGAAGACCCGATCCCCCATTTCCACCATGCGGGGGATGATGTCCCTGCCGAAATCGTGATGGGTGTCGGACTTGGCGTCCTCCACAAGACGGCGGACCATTAGGCGTGTATCGAAGACATAGATTCCCATAGAGGCCAGCACCCGCTCCGGATCTCCTGGGAGACCACGGGGTGAGTCGGGCTTCTCCTGAAAAGATAGAACACGCTGTTCGGGATCCACCTCCATCACACCGTAGTGCCGGGACATCTCTCGGGGCTGGGGTACAGTGGCCACGGTCAAGTGGGCGGCACGCTCCTGATGGAAGGAGAGGAGGTCTTGGTAGTCCATCTTGTAGATGTGGTCTCCGGAGAGGATCAAGGTCAACTCGGGACGGATCTGTTGGAGGATATAGAGGTTCTGGTAGATGGCGTCGGCCGTTCCGAGGTACCATTGTTCATCTATTCTCTGCTGAGCCGAGACCACGCGTACGAACTCGTTGAGTTTTTCGCTGAGAAAACTCCAGCCGAGCTGGATATGTTTTTCGAGGGAGTAGGACCTGTATTGCGTGACAACGAATATCCTCCGGATTCCTGAATGGATGCAGTTGCTCAAAGTGAAGTCGATGATGCGATAGATGCCCCCGAAGGGAACAGCGGGCTTGGCTCGATCTCGGGTGAGGGGATAGAGACGTTCGCCCCTCCCTCCGGCTAAAAGAAAAGCAGCGATCTTCATGGCTTGGTGGGGTTCTTTCTCAAGACCTCTCTGAGGGTCTTCTTGAGACCTGTGAGATCGGAGGACTTGACCACATAGGCGTCCGCTGGCCAGGAGCGGTAATCATCACGGTAGCTCGAGTAGGCCGTATGTAGGATCACGGGGATCGACTTGAAGCGGGAGACCAACTTGCCCAAGGCTTCAATTCCGTCCATCTCGGGCATCCGGATGTCCAGGACCACCACATCGGGCCTTCTGTCCTTGAGGACCTCCAGAGCTTCCCTTCCATTGGAGGCAAGGAGGACTTCGTATCCCTCTTCTGAGAGCTCTGCGAGATAGAGCTCTCGCAAATGCTCCTCGTCGTCGACGATCAGTACCGTGGACAAGGATCGGGGTTCCATGGATTTTCCATCCTCATTCTACTATAGCAAAAAGAGCTCTCCGCACAATGGGGGATCCACCTTTAAGTGTCGACCCTTGCGACAAGGCATGCATGAGGGACCACCAGATGGAGGTCAGCGCTCTTTCCGGTGACGTGCGATTGGAAAGTTCGTATGGAGGGCCCTCTCTCGGGTCAGGTGCCTTGTGTTTGAGGAAGGGGACGTCGTCGTTCTTCCCTTCTTCGATCAAGGGAGGGATTGAAATCGGGTTCAGCTGAGTCTCTTCGTCGATCCTTCCCGGATCTCCTTTCGTTTTCGAGTCGAACCGCCTGTCGGACTCCGTCTATGAATTCCTCTATGGAAAAGGGTTTGGGGACGGAGGCGACGCAGATCCCCTCCTGGATCAACCGTCTTCCCTCTCCATCGTTCAGGGAACAATTCAGGATAGGGATGTGAGGATAGTCCCTGTGGATCCTCTCCAGGAGTCGGCGGCCTCGATACATCTCGATATCGAGAATCACCAAGACAAAACGCCCCTTGCCCCTTTGCAGAAGATCCAGGGCCTGTTGCTCTCCATGGGCACCGACCACCTCGAATCCCTCCCCCTCGAGGAGCTTCCGATAGAGGTCTATGAGGGTCCACTCCTCGTCTACAGCCAAGATGCGCCGCATAAGAAGACCTGTTTTCGTGGATCTTGATGCGTCTCGGAGGAGCTTTCGCCGTTACATTAGGTTGAAGCATAATACGGTTTTTTCCTCTTACCGTCAAGCCCTCGGGATCCAGCCATGGGAACCACCGACCGGTTCATCCGGGTTGGATTTGCGAAGGGAAATCCATGGGGGGGTCCAGGATTTTTTCCTTGACACTTCAGCGGCCGCCACCCTATGATGCCGGCCAAAGGAACTGGGTTCTTTTCCAGGTCTCTTGCCCAATCCCGGGATCGGGTTCGGCGGCGTGACCTTCTCCCGGGCAGGAGTCGAATATGGACTCCGTCGACCGAGCCCTGTCTTTCCCTTTTTTCTTCCCCGGGCATCGGACGGGTTTCTCCCGAGGCCCTCCCGCTGCGTTCGAAACAATCCCAAGGATTTCCTCTCGGTGTTTCGATCTCTTTCACCTCTTTCAAGGGGGAGAGAGCTATGATCCGAAGAATGGGTGAGTATTTCTCTCGGTGGGCTGACAAATATATGCCGGATCCCTTTATCTTCGCTCTGCTTCTGACCTTTCTCACCATGATCTTAGGCATCATCTTCACTGAAAACAGCCTCTTCGACATGTTCAAACACTGGCACAAGGGCTTTTGGACCCTCCTTACCTTTTCCATGCAGATGTGCTTGATCTTGGTTACAGGCTACGCCTTGGCCACCACCACCCTGGTGCGGAAGGTCATCGACGGATTGGCCGACCTGCCCAAGACCACAGGGGGAGCGTCCTTCCTCGTCTGTTTGGTGGCCATCATCGCCGCCTACATCAACTGGGGCCTGGGGCTCATTGTGGGGGCCCTTATGGCGCGTCAGGTGGCTCTTCGGGGCTATGAGAAGGGGATCCCCATGCATTATCCCCTCTTGGGGGCTGCGGGATACATCGGGCTGGCCGTCTGGCACGGAGGGTTTTCCGGATCGGCACCCCTTCTCGTGGCCACCAAGGGACACTTCCTGGAAAAGGAGATCGGGACCATCCCAGTTTCCGAGACCCTCTTCAGCCCTCTCAACATCATCGTGGGGGTTTGCCTTCTGGTCTTCCTTCCCCTCCTGGTGAGACTGTTGGCACCAACCGATCCCAAGGACATGGTCCCCATCGATCAGGTCCTGGACAACGTCGACGAGCTCGTAAAGGAGCGTAAGGAAGGGGTCACGGTGGAGAGACGCGATACCCTGGCCAGCAAACTCGAAAACAGCATAGTGATAAGCCTGGCGATCGGCATCATCGGGATGATTATCGTGGTATGGTACTTCGTCACCAAGGGCTTCAAACTCAACCTCAACATCGTCAACTTCACCTTCCTTTTCGCCGGGATCATTCTCCACAGGACGCCTATCAACTACGTGCGGGCCATCACCGAGGGGACAAAAGGCTGTGCGGGTATCATCCTTCAGTTTCCTTTCTATTCGGGGATCATGGGGATGATGAAGTTCTCCGGCCTCATCGTGGTGATCGCCGGGTGGTTCGTGGCGATCTCCAACCAGATCACCTACCCCCTGTTCACCTTCATTTCGGCCGCGCTGGTCAACATCTTCGTCCCCTCGGGAGGGGGGCAATGGGCCGTTCAGGGGCCCGTGGTGGTCGAGGCGGCCAAGGCCCTGAACGTCTCTTATCCCAAGTCCATCATGGCATTGGCCTATGGAGATCAGTGGACCAATCTCTTCCAGCCTTTCTGGGCTCTGGCCCTTTTGGGCATCACTGGTCTGAAGGCCCGGCAGATCATGGGCTATGCCATGGCCATCATGTTCATCGGGTTCCTGTTCTTCCTTTTCTCCTTGGTGGTCTTTCCGGCCTAATAGGAGCCATGGGGATGCGTGTCTGCATCCCCATCCTCCAAGCTCTCAGCCCTGAGGAAGAGCCCTGGTGGGGTTGACCCAGGGGCTCCTCCTCTCTGATAATATCTCTCCTATTGCCGCAAGGGGGTTCTCTAAGGCAGGCGGGGGAGATGGGCGACGGCGAACGGGCCCTTTCAAGGGGCCGGCGGGCCGCGGGCACAATTTTTTATTCCATGAGCAGGTCCATGAGATGCGACGGACCTTCAGCAGCGAGCAGATGAACGTGGTCAAAGAGGCCGTGGCCCTGGCCGAGGAGCTCACCAGCAACCATTTTAAGTATTCCACAAGCCAATGGAGGAGATCCCGTTACGATATTCGCACCTTGAGGGATCTGCAGGGCCCGGAAATCATCGATGGGGCATTCGCCCAGATCCTTCGCTACGTGGGACGTCCGGAGGGGAGTGACCTGGGGAGCCGACGGTTCGATTTTTACAAGGTCTGCATCCAGGATCATGAGATCCTTCGGGCCCTGCAGGAAGACCCCCGACTCGACCTTTATCCTCTCATGGTCTATGTAACCACCCATGAGCTTGTCCACATTGTGCGATTCAGTCGATTCCTCCAGATGTTCGAGGCCTATCCTTCGGAGCGTCTGGAGGAGGAGTGCCGAGTGCACGCCATCACAGGGGAGATCCTCTCCGGGGCCCGGGTCGGAGGGGTCCAGGCCCTGGTGGAGGCCTATCAAGACACCCGCCATATCCTCCGATTCCCCATGGACCAGGTGGCCGAAGGGCCTTGATGTCCATGCCCTCTTACTTCTTTTGAGCCCCGTTGTCCAAATGGTAGAATGTGCTAGCAAGGCGCCTGCCTGAGGATTTTCCACCAGGAGTCCATTTTTGGGCCTTGGTGAGAGGGGTCGGAAATTTTTGAGAGGGCTTAACCGCGACGGTTCGGGCCCTTCACGCGCTGTGCCGAGGAGGGCTCATGGCTAGGGGGTCTTAGGAAATGGGCGAGTTTTTCCGCGTGCGAAGCCCCTCCGAGCTCCTGGCCGAGATGGATCGGTTTGCCTCCACGGGCGAGGAGGTGGTTCCCTTGGAGGAGGCTCTGGATCGGGTTCTCTCCAGGGATGTCCTCTGCCCGCATGACCTTCCTCCCTTTGCGAGGGCCACCATGGATGGATACGCCGTGAAGGCCTCGGACACCTTCGGGGCCTCGGAGAGCCTCCCGGCCCTCCTCCAGGTGGTAGGAGAGGTCCCCATGGGGGAGGAGCCCGATTTTTCCATGGGTGCTGGGGAGGCAGCCCGGATCGCCACGGGAGGAATGCTGCCTTCAGGGGCGGATGCTGTGGTCATGGTGGAGCACACTCAAGTTGTGGACGAATCGACCGTGGAGATCTATAAGTCCGTGGCCCCGGGCGAACACATGGTCAGCAAGGGGGAAGAGGCCCGAGCCGGGGAGAGGATCCTCCCCGAGGGATGGGTGCTCCGGCCTCAAGACGTGGGCCTCCTGGCCGCCCTGGGTATGGACCGTGTGTGGGTTCATCGGAGGCCCTTGGTGGCCATCCTCTCTACGGGAGACGAGGTAGTGCCGGTGGAGGTGGTTCCACCGCCGGGCAAGGTCAGGGACGTCAATTCCTACTGTCTAGGAGCCTTAGTGAGACGTTGGGGCGGGATTCCGGTTCATCTGGGGATCGTGCCAGATTCCCCCCAGGAGTTGGAGGCCCGGTGTCGGGAGGGGTTGGAGCGGGCCGATTTCCTCCTCCTTTCCGGCGGGAGCTCAGTGGGAAGCCGGGACTATGCCCTGAAGGTCATCCTCTCCCTGGATGGATCGGAGATCTTGGCTCATGGTGTGGCCATCAAACCCGGCAAGCCCACCCTCTTGGCAAGTGTGGGGGGCAAGCCCGTTTTGGGGCTTCCCGGCCATCCGGTCTCAGCATCCATTGTCTTCGCTGTGGTAGGGCGCCCTTTACTGGACCGTCTTTCGGGTAGGCGGTTCGCACACCGGCCGCGGCCGATCCCGGCTCGGCTTGCACGCAACCTTGCCTCGGCCCAGGGGCGCGAGGACTACGTGCGCGTGACACTGGAGGAGAGGGATGGAGAACTATGGGCCAAACCCGTCTTGGGGGCCTCGGGTCTCATCGCCACTTTGGTCCGCGCCGAGGGGGTCATCCGCATTGATGCTCAAGCTGAAGGGTTGGAGCGCGGCTCATTGGTGGAGGTGGAGTGGTGGGGATGAAGCGGCAGATCTACCTCCGGATCAAGCCGTTGGATGAGGCTCGCGGGGAATTCCTGAAGCGGTTTCCCATGGGGGGATGGCGGGATGCGGAGGAAGTGTCCGTCCTCGAGGCCTGCGGTCGAGTGACGGCTCAGCCTGTCTTTGCGCGGTTCTCCTCGCCCCCTTTCCATGCCGCGGCCATGGACGGGGTTGCGGTGCGTGCCGAGGAGACCTTTGGGGCCCATGTGGATCGGCCCGTTCAGCTTCGCCTGGGTCGGGAGGCCCACCCCGTCAACACGGGCCAACCCCTTCCTGCCGGGACCAACGCTGTGATCATGATAGAGGACGTGGTCGAAGTCGACAAAGAGACCGTCCAGATCGAGGCCCCGGCCTATCCCTGGCAGCATGTGCGCAGGGTCGGAGAGGACATCGTGGCCACTCAGCTTCTTTTCCCCCAGAACCACCGCTTGACCCCGTATGATCTGGGGGCGCTTCTTGGGGCCGGGGTGACCCGCATCAGGGTCAGGTCCAGGCCCCTTGTGGTCATCATCCCTACTGGATCGGAACTTCTGACCCCAGAAGAGATTGAAGAAGTTCGCGATCCTGTGCCCGGACGGATCGTGGAATTCAATAGCGTGGTCCTGGCAGAGATGGTTCGTCTCTGGGGGGGGGCTCCTGTGCGATACCCCGTAGTGCCCGATGAACCCGAGAGACTGCAGCGTGAAGTGGTGAGGGCACTGGACGAGGGAGCCGACGTGGTGGTGATCAATGCCGGGTCCTCGGCGGGCTCCGCGGACTACACGTACCATGTCATCCAGGCCATGGGGGAGGTGGTGGTCCACGGCATCTCCATGATGCCCGGAAAGCCCACCGTGCTCGGCGTGGTTCGAGATCGTCCGGTCATCGGCAACCCGGGCTACCCCGTCTCCGCCGTGGTCTCCTGCGAGCAGATTGTTGCCCCTCTCATCGCGCGCCTGTTGGGGATCGAATCCGATCCCAGACCCACGGTGCGCGCCACCACTTCGAGAAAAGTCCCCTCCAAACTCGGCATTGAGGAGTTCGTTCGGGTTCGATTGGGATTCATCGGGGATCACATCGTGGCCACCCCGCTTCCTCGAGGCGCAGGATCCATCACCACACTCACCCAGGCGGACGGCTTCCTCCGAATCCCTCAGGAGGTGGAGGGCCACCTGGAGGGAGAGGAGGTGGAGGTAGAGCTCCTTCGGCCCCTTCAGGAGATCCGGCGTACCCTGGTGGCCATTGGGAGCCACGATCTGTCTTTGGACCTCATCGCCGACCGGCTCCAATCCTTGGGAAGGGGGTTCCGCCTGGCTTCGAGCAATGTGGGGAGCCTCGGTGGGCTTCTGGCCATCCGCAAGGGGCATGCCCATTTGGCCGGGACCCATCTCCTGGATCCGGAATCAGGGCAATACAATCTCCCCTATCTCGAGCGGTATCTTCGGGACACGCCCGTCCGCCTCGTCCATCTGGTGCGCAGGCAACAGGGCCTCATGGTCGCCCCGGGAAACCCGCTGGGCATCGAGGGGCTGAAGGATCTGACGCGTTCCGAGATCACCTTCGTCAACCGACAGGCGGGCTCCGGGACACGTCTCCTTTTGGACTACCACCTAGCCAAAGTGGGGGTCGATCCCTCGCAGATTCGAGGCTACGGCCGGGAAGAGTATACCCACATGTCCGTGGCCGTGGCCGTAAGAAGCGGGACTGCGGATGCGGGCCTGGGGGTCTTGGCTGCGGCCAAGGCCCTGGGACTCGATTTTATCCCCATTGCAACGGAGCAGTACGATCTGGTGATCCCGGAGGCCTTCTGGGAGACCGAGGGTATTCAGCTCCTTTTGGAGATCATAGCCTCCGAGGAGTTTCGCTCGGCGGTGGAGTCCATGGGAGGATACGACGCCTCCGACTCGGGAAGGCGGATCCTCTGAAATGGAGGGTTCTCCCGCGTTGGCTCCAACCGGAATGGAACGGCTTGCATGGATGAGGAGGGCCCTTCGGTAGGGGCTTCCCCCCGTGGGCGATTTGCCCCTCGGGAGGCTCAGACGGCGGGAGATACTCGAGCCACGCTCGTGGGAGGAAGGTTGTGAAATAGCGCCACAGAAGGGATGAGCTCTCCAGGGCGGCGGTTTTGACTTGATCCCGGATGGTTTGCCCGGACGGTGGCCATGTGGTATAAAAGGGAAGAAAGTCCCAAGCCCGGAGATCCATTGGAGGACGATCCCCATGCCGACCCCCCCCCTTGACGACGAGTTAGGCCTTCATTGCTCCTTCTGCCGCAAAGGCGAGAACGAGGTCCGCAAGCTCATCTCAGGGACCGAGGCCTTCATTTGCGACGAATGCGTGCAGATCTGCAATGAGATCCTGGCGGAGGAGTTCAAGAGCGACGCCCTTCGCGGTCTCCCCAAACCCTCGCGGATCAAGAGGGCCTTGGACGAGTATGTGATCAGCCAGGAAGAGGCCAAGAAGACCTTGGCCGTGGCCGTACACAACCATTACAAGCGTATTGAGGCCAAGAAGAACGTTCGGGGAGTGGACCTGGAGAAGAGCAACATCCTGCTGATCGGTCCTACGGGTTCCGGCAAGACCTACCTGGCCCAGACCCTGGCCAAGATCCTCAAGGTGCCCTTTGCCATGGCCGATGCCACCTCGGTCACGGAGGCGGGGTACGTGGGGGAGAACGCCGAGGACATTATCCTCCGGCTGCTGGAGAACGCCGACTTCGACGAGGAGAAGGCTCAGCAGGGGATCGTCTACATCGACGAGGTGGACAAGATCGCCAAACGGGTTGTCAATTCGGCCAATGGGAGGGACATCTCCGGAGAAGGGGTGCAGCAGGCCCTCCTCAAGATCCTCGAGGGGACGGTGGTCCACCTTCATCCCAAGGGGATGAAAGGTCAGACCCACAAGGTGGACACCACCCACATCCTCTTCATCTGCGGGGGGACGTTCGTCGGCCTTGAGGAGATCGTCCGTCGACGCACCCAAGCCCGCACCATGGGATTTCGAAAGGGCTCTCCCCAAGACTTCACGTCGGTCCAGGGGCCTCTGGCCGATGTGAGGGCCGAGGATCTCATCGAGTATGGGATGATACCGGAGTTTGTGGGGAGGCTTCCGATCATTGCGACCCTGCAAGAGCTGGAGGAGGGCCACCTCATCCAGATCTTGACCGAGCCTCGGAACGCCCTGGTCAAGCAGTACCAGGCCCTCTTTGAATTGGAGGGCGTCCAGTTGCGTTTCGCTGAGGAGTCCCTCGTGGCCGTGGCTCAGGAGGCGATCAAGCGGAAGAGCGGGGCACGCGGCCTGCGTACCATCCTGGAGCGGGCCATGCTGGACATCATGTATCGCATCCCGGATCTTGAAGGCCTGGCCGAGTGTATCATCACCCCCGAGGTGATCCTTCGGAGGGAAGAGCCGGTCTATCTTTACAGGAAAGAGGAGTCGGCCGCCTCCTGATCCTTCTCTCCCCCAAAACCTATCGCTTGTCCAGATCATCCAGAAGGGGCCGCGCTGCCTCTTCATAGGCCTGAAGCAGGGCGATGGAGAGGACCACGGCCAGAGGTCCCAGCAACACCCCCAGCGGTCCGAACGCCGAGATCCCCCCCAGAAGCGAGAAGAAGATGAGGAGTGGATGGAGTTCGCTCTTTCCCCGCATCAGGAAGGGGCGGAGGATGTTGTCGCTCATCCCCACCACCACGACCCCCCACACAATCAGAAAGATGCCGGAGACGGCGCGGTGACTGAGGATCAAGAGCAGAGCCGCGGGCCCCCAGATGAGCGCTGTCCCCACCACCGGGATCATGCTGAAGAAGGCCATGGCCACTCCCCAGACCAGGGGAGGCAGCCCCACGATGAGAAAGCCAATGCCGCCCAAAATCCCCTGGGCCAACGCCGTAAGGAACGTCCCGTAAAAGGCCGATTCGCTTACCGCCCGGAATCGGGCGAAGATCTCCCGTTCCAGGCTGGCGGGCAGGGGCATCAGGTGCATCACCCACTGAAGGAATCGGTCTCCGTCTCGAAGGAAATAGAATAGAGCAAAGAGCATGAGGAAGAACTTCCAGAGGGTCCCGGTGATGAGCCTCAGTGCGTCCGCACTCAGACCGATCAGAAGCGAGCTCAACCGACCTGCCAGCGACGAGAGCCCCTTGCCCAGGTCCACGCCCTGAAGATCCAGCCAGGGGATCAGCCTTTTCTGGAGGTCCAGGATGCGCTGAATGAGACTGCGGTCCAGGATACCCTCCTGCACCTTCTGGTTGACCCACTCGTAGAGCTGGACGGACTCGCGGGCCAGCAGGGTGAGGATGACCAGGGCGGGAAGGATCACCAGAATCACCACCAGGATGCAGGTGAGCAGGGCGGAGAGGTTTTTTCGGCCGTGTGTAAGCCTCAGGAAACGACGGTGTGCGGGCTGGGCCACGGTGGCCAGGACCAGGGCCACCATGAAGATGATGAGAAAGGGACGGAGGACCACATAGGCGAACAGGAGCACCGCCAGAAGGGAGATCAGCAGGAATCCCCCCCCGTAGTCAAGCAGACTCTTGGGATGAGGCATGGACCTTTCTCCTGGGATGATGGCTACTTTGGCGCAGCGCGGCCTATCCCCGGGAATTCGCCTTTATTCTATTGCCTGTCTCTCGAGGGTAGGAACGCGGCTCTCCCTCATGGTCTACGAGAAGATAGTGGTCGCCCTCCACCTCCATGAGACAGGAGGGTGTCAAGGGGGCCTTCCCCCCCCCTCCGGGGAGGTCCAGGACGTAGTGAGGGACACAGAGACCAGAGGTCTTTCGCCGCAGGTGGTCTACTATCTCGATTCCCCTTTCGATGGGGGTCCGAAAGTGCGCCGTGCCCCTCACGAGGTCCGTCTGAAAGAGGTAGTAGGGCCTCACCCTCATGGTCAAGAGGCCCTGCATTAGCTCTGCCATGACCTCCTTCTGGTCGTTGACTCCGCGGAGGAGGACGGTCTGGCAGGCCAAAGGGATGCCCGAGTCCGCCAGACGCCCGCAGGCTGCCCGCGCCTGCGGGGTTAGCTCCTTGGGATGGTTGAAATGAGTGATGAGGAAGAGTGGTTGGAACCTCTTGAGGATGCGGCAGAGCCCCCACGTGATCCTCTGAGGGAGGGTGCATGGGGTTCGAGAGCCGATGCGGAGGATCTCCACGTGGGGGATGGCCCTCAGCTCGGTCAAGATCCCCTCCAGCATCTCGTCGGGCAGAAGTAGTGGATCCCCTCCCGAAAGGAGGACCTCCCTGATCTCCCCATGGTGTCGGATGTAGTCCAGGGCATCCCGGATCGTCCCCGGGTCCACAGGGGGCCCTTTGCCCACCTTGCGTTTCCGATTGCAGAAGCGGCAGTAGACCGCGCATCGGTTAGAGACTATCAGGAGGGCCCGGTCCGGGTACCTGTGGATCAGATTGGGGACGGGGCTGTGCTTCTCCTCTTCCAGGGGATCTTCGAGCCCTTGCGGGTCTTCCAGCTCGCGGGGGTCCGGGACGACCTGCTTCCAGATGGGATCTTGGGGATTCTGGATAAGGGAGAGATAGTATGGATTGATGCGCATGGGGTAGCGCTGGATGACGGGAAGAATGGAGCCTGGATCCACCCCCAGATGTCGATGAAGGGCCTGAGCGCTCTCCACACTGCGAAGAAGCAACGAGAGCCATCCGGGCCGTCTTCTTCCCGATCTGCGCACTTTCTTTGACCCTCCGATGGATCTTCCGCCCACTTCTCCGCCATCCTGGGAGGAGGAAGGATCCTGAAGACAAAAGGAGCGTTCGTGCTTCAACCCAGCGTCCACCTTCGATCGTTCTCCCCAGCATCGGCCGATTCGGTGCTCCATCATATCATCGACCCCCAAAGGCGGGCAAACGGTTCACCGCCCGAAGGTCCCCCTTTTCGTCAGCGCCCCGGTTACACTCCGTCGCCCCAATGGGGGGCTGCATAGGATCATCCGTAAACTGAATATATGGACTGGGCGGATTACCGGAAAAAACCACATTCCCAATACACCCACACCTCCCTTCTGCGTCGCCTCTCCTCACCTGTCCATTCCGTCAGAGGCAGAGTGGAATGCCGAATCCGGGCTCACACCTTCATCTGTGTGATGGCCCTCCAGCTCCAAAGGTTGATCGGGAGTCGTCTTCGCAAGGCAGGTATTTCCCGAAGCCTGGACAGGCCCTTCAGAGGCTCTCCATCCAGAGGGCCCTGGAGGCGGAGATCGAAGGCTTAAATTCAATATAAGTGGTTGACAAGAGGGTCCCGATCCAAACCCGGACCATCCGTAGCTGGAGAGGCCTTCTCCTTGCCCTTCCGGTAGACCTCTATCGCCACATCGGGACATACAATGGCGCAGAAAGTGCAACCAGTGCACTTATTTTCATGGTCGAGAAACCGGGCAACCCTGATTCCACGATGATCCACTTCGGCCCCAAGGGTTATGCTGCCGTGGGGGCAGAAGGCCACGCAGATACCGCATCCCTTGCATCGCTCGGGATCTATGATGATCTTCCCAGCTTGTCTGGGTTCCTTCATCTAGGCCCTCCGCTTCACTCTGAAATCGAGACACACTCCATTCCCCTCTTGATTGCTTCCTGGTTGATGGATATGAGGGCATGCCGATGTTCAGGGAGGACCCTGTACAGGCCTTTGAAAAGGGCCTCCAGGGAGATGAACCCCAGTGCTGCCGCCAGGCCCCCGGCGGCAACCATATTCGCTGTTTGTGGATTGCCCAGATCGGAGGCTATCTGGGTGGCAGGTATCTTGATGATCCTCACGTCCTCCCGCCGGGGAAGAGCCTCTATTAGGGTTGTATTGTATGCGAGTATGCCGCCGGGCTTTACAAATGGAGAGAACCTCTCCAGTGAGGCCTGATTCATGGCCAGCAATGCTGTGAACCTGTTCCTCACCGGCGATCCTATTCTTTGGTCGGATATAACCACCGTGCAGTTGGCGGTGCCTCCCCTCATTTCAGGGCCGTAGGACGGGAAAAACGTCACTTCCAGGCCCTCGTAAATGGCACCGTAGGAGAGCAGCTGTCCCAGCAACATGACCCCTTGCCCGCCAAAACCAGCCACAAGGATCTCCTCCAACATCACCTGGCCTCCTTGCGCGGGGAGGAGAAGGTCCCCAGGGGGTAATAGGGTATGACCTCCCTCTTGATCCGCTCCAGAGAGCTCAGAGGGTCAAGCTTCCAGTTGGTGGGGCAGGCGGAGAGGATCTCCACCAGGCCGAACCCCAGGTCCTCCATCTGCACTGAGAAGGCCTCACGAATTGCCTTTTTGGTGGCCAAAATATGCTTTACATCGTGGACCGAGGTCCTGGCTATATAAGAATCCGGGGAGACCATGGAGAGAAGCTCGGCCATCTTCAGGGGATACCCGCTGAACCTGGGGTCGCGGCCCTTGGGGTAACTGGTCGTCTTTTGTTCGATGAGGGTGGTTGGTGCCTGTTGCCCTCCGGTGGCCCCGAAGACCCCGTTGTTCACATAGATCACGGTAATCCTCTCGCATCTGGAAGCTGCGTGGATGATCTCCCCGGTCCCGATGGCGGCCAAGTCCCCGTCTCCCTGATAGGTGAACACAATGGCCTCAGGGCGGGCCCTCTTGAGGCCGGTAGCCACTGCCGGCCCCCTCCCGTGGAGGGCCATCACCATGTCGCAGTCGAATTGCCTCCAGTTGCGCACCGAACAGCCGGCCGATGTGATGCCGATTGCCTTTCCTGTTATATCCAGTTCGTCCATGACCTCTGCGACCAACCTGTGGATAATTCCATGGGAACACCCAGGGCAGTATGGAAAGGGCACGTCGGTCATCGCACGGGGCAATCTAAAGACGCATTTCCATTCGGCCATTATTGGAACCCCCGCAGTCGATGTAACCGAAAAAACTTTCAGGACAGCCGACCACTCATCAAGATTTTCTTCATCGGACTGCCATTTTAATCTGCTCGTAGATTTCATCCGGCGCGAAGATATGGCCTCCCCCAACTCCGTATTGAATCACCTCGGCCGAGCCGCACAGGGCCAGTCGAACGTCTTCGATCATCTGGCCGTTGTTCGCCTCCACCACGAGGAACCTCTCAATGCCGGCCTGCCTTAGCTCCTTCATGCCCTTTTCCGGAAAGGGCCAAAGGGAGATGGGTCGAAAGAGCCCGACCGCCAATCCTTCCTCCCTGGCTTGCATCACTGCATCCTGGGCGATTCTGGACGTGCTTCCGAATGCCACCACCACCAAGGATGCGCCGTCGATATCTTGCGCTTCATATCTCTGCTCTTTCTCCCTTATGAGTTCGTATTTTTTCTTCAAGTGCCTGTTCCATTCGACCAGTTCCTGGTCCGTGTGGGGTGCTACCTTTATTACCTTCCTCGGATTTTTCCCTTTACCCCTGACCGCCCATTCCTTTTCGGGCGGGTCGATCACCGGCAGGGTGTCCAGTTCCACTGGCTCCATCATCTGGCCCAAAATGGCGTCCGACAGGACTATTACCGGAGTCGAATAGCGATCCGCAAGCTCGAAGGCCAGATAGGTGAGTTCATAAAGCTCCTGTGCGCTTCCCGGGCCAAGCACAATGCACTGATAATCTCCATGGCCGCCTCCACGGGTGGAGAGACGGTAATCCGACTGGGCAGATGCAATTCGGCCCAGTCCGGGTCCTGCCCTGGAGACACAGACCACCACCGCCGGAAGACGGGCAGCGGCCAGGGCCGTCAGGCCCTCACCCATTAATGTGAAACCTGGTCCCGATGAAGAGGTCATACAGCGTACCCCGCCAGCCGCTGCCCCCAGGATCATATGGATGCCCGCAAGCTCGCTTTCGCTTTGCAGGAAGGTCCCTCCGCACTGTGGCAGGCGGGTGGCCATGAATTCAAACAACTCGTTTTGCGGGGTGATGGGGTAGCCGAAGAAGAACCGGCAGCCCGCACGAAGGGCCCCCTCCCCCACAGCCTCATTGCCTCTCATAAGGATCTTCGTGGACATGGTTGGATCACCTTGCCGGCTCAAATCGGAGACTAGGTCGTGGTCAACTGAAATTGATGAGCGGGCTGAAGCCCGCTGCCCCCGTAATGTCTTTTGAGGCCGAAGAGCTGGGGTTATTGCTTGAAACAGTGCAACATCCCATCGATCTATATAACCCCCTTGGATCCAGGTTCCTTTACGGTTCAGAACCTTGTTCCCGATTATTGAATAATAGTTCGTCCCAGTGTTTGGAGTCTATCCCATCTCAACAGCGGCCGGATGTTGGTCTGGCCTTGCTAAAGGGACTCGAAGTCACCGGAGAGGCTGCGAACCGGGTCTTTTCCCGGATCCGGAGGAGCCGACGGGTCCACATATACCCGGTTTCCGGAAGAACTTATTGTTGGTTCCTATCCTGGCATCTGCGAGAAGCCACAGAGAGACGGTCGGATGGCAGGGGAGTGTTTGGTCAATTGCTGACTATGGCGGATAGAGGATCATAGTCCAATGGCGAGACCTGGATGCGCCCTTTGCGCGTTTTTGGATCGAAGATTCAGCCGTGGGGCATTCCGGCCCGATCCTCCCTTTGCTTTGTTGCGGATCAGGGCATTGGCCCTCACGCGAGCTGTCCTTTTGACGCTTCCTGCAGCCGGCGAAGAAGAGGGCCGGGATCAGTCCTCCTCCTCTTCCTCGTCGGGGTAGAATTTCTTGATGAAGTCCGTTGTGAATCTGCCCTGGAGAAAATCCGGGTCCTGCAGGATTCGCAGGTGCAGAGGGATCGTGGTCTTGAGAGGGCTTATGGTGAATTCCTCCAGGGCCCTTCGCATGATGCGAATCGCCCCCTCTCGGGTGCGGTCGTGGGCCAGGAGCTTGGCCACCAAGGAGTCGTAGTAGATGGGCAGCTCATACCCTTGATAGAGGTGGGTGTCCAGTCTGATCCCGAAGCCTCCTGGGGGTCTGTACTGCTCGACGGTCCCCGGTGAGGGAAGGAAATTGCGATCCGGGTCCTCGGCGTTGATTCGGCATTCGATGGCCCAGCCTCGAAGTTGGAGCTCCTCTAGGGCCGGATCCAGGGGATATCCACAGGCGAGGCGGATCTGCTCCTTGACCAGGTCGACTCCGGTGACCAGCTCGGTGACAGGATGTTCCACCTGAATGCGGGCGTTGATCTCGAGAAAGTAGAAGCGTCCCTCCCCATCCACGAGGAACTCCACGGTCCCAGCGTTGAAATATCGAGCGGCGCGGGCCGCTGAAATGGCCGCTTCTCCCATGGACCGGCGCATCTTAGGGGTGAGTCTGGGGGAGGGGGATTCTTCAATGAGCTTCTGGTATCGCCTCTGAATGGTGCACTCGCGTTCGCCCAAGTGAACGGCGTTGCCGAACCGATCCACCAGGATCTGGAACTCGATGTGCCGGGGCTCCTGAATGAGCTTCTCGATGTAGACTTCATCATTGCCGAAGGCCGCCTTGGCCTCCATCTTGGCCACCGGGAACTCCTCCAGGAGAGACTGCGAGTCCCTACATATACGGATGCCTCTTCCTCCCCCTCCCGCGGAGGCCTTGATGATGACGGGGTAGCCTATCTGCTGGGCGATTCTTTCGGCCTCCTGGGGGGTGTCGATGCCTGTGGGACTGCTCGGGATCACTGGGACCCCAGCGGCATGCACTGTTTTTTTCGCCACCAGTTTGTCCCCTGCCAGCTCCAGGTTCTCCGGAGTGGGGCCGATAAACACCAGGCCATCGGCCTCGCAGGCTTTGGCGAAGTCTCCCCTCTCCGCCAAGTACCCATACCCCGGGTGGATGGCCTGGGCGCCCGTCCTCTTGGCTGCATCCAGGATGGAATCGATGTTGAGATAGCTTTTGGTGCTGACAGCCGGGCCAACGCAGACTGCCTCATCCGCAAGACGCACATGGAGACAATGCTCATCTGCCTCGGAATAGATGGCCACGGTCCGTATGCCGAGTTCCCTGCATGCTCGGAGGACTCTGACGGCGATCTCTCCTCGATTGGCGACCAGGATCTTTGAGAACATTGGGGTCTTTCTGGACAAAGCAGTGGTCAAGCGCCAAACCTTCAGTTGTTCGATGGGACCGGGGGCCTCGGTCCCGAAGGGCTATCCAAAGGAGGCCCTCCATCTCCATGGGCCGAGAGCGCTTGGAGAGATGGCCTCAGGGGGTCTCGATGACAAACATCAGGTCGTTGTCCTTCAGGGGGACTTCGTTTTCTGCCGCGATCTCGACCACGGTCCCTTCCACGGGGGCCCGGATCTTTTGAAACACCTTCATGGTCTCAAGCAGGGCGAGCACTTGCCGCTTTTTGACGAAATCCCCCACCTCCACGTACGGAGGTTGGTCGGGGGCGGGCCTTCGGTAGAAGACGCCAGACATGGGGGCCCTGACCTCAACCCTTTTGTCAGAAGATCCTGGTGAGCTCATCCCTTGCGCGGCCTCCTGATCCGATGTAAATCCCGCTGGGCAGATTTGCACGTGACTATAAAGGAGAATTGTATGTAGTGTCAAGCGAATGTGCCATCTTTGGGCAGGGGCTTGGCTTGACAGCCAATGGGAAGTTTTCTACATTGCGTTGGCGAACGCCAGCGGGCACCACCTAGAGGATTGCCGAACATATCTGCGAGAGATGGCCGCAGCAGGACAGAGGGGGCGCTTCCATGGGAACGTGGATGGACGGATACCTTCAGAGGCTCTCCAAGATCCGCTCCGAGTGTCTGGAGGGCGGCGGGCCCGACCGAATCCAGATCCAGGACCAGCTGGGAAAGCTCACCGCGCGCGAGCGGATTCATAGACTTCTGGATCCCGGGACCTTCGAGGAGTTGGGATCTGTGGTGAGGGATACCCGCACTCCGCTGGACGGCAGGGAGAGGTCCTCCCCCGGCGATGGCGTCATCATGGGCTTTGGAAAGGTCCAAGGCAGGCCCGTGATGGTCTTCAGCATGGACTTCACGGTGATGTCGGGCTCCCTGGGGGATCAGGCAGCATGGAAGCTAGCCGAGCTCATCGAGATGTCTGCCAAGATGAGGATGCCCGTTGTGGGCATGTTCGATTCCGCGGGGCAGAGGATCAGCTTCAAGGAGGGGGATGTGGGCCTCAACGGTGTGGCCCAGCTTCTCAGAAACTATTGTCTGTACTCCGGGGTCACTCCCAAGATTGGGCTGGTTCTGGGGCCCTGCACGGGGTTGTTGGCTGAGGTGGCGGTCCTTTCGGACTTTTTGATCATGAGTCGATCGAACGCCTTTCTCTGGCTTGGCGGCAAGATCACTTCCCCCCAGGCCGGCACTGCCTCCTTTCATATGGAGAAGAGCGGCCAGTGCGATCTCATAGCCGACAGCGACGAGGACGCCATCGAGAAGGCCAAGAGCCTTTTGCGGTTTTTGCCACAGAGTTGCTGGGAGAAGCCCCCCTTTGTGGACACAGGGGACGACCCCGAAAGGAGGGAGGAGGGTCTCCTGGACGTGATGCCGGATGACCCGAGGTTTACCTACGATATCCACGAGATCATCGATTTGATCGTGGACAACGGGGAGTTTTTGGAGCTAAAGGAGGAGTTCGCTCCCCACCTGGTCATAGGATTTGCCCGCTTTGGCGGGTATGCGGCGGGGATCGTGGCCAACAACCCGGATGAGCTGAGCGGTATCTTTGAGCCGGACTCCTCCGACAAATACGACCGTTTCATGATGTTCCTGGACGCCTTCAACATCCCCTTGGTGACCCTTGTGGACACCACCGCCTTTGTGCCAGGGGACCGCTGGGAGCGGTTGGGCGTGATCCGCCACGGGGCCAAGCTGCTGCATTCCTATGCGCATTTGACCTGTCCCAAGGTCACCATGGTGTTGAGGCGCTCCTATGGGGGAGGAAATATTGTGATGGGCTGCTCGCGGATGTTCCCGGATCTGATCTACGCGTGGCCCACGGTGGAGTTCGCCCCCACGGGACCCGAGGCGGTGGTCCATGCCGTATTTAACAAGGAGCTGGAGAAGGCCCGTAAGGAGGGTAACTACGATCAGGTCTACAACTTCCTGCTGGGAATCCTGAGGGAACAGTTCAGCGTGCTGACCATGGGGAAGGCCTGGACGACCTACTACACGGTCCACGAGGTGGTGGACCCAAGGGACACGCGTCCAAGGATCGTCAAGGCGCTGGAGGCCACGGCCAACAAGGGGGAGGAGCTTCCAGAGAAGAAGCGATCCATCAAACCTGCCTAGAGACTCCGGAAGTCGAGGAAAGAGAAATGGGAGAGAGAATGGAGGAGGCCCTGAAAAGGCTTCGTGAGATTCACAGCAAGAACCTTCAGGGCGGCGGCCAGAAGTACATTGAGCGCCAGCACAGCCGCGGGAAGTTGACGGCCAGGGAGCGCATCGAGTGCCTGGTGGATCCCGGGACCTTCAGCGAACTGGGCTCGTGTGTGAACACCACGGGCTCGCGCATTGACGGCAGGAAATCCGATGCGCCCTGCGACGGTGCAATCATCGGAACCGCCAAGGTGGACGGCAGGACCGTGGCTGTGTACGCCAGCGACTTCACGGTGCTGGGGGGATCCATAGGCAGTCAGCACCTCCAAAAATGTGCCAAGTTGATCGTGTTGGCCGCCAGCTGGGGGATCCCTATGGTTTGGCTGCTCGACTCCTCGGGGGGCAGACTGGGCTACCGGGATGTGCCCACGGCAGGTATTGACTGGTATTTCGGACTGGAGTCGAGGTTCTCGGGCGTGATCCCCCAGATCAACGTGCTCATGGGCCCGTGCATCGCGGGGCAGGCCTACGCGCCTACGTTGTGCGATTTTTTGCTGATGAGTCGCGGCACCTCCAATCTTTGGTTGGGAGGGCCGCGGATGGTGCAGGCGGCCACCTCCGAAGAGATCGGAGAGGACGTGGGAGGCGCGGACTATCACATGATCTACAGCGGCACCTGCGACCTCGTTGGTGATAACGACCGCCATACCATTGCGCTGGCCCGCAAGCTGCTGAGCTATTTGCCCTCCAACTATCGGGAGAGACCCCCGTACAGGGAGCCGGCGGATGATCCCCTCAGGGGGATCGAGGGGCTGCTGGAGGTGGTTCCCGACGACTACGAGATCTCTTACGATATGCGTGAGGTGATTCGTCAGCTGGTGGACGACGGAGACTATCTCGAGATCAAACCTGAATATGCCAAGAATCTGCTCTGTTGTTTCGCCCGCATGAACGGTGAGGTGGTGGGTGTTGTGGCCAACAACCCCTTGGAGCCGGGAAGCATCATGGAGATCGACTCCTGCGACAAGTACTACCGGTTCCTTCAAGTCCTTGACGCCTACAATATCCCCCTGGTGAATCTGGTGGACACCCCTGCCGTGGTCCCCGGGGAGGAGGAGGAGCAAAAGGGGTTGTTGAGGCACGTTGGGAAGATCCTGGACGTCTACGCCACGGCCACCATCCCCAAGATCACTGTGGTGCTCAGGGAGTGCTACTTTGACGCCGGGGCCATCCTTATGGGGGCGGTCAAGGGCATGGGGTCGGATCTCTGCTACGCTTGGCCCATCGCACGGTTTGCCGTAGAGGCCTCCGGGTTGGACTACCGAGAGGTCTACGGCAGGGGCATTGAGGATGACGCGTACGAGGGATACCTGAACCGGTCCCGGGAAAGGGTGGATGTCTTCGAGGTGGCAAGGAGTTGGACCGCCCAGGTGGTGGACGAGATCATCGAGCCCAAGGACACCCGAAGGAAGATCATCGAGGCGCTAGAGATCACCCGAAATAAACAGGAGAGGCTTCCGCCCAAGGCCAAGCGGCACGGAACGCCCCCCACCTAGTCGATGGAAAATAGGTGGGGAGGTGTGCGATCCCGGGCCCCGCACGGATGCCCGAGCAAAAAGGCGGTATCCCAACCAAGGAGGTAGAGATGGGTTCCGACAAGGTCGTGGTGACCTGTGCGTTGACCGGTGTGCTCACGGATCCCAAGGTCCACAACGTCCCGGTAACACCTCAGGAGATGGCAGAGCACGCCAAGCAGGCCTTCGATGCGGGTGCTACGGTGGTCCATTGTCACTTTCGGAATCAGGAGCCGGGCAAGGGACACCTGCCCACCTGGGACCTGGATTCTGTAGGGAGGATCTTGGCCGCCATCAAGGAGCGGGTCCCAGAGATCATCATCAACATGAGCACCGGGGTGGTGGGGCCGGACATCTCCGGGCCCTTGGCCTGCTTGGAGGCTTTCAAGCCCGAGATGGCCGCATGCAATGCGGGCTCCCTCAACTATCTGAAACTTCGGGAGAACGGCTCGTGGGCGTGGCCTCCCATGTTGTTCGACAATCCCGTGGAGAAGGTGAAGAGATTCCTGGATGTCATGATGGCCAACGGGATTGTCCCCGAGTTCGAGTGCTTCGACACGGGGATCGTTCGGAGCGTGGGCCTGTACAAGAGAAACAGGATGTTCGAGGGTCCTGCACATATCTCCTTGGTGATGGGCGTTGCCAGTGGCATGCCGGCCAAACCTCAGTGGCTTCCCCTCCTTCTGGAGGAGATGCCCCCCGGGAGCCACTGGCAGGTCATCGCCATCGGCAGGCAGGAGATCTGGGAGACCCACCGGCGTTGTCTGGAGCTGGGAGGCAACGCCCGCACCGGCCTGGAGGACACCTTCTATCTGCCCGATGGCCGTCGGGCCAGGAATAACGGCGAGCTGGTGGAGGCACTGGTTCGGATCGTCCGGGAGGTTGGCCGTGAGGTGGCCAGCCCTCAGGAGGCACGGCGCATCTTGAATCTGAGGGAGCCGTGAGTGGCGAGAGGAGGTAGAGGGGATATGGAGTCATCCGAACAGGTCATCTACCGGGTGGACCAGCGCGTGGCCACCATCATCATCAACCGCCCCCAGTCCAGAAACGCCCTCAACACGGAGGTGATCTCCGGGATCCGCGCCTCTCTGGAGAGGGCTGCGGCAGACGAGGACGTGGGCTCCGTGGTCCTGAAGGGGGCAGGGGGGAGGGCCTTTTGCGTGGGGGCTGACCTTGGGAGCAGTTTTTCCGCGAATGCCTCCTTTTTGGATGTGCACGAGAGTAGGGGGGAGTTTGCGGCTCTCCTGCTGAAGATCCAGCAGTGCCCCAAGCCGGTTTTGGCCGCTGTGGAGGGGTATTGTTTGGCCGGGGGAGTGGGCCTCTGCCTTGCGTGCGACATGGCCATCGCTTCGGAAGATTCCCAGTTCGGCCTGCCGGAGATCCAACGTGGCCTGTGGCCCTACATGGTGACAGCCCTGCTCATCCGAAACGTGGGGACTAAGAAGGCCCTGGAGCTGTGCATGACAGGGGAGAGGATCTCCGCCCAGGAGGCCCAGAGGATCGGCATGATCAACCACTGCGTTGCCAAGGAGGAGTTCGAGCAGCGAGTGGAGGAGACGGCATCCAGGTTGGCCTCCTTCAGCCCCGCGGTAATGGCCCTGGGGAAGAGATCCTTCTATCGGATTGCGGACATGGAGCTTGTCTCCGCCCTGGAGTTCCTTAAGAGCCAGCTCACCATCAACACCCAGCTTGAGGATCTGGCGGAGGGGATCAGGGCCTTTCTGGAGAAGAGGCCACCGCAATGGCGGGGGAGGTAAGTCAGGTTTTTCATCTCGGGGTCAATGTCTTGCAGACACGCGAAGGGCGTTTCTTCAATCCTTATAAGTTTCGCTTACCTTCAGGAACTCTTTCTCACATTCCAGAAAAGCATTCACAATATCCGGATCGAAGTGCTCACCGCTATCAGCTTTGATCCTCCTTACTGCCTCCTCATGTGACACCTCATCTTTATAAGGCCTTTTCGACCTTATTGCGTCATAGGCATCGCACAGGGCAAAGATTCTTGCCTCCAAAGGAATTTCTTGCCCTCGTAAACCCTCTGGGTATCCTTTACCATTATATTTCTCATGATGATACGCACAAATGTTTCTACCTATAATGAAAAAAGGTTGTTTGAGTTTAAATCTGTCAATGACGCTATGAATTACCTGTTTTCCTATCAGAACATGCTTCTTCATCTCTTCGTATTCTTCATCAGTTAGCTTTGATTCTTTCAACAAGATGGCATCTGGTATTCCTACTTTTCCTATGTCATGCAAAGGGGCGGCATCATAAAGATCTTCAATAAAGTCATTGGTGATGAGTCTCCTGTACTTTTTGTTCTTACGCAGCTGTTTTGCCAGTACCACTGAGTAGTTCCTTGTTCTTTCTAAATGGCCTCCTGTTTCCGGATCTCTCCCTTCTGTAAGCCCTGCAAGAGAGGCTATAATAGCCTTTTGTGCCCCTATCAACTCATTGAATCTCGAGATATTGATGTAGCCAATAATCAATATTAGGCAAATAAATAGGGCAAGAAGTATTACGGATGCCGATATCAATCTCTGTAATGCCGCTTTTGACGAAGGATGGCTGTGGTATATTGCCACGATCAACCTCTTGCCAGGAAGGAACTCCACACTAGAATAGTGAATGGTTTCTATATCTGAAATACGCAACAGGCCGGAATGATCGCTAAAATCATAGCTTGACTTATTGAAATTGATGGTTCCATCCGGTTTTAATGATATCAAATTCCCTTCTTCAGTCTGAATGAACATATTCTCCGGTAAAAGCTCAAGAACGCTCGAGAAATATATATTTAAAATCAAAATCCCCTTCTTTTCTCCCTTGGAGTCAAACAAAGGAGTGGCCAGCCTTATCACCGGGACATAAGGGACTTCTACTTTTCCCTGTTCAACATTCAAATCTATCGGGGAGACATAGATTTGATCCCCATCCAGTTTTATAGCTTCTTGAAAGTAGTATCGGTGCTTTTTATTTTGTAGATCGGAATCGCTGACGATTACAGTGGTGCCATCTCGCTTATTATCTATTCTGACTATTTCGGATCCTGAAGAATCGATAATTCTGGTTTGATAGTACTGTTTATGGAACTTCGAGAAGACATAGAATATCTCCTTAACTTCATTTCTATAATTGATGGATTCAAAATTGCTGTCTACATAACCTTTAGTGCTCGGAAGATCCCTAAGCAAGAACAAATCCCGCCCAAAATCGGAAAAAAATACCTTGATGATCTCCTTGGCAGAAAGCAATTGGGAGAGGTCCTTCCCATGTAGCCATTTTTCTTCTCTCTCATATATCTGTTTCCCTTCAAAATATAGGACTAATCCAAACAGAATAAAGAGAATTGTAACGATTAATAAGAAGGTCATGTTCTGTTTTATAAGTTTCCTACTCATACTGATAAACTCTCCACTTAGGTTTCATATTCTTCGAACAGGGATTATTCGTAAAAAGTAATAGTACAAAAAAGAGGGCACCTGCTAAAAAGTTGTTTTAGTTCAAGAAAGCAGATTTTAGCGAAGGCACCCTGTTGGAGAGATTTTGCCATGGTCAGCTTTCCTTTCCAAGTGTTCTTCGCAAGTCTGCCCGGTCAGGGAAGGTCAACGTCGTTTTTTAAGGGGGTAGCCTGGGATCGCATGGAGGAGGGATGTTGTTGAGTCAGCAGGACCATATTCATAAGGTCAACGAGCGGCTGAGCGGTTGTCTCAGGGGCAGTGGTGTGAAGCATTCTATAGAGGGGCTTTTGAAGACAGCAGCTCTACAGCATTGCCTTGGGATACGAGGACACCAACCATGCCGGCAAACTTGCGCAGGATCCATCCTTAAGCTTATGGCCCGAGGCTTGCCGGAGAGCTCCGGGGAGTTGACTTCCCGGTCCCTGCCATCTGACCTTTTGGTTGAAAATAGCCGCCCTTAGCCGGGGGATCGACACGAGGCGAAGGGCTCACGGTTAATAGCATGGAGTCCGCCAGAGGCGGAAAGTCCGCCAAAGGCGGGGCACGGCACTTACAAAAAGAACCGGGCAGATTTGGAACAAACGACTGGAATATTAGGAAGTTATTTTCAGGTTTTTTGTAAGACCCCACTGCAACAATTTTATAGCCGATCCGATTGACACACAAGGCGGAATCCCCTATACTTCGGCAACTCAACTTGTCCCTTGGGGTTTTCAATAATGAATCTTGGAATATATGAAGTTGCGCTTTTGCCCTTCTTGGTAATCTTCATCTTATGGGTTGTTGTACTTTTCGATATCCTGAGGAGTGAGTTTGCAGGCAATAATGAGATCATCTGGTTCTTGGCCGTGACGTTTGTGTCAGTGGTTGGTCTGATCCCCTATTTTTCTTGGGAAGAAAGCAGAAAACAAGAATGTCGGGTCAGAATCAGCGACCGTAGCGATGTAATGCAACATATGATCGAAAAAGAGGAAAGAGCATGGAAGTAAAAGTTTCAGGCAGACCCACCAAGGCAGTCTCTTGGGTCTTTATAGGCATTTTCGCCTTATTTCTGGTGTTCGGGGTCGTCTTCTTTGCCTCCGTTTGGGAGGATATTGATTCGGATGTGTTTGTTCCAGTGCTTGGGTTCTGGGTTCTTTGGATCGGCGTGGTGCTGTTTATGATCATCTGCCATGCTCTCAACTTGAAAAAAAGGAAGGGAATGGAAATAGGAGAGTTTCGCCTGTCTCCGGATGATTCCTCACAGACGGTTCAAGGCAAGAGAGACCCCATGCAAAAACTGCCGGAGCTTCATAAGCTCAGGGACGAAGGGCTGATCAGCAAAGGGGAATTCGAGGCCAAACGCAAGGAGATCATGGAGCAGAAATGGTGAAAGAGTTCATTTGGGAAATGCTGCTATTTTCCGAATACCACGTTTCCGGTTATGCACATGAATTTAATCATGTGGAATTCAGGGCAGGCCGTTGGAAATCAAAAGTATGTGGAGGAAAGGGGTGGTTGGTCACATAGTCGCAGTGGTGTTTGCTCTAACGGCTGTCGTCGGTTCGGCCTATGCCGACATGGGCGGGATATATTCCAGCGAGGCAGAAGTAAGTGAAGAAGGGCAGAAGGCGATTATCCTCCATAACTTGGACGAAGAAGTCCTGATACTGGGGACCGACCTGAGGACCGATAAAGACACGTATGTTCTCAGATTCATTCCCTTTCCTTCAGAGCCCCAGGTGGGCCTTGCCCCGCCTGATGTGTTCAAGTCCGCCGCGGAGCTGATGAAAAAACACAGACTCAGATTCTTTTACCAAACCAAAGGGTCTTCCTCTTCAACGAACGGCGTTGAGCTTAGATTTTACAAGAAACTGGCGGCGCACGACCTCACGGTCGTCAAGGTCGACGACATTTCGTGCTTCAGGCAGTGGGTGAATAGTTTCTTTCGGGACAAGAGACTGCCGACAAAGAAAAGCTATCCGGATGTTGAAGGCATTGTTGGCGATTATTTGAAAAGGGGAATAAACTACTTCGCCTTTGATTTTGTAAGGACAACGGACGAGACGCGATTAGTGGATCCGGTGATGTACCGATTCATGAGCAAAGAGCTTTACTATCCGCTCAAGACATCAAGCACCTTTGGAGGAAAAGGCTTCATCGACATGATCCTGATTACTCCAAGGACATTGTGCGTCCCGGATGACATCTTTGTATCCAGTTGTTTCGGCTTGAAAGGCTTTCATCCGAGCAGCTCGGCACAAGTGTCCAAGTTGGAACTGGAGGACATTTATCCGGATGCACAAAGGTTTTTCGGAGACCGGGAGGTCTATATCCAGTTAGTCAAGTATCGGGGTGATTATGATTTCCAGAGTGATGTATTTGCCGATCCATCGAAGGGTGCTGAGCAGGCCCTCGATATCCCCGAGTATGGGCCCCGCGGGAGCCCGTTCGGTGAGTTCGCGCAGGCTCTCAAGGCCTCGACAGTCTCAAATGCGGTCCCCAAGGTTGTAGACGGCAACAACGAGTTTGCCTTTGAGCTGTACAAGACAATAAGCGCTATGAATGAGGGCGAAAACCAGAATATATTCCTTTCCCCTTTCAGTATATCAGCCGCCCTTGCCATGACCTACGCCGGGGCCCGCGGAAACACGCAGATTCAGATGGGGCGTGTACTGCGCTTCAATATTCTGCAAGAGGAGTTGCACCTCACCCTGTCTTCGCTCCTAAGGACATTGAAAGAGCCCCCTGATGATTCCTACCAGCTCTACATCGCCAACTCCTTATGGGGACAGAGGGGCTATGGATTCAAGAAGGAATTCCTGGATCTCATAGCAAGATACTACGCAGGAGGCTTCAATGAAGTAGACTTTAAAGGGGAGACCGAGAAGTCCAGAAAGATGATCAACAAATGGACACAAAATAATACTGCGGACAAGATAAAGGACATCCTTGGGCCGAAGGATATCGATTATCTTACGAGGCTTGTTCTAACCAATGCCATATATTTTAAAGGCACCTGGGCTTGGCAATTTGAGAAGGAACTAACTAGGTCTGCTTCCTTTTATGTAACACCCGAGAAAAAAGTTGACGTTCAGATGATGTTCCAGGAGGGAAAGTTTCCCTACACCGAGCCAGACCAGCAGCTTCAGATGGTAGAACTTCCGTACGCAGGGCACGCTCTCTCAATGGTCATCCTGTTGCCCCGCGGTGCGCTTTTGAATCTTGAGGGCGCCCTTACCCGTGAAAACTTCGATAATTGGCTGTCCATGATAGGGGAGAAGGAGGTGGGACTGTTTGTTCCCAGGTTCAAATTTGAATGGAGATATTACCTGAAAAAGGCACTGGTATCCATGGGCATGGTCGATGCGTTCAGCCGGGTGAAGGCGGATTTTTCGGGAATGGATGGGACGAGGAGGCTCTATGCGGAAAAGGTTATACGCGGAGCAAACATAGACGTGAACGAGGAAGGGACAGAGGCGACAGCCGCAACCGCTGTTGTCATGGACGTGAAGAGCATCGGCCCGAAGCCTATCATGCCTTCATCTTCTTGATCCGCCACAGGCCGACCAATTCCATCCTTTTCTTGGGGAGGGTAATGAATCCAACTATGTAGAAAATCCCAGCTTTTCGTTATTCACAGGCCGATACTCCTTTCGACGAAAGACTGATCTCTTGGGGGCCGAAAATGTCTAAAAAATTTCCTCTAGCTGTGTTTTCAAGCGTGGTCTTAATCATCTTGGGACTTTCCCTTTCTTGCGTTAGCCGAGATGCGGTGCCCGCACGACGGATATCTGACCAAAGCCATAAAGAGACCGGACCCGGAGTGCTAGTGGTGAGGGTTTCCCCTGATTCTCCTGCTGATCGGGCCGGTCTGAAGCCAGGTGATATCATCCTGAGTATAGATAGAAATGCAGCATCCAGTCCGGAAGAATTTGTTGGCACCGTCGAGAGGGCAAAGGAAGGAAAGCATCTTATCCTTTTTGAAAGAAACGGTGTCAAGAAATGGTCCATCGTCCAACTTCCACCCCCTGATACACGCCCTCGTCTTGGGGTTGAGATCATCTCACTCACCCCCGAAACGAGGTCCGCTTTGAGCGGCAGGGGAGACTCCTCTGCTCAGTTAAAGTTAAAGAAGAGAATACAACGCTCTGGAGCGAGACTTTCAGACAAAAGGGCGAGAAGGAACAGAAGGGGGTCCGGTGCCGGAAAAGGTCAAGATTCAGAGGCTGGATTGCTCGTGACGTCAGTTGTCCCAGGTTCCCCGGCTGATCGGGCTGGCCTGAGACCCGGGGATATCATAATAAGTTTTGATAGAAAAGCAGCACCCAGCCCGGAAGATTTTGTTGCTGTTGTTAGGAATGCACGGGCAGGAAGGCATCTGCTTTCTTTCAAGAGAAACGGTACAAAACGACGTGCCGTTGTCCAGTTACCGCCATTGGGGACACGTCCCCGTTTAGGGATTCAGATCTCTCTTGCAGCATCAGAGACGAGTTTGGCTCTCAGCAGCCAGAAACTTCCCTTCAACAGTGCCCTCTCTGATGCGACCCGCCGGGTTGATCATAGCCCCTCGCCCTCGTTGAGCAAGCGGATAAGGGAGATAAACGTGCTCAACTATGCCTTGGTGGATCCAAAGACAGGTCATGTTAGTTTTATTGGAACCTATGACCGGACGTATGCCAGCGGGCCGATTCCTTATTATGATCTGCTTGCTGATGCCCTAGCAGACCCTTATCCCAAGTTTTCGCTCGAGCGTGAATCGGCCAAAGCGACGGTCCAAGAGATTGTGAAGTTCATGGATCGTGAAATGCAACGGATAAGTAGAGATGTAGAGTACGGTAGCAGGTGGATGACCAAAACCTTTACGGCTGTCATCAATTCAAAGGATCCGATCCCGGAAAAGCTTATTTTAGAGCAGCGGATGAAGAGAGGAATGGGGATAGAGCCTGCTGAGTTTCGAGCTTACCTCGAGTTTGACCCCAAAAGTAATGTAGTGGATCCCGTACAATACAAAATGATGGGAAATTTTTTGGGCAAGCTCTTTAAGAGCATTGGTATTGAGGAACGATTTGGGAAGGCCGTTGCAGCATTTTCAAAAATGCAGAAAGAGGCAAGGCTGGGAACGTTGAACTTTGATACCACCTTGGAGGTGAGCGGCCTCCTCGGTGTCCAAAGCGAAATCTTCAGGATCCGAAATGACCTGGCTTCAAAACGTCTAACCGAGGAAACAGCAGGCCGTCAACTCTGGGCGCTTCTTTACAGTTCCCTGCTTAAGGGACTCGGGCTCCCTCCGGCCAGGGTCGACGCGATGGCCGACAGCTTGCGGAGAGGGCCTGGATGGGACGAACAGCTTGCCGCAGCGCTTGAGAAGCGTTATGAATTCCTGACAAAGGAAGCCCTGCGTCTACACGTATTCAAGAATCTTGTTCTTTCTCAGGATTTTCTTCACGGCCTGTATCCGGGATTACCGATTGTGTACAGCGGTGTCCTTCTTTATGGCCGTAGAGCCGACTCGCCCTTGGCCAGAGTGATGTTCGACGCTGACTATGCCTTAAAATATGTCACTTCATTGAGTCCTGATACGGTTTCTATTCCAGGCCATAAGTTTTCGCTGGAGTTTCTCACTGCTGAAGCAGAACGCCAAAACAGATCACTTCCCGGTCGAGGCTCGGTCCGCTACTGGATAAAGCCTGGCAGGGTGAGGATGGACGGTTTTAGCGACAACAGCGGTGTTCGTTTTGCCTCGGCGGACCTGGTGATAGGGGCTGAACCTCTCGGCACCGGCGTCCGGTCAGGTTTTATGACCCAGGCGCTCAACCGTTACGCCAAAGGGCTCACTCAACGATATGATGAGTATGCCAAGCTTTATCCCACCCTGCATATCATGCGAGAGACCGCCAAGATCATCGCCTTCGCCCGTTGGATCAAAGACAACCATCTACAAGTGAAATTACCGCCGTATAAGCCGGCAAAGAACCCCGTGCCCGAGAAAGTAAAAGGATTTGTTTCCATTGTCTATGTAAGCAAAACAAAAGGTGACACTGACAACCTGTTCCTTGATGTAAGTGGCGGCGTGGACTTTGATGAAGGAAAAGGGGAAGATTGGATTCAAGTGCAACCGAACGTAGCGGCTACAAATGATGTAATGGAACAGCTTGCAGGAAGCACGGCGCTCGCTGAGCAGGCAGTCGGGGCTGCCCTTGAAGGCGATCTTGAGATGGCCCGGGATCTGGCTGATAAAAGCGCACGGGCGATGGCCGGGCTTATCGACAAAACGCAGTTGCCCAAAATAGCAAATATTCCCGAGGCCCCCCCATCAGCCCCTTCCGTGACGGTAGGGACACAGGCCGCGGTTTCAGAGGCTGCCGTTGCGGCATTGGACCGGAACTTGGAAGCGCAGGCCAAGGCAAGGCAGAGTATAACCTCTGCGGAGCCGCTTAAGAATACTTCGCCAGAGCAATATCAGGAGATAACCTCTTCCGCTCAGAGGTTGCTGAAGCGCTCGGAAGACAACCTCATACGCCTCAAGGAGCTCCTTGCCGATTATCGCAATAACCCTGTCTATTCCCAGAAAGTGGTAGTTGATCTGAGGAGTCTAGATCCCTCAAAGCCTCCTACCGTGGAATTGATGCGCCCAGGACGGCCCACCGCAACCCGGCAAACACCTCCTTCCCTGAGGGAAGCCATTCCAACAAGGGAGGAATATATTGAGGAGCTTAAGAACCTGCGAAGGGAGCTTGAGGCGACGCGCGCCGCTTTAGTGAGACTGACTCGTTCAGTCCAAGCCGACTTAGAATTGAGGAAGGAATGGCAACACGAGGCGGCAGCGGCGGTGAACCGGGCAGAAGACCGTGCCTACGAGTTTTTGAAGGATAACCTCAGCGACGGTTTATTCAACCTTTTGAAATGGAAATTTCGAAATTCACCAAATCGGGTAAGAGAACTAGAGAAATTTGAAAATCTAATCGCCACTAAAGACTTCTCTGACTGGGCCCAGATCGATCAGCATAGCTGGGAAGAGATTGGAAAGAGACTGACCTCCGCGATTCAGAGCCTGACCCTTGGCCCCCAGGCACAGGCTGTTGTTAATTCTGTGCAACACATCATTAGCTCCGCTTATGACATTACAGCGTGGTTTGCAAGCTGGCATCGAATTCAACAACTCGATAAGAACACGGAGACTTACCTGGTCGCAGTGAATAAGACCGCCGAGCACATGCGGAAGATCGTTAAGCGGATAAAGGAGATCCAGGCACGACTTGAAAGTATACCGCCTGAGAAGATGAGGTCTCAAGTTTTGCACCGCTGAAATAGCATATTAATTTGCTAATATCGTTTATAAGATCAACAGAGAAGAAGGGGTCTTACGGGAGGCCTTACAGTATCAAGACCTTGAGCTCAAGATATGTTCGGCCGCCTACCTTCAAAGGACTGGGAAAGAATTGGTGACTTGAAATGAAGATGGATGGCAAAAAAGGGAGCCGTCTCACCCTAACCAGGGATCTGATAGTGCTTGAAAGGGGCAAGGAGGAGTTGCTCCTCCTGAATTCATTTTGTCTTCAACCCTTGTAAATCAAAAGGGTGTGAGTACTACAACTTCGCCTGTCATTGGTTCTTCTCATCGGACTTTTCTCTGAGGACTTCGCAAGGGGTCTTTCCCTGAAGTGGCGGGTGGGGTCCGTGCAATTGCACCAGCCTCTTGGGTTGATCTTCGGTAAACTCTTGACCTTTGTTTTTTCTCTACCGGATGTTCCCGTTTTTTTTGGCAACCGATTCACGATGCCAATGGTGAGGGACGGGCGTCTGTCCTGGTTCCCTAAACCCGTATACCCTCGAATGGCCCGTAACCGCGGTGTCTGAGAAACAACAAAGGCCAGCCTCATGAGGCCGGCCTTCTCCACAATACTGGAGCCGGTGAGAGGAGTTGAACCTCCGACCCGCTGATTACGAATGATTATGGCCACCTAATAATTTTAAGCAGTTAGAACAAAATGGTCGCGTTTTGAACGCATCATTTGAATCTTAATTTGCTGATTTCATCCCTCAATCTGTCTTTCAGGACGTGTGAATATATTTGCGTGGTGGACATCTGTGAGTGGCCCAGAATTTCCTGAACAGCCCGCAGGTTTACGCTGCTGGCAAGCATATATGTCGCTGCCGTAAAAGGGGACATCCTATGACCTCGCCGTCAAGTAGTTTTAGTATATCTAATGATATCAAGGAGTAACGATTACTCTGGGGTCAATGGACAAGCCTCCCCCTCTGTTTTGAGAAGGTTTTTCGGCGAGTCTCTCACCTTCAACGAACCCCTCATCTGATCGTTACGTTTATCCGGCGTATCACACCAAGGTGATCGTCCATCATCCCTTATCCAGATTATGGGATTCAGGAAAAAGGAGACGTCGGTTGCAAAAAAGCGCTTGACATCTCGAGGGCCTGCTGATTAACTGTTCCTGAATTCATCCTCACATCCCTGCCAGAACATCTCGAATACAAGATATTATCGGCCTTCTGAAGACATTGTATCTCTAAATTCAGCTTCGCTCCCGCCCTTTTGATTGAGGGAAGTGATGAACGTGGCGAAGCGCGCATCAGCCTTTCAAACACAATCATCCCCGCAGAGAACATCCCGGTAAGAAAGAACACTCGTCCACCATTTCCTCCAACTCTAGGTTGCAGCTTATCTCGTAGGCTGTTAGGAAAAGAATACGATGGCACTATTACCACCATTTTTCTTAGATGCGGTTGTTGCCCTCGGTGTCGGAGATGATCTGCAAAAGAGGCAGTGGGTAGGAACTGGTTTCCTTTACGGTATATTCGAGAAAGAAATCGATGAGAAAACCAAAAATTACTTCGTTTTCCTAATCTCGAATCGCCATGTTCTTCAAGGTCACTCAAAAATGTGGGTGAAGTTCAACTCACTTACGGGATCCGCCAGCGAGGACTTCGAGATAAAACTAAAAGCAAAGAACGGAAGAGACCTATGGATTTCTCATCCCAATCAGAACATCGACCTCGGCGCAGTTTTTATAAATGCTAAGTTCCTCAGAGAAAAGAACATGAAGTTTAGCTATTTTCAGTCTGATAATCACACTTACACGATTAGCGATCTGAAGAATCAAGGTATTACAGAAGGAGATGGGGTTTATATTCTTGGTTTTCCAATGGAGATGGTAGATCAAACGCGGCAGTACGTAATCTGTAGATCAGGGTGTATAGCAAGAATTCGGGATGTAATCGAGACCAATTCTCAAGACTTTCTCGTGGATGCACTTGTATTTCCTGGAAACAGCGGAGGACCGGTTGTACTTCGGCCCGAGTTAACAAGCATCCAAGGTACGAAAGCGATCGATAAGGCAAATTTAATTGGCGTTGTGCAAAGCTATGTCCCATATCAGGACATTGCCTTTAGCCAACAGACCCGACGCCCACGGGTTGTCTTTGAGGAGAATAGTGGACTCACCTCTGTTATTCCGGTCGATTACGTAAATGAGTTAATGACAGTTGCTGCAAAGCGAATGAAAAACCGGATCGCCCAAGCGAGGTGGAAAGCCAAACAAATGCAAAACTAATCCCTAACAATCGCATGGAGTCCGACTTGGTAAACCTGCGATTAACCAAGCGGCTCATGCATCACGTTAGGCAATAGATACTCTATCATGGATAGCAATAGGAGGATTCAATAATGGATGCATCAAATTGGGTTTCGTCAGTTGCGAATGTGGTTATTGCTATTGGGGTGATTTTTGTTTTGTGGCAGGCTCATCTGTTACGTCAGCAGATTGAAGCGGATCACGATAGATCAAGGAAAGAACTTGCGGTAAGTTTGATTGGTGAGTGGACAAGGAGCATTAAGCCAGAGTTATCATCGGCAGATAAGCTTGTAAGGCAATGGGATTGCGAGCAGAGCAGGAATATGGTCAACATTCTTCCGGTTAAAATAACCCCTAAACAGAAGCATTTAGCCGAAGCGTGCCTCAACAGAGAACTGAAAAATGCTAACATTGGACAGGATGGACGTATAGAGTTGGACGAAACTGAAGTTGCTGAAATTAGATATTAGGCTTATCAATTTAACTCAGCAAAATTATTATTTAAGATATTGATATTCAATGCTAAATTACTGTAGAATACATGGACCACATACAATGAAACTTCGAGGAGGTGGTCCATGTATAAGGCCATGAGCCCCCATCAATTTCGAAGACGATTCCGCACAGAGCGGGATTGTCTTCGGTATCTGATCAGAAGGAAGTGGCCTGATGGATTTCGTTGTCCCAGATGTGGTCATCATGAGGCCTATATTATCGAATCCAGAAAGCTATACCAATGTAAAAAGTGTCGTCATCAGACTTCTGTTACTGCCAACACCATCTTTCACAAGAC
>Ga0209426_1000059_pt1 | contig 202194 bp, 172 predicted proteins | sample Deesub1362B_J571_FD_187697 | JGI IMG/M metagenome (GOLD analysis project Ga0209426, IMG submission 187697) | Deep oceanic, basalt-hosted subsurface ecosystem from Juan de Fuca Ridge flank, Pacific Ocean, CORK Borehole 1362B_J2.571 (SPAdes)... ...
GTAAAGGTAAACTTTTTCGACTTTGGCGTCGGGACGCATCATGAGGTGCTGGCTCCAGAAAGAGATCGGGAGCGCAGCATCGGGCTTCAATGGGCGGCTTTGAATGTGTGAGTGATGGATCGGTTACAAATCCTCTATGTCGACGACGGCAGTAATGACCGGACGGCCGACATTCTTCGCCACTATCAGGATGGGTCATCTGTACGTTGCCTGTCCCTGAGTCGCAACTTCGGCAAAGAGGCTGCACTGAGCGCCGGGATAGACCATGCCCGTGGCAGTGCGCTGATCTTCATTGATGTCGACCTGCAGGATCCACCAGAGCTCATCGCGGCCATGGTGGACTACTGGCAACGCGGCTACGACGTGGTGAACATGCAGCGCAACCTGAGAATCGGTGATTCGTGGTTCAAGCGCATGAGTGCCCGGGCTTACTACTGGGTCATGCAGCGCCTGGTGGAGAAGGTGGACATGCCGGCCGATGTCAGCGATTTCCGATTGATTGGGCCTGCGCCGCTGGCAGCCCTGCGGGCCCTGGATGAACGCTCCAGGATTCTCAAAGGCATGATCGGCTGGGTAGGCTTTCGTACCATCGAACTGCCCTACAATCGCACTGTTCGCCATGCCGGGAGCACCAAATGGAATGCAGCTGGCCTGTTCAATCTGGCCATCGAGAGCATCGTCAGCTTCTCTCGCAAACCACTGCGCATTTTCAGCCTCATCAGTTTCGGTCTTTTCGTCTCCAGCATCTGCTACATGCTTGCGTCGCTTGTGGCAGGCAGTTTCGACATCCATCACCTGATCGTCGGAATGGCTTCATTCATGTGCGTCGGTGTCGCCATGGTGGGGGAGTACCTGGGCGTGACACTCGCGGAAGTGAAGCGCCGGCCTCTCTATTTCCTGAAGCACAGCAACAAGGCAGATCCCGTGTCACTCCACCCTTCGATGGCTTCGATCGAGGGTAAGAAATGCTGAACCTGAAGAACGAGAGGACGCTGTGGTGGGTCCTGGGTTCGATTTTGCTATTGCGTTTGGTGGGGCTGGGCATCTACCCGCTGATGGACACATCTGAGGCCCGTTACGCTGAAATGGCTCGCAAGATGGTCGAGTTGAATGACTGGATCACGCCCATGTTCGACTACGGGGTACCGTTCTGGGGCAAGCCTCCGTTGTCCTTCTGGACCCAGGCCGCGAGCATGACGGTCTTCGGCGTTAACGAGTTCGCTGCGCGCTTCCCAGCGTGGCTACTCCACCTGGCAAGCTGTTTCATCATCATCAAACTCGGCACGCAGCAGATTTCTCGTAACGCCGGCATCTGGGCTGCCATTATTTTTTCCAGCACCACACTTGGCCTGGTCTCCAGCGGTGTTGTGCTGACTGACCCTGTTTTGTCGTTCTCGATTCTGCTGGCCAGCTACGGTTTCTGGCGTTGGATGAAGTGCGCCAGCAAGGCGGATGCCTACCTGATGTTCGCAGGTCTCGGGCTGGGCTTGCTTGCCAAAGGGCCGCTGACCCTGGTGCTTATGGGGGCGCCGGCATTCGCCTGGTTCGTTATCTACAAGGAATGGGGACGGGTACTGAGGCTTCCCTGGATTAGCGGCCTTGTACTCATGTTCGGTATATCCGTGCCATGGTATGTCGCGGCCGAGATGAAAACGCCCGGCTTCATGGAGTACTTCTTCGTTGGTGAGCACTGGAGCCGCTACGTCGTCAGTAACTGGGCAGGGGACCTCTATGGTAGTGCTCATGCCAAGCCGTACGGCAGCATCTGGATCCAGCTCGGATTGTCGCTACTGCCATGGGCCTTGTTTCTACCACTGTTGATCCGCAAGCGTGGATCGATGCAGCGCTTCAAAGCCTACCTCTGGCTGTGGGCCTTGGCGACACCGGTCTTCTTCACATTTGCAGGCAACATTCTGTGGACCTACCTGCTACCCGCGCTGCCAGCGTGGGCATTGCTGCTGTCTGCACGGGTCAGCGAAGTTGGCCCGAAGACCACCTGGGCTGCCGCTGCGAGCGCATTGGTGTTGCCAATCATCGGTGCGGGCATCATCTACGCCGGGGTACTAGAGGAGCGCCCTCAGAATCAGCGGGATGTGGTTCAAGCCTGGCTCAATGTGCAGTCTGCTCATTCCGCTCCCCTGATCTATCCTGGCCGCCGCTCATACTCGTCGGAGTTTTACAGCAGCGGGAAGTCCGAGAACATCAAGGATCCTGCCAAGTGGCCGCGGGATGGCTCGTTCTATCTGTCCAGGCGCTTGCGAGACAGCAAGGATGGTCTGCCCGCTGATCTAGCTTGCACATCGATCACCGAAGCGAACGCCAGCCAGCTCCTGCTGTGCCATTGGAAACGCCCCGCACAAGGTGCCGAGGGTCTGGCCGGAGAAAGCAATGCGGAAACGCCTCGCAAGAACGAAGGCTAAATTCCAAGCACAAAAAAGCCAGGTTTTACCCTGGCTTTTTTGTCGATTTCTTTCGTCATTTGAAGTCCTATTTAACCGCCGATTAATTGTCGGCTTGTTCCTTACCATCCTTGCTTTCTTTCTTTTGCTCTTGAGCGACTTGTTGTTTGTTCTGGTCCGAAGAGTCATCGCTCCATAGGCGAGCCTGTTCGGTTCGGAAGTTCTCGTTGAACTGTTTCGTTCGCTCGAAGCCGCCTTCAGCGTAAGCGGTACCCATGAGACCCAGCAGCAGGCTGCCAATAGCGATAGATTTGACAAATTTCATTGTGAACCTCGGTTCATACTAGGCCAACCTGATTAGCGGCCTTTGTTGGTTTGTAGTTTAGGAACGCGAAGCTAACGACAAGGTGAGTCAATAATTACAATTCCGTAATTTTGGCTGCAGATAGGATGCGTTAAATCTTCAAATCTGGAAGGATCATGTCTATCTCGGCACTGTCGAGGGCGACTTCGAATTTTCTCTTAAATTACAATTTTGATATCTAGCGCGTTAATTCAGCGCGGCGTTGTTGGCCGCCCTAGGAGATAGCCATGAATGACATAGAGCCCTGGGCAGTTGCTATCGGTGACTTTCGCCGCTGCACTGAAAAACTCACTGTCCAGCTCGATGAGCTGACCTCGCAGACGCGCACCTCCAGCGCTGTTCTGGAGAGGTCGAACGAACTGGTGGAGCAGGTGGACGCTGTCGGCCGGCAGATTCAGGAGGAGGTGCGAAAGGCGGAGAAGGCTTGGTCGAACGCGGAGGAGGTTGCCTTGCGCGCCGCTGCATCAGCGTATTCAGCTGCATGCCGCGGAGTCGACACCGCCATCCAGCCACTGATCTCGGAGCTTACAGCAGCGACAAAGGCGGCGGACGCCTCTATCCAGGAGCTCAAGCGGGCACCGGTGCTGGCCAAGCGTTATGTGATGGTGGTCGCCACGGCGTTCTTCATTCTGGCGCTGATCTGTGTCTACTCGACCATGCGCCTGATCGATGCCGCCGGCAGCGTAAGTGCTCAAGAGAAAGTGAATGCTCAGTACTTCTCACACCTGTGGAAAAACGCCTATCCTGACGAACAGAAGATTATTAAGTCGGTGATTCTGCGGTCGCCCATGGACCCTGTGGTCCTTCGGCACTGATGCATTGAGGCAAACAAAAGGCCCGTCGATTGACGGGCCTAATCGTGTCTGCGCAATTTAAGCGGCGGTCATTGCCGGCTGCATTTGCTGGGCTTCCGGAAAGTGAAGGTGGAACCAGGTGAAGTTTTCTTCGGTCACCTCCACGCTCGCCGATCCCTGGTGCAGACTCATGATCGACTGCACAATGGCCAAGCCAAGACCGGTACCGCCTTCGCTCCGTGCTCGGCTCTTGTCCACACGGTAGAACCGCTCAAACAAGTGCGCGTGGTGTTCCTTGGCAATACCACGGCCGGGGTTGCCGACACTCAACGTCGTACCGCTCGCACTATGCTGCACCTTAACGTAGACCGTGCGGCCGCGAGGGCAGTAACGGATCGCGTTCGAGACCAGATTCGAGACGGCACGTTGAACCATCAGGCGATTCCCGCGCACCACGTCATCACTGCCGGAGATCTGCAGCTGAATCTCGCCTTCTTCTGCTGAAATGCTGAAGAGATCGCACACTCGCTGAACCTCGTCGACCAAGGAGACGGATTCGAACTCCACCATTGATGCTGGATGACTGACCTGGGCCAAGAACAGCATGTCGGAAACCATGCGGCTCATGCGGTCCAGCTCTTCTGTGCACGACTCCAGAACCTCCCGGTACTCGGAAAGCGATCGTTCTCTGGTCAAGGCAACCTGGGCCTTGCCCATCAGGTTGGAAAGCGGTGCTCGAAGTTCGTGAGCAAGGTCGTCAGAAAACTGCGAGAGCTGCTGAACCCCATCATCCAGGCGAGCCAGCATGATGTTGATGCCGTCGGCGAGCATTTTGAGTTCTGCCGGCATCCCATCAGTTGGAAGGCGATGGTCGAGGCTCTCGGTTGAGATTTTCGAGGCGATCTTGAGGAACTTGGTCAGTGGTAGCAGGCCTCTGCGCACAGTCCACCAGCCAATGGCCAAGATCAGTGCGAGGATGACGGGGGACATCATCAAGGCCCAGGTCAGCAACGCATCGAGCAGCGCCTCACTGGATGACTGGTCCATGGTCATATAGACGCTGACCTCTGTTCCATCGCCCAAACGCATGATTCGAGAAGCACTCAGCAGAGGACGGTCCTGCGTATCACGCCATTCGTGCTCTTTGGGCTGGGCCGCCGGCTGAAACTTGTGCACCTCCAGATTGACCTGTTTCGAGCCAATCGAGAGCAGGGGAGTCTGATTCTGTGAGGTATCGAATATGCTCACATACAGGTTGTTGTGGCCCATGACCAAATCGACAAGCTGATGCGCATCCGCGTTGACGCCGGAGATGTCCGGGATGGTGGACAGGTTGTGAGCCATCCCCGCCATCTTTACTTCCAGGTCTGCTCTGGCATTTCTTTCCAGAGCCTTGCCTACCATCAGATAGCCAAAGGTGGCGAACAGAAGCAGCAACGCTGCGCTCATCAACCCAACTTTTAACCCCAGCTTTGCAGCCAGGCTGAATGGCCTCATGCGCGTTCCTCAAAAACGTACCCAACGCCACGAAGCGTGTGAATGAGCTTGGTTTCAAACGGGTCATCGATCTTCGAGCGCAAGCGCCGGATGGCTACATCGATGACATTGGTGTCGCAATCGAAATTCATATCCCAGACCAACGAGATGATCTGAGAGCGAGTCAGCGCTTCGCCCGTTCGGCTCATGAGCAGGTGCAGAAGCGCAAATTCCTTGGTGGTGAGATCGATGCGTGTGCCACCGCGGAAGACGCGATGGCGGACGGAGTCGAGTTCCAGATCGGCAATTTTCAGCGAGCTCTTCTCGACTAACTCATCACCACGGCGTTGCAGCGAACGGATGCGAGCAAGCAGCTCAGGGAATTCGAATGGCTTCACAAGGTAGTCATCCGCGCCGCCGTCCAAGCCCTTGAGCTTGTCATTGATGCGTCCGCGGGCGGTCAGCATGATGATGCGGACCCGGCTGGTCTTACGGATGGTTTCCAGCAGGTCCCAGCCGTCGATACCCGGGAGGTTCACGTCCAGGAGGACCAACGAATAGACATTAGTGTTGAACAAGTGCAGAGCATCTACACCGTTGTGCACGATATCTACGACATACCCGCTTTCGGATAGGCCCTGCTGAAGATATTCGGCAGTTTTAATTTCGTCTTCCACAACTAGAACGCGCATAACTTATCTCAAGGTGTGAGGAAGGAGTTGGCCTAATCCGCCAAGATTATGGTTGCAGGCTGTTCGAAAGTTTGGCTGAGGGTATGGCATGTGGTAGTCGCTACCTCTGTCCATACGCCGGGTCACCTGAGGACGCTTGAATCTTAACGCGAAGAAGCTGGCCGCGGCGAAATCCTACAAATTTGTAATGTAGCCGCAAGATTTCTGACAGTCATGCAGGCTCCACCCCTAAGCATAGCGGATTCTGGGGCCTGCGGCGGTGTATGACAGATTCGCCTGGCAGGTGGAATCGGCCAGGACAGGCAGCATTTCGGTCGTTAGCTTGCAAGGACTGGTACTGGCCTTGGATCGAGGGCGCCACGCAGGCAGACCCCATGCACGGCCGCAAACCGCAGCGCCTTTCTGCAAATTAGTTCACGTGGCGGCTCGATATTCTCTCGAATAATTATCTTACAATCTATTACATGTCCAAATTGTAATTGCACGATCATCTTGGTGTTAGCCTCCTTTGCTAGTTTAAGGGCAGCGGAAGAGGCATCGCTGCTTTGGAAATTGTCTCATTTCAAAGCAGCTTGGCAAGAGCACCGAGCAGTTGTTCGCGCCAGTGCATTCACCTGTAAACCATACGCTCCTTTGGTAGGTGAATTTTAGCGCCCCCCTACGGGCGCTTTTTTATTAAGGGACTTCTTATGAACACTACTGTATCAGCGATCGCCGTGTTTATGCTCTTTACATCACTAACAGCCAATGCCCAAAGCGGTATGGAGATCAATAAACACATCGAGCGTACTGCTAGAGAGGCTACAGCGGATTATGCTCAACGCGTAAAAAAGCCCATGCCTCAACTAGAAGACTACGCCTATGGCATGGACCTGGACGTTGGTAAGTTGGTGTATGTATCACCCAATGTGCGGTACTGCGGTAATGTAAGAAGCATGATGACCTACGAAGACTCGAAAGGCGAACTGCACATGGTTCGCTACCTGGTGAAGGGCGAGTGTGTTAATAGCCGTTAAGACTCATCAAGATGATCCCTGCGGCCACCGGATCATAGAAGCTCAATGCCGAACCGGCGCAGCAGTATGGCGAAGCCTCCGAAGCTGGCCATTGTGATGAGGATGCTGCTGATCAGTGTCGGCCAAAAGCCGAGCTTAGGTAGCAGCAATGGAAAAGCAATAAACATCGGCAGGGTCGGAAGCACGTACCAGAACGTGTACCAAGCATGGTTGGAGATCTTCTCCATGCTCTGGTTCTCTAAATAGAGCCAGACCAACGTCACGACCGTGACCAAGGGTAGGGCGGCGACCAAGCCGCCCAGCTTGTCGCTGCGTTTCGCCAGCTCTGACACGAGAATCACTATACCGGCAGTGAGTAGGTACTTCGTGATGATCCAGGCCATCGCTGAGCCTTCTGGAGGTTGTTGACGAGGGCAGGCGAAGCCATTCACCAACCCCCTTGAAGCGCTCCTGCCGTTTACGGCATCCCTCACCGCATTTTTTTTGCAACATCACCCTCAGCCAGGAGGGTGATGTGTTTGCATGGTGTTTACCGATCGGTCAGTGCGAGGGTGAGGGAACGCTCTCGTGGAAAGCTGCCCGCTCGATCTGGATGGTGCAGTGATGGATTTCGAATGCATCGCTGACAGCATCCACGACGGCCGCCAACACAGCATCCCCATCTGCAGAATCCCGAACCACTACGTGCGACGTCATCACGTTACTGCCACTGCTGACAGCCCACACGTGCAAGTCATGAACGTCCGTCACGCCATCTACTCCGAGGATGGTGGCCTCGATTGCCGTAACGTCGAGCCCCCTCGGGACACCCTCCATGAGGATCCCCAGGCTTTCGCGAAGCAACTGCCACGTCCGCGGCAGAACCCAAAGGCCGATCGCCACAGCGACAATCGTGTCGACCCAGGTCCAGCCGGTGAAGCGGATGATAAGTGCCGCGATGATTACGCCAAGCGAGCCGAGCATGTCGCTCCAAACTTCGAGGTAGGCTCCTTTGACGTTGAGGCTTTCGTTGCTCGCAGATGCCAGAAGGCGCATCGAAATTAGGTTGATGATCAGGCCGGCGATTGCGATCCACATCATCGCTCCGGTAGCGATCTCCGCCGGCATGAAGAAGCGCTGGTAGGCCTCATACAAGATGTACATCGCCACCAGGAAGAGCAGCACGGCGTTGAACGTCGAAGCCAGAATTTCCAGGCGCGCATAGCCGAAGGTTCTTTTCTGATCCGCCGGCCGCTTGGCTATCTGAAGTGCAATCAGTGAGATCGCCAAGGCGGCAGTATCTGTGAACATGTGAGATGCGTCCGACAGCAGCGCCAGGCTGCCGGTAATCCACGCACCGATCACTTCTGCAATCATGAAGCTGCCAGTCAAGCCGAGCGCCATGATTAGCTTCTTCTGATGCCCCTCGCGTACTGCAGCGCTGCCATGGTCATGATTTGAACCCACGTATTTCTCCTTGCGCAGGGTTGTGGTCTCGTTGGCCTTCCTGTCTACCTAGCCTTAGAGCGTCGCTTGGCCACACTGACTGCAAAATCTTGCTCCTGCACTCAGCAGCGAGCCGCAGGCGGTGCAACCACTCGATAGCGGTGTTCCGCAGTTTAGACAAAAGCGTGCTGACGGATCGTTGGCCGTCCGGCACTGCCTGCAGCCCTGCAGATCTTTGATGGGGGCAGGAGTGGGAGGGCGCCCGCCGTCATACACCTGATTACCGCCGTCGCAGCCCTGCTGCCGGCCATGGCGATCATATTGCTCGGCCCCATGTCCCCCGCTGTGGTGCTTGCCTCCACCGTGGTTTCCACGGCCATGGTGCCCGCCCAGGATGTTTTTGAAAAAGCTCATGGTATTCGCCCCTCATTGATGGGTGACATATTAACGAGCAAAAGTTGAAAATTATGTTCTGCTCGCGAGAAAGACTTGTAAGTTGAATTGAAAGTTCAAAATTAGCCTACGACAAAACGAAACCGTTTTGTTTGTGAAATTAAATTTATCTAGCTGAGCGGAGCATTGCTTTTGGTGGGTAGTATTCCCCTAATTTTGATCATAGCGTGATCAATGACAATCAAAACAGCAGTAATTGGATTTCTGTCAGCATTGTAATCCCGAGGTCATCGTGTCGTTATCAGGTCCCGGAAATAATGCGCTCAGCGAGATTCATTTCTCTTTTTATCCCTATGCCTCACACATACTAAGCGTCCCCAACGCCTAGGGGCCTAAGGCCTCTGACGCTCCGCACATTGCGCAATCGCTCAGCATCTGTCGACGGTTTGCCTTGTAGCTCCCGCTAACTCCATAGCTACCGCCATGGATAAGCAGCTTCCAGAGTTTGATAATGACACCTTCCAAATCCATTGTTCACACCCTGTTAAGCAAATGGATCTTTGCTATTCGCAATGCGCGGCAGAAAGGCATCAGTACTAATTTGCTAATCGGCCTGGTGACTTTTTGGTTACTGCTATTCGCGAACGCTGAGCTCTGGAACGTGCTCTGGAAGCTGGTATTCAAAACCGATGAAGTGAACTGGCAGCTAGCGGCTAGCCTCCCAGTCATAGTATTCGCATGGGTGTTTACCGTTCTGAGCTTGCTGTCATGGGGGCGGCTGGCCAAACCCATACTGTGCCTGGTACTGATCAGCGCGTCTTTTGCGAGTTACTTCATGAATGCCTACGGCATCGTGATCGATTACACAATGTTCACCAACGTTGTGGAGACCGACGTCGCTGAGGCAACCGAGCTGCTGAATTGGAAGCTCGGTCTTTGGGTCGCAATGGTTGGGGTGTTGCCCGTCTACCTGATTGCCCGGGTTCCCCTCCGGCGCAAGCCTTGGGCCAAAGCTTTGGTCAGCAGGTTCATTGCTCTGTCGCTCGCTCTGTTGACCTTATCTGGCATCGCGTTGAGTCAGTACCAGTCGTATGCCTCCTTGCTGCGCAACAATCGGGAGATCCGGCTGATTCTGGTACCTACCAACTTGTTTGCGGCTGGCCATGGGTACCTGAAGCGTCAGCTGGCCTCACCTAAAACGCTGACGGCCATTGGTACTGATGCGGTAGTTAATCGACAGGGTGCGGCTCGTAAACCCAGGCTGCTGGTACTGGCAGTAGGAGAGACCGCTCGCTCCGCCAACTTCTCCCTCAACGGCTACTCCCGTGAAACGAATCCGGAACTAGAAAAGCGAAATGTCATTAGCTTCACGAACGTGAGCTCCTGCGGTACCGCTACCGCGGTCTCGCTGCCATGCATGTTCCTGGACGTGGGTAAGGCCCAGTACAAAGATGGCTTGGCCAAGAGCCGAGAAGGGCTGCTCGACGTGCTTCAACGCGCTGGCATCAGTGTCATGTGGACTGACAACAACTCGGGGTGCAAAGGGGTCTGCGACAGGGTTCCCAACCACAAGGCTGCCTCTCACGCGGATTCCCAACTGTGCACCAGCGAGGAGTGTAAGGACGGGGTGCTGCTCACGGAGATGCAAGACTTCATCAAGCGCCAGGAAGGCGATGCTGTCCTGGTGCTCCACTACAAAGGCAGTCACGGCCCGGCCTACTACAAGCGCTACCCCTCGCAATTCAAGAAATTCGCACCGGTGTGCGAGACCAACGAGCTCGACAAATGTAAGCAGGAGGAGGTGGTCAATGCCTACGACAACTCAATCCTCTACACCGATTATGTGACTGCAAATCTCATCGATATCCTGGCGGCCAACACCAAGTTCGACACTGCGCTGATGTACGTTTCGGACCACGGCGAATCGCTGGGGGAGGGTGGGCTCTATCTACACGGGCTGCCTTACGCGATGGCTCCTGACGAGCAAACAAAGGTGCCGTTGGTACTTTGGATGTCTGACTCGCTCGCGAAGAGCGAAAAGGTCAACGTGGGTTGTTTGAAAGCTCAAACCACGTCACCGCTGAGCCACGACAACCTGTTCCACACCGTGCTCGGCATGATGAACGTCCAGACGTCTTCGTATCGCTCAGCGCTGGATTTCACTGCCCCTTGTAAGCCCTTTGTCGGAGGCTCTTATTCTGGCCTCTGAATGTTCGATGTGGACCGGATCATCGGCCAGGCGGTTCTGCACCAGCCTGCTTTGACAGCTGAGAGAAGCTGGACTAATTACATAGCTGCATTCAACAACCCAAGCGGAAAAGGAAGTTTTGCATGAGCATCAAGCCAGGCCCAAAGCGCACCAATGAAGATGGCACTCCGGACAAAAGGCAGCGAGTCACCCCTGAAAAGCAGAAGGACCATCCGGACCTGAAACCCCACAAGCACAAAAAGGGGGAGTAAGAAAAAAGCAGCTCTCGGGAGCTGCTTTTTTTTTGGGGCTGTGTGCAAACCCTCCCGACCGTCTCGCTGATCAATCGGACCGCGTCGTGAGTCTTCCGCTTGGCTTGATGGATTCTGAAGCTACCTCCGGATCGGTTATCCCTTCAGTGCGGACGACGAGACTGATATCCCAGAGCGTTGAGCTGATACTCGCTGACAGCCCGAAATTGTGATTCTGCGATTTGACGCAGGCGCTCAACCTCTTCGGCAGATGAGCCAGAAGCCTGCGCCTCGTGGTATTGCTTCATCGCATCCACTGCGTCGGTATACATGGGGTGGTCGGGGAGAAGAGCTGGCATCTTTTTCGTCATGTAGCGGCAGGTCCTCACTGGATAGTCGACGGTGGTTTACCTGCTTTGAGGAGCTGAAAATCAATGACCGCCTGATAGAGCGAATCTGCCAATGGGTGAAGACGCTGTACCTCAAGGTCTGGCAATCCAGCAGCCTCCGCTTCGTGGGCCTGTCGGATAGCTTCAAGCGCTTGCCTCATCAGTGGCTCACCAGCCTCGACCATTCCAATGAATGTGCGCTTCACAACATTTTGCTCCATTCAGCTGAAGATGAATTATAGGACACCGCGGCGTGGCAAGGCCCCGAGCAGCATAGGTGTTCGACGCCCGACTGAACGAATCAATGAGGAGCGCGCTGGCCTGGGGAGTGGCCAGGGCGCGTGTCGTAGCTACGTTGTAAACCACTTTTTTTCACTGTAAACCACTGTGGTTACAGTGAAAAAAAGTGGTTTACAACAGGCCTCCTCAGGCCTGAGTCAGCTCCAGCAGATCGCCCAGTTCCTCCCGGGCCATCTTCACTCTATCCATTCTGCGATAAGGATGATCAACCGGCATCCGGATAAGGGATTCGAACCAAGCCGAATCGAATTTGATGACTTCCTTGTGAATGTGCTCAAGCTCACCTCCGCGAGGCTGTGACACTACAAACTCCATGCTTTCAACCAAGCCGGACGCTTCACTGTCTTTGACGATTCGATGGCGGATGAAACTCATTTTGAGATCAAAATATGCCGCCTTCGAACCAGGCACCTTCTTCGATTCCAGCCGACCAGTGCTGCTGATTTCCGCCCCTGGCACCTCAGCGGCAATAGCTTTCACCAGCTCAGCATTTCCAATGACCTTCTGGCCAAACAGGCGGGTGGCGTCCGACATGTAAGCAAAGATCCATGGCACATTGCGAAGCGTCGCGCCGGTATAGAGGTAGCCACGCTCTCCCTTGTAACGCTGCAGCATGCCTCTCAACGCGTTCTCGGAAAGGACCAGTTGGGTCTCTTTCTCCAGGATGTAAACCACGCGATCGAACTGTTCGATCAATAGCTTGAGAATCTTCCGTGGGACGCCGTCAAACCTGGTTTTTCGTTCTGTTTTCTTGTGCTGGCGAGGCTGGAAGTACGGGCAATCGTTACGGGCCTCACTATCAAATGGAGCGATGCCGCGAATGCTCTTAGTAGCATGTTTCCCGAATGGGTTCTTCACGTTAGGCGGTAGCTCATACAGCCCAACCAGCTGGACAGGGTTGTCGCATGCCGGGCATACAGCAAACTGAGCTAGCTTGCCGGCACTTCCAGGCTGGTACCATGGATCTCTGCGGAAGGTCTCGGCCTCGAAACCTTCCTTGTCGATGATCTTGCTTTCTGTGTCTTCGATGCGGACCTTATAGACATCCATCTTTGCTGAAACCGTATCAATAGAGGGTCTCTGGATGGTAACGAGCGAGGATAGGCAGCAGTAGGCCTAACTGACCCTTTTGGTGGTCACCCACTGGTTTGAGGCCCGCCCAAAGCATGCCTGATCGACCTGGGCGGGCCCTAGAAACAACTAACCCCCTGGTGCGCAGTACAGGTCTGGGACCTGCCCGAGGCGTGGGGGCTATTCTTGGAGCGACAGTGACACCGGCTCCGGAGAAAATCAATTGGTTTGTAGAGCAGCCGGTCAGCTAAGGTCAAACCCAGATCCTAAAGGGGAGGCCGATAGCAGCTCAGTCAGCATCATCGGCACCTTCTTCATCTTCATCGGTATCCCCAACACTGAGCCAGTCGTGAAGGTTGTACCGCACGAAGTCTTCCGCATCGAGCATGGTAAAGTCTTGGAGCACCGTGACGTCTGCTCCACCGAAGTACAGCCCATCGTTGAGATTTCTGGCCACCCCGAGCAATTCATTCAGCTGGTCGTGCAGCTCATTTGCGCGCCTGGCGTGCTCTCGTTTGGTCAAAAACCGGAACACCACCTCGTAGGGCTCAGCCGGGTCGCGAATCTCGCCCTTGGGGTTGAAGGAAACCCAAGCACTAGCGAAAAATTGGTTGTTCTGATGGAGGAAATCGTCGACAAGCACGGCGATGCCCTTCATGCCGTCGTCACCTTGGTCTGCCTTCAGGCGGTTGACCAACTCGTCCGGCATCGCAATACGGTTGTAATGGTGGGACATCCAGTATGAGAAATACTGACCGTTTTCTTCGCTCAGCGTGATTACCGGATTTCGGTGGAGCGTCGGAAGCACGGCTCTCTTGGTCCACACACGCTTGTGAATCTTGAGCTCCAAAACCTGCTTTTCCGCGTGCTGCAGGTGCAGCGTACGTGGATTGAGGGCGTGCAGCTGCTTATCAAAGGCCTTTTTCTTTACCTTAACGGCAATCCACTCTATCCACGGCGCATCACAAAGGTTGCGTGCATGCACCGTGCAGGAATGGGAGGCCAACATCCAATAAGCTGGAGCCACCCCCTCGAATTGGCCTTTCAGGACCTCCTCGGATATGTGTTCAATCAAGGCGTCACCTGAGACGGTATCTCCTTGCAGCCAACCAGCAGCGCTAATGGCACTTACGATCTCTTGCTCAGGTGTATCAGCCATAATCAAACCAAATTCGAACCGCCCGATTTTTCTAACCTGGCGATGGTTTTGAGGTCCCTATCACGTAGCTGCTGCGCCTTGCCAGCCAACTCCGCAACCATTCCGTACACACCTTTAGCGCCATTTCGATTCCACGCTTCATCCGAAAGCGCATCCTGAATCAGGCGGCCATCGGCGGTTGGATAGAAAAGCACCCGATGCAGATACTGCGCTTCTTCGGCGTTAACTTGGCGCAACGCCTCAGTTAAAGCCGCAAGCCTCTCGGGAAAACCAGTGGCGGTTTTTCCAGTCCGCCAATTGTACACGGTCTGACGAGACACGTTGAAGATCTGCGCGATGGAGCTATCTGACAACTTGAAGTCGCTCCTAAGCTCCTCGATTAAGGCCGGCGCTACGTCTTCGGTAACATTGGCATCCTGGCTGGTGTCCACCTCGGTCCAGGCACCAGCATGCACGCCATGAAAGCTCATGCCTGCTGAGCCGATAAGTTGTGGATAGGGCAGGGAGGCAGTCCCAGGAGCGACTACTACCGAAACGGCCAGCATCGCTGTGAAAGCAATCGCCAATACAGGGTTTGCTGTCGTGCTACCTACACGCGGAGCAATTTCAGGGTTTTCCCAAGTAGAAGATCTGCTTACAGCAGCCCCGGTAGGATCAATCCATTGCCCATTCATTGCTGTAGTCATTTCGCCTTCCCCCAAACCTCAAAGGCATGATCTTTCGCGACTGTCCTAAAAGCAAAGTTAGCAGTCTTATGCAAACCGTCGAGTCTCGTGCAGATCTCCTCGGTTCCCAGTCGTTCGGCTAACTGCAGCGGCCAATGCGCATCCGTATCGAGAAGAGCACCATTTTCGCTAACAGGCACAAATGCACCTTGCAGAGGAGCACCATGCTTGGATGAATTCCTCGATTGCTTAGCAATTTCGAAAACCATGGCCGGCTCGACCAAATCTTCCGGTATCCACATACCAGTCTGCCGCCAGCATCTGATGTGCAGATACTCCGGATCTAGATGGTAGGTGGTAGTAGAGATTCCAAGCTGCTCCTTGGGGACTTTCCCATGCGCCGCTAGCTCATCGCATTTAAGTGGGAGCATGGCTTCCGGAAGGTAGTCGGCTAGGGTCTCACCTTCAGCTGGTTCAATTTTATCGACGTACCGCATCCCGATAGCGGTGATATCCAATGCACCTGCTTGCCCTACCAGCGCCTCAATGCACTCACGGAAAAGCGCTAAGTGGTTATCAAAATGAAGATAATTTGTGCTTTGCAGGATCATGTGATCCATGGCCAGCACGCACGCGTAGTCAGCATCCCGATTAAGGAACGCCCAAGAATTCGGTTCTCCGCTGTGCATCACTCCAGGCGGCACGCCCTTGACCATCTGGAAGAAGCCCGGGAGGCTCTGACGGATCGTGTGCTGAATGTCTGGGATCAGCTTTGGCAGCTTAAGAATCGGGGCAAATCTGATTACGCTCAACGCATAGATAAGCGGCGCCCTTGCTAAGACCCCTTCGCGTTCTGACATGTTAACTCCTCCACCGCGCCCAACGAGGGACCGGATTCTACATCATTTGACAAATCCTTTGACAAGAACTGTATAGCAGGGCCTTTCGATTTGACAAGCGGTCCCCGTGAGGGATGGAGTGCAGAAAACGCCTCCATCAGGAGCTTACTCGTCATTCCAGAAAAGCCTCTACAGACACCATCGCTAAGCCTCTGAGGAAGCACGAATTTTTAATCAGAGCTCTTCCTAGCAGTGAGAAGAAACTCAACGAATCGTCACCAGATAGCTCAATCCAGGGGAACGCTTGCTCTGATGGGGTGGTTCAGAAACGTGCTGTCTGGTCCAGATTTCTCATCTACGAAGAGCACGAAGAGCTCTTGGATCCAGAGTTTGAGGCCGTGATTGGCTGAATGGAGAGGTCGGAAAGAGGACGGGTGATCCAGTGAAGCACAAGCGCAGTCAGGAGGCTTGCGATGGTGTTCACTGAGATTGAGACGAGAGCATTCCGCATTTTGGAGAGTCCATTTTTTGAAGTGGACCTCTATTTAATGCGCATAAACTGTGTGTCACCACCACCCGCAGAAAATTTCGTCACGCCCCAGAATGGGAATTTGCATTCGGGGCGCACCACGATTCATCTCGTGCCAGAAGCCGCCTGCAGTGCAATCAATTGGCGAGCCAAGACTCGACTACCTCAGCGCCATACTCGTTTTTCCAGGCCTTAAGCGTACGCTGATTACCACCCTTGGTCTCAACAACCTCTCCGCTGTGTGGATTCTTGTAGACCTTTACTTCGCGTGGTTTCCGAGAGGTTTTTGGGGCCATATCAGTGGAAGCCACCGCTTGCGGATCGAGGATCAGCACCACTTGGCGCAGGCCGTAGCCATACTCGTTGAGCAAACTGCGCAGCTTCGTTTCAAATTCCATTTCCTGCTTCAGGGCAGAGTCATTTTTCAGCGCTTCCAGCTCCGCCAGTTGGGCTGCGAGCTGTTGTTCGAGCAGGCGGAATTCAGCGAGACGGGACATAAGATTCTCCAAAATGGGTTCGATGATTTTAGCAATCAAGAAAGAAAGCGTGCTAACTATCTTGATCCCACATGCCTGAATCGGCAATCACGAGGCTGAGCGATCGGTGTGGATAAAAACGTGATGGCTTCAGGATCGTCGATCTGGGCGGCTTCACTTGCGAGGTAATCGATCAGCTTTTTGCTTCTTACCCAAACGTACTGCCGGCAAGCCGCGTTTGGAATGGATGGCCCCGCAACGGGGCGAAACCTGGCCTCCCAAAGGTGCTTGAACGCCTCCCTGGTCGACTTCCCCAAATACACCGCAATCTCCGGTCCCAAGATATAGCCACGCCTGAATCTGTCGATGGCTTGAGGCTTAACCATCAATTGCGTACGCCGGCCTCGTTCGACAGCAGTGCTCCATAGCAGACCCAGTCGAACGAACGCGTATGCGCATTGTTCTTTGACGCCTAACAGCGCAGCAGCCTTGACTACCGACAGGCCGGGAAAGACCGGACTCTTGTTCTCAGCTCGGGCTTGTTGCCACGCTGCAAAATCTTGCGGCTTGAGTAACCACGCCCCTACCGCAACCGAGCCATTCTCAGCTGGGCCGTAAGCGCGAAGTTCACCTGCACGTATTGCCTGAACCAACTCGACCAACCCACCCCCCTTGGGCAGAGAATGCTTGGCCAAGTAGTTGATCGACACCAGGCTCTGGTCAGAGCTGGTAGGCAGCTTCTCATCAATCAATTCGTTGATCGAGCGGCAGTCAATCAGCCACCTTTCGCCTGGGCGCGGTTCTCCACCAAAGAACTGGAGGGTACCACCAGCTAGCAGCTGCCTAACCCGATTGCGACAGAGGCTTAGCAAAGTCGAGGTTTCTTTCATATCAGCCACGCCCTGGAGATGCTGCGAGATTGCCTTCAAATGATCCAGGTCCACGACCGTAAAGACTCGATCTTCATGGACCTTCTCCCGATAGGCGATTTGTCCCTCCTGATGAAGGCGTTTTATGACTGATACCCCGAGACCACAAGCTTCAGCAGCAGAATCGAACGACACCCAACGATGTCTCTCAATCGTCTCCTCACTCAAATTGCGATTTCGCTTCGCTAACGGTGCTTCCCACGCATGCTGCAGAAATGATTCGAACTCTCGACGAAGAAAGTCAAAACAAGAGTCATCCAGATCACGGTGGATGTCGTGGTATATCGGGCCGAACGATCTGCTGAGCGTCCAATGTTCGTTATCGGAATGGACTGCCTTGAGGCCACTCAGCAGTTCTCTGAATGCGAGAGGCCAGTTCATGAGAACCACGCCCGCCGCGTTTGCCATAAGCCGCGATATCTCTAGCGAACCCGAATCAGCAACCTTCAGCGGCTGGGTTCTTTCCGTAGGCAAACTTCTGACAGCGAGACGCGATGACAACTCGTGAAACTGTTCGTAGGTGAGGGCCGCCAATCCCGCGTCAGCTGGCAACGAGTCGGCGTAAAACCTATCTTCAAAGCCAGAGGTGAGCCAGGCGGCCGTATCACTCGCCGGCGCGATCTCAAAATTGGTCCCACTCAATGAGGTGCCACACGCTTGGCAACTATTCGCACTCATTGCGCTTGGATCGGTTTCCTTCAGACAGTTGGGGCACCGCCCGTGGAGTTCAGTGCCGTGGACAGAACACGTCGTAACCAGGGTCAAGCCCCAGCTTTCTCTCCAATAACCGGCTTCGCCCAAACAGATCGGACAGTAACGAGCGTGATGAGTCGTCCATAACTTGACCCCCTTGGGCCTTGGATCACGAAACTCAGCAGATACCGCAGGCCAGCTCAGTGGTCCTTCCATCATCTGCAGCCAGTCCGCAACATCGGTCTCGTCGGCTCGTGCAAAGGCGGTGAGCAGTTCCTTTCTGGGTAATCCGTTGGCTTTCGCCAGGCGCTGCAGGTACCCCAAAAGACTTTCGTCTTGGTGTGGTCGTGGGTTGATTAAAAGACCAAACATTCCTACACATCCATGAAATCGAAGACATAAAAATCAGGGGAGTAGAGCCGGGCCGATAAGCCCGGCCCTTGGCCGTCAGGTACTGCTCTCTTCGAACGTCTCAAACGGCTCCCGCTTCCCGAACAGAGGCTGGAAATTGAAGCTCGCACTGAAGGGGTTTCGATCCTCGGTGGCGTAGCTCCAAACCTCGTCTTCAAAAGCCTGGGCCAGCACAGGAAGTTCAATCCCGACAAGGTCCTGGACTTGAACCAGCCAAACAGCCCTGTCCACAATCTTGATGAGGTAGTCGATCAATCCATAGGAAGCCAGGTAGAAGCGTTTAATCATCGCTGGCTCTACAAAACTGATGGTTTGAACAGGCAGTTCGCCCTCGATTGCCTGCAACAACATCACGAAATGAAGAGACGTATTAGCGGAGAAGGTGAAGCGATCGTATGCCACCGTGGCCGAAAACCTGCGTCGCAGTTGCTCGTTTGCTAGCAGGAGATTTTCGGTGCGCTTCAGCCCAATCAGAACAAACGCGATACTGGTTTCATTCATCAGACTCTTGATCCAGTCTGCTGCCTCATACGCACCATTACGACGATAATCGACCAGGTGCTGCGCCTCATCGAGGACCAACATCTCCACGCCAAGGTTCTTCAGCAGCAGGACTACTCGCGCAAATTTAACCTCTGCCGAATGTCCTCGTGCCTCTGCGAAGGGATCCTTCAGCTCTGCCAAAATGGCTGCTGCCAGGTTCTTTTTGGTTGGAGACGAAGGCATCTCGACGAACAGAACTGTCCGCTTCTGTGGGTCATGGCTCTCCAATTCCTCCAATGACCGAATGTACTCCTTGACCAATGTGCTCTTGCCCACTCCGCTTGGACCTTGGATCAGCAACCCTTTACTTGCTCTGGTACGCCGACTATCGCCGTGGATATCGCCTAGTCGCGTCAACGCTCGCTCGACTTGAGGGCTGTGAATAAAACGATCGCGGAGCGTAAAGCTGTATTCACCATGCTCGTAGCATTCGTACAGATTGATGGCGTTCATGGCTTAGAACTCCCAGCAGGGCGACGAACCGAGACCTTGAAGGCTGCTGGCGGAATGTTAGGAATAGAGTCACCGGTCCATTCCACTTCAGCGAGTACCTTGGGTGGAGGCGTGCTTTCGGTCACTCGACCCTCCTTGTCGATTTTCGCTATGGCAGCTGCGCGTCGTTTTCTGAGCGTCTGCGAACGGCGGGCCTCGTCTGCATCTTCCATAATTTCCTGGTAGCACCTGTGCGTAGCCTCGAAGCTAGGCTGCTCATTATATTTTTCTCGCAGCGCTTTCTCGGCAGCCTTCCACACCTCCCTGCTCTTACCGGCCATTCGCTCATCTTTGGCGGGCACTTTGAAGAACAAGTTTCTGAAGCGGTCGTGAACCCAAACGTGCCCGGCTTCGTCTCGATAGCGGACGTTTACCTTTTCTCCGTCTGCCAAACGCATACGGAGCTCAGCAAGTTCCGTAGAGTGGTAGCCCACTTTGGCAACCTCGATGCCGTAATGGTGAACCTTCACCGAGGCCCGCTTGGCCAGAATGCACTCCAACGAGTCCAGGTCGACGGGAAGGCTGATGACATGGTTCGCCTCGCTAGTCCCCCAGACTTGAGCCGGTGTTCTGTTGTCCAGCCCCCGATGAGGAGTCTGGTGGTAACCATCGACGATCCATTTCACTACCACCGCCTCCAATTGAGGGAGCGTGAAACATGCATTCTTCTCCGAGTCGTAATCGCCACGCTGCTGGATATTCGAGAAGGTGGTACCCGGGAGGTTGTGGATAAGCCCCAGGTTCTGTGTGCTGAAAAAGCGTTCGACGGCACCTTTCCTTTGAGGGGCCCTTGAAGCGGGATACATGATCTCGATACCCAACTCGTTGAATCCCATGATGAGATCGCCCGCGTGAAATTCCGCTGCGTTGTCTGGGACTATTCGAGCCGGCAGCCCACGTGCCCACCATTCATTTCTCACTTTCGGAAAGCGCTTCAGCAATTCGGCTTTTGGACGGATTGAGCGTTCGATCACACGAAGCACGGTTTCCGTATTTGGCGCCGACAGGTGGAGCAAATATCCCATCACCATTCGAGAGAAGCGGTCGAGGACGATCGTCAGATAGGGGCGCCCAATGCACAGCCCCGAGGTTTCATCCACAAGCTGGACGTCCAACAAGGTGTGATCAATTTCCCAACGTTCCAAAATCTCATGGACACGTAGGACACCCGCCGCAACACGGTGCTTCTTGTCTGCTGCGTGTTTTCCGAGCCTCTCCTTATCCACAAGGTACGGATCCAGCTTGGCGATGTACCTTCGGACAGTCATTCCGCTTGGGATCTTGAGCTGATCCGAAGGCAAACGACTTTTGTTCCTCTCTTTTATCTGATCTTCGAATTCTGAAACGACCACGCTGACCGCTGGAATCGTATCCTGCAGGTAGGTTTTATTAATCACCCCTTCAAGAATAACTTCGAGCTCTCCCTGTATCGCGGCAGCCCGACCCTTTTTGGCATGCTGAGGGATAAGCTTTACTACGTTCTGGCCAATGTATTTGGCTGCCCAACGTCGAATAGTGGAAACCGAGGGTGCGCACGCATCCCCAATCTTTTTGGCGATATCTCTAAGTTTCTTGATCATGTCTTCGTCACCCGGTAGCTTGTATTTACCGCGCTTAGTTAGGTCGTCCAGATACTTGCGTCGACGCAATGCCTCATCTCCATGTTTTTTGGGGAAGCATGAAATATCTGGAGGGACGTTCCGCACATACGGAACCTTCCCAAGGTATGGCTGATCAGCGGAGATCTCGATCTCGCGCTTCTCGTAGGCCTCATAGAACTCCTTCTCGGATAGCTTCGTGGGCTCACCAAGCTCATCGAAAAAGAGCAGCTTCCGGTCAATAAGCCTCTTCTCAAGCACCATCAGTACGCCACGAACGATGACGACCAATTTCACCCTAAGGGAAAAGGTTTGCATGACGGTGCCCCCCTTGCAGGAAGACCGGGGAGTCAGTGTCAATTGACCTATCAAGGTCAATGCCCACCACCCCAAGGCCTAACAAGCGCCAGGCTTTCCCCTCACCAACCACGTAGAGCAGATCTGCAACGGTCATAGGCGGCCATTCGTTGAAGGTCGCCATTACCTCCTCCAACGCCTGATGCGAAAGCTCTGGACCGCGCCGGTGATACATCAGCCTTCTAAGATTGGTAGCCAGGGGCTCAGCTTCAATTAACTTTTCAGTGATCACCGAAAAGTTACGGGCAGTGGCGTTGAAGTAGCGCTCAGCGGCATCCAGTCGCTGCCTGACGCTGGCAATCTTCAGTCGGTCGTGAGGCTTCACTTCAAACCACCACTCGCGCCCATCCGCGAGGAAAACCTGTACGTCTGGGTAATATTTGAAGTAGCCCTGGAGCGATGGAACACGTTCCTCACTGGGCTGCGGGACGTAGCCGATGACCGCAGGAGACAGCTCAAGAAGCCGAAAAAGAGCGCCTTCGAGCTGGGACTCCCAGGGCACAGGCTTTTTATTTTTGAGCGATGGGAAGTAGCCGCGGTAATGGTTGGACCGCCGCGTGACCACCTTTCGTACTGTCATGAAACACCTCCGAAAATCTCGAAACGAGCGCCGACGCTGCGCCAAAAAATCAAGGCGCAGGGCGGGCGAAGTGAGGCCTTTCGACAGGCAACACTGTGCCGTCGAGTAACCTCGCTAAGGTCGAAAAAATGGGAGAGGATTGACAGTCGCTTCGAAAAAGCAGACATTGCGGGTTCTGAGGACGCAAGTCTGCTTCGCTAAGCGCGGTCAGTCCTCTCGGGATTGATCGCGTTTTTCTACATTTTCAGGTCTCCTTTTCTCTCATTGGTCATGACTCTCATGACTGATCAGAATCTAAAGCAATCGGCTTGCTCTCTTTATTTCTAAACGGCCACTTCGTGATCGCTGGAGCAATTTGGATCAGGTCTGAAGCTCTCGCTTCAAACAGCTGATTTGGCTGAAAATCTTCAGTGCAAAGCGGAAAAGTTGGTCATAGATCTTATTCCAACATCCCTTCGAAATCTACAAAAAATCCAAAATGGCAACTTCCACCAAATTCCATTTCCATACTAAATTGTTCAAATTAATACTTAACACGTACGCTTAATTAACTATTAAGGTGTTCAAATATTAGTTTTAAAGTCCTCTCAATCTCTCTGCTGCTCAGATCCGCCCGCCGACCCTCTCAGCACTTCCAGCGCCCCATCAAATCACTTCCTCAAATCCCCCCATCTGCATCATTTTCCAATGAGCGGAGTAGGGCGCCCCGGCAGGAATTCCAGGCAAAAAAAAGCCCGCGAAGGCGGGCTTGATGGTGACCGACAGGGGCCATGGTTGAAGCCCGGCCGGTCATCTATTTGTGAAAGCGTGCAGCTTTTCTGTGAACCTACAACGCCGACCGGGATCAGAAATCCAGGTTGGACACCGCCAGCGCATTGCTCTCGATGAAGTCACGGCGAGGTTCGACCGCATCACCCATCAGGGTGTTGAAGATCTGATCCGCGCCAATGGCATCTTCGATGGTGACTTTCAGCATGCGGCGCACGCTTGGGTCCATGGTGGTTTCCCACAATTGATCCGGGTTCATTTCGCCCAGCCCTTTGTAGCGCTGGATGGTATGGCGCTTGGTGCTTTCAGCCATCAGCCAGTCGAGGGCTTCCTTGAACTCGGTGACCGCTTTCTTGCGCTCGCCACGCTGAATGTACGCGCCTTCGTCGAGCAGGGTGCTCAGTTGAGCGCCGAGGGTGACGACGGTCTTGTAGTCGTTGCTGCCGAAGAAGTCGCGGTTGAAAGTGACGTAGTTCGACAGGCCGTGGGAGATCAGTTCAACCTCCGGCAGCCACACGCCACGCTCACGGTCTTCACGCAGGCTGGCCTTGTAGACCAGGCCCGACTTCTCGACGGTGCGCAGACGCACTTCGTACTGAGCCAGCCAGTCTTGCATCTTGGCGTGGTCGCCAAGCATTTCCAGGCTCACGGCCGGCAGGTAGATGAAGTGCTCGGTCAGCTCCTGCGGATACAGGCGCGACAGACGCTTGAGGGTCTTCATCACCATGCGGAAGTCGTTCACCAGACGCTCGAGCGCCTCACCGGAAATGCCCGGGGCCTCTTCGTTCAGGTGCAGGCTCGCATCTTCCAGGGCCGACTGCGTCATGTACTCTTCCATGGCGTCGTCGTCTTTGATGTATTGCTCTTGCTTGCCTTTCTTGACCTTGTACAGCGGCGGCTGGGCGATGTAGATGTAACCGCGCTCGATCAACTCCGGCAACTGACGGAAGAAGAAAGTCAGCAGCAGGGTACGGATGTGCGAACCGTCGACGTCAGCATCGGTCATGATGATGATGTTGTGATAGCGCAGCTTGTCGATGTTGTACTCTTCGCGACCGATACCGCAGCCCAGTGCGGTGATCAGGGTGCCCACTTCCTGGGACGAGATCATCTTGTCGAAACGGGCTTTCTCGACGTTGAGGATCTTGCCCTTCAGCGGCAGGATCGCCTGGGTCTTGCGGTTACGTCCCTGCTTGGCAGAGCCGCCCGCGGAGTCACCTTCCACAAGGTACAGTTCGGACAGCGCCGGGTCTTTTTCCTGGCAGTCAGCGAGCTTGCCCGGCAGGCCGGCAATGTCCAGCGCGCCTTTGCGGCGGGTCATCTCACGGGCCTTACGGGCCGCTTCACGGGCACGGGCCGCGTCGATCATCTTGCCGACGACCAGCTTGGCTTCGTTCGGGTTTTCCAGCAGGAAGTCGGAGAAGTACTTGCCCATCTCCTGCTCGACCGCTGTCTTCACTTCGGACGACACCAGCTTGTCTTTGGTCTGCGAGCTGAATTTCGGATCCGGCACTTTCACCGAAATGATCGCGGTCAGGCCTTCACGGGCATCGTCACCGGTGGTGGCGACTTTGTGCTTCTTCGCCAGACCTTCCTGCTCGATATAGTTGTTCAGGTTACGCGTCAGTGCGGAACGGAAACCCACCAAGTGAGTACCGCCGTCGCGCTGCGGGATGTTGTTGGTGAAGCACAACAGGTTCTCGTTGAAGCTGTCGTTCCACTGCAGGGCGATTTCCACGCCGATGCCGTCTTCACGCTGGATGTTGAAGTGGAACACCTGGTTGACCGCAGTCTTGTTGGTGTTCAGGTATTCAACGAATGCACGCAGGCCGCCTTCGTACTTGAACAGCTCTTCCTTGCCGCTGCGTTCGTCCTTGAGGACGATGCCGACACCGGAGTTGAGGAAGGACAGTTCACGAATGCGCTTGGCCAGGATGTCCCAGCTGAAGTGAATGTTCTTGAAGGTTTCGCTGGAAGCCTTGAAGTGAATCTGGGTACCGGTGGTTTCGCTGTCGCCAACGATCGCCATCGGTGCCTGAGGCACGCCGTGGACGTAGGTCTGTTCCCAGATCTTGCCACTGCGGCGTACGGTCAGTACCAGCTCTTCGGACAGCGCGTTCACAACCGACACACCTACACCGTGCAGACCGCCGGAGACCTTGTAGGAGTTGTCGTCGAACTTACCGCCAGCGTGGAGGACGGTCATGATGACCTCGGCAGCGGAAACGCCTTCCTCTTTGTGCACGTCTACCGGGATGCCACGGCCGTTGTCTTTAACGGTGATGGACTCATCCGGGTGGATGATGATGCTGATGTCGTCGCAGTGGCCGGCGAGGGCTTCGTCGATCGAGTTGTCGACCACCTCGAACACCATGTGGTGCAGACCGCTGCCATCGTCGGTGTCACCAATGTACATACCGGGACGTTTGCGTACGGCATCCAGGCCTTTCAGCACTTTAATGCTCGTTGAGTCGTACGTATTTTCTTCGCTCAATGCCTTCACTCCCGATGGTCGTGGGTCTGGGTGATACGGCCCTGTTCCACGTGGAACAGAGCGACTGGCGTTTCCGTCTGCCAGCCTTCCCTCAATAATTCGTGATCTACACAGGTGATGAAAACCTGGCAGCGTAAGTCTTCCAGCAAGCGGCACAGCGCGCGGCGGTGGCTCTCGTCCAGCTCGGACGGCAAGTCATCCACCAGATAAATACACTGGCCGCGTCGGGCCTGGCTCACCAGATGCCCTTGGGCAATTCGCAAGGCACAGACCACCAGCTTCTGCTGACCCCGGGACAAAATGTCCGCGGCATTGTGTGCGCCCAATCTAAGACGCAAATCAGCCCGTTGCGGTCCGGCCTGGGTATGACCCATTTGCTGGTCCCGTTGCACGGAGCCAGCCAGTACGGCACTCAATTCCCGGTCCTTGTCCCAGCCTCGGTAATAGCTGAGCGTCAAACCTTCAAGCTCAACCAGTTCGCTCAAGGTTTGTTCAAAGACTGGTTTCAAGGCTTTGATATAAGCGCGGCGGTATTCATCGATTTCAGCGCTGGCCTGGCACAGCTCCCTGTCCCAAACCGCTTGCGAAACGGCGTCAAGTGTACCATGCCGCAGCCAGGAGTTTCTCTGGCGCAAGGCCTTCTGCAAACGCTGCCAGGTCGCCATGAAACGCGGTTCGACGTGGAACACGCCCCAGTCCAGAAACTGCCGGCGAATCTTCGGCGCGCCTTCGAGCAAGCGGAAGCTGTCGGGATTGATCAGCTGCAACGGCAGGATTTCTGCCAGTTGCGCAGCGCTACGGGCGTTCTGCCCGTCGATGCGAATCTGGAACTCGCCCTGACGGTCGCGAGATATGCCCAACGCACTGTGGCCACCCTCGGCCAATTCGACCTGACCGAACACGGTGCAGGCGAGTTGCTCGTACTGGATGACCGGCAACAGCCGCGTGCTACGAAACGAACGGGCAAGCCCCAGCAGATGAATGGCTTCCAGAACACTGGTTTTGCCGCTGCCGTTGGCGCCGTAAAGAATGTTGATGCGGGGGGAGGGGGAGAAGGTCACCGGGTGCAGATTGCGCACCGCGGTGACCGAAACACGACTTAACGACATCCAGGATCAGCTGATTACAGACGCATCGGCATGACAACATAAGCCGAGTCGTCATTGTCGGACTCTTGCACCAGCGCACTGCTGTTGGAGTCGGACAGGATCAGGCGAACCTGCTCGGTGGTCATCACGCCCAGCACGTCGAGCAGATAGCTCACGTTGAAGCCGATTTCCAGCGAACCACCGTTGTATTCAACGCCCACTTCTTCTTCCGCTTCTTCCTGCTCCGGGTTGTTGGCCTGGATCTTCAACTGACCGTTGGCCAGTTGCAGACGGATGCCGCGGTACTTCTCGTTGGACAGGATCGCGGTACGGCTGAAGGCTTCACGCAGAGCCTGACGATCGCCCAGTACCAGCTTGTCACCACCCTTCGGCAGAACGCGCTCGTAGTCCGGGAACTTGCCGTCGACCAGCTTCGAGGTGAAGGTGAATTCGCCGGTGGTGGCGCGGATGTGGTGCTGACCCAGAACGATACTGACGTTGCCGTCCGGCTCGGTCAGCAGACGCGCCAGTTCGAGGATACCTTTGCGCGGCACGATCACCTGGTGGCGATCCGGCTGACCGATATCGGCCTGCATCGAGCACATCGCCAGACGGTGGCCGTCGGTGGCCACGGCACGGATTACACCAGCCGAGACTTCCAGCAGCATGCCGTTGAGGTAGTAGCGCACGTCCTGCTGGGCCATGGCGAAGCTGGTGCGTTCGATCAAACGACGCAGTTTGCTTTGTTCCAGGCTGCAGGTCAGCGAACCCGGGCCTTCCTCAACCGTCGGGAAATCGTTGGCCGGCAAGGTCGACAGGGTGAAACGGCTACGACCGGCCTTCACGACCAGTTTCTGCTCGTCGACCTTGATGTCGATCAGTGCGTCGTTGGGCAGGCTCTTGCAGATGTCCATCAGCTTGCGCGCAGGCACGGTGATGGAACCGGTTTCGGCCGGCTCTTCGAGTTGCACGCGCCCCACCAGCTCGACTTCCAGGTCGGTACCGGTCAGCGACAGTTGCTGGCCGTCGACGACCAACAGCACGTTGGACAGTACCGGCAAGGTCTGTCGGCGCTCGACGACGCCTGCGACCAGTTGCAGGGGTTTCAACAGGGCTTCGCGTTGAATGGTGAAATGCATGGTCTAGTCCCTTGCCTTAATAAGCTGCGCTGGTGTTCATCAAGTGGTCAGTGTACGCAGCAGGTTCTTGTAGTCCTCGCGGATGTCCGCGTCGGATTCCTTAAGTTCGTTGATCTTGCGGCAGGCGTGCAACACCGTCGTGTGGTCGCGACCACCAAACACATCGCCGATTTCCGGCAGGCTGTGGTTGGTCAGCTCCTTGGACAATGCCATGGCCACCTGACGCGGACGTGCCACCGAGCGCGAACGGCGCTTGGACAGCAGGTCGGAAATCTTGATCTTGTAGTACTCGGCGACGGTGCGCTGAATGTTATCCACAGAGACCAGTTTGTCCTGCAGTGCCAACAAGTCCTTCAGGGATTCGCGAATCAATTCGATGGTGATGTCGCGGCCCATGAAGTGCGAGTGAGCGATCACGCGTTTCAGCGCACCTTCCAGCTCGCGGACGTTGGAACGAATGCGCTGGGCAATGAAGAACGCCGCGTCGTGAGGCAACTCGACTTTGGCCTGATCAGCCTTCTTCATCAAGATCGCCACGCGGGTTTCCAGCTCCGGCGGCTCGACGGCAACCGTCAGACCCCAGCCGAAGCGGGACTTGAGGCGCTCTTCAAGGCCTTCGATTTCTTTCGGGTAGCGGTCACTGGTGAGAATGACCTGCTGGCCACCTTCAAGCAGGGCGTTGAAGGTGTGGAAAAACTCTTCCTGGGAACGCTCTTTACGGGCGAAGAACTGAATATCGTCAATCAGCAGAGCGTCCACCGAACGGTAGAAGCGCTTGAACTCGTTGATCGCATTCAGTTGCAGTGCCTTGACCATGTCGGCCACGAAGCGCTCGGAATGCAGGTACACGACCTTGGCATTCGGGTTCTTCTTTAATAGATGGTTGCCCACCGCGTGCATCAAGTGGGTTTTACCCAGGCCGACGCCACCATACAGGAACAGCGGGTTGTAGCCGTGCTTGGGATTATCCGCCACCTGCCAGGCCGCCGCGCGGGCGAGCTGGTTGGACTTGCCTTCGACGAAATTCTCGAAGGTGAAGGTGCGGTTCAGGTAACTGGTGTGCTTGAGCGCGCCTTCGACCTGCACTGTGCGCTGTTCGGCGCGAACCGGGGCCTGTTGCGAGGCGGCACCGGCCATCGGGTCAAAGCTGTCGCGGGACGGCTCTTCACTGACTTCCTCGGTTTTCTGCGTCGAGCGCTTGGCCGGGGCTGCACTTGGAGCGGGGGCTGGCGCACTGGCCGGCGCGGTATTGGCCTGCGCCTGGGATACCTGCGCAGCGGCCAACGGCGCATTAGGCGCGGCACGCGGGGCCGAACTGCGTTTGCTGCCTATTAATAAGGAAAGCGCTGGCGCCATGCCATTGCCGTGCTCATCCAGCAGTTCAAGGACGCGACCGAGGTACTTTTCGTTGACCCAGTCCAGCACAAAACGGTTCGGTGCATAGACGCGCAACTCGTCGCCTTCGGCTTCGACCTGTAGTGGACGGATCCAGGTGTTGAATTGTTGGGCAGGCAGCTCTTCGCGCAAAAGCTCCACGCACTGCTGCCAAAGTTCCACTGACACGGATATCCCCTAAGTTGAAAGCCGGTGAGGCAAAAACAAGCGGCCATTGTAGCGGCGAGCCGTCCACTTATCCACATGCAGGTGGTGTGGCGAGCATGATTAATCAATGCGTTAACCGGGAAAAAGGCGACCAACGGTGTGTGCATAAGCTCTGTGGATAACCGCCTCTGAGAGCACTGGACAACTGGGGGTAGAACTCGGTGGATAACCAGCCTGTGGATAACAGGTCATTCCACGCACAGGTTATCCGATAGCGCAGCACAGGCTGAACACGGTTTTCCACCGTAGTTGTCATTCTCTGTACATTACGCCTTACAAGGCCTGAGCACGGTTATCCACAGAAGAGGGCCGGCATAGCTTTTACAAGCTTTACAGAAAAGCTTTAAATAATTCCCTTCTTTATTTTTATGTCTGGCTAACAGGATTTCGGTTACGTGAGCTCCAGAGATCTATTTATAAGGAAACGCTGGTTGGAAATTGACCTGAAGGCTTGCTTTCTCTAGAATCCCCGGTCTCTTAAAACGGGGGCCATTCCGGCCCGTTGTGGACGAACCAGGTAACACGACATGAAACGTACTTTCCAACCAAGCACTATCAAACGCGCTCGTACCCACGGTTTCCGTGCTCGCATGGCTACCAAGAACGGTCGTGCCGTCCTGTCGCGTCGCCGCGCCAAAGGTCGTGCGCGTCTGGCAGTTTGATAATCCGGCACTGGAGGTGAGTCAGGACTTCAGTCGGGAAAAGCGTCTGCTTACCCCCCGGCATTTCAAGGCAGTCTTTGACTCCCCTACCGGCAAGGTTCCGGGGAAAAATCTCCTGCTCCTTGCGCGCAACAACGATCTTGATCACCCCCGTCTCGGGCTGGTTATCGGGAAAAAGAGCGTAAAGCTCTCCGTTGAGCGCAATCGCCTCAAACGTCTGATGCGCGAATCGTTCCGTCTGCACCAGGATTCTCTGGTCGGCTGGGACATCGTTATCGTCGCGCGCAAAGGTTTGGGCGACGTAGAAAACCCCGAATTGATTCAGCATTTCGGCAAACTCTGGAAGCGCCTGGCCCGTAACAAGCCAGTTCCAGCAGTCAAAACCGAAACTGTAGGGGTAGACAGTCCAGATGCGTAAACTGGCCCTCGTTCCGATCCAGTTTTATCGCTACGCCATTAGTCCTTTGATGGCCAATCACTGTCGTTTCTACCCCAGTTGTTCTTGCTACGCGTATGAAGCCATCGAAAATCATGGCCTTCTGCGCGGTGGCTGGCTGACCTTTCGTCGTTTAGGTCGCTGTCATCCGTGGAATCCCGGTGGTTATGACCCGGTTCCACCTATCCCTACCTCCCGTTCTTCTTCGATGGCCGAGTAATCATGGATATCAAACGCACGATCCTGATCGTCGCCCTGGCAATCGTGTCCTACGTCATGGTTCTTAAATGGAACCAGGATTATGGCCAGGCTGCCCTGCCGACTCAGAATGTTGCTTCCAGTACGACTGCATCCGGTTTGCCGGACACCGTTCCTGGCAATAACGCTTCCGCCAGTGACGATATTCCGCGTGCCGCCAGCGATACCAGCGCACCTGTGGAAACGCCAGTCGCTGCCAGCAAGGATCTGATCCAGGTCAAAACCGACGTGCTCGATCTGGCGATCGATCCACAGGGCGGTGACGTTGCTCAACTGACTTTGCCACTGTATCCACGTCGTCAGGACCGTCCTGATGTGCCGTTTCAACTGTTCGACAACGGCGGCGAGCGTACTTATCTGGCACAAAGTGGCCTGATCGGCACCAACGGTCCGGACGCAAGCCCGGCCGGTCGTCCGGTTTACGCTTCGGAGAAGAAAAGTTATCAACTGGCTGACGGTCAGGACCAACTGGTTGTCGACCTGAAGTTCAGCAAGGACGGCGTCAATTACATCAAGCGTTTCACTCTGAAACGCGGGCTGTATGACGTGACCGTGACCTACCTTGTGGATAACCAGAGCGCTCAGCCTTGGTCGGGTTCGATGTTCGCCCAGCTGAAGCGCGATGCCAGTGCCGACCCTTCGTCGACCACTGCCACCGGCACCGCGACTTACCTGGGCGCTGCCCTATGGACAAGTTCCGAGCCGTACAAGAAAGTGTCCATGAAAGACATGGACAAAGGTCAGCTGAAGGAAACCGTCACCGGTGGCTGGGTAGCCTGGCTGCAACACTACTTCGTGACTGCGTGGGTTGCGCCGAAAGGCGAAAACAACATCGTTCAGACGCGTAAAGACAGTAAAGGCAACTACATCATCGGTTACACCGGTCCTTCGCTGACCGCTGCACCGGGTGCGAGAGTTGAAACCAGCGCCATTCTGTACGCCGGTCCGAAAAGCCAGGCCGTGCTGAAACAGTTGTCCCCAGGTCTGGAACTGACGGTCGACTACGGCATTCTGTGGTTCATCGCTCAACCGATCTTCTGGCTGCTGCAACACATTCACGCGATTGTGGGTAACTGGGGCTGGTCGATTATCTTCCTGACCATGCTGATCAAAGGGATCTTCTTCCCATTGTCGGCCGCCAGCTACAAATCGATGGCGCGCATGCGTGCCGTTGCGCCGAAACTGGCTGCATTGAAAGAGCAACATGGCGATGACCGGCAGAAAATGTCGCAAGCCATGATGGAGCTGTACAAGAAAGAGAAGATCAATCCGCTGGGCGGCTGCTTGCCGATCCTCGTGCAGATGCCGGTTTTCCTTTCGCTGTACTGGGTTCTGCTGGAAAGCGTGGAAATGCGCCAAGCGCCATTCATGCTGTGGATCACTGACCTGTCGATCAAGGATCCGTTCTTCATCCTGCCGATCATCATGGGCGCGACCATGTTCATTCAGCAGCGTCTGAACCCGACTCCACCGGATCCGATGCAGGCGAAGGTGATGAAAATGATGCCAATCATCTTCACCTTCTTCTTCCTGTGGTTCCCGGCTGGTCTGGTGCTGTACTGGGTTGTGAACAACTGCCTGTCGATTGCCCAACAGTGGTACATCACGCGTAAGATCGAAGCGGCGACGAAAAAAGCCGAGGCGTAACTTACTCTGTGGATAACACCACTCAAAACGCCCCCTAGTGGGGCGTTTTGCTATCTGCCACTTTTGTCTGGATTCCGGTTTATGAGCGCACCTCGTGAAACCATCGCCGCTGTCGCCACCGCTCAAGGTCGCGGCGGTGTCGGCATCGTCCGTATTTCCGGGCCGTTGGCCAGCGTCGCAGCCAAAGCCATCAGCGGCCGTGAATTGAAACCGCGTTACGCGCATTACGGTCCGTTTTTCAGTGATGATCAGCAAGTGCTGGACGAAGGACTGGCCCTGTATTTCCCGGGGCCGAACTCGTTCACCGGCGAAGATGTGCTGGAACTGCAGGGCCACGGCGGCCCGATTGTTCTGGACATGTTGCTCAAGCGTTGCCTGGATCTGGGTTGCCGTCTGGCCCGCCCCGGTGAATTCAGCGAGCGCGCGTTCCTCAACGACAAACTCGACCTGGCGCAGGCCGAGGCGATTGCCGATCTGATCGAAGCCAGTTCTGCACAGGCTGCACGCAATGCCTTGCGCTCGCTGCAGGGAGCGTTTTCCCAGCGTGTGCATAACCTCACCGAACAACTGATCGGCCTGCGCATCTACGTGGAAGCTGCCATCGACTTTCCGGAAGAGGAAATCGACTTTCTTGCCGATGGCCATGTGTTGAGCATGCTCGACAAGGTACGCGAAGAGTTATCCACTGTGCTGCGAGAGGCCGGACAGGGTGCCTTGTTGCGCGACGGTATGACCGTGGTGATTGCCGGTCGTCCGAATGCCGGCAAGTCCAGCCTGTTGAATGCCCTGGCTGGCCGCGAAGCCGCGATCGTGACTGAGATCGCCGGTACCACGCGGGACATTCTGCGCGAACATATCCACATTGATGGCATGCCGTTGCACGTGGTGGACACCGCCGGTCTGCGCGATACCGATGATCAGGTGGAAAAGATTGGTGTTGAACGAGCGCTGAAGGCGATCACCGAAGCCGACCGGGTGCTGCTGGTGGTCGATGCCACTGCGCCGGAAGCGGCGGATCCGTTTGCCCTGTGGCCGGAATTCCTCGAAACCCGGCCAGATCCGGCCAAAGTCACCTTGATCCGCAACAAGGCTGACCTGACGGGTGAGACGATTGCCCTGGAAGTCAGTGACGATGGCCACGTGACCATCAGCCTCAGCGCCAAATCCGCCGGCGAAGGTCTGGAATTGCTGCGCGACCACCTCAAGGCCTGCATGGGCTATGAGCAAACCTCGGAAAGCAGCTTCAGTGCCCGTCGCCGCCATCTGGAGGCCCTGCGCCACGCCAGTGCAGCGCTGGAACATGGTCGTGCACAGCTGACGCTGGCGGGCGCCGGTGAACTGCTGGCCGAAGATTTGCGTCAGGCACAGCACTCACTGGGCGAAATCACCGGGGCATTCAGCTCCGATGACCTGCTCGGCCGGATCTTTTCCAGCTTCTGCATCGGTAAATAAGCTCTCTGCTGTAACCAGACAGGCCCATTCGCGGCCTGTCTGCACCCTCATTTCCAATTCCTTTCTCCAGTGCCGGGCAGATTCCCTCTCCCTCAGCGGATTTCCGTCGGCCGTCGTACAGTCGCTCAGCCGATTTCTGTGGATTAAGCCCTGTGAATAACTGCCACTGAGGGCAGTTGATAACAGGGCTCCAAAACTGGATATAACTGCCTCTGTGGATAACAACCCCATTCATCCACAGGCTTAAACCGGTTATCCAAGGGCCTCATTGGCACCTGGTCACAGGGTTTTGAAACGCTGTACATACTGAAATATAAGGCTTGTAGCGATCTATCCACAGAAAGGATGGTCAGTAAGAATAAACATAAAAACAAAGGTTTTATAAATTTCTCTCTTTTTTATTCTTTTGATCTCGAGTTCTCCACAGCTGGTTAAATTTTGTGCAAAGGGTTCTTTAGGAAGGGCGAAGTCCCTATACTTGTCGACCAGGTTCAGAAACCTGATCTCAAACTATTCCTGAATGACCTACTTAAGCAGGCACGAGGTGCGTGGTGGATTTCCCTTCCCGTTTTGAAGTGATCGTCATCGGCGGCGGTCATGCCGGTACCGAGGCAGCACTGGCCTCAGCACGTATGGGGGCAAAAACCCTGTTGCTGACGCATAACGTGGAAACCCTCGGTGCCATGAGCTGCAACCCGGCCATCGGTGGCATTGGCAAAAGCCATCTGGTCAAGGAAATCGATGCCCTCGGCGGCGCGATGGCCGTGGCTACCGACCTGGGTGGCATCCAGTTTCGCGTGTTGAACAGCCGTAAAGGCCCGGCCGTGCGTGCGACCCGTGCCCAGGCGGACCGGATTCTGTACAAGGCCGCTGTCCGCGAAATCCTGGAAAACCAGCCGAACCTGTGGATATTTCAACAGGCTGCTGACGACTTGATCGTCGAGCAGGAACAAGTGCGTGGTGTGGTCACACAAATGGGTCTGCGCTTCTTCGCCGATTCCGTGGTACTGACCACCGGAACGTTCCTCGGTGGACTTATCCACATTGGTTTGCAGAACTTCTCCGGCGGTCGTGCAGGTGATCCGCCATCGATTGCCCTCGCACATCGTCTGCGTGAACTGCCGCTGCGTGTCGGTCGCCTGAAAACCGGTACGCCACCGCGTATCGATGGCAAGTCTGTGGATTTCTCGGTGATGACCGAGCAACCAGGCGATACGCCGATCCCGGTGATGTCGTTCATGGGCAACAAGGAACAGCATCCACGCCAGGTCAGTTGCTGGATTACTCACACCAACGCCCGCACCCACGAAATCATTGCGGCGAACCTCGACCGTTCGCCGATGTATTCCGCTGCCGGCGAGATCGAGGGCGTCGGCCCGCGTTACTGCCCATCGATCGAAGACAAGATTCATCGCTTTGCCGACAAGGAAAGCCATCAGGTGTTCATCGAGCCGGAAGGCCTGACCACCCATGAGCTGTACCCGAACGGGATATCCACAAGCTTGCCGTTCGACGTGCAATTGCAGATCGTGCAATCGATTCGCGGCATGGAAAACGCACACATCGTGCGTCCGGGTTATGCGATCGAGTACGACTACTTCGATCCGCGCGACCTGAAGTACAGCCTGGAAACCAAAGTCATCGGCGGTCTGTTCTTCGCCGGGCAAATCAACGGCACCACCGGTTACGAAGAAGCCGGTGCGCAAGGTTTGCTCGCCGGGGCCAACGCTGCGCTGCGCGCCAAGGGCAAAGAAGCCTGGTGCCCGCGCCGCGATGAGGCGTACATCGGCGTACTGGTCGACGACCTGATCACCCTCGGTACCCAAGAGCCGTACCGCATGTTCACTTCCCGTGCCGAGTATCGCCTGATCCTGCGTGAAGACAACGCCGACCTGCGTCTGACCGAAAAAGGCCGCGAACTGGGTCTGGTCGATGACGCGCGTTGGGCGGCGTTCTGCAAGAAGCGCGAAAACATCGAACTGGAAGAGCAGCGCCTGAAAAGCACCTGGGTTCGCCCGGGCACGCAGCAGGGCGATGCGATTGCGGAAAAATTCGGCACACCGCTGACTCACGAATACAACTTGCTCAACCTCTTGAGCCGTCCGGAAATCGACTACGCTGGTCTGGTCGAAGTGACCGGGCAGGGCGCCGAAGATCCACAGGTCGCCGAACAGGTTGAAATCAAGACCAAATACGCCGGTTACATCGACCGTCAACAGGACGAAATCGCCCGTCTGCGCGCCAGTGAAGACACGAAACTGCCTGTGGATATCGATTACACCAACATTTCCGGTCTCTCCAAGGAGATCCAGAGCAAGCTCGGTGCGACGCGTCCGGAGACGCTCGGCCAGGCTTCGCGGATTCCGGGCGTGACCCCGGCAGCGATTTCGCTGTTGATGATTCATTTGAAAAAACGCGGCGCGGGCCGTCAGTTGGAGCAAAGCGCTTGAGTTCTAAGGTCACTTCGCAACACGCCGAAGAGTTATCCACAGGAGCCCGCGCGCTCGGTGTCAATCTCAGTGCAGCCCAGCACGAATTGCTGCTGGGTTACCTGGCCCTGTTGATCAAATGGAACCAGGCCTACAACCTGACTGCAGTGCGCGACCCGGACGAGATGGTCTCGCGGCATCTGCTCGACAGTCTGAGCGTGATGTCGTTTATCGAAGACGGTCGCTGGCTCGACGTCGGCAGCGGCGGCGGCATGCCGGGGATCCCGTTGGCGATCCTGTATCCGGACTCGCAAGTGACTTGTCTGGACAGTAACGGCAAGAAAACCCGCTTCCTGACTCAGGTCAAACTCGAACTCAAACTGGATAACCTGCAAGTTATCCACAGTCGTGTCGAAGCTTTCCAGCCTGCTCAGCCATTTAACGGGATCATCTCCCGGGCGTTCAGCAGCATGGAGAACTTCACCAACTGGACTCGCCATCTGGGCGATGCCGACACGCGCTGGCTGGCAATGAAGGGCGTTCATCCGGCCGATGAGCTGGTAGCATTGCCGGCAGACTTCAAACTCGATAGCGAACACGCCCTGGCCGTCCCCGGTTGCCAAGGCCAACGCCATCTGCTGATACTGCGCCGCACGGCATGATTGGGAACACAAGCAAGAATGGCTAAGGTATTCGCGATAGCGAACCAGAAGGGTGGTGTGGGCAAAACCACCACCTGTATCAACCTCGCAGCATCCCTGGTCGCGACCAAGCGCCGGGTGTTGTTGATCGATCTCGATCCACAGGGCAACGCCACCATGGGTAGCGGTGTGGATAAACATGGCCTGGAAAACTCGGTCTACGACCTGCTGATCGGCGAATGCGATCTGGCCCAGGCCATGCACTTCTCGGAACATGGCGGTTATCAACTGCTGCCGGCCAACCGGGATCTGACGGCGGCCGAAGTGGTGCTGCTGGAGATGCAGATGAAGGAAAGCCGTCTGCGCAGCGCGCTGGCGCCGATCCGTGAAAACTACGATTACATTTTGATCGACTGCCCGCCGTCGCTGTCGATGCTCACCCTGAACGCACTGGTCGCTGCTGACGGGGTGATTATCCCCATGCAGTGCGAATATTTTGCGCTCGAAGGCTTGAGCGACCTTGTGGATAACATCAAGCGCATCGCCGAACTGCTGAACCCCAACCTCAAGGTCGAAGGTTTGCTGCGCACCATGTACGACCCGCGGCTGAGTCTGATGAACGATGTTTCGGCGCAGCTCAAGGAACACTTTGGCGAACAGCTGTACGACACAGTGATCCCGCGCAACATCCGTCTGGCCGAAGCGCCGAGCTACGGTATGCCGGCACTGGCCTACGACAAGCAATCGCGCGGCGCGCTGGCCTATCTGGCCCTGGCGGGCGAAATGGTTCGCCGTCAGCGCAAAAATTCACGCATCGCCACTGCCCAGCCAACTTAAGGAATCCCCATGGCCGTCAAGAAACGAGGTCTCGGACGTGGACTGGATGCACTGCTGAGTGGTCCGACCGTCAGCGCGCTGGAAGAACAGGCGGCGCAGGCCGATACCCGTGAACTGCAACACCTGCCTCTGGATCTGCTGCAGCGCGGCAAATACCAGCCACGCCGCGACATGGACCCGCAGGCACTGGAAGAGCTGGCGTCGTCGATCAAGGCGCAAGGCGTGATGCAGCCGATCGTGGTGCGCCCGATTGGCGGCGGCCGCTTCGAAATCATCGCCGGTGAACGCCGCTGGCGCGCCAGCCAGCAGGCCGGCCAGGAAACCATCCCGGCGATGGTCCGTGATGTGCCGGATGAAACCGCGATCGCCATTGCGCTGATCGAGAACATCCAGCGTGAAGACCTGAACCCGATCGAAGAAGCCGTCGCCTTGCAGCGTCTGCAGCAGGAATTCCAGCTCACACAACAACAGGTGGCCGAGGCTGTGGGTAAGTCCCGCGTGACTGTGGCTAACCTGTTGCGACTTATTGCACTGCCGGAAGTCATCAAGACCATGCTGTCCCACGGTGACCTGGAAATGGGTCATGCCCGTGCTTTGCTCGGTCTGCCGGACAATCAGCAGGTGGAAGGGGCGCGACATGTTGTCGCACGCGGCCTGACTGTGCGCCAAACTGAGGCACTGGTTCGCCAGTGGTTGAGTGGCAAACCGGAGCCTGTGGAAGCGCCCAAACCCGACCCGGATATCGCCCGGCTCGAACAGCGTCTGGCCGAGCGCCTAGGCTCTGCGGTGCAGATCCGCCACGGGAAGAAGGGAAAAGGTCAGTTGGTGATCGGTTACAACTCCCTCGATGAGCTTCAAGGTGTGCTCGCACACATCCGCTGAAACATTTCCTCATGTAGCGCGCAGTCGGAAATCACTACCTGACAGTTGAATAGGGGCAGAACCGCCCCTATACTCTGCGCGCATTTTGTCGGCACAAATTATGCCAAGTTATTGAATTTCGGCAGCCGGCCATTGGAGAGCAAACGTGATGGAAACCCGCAAGCCAAACCGCCTGCCGTTCCATCGCCTGGCGGTTTTTCCGGTGTTGATGGCTCAATTTGTCATTTTGCTCATTGCCGCTTTGGCGCTCTGGCAATGGCATGGAGTCGTTGCCGGATACTCGGGACTTTGCGGAGGCCTGATAGCCTTGCTGCCCAATGTTTATTTCGCTCACAAGGCATTTCGGTTTTCCGGCGCCCGAGCAGCCCAGTCCATCGTCCGGTCATTTTATGCCGGCGAGGCAGGCAAACTGATTTTGACGGCAGTGCTGTTTGCACTGGTGTTTGCAGGTGTGAAGCCATTGGCGCCGATCGCAGTATTCGGCGCTTTCGTGCTGACTCAGTCGGTCAGCTGGTTCGCTCCCCTGCTGATGAGAACAAGACTTTCGAGACCTTAGGGCGTTTGAGGCAACCATGGCAGAAACAACCGCTTCGGGCTATATCCAGCACCACTTGCAGAACCTGACCTTCGGTCAGCTACCTAACGGCGGCTGGGGCTTTGCCCATTCCGCAGCAGAAGCCAAGGAAATGGGCTTCTGGGCTTTCCACGTCGATACCCTCGGCTGGTCGGTCGCGCTGGGTCTGATCTTCGTTTTTCTTTTCCGCATGGCGGCAAAGAAAGCGACTTCGGGTCAGCCGGGTGCTTTGCAGAACTTCGTTGAAGTATTGGTCGAATTCGTCGATGGCAGCGTGAAAGACAGCTTCCATGGCCGGAGCCCGGTGATTGCACCGCTGGCACTGACCATCTTCGTCTGGGTGTTCCTGATGAACGCCGTCGACCTGGTACCGGTCGACTGGATTCCTCAGCTGGCCATCCTGATTTCCGGTGACCACCACATCCCGTTCCGCGCCGTGTCGACCACTGACCCGAACGCGACCCTGGGCATGGCGTTCTCGGTTTTCGCACTGATCATTTTCTACAGCATCAAGGTCAAGGGCATCGGCGGTTTCATCGGCGAACTCACCCTGCACCCGTTCGGCAGCAAGAACATCTTCGTTCAGGCCCTGCTGATCCCGGTGAACTTCCTGCTGGAATTCGTGACCCTGATCGCCAAGCCGATCTCTCTGGCCCTGCGTCTGTTCGGCAACATGTATGCCGGCGAGCTGGTGTTCATTCTGATCGCTGTGATGTTCGGCAGCGGCCTGCTCTGGCTGAGCGGCCTGGGCGTTGTTCTGCAGTGGGCGTGGGCTGTGTTCCACATCCTGATCATCACCCTGCAGGCGTTCATCTTCATGATGCTGACCATCGTCTACCTGTCGATGGCGCACGAAGAAAACCATTAAGAGCAGCCTCGGCTGATCTGATGTCCCTCCCGGTCAAACGGGAGGGGGCTCTTAACCGGGCCTCTGAAACGATTTGTTTTACCGCTTTAATCTAAAAAACCTAAACCATACGACGTAAAAGTCGGGAGGAAAGATGGAAACTGTAGTTGGTCTAACCGCTATCGCTGTTGCACTGTTGATCGGCCTGGGCGCACTGGGTACCGCAATTGGTTTCGGCCTGCTGGGCGGCAAGTTCCTGGAAGGCGCAGCGCGTCAGCCAGAAATGGTTCCAATGCTGCAAGTTAAAATGTTCATCGTTGCCGGTCTGCTCGACGCCGTAACCATGATCGGTGTTGGTATCGCTCTGTTCTTCACCTTTGCGAACCCGTTCGTTGGTCAGATCGCTGGCTAATTACCCGGATTCTTCCGAGTAATTTGATGTGATGGACAACGTAACTGCGAGGTGTTGGCGTGAACATTAATGCGACCCTGATTGGCCAGTCCGTTGCGTTCCTGATTTTTGTACTGTTCTGCATGAAGTTCGTATGGCCTCCGGTCATTGCGGCACTGCACGAACGTCAAAAGAAGATCGCTGATGGTCTGGACGCTGCCAGCCGAGCAGCTCGCGACCTGGAGTTGGCCCAAGAGAAAGCGGGTCAGCAACTGCGCGAAGCGAAAGCTCAGGCAGCTGAAATCATCGAGCAAGCCAAGAAACGCGGTAACCAGATCGTTGAAGAGGCTGTTGAAAAAGCCCGTATCGACGCTGACCGTGTGAAGGTTCAGGCTCAAGCCGAGATCGAACAGGAACTGAACAGTGTCAAAGACAAGCTGCGCGCCCAAGTGGGCTTGCTGGCTGTCGGCGGCGCCGAGAAGATCCTGGGTGCCACAATCGATCAAAACGCGCACGCAGAGCTGGTTAACCAACTGGCTGCTGAAATCTAAGCGAGGGCGATCATGGCAGAACTGACCACGTTGGCCCGACCTTACGCTAAGGCGGCCTTCGAGCACGCTCAGGCCCACCAGCAACTGGCCAATTGGTCAGCCATGCTCGGCCTGGCAGCAGCGGTGTCGCAAGACGACACCATGCAGCGCGTGCTCAAGGCCCCGCGACTGACGAGCGCAGAAAAGGCCGCCACGTTCATTGACGTGTGCGGCGACAAGTTCGATGCCAAGGCACAGAATTTCATCAATGTCGTTGCCGAAAACGACCGTCTCCCGCTTCTGCCGGAGATCGCCGCTCTTTTCGACCTGTACAAGGCCGAACAAGAGAAATCGGTAGACGTTGAAGTGACCAGTGCTTTTGCATTGAACCAAGAACAGCAAGACAAACTCGCCAAGGTTCTCAGTGCACGACTCAACCGGGAAGTGCGCCTGCAAGTTGCGGAGGATGCTGCCCTTATAGGTGGTGTCGTTATCCGCGCCGGCGACCTGGTTATCGATGGCTCGATTCGCGGCAAAATCGCGAAACTTGCCGAAGCATTGAAATCTTGAGTTTGAAGGGGCAGCAGAGCAATGCAGCAACTCAATCCTTCCGAAATAAGTGAAATTATCAAGGGCCGCATCGAAAAGCTCGATGTGACCTCCCAAGCCCGTAACGAAGGCACTGTCGTCAGCGTATCTGACGGCATCGTGCGGATTCACGGTCTGGCCGACGTCATGTACGGCGAGATGATCGAGTTTCCGGGCGGCGTCTACGGTATGGCTCTCAACCTGGAGCAAGACTCCGTAGGTGCCGTTGTACTGGGCGCATACACCAGTCTGGCTGAAGGCATGAGCGCCAAGTGCACCGGCCGCATCCTCGAAGTTCCGGTAGGTAAGGAACTGCTGGGTCGCGTAGTCGACGCACTGGGTAACCCTGTTGACGGCAAAGGTCCACTGGGCAACACCGAGACCGACGCGGTCGAGAAAGTTGCACCGGGCGTGATCTGGCGTAAGTCGGTAGACCAGCCTGTACAGACTGGCTACAAGGCTGTCGATGCCATGATCCCTGTCGGCCGTGGCCAGCGTGAGCTGATCATCGGTGACCGTCAGATCGGTAAAACCGCTCTGGCGATCGACGCGATCATCAACCAGAAAGACAGCGGCATTTTCTGCGTCTACGTGGCAATCGGTCAGAAGCAATCGACCATCGCCAACGTGGTTCGCAAGCTGGAAGAAAACGGTGCACTGGCTAACACCATCATCGTTGCAGCGAGCGCTTCGGAATCTGCAGCACTGCAATTCCTGGCTCCGTACTCCGGTTGCACCATGGGTGAATTCTTCCGCGACCGCGGTGAAGACGCGCTGATCGTTTATGACGATCTGTCCAAGCAAGCAGTGGCTTACCGCCAGATTTCCCTGCTGCTGCGCCGTCCACCAGGCCGTGAAGCTTACCCAGGCGACGTGTTCTATCTCCACTCCCGTCTGCTGGAGCGCGCATCCCGCGTTTCGGAAGAGTACGTAGAGAAGTTCACCAACGGCGCAGTGACCGGCAAAACCGGTTCCCTGACCGCACTGCCGATCATCGAAACCCAGGCTGGCGACGTTTCCGCGTTCGTTCCGACCAACGTGATTTCCATCACCGACGGTCAGATCTTCCTGGAATCGGCCATGTTCAACTCGGGCATCCGTCCTGCAGTGAACGCCGGTGTTTCGGTATCCCGTGTGGGTGGTGCCGCTCAGACCAAGATCATCAAGAAGCTGTCCGGTGGTATCCGTACCGCTCTGGCTCAGTACCGTGAACTGGCAGCATTCGCCCAGTTCGCTTCTGACCTGGACGAAGCGACCCGCAAGCAACTTGAGCATGGTCAGCGCGTTACCGAGCTGATGAAGCAGAAGCAATACGCACCGATGTCGATCGCTGACATGGCGCTGTCGCTGTATGCCGCTGAGCGTGGGTTCCTGACTGACATTGAAATCGCCAAGATCGGCAGCTTCGAACAAGCGCTGATTGCTTTCTTCAACCGCGATCACGCCGATTTGATGGCCAAGATCAACGTTAAAGGTGACTTCAATGACGAAATCGACGCTGGCCTCAAAGCCGGTATCGAGAAGTTCAAGGCCACCCAAACCTGGTAAGCCGCAGCGGGAGCCGCAAGGCTCCCGCTTGCTAACCTGATAGGTGTTACATGGCAGGCGCAAAAGAGATTCGCAGTAAGATTGCGAGCATCAAAAGCACGCAAAAAATTACCAGCGCCATGGAAAAAGTGGCGGTCAGCAAAATGCGCAAGGCACAAATGCGCATGGCTGCTAGCCGTCCTTATGCGGAACGTATCCGCCAGGTAATTGGGCATCTGGCCAACGCCAACCCGGAATACCGCCACCCGTTCATGATCGACCGTGAAGTAAAGCGCGTCGGTTATGTCGTAGTGAGCAGTGACCGTGGTCTGTGCGGCGGCTTGAACACCAACCTGTTCAAGGCCCTGGTCAAGGACATGGCGGTAAACCGCGAAAACGGCGTCGAGATTGATCTGTGTGTTGTTGGTAGCAAGGGTGCGGCCTTTTTCCGCAACTTCGGCGGTAACGTCGTTGCAGCTATCAGCCACCTGGGTGAAGAGCCGTCGATCAATGATCTGATCGGCAGCGTCAAGGTGATGCTGGATGCCTACCTGGACGGCCGTATTGACCGCCTGTCCGTGGTATCCAACAAGTTCATCAACACCATGACGCAACAGCCTACCGTGGAGCAGTTGATTCCACTGGTGGCGACCCCGGATCAAGAACTCAAGCACCACTGGGACTACCTCTACGAACCAGACGCCAAAGAGCTGCTAGACGGCTTGATGGTGCGCTACGTGGAGTCGCAGGTGTACCAGGCGGTGGTCGAGAACAACGCGGCCGAACAAGCTGCGCGGATGATCGCGATGAAGAACGCTACCGACAACGCCGGTGATTTGATCAGCGATTTGCAGCTGATCTACAACAAGGCGCGTCAGGCTGCGATCACCCAAGAGATCTCGGAAATCGTCGGCGGCGCTGCCGCGGTTTAACGGTTCAAATATTCAGAGGATCCAGCTATGAGTAGCGGACGTATCGTTCAAATCATCGGCGCCGTTATCGACGTGGAATTCCCACGCGACAGCGTACCGAGCATCTACGACGCCTTGAAGGTTCAAGGCGCCGAAACCACTCTGGAAGTTCAGCAGCAGCTGGGCGACGGCGTGGTACGTACCATTGCGATGGGCTCGACCGAAGGCTTGAAGCGCGGTCTGGACGTCAACAACACTGGCGCAGCCATCTCCGTACCGGTCGGTAAAGCGACTCTGGGCCGGATCATGGACGTACTGGGCAACCCGATCGACGAAGCTGGCCCGATCGGCGAAGAAGAGCGCTGGGGTATCCACCGCGCCGCTCCTTCCTTCGCTGAACAAGCTGGCGGCAACGAGCTGCTGGAAACCGGCATCAAGGTTATCGACCTGGTTTGCCCGTTCGCCAAGGGCGGTAAAGTCGGTCTGTTCGGTGGTGCCGGTGTAGGCAAAACCGTAAACATGATGGAACTGATCCGTAACATCGCCATCGAGCACAGCGGTTATTCCGTGTTCGCCGGTGTGGGTGAGCGTACTCGTGAGGGTAACGACTTCTACCACGAGATGAAGGACTCCAACGTTCTGGACAAAGTGGCCCTGGTTTACGGTCAGATGAACGAGCCGCCGGGAAACCGTCTGCGCGTAGCACTGACCGGCCTGACCATGGCCGAGAAGTTCCGTGACGAAGGTAACGACGTTCTGCTGTTCGTCGACAACATCTATCGTTACACCCTGGCCGGTACTGAAGTATCCGCACTGCTGGGCCGTATGCCTTCGGCAGTAGGTTACCAGCCGACTCTGGCTGAAGAGATGGGCGTGCTGCAAGAGCGCATCACTTCGACCAAGCAAGGTTCGATTACTTCGATCCAGGCGGTATACGTACCTGCGGACGACTTGACTGACCCGTCGCCAGCGACCACCTTCGCCCACTTGGACGCCACAGTCGTTCTGTCCCGTGACATCGCTTCCCTGGGTATCTACCCAGCGGTAGACCCACTGGACTCGACTTCGCGTCAGCTGGATCCGAACGTGATCGGCAACGACCACTACGAAACCGCTCGCGGTGTTCAGTACGTGCTGCAGCGCTACAAAGAGCTGAAGGACATCATTGCGATCCTGGGTATGGACGAGCTGTCGGAAGCCGACAAGCAGTTGGTAAACCGTGCTCGTAAGATCCAGCGCTTCTTGTCGCAGCCGTTCTTCGTGGCTGAAGTCTTCACCGGTGCTTCGGGTAAATACGTTTCCCTGAAAGACACCATTGCTGGCTTCAAAGGCATCCTCAACGGTGACTACGACCACCTGCCAGAACAAGCGTTCTACATGGTTGGCGGCATCGAAGAAGCGATCGAGAAAGCCAAGAAACTGTAATCCCGGCGCCCGGCAACGGGCGCTAATTTAGGTTGAGGCAATCAGATGGCTATGACAGTCCATTGCGATATCGTCAGCGCGGAAGGGGAAATCTTTTCCGGCCTGGTCGAGATGGTGATTGCGCACGGTGCACTGGGTGATCTTGGTATCGCTCTGGGTCACGCGCCGCTGATCACTAATCTGAAGCCAGGTCCGATCCGCCTGATCAAGCAAGGCGGGGAAGCCGAGGTGTTCTACATCTCCGGTGGTTTCCTCGAGGTTCAGCCGAACATGGTCAAGGTGCTTGCCGATACCGTGCAACGTGCCGCCGACCTGGATGAAGCTCAGGCTCAAGCAGCCCTCAAGGCTGCCGAAGCTGCTCTGCATGAGAAGAGCGCAGATTTCGATTACGGAGCTGCGTCCGCACGTCTGGCCGAGGCTGCAGCTCAGCTGCGCACCGTCCAACAGATCCGCAAGAAGTTTGGCGGTTAATCCGTCAGCCACTTGTTGTGCGATTGATAAAAAAGGGTAGCCTCGGCTACCCTTTTTTCTTTTCCGATTTTTACAACCCGGTCGCAGTTGCTGACCGCCCAGGATTGGTAGCCAGTCATGTCTCTCGAAATCGTTATTCTCGCGGCCGGTCAAGGCACCCGTATGCGTTCGGCGTTGCCCAAAGTGCTGCACCCGGTTGCCGGCAACTCCATGCTTGGGCATGTTATCCACAGTGCACGGCAGCTCGATCCACAGCGCATTCATGTGGTGATCGGCCACGGTGCCGACGTGGTGCGCGAACGTCTGGCGGCTGACGACCTGAATTTCGTCCTGCAGGACAAGCAATTGGGCACTGGACATGCCACGGCTCAGGCGGTCCCGTTCATCAGTGCTGAAAACGTACTGATCCTTTACGGTGACGTGCCGTTGATCGAAGTCGAAACCCTGCAGCGTCTGCTCAAGCACGTCGTACCGGGGCAGATGGGCCTGCTGACCGTTGAGCTGGAAGACCCGACCGGTTACGGCCGCATCGTGCGCGGGGCTGACGGCAAGGTCGCTGCCATCGTCGAACACAAAGATGCCAGCGAAGCCCAGCGCGCGATCACTGAAGGCAACACCGGCATCCTCGCTGTCCCGGCCAATCGCCTGGCCGACTGGATGAGCCGCCTGTCAAACAACAACGCGCAAGGCGAGTACTACCTGACCGACGTGATCGAAATGGCGGTTGACGATGGTCTGGTGGTGGCCACCGAGCAGCCGCACGACCCGATGGAAGTGCAAGGCGCCAATGATCGCAAGCAACTGTCGGAACTGGAGCGGCATTACCAGTTGCGCGCCGGCCGCCGCCTGATGGCGCAAGGCGTGACCCTGCGAGATCCTGCGCGTTTCGATGTGCGGGGCGAAGTCACCGTCGGTCGCGATGTGCTGATCGACGTCAACGTGATTCTCGAAGGCAAGGTTGTCATCGAGGACGACGTGGTAATCGGCCCGAACTGCGTGATCAAGGACAGCACCCTGCGCAAAGGCGTGGTGATCAAAGCCAACAGCCACATCGAAGGTGCGGTGCTGGGTGAAGGCAGCGATGCCGGTCCGTTCGCCCGACTGCGTCCAGGCACGGTTCTGGAAGCGCGCGCGCATGTGGGTAACTTTGTCGAACTGAAAAACGCGCGCATGGGCGAGGGCGCCAAGGCCGGGCACCTGACCTACCTGGGCGACGCGGAAATCGGTGCACGCACCAACATTGGCGCCGGCACCATCACCTGTAACTACGATGGCGCCAACAAATGGAAAACCGTGTTGGGCGAGGATGTATTCATCGGCTCCAACAACTCGTTGGTCGCGCCTGTGGATATCTCGTCCGGGGCAACCACTGCGGCTGGCTCGACCATTACCCAGAATGTGGATAACGCGCAGTTGGCGGTGGGTCGGGCGCGGCAGAAGAATATCGATGGCTGGAAGCGGCCGGAGAAGATCAAGAAGAGCTGAGTTATCCACAGCTGCTTTTAGATCAAAAGATCGCAGCCTTCAGCAGCTCCTATAGAGGGTGCCGGGGGCTGCGATTTTTTATGGCCTGAGCTTGACGATTGAAGGGCAATAGGTTTTTATTGCTTCCGTTATCTTTCGAATCGAAACTTTAGCCGCCATGTCGAAACGCAACACGCCCCAACGCCGCCACAACATTCTCGCCTTGCTCAATGAGCAGGGCGAAGTCAGTGTGGATGAACTGGCCAAGCGCTTCGAAACTTCGGAAGTTACGATCCGCAAGGATCTGGCAGCACTTGAGAGCCATGGTCTGTTGCTGCGTCGTTACGGCGGGGCGATCACCATGCCGCAGGAGCTGGTCGCTGAACCCGGCCAGAGCGTTTCGAAATACAAACAGGCGATTGCCCGCGCTGCCGTCAAACGTATCCGCGAGCACGCCCGCATCATCATCGACAGCGGCAGTACCACCGCCGCCATGATCCCCGAGCTGGGCCAGCAGCCGGGTCTGGTCGTCATGACCAATTCCCTGCATGTCGCCAACGCTTTGAGCGAACTCGAGCACGAGCCGGTGCTGCTAATGACCGGCGGTACCTGGGATCCGCATTCGGAGTCCTTCCAGGGCCAGGTGGCCGAGCAGGTACTACGCTCTTACGACTTCGACCAGTTGTTTATCGGCGCCGATGGCATCGATCTGGTGCGCGGTACCACCACATTCAACGAGTTGCTCGGTTTGAGCCGGGTGATGGCGGAAGTGGCGCGGGAAGTGATCGTGATGGTCGAGGCCGACAAGATCGGCCGCAAAATCCCCAACCTGGAGCTGCCGTGGAGCAGCGTCCATACCCTCATTACCGATGATCGCCTGCCACAAGAGGCCCGCGATCAGATTCAGGCCCGCGGTATCACCGTGATTTGCGCGGCTGTCAGTCAGGAGAAATAAGCATGTGTGGAATTGTCGGCGCAGTTGCTGAACGTAATATCACCGCCATCCTGCTCGAAGGCCTCAAGCGCCTTGAATACCGCGGCTATGACAGCGCCGGCGTAGCGGTTTTCACCAACGACGCAAAGCTCGAGCGCATGCGTCGTCCGGGCAAGGTCAGCGAACTGGAAACCGCGCTGGCCGAACAGCCGCTGGCCGGCCGTCTCGGTATCGCCCACACCCGTTGGGCCACCCACGGTGCCCCTTGCGAACGTAACGCGCACCCGCATTTCTCCGGTGACATCGCCGTGGTGCACAACGGCATCATCGAAAACCACGAAGCCCTGCGTGAGCAACTCAAGGCGCTGGGTTATGTGTTCACCTCGGACACCGACACCGAAGTCATCGCGCACCTGCTGAGCCACAAACTCAAGGATCAGCCTGACCTGACCGTTGCGCTGAAAGCCACCGTCAAAGAGCTGCACGGCGCCTACGGTCTGGCCGTGATCAACGCACAGCAGCCGGATCGTCTGGTCGCCGCGCGCAGTGGCAGCCCGTTGGTGATTGGTCTGGGCCTGGGTGAGAACTTCCTCGCGTCCGACCAGTTGGCCCTGCGCCAGGTCACTGACCGCTTCATGTACCTGGAAGAAGGCGATATCGCCGAAATTCGCCGCGATACCGTGCAGATCTGGGACGTCAACGGCAACGCCGTCGAGCGCCAGACCGTGCAGTACAGCGATGGCGCCGAAGCCGCCGACAAGGGCGAATTCCGTCATTACATGCTCAAGGAAATCCACGAGCAACCGTCCGTAGTTCAGCGCACCCTCGAAGGTCGCCTGAGCAACAATCAGGTGCTGGTGCAGGCCTTCGGTCCACAGGCTGCCGAATTGTTCGCCAAAGTGCGCAATGTGCAGATCGTCGCCTGCGGTACCAGTTACCACGCCGGCATGGTCGCGCGTTACTGGCTCGAAGAACTGGCGGGTATCCCGTGCCAGGTCGAAGTCGCCAGCGAATTCCGCTACCGCAAGGTAGTGGTGCAGCCGGATACCCTGTTCGTCACCATCTCGCAGTCCGGCGAAACTGCCGACACCCTGGCCGCGCTGCGCAACGCCAAAGAGCTGGGCTTCCTGGCCAGCCTGGCAATCTGCAATGTGGGCATCAGTTCGCTGGTGCGTGAGTCCGACCTGACTTTGCTGACTCAGGCCGGTCGCGAAATCGGTGTGGCTTCGACCAAAGCGTTCACCACGCAACTGGTCGGTCTGTTGCTGCTGACCCTTTCGCTGGGTCAGGTACGCGGCACGCTGGGTAAAGACGTCGAGGCCACGCTGGTGGAAGAGTTGCGTCGCCTGCCGGCCCGTCTGGGCGAAGCGCTGGCCATGGACAGCACGGTGGAAAAAATCGCCGAACTGTTTGCCGAGAAGAATCACACCCTGTTCCTCGGCCGTGGTGCGCAGTTCCCGGTGGCGATGGAAGGTGCCTTGAAGCTCAAGGAAATCTCCTACATCCACGCCGAAGCCTACCCGGCCGGTGAACTGAAGCACGGCCCGCTGGCGCTTGTGGATAACGACATGCCGGTGGTCACCGTGGCGCCGAATAACGAACTGCTGGAGAAGCTCAAGTCCAACCTGCAGGAAGTCCGCGCCCGTGGTGGTGAACTGATCGTGTTCGCCGACGAGAAAGCCGGGATGACCAATGGCGAAGGCACCCACGTGGTGCAGATGCCGCACATCCACGACATCCTTTCGCCGATCTTGTACACCGTCCCGCTGCAACTGCTGTCGTACTACGTCGCCGTGCTCAAGGGCACCGACGTCGATCAGCCGCGCAACCTGGCGAAGTCGGTGACGGTGGAATAAGTTATCCACAGCTGACATTGACCTGGTTTTTAACAATAAAGATTGACACAAAACAATAAAGTTTGACACTGGCGAACATAGATTGACACAAGGCTCAAACCCCCGTATCTACGGGGGTTTTCCTTTCCAGGCTTTCCCTTTGGTCTGGAATCATCGCTTCAACTTTCAGCGGGTGTAGTCTAGAAAACGTTTTGTATACGGCCGCTTTGCCGGTCGTGTCCTTCTACGACTTTTTCTCGGCGCGAGGTGAAGCGGTCCGCATCGACTGAGGAGGCGTGGGTTGCGAGGTCGTAAGTTTGCATCACAGCAGGACATTGAACGGCACATTGCAAATGGATTTGGCGAAGGCGCCGGGGCAAGCTACGTGCCTTGGCTGCGGGTACAAGATGTCCCGTCGATAGGTCGTTCGCACAAGATTCAAGGCGTGAAGATCGAGAGGATTCATCACCTCCTGTCAGATCTCGAGCGTTCGTACTTCCTTGTGTGTGAATTTTCTGAAGACGTCGTGGATATACGGGAGCAATACCCTTTACTACCCACAGAGCGTGCGCAAGCGATAGCGTCGGCGATCGATGTACGCTATCCAAGATACCCTAGAACAACACTGCCTTATGTGATGACAACAGACTTCCTGTTAACTGTTAAGGACCCGAGCGGAAACTTCAAATCGGTAGCTAGGACGGTGAAGTATCGTTCCGATTTAATTGGCAATGGAAGTAAAAGAACGCTTGAAAAACTTGAAATTGAAAAGCGTTTTTGGGAAAGCCAAGGTGTTGATTGGAAAATCGTAACAGACGAGTTTTTTACACGAGATTTGATTAAAAATCTTGGACTAATCAGGAGGTACTCGAAGCTCTCTCGTGATTTAATGAAAGCGCCGTTGCATTCGAGTTTTATCGAGTGCCTTGTAAACAGCCGGGAATATTCGTGGACCTTGGCCACCTGTCTAAGAAAAATAGCATCACTTCTGTCCATTTCCTATATAGACGCTCAAGCAATTTTCTTTCATCTGGTTTGGAACAAGATACTGAAAATCGATTTGGTTAACACTCCTCTCCACCTTACTGGTCTAGTTCCTGGCTTCGAAGTTTCACCGGGCCCTGTCCAAGTATCGTTGAAGGAGAAATTATCATGACTGTTCTCGTTAATGACGTTTTCGAGCCTGTAACCGATCTGTCGGTCATTGCTACGATAGCCAGGCTCCTTTACCAGGATGAAACGCATGACTTAGCAGTTTTGATGGATCTAGCTGACCCACCCCGGCAGCCGTACGCGGTTGGTCTGGATGAGCTGCGTCGCTCGATAGCGTCTGGTCACACCAAACCAGCAGCCATCACCACGCCCGAGTTTATGCTTGTGCTTGAGGAACAGTTGGATGAGAGAGCCAAGCAAGGCCGGGACGAAAAGTGGGCCGTCATCGCCCCTCTATTAGATCCTGAATACCCGGGACAAATATTTGTACGAGGTGAGTTAGGCCGGCTTGTTAGCAGACGGGCGTCAGAGCTCGGAATCCAGCGGAAAACGATCTATCGGCTTCTTTACCGATATTGGTTTTATGGTCAAGTTCGCAACTCATTGCTTAATAATTATACGGCGGTAGGTGTTGCCGATAGAAAATATGATCCGAGCAGGCCACCAGGGCGAAAGCCTAAATTTCAAGGCGTTCTTACTTCGCCTTCCAAGATGCTCAGTGCAGTTGATAAACGATGCATCCGTGTTGGATATGCTCTTTATGTAAGAGATAAGAAATCATCTATTTCGAGCGCATATGACGAAATGTTGAGACGATTCTACTCTGTTCGAGACATCTCTAAAAACAGTGAAGAAGAGCTTCGTTTGTTGCCTGGTTCAGAACTCCCCAGCTTGAGGCAGTTCCAATATTGGGGACAGATTTTTTTCGACGAGATTGAAACCGAGCGTGGCCGTAAAGGGTTGAGGAGGTGGTTAAAGGATTGCCGTCCGCTTTCAGGTACCGTTCGAGATTGGCTGCGTGGACCCTGTCATCAGTTCGAAATCGACGCAACGATTGCCGATATTTATTTGGTCAACAGCTACTCTAGACGGATGCTCATTGGTCGGCCCGTTGTTTATATCGTAGTGGATAGTTTCTCCGGAATAATTGCTGGTCTCTATGTAGGATTGGAGGGCCCTAGTTGGAATGGGGCGAGACAAGCGCTGTTCAACGCGTTTACCTCCAAAGTCGAGTTCTGCGCTCAGAACGGCGTTGACATCAATGCAGATGATTGGAATTGTCACCACCTGCCCCACCAGATTTACGCCGACCGGGGAGAGATGCTGTCACTCGCAGCAGAGGGGTTATCCTCAGGGTTGGGAATTGAGATGGGCACTGCCCCACCTTATCGGCCTGATTGGAAGCCTATGGTAGAAAGTCGGTTTGGCATTTTGAATGATTTGACGGGTATCAGGTGGCTACCTGGCGGGGTAGCTGCGCGGGACAAAGAGCGCGGCGAGCGAGATTACCGGCTCGATGCCACGCTGAACCTCAAAGAGTTCACCCAAATCCTCATCAATTGCGTGCTCCACTATAACCGTCACCATCGACAGCCTGACCGACTGACTCAAGCGATGATGAATGACGGCGTAGAACCTACGCCTAACGGTATATGGAATTGGGCCTGCGACAACGACCTGATCGAATCCAACAAACGTCCCGACGAGCTGGTTTATCTCCACCTTTTACCGCGTGAGCGCGCGACCGTTCAAAAGGGCGGAGTGATGTTTCGCGGCATGCACTACGTGTGTGATATGGCCATAGAGAAAGATTGGTTTGCCAAGGCTCGCAAAGGGGGCGTTTGGTCAATAGAGTGTTGGTTCGATCCGAACTCTGCGGCACACATTTGGATTCAAGGAGAGGCCAAGCAGTTTATCCGTTGTGATCTTCGACGATCGGATGCCGGTTACGCGAATTATCGCTCGGACGAGATTTTTGATCTGCTCGAAGCCTATCGCCAAAAACCGCCTACTCGCCGTCGAGCTGAGCTGGAAAGCCGTGTGCAGCTTAGCGATCAGGTCCACCAGATCATCAGTCACGCGCTCGCAGAACGAAAACAGGAACCTGCTCCGCCTACTAAGGCAGAGGCCACTGGAAACATCCGCGAGAACCGCGCAGAAGAACGTCTCCGCGAGCGTGAAAATGCGGTTGTTCCTGAAGGCGTCAGGGTGGAGCCAGCTTCACTTCAATCTGAAACGACACAGAAAGCGCATGATTCATATGCCGGTGAGCGCACCGCTCAGGTTATCGATTTGCTCAAAAGAATTCGGCCAGGACAGGCAAAATGAAAGGTGCACAGACGTTTGCCAATTACGTCAGACAGGACATTAGTGAGTATGCGGGTAACCCGCTTATCGAAGCTTTGCCTCCGATATTGTCGGAGGCGGCGGCTGTTGAACTGATTTCGAACTTTCCTCAGCCGGTGGATCCGAAAGAGCTGACGCTCGAAGGAGCCACTCGAATTCACTGTATCGACAGGCTGAGAACCGTCGTACAGCCGTTCTTGCTACATCTGGAACTGGAGGCCCTGTTCTCACTGCTCATCCGTCGAGGGTATGTCGGGCGTAACCCGATGTCGCCCGCTACCGTCCGGCATTTGCATTCTTTATCGGGAGCTCAGCGTTACCACGATGCGTTCAAGTCCACTGCAGAAACGTTTACGGTCGTCGGCCTGAGCGGCATTGGCAAGTCAACGGCACTCCACGCCATCTTGAGCCTTTATCCACAGACAATCCGTCATGAGCGCTATGAGGGAAAGCAGTTTGTTCATACCCAAATCACATGGCTGAAGCTTGACTGCCCTCGGGATGGATCGCTGGCTGGATTTTGCCAGCAGTTTTTTTATGCGGTTGGAGACGCTCTAGGAGACAAGGACTACCACAAGCGCTACCGGCATCGAAACATCAATGATGCGCTGCAACAGATGGAGCAGGTGGCCAGCACGTTTTTCATCGGCGCCTTGTTGATCGACGAGCTGCAAAACCTCCACCTGGCGAAAACCGGTGGTAAGGAGAGCATGCTGAATTTTTTCCTGCACTTGGTAAACAACATCGGTATCCCGGTGGTTTTCAGTGGCACGAACTCGACGATTAGCCTGTTCTCAGAAGCCATGCGGACTGCCCGCCGAGTTTGTGGTGCTGGTACGCTCGAATTCAAACGATTCGAAAAGGATGATGAGGAGTGGCGGTTGTTGGTCGAAAATCTCTGGAGCTATCAGTGGTGCAAACAGACGGCTGAGCTGACCGACGAGATTTTTGACACGCTGTATGAGCACACTCAAGGCGTCACGGATTTCCTGGTCAAGCTGCTGGTATTGAGTCAGCGTTATGCGGTCCAGAGTGGCTCGGAGTGTTTGACTGCCGAGATCCTGGTGAAGGTAAGCAACTCAAAAATGCAGATTCTAAAGCCAGCCCTTTCAGCTCTGCGTAGCCGTGATCCGAAGCGGATGCGACAGTTTGACGATTTGCTGCCGATTGAGGATCAGCTGAGCGAAATGATGGTTTTCGATGGATTGGCACGAGAGGATCGCCTCACCTTGCTTCGAAGCGTTGTATCCCGTGAGAAGCCGGTAGACCCATCTCCGACCATTTTTGCGAAAGATCACCCATCGCCGATTGCTACTGCTGTGGAAAACTCAGAGGCTAAAGCGCTTAGCGAACATGACGCTCCCCTCGACGCTCTGCGCGCTGCGGGCTGGCTCAACGAGGACCTGTTTGAGTTCTCACCGATGTATCACAAAGCGTGAGTCGGAGGGGGGGTGAAGTGCAACTTAAACTCCATTTCTTCCCCGCCGCGTTTCCCGACGAGACGCTGCACAGCGTGATTTCTCGTTATGCCCGTCTTTGCGGTGTTCGTAATTGCCAAGCAGCATTTGCCGGACTGAAATCGGCGGCAGCTTTTTCGCAAAATGTGGCATTCCCGAGTCATTTAGGGGATTTTGTCGATGCGCTACCCAGCGGTACTGAGCTATCGGTAGCCGAGGTCCTCATGCGCCACACATTATTACCCTACTATGCGCCGTTTTTGAGGATGAGCCAGGTCGAACACGCTCGGACGCTGATGACCGCTGATGGGAAAGGCTTGATGTTGAAGCTGGGCGTCAACGCGAGCCGTATTGGATTCGCCTCCCGAGTGCGGTTATGCCCAGAATGTATCGCACAAGATCAGGCTCAACGGGGAGTCGCTTACTGGCACAGGGTCCACATGCTTCCAGGCGTGCTGGTATGTCCGCATCACGGTACGTCACTCAGGATCCTTGATCCTCGCTGGTCCAGCCGCAGCTCTCGACAACTCAATCTGCCCAATGATGAGAATGTGCAAGCACACACAGTACTTCTCGACACCCCGTTGCGGTGCATGCCACCGCTTCACGAAATAGCGTTGCGCTCACTTCAGGTCCTCGAGTCTGACGTCACTGCTTTGTCGGCGGAGGCGGTGCGCTTCACGCTTTTACACAGGGCAACGCAGCTCAACCTTGCTTCTGATAACCATCGCTTGCACCTGCACATGCTGGCGCAGCACATGGCCGATTTTTTTGCTGCACTCCCGCGAGAATGGGAGTTTTCTATACTCGGAGATGTTCGTGCAGGTACACCCGCCTCATGGGTCACGAAGCTGCTTCGTACGCCTATAACCTCTCACCATCCGCTCAAATACATTTTATTGGCCGGTGCTCTGGGCGTTGAAATGGTGAGCTTGCTTCATGGTCAATGCCCAGTGAAAGAGGCGGTGGCATGTGATCCGAAAGCTCACATTCGGCTTCACGCGCGCCTTTCTCCGGTGATGCCTGGTGAAGGCCTGGACTGTTCGTCAGCCGCTGTGTGGCAACATGCTCTTGAAGGAGCTGATGCCAAAAAGATCGCTGCCGTTCTAGGCGTTTCATCAGCGTATGTCTATCGTCACATCAGAAATGTACCCGGCGGGCAAGATGCTTGGAGGGAGGCACGATTTCACACTGAGCTATGCGCAAGACGCGCGGCTTTCGAGGCTGATTATCGATTTTACAAAGCACATGCATGCAGGGGGTATGCGTGGCTGTATCGCCACGATAAGCAGTGGCTTTCGGAGTCAACTGCAAACCCAAGCCCCCATCGTACGCCTCGTCTAAATAGCACCGAAATGTTCGCTGCCCTCGATGCGAGACTGGCCGGCGAAGTCCGTCAGTGTGCCGACGCGCTTTATGCTCTTGCGGGTAAGCCTGTCCGCATTTCGCGTACCAGGATAGGTCGGGAGCTTCATGTTCTTTCTCGCTTCGAAAAGCAGCTTTGCAAGCTTCCTCTGTGTGCAGCAATGCTCGAAAAAGTATGTGAACCAATCGAAGGCTTTCACGATAGGCGTCTGCGATGGGCTAGACGCCAATTGCTCTCAGAGGGCAAGGCTGTATCACGTTCTTCGCTCTACAGGGTCGCGAGCATTCGACCCATGCTGTAATCCAGCTGGGCATTCCCCCTCCATCTAAAAAGTTCTAAATCAATTCACCATAAACCCATTATTTTTCTGTTAATGAAAAAATTCCCCTCCAGAATAGGTCCGGCATACGCTGGATCATCACGATCAGCATGTAAACGTACTAACCCGCGATCAACGGAAATAGTTTTGCAACCGGCATGGGCTGACCTACGCGGGTTTATCGATACGTGTTTTGTATTCGAGGAATACGGGCGCGGCAGGATTTAGATGAATTCACTACGATTCAAAGTTGAGCGGCTTGTCATTTCAAATCCAGACCGGATGCAGAATTTTAGGGGTCGCATATATACTGCCCCCGGATGCACATTCTCTTCGAGCCCTACCTTTAATCGGTAAATGATGTCTGATCTATTATTTTTCCCCGTTTCGATGCCGGATGAAATGCTTTACTCTCGTGTCACCCGATATCACTATCTGTCAGGTAACAGAACCGCGACGGAAACCTATCGCGATTTGTTCGCATCGAAACCCTTTTGCATCGGTGGCATCGTACCCAAGCAGATCGAGAGGCTCGCGCACAGGCTGCCGGGGCAATCGGAGAGCAATCTCGCAGAGTTGATCAGAAGCAATACTACTTTTCCTGCTTACCGACCGTTTCTTGGGGTTAAGCAGGGGCCAGAGAACGACGTAGGGCCACTGGGTTATGACGGGGTGGTACGGGTGCCCCGCAGAGAAGAGTCCACCCATGGCAAGGCTAAGCTTTGTCCTACCTGCGTTCAGGAAGATTTGATTGAGCGGGGTTCTGCCTACTGGCATCGATCTCACCAGATACCCGGTGTTGCCGTCTGTTGGCGTCATGGCGACGCATTGATCCATGCCTGCCCCGAGTGCTCTCGCCCGTTCTACCGTAAATTGAAGCTGCTTCCCAATCTGACTGAGCCATGCGCATGCGGCTGGAGCCCGTTAAACAGCGCAGCAATACACAAGGGGTCAAAGATGGAACAGAAAGTCGCTCTGTTCGCACACGATATCCTGCAACGCAATATCCCTCCGATAGGCAGTACGGTATTAAGTTCGTGCTACGTCCGCCAATGCAAGAAACGCGGATTCATTTTCGGAAAAAATGCGGGTATCGCAAAACTATTCGACAGCATCCAAAGCGCTTACGGCGATGAGCTTTTGGCGCAGATTGATCCAGCCTACAACACCGGAAAGCATGAGCAATGGATCCGGCTCAAATCAGATAAAGGTCAGCTAAATATGCCGCTCGCGCGGCATTTGATCATTGCTCTTCATTTGTTTTCCAGTGCAGATGGCTTTGAAGAGGCTCTGAAGAATGAGTCTATTCTGCTGAGTGCCGCTGTTTCTCCGCGAGCGCCCAAAGTCGAAGAATCGCGTCTTAGTCAAAAAACTAGATATCGCCAAAAAATCGAGTTGCTTTTAGCGCTACGTACCGATGCCAATATCGAGTACCTCTGGAAGAAGGCGTACAAACCTACGCAATGGATTCTAGAAAATGATAACGCATGGTTAATGGCAAAACTCCATGCACCTAAAAAAGCTACAGTTAAGGTCGAAAAGTCCATCGATTCTAGAGACGACGCCTATGCAGCCCTTATCGAAGCGGGCGTAGATGAGCTGTATAAAGTTACGAAAGATCCGAAGAGAGTGAACATTCGGAATTTGCAATCGCTGCTCCCAGGTTCGTTACCTCATGAGCTGGATCTACGCAAGCAGAGGTTCCCTCTTACTTATCAACAGATCAAGATTCATCAGGAGTCAGTATGGCATTTCCGTCTAAGAACTTTAGTGTGGACTGTCTCTGAACTCATCAGGATGAAGCTCCCCGTGAATTACTCGACGGTAAGATTGACCTCAGCGGTATCAAGCAAGGTTTTCCTGGCTTTTTGCAGTTTCTTCGAGTGGGATCTGGAAAGCCTGGCAAGAACCGGGGTCGACGCGGAGGCCCTGCTCAGGTCTACCGGCGTATCGAGGAATTGGGAGGGACCATCGGTTCAAATAAGCTTTTGAGGGCATCTTTGTTCCGTCAGCGTCTGCCAAACTTTGGTGTTAACAAAAATCCCATCTGGCTTGAAAGCGTAAACGCGGGGTAGCGTCAACCTTTCACATTAGTAACCTTCGCGGCAGCTTTCTGAAAGCTTTCACTTGTTACTCTTTAACTCAGTAAATTGAGCTTTAGGAGAACATCATGAAAGCAATGACAGCAGTGAAAGCGTTTTACGCCGCTTCGATTTTGACCTTATCTTCATTAGCCATGGCTGAAGGAGGCGGTGACCGCGTGTATGGTCGAATGATGCAAGAGAACCAACAAGCAATGGAACAATACGCCTCAAAGAACGGCAAGACTCCTCCTGAAGTTGTTCATTATGAATATGGTATGAACCTCGATATCCAGAAGGTCGTCAGTGTCACGCAAGCCAATAAAACCTGTGGGGTTGCTCCTTCGCGCATGACCTATGAAGACTCTATGGGCAAGCTTAACACCGTGGAATATAAGGTCATGGCCGACAACTGCCCCCATGGAAGCTAGACAATGAAAATTATTTAAGAACTGCATAATTCTCCTTTGTCCGAAACTAGCTTACTGCTCGCTGACGTAGAAGTAATTTTCAGGAAAGCCTGAAGTAATCCATTTTATGAAATCATGTCCGTCAGTTGAAGTGTGTCTAACGTACAGTAAACAATTTCTCGACTACCTGATACATCCCGCCTCCTTGTTTTTCCTTTGGTTTGGGAGGTGGTTTAGGCGCCCTAGTGGCGCCTTTTTTACGTTCGAAATGAGCTATGTCCTCTGCACGGGCATGACCCTCACCATGCAGGAGCAAGATTAGAAGATCAGTTTTCGGGGTATTCAGCAACGACGTGGTCTGTGCCTGCCTTTGACAAGCCGATTACCTTATACGCGTCATGTTTCCCGTCCACATCCATTCCTGGGGAGCCGGCCGGCATGCCTGGAACGGCAATCCCGAGCAGGTCATCACGTTTGCTCATCGCAATGATTTGCTCGGCGGGCACGTGACCTTCAGCAAACTTTCCGTTGATGGTTGCTGTGTGACAGGACGAGAGCTCAGGAGAAATCCCGAGACCGCGCTTGATCGCGCTCATGTTGGTTTCCACGTGATCAACGACGGTAAAGCCGCTGGCTTCAAGGTGCTGGACCCATTTCTTGCAGCATCCGCAATTAGCGTCGCGATGTACATCGATCGTCAATGGCTCTGCTGCGTGACTGGCTGAACTGATGAACAGAGCCACGAGAGCAGCGAGACGAAGTGCCCGTCTGCGACGAAGAGAATTATTTCGCATGGGTATGTTCCTTCCCATCAGTATGTGTATGTGATTTGGGCTGTACGGTTGGAGTCGGGGCCGCGTCATCTGAAGCTTCCCTACCCTTATGATCGGCGTGGTCCGCAGGCTCCTTTGCAGACGGCGCTGCGGAGGGGCCATGGGCATGTGCCGTGTTTTTCTCGTCATCATTAGCGCGGACTTCCGCCCTTTGGTTGGCAGCACCTGCGCCACTTTGCCCCTGGGTCGTTCCATGTTGACCCTCATGGTTGTGCATCACGCTTTCGCCACCACCGTGTTGATGGCCACCGCTACTCGTGATCAGGGCTTTGTATTGCTCTGTATCAAGTGACGGAAGCTGCTGGAGAAATGCGACCATCCCCTATATGTACGGATCGGCCATGCTTTTGCCCCACGCGGGCATGCCGGTGGATTTGATGCCGTGCTTGATGATCCAAAAAGCTGCGGCTGGGTGCCCATCGACGCCCAGTTTTGAAAGGTTCGGAGGTGCGGGGTAAAGGCTGTTACTCAGTTCGGTGCCTGTAAGGCCCGGAGCCAAATGGCAACCGACACACATCGAGTTGTAGTTGCCAGCACCTTCACGGATGAGGGCTTCTTGGCTCAGGTCGGGGACCTGAATGTCGCGCGAGCGCACTTCGATCGAGCGATCCCGAGCAATAGAAAGTAGCGCGTAGACAGGGGCAGAGTGGGGATCATCCGCCCCGACATTGATCACGCCGAAATATACCACGCCGGCAGCCGCTGCTACGGTGGCCAGACCAGCAGCTATCAGTGCCTTCAGTGTAATCTTCATGCCCGGTTCTCAGAACCACATCCGGATACCGGCGACAAAGCGTGCCTCGCTGGCATCTTCACCTTCCTCACGTGCAAAGTCTGCCGTATTGCCATAGGAACGGCTCCAACTCACCCCGATATAAGGGGCAAATTGGCGGACAATCTCATAACGCAATCGGAGCCCCACTTCGGTGTTGGCTAATCCGGACCCGATGCCGCGCTGAGGGTCATTCTTCCCATAAAAATTGACCTCGGCCGTCGGCTGCAAGATCAATCGATTCGTCAGCAGAATGTCGTAATCGCCTTCCAGTCGAGCAGCCGATTGACCGTTCTCACCGATGTAGGCAGTCGCTTCGGCCTCGAAGTTGTAGAGGGCCATGCCCTGAATGCCGAGTGCGGCCCAGGTTTGAGGAGACCCTGGTTTGAAATCCTGTCGTACACCGGTGACGACGTCCCACCACGGTCCGATGGAGTGCCCCCAGAGCGCGGATAATTCAGCACTTTCCGTCACGCCATTGGTACGTTCGCCTTCCGAGCGCAACCACAGTCGATCAATGTCACCGCCGATCCATCCTTTCGCATCCCAAGCCAACGCACTACCGTTGTCAGCATCCTGGTATTCAAACTTATCCAGCAGCATGAAAGAGTTGATTGTTTTGTCGTGGACACCATGACCAGCGACATCTGGAAAGGCGGCTGCACGGTCAGCATCGGTAAGTACGGGGACAGGGGTTCGACTGGTTGTCGTCGTCCCTTCATCCATACTTTCCATGCCGGTCATTTGACCGTCGTCCATTTTCATCTTGCTGTGGTCCATAGCCCCCATGTTGCTATGGTCCATCGCTCCCATGGAGCCATGGTTCATCTTCGAGTGATCCATCTCTTCAGCGGCGTGAGCCACGGCAAAGAAGACAGGACTCGTAGAAACTGCCAATACCATCAACGTTGGGCGTAAAAAATTCTTGGTCATGATCTCAATCCGCCTTCTTGTTTTCATGGTCATGATCCATCGACTCATGGCGCATCTTGGTATGAGGTATCGTCGCGTGATTCGGCGTTGCCTCGTTTGACGTGGTCGCAGTCTTGTTCGGCGCATCCGCAGAAGTAGCAGGTGAAGGATCACCACGTTCTTCGACTGCCAATGCTACGCAGGAGAATCCACCCATCAGGCCAAAAGCAAAGAGGCAACCGATCAGCGATTTACGATTTAGGTGTGTGCTCACAGATCGTCTCCTTTACTCATCAACCCGTACTTCACGGAACATGCCCATTTCCATATGGAAAAGCAGGTGGCAGTGATAGGCCCAGCGACCTAAAGCATCGGCGGTTACTCGATAGCTGCGCTTGGTACCCGGTGGCATGTCGATTGTGTGCTTACGTACCATGAACTTGCCGTTTTCATCTTCAAGGTCGCTCCACATTCCATGAAGGTGGATGGGGTGCGTCATCATGGTGTCGTTTACCAAGGTGATGCGAAGACGCTCCCCGTACTTGAGACGAAGGGGCTCAGCATCAGAAAATTTGATGCCGTTGAAGGACCAGGAAAACTTTTCCATGTGACCGGTCAGATGCAGCTCAATGGTGCGATTGGGCTCTCGGCCATCAGGGTCCTGGAAAGTGCTCTTCAGATCTGAGTAAGTGAGCACCCGTCGACCGTTGTTCCGCAAACCGATACCTGGATCGTTCAGTTTTGGCGTTGGGTTCATGGCCTGCATGTCAACCAACGGGTTGTTGGTTTCGGACGCTGGGTGAGATTGCATCTCGCCTCCCATACCGCCCATCCCTGCCATCTGGCTGTGGTCCATGCCGGCCATGTCGGACATGTCGCCTTTGTCCATCCCCGCCATCTTGCTGTGGTCCATGCCGGCCATGTTGGACATGTCACCTTTGTCCATACCTGCCATCTTGCTATGGTCCATGCCGGCCATGTTGGTCATGTCACCACTGCCCATGCCGGTCATCCCGGTCATGTCACCTTGGTCCATTCCCTGCATCTTGCTGTGATCCATGCCAGCCATACCTGACATGTCACCCTGTTTCATATCGCCGCCGCCCATGCCAGCCATGCTGCCATGGTCCATGCCAGCCATACCGCCCATGCCCATGTCATCCATGGTCAACAGCGGACGCGGATCGATCGCCGGTACCGGTGCTTTCAGTCCTTCACGAACTGCCAAGGTCCCCCGCGCATAGCCGGTTCTATCCATGGACTGGGCAAAGATTGTGTAAGCCTCCTCGGTGGCAGGCTCAACAATCACATCATAGGTTTCTGCCACGGCGATTCGGAATTCATCGACACTGACTGGTTGGACATATTGGCCGTCGGCCGCCACCACGGTCATTTTCAAACCAGGAATGCGAACATCGAAATAGCTCATCGCTGAGCCATTGATAAAGCGCAGGCGTAGCTTCTCGCCAGGCTTAAAAATACCGGTCCAGTTGCCGTTCGGCGCTTGGCCATTCATGAGGTAGGTGTAAGTATCCCCGCTGACGTCTGCCAGATCAGTTGGGTTCATTTTCATTTCGGCCCACATTTTCCGGTCGGCGACGGCAGCAGACCAACCTTGCTTGCTGACGTCGTCGATGAAGTCGCCCACGGTACGTTTGTGGTGGTTGTAGTAGTCCGATTGTTTCTTGAGTTTGGCCATGACGCGCCCAGGATCCTCATCGGTCCAGTCAGTCAGCATCACCACATAGTCGCGATTGTATTGAAACGGCTCAGGCTCTTTCGAATCGATGACTATTGGCCCGTAAACACCTGCCTGCTCTTGCAACCCAGAATGGCTGTGGTACCAGTACGTGCCGTTTTGATGCACCTTGAACTTGTATTCGTACATGCCGTCGGGCGCGATGCCGTGGAAGCTCAAACCCGGTACGCCATCCATGTTGGCAGGCAAAATAATGCCGTGCCAGTGGATGGAGGTGTCTTGATCCAGACGGTTCTTCACGCGCAGAGTGACCGTCTCCCCTTCGCGCCAACGCAGCAAAGGCCCCGGCAACGAGCCATTGATGGTCATGGCTGTGCGCGGCGAGCCAGTGATGTTTACCGGCGTTTCACCAATAAACAGATCAAATTCGTTGCCGGTGAGGACGCTCGGCAGGCCGGGACTGGTCACTGCCCATACAGGAGTGCGCCACAGACCAAGGCCACCAAGGATGCCGCCGGCGGCCAGGCCTTTAACGAATGTCCGTCTAGAGGTTTTGGAATGCATGCCGTTTATTTCCAATCAGTCAAAAGGGAGCCGTTCAAATCAACCCGTGAGTTGGCAAGATGAGCTTCGCGTACCGAAAAAAAGACGAATTTTTCATTGCAAGCGAGCTCAGAAATTGCCACATCTAAACCACCTTCGTGATTACATTTCTGTCAGCTTGGCCGCGTGCCTGATCGTTCAGCAGTTTTTATGGTCCATCGCTTTGGCTTTGCTTTCAGCGACAGGCGGTTGAGCGCTCTGCGTTTGAGCTACCTGGTACGATTCCATCGAATTCGTCCTGGCCACTTCCATACGTGCGAAAGTCCGGTCACCACCGCCTTCAGCCATGGCCAGAGTGGAAACAGTCAGCGCTGCGACGACGAACAAGGTTTTGATGGTGTTCATATGGGCTACCTCAGATGTGTGAAAATATCCCCTCTGAATCACATCATGGATTGGACTCTTTGGGGGTGAGCAAAAGACTCAGTTGGACTATAAGAGACACCCCCTGTCAGGAAGCTTAGGCCAATATTACAGTTGTGTCAGTTTGGAATATTTTTCTTGAAGTACACGCTATTTAATACGTATGGTCTCCATCTTTTCGCATTGCGCGACTTTTATTGAATATAAGATTGAAGTGTAATCATTGCTTTGGGTTCCATTAATTCTCACGGAGGCGATGTTCTAGGTCTCTGCATTAAAATTAATAGGAGACTTGAATGCTCTGCTGCAACAGCTGGGTGTTCAATGATCAAAGAAGATAGTAATGCCACCGAGGGTGATTAATTGTGAGTATTAATTTTGAGAAAGCATTAGGCTCCGCAGAAAGAGCGTTAGTTTATCGTGGCCAAAGAGCTGAGATCTTAAGTAACAATATCGCGAACGCTGACACTCCGAACTTCAAAGCCCAAGACTTGGATTTTTCTACTGTGCTCGCCAGCCAAACCAAAGAACCTGCTACCACTGCGTTTTCTTTGAAAACAACAAACGCAAAGCATTTTCTTAAGAAAGAATCGGCGGTGGCTATATACGGGCGCGACTTGCTTTACAGCACGCCGGCTCAGCCTGCCTTGGACCAAAATACTGTCGATCAGCAGGTCGAGGTCGCGAAATACACGGAAAACGCGATACGTTTCGATGCCGCTTTTACTCGGCTAAATGGAGCATTCAAGGGTTTGCTCAAAGCTCTGCGCGGTGACTAGCAGCATAGGCGCATGCGAGCCAACTTTGGCCGATACAGCGGCTCAGGTACTTTCGGATTCAAAGGTATTCACCATCAGACGACGCTCTACTCAGGAGCAGGCGTCTCCATTCAATGGCTGATCTTGGAAGGAAAACCAACAGCCTCCACAGCTTTACGGAGCTGTTCAGCGTTTTCGCTACTTTCAACACTCACCTTACCGGTTGATCGATCGACGGAGACCGTAGCGTTGTCGTCCAGTGCCTGGATCGCTCTGGTGATTTTGCCGACGCAGCTGCCGCAACCAATGCCTGATACATCTAAGACGACCATGTGAATTACCCTCGTGCTGAGCGGTGTCTTTTCCCCGCAGCGACAGCATCGACGTTGACACCATGGCAAGGTCAACGATTATCTAATCAAAGCCGTGAGCGCAGATTTCGAGAAGTTTTACGGGACTTGACCACTCGGCTGCTAATTAGCTCGCTACCATTTGAACGGTTTCCAGGAGTGCGCCCTATTGTTCTCGTCGGTAAAGGTCGGCTAACGGCAACATTGCGGCTCTCTCGCTTGATCCAACGATTTTGTATGCCTCTCGTTTCGTCAACGGCTTTGATCTGTCCTCCCGCGAACCTTGCATAGGTATAGGGGGGAGGCCTATCATGCGACCCTATATAGGTAGGGGGGGTATAGCGTGGGTCATATCGCATCACACAAAGACGATCTTCTTAAACGTGTAAAACGTATTGCCGGGCAAATTCAAGCTGTTGAACGAGCATTGGAATCGGACTTCGACTGCGCCAAGACACTACATCTTGTTGCGGCCACTCGGGGTGCCATCAACGGGCTGATGGAGGAGATCATCGAGGATCACGCACGAGCACATGTCGCGAACCCCGCGCTCAGCGAAGAAGAGCGTAACAAGGGCGTCGAAGAGCTTCTTGAAGCTATCCGCCGGTACTCCAAGTGAATGCATCCAGGTAAACACGTATGAGCAGGACCGACATCGATTACACACACGACCACGTGTTTCTAGGCTCAGCGCACGATGAGAATGCCAAGCGTACGCTTTGGGTTGTAGCACTCACGGTGGTAATGATGATCGGGGAGATCACCGCCGGCTATATCACGGGTTCGATGGCGTTACTGGCCGATGGCTTCCACATGGCAACCCATGCCGGCGCATTGGGCATCGCGGCGGCCGCTTACGGATACGCAAAACGCCACGCTACCAGCCAGCGCTACAGTTTCGGTACAGGAAAGGTTGGAGACTTGGGCGGGTTCGCCTCGGCGCTGATTCTTGGCATGATTTCGTTGGGCATTGGCGTTGAATCGTTCATGCGTTTGTTGCAGCCAACACCGGTTCAGTTTGGCACCGCGACCCTCATCGCCGTTGTCGGTTTGCTCGTCAACATTGTCAGTGCCCTGCTGCTGGGTCATGGGCATGGGCATGGGCATGGACATGGACATGGGCACGACCACGATCACCCTCATGCCCACAACGGAAACGACAACAACTTGAGGTCCGCCTATGTCCACGTCGTTGCAGACGCGCTGACGTCGATTCTGGCCATCGCTGCCTTGCTTGCCGGTCGATATCTGGGTTGGGTGTGGCTCGACCCGGTCATGGGTATCGTCGGCGCTATCGTTATCGCGCGTTGGGCCTGGACCTTGATGGGGGTAACTGCGGGCGTGTTGCTCGATCAGACCGACGCGCACGTTGCCGAGGAAATCCGCGAACTCGTTGAGAAACCTGGTGGCGCTACCATTACAGACTTGCACGTTTGGAGGGTGGGACCTCAAGCGTGCGCGGCGATCGTCAGCGTTCTAGGTGAAGCCACTGTGAACGCCGAGAGCATTCGTGAGCGTCTCAAAACAGTTCACGAAGTCAGCCACCTGACCGTCGAGTTCCGGCAGACATGACTCAGCGCCTGTCCAGCACAACCTCTATAGGACACACCGATGCCGCCCGGTAAACGTGAACTGGCTCGGATCGAGCGCCAGTTGATCGTCACGCTCACCGACGCGTGCGAAACAGCAAAGGACGAGATAAAGGGGTTTATTTGGCTCACTCACACCGCTGACCTAAGTGCGTTGGCTGAAACCCTGAAGGTCATCTGGGTGTTCGAAACCCTGGCTGACAGGAAGCGGGCCGAGATTGACGCGAAGGCCCGCATCTTTGAGTTGACGGCGATCGCCTTGAAAGAGGCCAATCTTGACCTGCCTGTTTCAGACCGCAATGTCCGCTTTGACTCGGAGCAAGAGTGCCAACGCACGCACATAGGCGACTGGAAACGTCGCGTGGCTCAACTACATAAAGCTAAGGGGGACTGACCATGGCAAAAGAAATCGAGAATCCTTGTATCTCGGTTTGCCAACTCAGTGGTGATCTGTGTGTGAGCTGCGGGCGGAATAAGGAAGACATCAGAAAGTGGAAGCGCATGAAGCGGCCCGAAAAAATGGCCGCTGTGCAAAGGGCGAATGCGCGCTTAAAGGGATTGAAGAAAGCACATGGATCGCCATTCCCCCCGAGTTAAAACCGCTGCAATTTTGAAGGTCAGTCAACTCGGGTATTCCTCAGCCTCAATGCATTGAAAACTACCGACGCGGAACTGACGCTCATGGCTATGGCAGCGATCATTGGCGACAGGAGGTGCCCCGTCAATGGATAGAGCAAACCAGCGGCAAGAGGTATACCCATTGAGTTGTAGAGAAAAGCAAAGCCCAAATTCTGGCGCATGTTTTTAACTGTGGCGACCGAAAGAGCTCGTGCTCGTAAGATCCCCATCAGGTCACCTTTGACCAGCGTGAGTTGCGCGCTATTCATCGCCACGTCAGTCCCCGTTCCCATGGCTATCCCCACATCTGCTCGCGCCAGGGCCGGAGCATCGTTGATACCGTCACCTGCCATGGCCACTTTTCGCCCGTGTTGCTGTAGGTCTGCCACCAGACGTTCCTTGTCTTGGGGTTTGACTTCACCGTGGACCTCTTCAATCCCCATCTCCCTGGCGACAGCCCGAGCGGTAGTAAGCCCGTCCCCAGTAGCCATGATGATTTTCACGTTGTGAGCCTTAAGCTTGGTGACGGCCTCTTTTGAGGTTGGCTTGATCGGATCTGATACGGCCAACAAACCTGCCAATGCGCCGTCGACGGCGAGGTAGATAATACTGATGCCGTCAAGTCGCAACACCTCAGCGCGCTCTTGTAGGGAGTTGGTGCTCACGCCTGCGGCTTCCATCAACGCTGTGTTCCCCAGCTGGAGCTTCTTGCCATCGACAACGCCACTGACGCCGATACCCGAATCCGACTCAAAGGATTCGGGCTTGGTGAGCTTTATGTTCTCGGCTCGGGCGTGATCGACGATCGCATGTGCTAAAGGATGCTCGCTGCCCTGATCAAGGCTGGCAGCCAGGTGAAGGACGTCGTCGGGATTGAAGGTGGGAGTGGCCTCCACGCTGTGAAACACGGGCCGTCCCTCTGTCAGGGTGCCTGTCTTGTCGACAATCAGCGTGTCGATTCTGCAAAGGCTTTCAATTGCACTGGCATCTCTGAACAAAACACCCATGCTGGCTGCTTTACCTGTCGACACCATGATCGACATAGGCGTAGCAAGTCCCAACGCACAGGGACAAGCGATGATCAGCACGGCGACAGCGTTGATTAGACCAAACACCCAACTGGGCTCAGGGCCGAAAAGCCCCCAACCGATAAATGTCATTATCGCAATCGCGATAACACCCATCACGAAGTAGCCGGCAATCGAGTCGGCCATTCGTTGCATCGGCGCCTTGGAACGCTGAGCTCTCGCGACCATCTGTACGATCTGGGACAGCATGGTTTCGGCACCGACCTTCTGGGCCTCCATCACCAGGCTCCCATGCGTATTCAGCGTGGCGCCGATCAGGCTATCTCCAGCTTTCTTCATTACCGGGACTGGCTCGCCAGTGAGCATCGACTCATCCACCGCACTTTCACCCTCAAGTACCGAACCATCAACTGGCACCTTTTCACCCGGTCTGACCCGTAAGTGGTCTCCCAGGTGCACATGTGTGAGAGGAATGTCTTCCTCCTGGCCATCGGCATTGATCCGGCGTGCAGTTTTGGGCGAAAGGCCGAGAAGAGACTTAATGGCGGCGGAAGTTTGTGATCGGGCTTTGAGCTCAAGGATCTGGCCAAGCAACGTGAGCGAGATGATGACCGCTGCCGCTTCGAAGTAAACGCCGATACGTCCATCTTGCATGAAATTGGAGGGAAAACTTTGGGGGAAGAGCGTTGCTATGACGCTGTACAGATAAGCTGCGGCGGTGCCCAACCCAATCAGAGTCCACATGTTGGGACTGCGATTTTTAACCGAGGCCAGTCCCCTTACAAAAAAAGGCCATCCTGCCCATAAGGTCACGGGTGTCGCCAGAGCGAACTCGATCCAGTTTTGAGCCGAACCATGAAGAAGTTGTAACGAGTGACCCGCCATCGCGAGCACGGTTACGACCACGGTTAAGGGCAGCGACCACCAGAAGCGGCGATTGAAATCCCGGAGTTCAGGATTTTCTTCTTCATCAAGCGCCGGCATGACAGGCTCTAGTGCCATGCCACATTTAGGACAGTTACCGGGGCCGGTCTGCCGTATTTCAGGATGCATCGGGCACGTAAATTCAGTGCCCGTTTGTACCGCAGACTCCGGCGTTGTGCTGCCTGACTCGTTGCGCACCACGTGGCCACTGTAGCGCTCAGGGTCCGCTCGAAACTTCTCCTGACATTTCAGGCTACAGAACCGATACGTCTGTCCTTGGTAAGTCTCAGCAAATTTACTCGACGAAGTGACTGCCATTCCACACACCGGGTCATGTAGATCAGCATCATCCCGGGAAGCAGCATGGGTGTGATTATGGTCGTGATGGCCAGAGGTGGTAGGCATGTCTATTCCCCTTGTAAGGTGCTACTAGAAATGAGCATATTCAGTACAACGCTGATTTGCGGCTCCACAGTGGTGCGGTGATGTTTCCGCACGGACCCCGGCTGAGAAGCGTTGCTATGTTACTTGCGACTTAGCGTAGCCAACTCTTGCGTCGGGCCGGCAGAAACAGCCGACTCCGGTTTATTTCAGATCAAATTCGCCGACCATTCCCGATTGGTAATGCCCCGGCACGTTGCAGGCAAACTGAAGCCCTGCACTGTCGTTGAAGGTCCAGATCAGCTCTTGGGTTGAGCCAGGCTCAATCAGGACACTGTTAGGGTCGTCATGCTCCATTGCGACCATCTTCATTCCGCCCATGCCGTGGCTCATGCCGCTCATCTTCCCGGTACCGGTAGGGCTTAATGTTCCGTTCTTGAACATGCTTGCCATTTCTTTCTGGTGTGCTGCATGAGCAGCGGCTTTGCCGATGTTGAACTCATGCAGCAGCGAACCCTCGTTGCGAAGGACAAAGCGGATTGTTTCACCAGGTTTTACGTCGATGCTTTTAGGCTTGAAAAAAATGTCGCCCATCTCGACCTCTACAGTGCGGGTAACGTCAGAGGCCACACCAGGCTGGCCTATGTCGTCTTGTCCATGCCCAGCATTAGCCATAGCCGTAGCAGCGAAAAAAAGGGTCATTGCTGCGATGAACGGGGTAGCGAGCGTAGTTTTCATGGTGACCTCAGGAATACGTGGGAACATTGGCTATGCTAATGATGCTCAGCTGCCAGCTAACTGACTTGGGCATTACTTCTTTGTCAGTTTTCTAAATAGATACGGCGTCCAATTGACGCCGCAACAAGATGCTGACAAGTACTTATCCTGGGGGCGTTTATTGATGGTTTTCTGAAAGCATCAATTTGTGCTCGCGCTGCATCTGGCGCAAAACGTCGTCAACAATTTTGTCGTGCTTCTCCATCCAGGCTAGATGCTGTTGGGGTGACATTGAGGCATCTGGGTGATCGTTGTGGAGCTGGCTCATGATGTCGCCAAGCATCTTCATGTGTTCTGCCATGTGGACGTGACGCTCTCCTTCAGGGGCTTGTTCAGCTTTCATCAACGTGGCCTCGGCCTTGTCGCGCAAACCTTCCATACGCTCAATCACACGATCTCCGCCGCTTTCAGCCCACACAGAAGCCGAGACCAGTATCGAGCTTACAAAAAACAGCATTTTCAGGTGGTTCATCGGGGTAGCTCCTCATGAGGGAATCCGACTTCCATACGATTCATCGCTCAGAGGTCGGTCGAGCACCAATGAAGTGCTCATGTCTGAACCCTAGCCAGCACTCGCTGACATCTACCTGAAGCCAAGATTACTTTTCTGTCAGTTGCTGGTTGGCTGCCAGTTTTCGTTGCAGACTCCGCTTAACCTTTATCTGAGAACGACCTCATGAGACTTCTTGTCGCTGAAGACGAACCAAAAATAGGTATCTATTTGCAGCAAGGGCTCAACGAGGCCGGGTTCAATGTCGACCGTTTCACGAATGGAAAAGAGGCGCTTCAGCACGCTTTGAGCGAAGCCTATGATCTGCTGATTCTCGACGTCATGATGCCGGGTTTGGATGGCTGGGAAGTCCTGCAGAAGGTGCGCGCTTCCGGGAAAGACGTCCCGGTGCTTTTTCTCACCGCCAGAGACCGCGTTGAAGACCGAGTGAAGGGACTTGAACTCGGTGCGGATGACTATCTGATCAAACCCTTCGCGTTTTCTGAATTGCTTGCTCGAGTCAGAACGCTGCTGCGTCGCGGTAGCAGCGCACCTTCGCAAACCTTTATGAAACTGGCTGACCTTGAAGTGGACCTGCTCAAGCGTCGAGCCATCCGAGGAGGCAAACGCATAGACCTTACGGCCAAAGAGTTCGCGTTGCTTGAGCTTCTGCTGCGTCGTCGAGGGGAGGTGCTGCCAAAGTCTCTTATCGCCTCCCAGGTTTGGGATATGAACTTCGACAGCGATACCAACGTTATCGAGGTTGCAGTGAGACGGCTCAGGGCCAAGATAGACGACGATTTTGAGGTCAAGTTGATTCATACCTCAAGGGGAATGGGTTACATGCTCGATGCACCAGATTCGGAGTCGTGATGAACCGGATGTCCCTGACGACTCGTATGAGTCTGATGTTTATGCTCGCGGTAACGGCCGTGCTCACGGTCGCCGGACTCAGTTTCAATAACCTCAGCCGGCATCATTTCAAGATGCTGGATCAGCAGGCATTGTACGAAAAACTCCACTCGACCCAGCGGATCTTGTCCGGGCTGAGCAACATCGATCAATTCAGCGAGGCTAAACCGGAGTTAGAAGCGCTGCTGGGCGCACACCGTGATTTGACTGCGCTTATCATCGATGGCGACGGCAAGGTGCTGTTTGCGGATCCCGGCCCGGTCGACGTTCCGAAGGCGTTTCGAACAACCACAAACACAACCGTCTGGGAATGGCGGGAGCAAGAGCAGATGTTCCGTGGTGTGACTGCGCAATCCGTAGTGACGGGACAAGAAAGGCCATTAACTGTCATGTTGATTTTTGACGTTACGCAGCATATGTCCTTTTTCGAGACGCTCGAACGATGGTTTTGGATAGGGTTGGTGATCAGCGCATTGGTCAGTGCTGCACTCGGCTGGATGGTAGCTAGCAGTGGCATGCGGCCTATCCGCCAGGTCACATGGGTTGCTGCCTCCATGTCAGCAAAATCACTCAAGGAGCGTATTCCCCTGGCACCCGTTCCGAAAGAGCTTCAACAGATGGTGTTGTCGTTCAACGCCATGTTATCCAGGCTCGACGATGCATTTGTCCGGTTATCCAACTTTTCGGCAGACATTGCCCACGAACTACGGACCCCCGTGAGCAACTTGATGACCCACACTGAAGTGGTGCTTTCGAGAAAAAGAAACATCGAGGACTACGAAGACAATTTGTACTCCAATCTTGATGACTTGAAGCGCATGAGCCGGATGATTGATGACATGCTTTTTCTGGCGAAATCTGACAATGGTCTAATTACGCACGAGAGCAAGCCAATAGACCTGGTGGCTGTCGTGGAAAAATTGCTTGAGTACTACCGCCTGTTGGCTGATGAACGAGGGATCGAGCTCAAGGTTTCAGGACGGGGGAGCGTGCGAGGTGATGTTCTTATGCTCCACCGAGCGATTTCCAATCTGCTCTCAAATGCGCTGCGCTACACCTATGAAGGGACGTCAATCAGTGTCGATATTCAGCACAAGGATGCGTCGGTAACGGTTGTCGTGGAAAACTATGGTGAGCCCATTGCCCCCGAACACCTTGAAAAGCTGTTTGATCGTTTTTATCGCGTGGACCCAGCGCGGCGAGAAGGAAGTCCGAGCAACGCAGGGCTAGGTCTGTCAATTACCCGATCAATTGTCGAAGCGCACAATGGCAAGATCTGGTGTACGTCAGGCGACGGGAAAACGGCTTTTCATCTTGAGTTTCCGGCCGTCGATTCCACGGTTAGCTGAGCGACAAAACATTGGGACCAACGACGTCTTGGCGTTCTGCGTTTGCTACGCCTCTGCGGATTTTTCAAAGTGATTGAGCTCCCCTGTCCTGCGGTACGCCGTGTCTTTTCCAGGTCTTGCTACGCTCAACGATTAGATGCCAAACATCGGATCAAGCTGACTGAAATGTAATCGAACAGTTTGTGATCGTGTGGCATCGTGTTCTCGCACTGTGACGTTAGGGCTAGCGAGTTTCTCCTGTTCAACCTAGCGAAGAGGACGGGGGCTCCAAGTTAATCAACAGTGGTTTTTAAAGAAATTAAAAACTAGTTCCTCCCAAAAAACCTCGAATCAACAGCGCTTGCTGTGAGGAGTCTTGCATGTCATTCCTTAAAACTACGTCCGTGGCTGTTGCAATCACTGCTGGTTTGCTTCTGAGTGCAGTGGCCCAGGCACATCCAAAACTACTTTCTTCCACTCCGGCAGAAGGCTCGGATGCGGCGGCTCCGTCGAAAATCGAACTGCATTTTTCTGAGAATCTCACCACTCAGTTCTCCGGTGCAAAGCTGATCATGACCGACATGCCAGGCATGCCTAACTCACCCATGGGTGTAAAGGCCGCCGTCGCTGCTGGTGGTGATCCGAAAACCATGGTGATTACGCCGGCTGCACCGCTGACCACCGGCACCTACAAAGTTGAATGGCGTGCAGTGTCTTCGGACACCCACCCGATCACCGGCAACTTTTCATTCAAAGTGAAATAATCCATGAGCGACTCATTAAATATCGTGGTTCGCTTTGCTCTCTATTTTGACCTGATGTTGTTATTTGGACTGGCCATATTTGGCTTGTACAGCCTCAGGGGAAAGGAAAGGGTATCGGGCACGGTCTTGAACTTTGAGTCGCTTCTCTACGGTACTTCTGTTGCAGGTGTAGTTCTGTCCCTTGCTGCGATGTTGTTGCTTGCAAAAGCAATGAGCGGTGTATCGGAGCTTATGGAGCTACATCACCACATTTTTGAAATGGTCATCATGGGCACCGACGTTGGGCTGACCTGGATGGTTCGGATAGCCGCCTTGGTGGGGGCAATTCTGGGCGTCGCGTTGAATAAACGATATCCGACACCCAGCCTCTGGATCGTCACCGTCTGTGGAGCAATCGCGTTGGCCACGCTAGCCTGGACGGGGCATGGTGCCATGGACGAAGGCAGCCGCCGCTACTGGCATTTTCTCAGCGACATTTTCCATTTATTAGCGGCAGGTGGCTGGTTGGGTGCTCTAGCGGCCTTCGCTCTACTGCTACGGTTGAAATCGCTGAAGGGTGAGGAGGAAGCACGTATTCTTGCCCGCGTGCTGACTGGCTTTGAGTCGGCCGGCGGTGTGATTGTTGCGATCATAAGCGTTACGGGAGTAGTAAATTACCTTTTCATCGTCGGTCCCAACCTTGATGAGGTCATGCTCAGTACCTATGGCCAGTTGCTGTTTTTGAAGATCCTGCTCTTTGCCGGGATGATCGTTTTAGCGACGCTGAACCGCTTTCACTTAAGCCCGCTATTGGAGCGCTCGGTTCGCAATGGTCAATACTCTGTAGCGGTCAATGCCTTGCGCCGCAGCATGAAATTCGAATTCCTAATGGCAATCCTCATCATCTGTCTTGTCGCATGGTTAGGCACGCTAAGTCCTGAAATGGAAATGAGCGCGCAATAGAGGTTTCTGGCAGCTAACCCAGAAGCCTGGAGCGTGATTGTTAGCACCATTTCTACTGGCTACACTTCAGCCCATGACACGCTGTCTACGGCTTTGCCTGATTTTCCTGATTAGCCTGGCGCTTCCCCTCAGCGGGATGGCGGGTGTTCAAGCGCCGGAGAGCCATGTCCAATGAAACCCTTGGATGGCGGATGACAACATGGGCCAACGCTGCCGCCGTGACATGAAGTCCCCCGAACTCGGTGAACCCCGTAAGCCGAGCAAGGGTGCAAAACAGGCGGTAAGCTGCACATTTCAAAGCGGCAATGAATTTACCCTGTCGCACGGTTAAGCACTTTGCGTCAGAAATTTAATAAGCACGGAGGTGTCGGTGGTTCAATAATGATAACTGAGCACGGTTAACTTAGAGCTATTACCATCGATTTTCCCACATGTCGCCGCATGCGGTTTTAATGGGATGGCAAATTTGCGAACCACAGGACAATCCTAAGGCACGCATCCTGAAATAAACCAAGATAGCGGACTTTATTGCACAATGACGATTCTCACCTCGTACAATCTCTACGCACATGGAGTCTTTTGCCGCGTTAACTACGATTCGACAATGATTCAATGATGCGACATTGCTCTATAACACCACCGTGGCAGCAAACACTCAGTCGTGTCAGTTCGGCTTCTAAACCTCGTAAGTCCTGAATACGGATTCGAACTTGTTGGAGTTGCCCTTGCACTTTCGCATCCACAGCGGCGCAGGAAGCGTCGCGTCGGTCAGCCAGGCCGAGTAGATCGCGAATGTCATCGACGCTGAACCCAAGCGCGCGGCTGCGACGGATAAACAGCAGCCGGTTGCGCTCTTCATCTGTGTAAAAGCGATAACCCGACGGTGATCTTCCAGCAGAAGGCAGCAGCCCTGACTGCTCGTAATAGCGGATGGTTACGGCTTTGGTATCGGTCAGCTTCGCCAAGGCACCGATCGTGTACGTGGGCGCATTCATTTCTCTTGACCCTATAGTTGCTGGAATCCTCATTCTACTCGCGTCAGGCAACAAGCAAATCCTTGCTCACCGTTCTACCGATCGCCAGGCCTCTGATCGATGAAAACCCTCCCCGCCGATCTCTTCAACTCGAGTTTGGACGCTTTGCTCTGCACATGGCTGCTTACCTTCGTAGCAGAGCTTCTGTGCTGCTCGTCGGCCGCCGCATAGGGCAAGTGCCCTGTGTGCTTTGCTGTGAGGACGGGATGCCGCCTGATATTAGCGTCACGAAATAGGACGCCGTTGATGCCAACACCGTAGGCGCGAGGGGAAGCAGCATTTCCTATCTACTACCGGCCACTTACTCACTGTGATCACGTTGAACATGAATGGTCGCTGGTGGATGCCTTAAGGCATCGAAGAATCTCTTGACCTTATAGTGGCTATAAGGTGTTCACTCTCGCCATGAAAAGCGGAGAGCGTTCTCATGAAAAACTGTTGCGGTGACGAGCAAGCACCAAAAAAGCCAGCGGGCGTGGACGTTTTTGACCCTGTCGCATCCGGGAGCTGCTGTGCGACTTCCGCAACATCGGGTGAAGACGAAACCGATCGAGATCGAACTACCAGTTGCTGTTCTTCTAAGACCTCGGACGTGAATCCTGCGCTTTCAACAACCAAAAGTGCGGATGGCTGCTCTGCTGGAGGCAACGGCGGAAAGACAAGCTGCTCCACTTCATCTCCGACATCTTCTCAATATCCACCTACCGAACCGAACGAGCCCACCACCTCGGTTGTTACCGATGCATGTTGCTCTGCATCTGGAACGGATGGCCCAAGCGCGTGCGCATCCAAAGTGTCATCAGCCGTTGTCAACGACACGGCTCGCTTGAGTCGTTTCCGGATTGGGCAAATGTGCTGTCCTACCGAGCAGGCGATGATTGAGGGCAAGCTTGCAAAGATGCCTGGAATTCAGAAATTGGAATTCAACATGATGAACCGTACTCTAGGTGTCTGGCACGAATTGCCACATACCCTGGGAATCGAAGCGGCCGTGTCATCGCTTGGTATGCAGGCGGAACCGTTGAATGGCGCGGTCGACGTACCAGGCGCGGATAAGCAGCAAAGCCAGTTTGAAGCTGAATCACTGCGCAAAAGCACCTGGTGGCCGTTAGCGCTGTCTGGTATTGCTGCGGTAGGCGCGGAATTTTTGCATTTCACCCAGGCAGCCCCCGAATGGGTGATTGCTGCTGTAGCTTTAATCTCGGTAGCACTCTGCGGGCCCGCGACTTACAAGAAAGGTTGGATCTCTCTCAAAAATTTCAATCTCAACATAAACGCGTTGATGAGCATTGCGGTGACGGGAGCGGTCCTGATTGGGCAGTGGCCAGAAGCGGCGATGGTCATGTTTTTATTTACTGTTGCCGAATTGGTTGAGGCCAAGTCGTTGGATCGTGCACGCAATGCGATCAAAGGACTGATGGACTTGACCCCAAATCATGCAACGGTGCGCCAGGCAGACGGCAGTTGGCTGGACGTAGATGTCAAAACCGTCCAGATCAGCTCCTTGGTTCGAGTTCGCCCCGGCGAGCGCATTGGTCTGGATGGCAACGTGATCTCCGGCAACTCTACCGTAAACCAAGCCCCTATCACCGGGGAAAGCTTGCCCATCGAGAAAGCTGTCGGTGACCCTGTTTATGCCGGCTCGATCAATGAGTCCGGTTCCTTCGAGTACCGCGTGACGGCTGAGGCCAGCAATACGACACTGGCCCGGATTATTCATGCTGTGGAGGAAGCCCAAGGTTCACGCGCCCCGATCCAGCGGGTCGTCGATAAGTTCGCCAAGGTTTATACGCCATCGGTGTTTTTCTTCGCCCTTGCCGTTGCGATATTCCCGCCCCTGTTTATGGCCGGATTATGGGCTGACTGGATTTATCGGGCGCTGGTGCTTCTGGTAGTCGCTTGCCCTTGCGCACTGGTGATTTCGACCCCGGTGACCATTGTAAGCGGCCTCGCGGCAGCGGCGCGAAAAGGCATTTTAATCAAGGGCGGGGCGTACCTGGAAAGCGGTCGCAAGATCACCCATCTGGCCTTGGATAAAACTGGGACCATTACCCATGGCAAGCCCGTACAGACCGATTTCCTGCCTCTAGCTGATGGATTATCTAGAGATTATCGCATTGCCGCCGCGAGCCTTGCCCAACGTTCGGATCATCCGGTTTCGCGGGCTATTGCCAAACAAACGGCCCAGCAATCGCTGCGGTTGCTGGAAGTGGATAACTTCGAAGCGCTGCTGGGCCGAGGGGTCCGCGGCGAGATCGAGGGTAAGCGCTACCAGTTGGGTAACCATCGTTTGTTGGAGGAGTTGGGGTTCTGCTCACCTAATACCGAAGCCGCCCTGGGCCACCTTGAGCGGCAAGGGAAAACTGTAGTCATTCTGTCCGATGACAAACGGGCGCTGGCGTTGTTTGCAGTCGCCGATACGGTAAAAGCCACCAGCCGAGCCGCAATCGAGGAGCTTCACGCGTTAGGTGTGAAGACTGTGATGTTGACAGGGGACAACCCACATACCGCGCTGGCAATTGCCGCGCAGGTAAACATTGACGAGGCCAAGGGCAATCTCCTACCGATCGATAAGCTCAAAGCCATCGAAGCCTTGATCGATCATAAAGGCACCGTCGGCATGGTCGGTGACGGAATAAACGATGCCCCTGCGCTTGCTCGGGCTGATGTGGGCTTCGCGATGGGGGCAGCTGGCACCGATACGGCGATCGAGACTGCTGACGTAGCAATCATGGATGATGATTTGCGCAAGATTCCTGCCTTCATTCGTCTCTCCCGCCAGACCGGAGCAGTACTTACGCAAAACATTGCGCTCGCGCTGGGCGTTAAAGCCATCTTCCTAGCCGTTACGCTCACTGGTCACGCTACGATGTGGATGGCGGTATTCGCGGATATGGGGGTAAGCCTGTTGGTAGTACTGAATGGCCTGCGCTTGCTGCGCAAATGATACGGACACGATGCCTGCTTTGCTGTTCCAAGACCTGGATCCCAGTGGGTGATACCGCACGAGCAAGAGTCAGTGCTTTTCAAAAAATACCAGTTTCAGATGTACTGGAACGGTTACTACGGAATAGCCAATGAACGGTTTCCCAATGACAGCTCGTGTACAGCCGCCTACTTTGTGGTGGGGAATTGCAGCGGTCCTGGCGTTGATCGATCAAAGTCTAAAGCTTGGCGTCGAGCACCTTTATGAGCTGGGCTCATCGGTCGCCGTAGGCTCATTTTTCAACATAGTGCATGCACGCAATACCGGCGCCGCGTTCAGCTTCTTGGCTGACGCTGGAGGCTGGCAGCGTTACCTTTTCGTTGTTGTTGCGCTAGCCGTAGCATTGACGCTCGTCGCGATCCTTCAACGGGAACGTCACTGGAGCGAAGCCTTGGGCTATTGTCTCGTTTTGGGTGGGGCTGTTGGCAATCTTATCGACCGTTCTTTGCGAGGCTTTGTCGTGGACTATCTGGATTTTCACTATCAAGGCTGGCACTGGCCCGCGTTTAATCTCGCAGATATATGTATTGTCAGCGGCGCATCGTTTTTATTGGTCATAAGCGTGATTAGCCCCGCGTCGCCAAGCAAACGTTGACGATGGAGCGCCACCTTCCAGTACGTGTCCTAAGGTGGTCTGGTCGCGCATGGCTAACGCCTGGGTTAGCGGTTTTTGCTGGGCATGCTGGTCATCAAGATTGGCATCAGCATCAGGCTCACCAAATAGCTATAGGTATCGACGTGCCTGTAACAGTGGAATGCCTGCCGCGTCAGCACACCGAGTTTGCAGTGTTTATTCCAGCCGGTGTTCGGCATCGAATCAGCGGAGCCCTCATCGTTTCAATCTACTTGGACGTCTTGGCAGAAGAGGGCCAGGTTTTGCCGAAGACCATGACGCCGATTCCGATCAATATCGCCCCGGCTGACGCCGCACTAATTGCTGACTCCTTGAAGGCAGGCGCGGGAGACACTCGGTCCGCAGTGCGAAAAGCCCTACAGATAACCGATGCACCTCCAGTCGCCGATCCTCGCCTGGCAATAGTCAGCACGGCCATTTACCAGGGCATGGTACGACGTGAAGAGTTGGCAGCACTGGTACACCTGTCCCCAACTCGATTCTCGCATTGGTTCGTGGAACAAACCGGTTTGCCGCTGCGTAGCTATGCTAAATGGCTACGACTGACCCAAGCTGTTCGACATCTGGCATCCGGAGAACCTATAACCACCGCTGCGCACGCGTCAGGCTTCTCCGACTCAGCCCACTTTTCCAGAACCTTTCGCTCGCTGTTGGGTATAGATCCCTCATCGGCGCTCGCCGAAGTGAGCTTGCATTAAGCGACTAGGTTAGAGGCTTGCGGCCTTAGCTACAGGCCGCTCGCCGATTGGAATAGTTAAGCTTTTAGAGCCAGGATTCGACGTGCGCCGTTCAAAACGATCAGGCCAACGACCGTACCAATCACCAAGTCTGGGTACGGAGACCCTGTCCAAGCGACCAATGCTCCTGCAGCGATTACGCCAACGTTCGCAATCACATCGTTGGCTGAGAAAATCCAACTCGCTTTCATGTGTGCTCCTCCTTCGCGGTGGCTGTAGATCAGCCACAGGCAAGTGACGTTTGCCACCAGCGCGACGGCGCCTATCCCCATCATCAGCATCGATTCAGGTTCACTGCCATAGAGAAAGCGTCGAGCAACTTCCAAAAGCACACCCAAAGCTAGAATGATCTGAAACATACCTGCCAGGTGTGCTGCACGTACTTGCATTCCCGCGCTGCGGCCGACCGCAAAGAGGGCCAGCCCGTAAACGGCCGCATCAGCAAACATGTCCAGCGAGTCGGCAATCAGCCCCGTCGATTGGGCAATCAGGCCAGCACTCATTTCGGCGAGAAACATTGCACCATTGATGCCGAGCAATATTTTTAATGTGCTGGCTTCCTTTGAAGCGTTTTGCTCTTCATTGGCACTGTTGGCTGATACGGACTCTGGGCTGATGGGCTGCGTATCTAATAGCCTTGCCCCCAAGCCAAGTGACTCCAACTTGGTAGCGATCTGCTCTACGGCCCCTTCGTGAAAAACACTCACCTGTCTACCGGATAGGTCAAAAGAAAGTGAAGCTATTTCCTGCAAGCCATTCAGCGCGAGTCTGATCATCCGTTCTTCGGAAGGACAGTCCATTTTTGGTACTGAAAATTTGCTGATCCATGTCCCTTCATTTAATGGCTTAGCTGCTGCTTCTGGGCCTGCTGAAGCCGGGCCACAGCCACAGGATTTGTCACACGAACTCATGGGGCCGCTCCTCTAAATACACTTGATCCTGTCGATTACAAACCTTCTAGCCGCTATAAGGTCAAGCGAGGATATTCATCATTCGATTGTAGCTCTTTCGTTCAATCCAAACGCCAGCCTGTGACTTATCGTCTTCGCTTCCTAAAAGGAGGTGAGCGATGATCATTATTTTCCGATACGTCATACGTTGGATGAGCTATCCGCTCATATTTGGTGGCACCGCTGCGTTCATGGTTTGGGCGCTTTACACCGGGATTCCGCCATGGCCCACAACACTCCTGATCGCTATTGTGAGCTTGTTCACGATCGCCGCGCTGGAGCAATTCCAACCCTTTCGTCAATCCTGGCTCGAAGATCATCAAGACACCTCGACCGATTTATTGCATATGCTGGTCAACCTTTCTGTCATTCAGTTCACTGCTGAAGTCCTCGCCAAGCTTGGCGATGCGGTGCCGGCATCAGTTCGCCTTTTTCCCAGCGAGAGTCCCCTCTGGTTACAGCTGGTTCTGGTCGCAACCGTCCTCGATTTAAGCCTGTATGTCATGCATCGCATCAGCCATCGGGTGCATTGGCTGTGGCGTATGCACATGATTCATCACAGCGTTGATCGCCTTTATTGGATGAATGGGGAGCGCAGACATCCGCTGCATGCGGCGCTAATGGCCGGACCGGGGCTGGTGGTTCTGCTCGCCTCAGGTGCGCCGTCGGCCGTTATCGCGACTTGGTTCAGCATCTTGACCGTTCATTTAGCCTTCCAGCATTCGAACCTGGACTACTCGTTGGGCTGGTTACGCAACGTGATTGGAGTCGCCGAGACACATCGCTGGCACCATAAGCGAGAGTTCGAAGATGCCCAGGTCAACTTCGGAGAGTTTTTACTTATTTGGGATCACCTATTTGGAACCTTCTATGACGCAGCAAACAAGCTCGGTGATGCGCAGGTAGGGCTAAAAGAGCGAGACTTTCCAACAGGCTATCGTGCGCAGCTAATCGCGCCGTTTAGGCGCAAGCCTCAGAACCATATGATCTGAAGTTGCGTACCACGAAACGCCTATTCGCGCATTTACTGCCATGTGTTGTAGGGTCGTGTAGTGACGAACGTCGTAGGGTATGAGGAAGGTATGTATCGAAATTAGGGAGTTTATGTCTTTCGCATAAATTCCCTAATTTCAATACATACGCTGTGCTCAGCACCCCATTCCCAGCACTTGCCCAAAACGAATGCGGCCATCACTTCGTTTCGCTGAGTCACAAAGTGTCCGGTTCGAAGCCGATCCAGCGCCCATCACCCTCGAATCGCTCTTGAAATCAAAGCAAATGGCCTTAAGATGATCTTATCTTGCCATCATCGTTTTTAATCATGGATGTTTCTCGGGGGTAGGTCGGAATGGCAGAACAAGAAGATGCTAAGCCCGCAAGCGGGCGCTTCAACACAAATGAAGAGACGAAGCGGATCGTATGGACACAGACCGCTGGTCATTGTGAACTGTGCGGTACGGATCTGACGTTCGACTATCGTGCTGGCAAGCCAATGAGATGGGGCGAAGTGGCGCATATTCTGCCCGCCAGTCCCAAAGGCCCTCGGGGACGCGCGGATCATGATGCTGAGGCGCACACTAACGATACCGCTAATCTGATGCTCCTGTGCCCAGGTTGTCATGACAAAATTGATCGTGATGCAGACGGGTATCCTGAAAATGATTTGAGTGGTTTACACCAAGCGTACCTGGAACGCATCCGACTCGCCGCAACGACCCCCGATGGTGGTAGAGCCATTCCTCTCATCGTCCTGAGTCAGCATTTCCAGACGATCAACGACATTCCCGTTCGCGATCTGTTGACTGCGATGTCGGCTGAAGGACTAACGGCCTTCGATCAAGGCATTAAAATCACTTTCCCTGCACCCGGACCGCGAGGTAGGGACGCGACCTATTGGCAGAACATCAAAGACAGTGTCCAGTATGAGTTGGAGCAGCAACTCAAGCGTCGCGGCGGCACCTACGGCGATGCGCCTGCACTAGCTGTAGTGGGCTTGGCCGATATCCCGGCATTGATGATGTTGGGCCAGGGTATCGGCGACCGTTCCAAACGCTTGATCTTCTCCTTCCACCGCGAGCATCGGTTGCGCTGGCCCGATCAGTCCGCTGAGCCGCCCGCTTTTTTGTTTACACCTCCCTCCGACGGCGACGGGCCACTGGCGCTTGTGCTCTCCATTTCTGCGCAAGTCCCGGTTCGCGACGTGACCGACGCTCTGCCCGGTGCACGTATTGCAGAGCTGTCGATCCCAGAACCAAGCTATGCGATGGTACAGAACCGTCGGGTGATTCATGCCTTTCGTGACGCACTTCAAATACGGCTGAGCCAGCTTGAAGCTCTGACTCCTGAACCTATCCACGTCTTCGCCGCTATTCCTGCGGCATTGGCCATCGAGTTTGGTGCGTTGCTCACAACGCAGCATCAACATACGTACCTGATCTTTGATCGGGACAAAGAAAACCAAGATCGGTTTACGCAAACACTGCAATTGGGCTCGATGGCCCAGGAGGCTAGGTAAATGCTGTTGAGCAACGAACAGACCAAGCGCAGCAGTTGGGAATATTTTCTGCTTCGCGCCGCGCGGGAAATCTCGCTGTCGGAAGCGCAGTACCAGAAAATCAATGACCGCTACTCCCAACTGGAAAAAATCCTCTCGGCCTCCGACAACCCGCTCCTCGCTGAGGCCCATATCTTCGTTCAAGGCTCGATGCGGCTGAAAACGACCATCAAGCCAATCCCCGGTGCGCCTGCGGATCTGGACACCATTGATGCGGACGCGATTATCTGGCTCCCTCACGCTCAAGGCGCTAGTGCGAAGGAAGTTCTAGAAGCGATTGAGCAGCGTTTTAGGGAAGGCTCCCGCGTTCAGGAAGAAGTTAAGCAATTACGTCGTGGCATCCGGATTGTTTATGCCGACGAGAATCCAGGCTTCCACATCGATGTCACCCCCGCACGTGCGATCAACGGAAATGGCGAAGCCAACGGCGAGGGTAAACTGGAGGTTCCGGATCGGGTCACAGGGTGGAAAGCAAGCAGCCCTATCCCGTACTCGAATTGGTTACAGGTTGCCTCTGCCCAGGAAATTTCTCTGGAAAGCTTGGTAGTTGCCAAAAGCCAGCGGATGCTCGATGCCGCGACACAAGATCCTTTGCCGCATTATCAGGATTACATCGATCAAGATCCCCTGCGTGCGACCATAAAGCTGCTCAAGCGGCATCGCGATGAATGGGCCATCAACACAAGGAGCGCTGATACTCGCCCCATATCCGCTGTCATAACCACTTTGGCCACTCACGCATACCTGGATGTCGTGAAGGAATCACAGTCGAAGCCTTTGGCTCCGCTCGATGCAATTTTGGAAATCGTTCGTAGAATGCCGCAGCACATCGCGCATAGAGGTAACGATTGCTTTGTCTGCAACCCTGCCGATAACGGCGAAAACTTTGCAGAAAAGTGGAATCGACCAGGCGAGGGGCAAGGCTATCGACAAGCATTTGCCAAGTGGCATGCGGACGCCAGTGCATCCGTATCATTGGGTTTGGAAAGTTTTGAATCCAATGATTCCTTTGCAGAAGCAGTGAAAAAGAATTTCGGTATTGCACCGGCATTCATTTCGGCAGTGAACAATGAGATCCCTGCGAATTGGACCATGCCCGGCCGACCGGATGGCACTACTCGAAACTCTGCTTCGATGGGTTCGCTCTTCGGAGGAGCCAGCGGTGGCGGAACCTCTCAGTCGAGCGTAAAGCCAGTTGGACGCCTTGGCTGATCCTATTACGACGCCATTGCAGCGCGGAATCGCCGCACTGCGAAATACCCTAGGTCAGGATGCTGCCGATGCATTGCTCCAGCCCGCACCCATGCGGGCTGACGAAGCGGCGTCCTTTCACTTTCCCTTGCCCATCGATTACACGGGCCAGGAGCGGCGACTGCGTATTGGTTTTCCCTCCAACTTCCCCCGTGGGCTTTTGCGACTGAACGTCGAACCCTCTCCGTGGCTGGTCTGGCCGCATGCCACCAAGTCGGGGCTTTGCCTTCATGGCTTTCAGGAACGCCCCATTATGGGCTCCCCGGAGGTCGTTGTAGAGGACAGCCTTAATCGCCTAGCCCAGATCGTTTCGTTGTCCAAGATGGGATCAAGCCAGGCAACGCGCGATATCGAATTTCAGAATGAGATCACTACCTACTGGTCTTTCCAGCACGGTCAGTCATTCCAGAACCTCTTACTTTTGGATCGACCCCAGGCCGCCTCGCAATTGTTTGCGCTCAGCGATCCGCGCCGGGCTGTGCCATCCGGACAGGAAACGGTTTGGCTAGCATCGAACGTAGCTGCACTCAAAGGGCATTACCGACGGGTTGTCGGGCGCTCCGCTGTCATTCGCGCGGCCGAAACTCCCGGTTTTTACGTCAAGCTTCAGACCTATCCGGATATCCGCACCCCGGATCCAGAAGATCTAATGCTGTGGCTAACACCACATCTTCAACCAGACGATGCCGAGCAATTGCTGGCATGGTTTGAGCAGCATGGAACGTTGGCAAGTCGATGGATTGTTCTAGAGCTTCCAGGGGGGACGGATTCTCCAACTTATTGCCTCAATGTACGCTCGCTTGGCGTACAGCAGGAGCGGGGGGCAAAGTTTGGCTTGCGTACAGCGCGCCGCAGGCCAGCGATCGCAAATGCACATCCTCCGGCGCTCGTCCGAGCAACTGCCCTGGACGTGCTTGATCGAGCGTCCATTCTGTCCCGCGATAAAAGCGGCACTGCACAGCGCCTTGAAAATGCTCGGGTAGTTTGCGTTGGTGTTGGCTCGCTAGGCAGTGCGGTGGCAATACAGTTGGCACGATCCGGTGTTGGCCACCTTACCCTCATCGATCCTGACACCTTGGTGTCAGCCAATCTGGGAAGGCATGTTCTGGGAGCGGATAGCCTAGGGAGATTGAAAGCGTCAGCGTTGAGGGACAAGATTCTGTTAGATCTCCCGACGACAGAATGCACCGCTTATTCGACATTCGCCGAAGTGGTGATGAGCAGCAAACCAGAAGTGTTCGATAATGCAGATCTGGTGGTGATCACGACAGCAGACTGGCAGTCGGAGGTCACTGTATGGCGAGCCAAATCCAGCGGCGTTCCTTGGGGGGTCTTACAAGCCTGGAGCGAACCGTACACCCAGGTAGGCCATGCGCTATTCGCACCAGCCGGCACCTTTGATGGCCGTCATCTATTCACGGACGTCGGCGATTTCTTGCATAAATTTACAGAGTGGCCGGGAGGGGGTGTGGTTCCATTGCCCGCTTGTGGGGAGAGCTTTATCCCAGGCGGCTCGCTGGGGATGACCAATATCGCCTCTATGGTTTCGCACACGGCCTTACGCGCATTGACCGGCAACATTGCCACTGCATCTTGGGTCAGCAGTATCTACAGGCCTGAAGATGTGCCGAGCCTGGGAGGCCAATACCATGGGCCCGAACTGCCAGAGGGGGCGCAGCAAATTTTACTCGAGCGCGGATGGCCGGAAGATAAGGACGAAACGGTATGACGGATATTGCGTGGCGCTGGCGATGGCCGGAAGTTAATTCCGAGCTATTGGTGTCCCAAGCTGTCGCGGACATCTTGAATAGTCATCGGCAGGGCCTTTTTGGCGTGGAGCGAGGGGGACAGTTATTCGTCAATCCGGTTGATCCCAAAGGGTTGCTGCTGGCCTCGGCCACGTTGCCTCATCGCGCTGATCGGTCAGGCTGGTCTTGGCTAGAATTGGATGCGGAGCGATGCCGTCTGGAGATCCAGGCTGCCAACGAACAAGGGTTACGTCTAGTGGGCTATTGGCATACGCATCCCCAATCCATTCCAGTGATATCTCCGGCAGACATCGGAAGTTTTTCCAAATTTGCTGCACGTTACACGCAGGATCTGCCGCACCCCATAGCCGTTATTGTCGGCAAGTCCGAAAAACCAGAAGGTATCAAGGCTTGGTCATTCAGGGACGGCAGATACATTGAGGCAACCTGGGTCGGATGAGCTTCAAGTCCGTGCGGTGGAAGGCGGATCAGCGGTTACCTTTACCCGCTAACATTAGGGCGAAGAGCTCCGCCTGAAAGCGGGCATCATCCAATGCGTTATGGTTGGGTTCGCTGATTGGCTTCAGCGCAGCGGTCATTTTGGATGATTTTGTTTCCTGCCAATTGCAACCTACAGCGCCCATAAAGTAGGCCTTCATGTCGATAGCTGTGAAACCAAAGGGGTTGGTTTCCAAATATTTGTGGAAGTAGTAATTGACGAATGACCAGTCAAACGGTGCGTTTAGCCCTACGAAAATGACCTTCTGCCCCGTTTGGCAGGACGATTTCAGCCATTCACTAAGTGTCAGCATCGCCTCTCGCGGAGCGAGGCCCTCGTGCTCCAGCTTTTCCAGACTCAGCCCCGATACTGCCAGTGCTTCTGGATCGTGTTTTGGGCTATCAGGTCGCAGTTCAAGATAGATGGACGTTGCAGGTTGGTTTACAAGGCAAGCTCCAATGGAAAGCAGACTGTATTCGCCTGGTATAGGCCCAGACGTCTCGACGTCGACGGAAACGTATAGCTCATCAGCGTTCATGTCATATCCTTTTCGTGTAATTGCCTGATCACGCTACCAGCGTATTGCGCGTTCCTTTGGTCAGCTCTGCGCCCGAGCATAATGATGTGTGTCATTCTCTGATGGCTTTGATGAGGGCCAGGCGATCATGAGTGAAACTGAGCGGTGGGTAGCCAAATGCCAGAATACTGAGGACGGTACTGGCGACATCATCATTGAGCTGCCTCCAGAGTTGCTTGACCAAATGGGGTTAGGTATTGGGGACGATCTGGAGCTAACGGTAGCGAATGGCACAATAATGCTAACGCCCATGCACAACTTAACATCGGTGCTGCCCATGTTTGCTGGCATCCTGCGACAGGATGTCTATCATGCTTACCGCATGCGTCTGGAGGCCCTTCTTGATATCTCTGTCAATGCTTCGTGTCTGGACATTCACCACATGATAGTAGCTGGATTCCCGGCCTGTCTGGTCCATGTGCTGTGTGATAGTGGGACCCTTAGCAATGAAGAACGCGACAGAATCGTTCAACCAAAAGCGCTCAAAACAAGGTTGGCAGCCAATCAGCTCTTGACGCTGCATGAGAGCGATCGCCTGTTCCGGTTTGCACACATCAGCGCCTTGGCCGAGGTGATCTTCGGTGACAAAGGCAAGGCCAAACAATGGCTTTCCAAGCCCAAAGCCCGTTTTTTGGGTGAAAGCCCATCAGCGATGGTCACTACAACCATTGGCACACATCTAGTCGAAGAAATGCTGATTCAGGTGTCTGAGGGCCTTTCATTCTAGTTCCACCGCAGCCGAGTGGAACCAACCCTAAGTAATTATGCGAGCACAGCACGCATTGCTAAGGCGGCGCGCTCCATTAAAGTCGGGCGCTACAGAATTGAATATTTTTCTCGCCGACCTTCAGATAGCGCGCTGATCCGTGCTGCGTCAAAAGGTAACTGAAAAAATAATGCAGGCTTAATGCTGATGGGCTTACATCGTGCGTTATTAAGCGGCTCGCATGCGCTAGCTGAAAGCCAGCGTTAATTAATTGTTCGCGCCAATTCTGACGGCTACACTCCAACCTCATGAAACGCTACCTGCGGTTTTGTCTTATTTTCTTGATCAGCCTGGCGCTTCCCCTCAGCGGGATGGCGGGGGTGCAGGCACCGACAGAACCGTGCCCGATGAAAGCCACGGGCATGGCGATGATGGACGACATGGGCATGGATTGTTGCAATGACATGAAGAGCCCGACCGAGCATGGGAAACCCTGCAAACCGGGTCAGGAGTGCAAGACGGGCGGGATGCTACAAGTTTCGATCGTCAAGCCGCCCGTGACTCTGCTCAGCCCCGTCGTGCTGGCCTTTTCCAGCGATTCCGTTCCTTTGTCCACCCCATCCGGTGTATGGCGACCGCCCCGCGTCTGATTCCTGTCCGTTATTGAACCTCATCCTGTTTTTAACGGGATGGCATGGCTGTGCGCAGGCCTTTTGAAGCGCTCAGCGGATCATCGCAGGAATCGCAAACATGAACCCCAAGTGCTTTTGCACAGGTTGGTCCCTAGTGGCCGGTCTGGCGGCAAGCGTACTGGCCTTGCCGAGCTTCGCTACCTCGCTGACGCTCGAAGAGGCCTTGCGGCTGGCCGAAAACACCGCGCCGTCGCTGTCTGCACAGGATGCAAAGATTCAGGCTGCCAGCAGTGCGGCCATTCCAGCGGGTGAGCTACCTGACCCGAAGTTGCTCGCTGGTCTGCAGAACTATCCCATCGGCGGCCCAGATCGCTGGAGCGTCAATGATGACTTCATGACCATGCAAATGGTCGGGGTCAGGCAAGACATGCCCAATAGTGACAAGCGCAGGGCGCGGATCGAGGTGGCGAACGCAGGGGTTGAGCGTGCCGCTGCCGAGCGTCAGGTCGAACGCCTGAACGTGCGCCAAGCCACGGCGCTGGCTTGGATCAGCAGCTATTCAATAGAGCGCAAAGACGCGCTGTTCCAGGACTTCTACAAGGAGAACCGCTTGCTGAGCGACACTGTCCGCGCGCAAATTGCCGGCGGTCGCGCACAACCGGCCGATGCCGTGACACCGAAGCAGGAAGCGGCGCAACTGGCCGAGCAGCAAGACGATCTGATACGCCAGCGTGCTCAAGCGCGCGCGGCGCTGAAACGCTGGATTGGTCCGGCCGCCAACGCAACGCCGGCGGGAAGTCTTCCGCAGTGGCCGATCGATACGTCAGGCTTGCCCCATAAACTGCAACATCATCCCGAGCTGGCCGCGTACGGGCCGATGACCCGTGAAGCGCAAGCCAAGGTGCGCGAGGCGCAGGCGGAGAAAAAGTCCGACTGGAGTTGGGAGGTGGATTATCAGCACCGTGATCGGCAGTTCGGCGACATGGTCAGCGTGCAACTTTCCTGGGATCTGCCGTTGTTTCCGCAGACCCGGCAAAACCCAAAAATTGCCGCACGAGAAGCCGAAGTCAACCAACTCGAATCCGAGCGCGAAGCCTTGTCACGCGAGCATACCGAGCAACTGGAAAGTGTACTGGCTGACTATGAACGGCTCAATCGTGCGGTCCAGCGCAATGCGCAAAGTCTGCTGCCGCTGGCCAAAGAAAAAGTCGAACTCAGCATGGCCAGCTACCGCGCCGGTAAAGGCGATTTGAATGCGGTTGTCGCCGCCCGACGTGAACTCATCGAGGCTCGTCTCAAACAAGTCGAAGTGGAGGAACAGCGAGCACTGATCAATGCACGACTGTATTTTGCGTATGGAGAGGCCAGCCAATGAGCCTTAAAAAGAGTGGGGTTTTGTTGGCAGGCGTTGCAATGGCAGTGGGGATCGCCGGTGGTTACTGGCTAGCACTTCAACGCGTCAGCGAAGTACGGGACGCTTCGTCTGAGCAAAATCAAAACGCACCAAATGAACGCAAAGCCATGTACTGGTATGACCCGATGTACCCCCAACAGAAGTTCGACAAACCGGGTAAATCGCCGTTCATGGACATGCAGCTGGTTCCGCAATACGCCAGTGGCGGCAACGATCAAGCGACGGTCAGCATCGATCCGAGCGTGGCGCAGAATCTCGGTCTGCGCTCGGCGATGGTCAGCCGTGGAGTGTTTGCATCCAGCCTTGATGTGAGTGGCATCCTCGCCTTTAACGAACGGGATGTTGCGGTTATCCAGGCTCGTACTCCAGGCTTTGTAGAGCGGGTCTACGCCCATGCACCCGGTGATCTGCTCAAAGCCAATGCGGCGCTGGCGGATATTCTGGTGCCCGAGTGGGCGGCGGCTCAGACTGAGTTCCTGGCCCTGAAAAATAACGGTGATCGCGACTTGCTCGCCGCTGCGCGGCAGCGCTTACTGCTTAGTGGAATGCCGCCGGGAGTGATTGCCCAGGTCGAACGTAGCGGTAAGGTCCAACCTTATCTGACTTTGACCAGCCCGATTGGCGGGGTGCTGCAAGAGCTCAACCTGCGCATAGGCATGACCGTCGCGGCAGGCGAGACACTGGCGCGGGTCAATGGTCTGAGCAGTGTCTGGCTGGCGGTGTCCGTTCCTGAATCCGACGCGGGTACCATCGCCGAGGGGCAAAAGGTCGAGGCGCAGTTGCCGGCCTTCCCTGGGACCAAGGTCAATGGCACTGTCAGCACAATTCTGCCGGACACCAATGCGGATAGCCGCACCCTGCGCGTACGGGTCGAACTACCCAATCCAGACGGTCGCCTAAAGCCCGGTTTGACGGCGCAAGTGCGCTTGAGCAGCTCAACTGAGCAGGGTGTGGTGTGGGTGCCGAGCGAGGCCGTCATTCGCACCGGTCGACGTGCCTTGGTGATGCTAGCCGAAGATGCTGGCCGATATCGCCCCGTTGAAGTGCAGCTCGGGCAGGAAAGCAGTGGCAAGACAGTAATTGTTAAAGGTCTGGATGAAGGTCAGAAGGTAGTTACCTCGGGCCAATTTCTGCTCGATTCGGAGGCCAGTTTAAAGGGTATCGTGGCCAGTTCAGCAGACGTACCACCCCGTATCGCAGCAGCCTCAGGTCTGCATGAGGCGGACGGGCAGATCGTCGAAATCGACGATAAAGAAGTCACACTCGCCCACGGCCCCTTCAAGACACTGGGCATGCCGGGCATGACGATGACGTTTCCACTTGCCAATCCTACCCTGATTCAGGGTCTGAAAACGGGCGACAAGGTTCGGGTCGCGGTGAGCCAAACCGACGATGGATTGCGTGTCGAACGTCTAGATAAAACGGGAGGTCAGCCATGATCGCTGCCCTCATCCGTTGGTCTGTTGCCAACCGCTTTTTGGTGCTGTTGGCGACACTTTTCGTCACAGCTTGGGGCATCTGGTCAGTTCAGAACACACCAATCGATGCACTACCGGATCTCTCCGATGTACAGGTGATCATCCGTACCCCTTATCCGGGACAAGCACCGCAGATTGTCGAGAATCAGGTCACCTATCCGCTGGCCACCACCATGCTTTCAGTACCTGGAGCCAAGACCGTGCGCGGGTATTCCTTCTTCGGCGACAGCTTTGTTTACGTGCTGTTCGAAGATGGTACCGACTTGTACTGGGCTCGCTCTCGGGTGCTGGAGTATTTGAGTCAAATACAAAGCCGGTTGCCAGCCAGCGCAAAGCCCGCATTGGGACCGGACGCAACGGGAGTGGGCTGGATCTATCAGTACGCACTGGTGGATCGCACTGGTGGGCACGATCTCGCGCAACTTCGTGCGCTTCAAGATTGGTTCCTGAAGTTTGAACTCAAGACGCTGCCCAATGTTGCGGAAGTGGCCACCGTGGGCGGCATGGTCAAGCAATACCAAGTACAGCTCGATCCGCTCAAGATGGCCAATCTCGGGATCACTCAGGCACAGGTGACTGAAGCCATCGGCAAGGCCAATCAGGAAACCGGTGGTGCTGTGCTGGAAATGGCCGAAACCGAGTTTATCGTGCGAGCTTCGGGTTATCTAAAGACGCTCAACGATTTTCGGACGATCCCGCTGAAGTTGGAATCAGGCGGTGTGCCTGTAAGCCTTGGCGATGTCGCCACGATTCAGCTTGGGCCAGAAATGAGACGAGGCATCACTGAACTTGACGGGGAAGGCGAGACCGTCGGTGGCGTAGTGATTTTGCGCAGCGGTAAGAATGCTCGCGAGACCATTACGGCGGTGAAGAGCAAACTGGATGAGTTGAAAAGCAGTCTCCCAGCAGGCGTAGAAATCGTAACAACCTACGATCGCAGCAAGCTGATCGACCGCGCAATAGACAACCTCAGTTACAAGCTGCTGGAAGAGTTCATCGTCGTTGCCCTGGTGTGCGGGATCTTCCTCTGGCACCTGCGCTCATCCTTGGTGGCAATCATTTCGCTACCTGTGGGGGTGTTGATTGCATTCATTGTCATGCGGTACCAGGGCATCAACGCCAACATCATGTCCTTGGGTGGGATCGCTATCGCTATCGGTGCCATGGTCGATGCCGCAGTGGTGATGATTGAAAATGCACACAAGAAAATAGAATTCTGGCACACCTCTCATCCTGGGCAGGAGTTGAAGGGTGAGCAGCATTGGCATGTGATGACCGATGCAGCGGCCGAGGTCGGCCCCGCGCTTTTCTTTTGTCTGTTGATCATCACGCTGTCGTTCATTCCGGTGTTCACATTGGAGGCTCAGGAAGGAAGATTGTTTGGCCCACTGGCGTTTACCAAGACCTACGCCATGGCGGCAGCGGCGGGATTGTCGGTGACGTTGGTGCCGGTGCTGATGGGTTATTGGATTCGGGGACGAATTCCGAGTGAGCAACATAACCCTTTAAACCGCTGGTTGATACGGATCTACCAACCCGCGTTGGACGCAGTTCTGCGCCGTCCGAAAACTACTCTGCTGGTGGCGCTGTTGGTATTTGTCAGTGCGCTATGGCCAATGTTTCGCTTGGGTGGGGAGTTCCTTCCACCACTGGACGAAGGGGATCTGCTCTACATGCCTTCAGCCCTGCCGGGGTTGTCGGTGCAGAAGGCTGCACAACTGCTGCAACAGACCGATCGCCTAATCAAAACAGTCCCTGAAGTTGAACACGTTTTCGGCAAGGCCGGTCGTGCTGAGACCGCTACTGATCCAGCGCCGTTGGAAATGTTTGAAACCACGATTCAGTTCAAACCGCATGAGCAATGGCGCCCAGGCATGACCCAGGAAAAATTGGTGGAGGAGCTGGACCGCGTGGTACGCGTGCCTGGCTTGACCAATATTTGGATACCCCCGATTCGCAACCGCATCGACATGCTGGCCACAGGGATCAAAAGTCCCATCGGGGTGAAAGTTGCCGGCACTAACCTGACGGAAATCGATTCGGTCACCCAGGCGGTTGAAAAGGCAGCCAAAAATGTGCCCGGTGTCAGCTCCGCGTTGGCCGAGCGCCTGACCGGTGGCCGCTACATCGATGTGGATATCGATCGTAATGCAGCCGCCCGCTACGGCATGAATATCGCTGATGTGCAGTCCATCGTGGCTGGTGCTATCGGAGGCGAAAATATCGGGGAGACCATTGAGGGGCTCGCACGTTTTCCGATCAGCGTCCGTTATCCGCGAGAGTGGCGTGACTCACCGGGAGCCTTGGAACAATTGCCCATTTACACATCGTCAGGCATCCAGATCACCCTCGGTACTGTGGCAAAAATAAAAATCACTGACGGTCCACCAATGCTCAAGAGCGAGAACGCGCGGCCTTCGGGCTGGGTATACATCGATGTGCGTGGTCGGGACATTGCCTCCGTGGTCGCCGATCTTCGTCAGGTCGTCAATCAACAGGTCAAGTTGCAGCCTGGTATGAGCCTGAGCTACTCGGGGCAGTTCGAGTTTCTCGAAAGAGCTAACGCACGACTAAAGCTGGTCGTACCGGCCACGCTATTGATCATCTTCGTGCTGCTTTACCTGACATTCGCTCGATTCGATGAGGCCCTGTTGATCATGGCCACACTCCCTTTTGCTCTCACCGGAGGGGCATGGTTCCTCTATTTGCTCGGTTTCAATCTGTCGGTGGCAACGGGGGTCGGCTTCATCGCACTGGCCGGGGTTTCTGCAGAGTTCGGCGTGATCATGCTGCTCTACCTGAAGAATGCTTGGGCTGAACGTGTGGGCCTTGGCGATAACTCTGAACATGCACTAGTGGCGTCGATTCGTGAAGGCGCTGTGCAGCGGGTGCGTCCCAAAGCTATGACTGTGGCTGTCATCATCGCGGGCCTGTTGCCCATACTGTTGGGCAGTGGTACCGGCAGCGAAGTGATGAGCCGAATTGCCGCGCCAATGGTCGGCGGCATGGTAACTGCGCCCTTGCTTTCCCTGTTTGTCATCCCGGCGGCCTATCGCTTAATGCGTCGTCGAAATCTACCTAGCAAACCCGTAACTCTGAAAGGAAATGTCGTATGAAACTGACCCTTATTACAGTTGCCAGCACTGCGGTTGTGCTCTCTTTCGCTGCCCATGCACAAGACACGTCAGCAATGAAAATGGACGGTATGGAAGGCATGGAAATGAAGCAGGAATCAAGGCAGATGGCTGTCGCCGATGCCGAGGGCACGATCAAGGCCATTGATCCTGCGAAGCATACCGTGACACTCGCTCACGGTGCCGTCCCAGCTGTTCAATGGCCGCCGATGACCATGGCCTTTTCCGTGTCGGATGATCAATTGGCAGGGTTGAAGGTAGGAGATCGTGTGTCATTCACCTTTCGGGTCGAAGGAGGTAAAGGAACGATTGTTTCCATAAAAAAATGAGTTACTAATGCTGTCGGTTACCTGCACGCATCGTCACGCTGGTAACCGCGCTGTTCCAAGCGAAGCTCACGGATCTAACGCGACATTCTAAAGGGCTGAAAACCCGGCAAGTGGCAGCCCTTCAAACACGATTCTTTACGGGGCAGCAAAGAAAGACATGAACTACAAAGTGAGGGTTGCGACATCTGATGACGCATCTGCCGTCCAGGCCATCTATGCGCCAATGGTTTTGGACACAGTCATCTCGTTCGAGTTGATACCACCGACGGTTGATGAGATGGCAGCACGAATAGCCGCAACAGTGCCGATATATCCCTTTCTGGTCGCAGAGGTAGAAGGCAAGGTCGTTGGATACGCTTACGCAGGTCAGCATCGAGCCAGGGAAGCTTATCGCTGGTCGGTAGACGTCACCGTCTATATCGACCCTGCGGTACACAGAAAAGGACTTGGTCGTGCGCTTTATCAGCGACTTCTACCGCTCCTCGAAAAACAGGGGTTTCATGCAGCCTATGCCGGCATTGCCTTACCTAACGCAGGAAGCATAGGTATCCATGAAGCGCTCGGATTTACCCACATCGGCACCTACCCCGAAGTTGGGTACAAGCACAGCCAGTGGCATAGCGTGGGCTACTGGCGCAAACCGCTTTGTGCGGTGACGCCACCTAAAGAAATCATCCCATTCATTGAGGTAGAGGGAGTGTAAAGGTCAAGGGTGAGATGACGTTGCTGCTATTCGTCGGCATTGAAACCGGGCGGTTCACTTGGAGCTATGCTGATTGATGATTCTCGTTCGAGTCGGTGTATTGATCGACTGGAGGAACGGATGAATTTGGATGATTTTATCTCAGTGCTTTCCGCAGGTGAGGAAATAGGCGGGTGCCAACTCGCCAATTCAGATGCTGTGGCACTCGCCAATCTGCATTTTCCTTTCCGTGCCTATTGTCTTGTTTCTGAATGGGCGATATTAGATCTCGACGTTACAACGTCTCAGCGGCAAGCGATCGCCGATAGAGAGCTAATCCCTGCTCTGGTTTACGCTTTAACCGTTATCCAAGACAGCAGAGGCCGCTTCCAACCTGGCGATTGGGTCAGAACAACGTTGGGGGTTTCCTTCACTCACGCGTGCTTATTTGAGACGAAAAATACGGTTTATGTGCTTATTGGCGCCGGCCGTAGGGTGAGCACAGACTTAAACATCGCATTGAGCTTGTGTTGAAGGCCTCAGCTTATGCGATCCCCCTTCATGACTGCTTACATTAACTGTTCGTGTCAAACTATGTTGTGAAAAGCCGGACCCTGTATTTGAAGCTCAGTCCATCTGTGTCAGTCTATATTGCTGTTGTCTCTACCCCGAGTCGTTGTACAGACCCCGATTTACGCGAGGTGCTGTGTCAAACTATGTTGTTGTTAACCATGACCCGCAAAAATCGCAGCCTCGGCTGCGATTTTTGTATCCGACTCGAGGGCATCCATGGACCGCTTCCAGGAAATGCAGATCTTCGCCACGGTGGCTCAGGCGCAGGGCTTCTCGGCAGCGGCGCGACGCCTCGGCTTGTCCGCCGCCAGTGTCACTCGCGCGGTTGCAGCGCTGGAGCAGCGTATTGGCACGCAGTTGCTGATCCGTACCACGCGCAGTGTGCATCTGAGCGAAGCGGGTCAGCGTTATCTGGAAGACTGTCGGAGAATTCTCGCCGAAGTGCAGGAAGCCGAGGATTCGGCGGCTGGCAGTCATGCCCAGCCCCGTGGGCAATTGACGGTGACCGCGCCGGTATTGTTCGGTGAGCTGTTTGTCACACCGCTGATGGCGACTTATCTGACGCAATACCCGGACGTTTCGATCAATGCGCTGTTGGTTGATCGGGTGGTGAGCATGGTCGAGGAGGGCATCGATGTCGCGGTACGCATCGGTGAACTGCCGGACAGCAATCAGCATGCGATCCGGGTCGGTGAAGTGCGGCGGGTGATCTGTGGTTCGCCGGCCTATCTGGCCCGGTACGGCCGCCCCGAGCATCCACAGGCACTGGCCGGCGCGCCGGTAGTGGCGACCTCGGCCATCGGCCAGTTGCGCAGTTGGCCGTTTGTGGATCAGGGCGAAGCGATCAGCGTGCGGCCTGAACCGAGGCTGGTGGTCACCGCCAACCAGGCGGCGATTACTGCGGCCTGTCTGGGCTTGGGGCTGACCCGGGTGTTGTCTTATCAGGTCGCCGGCAAGGTGGCCTGCGGCGAGCTGGAAATTGTCCTTGCCGATTTCGAACTGCCGCCGCTGCCGATCCATGTGGTGTATCAGGGCGGGCGCAAGGCGCCGGCGCGGGTGCGCAGTTTTGTCGACCATGCGGTGAAAGCCTTGCGAGAGCATCCGGCGCTGCAGAACGCAGCGTTATTTCATCCAGTGAAATAATCGATTGCGATTGCTGGTGATTCTGTTGCTTTGAGGATGGGGGGAAGATGGCCTCCATCGGCGCTGCCATCCCGAACGGCGCCACCTCCAGCGGAGTCGACCATGCAAGCGATCAAACTCTACAACTTCCCGCGTTCCGGCCACGCCCATCGGGTGGAGCTGATGTTGTCCCTGCTGCAACTGCCGACCGAACTGATCCTGGTCGATCTGGCCAAGGGTGAACACAAGCAAGCGCCGTATCTGGCGATCAACAGTTTCGGCCAGGTGCCGGCGATTGACGATGACGGCGTGGTGCTGGCCGACTCCAACGCGATTCTGGTGTACCTGGCGCTCAAGTATGGCAATGGTCGCTGGCTGCCGACCGATCCGCTGGGTGCGGCACGGGTGCAGCGCTGGTTGTCCGCCGCTGCCGGACCGATTGCTTTCGGACCTGCTGCTGCCCGATTGGTGACGGTGTTTGGCGCACAGTTGAATGCTGAAGAAGCGATTACCCGTGCGCACAACCTGCTCAAAGTGATGGACGTGGAACTGGGCAAGACCCCCTATCTTGCCGGCAGCGAGCCGACCATCGCCGACGTGTCCGCCTACAGTTACATCGCCCATGCGCCGGAAGGCAACGTGGCGCTGGACGACTACGCCAACGTGCGTGCCTGGCTGGCGCGTGTCGAAGCCTTGCCTGGTTTTGTCGGCATGCCGCGCACTGTCGCCGGTCTGCAAAAGACTGCCTGAGGTTCAAGTCCGATCTGATCGAGTTATCCACAATGCGCCGGCGGCGCGGGGAGTTGCGTGATGGAACGTTCACCGTGGCACGCTGGCGAGCAACAACTGCAGGCCCATGTCGGCGTTGCCGAGCGCATGGAGGCCTTCGGCCGAAAAGTGATTCGCGACTGGATGCCGGATCAACACCGCGCCTTTTATGAGCAATTGCCGTTCATGTTGTACGGCGCGGTCGATACCGACGGGCGTCCATGGGCCAGCGTGCTCGAAGGCGCACCAGGGTTTGCCCATTCGCCTGATCCCGGGCACCTGCATTTCGCCAGCCAACCCGCTGCTGATGATCCAGCGCAATTGCGCAATGGCGAACCGATCGGGTTGCTCGGCATTGAATTGCATACCCGCCGCCGCAATCGCCTCAACGGTCATGTCGCCAATCTCACCGAGCAGGGTTTCGAGGTGAGCGTGGATCAGGCTTTCGGCAACTGTCCGCAATACATTCAACTGCGCCAATTCCAGCGCGTGCCGCTGAGCGATCCGCAGACGCGGCCAGCGCAGCACGGCAACGGTCTTGATGACGCGGCCCGGGCGATGATCGAAGGCGCCGACACCTTCTTTGTCGCCAGTTACGTCGATGCCGACGGACAACGTGCGGTGGATGTTTCCCATCGTGGCGGGCAGGCCGGATTTGTCCGGGTCGAAGGTAATCGCCTGACCATCCCGGATTTTGCCGGCAACCTGCACTTCAACACGCTCGGTAATCTGCTGCTCAATCCCAAGGCTGGTCTGCTGTTCATCGACTTTTCCACAGGCGATTTGCTGCAACTGAGCGGGCGGACCGAAATCATCCTTGAAGGGCCGCAGATTGAAGCGTTCCAGGGTGCCGAGCGTCTGTGGACATTCGAGGTCGAGAAACTCGTGCGGCGTCCGGCGGCACTGGCCCTGCGCTGGCGCTTCGACGGTATGTCGCCCACCAGCCTGTTGACCGGCACCTGGGCCCAGGCGGACGCACGTCTGCAGGCCAAGGCACTGGGTGACCGCTGGCGGCCGCTGCGGGTAACCCGCATCGAAAGGGAGAGCCAGCACATCCGCTCGATCTATCTGCAACCGGACGACGGTGCAGGGATGCCAGTGTTTCAGGCCGGCCAGCATCTGCCGCTGCGCTTCACTCTGAACGGGGAAACGCATATCCGCACCTACAGCCTGTCGAGTGCGCCATCGGATGATTTCCTGCGCATCAGTGTGAAACGCGAGGGCTTGATCTCAGGCCATTTGCACCAGCAGATCCGGGTCGGCGATGTTCTTGAGGCACGGGCGCCACAGGGGCACTTCACAGTGGCGCCGCTGGAACAACGGCCGCTGGTGCTGCTGGCGGCGGGGGTTGGCATTACGCCGTTGCTGTCGATGCTGCGCGAGGTGGTGTATCAAGGCCTGCGCACTCGGCGGATTCGGCCGACGTGGTTGCTGCAAAGTTCGCGCAGCCTGGCCGATCAGCCGTTTCGCCAGGAACTTGATCGCTTGCTGGAAAGTGCTGGCGACGCGGTGCGGGTGATTCGCCTGCTCAGCCAGCCGGAAGCCGACGTGCATGAAGGCGTGGATTTCGACCGCCGTGGGCGTATCGACGGGGCACTGCTGCGCGAACTGCTGGAGGTCGAGGATTACGACCAGATCGATTTTGCTGTGTGTGGCCCCGGCGCTTTCACCCAAGGTGTCTACGACGGTCTGCGCGAGCTGGACATTCGCGACGCGCGGATCCATGCCGAAACCTTCGGCCCTTCAACGCTCAAGCGCCAGCCAGACCCGGATGCGGTGGTCATCGAGCAGCCACCGGCCGCGATCACGTCAGTGCCGGTGATGTTCGAGCGTTCTGCCAAGGAGGCGCGCTGGCAGCCGGACGGCGGCAGTCTGCTGGAGCTCGCAGAAAGCCGTGGCCTGCGCCCCGAGTTCAGTTGCCGTGGAGGTTCGTGCGGCACCTGCAAGACACGTTTGGTCAGTGGCGCGGTGAATTATCCACAGCCCCCGGCGGACATGCCGGAAGCGGGGCAGGTGCTGATTTGCTGCGCGGTGCCGGCGCAGAGCGAGCAGTTGCTGGTGCTGGATCTGTAACGCAATTCCCCTGTAGGAGCTGCCGCAGGCTGCGATCTTTTGATCCTGGGTTTTTAAAATCAAAAAGATCGCAGCCTGCGGCAGCTCCTACAGAGGATTGATGTGTTGTGGTGGATCAGGCGTAAGACAGGTCTTTCTCTTCGAGCAGCTCCTGATACAACGCGGTCCACTTGCGGCCCATCTCGTCGGCGGTGAACAACTGCCGGTAACGCGCCTCGGCCTTGATGCCCATGGCCGCCGCGCGTTCGGGGTTTTCCCAGAGGGTACGCATCGCCTCGCGAAACGCCTGTGGATGACTCGGTGGCACCACCAACCCGGTTTCGTTGTGGATATTGATGTAGCTGGTGCCGGTGCCGATTTCGCTGGAGATCATCGGTTTGCCGTACATCGCGCCTTCGAGCAGCGAAATGCCAAACGCTTCGGAGCGCAGATGCGAGGGGAATACGATGGCGTAGCTCAGTTGCAGCAGGGCGACCTTGTCTTCATCGCCCAGACGCCCGAGGAAGTGGATATTACGCAGGCCCAGCGCGGCGGCCTGGGCATGCAGTTCCAGTTCCAGCGGCCCGGCACCGACGATGACCACCGGATAATCCACGTCCTTCAAAGCATCGAGCAGGATGTGCAGACCTTTGTAATAACGCATGACCCCGACGAACAGGAAAAACTTGTCCCCAAGCTGTTGGCGCCAGCGATTCATGCGGTCGCTGTCGGCCTGTGGATAACCCGCCTTGTTCAAACCGTATGGAATCACCCGGGTCTTGTCCTGGAACTGCTGCAACACGTCGCTGGTGTGCAGGTAGTTCGGCGAGGCCGCGACAATCCGGTCGGCGCTGGCCAGGAAGCGGTTCATCAGCGGGCGGTAGAGTTTGAGCAGATGCTTCTGGCGAATGATGTCGGAGTGATAGGTCACCACGCTCGGTTTGTTCAGGCCACTGGCAAAGTGCACCAGGTCCATGAAGGGCCAAGGAAAGTGGTAGTTGATCACATCGGCTTCGGCCGCCAGTTCGCGAAACTGTTTGAACACGCTCCAGGAAAACCCGGTGGAGGCGAACTGGATGTCGAGTCTGGCGCGATGCACTTCGTGTGAGCCGAGTTGTATCACGGGAGGGGTCGGGTCGGCGCTGAGGGTCAGCACCTGACCGTCGATGCCGTGATGCGCGCCGCTTTCACAGAGCTGGAAGATCACTTGTTCGATGCCGCCGACCGAATCTGGCAGGTACGTCTTGAAAAAATGAAGAACTCGCATTCAGCCTCCCATGGCCTGGCGGTAGGCACCGGCGGTGGCCTGTGCGCAACGTTCCCAGGAAAATAGCCGCGTCCGGTGCAATCCGGCTTCTCGGCAGGCCTGCCAATGCGCTTGATCGTCGATCAGGCGGATCAGCGCATCACGCAAGCCCTGTGCATCATCAGGTTCAATGTAGTTGCCCGCCGCGCCGGCGACTTCCGGCATGGCTGAAGAACGGGTGAGAATCACCGGGGTGCCGCTGGCCATGGCCTCAAGTACCGGCAAACCGAAGCCTTCATACCGCGACGGAAACACCAGCGCGCGGGCGCCGGCCAGCAGTTGTGCGACCTGTTCATCCGGCAGATAGCCGAGCAGGCATACGTGACCCGACGCGAGGGCCTGGCGCAGCTCATCGCTGAACTGCGTCTGCTGCCAACCGGCCATGCCGACGATCAGCAGTGGAAAACGCTGGCGCACGGCCTCCGGCAGCAGGGCATGGGCGCGCAATGCCAGGCTCAGATTCTTGCGCGGCTCCAGAGTGCCGACACACAGGAAATATTCGCGCGGGGCAACGGCATGTGCCTTGAGCACCGCTTCGAGGGCGTCGGGTTGCCGTGGGTGGAAGCGCTCGGCTACACCCAGTGGCGCCACCACGAAACGCTCGGCCGGCAGACCAAAAAAAGCCTGCGCCTCGTCGGCAATCGCCTGCGAGTCGGTGATGATCCGTTGCGCCTGTTGCACGCCAGCCGCCAGACGCCGTTCGATTTCCTTGAGGCGCGCCAAGGGCTGGGTCTCAGGAAAGTGCAGATGGGTCAGGTCGTGCAGGGTGATCACGGTCGGGCCATCGAAGGCCAGCGGCCACAGGCTCGGCTCGTGATACAGGTCGATGCCTTGCGTGCGGCCCTGATCGAAACGTTTCTGTTCCAGCCAGCGCCGCGCCTGATAGGCCCCTGGGATCTGCCGCAGCAGTGGCGTCAGGCGCGAGTAGCCGGGCATGGCCGCTTCCGGCAGGGCCGAGCTCCAACCCCAGCCGTGGAACAACGCCACTTCGACATCGGTTGTGTCGCGCAAGGCGCGGACCAGTTCGGCGACGTAGTGGCCGATGCCAGTGCGTGGCGCCTGAAGAATCCGCGCGTTAAGAGCAATGCGCATGCTGGCCTTCGGATGCGGGCAGTGGATGGTTCAGGTTGTGCTCGATGCGCTGCACCAGTTGTGCGCTTGCTTCGCGCCAGCTTAGCCAACGCCATTGGTCGAGGCTCAGAGGTGCCGGAAACTCACCCGAGCGCTCAATCCCGAGCACCAGGTCGGTAAGGCTCTGCGGGTTGTGCAGGTCGAAATACGCCATGTAATCGCCGCCGATTTCGCGGAACACCGGAATGTCGCTGGCCATCGCTGGCAAGCCGCGTTGCATGGCTTCCACCAGCGGCAGGCCGAACCCTTCGACATGCGACGGGAATACCAGCGCGGTGGCGTGAGAATAGGCGTGCTCAAGGCTTTTGTCCGAGAGCGAGTTGAACATGAACAGGCGACGGTTCAGTTGTGGATGCTGGCGGATCCGCTCGATCAGGGCTTCGCACTTCCAGCCGATTTTCCCGGCGATGCACAAGCGCGCTGTGGAGCCAGCCGCCCAGGCACGTTCGAACGCATCGAGCAGGTAGGCGTGGTTCTTGCGCGGCTCGATGGTGCTGACCATCAGGAACACCGGCTCCGGGGTCTTGAACAGGTTCAGCAGGTTGCGATCGACCTCGGCTGCGGCGTCGGTCAGGTCCAGTTCGGAACCCAGGTGGAAGTAGTCGAACCAGCGCTGCTGGACCTGTTGCGTGCCGATCCGGCGCACCATCTCCTGGCGCACCTGATCACGAATGGTGGTCGAGATCGCGACATAGCCGTCAGCGGTGCGCGCGATCCAGTCGAACCAGTCATTGAACACCTTGACCAGACCCGCGTCGCAAAACTGCGGATGGGTCAGCGGGATCAGGTCGTAGATCACCGAAACGATACCCACGCCATCGCGTTTGAGTTGTTCGGCCAAGGGGAAAAAGTTGGCGTGCCAGGAGGAATCGAGCAACACCAGTTGATCGCCGGCCCGATGTTGCAGCGGCACACAACGCTCGGGGATCGGTTTGCCCTTGAGCAGGCGCCCGAGCACGCGCATCGGCAGGCTGAAACAGGCGAACGCCGTGAGCCGGCAGAGCACGTACAGCACTCGCCGGGCGAAATGCGACTGGCTGAAAGGCCGGCGTCGTTCCAGAGCGCGATGGCGCAACCAGAAGCTGTTGGCCCACTGTTCCAGCTTCACCCGCAGGCTGGTCAGATTGATTGTCGGGGTTTTGATCGGCGCCAGGCTTTTCACCTCATACAGGGCACCGTCGAGCATCACCACCGGGATGCATTCGCGCTCGGCGTTGGCTTCTGGCAACTGTTGAATGACGTTGCGCACCACGCGTTGAATGCCCGAGTTGGCGGACGGGTGTTCGAAAACGTAGGTGCACTCCATCAACAGTCGTGTCATCGCGAGATCTCCCTGTCTACCTGCTGCGCCGGGTGTTCGCTGGAGCGGCTGATCTCGGTCCGGGCCTGCAGCCATGAGCAACCGACAAAGTCTTCCTGACGGTTGTTGATGACGTGGAAGACCAGACCGTAATCGCGCCATTCGAAATTGCGATCCAGATGCGAATCCAGACGCGACAGGCTCAGCGCCACCGAATAGCTGCCCTTGCCCAGGCGCATGTCGAAGGCGAAGCGGAATGTCACCTGTTCACCGGCGCTCAGGTCGCTGATCGCCTGGTCCTGGCGATGGGTATTGATGCCGTAGATCGCCTGGCCGAGGCGATCCTTGATCAGAAAGCCCAACACCAGTCGTTCGATGTCCTCGCGCACCTCGGTCTGCACTTCCAGCACCACTGGCTGGCCGACTTCCGCCACTTCCAGGCTGCGCCCTTGAGCGTCGAGCAGGCGCACGCTGACGATCCCCGCTTCACCAGTCCCGGAAATGGTCTGCACCTGGCCGTTGGCGAGCATTTCCTGGCGCACGATCTGCCCTTCGCGCTGGGCAAGCATGGCGTTGTAGTAGTCCATGACCTCTTCGGGTTTGCCGCGCATGGCCAGGCGGCCGTTCTCCAGCAGGATTGCGGTGTCGCAGATCGACTGAATCGCCGAACGGTCGTGGGACACGATCAACAGCGTGGTGCCAGCCTTGCGAAAGTTGCGGATGCGCTCGAAGCTTTTGTGCTGGAAGTAGGCATCGCCCACCGACAGCGCTTCATCGACGATCAGGATGTCCGGACGGCGCGCGGTGGCGACACTGAAGGCCAGGCGCATCTGCATGCCGCTGGAATAAGTGCGCACCGGGTGATCGATGGCTTCGCCGATTTCGGCAAAGCTTTCGATCTGCGGCATCAAGGCTTCGATCTCTTCGACCTGCATGCCCAGTAACTGGCCGGCCATGAACGCGTTCTGACGCCCGGTGAAATCCGGGTGGAAACCCATGCCCAGTTCCAGCAGCGCGGCCACGCGACCTTGCAGTTGAATCTGCCCGCAGCTGGGTTGCGTGGTGCCGGTGATCATCTTCAGCAGCGTACTTTTGCCCGCGCCATTGACCCCGACGATGCCGACGGCTTCGCCGGGCTGAATCTCGAAATCGATGTCCTGCAGGATCCAGTGCAAGTGGTGCCGGGTGCCGGAAAACGGCACCAGCCACTCGAACAACCGGCTCCAGCGATTGGGGTATTGCTTGTAGGCCTTGCCCAGGCCGCTGACGCGTATATGTCCCATCAGAGTTCATCCACCATTTCGCCGACACGTTGCCGGAACAGGCGCAGCGCCATGGCGCAGAACAGCAGGCCGAGGATCAGCAATGGCAGCAGCGACGGCCAGTTCGGCCACTGGTTGTAGAGGAACACGTTCTGGTAGCTGGTCATCAGTGCCGTCATCGGGTTCAGGCTGATCAGGTGCTGGATGCCCGGCGGCAGGATCGACAGTGGATAAACGATGGGGGTCAGCCAGAACCAGAATTGCAGGCAGATGCCGAACATCTGTCCGACATCGCGGAAGAATACGTTGAGGATGCCGAGGATCATCCCCAGCCCGGCGGCGAAGATCACCTGCACCAGCAATAGTGGAATCAGCGCCAGCAAAGCCATGCCGGGCAGGCGCCCGCTGATCAGCAGAAAACCGAAGAACAGCCCGAGAATGATCGCGAAGTTGATCCCGGCGTTGAGCAGCGCAATCACCGGCAGGCAGATCCGCGGGAAGCTGATTTTCTTCAGCAGGTTGGCGTTTTCCAGAAACATGCTCTGGCTGCGCGAGGTGATTTCCGCGAACAGTCCCCAGGTCAGCAGGCCCGCGCACAGGTACACACTGTAGGCCAGGCCGTCATCCACACCCGGCAGGCGCGCGCGCATGATCTGGGAAAAGATCACCGTGTACACGACGATCATCGACAACGGGTTGAGCACGGTCCACAGCGCGCCGAACAGCGAATTGCGATAACGCGCCTGAAACTCCCGCTTGACGCTGCCGAGGATGAATCCGCGATAGCTGCGCAGCGAGCGATACAGGGAAAGCAGCATCAAACCGTCCTGCCGTATTGGTCTTCGAAGCGCACGATATCGTCTTCACCCAGGTATTCGCCGCTTTGCACCTCGATGATCACTAGGTCGATCACGCCGGGGTTTTCCAGGCGATGGCGGTGCCCGGCGGCAATGAACGTCGATTCGTTCTTGGCCACCAGATGCGTACCGCTGCCGTTGTTGGTGACCTTGGCCATGCCTTCGACCACCACCCAGTGTTCGTTGCGGTGATGGTGCATTTGCAGCGACAGCTTGCCACCGGGCTTGACCACGATGCGCTTGATCTTGAAGCGCGGGCCTTCCTCGAGCACGGTATAAGTGCCCCACGGACGGCTGACCGTGCGATGCAGGCGGTAGGCTTCGTGGGACTTGTCCTTGAGCTGCTTGGCGACGCGCCGCACATCCTGGGCACGATCGGCGTGGGCCACCAGCACGGCGTCGGCGGTGTCGACGATGATCAGGTTATCCACACCCACGGCGGCCACCAGCCGGCCTTCGCTCTGCACGAAGTTGTTGTGACTGTCGATGAACACCGCTTCGCCGCTGGCGCGATTGTTGTCGGCATCGGCCGGTACCAGTGCTGCCACGGCGCCCCATGAACCGATGTCGCTCCAGTCGAAACCGGCGGGCACCACCACGACCTTGTCCGAGCGTTCCATCAACGCGTAATCGATGGAGATGTCGGTGATCTCAGCGAACAGCGCTGCTGACAGTTCCTGTTGCAGACAGCCGACGGTTTCCACCGGGGCGCTGGCCTCCATGCAGGCGCGGGTCTGCTCCAGCAACTCCGGTGCGTGCAATTGCAGCTCGTTGATCAGGGTCGCGGTGGTGAAGCAGAACATGCCCGAGTTCCACAGGAAGTTGCCGCTTTCCAGGTAATGCGTGGCGGTTTGCAGGTCAGGCTTTTCCACGAAACGCTGGACCTTTGCCGCGCCTTTGGCATCCAGTGGCGCGCCGGTTTCGATGTAGCCGAAGCCGGTTTCCGGCGCGGTCGGCAGCACGCCGAAGGTCACCAGATAACCGTCCTTCGCCAGGTTGACCGCGTGTTCGACGGCGCTCTTGAGGGCTTGCTGATTAACGATCAAATGGTCGGCGGGCATCACCACCATGATCGCGTCGTCACCGTGCAACGCTTGCAGTGACAAGGCCGCCGCAGCAATTGCCGGGGCGGTGTTGCGCCCGGTCGGTTCCAGCAGGAAGTGTCCGCGATGGCGCGACACCTGAGCGGCGCAATAGTGATCCTTGCTCTGAAAGTAGTATTCGCGGTTGGTCACCGTAACGATGTCGCCCCAGCCGTCCAGCAATGCGGCGGCACGCTGATAGGTCTTGCCCAGCAGCGACTGGCCGTCGGGCAGGGTCATGAACGGCTTGGGATGGCCCTCGCGGGACACCGGCCACAGACGAGTGCCGGCGCCGCCGGACAGAATCACGGGGATCAGCATGGCCTACTCCTTGGCGACGCGTTTCATGTCCGCATCCATCATCATGCGGATCAGGGTGTCGAGGTCGGTTTTCGGTTTCCAGCCCAGCACGCGCTGCGCCTTGGCCGGGTTGCCGAGCAGCACTTCGACTTCGGCGGGGCGGAAGAACGCCGGGTCGATCTTCACGTAATCGCGGTAGTTCAAACCGACGTGATCGAAAGCGATGCGGCACATCTCGCGCACGGTGGTGGTGATGCCGGTGGCGACCACGAAATCGTCAGGTTTGTCCTGCTGCAGCATCAGCCACATGGCTTCGACGTAGTCACCGGCAAAGCCCCAGTCGCGTTTGGCGTCGATGTTGCCCAAGGCCAGTTCCTGCTGCTTGCCCTGTTTGATCCGGGCAGCGGCGTCGGTGACCTTGCGCGTCACGAATTCGATGCCGCGCAGCGGCGATTCGTGGTTGAACAGGATGCCGCTGCTGGCGTGCAGGTCGAAACTTTCACGGTAGTTGACGGTGATCCAGTGGCCGTAGAGTTTGGCGACACCATAGGGGCTGCGCGGGTAGAACGGCGTGTTCTCGTCCTGCTGCTCAGCCTGGATCAGACCGAACATTTCGCTGGTCGAGGCCTGATAGAAACGGGTGTGCGGGCTGAACTGGCGGATTGCCTCGAGCAGGTGGGTCACGCCCAGGCCATCGACGATACCGGTGGTCACCGGCTGATTCCAGGACGCGGCGACAAAGCTTTGTGCGGCCAGGTTGTAGACCTCGTCCGGCGCCGACTTGATCACCGCGCGCTGCACCGAGCAGGCATCGGCCATGTCACCGTCCAGGTAGACGATGTCGCCTTCAACGCCCATCTCGCGCAGGCGCCAGCGTGAATCGCTGCTGCGCCGTGCGACCAGACCGTGAACCTTGTAGCCCTTGTCGAGCAGCAGTCTGGCCAGATAAGCGCCGTCCTGGCCGGTGATCCCTGTGATCAGTGCACTTTTCATTCTTGTCGTACTCGCTGCTCCCAGTCGGACAGGATCGCCCGCAAGGATTGTTGTGTTGTAATTTTCGGCGCCCATTCCGTGACTTGGGCAAGCCTTGCATGACTGCCGCAAACGCGACGCTGATCCGCGCGGCGCATGCGCGCCGGATCCTGGACCAGTTGCAGGTCGACCTCGGCAAGGTCGGCCATTTGCTCGATCAAACTGCGGATGCTTTGCTCGCGGCCCGAGCAAATGTTGTAGACCTGCCCCGGCGTACCCTTTTCCAGCAGAGCGAAATACGCCGAGATCACATCGCCGACATCGAGGAAATCGCGCGTGACGTCAATGTCACCGACTTCCAGTTGCGCGGCTTGCAGGCCTTGTTTGATGCGGTTGATCTGGCGTGCAGCACTGGCGATGACAAAGTTGTCTTTCTGCCCGCTGCCGATGTGATTGAACGGCCGCACCACCAGCACTGGCCAGCCTTCACTCAGGCCCCACTGCAGGCTGAGAAACTCTGCCGACAGTTTGCTCACCGCGTACGGATTGCGCGGGCAGGGCGGTTGCAGTTCGGTAATGGGCAAGGCGCTCTCGTCGACTTGTCCATAGACGTCGCCGGAACTGACATACAGGAACGTCCCGCGAAAACCGCGGGCCTTGAGGGCCTGTAACAGATTGAGGGTACCGAGCAGATTGATTTCGAGCGTTCGGCCCGGGTCACGGAAAGCTTCGGGAACGAAGGTCTGACCGGCCAGGTGAATCACCGCGTCGGGCAATTGTGGCCACAGATCGGTGAGGCTGGTCGCAGCCGTGAGATCGTAAGGCGCCGCCGCAGGCAGCAGTTCCCACGTCGAGCCAGGCTGTTCCAGATGCGACTGGAGATGTTGTCCCACGAACCCACTGAGGCCCGTGATGAACAGACGCTTTTTCAAACACTGACCCCTTGGTCTTTAACCTTCCCACTTTCCCATAGGCTTTGGGGAAAAGTCTGTCAGGCCGGATGAGAAAGACCGGCAGGACAATCGGCAAAGTCGTTGTTGTAGTTATTTGTTACCAATCTGTGCCAAATGATCGGCAATTTCAACAGCGCAAACCGTGACCGGTCAGTTCTCGTCAGCGTAGCCCTATTTATTCTTGTCGGGCGGTTCCCGGATTCGCAAAGGATGTGTTTAGAATGGCCCTCGTCGCCATCTCCCCAGGTTCGCCGGGGTTGTTGCGCAACAGGGTGAAACCAGCCACTAAAACAAGAACGAAGACGAGCTCAGGACGAAGGACGAGCAGCGGTGATCCCGACTCGATTCAGCGCCTGGTCGTCATAGCGTGAAACTGCCGGGATGGTGGTGTCACCGTGGGATGCCATGAATTTCATTCTTTACTCGGACGTCAATGACCGCTCCATCAGCCAGAGTCTGGGGCGTCCGGAATACAGCTATTACTTCGTGCTCAAGGCCTACCGTCCTGTGCTGGAAAGCCTTGGACAGGTGCACGTCGTGTCGTCGGCGGCCGAAGTCGACCCGTTGTATCGGCAGTTGCAACTGGCCGGTCAGGACTGCCTTTTTCTTTCGTTTGCGCCGCCGCATAAAACCCCGACCGACCTGCAATGCCCCGTGGTCTGCGTGATCGCGTGGGAGTACGACTCGATCCCGGATGACCCTCATGAAGATGCCCGGCATGACTGGAGCCAGATCCTGGCCCGCCACGGTCGGGCGATCACGTTGTCCAGTCACACGGCACAAGCCATTCGCCGGACCATGGGCGAAGATTTCCCGGTCCTGGTATTGCCGACACCGTTGTGGGAAGGCTTTGCCGGGGTGCGCGAGCAGTACCCTGCTGCGCCGGTCAACCCAGGCACGGCGTTGCAGATCAAGGGCTGCATTATCGATAGCCGCACGCTCGGGTTGTCCGCCGATGGGCTGATCGCACCCGCTGTCGATGTACAGGAGCCGCAGCCCGCCGCGGTGGTTACGCCCGAAGCAGCGCCGTTACCGCCACTGACCTTGCGCCGACGTGCGTTCATCACCAAACACTACCTGCGCGAAAGTTATCGCGCCGCCGCGACCCCGACTGACCACGGGCCGCTGTTTTTGCTCAAGCACAATCTGTTGTTGTGGTATCGCGAAGCCGTTCGCGACTTGCTGCCACTCGCCTTGCGCCGCCAGCTCTTCCGGTTGCGTAGCCCGGCCCCCGAGCCGTTGCCGCCGGCCGTCATCGTCGAAACACCGCCGGTGGTCGAGCATCCGCAGGCCAGCCTGCCGGACATCAGTGCCACGGTACAGACCGAGGTCAGCGGTGTGGTCTATGTGAGCGTGTTCAACCCTGAAGACGGACGCAAGAACTGGCATCACCTGATCACGGCGTTCTGCTGGGCCATGCGCGATGTCGAAGATGCCACGCTGGTGTTGAAGATGACGCAGAACGATCTGGCGACCTATTACGTGCACCTGATCACCTTGTTGTCGCAGCTGTCGCCCTTCGCCTGCCGGGTGGTGGTCATGCACGGCTATCTGGAGGACGAAGAATTCGCCAGGCTCTACGGTGCTGCCAGTTTCTACGTCAACGCGTCCCGCTGCGAAGGTTTGTGCCTGCCACTGATGGAATTCATGTCCTGCGCTCGTCCGGTGATCGCGCCGGACCACACGGCAATGCACGACTACATCGACGAACGCGTCGGCTTCATCGTCAAGTCCGGCCGTGAGCCGACGATCTGGCCGGATGACGTGCGGATCCTCTACCGCACCCTGCGCCATCGTCCGGATTGGGGCTCGTTGAAAACCGCCTACGAAAACAGTTACGCCATGGCCAAAAACGATCCGGTGGCTTATCAGGCCATGGCCCTGGCGGCCAATGAGCGCATGCGCGAGTACTGCAGTTTTGCTCCGGTGCAGCAGCGTCTGGCGCAGTTTTTTCAACTGACGCCGAGTGCAAGCCCACAGCTGATCGCCGAGGCGGGGACTGCATCATGCTGATCATCATTCATTCGGAAACCAACAAGAGCAACATCCAGCAGAACCTCGGCCGGCCCGAGTACAGCTATTACTTCGTGCTCAAGGAATTCCGCCCGGTACTGGAACGCCTTGGGCAAGTCATTGAAGTGAGCAACCCGGACGAACTGGTTGATCGCCTGTACTTCGATTGTCTGAGCCGTGGCGAAGCGTGCGTGTTCCTGTCGTTCTCGCCACCGCATCGCACACCGATTCATTACGCTTGCCCGACCATCCCGGTATTTGCCTGGGAATTCAGCACCATCCCCACCGAAAGCTGGCACGGCGAGCCACGTCACGACTGGCGCGTGGTGTTGAACGCCTGCGGCATGGCGATTACCCATTCGAGTTTCACGGTGAACGCAGTCTGCGACGTGATGGGCGCGGACTATCCGATCTGCGCGATACCCGCGCCAGTCTGGGACCGTTTTGCCGCACGCGGTGCGCAGTTGCGCAAGCAGCCTGTGGTCGAAGCGGTGCAGTTGAAGTTGCGTGGCCTGTTGCTCGACAGCCGCACGGTGGATCTGCGCGCGTACGGTCCGCCGGGATTGCGCGAAGGCACGCCAATGTCGTTTGCCGGGCCACCGCAGGACTGCCAGCTGCAACTGGACGGCGTGGTCTACACCTCGGTGTTCAACCCGTACGACGGGCGCAAGAACTGGCAGGACATGATCAGTGCCTTCTGCACCACGTTCCGTGACGTCGCCGATGCGACATTGGTGCTGAAACTCACGCACCATGACATCGCCAATGCCCTGAGTGACATGCTGCATCACCTGTACAAGAACCAGTCCTACCAGTGCCGGATCGTGCTGATCCACGGTTATCTGGCGGACGCCGATTACGAAGCGCTGGTGCAGGCCACCAGCTATGTGGTCAACAGCTCCTATGGCGAAGGGCAGTGCCTGCCGCTGATGGAGTTCATGTCCTGCGGCAAACCGGCGATCGCCCCGCTGAATACGGCAATGGCCGATTACGTCGACAGCGACAACGCGTTCATCGTTGATTCCACCGACGAGCTTACGGCTTGGCCTCACGACCCACGCGCGGCTTACCGTACCTTGCGCTACATGACCGATTGGGACTCGTTGTGCGCTGCGTACCGCGACAGTTATGAGGTGGCGAAAAACGACGTCGAACGCTATGCGCGAATGTCCGGGCATGCCGTTCACAACCTGCAGAAGTTCTGCAGTCAGGCGAGTGCAGAAGAACGTCTGCGGAGGTTTTTTGCGCAGCGTGCGCAGGCCCTCAAGCCGTTGTCCGTGGAAGCCTCGGGCGCATGATCCGGCGTCTGCTCGCACGCTTGCTCCCGGCTCCGTCGCCTGCTGCACCTGCACCTGAGCCAAGCGCGCAGGTCTCGCCACGGGATGTGGGGTTGCATGACGCGATTCTCGACGGCTGGTTTTTGCCGGGCAGCGGCGAGTTGCTCAAGGGCTTCGCGATCACGGCTGACGACACCTTGCTCGACGTCGGTTGCGGCGAGGGCGTGGCGACGCTGTTCGCTGTGCGGCAGGGCGCCTCGGTAATTTTCACCGACAGCGAACATGACAAGGTTCGCGATCTGGCCCGGCAGGTTGAGGCGCAGAGCACAAAGCCGAATCTGGGGCTGGTCAGCAACAGCCTGCCATTGCCGCTGGCCGCCGGTTGCGCGAGCAAAGTGGTGTGCATGGAAGTGCTGGAGCACATCGACCAGCCGGAACCGTTCATGGCCGAACTGGTGCGCATGGGCCGCCCCGGTGCGCAGTATCTGCTGAGTGTGCCGGCGCCGGTGGGCGAGCACCTGCAACAAGGCATCGCCCCGGCCAGTTATTACCAGACGCCCAACCATGTGCAGATTTTCACCGAGCAGCGCTTTGCCGAACTGGTGGAGAACGCCGGGCTGGTGATCGAGCATCGGCAGGCCAGCGGCTTCTTCTGGGTGATGGGCATGATCTTCTTCTGGGCCAGCGAACGCGCTGCCGGCCGGGACCTCGGTGGCGCGGTACGCGACCGGATTCAGGCGCCGTATCCGCCGCTGATGGAAAGCTGGGCACGGACCTGGCAAGACCTGCTGGCGCAGCCCGACGGTTTGGCGATCAAGCAGATGCTCGACCGCTTCATGCCCAAGAGCCAGGTGATCATCGCCCGCAAACCGCTGGCTGGAGAAACCTGCACCGGGGGCCAGCCATGAGCGCCAGGCGGATCATGGACATCGAGGTGCTGCGTGCCATCGCCGTGCTCGGCGTGCTGTTTCATCACTTGCATGGCAACCTGTTCACCGACACGGTGCCGCAGCTGGAAAACATTCATGCCTGGGCGCAACCGTGGTGGGGCGTTGATCTGTTTTTCGCGATCTCCGGCTTCGTCATCGCGCGTAGCCTGATCCCCGCGCTGCAAGGCTGCACGACGCGTCAGGAGTGCTGGCAGCAGACGCGCAATTTCTGGCTGCGCCGGGTGTTTCGCCTGTTGCCGTCGGCCTGGTTGTGGCTGGCGCTGATCCTGCTGGCATGCGTGTTTCTCAACCGCTCCGGGGCCTTTGGCAGCTTGCACGCCAACTTGCAGGCGACGCTGGCGGGGGTGTTGCAGTACGCCAATTTCCGTTTTGCCGACAGCTTTTTTCATTACGAATACGGCAGCAGTTTTGTTTACTGGAGCCTGGCGCTGGAGGAGCAGTTCTACCTGCTGTTCCCGCTGCTGATTGTGCTGTGCCGCAAGCATCTGGTCTGGGCCTTGCTGGCGCTGGTGGCGGTGCAACTGTTCACCCTGCGCACGCCGTTGCTGATGGTGGTGCGCACTGATGCCCTGGCGCTCGGCGTGCTGCTGGCGCTGTGGAGCGCGCAACCTTCCTGGCAGCGCTGGCAGCCGACGTTTCTGCGGCGGCCGTGGGCCGGGGTCTCAGTGCTGATCGGCGTGGCACTGCTGATGAGTTTCATGGCCACCGACCGTTTCACCTTCGCGCCTTACCGCATCGGCTCGATTGCCGTGCTCGGCGCGCTGCTGGTGTGGATTGCTTCTTACAACCGCGATTACCTGCTGCCGGCGGGCCATTTGCAGCGGCTGATGGCGTGGATCGGCAGTCGTTCCTACGGCATTTACCTGATTCATATCCCGGCCTACCTGCTGGTGCGGGAGCTGATTTTCCGGCTGCAGGCTGCCGATTTGCCGAGCCCGGCCGGGCACCCGATTCTCACCTTGCTGATCGCCTTCGGCCTGATCGTGCTGCTCAGCGAGCTGAACTACCGCTTCATCGAAATGCCGATGCGCAATCGCGGTGCCGCCCTGGTACGGCGCCTCGACACGTCCCGAACTGCCGTTTCAACCCCCGGAGCCACCTCATGCTGAGCCTATTGAAAAAACTCACGGCGGCGACGCCTGCACCGGCCCCCGCGCAACCCGTCGCCCCGGTGGCGGACAAGGTCGATCCGTACATGCTCGGCCTCTACGATGCCAAGCTCAGCGGCTGGTTCAACCAGGAGACCGGCGAGCTGTTCAAGGGCTTCCCGGTGACCGCCGATGACACCTTGCTCGATGTCGGCTGTGGTGACGGCGGCAACGTGCATTTTTGCGGCATGCGCGGGGCGAAGATCATCATCGCCGACATCGACGGCGCCAAGGTCGAGGCCACCCGCCAACGCCTGAGCGATACCCCGGCGCGCAGCGTCGAGTGCCATGTCACCGACTGTAATCCGTTGCCGATCGCCGACGGCACCGCTACCCGAGTGGTCTCCACCGAAGTCATCGAGCACGTCGACGACCCGGCGCAGTTTCTCGCCGAGCTGGTGCGGGTCGGCCAGTCCGGTGCGCTGTACCTGCTGAGCGTGCCGCACCCAAGCTCGGAAGATTTGCAGAAGGACATTGCGGCGCCGGAGTATTTCCAGAAGCCCAACCACATTCGCATCATCAGTGAAGATCAGTTCAAGACGCTGGTCAGCGACGCCGGGCTGGAGATCATCAGCCACAGCCAGTACGGTTTTTACTGGTCGATGTGGATGCTGTTGTTCTGGGAAGCCAAGGTCGATTTCAGCAACCCTGATCACCCGTTGCTCGAGCATTGGGCCAACACCTGGCAAGCGGTGCTCGATTCGCCCCGTGGTGCGCAGATCAAGCAGGCGCTGGACGCGGTCGTGGCGAAGAGTCAGGTGATTATTGCCCGCAAGCCTTGAGTCGCTCCTCCAGGGATTTGTGTACCCTGCATTTTTGTATTGGCAGGGAATAAGCATTTCATGCGGTTCGGCTTTTCGATTTTGATCGCGGCAACGCTGCTGCTCGCTGCTTGCGAGCGGCAGGATGCCCCCGCCCTCGATCAACAACTTTATATCTGGCAACGTCAATGGACGCCGGCCCATGACGCTGCCCTGCGCGAAAGCCGCGAGAGCTTCTCGACATTGCGCGTGTTGGCCTTGCAGGCATTCCCCAATGACGGCTGGCATCGGGCGCAAATCGATGCGGCGTTGCTCAAGCGCGATGGCCGACCGCTGATTGCGGTGGTTCGTCTCGACGGTCAGCTCAAGGCGCTCGATCAGCAACAGGTGAACACACAGATCCTTCAGATGCTGGCTGACTGGCAAGCGCAGGGCCTGACGGTGAGCGGGGTCGAGATCGATCACGACGCCGGTAATGCGCGTCTGCCGGCGTATAGCGAATTTCTCGTGCGTCTGCGTGGCGCATTGCCGGCCAACTTGCCGCTGAGCATCACTGCGTTGCCGGCGTGGCTCGACAGTTCGCAACTGCCGGCACTGCTGGCCAGCGTCGACAGCAGTGTGCTGCAGGTGCACGCGGTCAGCGATCCGCGTCGTGGTCTGTTCGACCCCGAGCAGGCGCGGCGCTGGGCCAAGGCCTGGGGGCGGGTGAGCGACAAACCGTTTTATCTGGCGCTGCCGGCCTACGGCGTGGCGCTGCTGCCGGATGCCGATGGCGTTCCGGTGGTGGAAAGTGAAGTGCCACTCGAGCGCGGCGGCCAGCGGCGCGAATTGCTCGCCGATCCGCAACAATTGAGCCGACTGGCCACTGACATGCGCGAGGATCGCCCGGAACATCTGGCCGGGTTGATCTGGTTTCGTCTGCCGCTGGCCAATGATCGCCGCGCCTGGAGCCTCAGCACGCTGCGCGCTGTAGCCCGTGGCGATACGTTGAGCAGCCGGCTCGGTCTGACGTTCAGCGACCACGATGGCCTGCAGGACATCGCCCTGCGCAATGTCGGTAACCTCGACAGCGCCTGGCCCGCGCGCATCACCGTCAAGGCCAGCGCTTGCGAGGGCGCCGATGCGCTCGCCGGTTACGCGTTGCAACAAAGCGCGGATCTGCTTACCTTCACCCGCCTGCGCGACGGTCGTCTGCCGGCGGGCGGACAACGCGCCATCGGTTGGGCGCGCTGTGCATTTATTGATCAAGGAGGTTCGCATGTTGACCCGTAACTGGCCCCGCCATCTGCTCTGCCTGAGCCTCAGCCTGCCGCTGGGTTCGGCGCTGGCCTGCGGCCCGGACTTTCCGATGCGCCTGCTCGACAATCGTGGGCAAAGCCTGGCCGAGCTGCCGGAGGGCAACTTCAACTTCGAGATCAGCCGCCTCGGCAAAACCATTGCCGGGCTGAAAAACGTTACCTCCGCGACGCACAATCCCGACGACATGTACGGCGACGAGAACGAGCCTGCGGCGCTTCGCGAAAAAGCCGAACAGGTGGGTCTGAGCGCCGAGCAACAAGCACTCGTCAAGCAACTGCGCGGCCTGACCGATGCGCGTCAGGTCGAGGCGCAGGGCGCCAGTCTGCCGGCGGAAATCCGCTTGTACGTGGCCGGCGCGGTGGCGTTTGCCACTGGCGATCATCCGCTGGCGATCGAATACTTCAACAAAGTGCTGGCGCTGCCGGCCGATCAGCGTCCGCTGCGCAGCACTTGGGCGGCGTATTCCCTGGGCCGCACCTGGTTTGCCATGAGTGCCGAGGCGGGCGATGTCATCGAAGTGCTGGAAGACGCACGCGCAGCCTTCCGTCAGGCCCGACAATTGAGCATCGATGGCTTCAGCGATCCGCTGGAACTCGGTGTCGCCAGTCTCGGTGAGGAGGCGCGAGTGCTGCGCAACGCCGGTGACTGGAACGGCGCCATCGAACTGTACGAAGCGCAGAACCTGCACGGCTCGGCCGTGGGTTATACCTCGCTGAAACAACTGATGAATGAGCTGGCCGAACTGCCTGAGCCGCAACTGGCCAAGTTGCTGGAGCGCAAGGCTGTGCAGCAATTGGTTACCGCCTCGTTGATCAGCCGGGTGGGCTGGTCGTTCGACGAACAACCGCCGAACGAAAAGAAACTCATCAAGCTGCTGCAGAACAGCACCCGTGGCAGTCTGGAAAACGCCGATCGACTGGCGGCCATGAACTATCAACAAGGTGATTACGCCAGCGCCAAGGCCTTCCTGGAGAATGCCGGTGACGGCGGACTGGCGTGGTGGCTGCGAGCCAAACTGGCAGTGCGTGACGGTGATAAAAATGCCGCGGCTGCCGCCTATGCCAAAGCTGCGCAGGCTTTCCCGCAGAGCGAGGATTGGGGCTACCGGCGTACCCCGGACTGGGACTTCGAAACCGTCCAGCCGAAATGCCGGGTCGAGGGCGAGAGCGCGATTCTCGCGCTGCAGCGTGGCGAATACCTGCAAGCGTTCGTGCAGTTGTATCGCAGCAACAGCATCTACTGGTTCGACGCGGCGACGGTGGCCGAGCGCGTGCTGACGGTCGATGAGCTCAAGCGCTATGTCGATGACAACGTGCCGGCGCCGCCGGCATTGACCCAACAGCAGCGCGACAACTACGTGCCGCTGCCGGTTGCCGCCAGCCTGCGCAATCTGCTGGGACGGCGCTTGCTGCGTGAAGGGCATTACGAGGAAGCGGTCGGCTATTTCGACAATCCGGACCTGCAGCACAAGGCCCGGCTCTACGGCGAACAACGGATGAAGGCCGACGCTGCGTGGTGGCCGACCAAACGCGCCAGCGCCTTGTACAACGCGGCGTGGACCGCACGTGAATGGGGCATGGACATTCTCGGTTACGAGATGGCGCCGGATTACGCCACGTTCGGCGGCAGCTACAGTCTGGAAAACACCGAGCTGAAAGTCGGGCCGCTGGTGGCCGAGGCTGAAGTCCAGCGCCAGAAGGCCAGCCAGGCGCAACCGGACGAGCGTTATCACTACCGTTTTGTCGCCACCGCGCTGGCCAGCCGGGCTGCCGACAACTTGCCGCACACCAGTCAGGCGTTTGCTGCGGTGTTGTGCAATGCCGCCGGTTTCAACAGCAGCCTTGAAGAACAGAGCGCGTTGTATCGACGCTACGTCAACGAAGGCCCGTACGTGCCTTGGGCGGTGGACTTCGGCAATCAGTGCCCGTACCCGGATTTCGAAAACGCCGACAAGCGTTACGTCACCCAGGTGACCGATGCCGTACGCAATACGTTGCGTCCGTACAAATGGCCGGTGGTCGGTGTCCTGGTGCTGTTCAGTGCGGGCGCCTTGTTGTTGCTCCGTCGTCGGCGCAAGGCGCGCAAGCCCTAAGCCTGCTGGATAAACGTCAGGCGCACGGCAAAGCCGATCAACAGGCTGCCGAACAGCCATTGCTGGACGCGTTGGGCAGTAGGACTGTGTTGCAGCCAACGACCCAGCGCGGCGCCGGTCAGGGCATAGGCACTGTCGAACAGCAGCCCGACGCCCACCAGCAGAACACCCAGGGTGGCAAATTGGGTCAGCACAGCTGCGCCGTCATTGACGATGAATTGCGGCAACAGCACTGAGCAGAACAGCAACGCCTTGGGATTGAGCAGATTGGTCAGCAGGCCACGGCGAATCGCCTCGCGCCATTGCCTTTGGGTGTGTGTCACGGCAGGCGTGTTCAGGTTCGGCAGCAGGCTGCTGCGCAGGCATTGAATGCCGATCCACAGCAGGTACGCCGCCCCGGCCAGGCGCACCAGATCAAACGTCCACGGCGCCGCCTTGAACAGCGCGGCCAGCCCCAGCGCCGCCAATGCCACATGACAGCCCCGGGCCACCGCCAACCCCACGGCGGTCGCCAGCGCCGCACCGCGACCCTGGCGGGCGCCGGTTTGCAGCAACAGGATCATGTCTGGCCCCGGCAACAGGAAGACCACCGCCAATGCCAGAAAAAACAGCCAGATACTTGTCATGTCGCAGCCCTTTCGTTGTCGATTCGGTGAGCAAAGTTTAGGGCGCAAGGGCGGGGCAGGTGCTTGCGAAGTCAGCTTCAAAAAGCCACAAGATTGGCATAACCTGCTTTCTTTTTGCCCCTTGACCAGCAGGATCTGCCAACCATGAAACTCGACGCTTTTGACCGCAAGATTCTCGCGGCGCTGCAACGCAACGGCCGGCTGAGCAACGTCGAACTGGCGGATGAGATCGGTCTGTCGGCGTCACCGTGCCTGCGTCGGGTGCGGATGCTCGAGGAGGCCGGGGTGATTCGTGGCTATCAGGCCAACCTCGATCGCGATGAGGTGGGGTTGGGGCTGACGGTGTTTGTCGGGGTCAAGGTCGAGCGCCACAACGATGAGCAGGCCGAAGCCTTTTACGCGGCGGTGACGGCACTGCCGGAGGTGATCTCAGCGTTTCTGGTGTCCGGGGAATCGGACTTTCTGTTGCAAGTGGTGGTGCCGGACCTGCGTGCGTATGACCGCTTTCTCAGCGGCTGCCTGCTGAAGCTGCCGGGGGTGAGTGACATTCGCAGCAACTTTGCAATTCACACCGTGAAGACGCCGGGGGCGTTGCCGTTGGGGCATCTGCCGCTGTAGAGCGGGTTGCTCCCACATTCGACCGCAATCCTCCAGCAGGAACACGGTCAACTGTGGGAGCTGGCTTGCCAGCGATAGCGGTGTGTCAGCGACCGCAACGGTTACAGGACCGACGCCATCGCTGGCAAGCCAGCTCCCACAGGGTTTGGGTGACCACCTACATCTGCGTTGCCATCCCCTCGACATTCATCGCCGCCTGACGCAGCGCCTCGGAGCGGGTCGGGTGCGGATGGCAGGTCAGCGCGATGTCTTCGGCCGAGGCGCTGAACTCCATGGCCACGCAATATTCTCCAATCATTTCGCTGACACTCGGGCCGACCAGGTGCACACCGAGGATTTCGTCTGTGCGTTCGTCGGCGAGGACTTTGGCAAAGCCTTCGGTTTCGTGATTGATCTTCGCCCGACTGTTGGCGGTGAACGGGAATTTGCCGACTTTGTAGGCACGTCCTTCGGCCTTCAGTTGCTCTTCGGTCTTGCCGACGCTGGCCAGTTCCGGCCGGGTGTAGATGACGTTGGGAATCAAGTCGTAATTGACCTCGCCGGCTTTGCCGACGATCTGTTCGACACAGGCCATCGCTTCGTCTTCAGCCTTGTGCGCGAGCATCGGCCCGGACGTTACGTCGCCGATTACCCAGACGCCATTGACTTCGGTGCGGTGCTGGCGGTTAGCGAGCAGGCCGCGCTTGTCGGTGCTCAGGCCGACGTTCTCCAGGCCCAGGCCTTTGGTGTACGGGCGCCGGCCGATCGCGACCAGTACGTAGTCGGCGTCCAGTAACTCGGCGCTGCCGCCCGCTGCAGGTTCGACGCGGAGTTGCACCCCGTTGGCCGAGGTCGTGGCGCTGGTGACCTTCGAGCTCAATTTGAAGCTGATGCCTTGCTTGCTCAGCGCACGCTGCAGGGTTTTGCCGGCCTCGCCATCAACACCCGGGCAGATGCGGTCGAGGTATTCGACCACGGTCACCTGGGCGCCGAGACGCCGCCAGACCGAGCCCAGTTCCAGGCCGATCACTCCGGCACCGATGACCACCAGATGCTTGGGCACTTCACTCAGCGACAGCGCGCCAGTGGAATCGAGGATGCGCTGATTGTCGATCTCGACGCCGGGCAGGGGCGTGGGTTCGGAGCCGGTGGCAATGATGATGTCCTTGGCGCTCAGCTCGGTCTTCTTGCCTTGATCGTCGGTTACCGTGACTTTGCCAGGACCCTCGATGTGGCCCCAGCCTTTGATCCAGTCGACCTTGTTCTTGCGAAACAGAAACTCGATGCCTTTGGTCAGGCCGCTCACGCTGTCGTCTTTCTGTTTCATCATTTGCGCCAGGTTGAGCGTGGGTTTGACCTCGATGCCGAGGTTGGCGAACTCCGCACCCATGGCCGCGTCGTACAGCTCCGAAGCATGCAGCAAGGCCTTGGACGGCATGCAACCGACGTTCAGGCAGGTGCCGCCGAGGGTGGCGCGGCCTTCCACACACGCCGCTTTCAGGCCCAACTGGCCGGCGCGGATCGCCGCGTTATAACCACCGGGGCCGCCGCCCAGAATGACCACGTCGTAGTGACTCATGCTCTTGCTCCTCGTTGGGGATGCGGATCGCTAAAAGTAGTAGGCGATTAAAATTACGAACGTAATATGTGCGTTTCCGGACATTTCGGTCAAGGCTTCAGGCAAGCGACAGGTTGCGCATCTTTAGATAGGCGTATTTGTGTACGAATATTTCACGCTTTTCGTTATATCGTAACGATAAGACTGGTGAATCAATGGCTTTGGGGTGATATGCAAGTCGATCTGGATGTCGATGGCACGCAAGTGACCGGGTTGCCGCGCTTTCAACAAGCGGCTGCGCAGGGGCGACGATTGCGCCGCCTAGCCTTCGGCCTCGGCGGATTGGCTGGGGCAGGGTGGGTGCTGGCGTTGTTTGTCGAGCTGTTTGCCGCGCAATCGATATGGCCGGCCTTGCTGGTGAATCTGGGCGCGGCGTTGCTGGTGCTGGTCGCCGGACTGCAGTCTGCGTGGTGGGTGACTCAATGGCGCGCGCGGGTCATGCACCCAGTGGCGCAGCAACCGCTGAACGAGGTCGAGCAAACCGCTCCTGACGGCTGGTACGAACGGGTGCTGGAGCGATTGAGTCAGCGCGGTCTGCACCTGCTCGGTCAGATTGGCGCGGCCACGTTGTGGCTGGTCGGCTGGTCGGTGCTGGTGATTCTCGGCATCGAACAAGTCTGGAACCTTGCGTTGCCGCCAGCTGCGGTTGGGCTGTCGGCTACGGTGGGCGCCGCGCTGATGTTGCTGTTGGGGTTCGGCCTGCTGGTGCTGGAGCGGCAACTGGCTCAGGAGAATCCGGCGCAATGGCCGGAAGCCGGTTCGCTCGCACAACTGTCGCGCGTCGCGATCATCAGTCTGGTACTGGGTGCGTTGTGCCTGCTGTTCGCCAGTGAAACTTCCATGTGGCCGGTGCGGCTGGCGGTTCTCATCGGGATCCTGCCGGGATTGGTCGCGATCGAGTTGCTATTGCGCGCAGTTCTGTCGGTGTTCAGCCCTCGACGCGAACAGCTGGAACCGACCCTGCTGGCGCGCAGTTTTGTTGCCGATATGCTGCGTTGGCCACCACAGCCGTTACTCGCTTTGCAGCACGAATTGCACAACCGTTTCGGCATCGATTTGCGCCAGATCTGGGCGTTCAGCTACATGCGCCGCGCTTTTCTGCCGGTGCTGGCGCTGGTCGCCGCCGTCGGTTGGCTGCTGACCGGGATCCACGAAATCCCGCTGCAAGGGCGCGGTATCTACGAGCGCTTCGGCAAACCGGTGCAAGTGTTTGGCCCTGGCTTGCACGCCGGTCTGCCGTGGCCTTTGGGCCGTGTATTGAGCGTCGAGAACGGCGTGGTGCACGAGTTGGCAACCAGCGTCGGCGATGCTCCGGCGCCAACCCTGGCTGAGCCTGCCGAAGGCCCGGCGCCGATGACCGCCAACCGCTTGTGGGATGCCAGTCACGTCAACGACAAATCTCAAGTGATCGCCAGCAGCCGTGGCGATCAGCAGAGCTTCCAGATCGTCAACATGGACGTGCGCTTCGTTTATCGCATTGGTCTGCGTGATCAGGATGCTTTGGCCGCAACTTACAGCAATGCCGATGTGCCGACGCTGATTCGCAGCACCGCGAGCCGGATTCTGGTGCACAATTTTGCCTCGCGTACTCTCGACGGTCTGCTCGGTGCTGACCGGGTAGGGCTGGGCGATGAAATCGGTCGCGCGGTGCAAGGCGATCTGCAGAACCTCAACAGCGGCGTGGAAATTCTCGCCACCGTGGTCGAAGCCATTCACCCGCCAGCCGGCGCCGCCAATGCTTATCACGGCGTGCAAGCGGCACAGATCGGCGCGCAGGCGTTGATCTCTCGTGAGCGCGGTGCGGCGGCCGAAGCCAATAATCAGGCGCAGTTGCAGGCCAGCCTCGCCCGTGATCAAGCCAGTGCCAGCGCCCGTGAAATCAATGCGGCGGCGCAGGCCGCGGACCTTAAGTTCAGCGCTGAACAGAAAGCCTACGCCAGTGCCGGTCAGGCGTTCGTGCTTGAGCAATATCTGAGTCAGCTCAGCCTGGGGCTGAGCAAGGCCAAACTGTTGGTACTCGACCACCGTTTAGGCGGCAGCAGCAATGCGCCGACCATCGACCTGCGTACGTTCACGCTGCCGGCTGATCCGACGCCTGCGCGTACCACCGCTCAACCAGGAGTTGCCCCTTGAGCCAGTCGCACACTCACGATTCCCATGACCACAGCGGCCACGATCACGGCCACACCGGGCATCACCATCATCATGGGCATCATCACCATCACCACGGTGCGCCGGAAGACGCGGGACCGTTCCCTTGGCGGCGGATGGGCTGGGCACTGTTGCTGGTGGGGTTTGCCATCGCGGCGGCGAGCCTGGTGCAAGTGCGCTCGGGGGAGGCCACGGTCATCACCCGTTTCGGTAATCCCTCGCGGGTGCTGCTTGAGCCGGGTTTGAGCTGGCGCTGGCCGGCGCCGTTCGAAGCGGCGATCCCGGTAGACCTGCGCTTGCGTACCACTTCCAGCGGTTTACAGGACGTCGGTACCCGCGACGGTTTGCGCATCATCGTTCAGGCCTACGTGGCGTGGCAGGTGCAGGGCGATCCGGACAACGTACAGCGTTTCATGCGCGCGGTGCAGAACCAGCCGGACGAAGCGGCGCGGCAGATTCGCACGTTTGTCGGTTCGGCGCTGGAAACCACCGCCAGCAGTTTCGACCTGGCGGATCTGGTGAATACCGATGCCGGCAAAGTGCGTATTGCCGAGTTCGAAGCGCAACTGCGTCAGCAGATCGACCAGCAGTTGCTGGCCACTTACGGTGTGCGTGTGGTGCAGGTGGGCATCGAACGCCTGACCTTGCCTTCGGTCACGCTCACCGCCACGGTCGATCGGATGCGCGCCGAGCGTGAAACAATTGCCACCGAACGCACCGCCATCGGCAAGCGAGAAGCGGCGCAAATTCGATCTGCCGCCGAGCGCGATGCGCGAATTGTCCAGGCCGATGCCACGGTGAAAGCGGCAGAAATCGAAGCGCAATCCCGAGTCGAAGCGGCGCAAATTTATGGCCGTGCCTACGCTGGATCGCCGCAGTTGTACAACCTGCTGCGTTCGCTGGACACCCTGGGCACTATCGTCACGCCGGACACCAAGCTGATCCTGCGTACCGACGCCGCACCATTCCGCGTGCTGGTGGACGGCCCGCCGAATGTCGAAAATAAATCCGGATCGCAGCCATGAGTGATGAAGTTCCACGTGGAACACATTCGCTGAGCAGTCCGTGGATTCAGGCCGGACGTTTGGCGTTTTTCGCCTTGTATGCTGTGACGGTATTGGCTGCGTTGGCTTGGGCATTTTCCAATGTGCGGCAGATCGATCCGCAAAATCGGGCCGTGGTACTGCATTTTGGCGCGCTGCAGCGTATTCAGAATGCCGGGCTGTTGCTGGCCTGGCCGCAGCCGTTCGAGCAGGTGGTTTTACTACCGGCAGCGGATCGGGTGATTGAGCGCCGAGTGGAAAACCTGCTGCGCAGCAGCGAGGCGATCAAGGCTGATCGTGTAGCGACTTTCGCCACACCGCTGAGCGATGCCCTGGCCGGTTCCGGTTACTTGCTGACGGGGGACGCCGGCGTGGTGCAACTGGATGTGCGGGTGTTTTACAAAGTGACCGACCCTTACGACTTCGTCCTGCAGGGTGATCATGTGCTGCCGGCGCTGGATCGGCTGGTCACCCGCAGCGCTGTGGCTTTGACCGCCGCGCGGGATCTGGACACGATTCTGGTCGCCCGTCCGGAGTTGATCGGTGCTGATAACCAGGCCGCCGAAAGACGTGAGCGTCTGCGCGGTGATCTGGTGCAAGGCATCAACAAGCGCTTGGCTGAGTTGAAGGCAAGCGGGCAGGGCATCGGCATTGAAGTGGCGCGGGTCGACGTGCAGTCGAGTCTGCCGGATCCTGCGGTCAGCGCTTTTAATGCGGTTCTGACCGCCAGCCAGCAAGCCGACAAAGCCGTCGCCAATGCACGCACCGAAGCAGAAAAACTCACCCAGACCGCCAATGAACAAGCCGACCGCACCCTGCAAGTGGCCCACGCGCAGGCCAGCGAACGGCTGGCAAAAGCCGCTGCCGACACCGCCACGGTGCTGAGCCTGGCCAAAGCGCAACAACAGGGTACCGACCCGCAGATGCTCCTGCGGCTGTACCGTGAACGCATGCCGAAGATTCTCGGTCAGGCCGGTTCCGTGACCACGGTCGATCCGAAAGACGATTCCCGCCTGATCATTCAGGGAGCCAGCAAATGACTGCGACCACTGCCGCACCGAGCCTGTTGTCCTCGGCCGAACAGCGCCGCGCCGCACGGCAATTGACCCTGGCGATGCTCGCCCTTGGCTTGCTCGGCCTCGGTCTGCTCTGGCGCTGGCTATTACCGGAGCAAACCGGTGTCAGTCAGTTGCTGCTGGGTTTCGCTTCTCTATTGGTGGCGGTGCCGGTGATGCGCTCGGCGTGGTACAGCCTGCGTTATCCGAGCCTGCACGGCATCACCGATCAACTGATTGCCCTGGCGATGCTTGGTGCCTGGGCGACCGGGGATCTGCTGACCGCCGCGTTGCTGCCGATCATCATGATCTTCGGCCACGTGCTGGAAGAGCGCAGCGTGATCGGCTCGCAGGAAGCGATTCACGCCCTCGGCCAGTTGACCCGCAGCCACGCGCGCAAGATTCAGACCGATGGCTCGATCATCGAGGTCGATAACGGCACGCTTAAACCTGGCGACACGGTAGAGGTGCGAGCCGGAGATCGGGTGCCAGCGGATGGCCGAGTGTTGTCCGGCCAGGCCAGCCTCGACACGGCGTCGATTACCGGTGAGTCGGTTCCGGTGGAAACGGCGGTAGGCATGACTGTGTTTGGCGGCGCGATCAACCTCGACGGCTTGCTGCGCATCGAGGTGACCCGTACCGGCGATCAATCGACGCTGGGTAAGGTCATCGCGCTGATGCAGAACGCCGAGCGCTCGAAGCCGCCCATTACGCGCCTGCTTGAGCGCTATGCCGGTAGCTACATGGTGCTGGTGTTGTTGCTGGCAGCGGTGACCTGGTTTGTCACCCATGACGCGCAAGCGATGCTCGCAGTGTTGGTGGCGGCATGTCCCTGCGCTTTGGTGCTGTCGGCACCGGCCACAGCGATCGCCGGTGTGGCGGTGGCGGCGCGCCACGGCATTCTGATTCGCAGTTCGGCGTTCCTTGAGGAGTTGGCAGATCTCACGTCGCTGGTTGTCGACAAGACCGGCACCCTGACTTACGGCACCTTGCGTTTGCAATCGATCAGCAGCCCACGGCTGGATCAGGCCTCGGTGATGGCACTGGCCGCCAGCCTCGGCGCGGCCAGCAGCCACCCGGTCAGTCGGGCGTTGGCGGGGTTGGTCGGTCAGGAGCAGAGCCTGCCGCTGACTGATATTCACGAGCGTCAGGGACTTGGGGTGGTCGCCATGACCGCGCAAGGCGAGGCGGCGTTGGGCCGGCCCGAACTGTTCGCGCAACTGGGCATCGTCACCACCACCGTTCCCGAACACGACGGGCCGATTGCCGGATTGGCACTGAATGGCGAATTTGTCGCCTGGCTGTTGCTGGCCGACAGCATCAAACCGGAAGCCCGCTTTGCCCTCAGCGAATTGCGCGAGCTCGGTCTGGGTCGCCAGTTGCTGCTGACCGGCGACCGCCAAAGTGTTGCTCAGACCCTGGCCCGCGAGGTCGGCCTGCAAGAGCTGGAAGCGCAGGCGCTGCCCGAGGACAAACTCAACCGCGTACTGAAGGAAATCGACAACGGTTTTCGGCCGATGGTGGTGGGCGACGGCATCAATGATTCGCTGGCACTGAAGGCTGGAGTGGTCGGTGTCGCAATGGGCGCCGGCGGTGCTGACATTGCGCTGGCCTCGGCGGACATCGTGCTGATAGGCAGTGATCTACGTCGCCTCGGCACCTGTGTGCGACTCAGTCGCCAGTGCCGCCGAACCTTGCAGGTTAACGTGATCATCGGTCTGGGCTGGACCTTGGCGATTGTCATCTTTGCTGCATTTGGCTGGCTCGGCGCGGCCGGGGCGATGATCGCCGCGCTGCTGCACAACCTCAGTACATTGCTGGTGTTGGGCAATGCCGGACGGCTGCTGCGATTTCAGGAGCCATTGCTCAAGCTCAAGGATGGTCCTTGAAATGAGTTGCAGCGAACTGTGCGCCGAATAGGCAGTCATCTATGTAGAAGACGCACACTTCATTGCCGGTTTCCGGGTCGAAAACACGGGTTGCATTCCGGCCTGCTGGAGCGTCTGAAACGATAGTCTCGGCTAATTAAATCGATAGCCTGCTATTTTTCAAGGATGGTCTACCCTCAGATCTGACGTCTGAAACAAGGGGGGATTTTCCATGCTCGCGCAACTTCCACCGGCCTTACAGAATCTGCAGCTTCCTCTTCGCTTGCGACTCTGGGACGGCCATGAGTTCAATCTGGGACCGACGCCCAGCGTCACCATCGTGGTCAAGGACCCGACGATGGTCACCCAGTTCACCCATCCAAGCCTCGACGCGCTGGGGGCGGCGTTTGTTGAAGGCAAGCTTGAACTGGAGGGCTCGATCAGCGAGGTCATCCGGGTCTGCGACGAATTGAGCGCCGCCTTGCTCGACGAAGATGAAGGCGCTCAGCCAGTGCGTGCAGTGCATGACAAGGAAACCGACGCCAAAGCCATTTCCTATCACTATGACCTGTCCAACGCGTTCTATCAGCTGTGGCTGGACAGCGACATGGCGTATTCCTGCGCGTATTTTGAAACGGGCAGCGAAACCTTGGAGCAGGCGCAGCAAGCCAAATTCCGTCATCTGTGTCGCAAGCTGCGTTTGCAGCCGGGCGATTACCTGCTGGATGTCGGTTGCGGCTGGGGTGGTCTGGCGCGTTACGCCGCGCGTGAATTCGGCGCCAAAGTGTTCGGCATCACCCTGAGCAAGGAACAGCTGGAACTGGCCCGTGAGCGCGTCAAGGCCGAAGGCCTGGAAGACCAGGTCGAACTGCAACTGCTCGACTACCGCGACCTGCCGCAGGACGGGCGATTCGACAAGGTGGTCAGCGTCGGTATGTTCGAACACGTCGGCCACGCCAACCTCGCCGAATACTGCAAAGTCCTGTTTGGCGCGGTGAAGGAGGGCGGTCTGGTGATGAACCATGGCATCACCGCCAAGCACACCGACGGCCGGCCGGTGGGGCGCGGTGCCGGCGACTTCATCGAGAAATACGTGTTCCCCAACGGCGAGTTGCCACACCTGGCGATGATCTCCGCCGAGATCAGCGAAGCCGGGCTGGAAATCGTCGATGTCGAAAGCCTGCGCCTGCATTACGCGCGCACGCTGGATCACTGGAGCGAGCGGCTGGAGGATAACCTCGAGGCCGCCGGGAAACTGGTGCCGGATCAGGCGCTGCGCATCTGGCGCCTGTATCTGGCCGGGTGTGCCTACGCGTTTGCCCGGGGCTGGATCAATCTGCATCAGATTCTGGCAGTCAAGGCTCATCCGGACGGCAGCCATGAACTGCCCTGGACCCGTGACGACATCTACAACCCTTGATGCCTGAACCATGCCCTCTCCCTTGGAGAGGGTGATGGGCTTCTAGAGAATCGGTGAAATAAGCCGGGCGATCCGCATGCCGAGCTGTTGCAGGCGGTGGATCTCCCGGCTTTCCTCTTTGGCAACCTCGTAAGCCTGCTCGAAATCATCGTTGAGCATACGTTCCACATGGGCGGCGAATTCGCTGTCGACGGTCAGTAGCATCACTTCGAAATTCAGCCGGAACGAACGGTTGTCCAGATTGGCGCTGCCGATGGCGCTGATTTCGCTGTCGATCAACACCACTTTCTGATGCAGGAACCCCGGTTCGTAGCGGAACACCCGCACGCCGGCGCGCACCGCTTCGAATGCGTACAGGCTGGACGCGGCGTAGACGATGCGGTGATCGGGGCGCGATGGCAGCAGCAGGCGCACGTCGACGCCGCGCAGCACCGCCAGGCGCAACGCGGCGAACACGGCTTCATCGGGAATGAAGTACGGGCTGGTGATCCACACCCGCTCGGTTGCGGCGTGGATCGCTTCGACGAAGAACAGCGAACAGGTTTCGTAGGCGTCGGCCGGTCCGCTGGCCAGCAACTGACAGAGCACGCCGTCGTCCGGGTAAACATCCGGCAGGATCAGCGGCGGCAATGTGCGCGCAGCCCAGAACCAATCCTCGGCAAATGACTCCTGCATGCAGGCCACTACCGGCCCGCGCACTTGCACATGGGTATCGCGCCATGGCGCCAACGGCGGCTTCTCGCCCATGTATTCATCGCCAACGTTGTGCCCGCCAACAAAGCCGAGCACGCCATCGACCACGACGATTTTTCGGTGGTTGCGGAAATTCACCTGGAAGCGATTGAGCCAGCCGCTACGTGTGGCGAAGGCTTTGACCTCGACACCGCCATCGCGCAACGCCTGTACATAACTGTGGGGCAGGGCGTGGCTGCCGATGCGGTCGTAGAGCAGATAAATCGCCACGCCTTCGGCAGCTTTCTTCAGCAACAGATCGCGCAGGCGCTGTCCGAGGCGGTCGTCATGGATGATGAAGAACTGGATCAGTACGGCTTCGCGCGCTTGATCGATGGCCTGGAAAATCGCCTCGAAGGTCGCGTGGCCATTCACCAGCAGTTGCACTTCGTTATTCGCCAGGCATGGCATCCGCCCCAGTTTGGGCATGGCCCGTAGCGAGGCATAGGCATTTGAGGCGCGGGCGGTGAGGGCTTCTTCGACCCACGGTCGCCAGTTCAACTCGGAGATCGCCTGGCGCATCTGTTCGTTGGCCTGGCGCCGTGCCTTGATATAGCCGTCGAAGGTGCTGCGGCCGAAAACCAGATAAGGGATGAGTGTCAGGTAGGGAATGAAAATCAGCGACAATGCCCAGGCGATCGAGCCTTGGGCGGTGCGAACGGTCAGCACCGCGTGGATCGCGGCGATCAAGCCGAGGCTATGTATGAGGGCGATCAGATAGCCGAAAATGTGCGGTCCAAAATAATCCATGGGGCAGCCTTGCTCCTGAAGACTCAATGCGTAACAGACCATGTTCCGAGGCGAATGTCGCTATTTAATTGGTGCATGAACCGAAGCAATCGGCTGACGTCTAACGGCCACTACTGATCAGGAGTTTTTCGATGAACGTTCGTCTGCTGGGTTTGGCGCTGGGCCTGGGTTTGGCAATGCCGGTGGTTGCGCAGGCGCAAATGCTGCAGCCGGGGCTGTGGGAAATGACCTCGAGCAACGTCAAGGTCGATGACCAGCCCATGGATGTGCAATCGATCCTCGGCCAGTTGCAAGGCCAGATGACCCCGCAACAGCGGGCGGCGCTGGAGAAGAACGGGATCAACATCGGCGGCAAGGGCATTCGTGCCTGCCTGACGCCGCAGCAGGTCGCGACCAACGATATTCCGCTGGCCGATCCGCAGTCGGGCTGCAAGCAGCAGATCACCGAGCGCACCGGCAACCAGTGGAAATTCCGCTTCAGCTGCCCGAAAGCGCAAGGCACGGGTGTCGCGACGTTCCTCAGTGATCGTGAGTTCACCACCGTGGCCAACGGCACATTCAATGCGATCGGAATCAACCAGAAGGGCAGTCTGGAAACCCGTGCGGTGTGGTTGGGTCAGGATTGCGGCACTGTGAAGCCAAGAGCTTAAAAGCTTCGCGAGCAAGCTCGCTCCCACAGGGCCAGCGCGATTCCTGATGGGAGCGAGCCTGCTCGCGAAGACGTTCTGTCAGACACCTGATCATTCAACGCATAAACCGCAGCGGCAGCCCCTGACAGCTTTCGTTGATGCGCTGCTCCCGCCAGGCAATCTGCCCCGACACCAACGTCGTATCCACCCGATAGCGGAAAGTCTTGTCAGCAAACGGCGACCATCCGCACTGCGACAGAATCGGTTGCCGCGACACCTCCATGGCCGCGGGCTCAACCAGCACCAGATCCGCCCAATACCCCTCGCGCAAATAACCCCGATCCGGAATCGCAAACAGATCCGCCACCCGATGGCTGGTCTTCGCCACCAACGTGGTGATCGGCAGCACGCCATCGGCCACCAGCTCCAGCAGTGCCGGCAGGGCGTGTTGCACCAGCGGCAAACCGGACGGTGCTTCGGTGTAAGGACGCTGTTTTTCCGCCCAGGTGTGCGGTGCATGATCGCTGCCGATCACATCCAGCCGGTTACTCAGCAGCGCCGCGCGCAAGGCATCGCGGTCGGCCTGATTCTTGATCGCCGGGTTGCATTTGATCAGGTTGCCGAGTGCTGGATAGTCGCGGTCATCGAACAGCAGGTGGTGCAGGCAGACTTCAGCGCTGATGTGCTTTTGAGTGAGAGGCTTGTCTTCGAACAGCTCCAGCTCGCGAGCGGTGGTCAGGTGCAAAACGTGCAGGCGGGTGCCGTGACGTCGGGCCAGTTCCACCGCCAGCGAAGAGGATCGGTAGCAAGCTTCGGCATCGCGGATCAGTGCGTGGATATTCGCCGGCAGGTGGTCGCCGAGGCGTTCGCGCAGACGTGCTGCATTGGCCTCGATGCTTGGTGTGTGTTCGCAATGCGCCAGCAGTATCGTCGGCACCTCGGCGAACAGACGTTCGAGGGTCTGCGGATCATCCACCAGCATATTGCCAGTGGAGGCGCCCATGAACACTTTGACCCCGGCCACTTCGCAGGGGTTGAGCGCGGCCACGGTGTCGAGGTTGTCCTGACTGACACCGAAGTGAAATCCGTAGTTGGCCACGGAGTTGATCGCCGCCCGACGCTTTTTATCCGCCAGCGCTTCCAGGGTGAGCGTGGCCGGTTGGGTGTTGGGCATGTCCATGAAACTGGTGATGCCACCCGCCACCGCTGCGCGTGACTCGGTGTGGATGCAGCCTTTGGCCGGCGCTCCCGGTTCGCGAAAATGCACTTGGTCATCGATCATGCCCGGCAACAGCCATTGGCCATTGGCGTCGATCTCCACACGGGCATTTTCACCGTCGATGCGGCCTGCGATCTTGACGATGCGACCATGGCTGACCAACAGATCGCCGTCGAACTCGCGTCCTTCATTGACCAGTCTGGCGTTGCGAATCAGCACGCTGCTCATGGTTCAGAACTCGTTCTGCAAGGCTTTGTAACCGCGCACCAGATCGACATTGGTGCGCGCCACGTCTTCGGAAAACTCCGAGGCGCTGACACTCACCGGCGGGAACTGCGAGAGGTCGGTGTTGGGGCCGATGCGGGTGGTGGAGGGCACGTAGAACGCGTCCGGTAAATCGCGGCCATCGACCACCGAGTTGTGCCGCACCACACAGCCGTCACCGACCACGCAATTGAACAGCACGCTGTTGAAGCCGATGAACACCCGGTCGCCGACCACGCACGGGCCATGCACGATCGAGCGGTGAGCGATCGAGGTGAATTCGCCGATGGTCACGGCAGCGCCGGATTTGGAATGGATCACCACGCCGTCCTGGATGTTCGAATTGGCGCCGATGGTGATCGGCTCCATCGTGCCCGAAGCGTCGACTTCGTCGGCGCGGATCACTGCGTAGGGGCCGACGAAAACGTTCTCGCCAATGATCACCTTGCCGCAGATGATCGCGGTTTTGTCGACGTAGGCCGACTCGGCAATTTGCGGCAAATCGCCTGAGGGGTTTTTGCGGATCATGGTTGGCTCAGCGCGTCGTAAAGGGTGTTGAGGTTGTATTCGAACAGTCCGGTAAAGGTGCTGGCCGGGCCACTGGCGGCGAGGGCATCGGAGTACAACGTGCCGCCGATATGCGCGCCACTTTCCTCAGCGATCTGCTTGAGCAGGCGCGCGTCTTTGATGTTTTCCATGAACACCGCTTTGACCTTGGCCTGACGGATCTGCGTGATCAGTGCAGCGACTTCGGCGGCCGATGGCTCGCGCTCGGTGGACAGACCTTGCGGCGCCATGAAGTCGATGCCGTAGGCCTGCCCGAGATAACCGAAGGCGTCGTGGCTGGTGACGATCTTGCGATTGCCCGGTGGCAGCGAGCCGAGCTTGGTCTTGGCTTCGGCGAGCAGGGCGTAGATCTGTTTCAGGTAGGTCTGGCTGTTGCGTTGATAATCGGCCTTGTTCGTCGGATCGGCAGCGATCAGCGCCTTGGTGATATTGGCGATGTACAGCTCAGTGTTAGCCAGGTTGTGCCAGGCGTGCGGGTCGGGAATGGTTTCACCGTCTTCATCGAGCGAGCGCGGAATCACGCCGTGGCTGGCACTGATGAGCGGGGCCTGGGTGCCGGTGCTGGTCACCAGTCGATCGAGCCATGGTTCGAAACCGAGGCCGTTCTTGATGATCAGCTTGGCGTTGAGCAGCGCTTTGGCGTCGTCCGGTGTTGGCTCATAGGTGTGCGCGTCGGCGTCCGGGCCGACCATGTTGGTGATCTGGATATGCTCGCCGCCGACCTGATGCACCATGTCGGCGAGGATGCTGAAGCTGGTGACCACCGGCAATTTTTCCGCCGCCGATAACGACATCGACAGCAGCAAGCTGAACAACACGAGTAGAACGCGCATCGGGAAACACCTCATTGGGATGTGAGCAAAGGCGGGCGGCGCAGCAGACCGTGAACCGGTCCGAACACCACGGACAGCAAGTAGACGGACCCCGCGACCAGCACGATGGCCGGCCCGCTGGGCAGCGAGTAGTCGAACGACAGCAACAATCCAAGCCACACCGACAGGCAGCCAATGAGTGCGGAGATGGCAATCAGGCTTGGCAGACGACGACTCCAGAACCGTGAGGCAGCGGCAGGCAGCATCATCAGACCCACCACCATTAATGCACCGATGGCCTGGAAGCCGATCACCAGATTGAACACCACCAGGGTCAGGAACACGCCGTGGGCGAGAGGGCCGAGGCGGCTGACGGTTTGCAGGAATAGAGGATCGAGGGTGTCGAGCAGCAGCGGTTTGTAGATGACTGCCATGGCGATCAGACTGAGGGCCGAGACCCATAACATGCCGTTGAGGGTCGGGCCGTCGACGGCGAGCGCCGAGCCGAACAACAAGTGCAGCAAGTCGAGGCGTTTGCCGGCGATGCCGAGAATCAGCACGCCGCTGGCGAGTGAGATCGGGTAGATCGCGGCGAGGCTGGCATCTTCGCGCAAACCGGTGCGACGGGTAATCCACGCAGCCAGCCCGGCCATGCTCAGGCCCGCACCCAGACCGCCGAACGTTAGCGCGGGCAGACTCAGACCGGCGAACCAGAAGCCCAATGCGGCGCCGGGAAGAATGCCGTGAGCGACGGCGTCGCCGATCAGGCTCATGCGCCGCAGTATAAGAAAAACGCCGAGCGGTGCTGTGCTGCAGGCCAATACCAGTCCGCCGAGCAGCGCTCGGCGCATGAACAGGAACTCGCTGAACGGTTGCCAAAGGTGAGCGACGGTGAGCATCAAGCCACCTGCGTGCCAGGTGTTTGCTGGATCAGCTCGACGCTGTCGCCAAACACGCATTCGTGGTTTTTGATCAGCAGTGTCTGCGGGATGTGTTGGCGGACGGCGGCCAGGTCGTGGCAGACCACCAACAAGGTTCGACCTTCGGCGTGCCAGGCGTGGATGTGTTGCCAAAGCAATTGCTGACCCAGTTCGTCGAGCGCAGCGTGGGGTTCGTCGAGAAGGAGTAGTGGCGCGTCAGCCAGACTCAAACGGGCGAGCAATGCGCGTTGCAGTTCGCCACCGGAGAGCGCCATCAGCGGGCGCTTCTCGAGTCCGCTCAAGTGCCAATTATCGAGTGCATGAGTGAGGCGCTGTGCACGCAGTTGGGTCGACAATCGACGGCCCCAGAACCCTGCAGCCACCAGTTCTTCCAGGCTGATGGGAAACTGTCGATCGAGGTGTTGCTGTTGCGGCAGGAACGACAATCCTCCTTGGCGTGGAACGCCTAGCGCAACTTTTCCGGTCAAGGGTTTCTGCAACCCGGCGATGACTTTCAGCAGGCTGCTTTTACCGCAGCCGTTGGCGCCGACGATAGCGCTCAGACTGCCACTTTCCAGCGTGACCGTCAGTGGTGAAGTCAGCGGTTGGCTTGGCGCGCCCCAGCTCAAGGAATGGCAGCGGATCATGCGTGTTCTCGATGCCAGTGGCTTTCGGCGACGGCGTCGTGGGCGTGCAGACTTTCAGCGTGAATCACTCGCAGGTGGAATCCGCTGACACCGGGGCAGCGCCGCAGGGCCAGATTGAGTCGTCGCGCGGCGTCTTCGCAGAACATCAGGTTCTGCCCGTTGGCCAGCGCGAAGGCTTGTTCGTCGGCGCGTTTCACGGCGGTTTGCACGGCGGTGCCCAGTGCGGCTTCAGCGTCATTGATGATCACGCTGAGGGGCAGCTCATCGATAAACTCGTCCAGATGCATGTGCAATTGCGCGGTGCTGCGTTGGCTGTGCGGAGTGGCAACGATGCCGTGGCTGGAACCAAGCCAAGCCAGAACTTCAGCGTGCTGCAGTGGCTTGTTGGCAAAATCATCGATGAACTGCTGCTGGATCAGTTGCCTCGCTAATGCGGCTGAGCACGGGCAGGTCGAGGAGTAGGGCACATCGATCTTGAGTTCCACGTGGAACACGTTGTTTTTGAGGCTGGCAGAAATGCTCACTGGATAGCTTTTCCACCCCGCCAGTGGGCTGACCAACGCGGGTCGTTTCAGCAGCACTTCGCTGTGGATATTCAGGTAGGCATTGCTGGATAAGCCTTCGTGGCTGGCCAGAAAATCGTCCAGTACCTGATGCAAAACCCGTGGAGAAAGGTTCTGCTGCTCAAGCGTTGCCAAGGCCAGATACAAACGCGACATGTGAATCCCACGCGCCTCACCATCGTCAAGACTGACGCCTGCATCTGCCTTAGCGCTCAGACGCTGGCCATCCAATAAAACCGGCAAGGCAATGCCGCGCATTCCCACCCACTCAAGCGGTAATGCTTGTCGAGAGGCTTGAGTGGCGATATCCGGAAGTGTCAGCGAATTCATGTTCGGAACCATCGTGTTGACTGAATTGGATGTTACATTATAACAATTCAAATCACGATGCTTTTTTCATGAACGGGTTTTCATATGCACAGACGCCACTTGCTCAGTTTGTTTTTGGCCAGCGCAGCCTTGGCTCTGCCCTTCAGTGTCTCGGCCACCCAAGTGCGAAATGCGCGGCTCTGGCGTTCGGGTGAAAAGCTGCGACTGGTCTTCGATTTAAGCGGCCCGGTGCGCTACAAAACGTTCACGTTGAGCGCGCCAGAGCGCTTGATCATTGACCTGTCCGGGGCGAGTCTGAGTGGTGATTTCAGTCAATTGCCGTTAGCAGATACGGCCATTCGCTCGATCCGCGCCGGGCATTTTGGTCAAGGCGATACCCGGATCGTTCTCGATCTGAACACTCCCGTTGTATTGAACAGCTTTGTTTTGGCACCGCAGGATGGTCAAGGACACCGTTTGGTGCTCGACCTGATGAACGCCGATAAAGTGCTGAGCAGCGCAGTGGTTCCACGTGAAACATCCACGAATAACCATCACCTTAAACGCGACATCATTGTCGTGGTTGATCCCGGACACGGTGGTAAAGACCCTGGCGCCGTCGGCGCGAAGGGTGAGCGGGAAAAGGACGTGGTGCTGTCCATCGCACAATTGCTCGCCAAACGTCTTAAAAAGGAGAAGGGCTTCGACGTGAAATTGGTGCGCAATGACGATTTTTTCGTGCCCCTTCGCAAGCGTGTAGACATTGCCCGTCAGCACAAGGCCGACATGTTTATCTCCGTGCACGCCGATGCAGCGCCGCGACTGACGGCGTCGGGAGCTTCGGTGTATTGCCTGTCAGAAGGGGGTGCGACGTCAGCGACTGCACGCTTCATGGCACAGCGCGAGAACGGCGCAGATCTGCTTGGCGCGACCAGTCTGCTCAATCTCAAGGACAAGGATCCGATGCTCGCCGGCGTGATCCTCGACATGTCGATGAACGCCACCATCGCCGCCAGTCTGCAACTCGGCAGCAGCATATTGGGCAGTCTGCAGGGCATCACCACATTGCATCAAAAGCGCGTGGAACAGGCGGGATTTGCGGTGCTGAAGTCGCCGGATGTGCCGTCGATCCTGGTAGAAACCGGGTTTATTTCCAACGCGCGTGACAGCCAGCGCCTAGTGACAACTCGACATCAACAGGCTATCGCTAATGGGTTGTTTGAAGGATTGCAGCGCTATTTCCAGCAGAACCCGCCAACCGACAGCTACATCGCCTGGCAGCAGGCGCAGCAAAAGGTGCAGGTTTAGCAGCCGGTGATCCGGCTGCAGGTGAACTTCGCGCTGCTGCCGTCTGAGCTGGAGAAGCGATTGATCGTCGTCCAGCCCACGCGACGGGTGTAGCCGACCCAGGCTTCGCCGTCAGAGGCGATGCCGGTGAAGAACGTCAGTTGGCCGAACCGACTGTTGGTCTGCGCCCAGTAGCGTTTGCAGTCCTTTTCAAAGCCGCGCAGGTAAATCGTGCGGCCCACCGTATTCACGCTGTAGGCGTTGCCTTGCGCATCGACACATGCCAGCAGGTTAGCGCTGTGTGTGCACTTGGCGAGCATCGGCGCTTGTCCCCATACGTTGGCACCCGACAGCAATGCCAGACTCATTAGCGAGCATTTCAGGACATTTTTCATCATGGTTCCCGACGGGCAGATGGCATGCAGCTTCATGCTCTTTATCGGTTTGGGCAAGAGCAGGTCTGGCTAATTCATATTGTTATACTATAACATCAATTTCATTGAGCCTGAGTCCGCCGATTTAAAGCGTCAGCTTCTGCCGTCACGCTGTCTTGAAGCTCTAGAACGAGGCGCGTTACGCCAAATCCGGCATAAACGCCCATCGGCCACCATCTGATGAGGATTATCCAATGTCATCTCCGCTTCCCGTGACCGTTCTTTCGGGCTTTCTCGGCGCTGGAAAAAGTACGGTTTTGAATTACGTACTACGTAATCGAGAAGGTTTGCGCGTTGCAGTCATCGTTAACGATATGAGCGAGATCAACATTGATGGCAGCGAAGTCCAGCGCGATGTCCGCCTGAACCGTGCTGAAGAAAAACTGGTAGAGATGAGCAATGGTTGTATCTGCTGTACGTTACGCGAGGACCTGTTGGAAGAGGTCAGCAAACTTGCTCGTGAAGGCCGTTTCGATTATCTGCTCATCGAATCCACCGGTATTTCCGAGCCGCTGCCGGTCGCCGAAACCTTCACCTTTCGCGATGAGCTGGGCCAGAGCCTCGCCGACGTTGCTCGACTCGACACCATGGTCACGGTAGTCGACGGCGTGAACTTTCTCCTCGACTATCAGGCTGCCGAGAGCCTCGCGTCCCGCGGCGAGACCTTGGGCGACGAAGATGAACGCTCGATCACCGACCTGTTGATCGAACAAATCGAGTTTGCCGACGTACTGCTGATCAGCAAGATCGACCTCATCAGCCGCCAGGCGCGTGACGAACTCACGGCAATTCTCAAGCGCCTCAATGCCCAGGCGGAAATCATCCCGATGGTGATGGGCGAGGTGCCGCTGGAGAAGATCCTCAACACGCGCCGATTCGATTTTGACAAAGCCGCCCAAGCGCCGGGCTGGCTGCAGGAATTGCGCGGTGAGCATGTACCGGAAACCACCGAGTACGGCATTGCTTCCACGGCTTATCGCGCACGCCGCCCGTTCCATCCGCAGCGTTTTTACAGCTTCATTGACCGTCCATGGACGAACGGCAAATTACTGCGCTCCAAGGGCTTTTTCTGGTTGGCCAGCAAACCCTCCGACGCAGGAAGCTGGTCGCAGGCAGGCGGCCTGATGCGCCACGGTTTCGCTGGACGCTGGTGGCGTTTCGTGCCGAAAAACCAATGGCCGCAGGATCAGGACAGTACCGCAGCAATCATGGAAAACTGGACGCCGAGTGTCGGAGATTGTCGTCAGGAGCTGGTGTTCATTGGTCAGAACATCGATTTCGTACAGCTCAAGTCGGAGCTTGATGCCTGCCTGCTGACTGACGAAGAAATGGCTGCTGGCGTAGACCGTTGGCGCACGCTGCCGGATCCGTTCGGCCCTTGGCACGATGAGGCCGCCTGATGCTTGCGCTCAAGCTGCAGCAGAATCGAGTACGTCATCAGCATCAGGGGGCGACGCCGAAAACGCTGACTCGAATCCTCGAAGACGACGTCAATCTTGCGGTCTGGCAGCGCCAACTGCCGCTGCACATCGCCGATTTCGCAGCGTTGTTGCTGTCGCTCAACGAGCCACTGACGCAGTCGCTCTGCCTCGAATTGCCGGATGAAGACGGCGAGCCTGATCTCAGTGGACTGGCCGCCGGGTTCCGTGATCTGGAAGGCTACGAAGGCTTTGTCGCTGATCTGAGATGGCTGGTCAGTGCCTTCGCCTGCCTGCTGGGTGCACGGCGTATTGGCCTGCGCCTGCGGGTGCTGGACAAGGCCATGTGTCCGCGCTTCCACGTCGATCATGTGCCGGTGCGCCTGATCGCCACGTATGGCGGAATCGGCAGTCAGTGGCTCGAGGAGGGCGCGATGGACCGTGAGCAATTGGGCCAGGCGAACGCTGAGCCAAACGACATGGCGAACATCCAGCAACTGCACAGTGGCGACGTGGCGCTATTGAAAGGCGAGAAATGGCACGGCAACGAAGGCTTCGGTCTGATCCATCGTTCTCCGCAACTGCCAGCGGGTGAACGACGGCTGCTGCTGACGCTCGACTGGCTCGGTTGATGGCTCAAGGCTTGAGCCATTTACCCTGGCTCTGGCCTTCGCAATACGGCTTCAAATACGCCATGTCTGATGCCACGCCGTAATAGTGGATATCCTGGCGATAGGGCATATTGGCGACTTGCGCGTTGCTGCACACGCCGAACGCGCCGCTCGGGCATTGATCGACGTACTGCACCTCGACTTTCTGCCCGGCCAGGGTCGGTTGGCAGAACCCGTCGCTGAACAGCTTCTCGGGAATACTGCGGTTTTGCTGGCAAACCTTGACGTCGAGTCGTTCGCCCTGACTGTGCACAACGCAGGCTTGAGCCAAGGCTTCGCTCGACAGCAACATCAACAGCAACGACCATCCCATCCAACGCATGTCCAATCCCCTCAGAAAACGCCCAATCATGTTGCAGAACATTCCTACCCATGTCATCGCCGGCCCTTTGGGCGCCGGCAAGACCAGTCTGATTCGCCAGCTCATGGCCCAACGGCCGGAAGGCGAGCGCTGGGCGGTGCTGATCAACGAGTTCGGTCAGATCGGCCTCGATGCCGCATTGCTGACCCGCGACGCCGATGGTATCGCACTGGGCGAAGTCGCCGGAGGGTGCCTTTGTTGCGTGAACGGTGTGCCGTTTCAAATCGGCCTCGGTCGTTTGCTGCGCAAGGCCAGACCGGATCGGCTGTTCATCGAGCCGTCCGGACTGGGCCATCCGGCGCAATTGCTCAAGCAGTTGGGTGAGTCGCCGTGGTTGGGTGTACTGGCGCTGCAGCCCTGTGTGTCAGTGCTGGATGCCCAGGCACTGGCAGCCGGGAAAGCGTTTCCACCCGCTCAGCAGGACGCTTTGGGCAGCGCCGGTCTGCTGTTGCTGAACAAGGCAGAAGGTCTGGATGAGGCTGTGCGGCAGACCATCGCCGAGCGTTTGCCGGCGGTCAAATTGATCTGGACGCAGCAGGCGCAACTGTCTTTACGCGAGTTGCCGGGTGTGACGGCGCAAGCACTGGCGGGTGTGGATAACCTTGTTGTTCCGCAGGGGGCGGGACCGATTCCGGCGCTCTGGAGCGACCCGGCATCGCCGATCTGCCTGAGTCAGGCACAAGAGGGCGGTTGGAGCATCGGCTGGCGTTGGCACCCGGGACAGAGGTTCGATACGCAACGTCTGAGCCAATGGCTGCAGAGCCTGAACTGGCGGCGGGCGAAACTGGTTATCCATAGCGCCGAGGGCTGGATCTCGGCCAATGCCGTGGATAACGCTGAACTGGATTGGCAGCCCAGTGAGTGGCGCCGGGATTCGCGTATCGAGCTGATTTTTGCCGACGCGCACAATGTCACTGATTTGCAGGCAGGCCTGGCGCAATGCCAGATTCAGGCGAGTTAGTTCAAGGCTTCCACTTGTTGTGTTCCTGACGCCATTGGCTCAGCTCGATCACTTCGGCCCGTGGGCGGGTAACCTCAACCACCGGTGGCGTGTCGTCGAACGGCGCCGGGTAGGGCGCCAGTTCAATCTGAGCGCTGTGCGCACCAAACTGGGTGATGGTGCCGTTGTGCCGGGTTTCGCCGGTCACGGTGAACTCGAAGTTATAGACCCGGGCCAGGCGCCGCCGGCCGCTGGCATCCTTGATCAAGCCGATTTTTTTCAACGCGACGTTACCGTCCAGCAGTTCGACGCCGACGTTGATGCAATGCTGCTTGACCCGCTCCAGCGCCCGCTCGCGCAAGCCGTGGTTGTGCCAAAGCCATGCGCCGGCAGCGGCGAACAGCATCAGCACGAAGATGTTTTCGAGGGTCAGCATCAACAAGAAACTCCAAAAGATTGGTCCAGCTTAACTGCGTCGCCGGTCTGTCGTACAGGCTGTGTTTCGTCGCATACTGCGCGGCTTGAATTTCAATCGTTTTACGGAATAACCCGAATGAAACGTACGCCTCATCTGCTCGCCATTCAGTCCCATGTGGTCTTCGGCCACGCCGGCAACAGCGCTGCGGTTTTTCCGATGCAGCGGGTCGGGGTGAACGTCTGGCCGCTCAACACCGTGCAGTTCTCCAACCATACCCAGTACGGCCAATGGGCCGGTGAGGTGCTGGCGCCGCAGCAGATCCCCGAACTGGTCGACGGCATTGCCGCCATTGGCGAGCTGGGCAACTGCGACGCTGTACTTTCCGGTTATCTGGGTAGCGCGGCGCAGGGTCGGGCGATTCTCCGTGGTGTCGAGCGCATCAAATCGGTCAATCCGAAGGCGTTGTACCTGTGTGACCCGGTGATGGGCCATCCGGAGAAAGGCTGCAGTGTCCCGGCCGAAGTCAGCGATTTCTTGTTGGAGGAAGCCGCGGCGGTGGCGGACATCATGTGTCCGAACCAGTTGGAACTGGACAGCTTCTCCGGGCGCAAGCCGCAGTCGCTGTTCGATTGCCTGGCGATGGCCCGGGCGCTGCTGGCGCGCGGGCCGAAAGCGGTGCTAGTCAAGCATCTGGATTATCCGGGCAAGCCGGCGGACGGTTTCGAGATGTTGTTGGTGACCGCTGATGAAAGCTGGCACTTGCGCCGTCCGCTGCTGGCGTTTCCGCGTCAGCCGGTGGGCGTGGGCGATCTGACGTCCGGGCTGTTCCTCGCGCGGGTACTGCTCGGCGACAGCCTGGTGGCGGCGTTCGAGTTCACCGCAGCGGCGGTGCATGAAGTGCTGCTGGAGACCCAGGCGTGTGCCAGTTATGAGCTGCAACTGGTGCGGGCGCAGGACCGGATCGCGCATCCGCGGGTGAAGTTCGAGGCGACGGCGATCAGTCTGTAAACGCGTTATTGTTCAAAAGATCGCAGCCTGCGGCAGCTCCTACAGGGTGAACATTAATCCTCTGTAAGCGCTGCCGCAGGCTGCGATCTTTTGCTTTAAGCGTCGCCCTTGATCTCCTGATAACGCTTCTCCAGCTCCTGGCGAATTTGCCGACGCTGCTGCGCCTGCATATAACGACGCTTGTCCTCACTGTTCTGCGGTTGCAGCGGCGGCACGGCGGCCGGTTTGCGCTGGTCATCCACCGCAACCATGGTGAAGAAGCAGCTGTTGGTGTGGCGTACCGAGCGCTCGCGGATGTTCTCGGTCACTACTTTGATGCCGACTTCCATCGAAGTATTGCCGGTGTAGTTGACCGACGCGAGGAAGGTCACCAGTTCGCCGACATGGATCGGCTCACGGAAAATCACCTGATCCACCGACAGCGTCACCACGTAGCGGCCGGCATAGCGGCTCGCGCAGGCGTAGGCCACTTCGTCGAGGTATTTGAGCAGGGTACCGCCGTGGACATTGCCAGAGAAGTTGGCCATGTCGGGGGTCATCAATACCGTCATCGACAGTTGGGCGTTTCCGGGTTCCATAACGTTCTCACGGATCAAGGCTGGATGGCTGGACGCACCTCTGCGGGTGCCTGGTGGCTTTTTCAAAAGCACCGTTATCGGGACGCCAGACGGCTGGCTGCCGTCACGCCGCGACCGATCTGTTTCCTTATATTGCACCGCCTTCCAGCCGGAAGTCGCGGTGTTAACCTGCAAAAGGCCCTGCCCAAGGGCAATTCCTACACAAAAAGCGGATTTTTACCCAACTCGCTCAGAGCTTTCTGAAGTCTCACGGCGGGTCACGTCATACAAGGAGCCCACACCATGCATGCCATCAGCTTTATTCAGGACCTGGCAGTGATCATGTTGGTCGCAGGTGTGGTCACCGTGCTGTTTCACCGCTTCAAGCAGCCGGTCGTGCTCGGCTACATCGTCGCCGGTTTCATCATCGGCCCGCACACACCGCCGTTCGGACTGATCCACGACGAAGAAACCATCAAGACCCTCGCCGAGCTGGGGGTGATTTTCCTGATGTTCTGCCTCGGGCTGGAGTTCAGCCTGCGCAAGTTGTTCAAGGTCGGGGCCACGGCGTTTATCGCGGCGTTCCTCGAAATTGTCCTGATGATCTGGATCGGCTATGAAATCGGCCGCTGGTTCGACTGGAACACCATGGATTCGCTGTTTCTCGGCGCAATCCTCGCCATCTCCTCGACCACCATCATCGTCAAGGCGCTCAACGACCTGAAGATGAAGAACGAGCGCTTCGCCCAGTTGATCTTCGGCGTGTTGATCGTCGAGGACATCCTCGGCATCGGCATCATCGCCTTGCTGTCGAGCATCGCGGTCAGCGGCACGGTCAGTTCGGGCGAAGTGTTTTCCACGGTTGGCAAACTGTCGTTGTTCATGATCGTCGCGCTGGTGATCGGCATTCTGCTGGTGCCGCGTCTGTTGGCTTATGTCGCCAAATTCGAAAGTAACGAGATGCTGCTGATCACCGTGCTCGGCCTGTGTTTCGGCTTCTGCCTGCTGGTGGTCAAGCTCGAATACAGCATGGTGCTCGGCGCCTTCCTGATCGGCGCGATCATGGCCGAGTCGCGGCAGTTGCTGAAGATCGAGCGCCTGATCGAACCGGTTCGCGACCTGTTCAGTGCAATCTTCTTCGTCGCCATCGGCCTGATGCTCGATCCGATGATCCTGCTGCAATACGCGTGGCCGATCGCGGTAATCACCGTGGCGGTGGTGCTCGGCAAGATGTTGTCCTGTGGCCTCGGGGCGTTTATCGCCGGCAATGACGGACGCACCTCACTGCGGGTCGGGATGGGGCTGTCACAGATTGGCGAATTTTCCTTCATCATCGCCGCACTCGGGATGACGCTGCAGGTCACCAGCAACTTTCTTTATCCCGTCGCGGTGGCGGTGTCGGTGATCACCACGCTGCTGACGCCGTACCTGATCCGCGCGGCCGATCCGCTGTCGATCGAACTCTCAGCGGCGGTACCCAAGCGTCTGGGCCGAGTATTCGGCATGTACGGCGAGTGGCTGCGCAGTATTCAGCCGCAAGGCGAGGGCGCGATGCTGGCGGCGATGATCCGGCGGATCCTGTTGCAGGTCGGGGTCAACCTGGCGCTGGTGATCGCGATCTTCTTCAGCGGTGCGTTCTTTGCCGGACGGCTGTCGGAGTGGATGCAGGACTGGGTCGCTGATCCGAGCTGGCAGAAGGCGTTGATCTGGGGCGGGGCGCTGCTGCTGTCGCTGCCGTTTCTGATCGCGGCGTATCGCAAGCTCAAGGCGCTGTCGATGCTGCTGGCGGAGATGGGCGTGAAGCCGGAGATGGCCGGGCGGCACACGCAGCGAGTGCGGCGGGTGATCTCCGAAGTGATCCCGATCCTCTCGCTGCTGGTGATCTTCCTGCTGTTGGCAGCCTTGTCGGCCAGTATCCTGCCGACCAACAAGTTGCTGGTGCTGGTCGCCGTGGTGGCGGCCGCCGTGGCGGCGCTGCTCTGGCGCTGGTTCATCCGCGTGCACACGCGGATGCAGGTGGCCCTGCTGGAAACCCTCGACAACCACAAGGAATCGTCGGGGCACTGATTGCCCGGGGCGGCTGGTGGATCAGCTTTCCAGCCAGACGTCCCGCGCCCAGTGCCACACCGATTCCCAGGACTCTTCGGTGATCAGCTCTTCTTCGCCGGACCACAGCACCACGGTGCCGTCTTCTTCGACGCAGTAGTAGTTGTCGCCGTCCTGGCAGATCGGGATCAGGTCGCGCGGTACGCCAGCATCCCAGGCATTGGCCGCGACATCCGGCAGGTAAGTGTGTGATTGCGGGTCGGTGACGGTCACCGGCTCGAGGCTGCCATACACAACATCGCTGACGGTCAGCAGAAACTCTTTGAAGACGAACGGGATGTTGATGAAGAGTTCTTCTTCGATCTCCACCAACTGGTCTTCGTCGGGCAACTCCAGGGGAACCGGTACGGGTTCGTTGGCTTCGCGCAGTTGTTCGATGATTTCTTCCACGTCCGGGATCCTCTTGCTTGAATGGCGCGGTTTATATGGGCCGGTTTATACAGTAGCTCGCTATAGATGCAACCGCGAAATAGAAAACCCCGGCCTGAGCCGGGGTTTTTATTACCACATGCGTAACGCGGTGGGGATCAGCCGTTCTGGCGGATACCGGCCACCAGCCAAGGCTGGTTCTCGCCCTGTGGACGTTCCATGTTCCAGCTTTCGCTGAACACTTCGCCCTGGTCGAAACGCGAGGTCTTCGACACGCCGCTGAAGGTCAGGGTGGCGATGGTCTTGTCGGCACGATCATCCACGCCGTCCAGCTGCACTTGCAGGTTGTCGATGTAGGTCGACTGGAAGCCGTCGCCCAGATCCGCACGCTCACGCTTGAGGAACTCGAGCATCTGCGGGGTCACGAACTCGGCGATCTTGTCCATTTCGTTGGCGTCCCAGTGCTGCTGCAGCGACTGGAAGTGGCTGCGCGCGGCTTCAAGGAAGCGCTGTTCGTTGAACCAGGCTGGCGCGTTGATCACCGGACGAGCGGCAGCCGGAGCAGCCGAACCACCGAAGATCGAACCCATGGCAGCAGGCTTCTGTTCGAATACTTCACGCTGCATCGGCGCGCCGGCCGGAGCCAGGTGCTCCTGCTGCTTGCGTCGACGAGCGGCGATGAAGCGGAAGATCACGAACGCGATCACGGCCATGATCAGGATGTCGAAGATCTGCATGCCCTGGAAGCCGCCGCCCATGAACATGGACGCGAGCAGGCCACCGGCGGCGATACCGGCCAGAGGGCCGAGCCATTTCGAAGCGCCACCGGCCTTGGCCGCGGCACCGGCAGCGCCGGCTGCACCAGCGGTCGCTGCTGCGCCGCCCATGCCTGGGGAAGAAGGAGCCATCTGGCTGGTCTGGTGCGTCGGCGCAGCGCCGGCACTTTTGCCACCACCAAAGCGCTTGGCGTTGGCGTCGAGGCTCATCGTCAGGCCGATGCACAACGCCATGGCGATGCTAAGAAAACGTTTCATAAAGGGAATTCCCGTTTGTGGAGACACGCGCGCCATGTTGCACAGCTGAAGTGTTACTGGCTAGCGAGAGAGTGTTTCGGGCTTTTGCCTGACAGGTTACGTTCAGCTCCGTCGAAGCAATAAGGCCATGTACTTTTGTCTGTAGGAAAAAGGGATAGGTTCAGCGAGAAATCGCTTAACGACGTAGCGCCAGCATCACCACACCGGCCGTGATCAGGCCGATGCCGCCCCATTGGCGCAGGTCGAGCTTCTCGCCCAGCAGGATCACGCCGAGCACCGCCACCAGCACCACGCTGAGCTTGTCCACTGGCGCGACCAGCGAAGCCGGGCCGACTTTCAGCGCGCGGAAATAGCACAGCCACGACGCGCCGGTACCCAGGCCGGACAACAGCAGGAACAGGTAGCTCTTGGCGGAAATTGATCCCAAGGACTGATATTGGCCCGTCGCGTACAAAATCAAGGCCAGGCTGACCAGTACCACGATGGTGCGCAGCAGAGTGGCGAAGTCGGAATTGACGTTTTCGATGCCGATCTTGGCAAAGATCGCCGTCAGCGCGGCGAACGTCGCCGAGAGCAGGGCCCAGAATGTCCAGGAAGAGAAGAAGCCTGAGCCCATGCAAATATCCTTGTTAGATCATCCAACGCCGACCCCTGTGGGAGCGAGCCTGCTCGCGAAAGCCACACTGCGGTTTATCAGATCAACCACGGTGATGTCATTCGCGAGCAGGCTCGCTCCCACAGAAAAGCGAAACCGGCGTCAGATCGCTTCCAGCTTGGCATACCCCAGCATCAGCCACTTGCTGCCTTCGCTGAAATTCACCTGCACCCGTGCCTGCGCGCCGGAACCTTCGAAGTTGAGGATCACGCCGTCGCCGAAGATCGAATGGCGTACTGCCTGACCCAGGCTGAAGCCGGTTTCCGGAATCTCGCTGCCGCTGAACAGGTTGCTGCCGCTCATCGACTGGTTGCCGCCAAACGGTCGGCTGACGCTGTTCGACAGGCGCACTTCCTGGATCAGCCCCTTCGGCACCTCGCGGACGAAACGCGAGACCTTGTTGTAGGTCTCGCTGCCGTACAGGCGTCGGGTTTCGGCATAGGTCATCACCAGATTCTGCATGGCGCGGGTGATGCCGACATAGGCCAGACGGCGTTCCTCTTCAAGGCGCCCCGGTTCTTCCAGGCTCATCTTGTGCGGGAACAGGCCTTCTTCCATGCCCACCAGGAACACGTAAGGGAATTCCAGGCCTTTGGCGCTGTGCAGGGTCATCAGTTGAATGCTGTCTTCATGCTCGTCGGCCTGAGTGTCGCCGGCTTCCAGCGACGCGTGGCCAAGGAATGCCGCCAGGGGCGTCAGCTCTTCGTCTTCTTCGGTGTTTTCGAAGTTGCGCGCGGCGCTGACCAGTTCCTCAAGGTTTTCTACCCGGGCCTGGCCTTTCTCGCCTTTTTCCGCTTCGTGATAGGCAATCAGCCCTGATTGCTCGATGACGGTCTGGGTCATCAAATGCAACGGCATCTCCATGCACTTGGCAGCGAGATTTTCGATCAGCTCGATAAACGCTCCCAGGGCGCCGGCAGCACGACCGGTCAGGCCTTTATTGGCGACCAGTTGCCGCATCGCTTCCCACATCGACACATCGCTGTGACGGGCATGGTCGCGGATCGCCTCGACGGTTTTCTCGCCAATGCCACGGGCCGGGACGTTGATGACCCGCTCCAGCGCGGCATCGTTGCCGCGACCTTCCAGCAAACGCAGGTAGGCCATGGCGTTCTTGATTTCCGCGCGCTCGAAGAAGCGCTGGCCGCCATAGATACGGTACGGAATGCGCTCGCGCAGCAAGGCTTCTTCCAAAACGCGCGATTGGGCGTTGGAGCGGTAAAGAATCGCGATGTCGCTGCGAGCCAGGCCGGTTTTCAGCGCGCTTTCGATGGTTTCGACAACATAGCGTGCTTCGTCGTGTTCGTTGAACGCGGCATACAGGTTGATCGCTTCGCCATCGCCACCGTCGGTCCACAGCTCTTTGCCGAGGCGTCCGGTGTTGTTGGCAATCAAGGCGTTGGCCGCTTTGAGGATGCCGGCGGTGGAGCGGTAGTTCTGCTCCAGGCGGATGGTCACCGAATCCGGGAAGTCGGACGAGTACTGATGAATGTTCTCGATTTTCGCCCCGCGCCAGCCGTAGATCGACTGATCGTCGTCGCCGACCACCATCAGGCTGTCGCCGCCCTTGCCCAGTAGGCGCAACCAGGCGTACTGCACGGCGTTGGTGTCCTGGAACTCGTCCACCAGAATGTGGCGGAAGCGCTTTTGATAGTGCGCCAGCAGACCCGGATGATCGCGCCACAGGTCGAGGGCGCGTAGCAGCAGTTCGGAAAAATCGATGACGCCGGCGCGCTGGCAGGCCGCCTCGTAGGCTTCATAGATGCCGCGCATGGTCGCCAGGTACAAGTCGCCGCTGGCCTGAATGTGCTGTGGGCGCAGACCTTCGTCTTTCTGCCCGTTAATGAACCATTGGGCCTGACGCGCCGGCCAGCGTTGCTCGTCCAGCCCCAGCTCGCGGATCACCCGCTTGACCAGGCGTTGCTGGTCGTCGCTGTCGAGAATCTGGAAAGTCTGGCTCAACCCGGCTTCCTGCCAGTGCGCCCGCAACAGGCGGTGCGCCAGGCCGTGGAAGGTACCGACCCACATGCCGGCCGGGTTGATACCCAGCAACTGCTCGATGCGATGACGCATCTCGGCAGCGGCCTTGTTGGTGAAGGTCACCGACAGAATGGAGTGGGGCGAGGCGTTTTCCACCTGGATCAACCAGGCGATACGGTGCACCAGCACTCGGGTTTTACCGGAACCGGCACCGGCCAGGACCAACTGACGGCCAACGGGGGCTGCTACGGCCTGGCGTTGGGCATCGTTGAGGGAGTTCAGCAGAAGGGAGAGATCATCGCGCATCGGGGCATTCTAGGGTGCGCCGCAGGCCCGGGCAAACCGAGCTTTGCATTAGCCGATGAAAGCGCCGTCGATGACGACCGGTCGGTCACTGGCTACAGGCTTCGGCCCGCCTCGCTTTGCGGGTTTTGCCGGTGATCGGACGGGAAAAGTTTCCGGCAAATTATGATCTGGAGCAGTTTGGCAACGGGGGCTGCTTGTGTATGCTCCGTCCACGTTTCGGGCCCAATGCTCACTCTTATAAGAACAACAACATTGCACAAGACCCTCAGCTCAGACCTGTCGGGCCCCTCTGTGGAACCCCGGGTCATCCGCAAGCAATACGCCGTCGAAATGGCGGTCGAACGCACGCGCCTGCTGTATCAGGGCTCGCTGCTGCCGACGATGTTCATGTTGCTCAATGGTCTGGTCTGCGCCGCTTTGCTCTGGAGCCCGCAGCGCTATTTCGTGGTCAGCATCTGGCTGGTCTGGTTGTTGTCGCTGGTGGCGCTGCGGGTGATTCAGGTCGCCGCGTTCGATTCGGCGATCCCGGACCGTCAGGCCCAGCCGATCTGGTTCCGCATGTTCCTGTTAGGCTCGACCATGACCGGCCTGACGCTGGCTGGCGCCGGCATTGCGCTGGTGCCCGCCGACAACTTCATGCAGCAAGCCTGGGTGTTCGGCCTGATCGGTGCCGCGACGTTATCGGCCAGCGTTGCCTACGCCGTCAGCCTGCCGGCGTTTCTGTCCTTTACCTTGCCGTGCCTGCTGCCGGCGATCGGCTACCTGTTCTGGGGCGGTGATGAGCAGGCGCGCGGTTGGGGCTGGCTCGGGCTGATTCTGCTCGGTTCGCTGAGCGTGGTCGCCTGGCAGGTCAATCGGCTGATTGATCGTGGCTTGCTGCGACGGTTTCAGAATCAGCACCTGATCGAACACCTGCAGCAAGCGCAGAACCGCAGCGAGCAGCTCAATCAGGCGCTGGCCAAGGAGATCGAACAGCGGCGCTGCGCCGAGGGCCAATTGCGTGAAGCACAGATCGAGCTGGAAGATCGCGTGGCGCAGCGCAGTCGCGAACTGGACGTAGCCAATCAGGCGTTGAGCAAAAGCGAAGCCCGTCTGGCCCTGGCGTTGAAGGCCAGTGAGCTGGGGCTGTGGGACTGGAACCTGCAAACCGACGAAGTCCATCACACGCAGATTCAGGAGTTGTTCGGCCTCGCGCCTGAATACGTCACGGCGATCCTGCGCGACCTCAAGCCACGCCTGCACCCGGAGGATGTGCCAGGGCTCAAGCAGGCGCTGATCGAACACCTGAAAGGGCGCACCGAGGACTATCAGATCGAATACCGCGTACGGCACGGTGACGGCCATTGGGTATGGATCGAAGACCGCGGCCGCGCTGTGGAGCGCAGTGACAGTGGCCGGGTGATCCGCATGGTCGGCACCCGGCGCGACATCAGCGCGAGCAAAAGCCTTGAAGAACAGCAGCGACTGGCGGCCACGGTGTTCGAAGCGGCCAGCGAAGGCATCGTCATTCTCGACCCGAACTACGCGCTGATCGCGATCAATCAGGCGTTCAGCCGGGTCACCGGTTATGACATCGAAGACATGCTCGGGCGCAATGTCGTCGAGTTGCCGTGCAGTCGTGATGCGCGGCGACATTACGTTTCGATCCGCCACGCGCTGCAGCAGCACGGCAGCTGGCAGGGCGAACTGGTGGAGACCCGCAAGAACGGCGAGCTGTATCCGCAGTGGCTGCAACTCAATGCGGTGCGCGACAGTCGGGGAAACGTCAGTCATATCGTTGGCTTCTTCGCCGATCTTTCTGCACGGCGCGAATCCGAAGAACGCATGCGCTACCTGACGCACTACGATGAACTCACCGGGCTGGCCAATCGTTCGCTGTTCCGCGAGCGCATGCACGAAGCCCATCAGCGCGTGCGTCAGGGCGGCCGGCGCAGTCTGGCGCTGCTGCACATCAATCTCGATCGCTTCAAGCTGCTCAACGACAGCCTCGGTCATGAGGTCGCGGACCAACTGCTGCAGAAAATGGCCCGACGCCTGGTCAATGCGTTGCCGGAGGCCGACACCATTGCGCGCCTGTCCGGTGACGAGTTTGCGGTGCTGTTCGATGCCTACGGCAACCTGTCGAGCCTGGCACGGGTCGCCACGCGGCTGTCGAGCAAGCTGCGCCTGCCGTTGACGGTCGAAGGGCATGAACTGGTGGTCAGTGCCTCGATGGGCATCAGTATGCTGCCGGACAACGCCCGAGAGATTGCCGCGCTGGTCAGTCAGTCGAACATGGCCATGCAACACGCCAAGCACTTGGGCGGCAACAATTTCCAGTTTTATACCGACAGCTTGCAGGCCAGCACCCTTGAGCGTCTGCAACTGGAGAACCAGTTGCGCAAAGCCATCGAAGACAAGCAGCTCAAGGTGTTCTACCAGCCGAAGCTGTGCCTGCAAACCGGGCGCCTGAATGCGGCGGAAGCGCTGGTGCGCTGGGATCATCCGACCATGGGCCGGGTGCCGCCGGGGGACTTCATCGGCCTGGCCGAGGAAACCGGACTGATCGGCCCGATCGGCGAATTCGTGCTGCGCCAGGCCTGCTGGCAGGCGTGCGAGTGGCAGCGCCAGGGGCTGGCGCCGATTCGGGTATCGGTGAACCTGTCGGTGCATCAACTGCGTCAGGGCAAACTGGTCAGTCTGGTGCGGCAGGTGCTGGAGGAAACCGGGCTCGCGCCGCACTACCTCGAACTGGAACTCACCGAGAGTCAGCTGCTGGACAGCGTCGAACACATCATCGCGACCTTCCAGCAACTGCGCGATCTGGGGGTGAAGCTGGCAATCGACGATTTCGGCACCGGCTATTCGTCACTGAGTTACCTCAAGCGGATTCCGGTGGATTACGTGAAGATCGATCAGGCGTTCATTCGCGGGCTGGGGCAGGGCAGTGAGGATGCGGCGATCACCCGGGCGATCATCGCCATGGCTCACGGGCTGTCGTTGAAAGTGGTGGCCGAAGGTGTCGAGCGGCAAGAGCAGCTGGAATTTCTACGCGTCGAGCGCTGCGACGAAGTGCAGGGTTATCTGATCAGTCGTCCGGTGGAGGCCGACCGTCTGGCCGGGCTGTTGCGCGAACAGGAAAAACCGCTTTAAGGGCTACATGCACTCCATCGCGCCTGATATGGGGACATGGAGTTACGCATTGAGCAGGCAAAAAGCCAATTCATGTAGTATAACTACAAGCGTGCTACATCCTTGCCCATAAGAAGAGTCCAGCCCCTTGAATCTGCTGCAACACATCGCCCAGTCACGTCACCTGTTACGCAAGTCGGAGCTCAAGGTCGCCGACCACGTGCTGCTTGACCCTGCGGCGGTGATGCACAGTTCCATGGCCGACCTGGCCCACAGCGTCGGCATCAGCGAACCGACCATCGTGCGCTTCTGCCGGGCCATTGGCTGCTCCGGGTTTCAGGATCTCAAACTCAAACTGGCGCAGAGCCTGGCCGCCGGTGCCAGCTTCGGCCAGTTTGCGATCCATGAAGACGACTCGGTCGCCGACTACAGCCTGAAAATTTTCGACACCACATTGCATACGCTGATGGAGGTTCGCGAGAAGCTCGATCCGGTGGAATTGCAGCGTGCCGTGACGCTGATGTCCCAGGCGCAGCGCGTCGAGTTCTACGGCTTTGGTGCGTCTGGCGCGGTGGCGGCGGATGCGCAGCACAAGTTCTTCCGTCTGCTGCTGACCGCTGCGGCGTATTCCGACCCGCACATGCAGGCGATGTCGGCGGTGACCTTGAAGCCGACCGACGTGGCGATCTGCATTTCCCAGTCCGGGCGCTCCAAGGATCTGCTGATCACTGCCAACCTGGTGCGCGAGAGCGGCGCTTCGCTGATCACTTTGTGCCCGAGTCAGACACCGTTGGCGGAGCTGTCGACGGTCAACCTGGCCATCGATGTACACGAAGACACCGAGATCTACACGCCGCTGACCTCGCGCATTGCGCATCTGGTGGTGATCGACGTGCTGGCGATGGGCGTGGCGATGGCGCGTGGGCCGAGTCTGGTCAATCACTTGAAGAGCGTGAAGCGCAGCCTGCGCAGCTTGCGGCTGTCCCCCAAAGCCGTGAAAGCCCTCGACGACTAAAGTCATTCTAAGGTCGTTCCGACCTTGATCGCGGGCAAGCCCGCTCCCACAGGGATTGATGGTGTTCACAAATTGTGTGCTCCACACAAAAACCTGTGGGAGCGGGCTTGCCCGCGATGGCGTCCTCGAAAAAAACACGGTTATCAGAAATTTTCATCGCACTGTCATCCCCGCGCAGCCAAACCGTCATCCCTCACGCCTATCGTGAAACTCCCGTACTCGCCTTGGGAGACTCGAAATGGCTCAGCCCTACGAAGAACGCAACAGCGCCGCGAAAACCCGTCGTCAGCAGGAAGACCAGCGCCGTATGGAATTCCGTCGCGCCATCGAAGATCGCTTCGAACTCCGTCAGCTTCAGAGCGAAATCAGCGATTTTCCCGAGGACATCGAACTCAACTACTGGCAGGCCGCACCGGCAGCTTCCCGTCGAAGCGCTCAACCAGCGCGCTGATCTGCGCCCGCTCGCTGCGGATAAACGCCAGGAAGGCATGCGCCACCGGTGACAGCCGTTTGGCCTTGGCTTGCACCAGACACCAGCTGCGAAACAGCGGCAACTCCTCGACCGGTAGCTCCACCAGGCCGCCGGTCGCCAGTTCCAGGTTCAGGGCGTGGCGCGTCAACAGCGCCAGGCCCAGCCCCGCCACGACGCATTCACGTTGAGCTTCGGCCGAGGCCACTTCCTGAGTCTGGGTGAAGTGCACGCGTTTCTCTTTGAAATACTCTTCACAAGCCAATCGCGTACCTGAGCCCGGTTCGCGGATCAGCAGCGTGTAAGGCTCAAGATCCTGCAGACGCAGCGGCCCCATGTGCGCCAGCGGATGGTCCGGGCGCGCCACGGCGACAATCGGGTTGTTCAGAAACGGCAGAAACTCCAGACCCATGTCCTGCGGCACCATCGACATGATCACCAGATCATCGCGGTTGTCCGAGAGGCGGCGAATCACCTGGCCGCGGTTGACCACAGTCAGCTGCAGGTTCACTTCCGGGTGCTGGCGCTTGAACGCGGCGAACAGGTGCGGCACGAAGTATTTGGCACTGGACTCCACTGCCAGCTTCAACTGGCCTTGCAGCGAGCCCTGCATGTCCGACAGCTGCATGTCGAGGTTTTCCAGGCGGCCGAAGATGTCCCGGCTGGCACGCTGCAGGGCTTCGGCGGCCTCGGTCATGTAGAGTTTTTTGCCGACGTAGTCGAATAATGGCTGGCCGATCAGCTCTTCCAGCTGACGAATCTGTAGGCTGACGGCCGGTTGTGTTAGAGACATTTCATCGGCGGCGCGGCTGTAGGAACGTAAATCACACACTTCGTTGAAGATCTGCAATTGGCGTAATGTCATACGCATCAAGGACTTACGCATTTCTCACGGGCTCTGGCGGCGGGCTGATGGTTTAACTATAAGTCTTTGCTTATGCCTGACCCAATTTTTATTCATTTTTGTTAATCCCTTGCGAGCGCTAGTGTGGGGCTGCGACTAAATTGAAACATTTAGTCACGCGTCGACCTGGGTCTAGCAGGTCGTGGTGCCACCGGCTCAAGGGAACCTCCAAGTGATAACAAAGATCCTGATCGCCAACCGTGGTGAGATTGCCGTACGAATCGTGCGAGCCTGCGCCGAAATGGGCATTCGCTCGGTTGCGATTTTTTCCGACGCCGACCGGCATGCCTTGCATGTGAAGCGTGCGGACGAAGCCCACAGCATCGGTGCCGAGCCACTGGCCGGTTATCTGAACCCGCGCAAGCTGGTGAACCTGGCGGTGGAAACCGGTTGCGATGCATTGCATCCCGGTTACGGCTTCCTGTCGGAAAATGCCGAGCTGGCAGACATCTGCGCCGAACGCGGAATCAAGTTCATTGGCCCGTCGGCGGAAGTCATTCGCCGCATGGGCGACAAGACTGAAGCCCGGCGCAGCATGATCAAGGCCGGCGTACCCGTCACCCCAGGCACCGAAGGCAACGTCTCCGGTATCGAAGAAGCCCTGGCCGAAGGCGACCGCATCGGTTACCCGGTGATGCTCAAGGCTACTTCTGGTGGTGGCGGGCGCGGCATCCGTCGCTGCAACAGCCGCGAAGAACTCGAACAGAATTTCCCTCGGGTGATTTCCGAAGCGACCAAGGCTTTCGGTTCGGCGGAAGTGTTCCTGGAAAAATGCATCGTCAACCCGAAACACATCGAAGCGCAGATCCTCGGCGACAGCTTCGGCAACGTCGTGCACTTGTTCGAGCGTGACTGCTCGATCCAGCGCCGCAACCAGAAGCTGATCGAGATCGCCCCGAGCCCGCAACTGACCCCGGAACAGCGCGCCTACATCGGCGACCTGTCGGTGCGCGCGGCCAAGGCTGTGGGTTACGAAAACGCCGGCACCGTGGAGTTTCTGCTCGCCGAGGGCGAGGTGTACTTCATGGAGATGAACACCCGGGTGCAGGTGGAGCACACCATCACCGAAGAAATCACCGGGATCGACATCGTCCGCGAACAGATCCGCATCGCTTCCGGCCTGCCACTGTCGGTGAAGCAGGAAGATATTCAGCACCGTGGTTTCGCGTTGCAGTTCCGCATCAACGCCGAAGACCCGAAGAACAACTTCCTGCCGAGCTTCGGCAAGATCACGCGTTACTACGCTCCCGGCGGCCCGGGCGTGCGCACCGACACGGCGATCTATACCGGTTACACCATTCCGCCGTTCTACGATTCGATGTGCCTGAAACTGGTGGTCTGGGCGCTGACCTGGGAAGAGGCGATGGACCGTGGCCTGCGGGCGCTGGACGACATGCGCCTGCAAGGCGTGAAGACCACCGCCGCCTACTACCAGGAAATCCTGCGCAATCCGGAATTCCGTAGCGGCCAGTTCAATACCAGCTTCGTTGAAAGCCACCCTGAACTGACCAACTACTCGATCAAGCGCAAACCCGAAGAGCTGGCCCTGGCCATCGCCGCCGCCATCGCCGCCCACGCAGGCCTGTGAGGAATATAAGAATGAGCAAGAAGATCTTTGTCACCGACACCATCCTGCGCGACGCTCACCAATCGCTGCTCGCCACCCGTATGCGCACCGAAGACATGCTGCCGATCTGCGACAAGCTCGATAAGGTCGGTTATTGGTCACTGGAGTGCTGGGGCGGCGCGACGTTCGACGCCTGCGTACGCTTTCTGAAAGAAGACCCGTGGGAGCGCCTGCGCCAACTGCGCGCCGCGCTGCCCAACACCCGCCTGCAAATGCTTCTGCGCGGGCAGAACCTGCTCGGCTACCGCCACTACAGCGATGACGTGGTCAAAGCCTTCGTCGCCAAGGCCGCAGTCAATGGCATCGACGTATTCCGTATCTTCGACGCAATGAACGATGTGCGTAACCTGCGCGTGGCCATCGAAGCGGTGAAAGCTGCCGGCAAACATGCGCAAGGCACTATCGCCTACACCACCAGCCCGGTGCACACCATCGACGCGTTCGTGGCGCAGGCCAAGCAGATGGAAGCCATGGGGTGCGACTCGGTGGCGATCAAGGACATGGCCGGTCTGCTGACACCGTACGCCACCGGTGAACTGGTCCGCGCCTTGAAGGCCGAGCAGTCGCTGCCAGTGTTCATCCACTCGCATGACACCGCTGGTCTGGCGGCGATGTGCCAATTGAAAGCCATTGAAAACGGCGCCGATCACATCGACACCGCGATCTCCAGCTTCGCCTCGGGCACCAGTCATCCGGGCACCGAGTCGATGGTTGCTGCGCTCAAAGGCACCGAATACGACACCGGTCTGAACCTCGAGCTGCTGCAGGAAATCGGTCTGTACTTCTACGCCGTGCGCAAGAAGTACCACCAGTTCGAAAGCGAATTCACCGCAGTCGATACCCGTGTGCAAGTCAACCAGGTGCCGGGCGGGATGATCTCCAACCTTGCCAACCAGTTGAAAGAGCAGGGCGCGCTGAACCGCATGGCCGAAGTGCTGGCGGAAATCCCGCGGGTGCGTGAAGACCTTGGTTTCCCGCCGCTGGTGACTCCGACGTCGCAGATCGTCGGCACTCAGGCGTTCTTCAACGTGCTGGCTGGCGAGCGCTACAAGACCATCACCAATGAAGTGAAGCTGTACCTGCAAGGTGGTTACGGCAAGGCGCCGGGCGTGGTCAACGAGAAGTTGCGTCGTCAGGCCATCGGCAGCGAAGAGGTGATCGACGTGCGTCCGGCGGATCTGCTCAAGCCGGAAATGACCAAGTTGCGTGCCGACATCGGCGCACTGGCCAAGTCCGAAGAAGACGTGCTGACCTTCGCCATGTTCCCGGACATCGGGCGCAAGTTCCTCGAAGAACGTGCCGCCGGCACCCTGGTTCCGGAAGTGCTGTTGCCGATCCCTGAGGCCGGTGGTGTGGCGAAGGCTGGCGGCGAAGGCGTGCCGACCGAGTTTGTCATCGACGTCCACGGCGAAACCTACCGCGTCGACATCACCGGTGTCGGTGTGAAGGCCGAAGGCAAGCGTCACTTCTACCTGTCCATCGACGGCATGCCGGAAGAGGTGGTGTTCGAACCGCTCAACGAATTCGTCGGCGGTGGCAGCAGCAAACGCAAGCAGGCGTCGGCACCGGGCCATGTCAGCACCACCATGCCAGGCAACATCGTCGATGTGCTGGTCAAGGAGGGTGACACCGTCAAGGCTGGCCAGGCTGTATTGATCACCGAAGCGATGAAGATGGAAACCGAAGTCCAGGCAGCGATTGCCGGCAAGGTCACCGCCATTCATGTGGCCAAGGGCGACCGGGTCAACCCGGGCGAAATCCTGATCGAGATCGAAGGCTGAGATAACCGCCGCGATCCAACGCTTTAAACCTCGGGGGGGGCATGTGCTCCCCTTTTTTTTCGCCTGCAATATGCCGTTTTCTGTAGGCGCTGCCGCAGGCGGCGATCTTTTGACTTTGCTCTTGGAGATCAAAAGATCGCAGCCTGCGGCAGCTCCTACAGGGTAGCGTTGTGTCAGAACGCCATGCGCCACTGGCCTGCCACGCCGTAACTGCGGCTGTCGTTGCCGGCCTCACCGGTGAGGCCTATGGCCAGGGCGTTGCGGTCGGACAGCGTCAGGTCCAGACCGGCGTCCAGCGTAAAGCTGTTGCGATCCATCTCGGCGCCGGTGACTTCATAGCTTCTGCCACCCTTGACCAGTTGCTGGCGCGTTACGTTATCCAGATCGCCGTAGGTGTGTTTCACGCTGGCGCTCAGACGCGGCATCAGTTGCATGCCGTTCGACAGCTGGCTGATGTTCGCCAGGCGCAGGCCGAGGGTGCTGCTCGGATTCGCCTGGGTCTGACCCTGAACCTTGAGCGCCGCATCGCCACCTTTCTCGGTGTAGCCGTCACGTTGATAGCGTTGATAGCCGACGCTGGCGAACGGCTCGATGCTGACGTTGCCACGACCGAGGTTGTAGCCGACTTCGGCAAAGGCGTGCTGGGTGCTGGCGCCATAGCTGCTGTTGAGCCGATCGCTGAAACCCTTGAACGCAACGCGACGTTTGCCGCTGCCGTCATGGCTGCCGTACGAGGCGCCCAAGCGTAAGGCTAACGGGCCATCCTGACGCAACGCGTAGGCGCCGAGGTGCCAGCTGTCGAGATCACCGTCGTACTGCCGGGCATCGAAGCGGGTCTGCGCTTTTGCACCCATCAGGCCGACGTGCCATTGCTCGTCGATTCGCCAGTCGGACCCCATGACCAGACCTTGGGTGGAATGCTTCAGAACACTGGCGGCGTCACGATCTACCTGGCCGCCATGCCCCAGTGCCTGCAGCCAGACCCGCCCGTTGCCTTCGCCACCAGCCGCTCGGCGCGGTGCATTCCCTGAGCTCTGCGCGCCATTGCCGCTGTCCAGTTGATGCATGGCCGAAAGCATGCTGGCGCTGAGCGGATTGACGCTGCTCAGTGTGGCTTTGGCGAGGTTGGCGTTGCTGCCGGCGGCGAGTTGTTCGAGAGCCAGGCTGGCCGTCGGCTTGCTGGAGCCGAGCAGGGCCGTGACGGCAGTATTTTGAGGGGTGGCCGCGCTGATGGCTTTGCTTGTCTGGCGAAGTGTCTCAGGCTCTTGAGGTTGCTGAGGTTGCTGAGGTTGCTGAGGTTGCTGAGGTTGCTGAGGTTGCTGAGATGGGGAGGGTGTCTCGTCAATGCTTTGGGCGAGCGCCTGACTACTCTGCGTGGTCGCAAGTTTTTCGAGCGGCACATCGTTACGGGCATAGAGCAAGCCCACTCGTTGTGCTTCGTAGTGCAGCGTCGGAGTCATGTATGCCAGATCGTTTTCAACGGTGCCGAACTGTCCCTCAATCTGTTCCGCTTGCAGAACGGTGTGTTGGCTGCTTTGCGGATAGTCGCCGGCGGTGACGAGTTTCAGGGTGGCGTCACCCAAATGCGCGGTTCCTTTTACGACCACCGTCTGACTGTTGCCGGAGGCATCCACGGCATAGGCCAGTACGGCAGAACGGGCCAGGCGCAGATCTCCCGCGATCTTGGGTGCGCCATAGACATCGTCGACGGTCATGCGTCCGTGCAGGTTCAAATGATTTACCGCACCATTCCCGGCTATATGGGCGTTTTCATGAACATCCACCGTGCCGTCGATGAGGCCCTGGTTGGTCAGGTCACCGCCAGCCGCGACAGTGGCGCCGCCATTGATCGCTCCTTTGTTGATCAGAATACCCTCGGTCACTGCCGTGCCCAGAATTTGCCCATCGTTGACCAGCAATGCCTTCGGATGGACCAGTACGCCGATGTTGAAATCACCCGGTCCGCTACGGGTCCAGCTCCCGCGCCTGACCTCCAGCCCGCTGAAGTTACGGGTTTCACCCAGCACGCCTTTCTTGTTCGCGTCGAGTTGCAGCAGGTTGTCGCCCCCGCCACCGTCGACCAGACCGGCGAAACTGCCCCGAGATTGCACGGTGACAAGATCGTTGCGGCCATCGAGCGCCAGCGCTACACCCTCCTGCGCCGGATACGCTTTGCTGACCTTCAGTTGGACGGTGTCCGGATGATTGGCGAAAGCGTTGATCGCTGATTTGAATGTTTCAGTGGGTGCGGGAGAGATGCCTTGAGTGTCGGGCGGTGTGTCCTGAGCCATGGACAGATCAGCACATCCTATGGCCAGGGTAAATGCCAGTGTCAGGTGTTTGGGTCGAAAGTGGAATTGAACGGGCATCGAGTTCAGCCTCTCGTGGAAGGAGGCCAAACTCTAAGTTGGAGCCTGCAGGCACCGATGTCAGCCGGATCGCTCGGTGCTGCGGGCTGTGTCGTTTTGATCGGCGGAAAAGGCCGGATCAACGCAGATTTGCGCATTACGTCCTGCCGGCCTGCTGCCCTTTCCTACAAGTTGTGTTGTCACTGGCCGCTGGTAATGATCAGAAACTCATCTGCCACTGCTCGATCCGCCCGTGGTCGATGTCTGTCGACGCATCAGCTCAGCTACGCCGCACATAAGCCTTGCCATAATGCCGCTCCATGCGCGCCTGAATCAGCTCCAGACCGATCGACATCAGCCAGTAAATGATCGCCGCCGTGGTCAGCATCTCGATGTAGCGGTAGCTCGAGCGTCCGTAGGACTGTGCCAGAAACATCACTTCCCAGACGCCCATCACCGAGATCAGTGACGAGTCCTTGAGCATCGAGATGAACTGGTTGGTGGTCGGCGGGATGATCGTGCGCATCGCCTGGGGCAGGGTGATGCGCCAGAAGATCACGCTCTCGCGCATGCCCAGCGCCAGCGAAGCTTCGCGTTGGCCGTAGGGCACGCCGAGGATGCCGGCGCGGAAAATCTCGCTCAGGTACGCGCCATAGTTGAGTGACAGGGCAATGATCCCGGCGACCACTGCGCCGGGCACCACGCCCAATTGCGGCAGGCCGAGGTAGATCAACAGGATCTGGATCAGCAGCGGCGTGCCGCGAAAGAACGAGGTGTAGAAACTGGCGATCCCGAACGCCACGGCGCTTTTCGACAGGCGCGCGAGGGCGGTGACGAAGCCCAGCAAAGACGAAGCGACGATGGCGCACGCGCAAAGAAACAGGGTCAGCGCCGCACCCTGCAGAAAGCCGTTGGGCGCCAGGTGCACGCCAAGCAGATTCGGCAGCTTGTCGAGGATGATCGAGAGCTTCAGATCGAAGCTCAGGAAAAACCCGGCGAACAGGCTGAACATCACAGCCCAGGTCAGGTACAGGCGCGTGCGGAAACCAAGCAGCCGTTGCAGGCGCGATTCAGCCACCGGTTGCGGCGGCTGTGGGGGTGTCGGGAAGGCAGTCATTGGCTGATATCGGCGCCGATCCATTTCTGCGACAGCGTGCTCAGCGTGCCGTCCTGCTTGAGTTGCGCGAACACCTCGCGCACCTTGGCGTCCCACTGGGCGTCACCCTTTTCGATGGCCACCGAGTTCGGCTCCGAGTACAGCGGCGCGCCGGCCAGTTTGAAGCGCTGGTCCTGATTCAGGCGCGGCTGCGCGGTCACCAGGTTGGTGAGGATGGCGTCCAGGCGCACACCGGCGCCCAGGCCCAGGTCCTGGAAGGCGACGTTGTCGGTATCGTACGGAGCGATCTGCACATCTTCGAACGGGTATTCCAGGTGCGTGTCTTCGGCGCCTTCGATGACCAGATTCTTGTTCAGATAACTTTCGTAGCTGCTGGCGCTGGTCAGGCCGACTTTTTTGCCGCTCAAGTCCTTGGCGCCGTGGATGCGATCGTCCTTGGCGTCGACCACGATCACGGCGGGCGAGGCGTAGTACTCGACCGGGAAATCGAACACTTCTGCGCGGGCCTTGCTCGGGGTCATGGAGCAGATGCAGATGTCGTAGCGCCCGCTCCAGCGGCCGGCAGCAATCACGTCCCAGGATGGCGTTTCCAGGCGCAGCTTGACCCCCAGTTTTTCCGCGACGGCTTTGGCGACGTCGACGTCGACGTCGAAGCCGTCGAGTTGATTCTGCTCATTGAGAAACGAGAAGGGCGGGTAGCTTTCCATCAGCACGCCGACCAATTCTTTTTTCTGTTCGACGCGATCGAGTGTGGCGCCGCCGAAGGCTTGAGTGGACGCGGCCAGAATCGTCAGGCCCAAGGCCAGTAGCGGTTGAAGTTTCACAGTCGACACCTGAAAAAGGGGTTGTTATTAACCGAATGGTGCGTATTAAATAGTTATAAGAACTACTCTGGTAGTGAGAAATATTCATAAGCATATGAGCGAAAAGCATATGGGCACAGCAAGCACGGTAATTCTCGATGGCGGCATGGGCCGTGAGTTGCAACGCGCCGGGGCGCCGTTTCGGCAGCCCGAGTGGTCGGCGCTGGCCCTGATCGAAGCGCCGCAAGCGGTCGAAGCGGTGCACGCCGCTTACATCGCCAGCGGCGCCAAGGTGATCACCAGCAACAGTTATGCGGTCGTGCCGTTTCATATCGGCGAGGCGCGGTTTGCCGCTGAAGGTCAGGCTCTGGCGGCGTTGGCCGGGGAGCTGGCACAGCGTGCGGTGCAGGCTTCGGGCAAAGCGGTGCGGGTGGCCGGTTCGTTACCGCCGCTGTTCGGTTCCTATCGCCCGGACCTGTTCGAAGCGACGCGGGTGAACGAATTGCTGGCGCCACTGGTGACCGGCCTGGCGCCGCATGTCGATCTGTGGCTGGCGGAAACCCAGAGCTCGATCATCGAGGCGCGTTCCATTCGTGCCGGTCTGCCGCAGGACGGCAAACCGTTCTGGCTGTCGTTTACTTTGAAGGATGAAAACACCGACGAAGTACCGCGTCTGCGTTCCGGTGAGCCGGTGGCTGAGGCTGCGGCCGTGGCGGCGGAGCTGGGCGTCGAGACGCTGCTGTTCAACTGCAGCCAGCCGGAAGTGATCGGCGCGGCGATTGACGCAGCGCGCGATACCTTCGAACGCCTGGGCGTGCAGATTCACATCGGCGCGTATGCCAATGCGTTTCCACCGCAACCGAAAGAGGCGACGGCCAACGACGGCCTCGATCCGTTGCGCGACGATCTGGACCCGCCGGGGTATCTGCACTGGGCGAAGGATTGGCAGCGGCGTGGTGCCAGCCATTTGGGCGGTTGCTGCGGGATCGGCCCGGAACACATTGCGGTGCTGGCGCAGAAACTGGGGTAAACAACAGATCAAAAGATCGCAGCCTGCGGCAGCTCCTGCATGGGATTGATGTTCACCCTGTAGGAGCTGCCGATTTTGCTTTGACGATTTAACTACGGCACTCGACCAAGCCTTTCACCTGCCCGGTCGGCGTCTGGTTGGCATCGCTCAACCACTGCTCGAACCCTGCCGCAATCGCCGGCCACTCTGAATCCAGAATTGAATACCACGCGGTATCGCGGTTCTGGCCCTTGACCACCATGTGCTGGCGGAACACGCCTTCGAAGCTGAAGCCCAGGCGTTCGGCGGCGTATTTGGAGCGGGCGTTGCCGTTGTTGCATTTCCATTCCAGGCGCCGGTAGCCCAGCGCGAAGGCATATTTGGCGAGCAGGTACACCGCTTCAGTGCTTTTCGGCGAGCGCTGCATCGACGCGCCGAAGGTCACGTGGCCGATCTCGATGCGGCCCTGCGCCGGGACAATCGACATCAGACTCAAAATGCCCTGCACCTGGCCTGTAGCGCGGTCGATGATGCTGAAGAAATACGGATCGCTGCTGGCCGCATGGTTGTTCAGCCAGTCATTGAACGCGTTGCGCTGCGGAAACGGCCCGTAGGGCAAGTAATCCCACAGCTTAGGGTCGGCGCCGGGGCCCTCAAGGGCGTTAAACAGCTCGTCGCCGTGGCGCGCCGGGTCAAGTCTTTCCAGGCGGATAAAGCGGCCTTCGAGCAGTTTGCTGGTGGGCGCCGGAACACCTTTCCAGTCGGCAAGGGAAGTGGTCATGCACGCGGCTCCTTAAATGGCTTTGCGAAACTGGATGAATCCCGGGCGCTCGGCGATGCGCTCGTAGAGCTGGATCGCGGTGGCATTGGTTTCGTGGGTCAGCCAATGCACCTTGCAGCAACCGTCGGCCTTGGCAGTGGCGTAAACGTGTTCGATCAGCCGGCGTCCGACGCCAGTGCCACGGGTCTCTGGCACTACCAGCAGGTCCTGCAGGTAGCAGGAGTTTTCGATGCTCCAATTGGAACGGTGATAGATGAAATGCACCATGCCCACTGCTTTTCCGTCGGCCCAGGCGAGGGCGGCATGAGTCGGTTCGCTCGGGTCGAGGAAGCGCTGCCAGGTGCTGTGCGTGACGGTGTCCGGCAACTCGGTGTTGTAAAAGCGCAGGTAGGCCTGCCACAACGGCAGCCAGGCGGTGTGATCACCGGCAGTCACCGGGCGGATCTGGATCTGACTCATGCTGATTTCCTTAACGCATCAAGTGGGCGAGGGTCTGGTCATGGATGTCGGGGCTGGCAGCCAGGCCTTCGCGCACGCCGGCAATGTCTTCGGCGCTGCGGTTCTGGCTGAGCTTGCGCTTGCCTTCGAGGCGGTCGATGGGAATGGCGAAACCGACGATGGCCTTGAGCATGCCGTCGATGTAGTCGGCTGGCGCGTCGTCGACCTTCCACGGCTGCGCGCGCCCGGCTTCATGGCGATCAGTCAGTGTGCTGACGATGTCGAGCAGGCGCCCGCCGTCGCTGAAGGTTTCGGCGTGGCCGTAGGCGTGCACGGCGACGTAGTTCCAGGTCGGCACGACTTTGCCGTGCTCGGCCTTGCTCGGGTAAAACCCGGGGCTGACGTAGGCGTCGGGGCCGGCAAATATCAGCAGCGCTTCGGCGCCGTCGCGCAGGTCTTTCCATTGCGGATTGGCTTTGGCCAGGTGCCCGTACAGCGTGCCGTTCGGACCCTGTTCGCGGTGCAGCAGCACCGGCACATGGCTGGCTTGCAGGCCGTTTTCACCGTGACTCACGAGAATGGCAAGGCGAGTGGCGAGGATCAGTTCGTGCAATTGCGACAGGTCGTCGATGGCGAAGGCGCGGGGCGTGTACATGAAGAGATTTTCCTTGGCGAATGCCTGCATCCTAGGCAGGCTATTGGTCTGTTGTAAGAGCCATTGATGACCAATTTCATAGGTCCATTGCAATGCCCGAATCGACCACACTGTCTATGCCGTTCAATCCGGCCGGAATCGAACTCGACCGCCGCCAAGGCTTGAGCCGTCAGCTTTATCAGGCGTTGCGCGCGCGCGTGCTGGATGGACGCCTGGCCAGTGGCACGCGCTTGCCTGCCAGTCGCGATTTGGCTCTGGCGCTGGCGATTTCGCGAAACAGCGTGGTGCGGGCCTATGACCAGTTGTATGCCGAGGGTTTTATCGAGGGGCGGGTGGGGGACGGCACGTATGTTGCCCAATTGCCCCAGAAAGTGCTGCCGGCAAAAAAACTATCCACAAAAATATCCACAGGGTTTTCAACAGGCTTACCCACAGCCTTATCCACAGATGGGCTGGATTTGCCTGTGGATTCGTCCAGCAAGGTTATCCACAGTGCTGCGCTGGCTCGCATCAAAAACAATCATTTGTCTCGTCCACCGAGTGGCCCGCCCCGGGCTTTTCGGGTGGGTGTTCCGGCGTTCGATCTGTTTCCTTTCGATGTCTGGGCCAAGCTGAATGCGGCTTTCTGGCGCAAACCGGATCTGCAGCAACTGTGTTACGGCGATCCGGCCGGCGATGCACGATTACGCGGCATGATCGCCGCCTATTTGCGCAGTTCACGAGGCCTGCCATGCACAGCTGAGCAAATTGTGATCACCAGTGGCGCGCAGCAGGGGATCAGTCTTTGTGCACAGCTGTTAGTCGAGCCGGGTGACGGCGTGGCGATCGAGAATCCGGGCTATCGGGCAGCCGGTCATGCCTTCGCCGTAGTCGGTGCGCGGTTGCACGGAGTGGCGGTGGACAGTGAGGGAATCGACTGCAATCAACTGGCGGACCTGAAGGACTGTCGGCTGACTTACGTCACACCATCGCATCAGTACCCCACCGGCGTGGTCATGAGTCTGGCTCGACGGCTTGAGCTGTTAGCCTGGGCCGAGCGCGCACAGGGCTGGATCGTCGAGGATGATTACGATGGCGAGTACCGTTACAGCGGTGCGCCGCTAGCGCCTTTGGCTGCCCTTGACCGACAGGGGCGCGTTCTTTATGTCGGCACGTTCGGCAAAGTCGCTTTTCCGGCATTACGCCTGGGTTATCTGGTGTTGCCGCCGGGATTGGTGGATGCCTTTGCCCAACGGCGCGCCGTGGATGTGCGTCATTCGGAAGTCAGTACGCAAGCGGTGATGGCCGAGTTCATGGCCGCCGGGCATTTCCAGCGGCACATCCGGCGCATGCGTCGCGCGGCGTTGAGTCGGCGCAACAGTCTGCTCGGTGGCTGGCCGCAAGATATTGCGGGCATCGGCCCATTGCCCGCTGTCGCCGCCGGGCTGCACTTGACCGTTGCCGTCGAGAATGTGGCACGCGAACGCGAACTGATTGAGCTGGCGCGCGGTGTCGATGTCGAAATCAATGCCTTGAGCAGCTATTGGCTGGAAGACTCGACGGTTCCGGTCGATCGTCGTGCCGGGCTGGTTCTGGGCTTCGCAGCCGTGTCTGAACAGGCGATCGAGGCGGCGCTCCAGCGTTTGCGAACGGTTTGGTGCACCCCTTTGACTTGAAGCGGGAGCCATGTTGGCGCCCGCATCCGTTCTCAAGGGCGTGGTTCGAGTTGCAGGAACACACTCGGATCACTGATCCGGCGCAAGACGTAATCAAGCGGCGTCAGACTACTCAAGGCTTTACGACGTTCGGCACTGAGCGACTGCAGGTGTGCATCGGCGATTTTCAGGTGTGCGGCGGTGAATTGTTCTGGCGGGTCTGCCAGCGAATCATAGTGAAAGTGCGCCAGCCACAGCGGTCGGTCCTGATCAGTGCTGTCGAGTATCTGATATTCCTGAAAATAATCCTGGCGCTTTTTGGTCCTGATCCGCCCCTGGTCGTTTCTTGCGACCCGCACTTGGTCGTTTTCCAGCAGCCATTGCAAGTAGGCTTGTCGCGGCTGGCGATGTTTGAGCAGTTCTGCGCGCACGGCGATGCCTTGGGCGCGCAGGCGCTCGGCGGCGCCGTTGAGTTCCATGCTCAAGGTTGCGACGGGCAGCCGCGTTCCACCGCCGGCGACGATGCGCGCCTGGGCTTGTTCAACATTGCTTGCCAACTGCTCCAGTCGGCGGGCCTGATTATTGAAGAGATCCTGCATGTCAGCCGGTATGCGGTTGGGTTTGAGCGCATCGCGGCGGGTCCGGTCAATGAACGCCTGGACGTGCTCATTTTGTGTCAGGGCGTCATCGATGATGTCGATATCGTCGAGGTGTGCTTGGGGAGCCGCCTTCGGCGCAACCGGGAGTACTTGTTGCAGCAACGTTTCGCCGGCGGTTGCCGGCTTGGCGGGTGCAGGATCGCGTGGACGACTCTTGGTGACCTTGCCGGCGGGGCGAGACGGTCCTGCGACCGGTGGCTTTGCCGCGAGCGGCATGGCTCTGTCGGCGTTCTCCGGCAGCCCTTCGCTCAATTGTTCCTGGGCCAACTGCCTGAACTCACCGATAAGGCTTTTGATTCGCTCGATTTCAGTTGGGTCGATCATGTCGGGATACTCGCCTGGCAAGTCGCCCAGACGTTGTTCGGCGTCATCATAGACATCGATCAACCGGCTCAGGCGATCAATGCGCGCCTCCACGCTCTGTCCCGTATCGGGCGATCTGAGCAAGGCGGCATGCTGGTGGCTGGCGGTTGCCGCTTCGACAATCAATGCACCGGTTGCTTCCCGTGCCGCTTCGGTGGCCGTGGTACGCAGGCATAATTCATGGGACATGCCGATGGCATTGGATTTCAAGTCCCATTGAGTAAAAGCAGGCAGCAGGTTGCGCAATTGTTGGGCGGTGGTCATGCCGGCGCTGCCGGTAGCATCAAGCGCGGCGAGGGAGTCGCTGGACTGTTTCAGGCGGGCAATCATTTCCTGGCTCAACGCCAGGGTTTGTTGCACCTCCTGAACATGCGACTGCAGTGCGCTCGATGAATCGATCACGGTGTTCTCGACCAGCTTTTGAGTCAGCTGCGAGTACGCGTTGCGTTTGAGGACGAACCAGAGGCTGAGGTTTTTCTGCAGCAGCACTGTCATGCGCTGCAACTCGCTGAAATAGCCCTCCGTTCCGCCCAGCAGGCGCCACTGGCCAAGGTTTTTCAGGGCCTCGTCGTAATCGCCTATGAGTTTTTCCACCTGCTCAAGGTAGCGTCTGGAAGCCTCTTCATGGGCTTGTCCCGAGCTGCCCAGCAATGATGTCTGAGCGGTTTCCAGGGCGGCGTTAGCCGTGGCTTCCTGACCTCTGAAAACGTCCAGGGCCGAGCCCAGTTGGTTTCTTTGCGTTTCCTTTTCCTTGCGCTGAGCCTTGAGCCGGCTCTTGAGGCTTGTGCCTCCGGCGCCGCCGCGCAAGCGCAGTCGTGTGTCCACGAACCATTGACCCCGCTGGTTATGGATCAACAGAGGCCCGGTGTTTGAAGGCGTCTTCGGATAGACGATCAGCACCTGCTCGTCATCGTTTTCCATGACCTCAAACCAGCGCTCACCGACCTGGGCAAAGGTCTTTGAATTGAGGCGATACATGGGCGCCTTGCCGCGCAGCAAGGTTTCCAGATTGGCCGCGGTCAAGTCAGGAGGCGAGACTGCCAGACCGTTCAAAAACGTTGCCAACGCCGATGTCGAACGACGAGGTACCGAGCCGCTGGCTGCAAGCGAAGAGCAGTGGCTGTCAGGCAGCTCGCCAGTCATGACGGTATTGATGTGCGTAACCGTGGGCAGCGCAGGCCTCGTCGGGCGGATGATTTCGACTCTGGGCATTGTTGCGGTGCGGGTGCCGGTCTTGCGTCGAGCGGCGGCGTGATGGGCCAGAATCATCCCCATGTTCAGCAGCATGTCGGCAATGGCGCTCCACTGGGCACGCCGATCGCCGCGATTGTATGCGTCAACGACTTGATCAGTTTCACTGATGCTTTGCCAGACCCAGATAGCGGCTCCCGCCGGGCCGCAGAGAAAGTTTGCGGCCACGTTGAGCAGCGCCCAGCCGCTGTCGCGCAGCAGGTTCCAGCGTCGTTGCGCATTAGACAGTGATTGACGGTCCGCGAGCTCGGCCATCGCCAGTGCATGGGTCTTGAACAGGACCGTAAACACCTCCCCGGTCAGTTCTTGTGTGGACAACTCGACAGGCCCGGCCCAGTTCGCGGAGGTCCAGGGCTCGGCCAGCATTTGTGCCCCCAGCCATGGACTCGGCAGGCCGACAGGGAACGTGTATTGCTCATATTTGAAGCTGGTTTGCGAATCCGCCAGCCAGGCGAGTACCGAATCTCTCAAGGCGCCTGATTGATGCAAGGCGTACAACAGGTTTTGTGTCGAAGGGAACTGCAGCAGTGGCTGATCCATCAAGGGGCGATACAGCAGACAAGGCCCGGTTTCGTTATTGCGTTCAGCGATGATGAACATATTGGTGACGGTGTCACCGTTGTCCTGCCCGGCATGCACGAACTTCAGGGGACGGATGCCTACGGTACGCGGCCGGCCGGGCGTCGGTTTGAGCCATTCACGCACAAAGCGATAACCCTGCTCATCGATACCGCCAAGGCCACGCAGTTTGCACTCCAGCGCAATCAAGGGAAGCAGCGCTTGCAGTTGGCTGATGTAGAAAGCCTGCTGCAACGGTGCTTGCACCGGATCGTCAATCAATCTGTTTCTGATCAGTTCAGGGTAGGCCTGGCCAATATCAACCTTGGCCGCCATGTTCGTCAGGTAGGCGACCGTCAGCCAGGACGGCACCGGGTATGCCGGGCTGAACGCAATGGAGGCCAGATACGGCGCGCTGTTTTGCAGTGCGTACTCAGCCAGGGTTTCGGTATGAGTGTCATGCGGATTGGGCAGCGTCACGCCACCCGATTCGAAACTATGGGTGACATGGATGCGCAGGTTCTCAAGCGGCAGCCCGACAGCAGTTGTCTGCTCGGCAAGGATCGCCTCACGCATACGGTTCTGTGCATAGGTGTCGATAGCCGGAATCGGTTGCAGGGCGTTGTCTGCCTGGCGATAAAGCTGGCCCAGGGCATTGATCGATTGACTGTACTGATCAAGGTCGGCGGCCGATGCGCCAAACAGCCAGTCGGGTATTGCCTCGTTCAGACCGATGAGTGCGTTTGCTGGCGGCTCGCTGTCGTCCAGCGCCGAGGAAAGAGTGCCGCTCGGCGATTGTGCTGCGGTGACGAGGCTTTGTCGGGTCAATGCCTTAATGGCATCCAGCTGGCTGGAGACCAGCGCCCAGGCCATGTGATCAAAGAAATTGCCTTCGGGTTCGAATAATTGCCACTGCAGGTTCTGACCGCTCGGCAATGCGATGCGCGAAGGCAATGTGTCACCCAGTTGCTCAAGAGAGTCGTACGTTTCATAACCGTTTTCCACGGTGTACATCATGACCAGATCGCGTTGCTCGTAACGTCCGGTCACCACGGCAGCGCCCCCCAGAAGAAAGTGATGTGCGATGCCTTGAGCATCGACGCCATCCATATCCAGCAGGCATACCCGAATGGCCGCCAGTGTTTTGTCCTGGATCAGACGTTTCTGTTTATCGGGTTGCTGAGAGATGGCCCGCGCGACCCGACACTGAATCTCATCCCAACCGTCAGCGCTGCTCACGTCCAGCGCTTTGCGCAATGCTTCGGACAGGGCCTGCCATCGCGGCACCTGGTGTTGAGTGCTGTTCCAATATTCCAGCTGGTGTTCGGCAAAAGCCACGAACAGCAAGGGCGAGCAGTCATTGAGCACCACGGCAATGGCCTCGATATCGACGTCCAGATGCACCACGGGCGTGGCCTGTGGATTCAGGGTCAAATAGTGTTCGCCCTCCAGATAGTTGGCACTGGAACCGCTCAGGCAGTGGCGGATCAGGGTCTGGGTCAGCGATTCGTATCGGGTCGGCAAGGCCATCAGATTACCGTCGAGCCACTGCCAGTGCGGTGTTGCGACCTTGGCCACGTCGGGATCGATATCTCGTTGCGGATAGCGCGCTTTCAGTGCCTGGCGGAGCATGGCGGCGGCGACCTCATCGATTGTCGGGCCGCGACTGGTCTGGTGGATGATCAGGCTTTTTTGTAGCAGTGTCCGGGTTTCGCTGTTCTCTGAATCGTTGCTCATTGTCATTTCCTTTTGACGTGGCGGGTTCATTTGAAAAACAGTGCGCGTGCCTGCTGCGGGCTGATCGCGCTGCGATAGATGGCAATGATTTGCGGGTTGCTGCTGGCGGAGCTCAAATCGATGGCGCCGGCCAAGCGCCGCTGTTCCTGAAGTTTCAGGTGGGCCGCCGTGAAGGCATCGACAGGCGCGTCGAGGCTGTCGTAATGGAAGTGGGCGTACCATAACGGCCTGCCGGTGCCCCGCTCGCGAATCTCATACTCCTGCAAGTAATCCTTGCGCGGCCCTTTCAAGCGGCGTCGGGCTCCGCTCGAGACAATGACGACTTCCTCCTTGCTTAATAACCATTGGATCCGGGCAGCCGTGGGCGGTTGTTGTTTGATCATTTGCACCCGCACCCGGTAACCCTCGGCGTACAGGCGCCCACAGGCTGCATGCAGCTGCGCGATCAGCGCGGGTGGTTCCTCGGTGCTGTTGGCCCGCAGGCGCGCCTGCTCCAGGTTTTTTGCCTGCTCATCAAGCTGTTCGGCCTTGTGCTGAAACAATTCTTCGATTTCTATCGGGATGCGCCCGGGCTTTTTCGCGTGCGCCTCGGTCTGCCGGATGAATCCTTCCACGCCCTCCAGCAGCGTCTGGCCTTGAGTCAGTTGCGTGGCGAGATCCGTGGCGGAGGCCGTGGGGTGACGACGACCGGGCTGTACGCGCTCGACCCAGACTCCCGGAGTTTTTTCATGAAAGGTGGCAATCACGTTGCCGGTCATGGGCGCTTTTACATCGAGCAGGATCGGTTGTCCTGGCGCCGAAGGACGCAGTTCCCCAACGACCGTGCCTTTGAAACGGGTTTTGATGACTCGTTTGCGTGAAGCCGGCGCGGGCCTTGAAGGGCCGGGAAGAGGTTTGACAGGCGCGTGATCCAGCAGCAGTTGCGCCAGGTGTTTCTCGGTTTGCTGCTGGAATTCGCCGATCCGGGTGCGTAGATGTTCGAACGGCAGATCAAGGATCTCGTCCTTGTGGTTGATCTGAAAATCTTCGAGCGACTGAGCGATGTCGGCAAACTGTTCCAGCAGGTCGTTGAGGCCTTCGATCCGTTCGCTGGTCCCGAGGCTGGGGTGTTCGGTCATCAGTTCCTGAGAGGTCTGGATGACCAGATTGCTGCTGTCGATCAAGCGTACGAGATCGGCTTGCGCCTGCCTCGGGCCTGCCGGCGCCTGTTCTTTCAGACAGAGATCGCGCGCCAGCGAAACCTGCAGCGCTTTGAGATCGTTGACACTGTAAGCAGGAAGCTTGGTGCGATAGGTATTGGCGATTTGTGCGGCGCTCTTGCCCAACCGGCTCAGTTCCTGGAAGCGCGAGTGGGCGAATTCGATCCTGTTGATCATGCCTTCGCTTAAGTCTGACATCTTGCGATAGGTCGCGACGTCACCGGCACCCTGGGCCGCCTCTTGTGCTTCAAGCAGTACCAGGGTTTCCCTGAGCGCTTGAGCGAATGTCGGGTTGCGCTGGTCGAGCCAGGTCTGGTTGAAGAACAACTGCGTACCGAGCATCTCGGTCATGGCGCTACGGAAGTTGGGCACCGTCTCCAGCAGATTCAACGCTTTCAACTGCTCGATCGGGGCCGCGTACTCTCCGGTCCGGCGCTCCAGCAGTTCGAGGAACCGAGTCTGCTCGGTCAGTAATGTCTGGTCGCTGGCCGCCTTCATGGCGTTATAAGCGGCTGTCAGTTCCTGACGTGCCTGTTCGCGCTGGGCATCGAACTCCGTGAGTTGTTTCTTGAGCGCCGCGATGCGTTCGCGGTTTTCCTGGCGTTTAGCCAGGCGGCGTCTGGACAGGCCTCCTCCGCGCAAACGCAGGCGGGTGTCGACGAACCATTCGCCCCGTCGATTACGTATCAACGCAGGCCCATGTTGCCCAGGCTGCTGTTCGCTATTGATGATCGATACGTCACCCGTGGCCGCAACCGTTACCTCGAACCAGCGTTCACCCACTGGCGCGTAGTAGCGGGTGGCGTGACGGTAAAGATAGGCATGCAGGCCGGTTTCGCTGGCCGGTGGCACCAGTGAGACCGGACGAGTGACGGCGAAACGATCAAGGGTTTTGGCCAGGTTCAATGCGGTATCGGTGTGCAATGAACTTCGGTGCTGAACCGGATGCTCGCCCAGCACATCGGCCTGCTGAACAATCGTCACAGGTGTGTGTGTCGAAGGCCTGCTGACGGTGTCGGCAAGGGGCGCTGGCGCTCTTTCGGTTCTGTCATGTGCCCAGTTGCGCGTGCTGGCGTGATGGGCGAGCACCATGGCCAGGGTCAACAGCAGATCGGTCATTGCGCCTTTCTGCTGCTCGGTGTCACCGGTGACGCCGGCATCGAGGGTTTGCTGCAAGTCGTCCAGAATTTGCCAGATCCAGGCGGCGGTGCCTGCCGTGCGCCCGAAAAACGGCAGCGCGGCGTTGAAAATCAGCCAACCCGCTCGCTTGAAACTTTCCCAGCGATTTTCGCTGTTAGAGATCGATTGTCGATCAGCCAGCTCGATCATGGCGCCGACATTGGCCTTGAAGACAGACGCCAGGTAATCGGTGTTGAGAACCCGTGTTCCCAGCGTCAGGGTTCCGCTCATTTGCAGCGACGTCAGTGGGTCGGCGAGCAGTTGCGAGAGCGACCATACCGTCGGTCGGTCGTCGCTGAACACATAGTTGGCGTAATTGGCACGGACATTACCTGGCAGCCAGGCGAGGACTGATTGACGCAGTGTCGGCGAATGTTTGATCGCGTAAAGCAGGTTGGCCGGCGAGGGGTACTGGCTCAGGCAATGATCAAGCAAAGGCCGGTACAGCAGGCATGGGCCCTTGTCCATCTGCCGGGGACCGATGACGTACATGTTGGCGACTTCGTCCGTGGATTGGCCCGGGCGCCACGCCGGATTGAGGGCCAGCGGGCGAATGACGATCTCTTGACCGTCAACCCGGCGATTGGCATCGACTATCTGCACGACAGCGGCGATATAGCGATACCCCGTCTCATCGATGCCGGCCTGTGCGCGAATTTTCTGTTGCAAAGCGAGCAGCGGCAGTTCAACGCGCAAGCGGCTGGTGAACAGGTTCTGCCGGCGCAGGCTTTCCAGCGAATCATCACGCAGTTTGCTTTTGATCAGGGCGGGATAGGTCCGGCCAATGTCGACCGTGGTGATCAGCGCTTCCAGATAGCTTGCCGTCATCCACGCCGGCACCGGGCTGCCGCTGAGACTGCACACGGTTTTGTTGCCCGTTGGCAGGCTGATGAGGTTTTGTAGCGCCAGGTCGCCCAGGCTGAAGGTACTGCGCTCGGATTCAAGCGGCGGCGCGAACGCGCCCCACACCACCACACTCTCCACCACGACCCGGATGTCGGCCAGATTCAGTTCCGCCGCATCGGGATGGTCCTTGAGCATCGCCTCGCGCAGTTGCTTCAGTGCGAACTCCTGAATCGGCGGGATACCGTCATCGAACGACTGGCCGCTGTTCTGGATCTGCACCTGCGCCAATTCCATCAAGTGGCGGCTGTAAGCGGTCAGATCGGTAGACGATGCCTTGGCCATCCATTCGGGCAGCGCTTGTTGTAGCTGCTTGAAACGAGAGGGCGATTGGCTGTCTGTCGGATTGAGTCCGTGAGTGGTGCGGTTGATAGGCGGGGCCAGACTGATTGAGTCGGTTTGTGTGGCGAGCGCAGTGATGGCATCGGCCTGGAGTGCGATCAGGTTGCACGCCAAGTGGTCGAAGTAATCGCCCTCAGGTTCAATCAATCGCCATTGCAAGGTGCCTGACGGGCTGCCTTCGATCTGTGTATGCAGTGACGCGCCCAGTGCCTGCAACGAGTCGAAGGCCTGAAAGCCTTGAGTGATGGTGTGCGTGAGAATCAGCGTACGGTTGTCGAGCGTGCCGATCAGGACCGCCATATCGAGCACGTTGATGTGCCTGGAAACGCCGTTGTCGTCGGTGTCCAGGTCGATCAGGCAGGCGCGTGAGAGAAAGTGGTCATGGACATGGCGCGTGGTTTTTTGCGGATAGTCGAAAAGACCGCGAGCCATGGCGCGCTGGTCGTCGTCCCACGCTGGATAGGACTGCACGTTCCACAGCTCGCGCAGGGATCTGGCGAGCTCCTTCCAGCGTGGCATCGAAGCGCGGGTCAACTGATTCCAGTATTCGACCTGTTGTTCGGCAAACGCAACGAACAGCAACGGTGCCAGTTCATTCAGCAGTCTGGCGATGGCTTCGATGTCGACGGGCAGTTGCACTGGGGTCGGTGCCAGAGGTTGCAGCGTCAGGTAGTGCTCGCCGTCCAGCCAGGTCACCGATGTGGCGCCAACGCCGAGACGCACGAGGATGTCAGTCAGGGATTCGTAATACCACGGTCCGGGGACGACCTGCTGATCCTGAACGGTCCAGCCTGGTGTCACGACCATGGCCAGTCGAGGATCGATTCGTAGTGTCGGGTACAGACTGTTGAGCGAAGGTTGCAGGGCGTTGGTCGCCACCTCTCTGATAGACGGCCCGGTGACCAGTTGCGTGAGGAGGGCATCCCGGTCGGTAGACAGCGCAGGGGTGGAAGAGGGGCTCGGTGTTTCGGTCATGGTCACATCCTTTGTGCAGGGCGGCAGGCACAGCGCGGGTGCGGTGGGCGATCCGTTGCAAGGTAGTGACAGGTGAAGTATTCGAGGTGGTAGATAGATATTGCAGGCAAAAAAAGACCTGCGCGTGCGCAGGTCTTGGTCATGCGAAGCGATCAGGTGCCGGACTTGATCTTGGTCCAGGCCCGTGTGCGCGCCCGTTCGGCATCACGCGGCAGCGGTTGCAGGGTGTAGAGCGTGCTCATCGCCGCATCGGTCGGGTACAGGTTGGGGTTGTTGCGGATCGCCGGATCGACCAGCCCGGTGGCGTCCTTGTTCGGGTTCGGGTAGCCGACGAAGTCGCTGACCGGGGCGATCACTGCCGGTTGCAGCAGGTAGTTGATGAAGGTGTAGGCGTCTTGCGGATTCTTCGCGCCCTTGGGAATGGCGAGCATGTCGAACCAGATCGGTGCGCCTTCCTTGGGCAGGCGCATGTCGACCACGACACCGTTCTTCGCCTCTTTGGCGCGGTTGGCCGCTTGCGAGAAGCTGCCGGAATAACCCACTGCGACGCAGATGTCACCGTTGGCAATATCAGCCATGTATTTGGAGGAGTGGAAGTAAGTGACGTACGGGCGGATCTTCATCAGCAACGCCTCGGCCTTGGCATAGTCCGCCGGCTTTTTGCTGTTGGGGTCCAGGCCCAGGTGTTGCAGGGCCAGCGGCAGGATCTCCGACGGCGAGTCGAGCAGGGCGACGCCGCACTGCTTGAGCTTGCTGATGTTCTCTTCCTTGAAAATCAGGTCCCAGCTGTCCACCGGCGCGTTGTCACCCAGTGCGGCCTTGACCTTGGCCGGGTTGAAACCGATCAGGATGGTGCCGTACATGTATGGCACGGCGAACTGGTTGCCCGGGTCGTTGGCCTCGATCAGCTTCATCAGTTTCGGATCGAGGTGATTCCAGTTCGGCAGCTTGCTGCGGTCCAGCGGCTGGAACACCCCGGCCTCGATCTGCTTGGCGAGGAACACATTGGACGGCACCACCACGTCATAGCCGGAGTTGCCGGTCAGCAGCTTGGCTTCCAGCGCTTCGTTGGTGTCGAAGATGTCGTAGACCAGTCTGGTCTGGGTGTTCTGCGCCTTGAAGTCTTCCAGCGCCTTGGGCGTGATGTAGTCGAACCAGTTGTAGACGCGCAAGGTGCGTTCTTCGGCGTGGGCGCCGAAGCTGAGCAGCGCCGCGCACAGGGCTGGCGCCATGCAGTGCTTGAGTCGGTTCATTGTTCGAACCCTTCCAGCACGTTCACCGCGTTGATGCCGATTTCTTCGACGGCGTAGCCACCTTCCATCACGAACAGGGTCGGTTTGCCGAGGGCGGCGATGCGCGTGCCCATTGCCAGGTAATCCGGGCTGTCGAGCTTGAACTGCGAGATCGGGTCGTCCTTGAACGTGTCGACGCCCAGCGACACGACAATGATGTCGGCGCCATAGCTGTCGATCTCGTTACAGGCCTGCTCCAGTGCCGCGCTCCACACCTCCCAGCCGGAGCCGGCCGGCAGCGGATAGTTGAAGTTGAAGCCTTCGCCGGCGCCTTCGCCGCGTTCATCCTCGTAGCCGAGGAAGAACGGAAACTCGGCTTCCGGGTGGCCGTGGATCGAGGTGAACAGCACGTCGCTGCGCTCGTAGAAAATCGACTGGGTGCCGTTGCCGTGGTGATAGTCGACGTCGAGGATCGCGACTTTCTGGTGGCCGGCATCGAGGAAGGCCTGAGCGGCAATGGCGGCGTTGTTGAGGTAGCAATAACCGCCCATCAAGTCGCTGGCGGCGTGGTGTCCCGGTGGCCGGCACAGGGCGAACGCACTGTGTGCGCCACGCTGGATTTCCGCTTGGGCAGTCAGCGCCACTTGCGCTGCACTGTAGGCGGCTTGCCAGGTGCCGGCGGTGATCGGTGCGCCGCCGTCGAAGCTGTAGTAACCGAGCTGGCCGTGCAGGCTGGTCGGTTTGATCTGGCGCAGCGTGCGTGCCGGCCAGGTGTAAGGCAGCAGGTCGCCGTCGGTGTTGAATTCGGTCCAGCGCGCCCAGGCGCCTTTGAAGAAGTCGAGGTAGTCGCGGCTGTGAATGCGCGCGATCGGCTCCAGGCCGAAGTCCTTCGGCGCCTCCACCGGGCCGAGGTTCTGGTGCTGTACCCGTTGCAGTACGTGGTCGGCACGCGATGGCATCTCGAAGCACGGCTTGAGCTGGCCGTCGATGAGCTCGCAGCGGCCGTGGTGCAGGTGGTGATCGTCCGAGTAGATGGTCAGCATTTGTTGTTCTCCGCAGGGGCTGATTCGGTTGCCCCCAGTGTTGCGGCGCGCGGCGCAACGGAGAACGGCAGGAAAGGCCAAAAGGGGATCGATATGGCCAAAAACTCTGACCGCAATTCGCCCCTTTCCAGCAGATCAAAAGATCGCAGCCTTCGGCAGCTCCTACACAGATCGGCGTAGGAGCTGCCGAAGGCTGCGATCTTTTGATCTTCAGGGTCTGAACTGGCTCGGCGCCACGCCGCTCCAGCGCACGAACGCATGGCGGAAGCTTGCGGTTTCGCTGAAACCCAGGGTCTCGGCGATGCGGTAGATCGGCAACTGATCCTCACACAGCATCTGCTTGGCGCGCTCGAAACGCAGTTCGTCGAGCAGCTCCTGATAACTGCTGCCCATGTCCTTGAGGTGACGGCGCAAGGTGCGCGGCGAGCATTTCATCTGCTGGGCCAGCCCCTCGAGGCCTGGTGCTGCATTGAGCTGGGCACTGAGCAGCTGGCGAATCCGCCCCAGCCACGCCTGCCGTCCGGTGAATTCGATGTTCTGTTTGCGGCAGCGGTCGGCCATGGCCTGATGGGTGATGCTGTCGGCCAGTGGCAACGGTTGATCGAGCCAGCGCCGGTCGAAGGCGAAGGCGTTGTCCTTGGCGGCGAAGTGCAGCGGGCTGGCGAAGTGCTCGGCATAACTGTCGCGATAATCCGGCGCAGCATGTTCAAAACGCGTCGCCAGCAATGGCAGCGGATGCCCGAGCAGGTCGTCGCAGATGACCTTCAGCGACACCAGGCAGAATTCCGCGTTGAACACCGCCATCTCCGGGCTCTCGCGGTAATCGGCAGCGACGAACCAGACGCGCTCGCCATCGTCTTCCAGGCTCAGTTCGAAAAGTGTTCCCAACAGCGCCGGATAGCGAATCGCCAGGCGCAAAGCGTCACCGAAGGTGGCACAGGTCAGCAGCGCGTAACCGAGGATGCCGTAGCAGGAAACGTGCATCCGCCGGCCCAGTTCCAGGCCAATGTCGTGCTTGAGCGCGACCGCGTTGGCGCACACCTGCATTTCCTGATTGGTGGTGATGCGCGTGTCGGCGCGGTTCAGATCCGCCGCACTGATGCCGCTGCCGGCCAATAGCGCCTCGCTCGACAGGCCTTCATCTTTGAAGGTGTTGAGGATAAGAGAGACGGCGTTGAGGGTGGTGAGGTGGGAGTGCAGCATGGGATCTTCCAGCCTTGGGGGTGCTGGAAACGGCAGCAAGTTATATGCCGCACAGAGATCAAACGGTGTGAGGGCTGTTGTGGCGAGGGCGCTTGCTCCCGCTGGGGCGCGTAGCGGCCCAAAAACACTGCGACTGCTGCGCAGTCGAGCGGGAGCAAGCGCCCTCGCCACAGGGGATCACTCCTGCAAGGGTTCGGGTGGAGTCAGATCAGCTCGCCACACAGGTCGAGCTCGATCAGCCGGCGCACTTCGGTCGATTCCAGACCTGCACCCAACAACGCCTGCAACTTGCCGAACGCCGCCTCGCGGGTCATGCCGCCGCCGGATAACACGCCAACGCCGCGCAAACGACTGCCGGCTTCATACACATCCAGCTCGACCCCGCCTTCATGGCACTGCGTGACCGCGACCACCACCACGCCGTTATCCCGCGCGCGGCCAAGGCTGGCGAGGAACTCGGGATTGTCGCTCGGCCCGGTGCCGCTGCCGTAGCACTCCAGCACCAGACCCTGGATACCGCCGTCGAGCAACCCGTCGACAATCCCGGCGCTGATGCCGGGGAACAGTGGCAGCACAGCGACATTCGCCAGTTGTTTTGGCTGGTCGTAGTGCAGCGCTGCCGGAATCGACGTGGCTTTCATGCCGCCGCCCTGACGCGTCAGGCGCTTGAACGGATGACGGCCGAAGCTGCGCACTTTCGCGCAACGGGTCGGATCCAGCAGTTCGCCATGGAAGTACAGATGCACGCCCGGCGCCAGGCCTTGGCCGAGGGCGACCAATGCGCCGCTGAGGTTTTCCCAGGCGTCGCTGTCGGTGACACCGGCCGGCAGCATCGAGCCGGTGAAGCACACGCGGGCATGCAGGCCCAGCAACTGAAAGCTCATGGCGGCAGCGCTGTAGGCCAGGGTGTCGGTGCCATGCAGGATCAGCACGCTGTCGCAGCCTTGCACGTCCACCGCATCGACCACCGCTTCGCGCAGTTGCTGCCAGTAGGCCGGGGTCATGTTGGCGCTGTCGATCAGCGGCGACATTTCCCGGAAGCGCCATTGCGGCACCACCAGTTCGGGCTGGCTGTGCAGGTACTCGCGCATGCGGGCTTCGAAACCGGACGCCGGGGCCAGGCCGTTGGCACTGGCCTGCATGCCGATGGTGCCACCGGTATAGAGCACCATGACGTGTTGGGCGGCGGGATAAGTCGACGAATTCATGGGGATTCTCCGAAAGGATGAGGTCCTTGTGGGAGCGAGCCTGCTCGCGATGGCGGTTCATCATTCAGCATTGATGTTGGCTGAAAGACAGCTATCGCGAGCAGGCTCGCTCCTACAGGTTATTGCATCACAATAACTGACGGGCGCAGGGGATGCGCCCGTCATTCACCTGTCAGCGTTGCGCTGCAGGGATGCCTTGCGGCTCGACTGCGGTCTTGCCGGCGGCTGGCGCCTCGGTCGGCCAGGCCTTCAGGTCCAGATCCAGATCGGCAAATTTGCTGGAGTCGAACACCGGCTGCTTGATGCCGGCGCGGCGCTGTTCGTCGTAGTCGCGCATCACGCGCATGCCGACCTTGAACAGCATGGCCAGGGCCATCAGGTTGACGAAGGCCAGGCAGGTCATGGTGATGTCGGCGAAGGCGAACACGGTCGACAGATCCTGCATCGAACCCCATACCACCAGTGCCAGCACCAGACCGCGGAACACCATCAGCACAGCGCGGTTGCGGCTGAGGAACTGCAGGCTGTTTTCGCCCAGGTAGTAGTTGTAGAGGATGCAGGTGAAGACGAACAGCGACAGCGCAACGCTGACGAAGATGCGCCCCCAGTCACCGACCACGGCGGCCAGCGAGTTCTGGGTCAGGACGATGCCGTCACCTTCGAAGCCCGGGGTGTAGAAGCCCGACAGCAGGATCAGCAGCGCGGTGCAGGTGCAGATCACGAAAGTGTCGAGGAACACGCTGAAGGCCTGAACCACGCCCTGAGCGCCCGGGTGTTTCACCGAGGCCACGGCGGCGACGTTCGGCGCACTGCCCAGGCCCGCTTCGTTGGCGAACACGCCACGCTTCACGCCCATGACGATGGCGCTGCCGAGCAGGCCACCGAAGGCCGGGTCGAGACCGAAGGCGCTCTTGAAGATGGTTTCCAGCATGGCTGGCACGTGTTCGATCTGGGTGCCGATCACGTACAGGGTCACGCCGATATAGGCCAGGGTCTTGACCGGCACCAACAGGTCGGACACCGCAGCGATGCGCTTGATACCGCCGATGAAGGTGATGGCCAGCAGCACCGCCAGGACGATCCCGGTGTGGCGTGGGTCGAAGGCAAAGGCGTTTTGCAGCGAGTGGGTCACGGTGTAGGACTGCAGGCCGATGAAGGCGAAGCCGTAGGTGACCAGCAGCAGGACCGAGAACACCACTGCCATGCCTTTCAACTTCAGGCCGTGCTGGATGTAGTAGGCCGGGCCGCCACGGTACAGGCCGTCGCCGTCGGCGCGCTTGTAGACCTGCGCCAGGGTGCATTCGAAGAAGCTGCTGGACATGCCGACCAGTGCGGTCACCCACATCCAGAACACCGCACCCGGACCACCGAGGGTTACGGCGATGCCGACACCGGCGATGTTGCCTGCACCGACGCGGCCGGCAAGGCTGAGCATCAGGGCCTGGAACGAGCTGAGTTGCCCGCCGCTGCTTTTCAGGCTGTCGCGGAACACCGCGAACATGTGGAAGAAGTGGCGCAATTGAACGAAACGCGAGCGAATCGTGAAGTAGCTACCGAGCCCGACAATGAGCACGATCAGTACTTTCCCTGAGAGGAAGTCGTTGATGACTTCGAGCATGGATTTTTCCTCGCTGTTTTTTGTGTAAGCAAATGCTGGATGTTCAGAAACATCGCGTTACACCGGTTTGCGCGCGGCACGACAGGTGAGGCGAAGATTTCGTCCCGGATCCATTTCGCGGGTTTGTTATTAGTTCGGGTTTCGCATGGGTTATGGCCTCGTTACCGACGACCGCTCACGCGAAGAGGGGCGGCACTATACCGATCAGTGCGGCGCCCGTCTGCACGCTCGTGGTGCAAGCGACGAAACGAGAGTTGCTGCAAAATCAAAAGATCGCAGCCTTCGGCAGCTCCTACAGGGTTACATCCATCATGTAGGAGCTGCCGAAGGCTGCGATCTTGGCGGTATCAAATACACAAAACATTTAACGTCCTGCCCGCAAAGAAGTTAAAAAAAAGGGCTTGGGGACTGATCCCCAAGCCCTCAAAAGGTGAGAGGTGTCTAGTCCCTCGACCTGGTGAGCGGTGCTACAAATAACGCGTCGGCTCAGGCTTTGAGCGGAACCAGACGCGGGGCAATCATGTTTTCCGGGCGCAGGATGTCGGCGAGCATGGCTTCGTCGAGCAGGCCTTCTTCGCGCACCAGTTCCAGCACGCCACGGCCGCTTTCAAGGGCGATACGGGCGATGCGGGTGGCGTTTTTGTAGCCGATGTACGGGTTCAGCGCGGTGACCAGACCGATCGAGTGCTCGACCAGTTCGCGGCAGCGGGCTTCGTTGGCGGTGATGCCGACGATGCAGTGCTCGCGCAGCATGTCCATGGCGCGTTGCAGCAGGCGGATCGAGTCGAGGATCTTGAACGCGATCAGCGGCTCCATCACGTTCAGCTGCAGTTGGCCGCCTTCGGCTGCCATGGTCAGGGCCAGATCGTTACCGATAACCTGGAACGCGACCTGGTTGACGGCTTCCGGAATCACCGGGTTGACCTTGCCGGGCATGATCGAGCTGCCTGGCTGACGCGCCGGCAGGTTGATTTCGTTGATGCCGGTGCGCGGGCCGCTGGACAGCAGGCGCAGGTCGTTGCAGATCTTCGACAGCTTGACCGCGGTGCGCTTGAGCATGCCGGAGAACAGCACGAAGGCGCCCATGTCGGAAGTGGCTTCGATCAGGTCGGCAGCGGGCACCAGCGGCTGACCGCTGATCAGCGCCAGACGCTGGACGGCCAGCGCCTGATAGCGCGGGTCGGCGTTGATGCCGGTGCCGATCGCGGTACCGCCCAGGTTCACTTCAGTCAGCAGTTCCGGGGCCAGCGTCTTCAGACGGGCCAGGTCTTCGCCCATGGTGGTGGCGAACGCACGGAACTCTTGACCCAGGGTCATCGGCACGGCGTCTTGCAGCTGGGTACGACCCATCTTCAGGACGTGGTTGAATTCTTCACCCTTGGCGGCGAAGGCCTGAATCAGGCTGTCGAGGCTGGCCAGCAGCGAATCGTGACCCAGCAGCAGACCCAGGCGAATGGCGGTCGGGTAGGCGTCGTTGGTCGACTGCGCCATGTTCACGTCGTCGTTCGGGTGCAGGTACTGGTACTCGCCTTTCTGGTGACCCATTGCTTCGAGCGCAATGTTGGCGATCACTTCGTTGGCGTTCATGTTGGTGGACGTACCGGCGCCACCTTGAATCATGTCGACCACGAACTCTTCGTGGAAATCACCGCGGATCAATCGGGCACAGGCTTCGCTGATGGCAGCGTGCTTGGCTTCGCTCAGATGACCCAACTCACGGTTGGCGTCAGCGGCGGCCTGTTTGACCATCGCCAGACCCACAACCAGTTTCGGGTAATGCGAAATCGGAACGCCGGAGAGACGGAAGTTGTTCACCGCTCGCAGGGTCTGGATGCCGTAATACGCTTGAGCCGGTACTTCGAGGGCGCCAAGCAGGTCGTTTTCTGTGCGGAAAGATGCAGCGGAGGACATGATAGAAATCATCTCGATATGGACCCGGTCTATGCCGGAACGCTGCGAATGCTAGGCTTACAGGATTTTTTGGGCCAATGCTGTTAAACACTGGCCTATGCACATTCGGTATAATGCCCGTGTGACGCCGCCTGCGCGGCAGACGTGTGACCTGTTTTGGTGCGTTCCCGGGAGGGCGTGATGAATCTGGAAAGCAAATGGCTCGAGGACTTCAGTGCCCTGGCCGCCACCCGCAGCTTCTCGCAGGCGGCCGAACGGCGCTTCGTGACCCAGCCGGCGTTCAGTCGGCGGATCCGCAGCCTCGAAGCGGCGCTGGGCCTGACGCTGGTCAACCGCTCGCGCACGCCGATCGAACTGACGGCGGCCGGGCAACTGTTTCTGGTGACCGCGCGCACCGTGGTCGAACAGCTCGGCGAAGTGCTGCGCCACCTGCATCACCTGGAAGGCGGGCAGGGCGAAGTGATGCAAGTCGCCGCCGCGCACTCGCTGGCGCTGGGATTCTTCCCGCGCTGGATCGCGCAACTGCGCAATGAAGGGCTGAACATTGCCACACGGCTGGTCGCGACCAACGTCGGCGACGCGGTGCACGCGCTGCGCGAAGGCGGCTGCGACCTGATGCTGGCGTTCTACGACCCGGACGCAGCGATGCAGATGGACCCGGAAATCTTCCCGTCGTTGCACCTGGGCCAGACCGAGATGCTCCCGGTGTGTGCGGCGGATGCCGAGGGCAAGCCGCTGTTCGATCTGGAAGGTGACGTCAGCGTACCGTTGCTGGCGTACAGCGCCGGGGCGTTTCTCGGGCGCTCGGTAAATGGTCTTTTGCGTCAGCGTCAGCTGCGCTTTACCACCATCTATGAGACCGCCATGGCCGACAGCCTGAAAAGCATGGCCCTGGAAGGCCTCGGCATCGCCTGGGTACCGCAACTGAGCGTGCGCGCCGAGCTGGCCCGCGGCGAACTGGTGGTCTGCGGCGGCCCGCAATGGCATGTACCGCTGGAAATTCGCCTGTACCGCTGCGCACTGGTGCGCAAGGCCAACGTACGGTTGCTCTGGCGCAAACTTGAGGGCGGCGCTGCACAGGCTTCCTGAGCCCACCCAACAACCCTGTGGGAGCTGGCTTGCCAGCGATAGCGGTGGGTCAATCACCGCCTGTGGTTACTGATCTGACGCCATCGCTGGCAAGCCAGCTCCCACAGGTATCGTGGGATGCTGGAGCGCTGACCTTCAAGTCAATAAAACCGGGCCTTTCGCTGATTTGACAGATGGTCGTTTCGGGGGCTGTTTATTGGCATCTTTGCGGTATACTGCGCGGCCTTCGGCCGGTACGTCCGGCCATTTTTCGTACAATCAAGCCACGCAATCCTGCGTGGCTTGTTGTTTTTGACGCGCCTGCGGGCGCCCAGAGAGAAGAGGCGCGACGATGAGTGCACTGGTTGGCGTGATCATGGGCTCCAAGTCCGATTGGTCCACCCTTAGCCACACCGCCGATATGCTGGAAAAGCTCGGCATCCCGTACGAGGTCAAGGTGGTTTCCGCCCACCGCACCCCGGATCTGCTGTTCCAGTACGCCGAAGAGGCTGAGGGCCGTGGCATCGAGGTGATCATCGCCGGTGCCGGTGGCGCAGCCCACCTGCCAGGCATGTGTGCGGCCAAGACCCACCTGCCGGTGCTGGGCGTTCCGGTGCAGTCGTCGATGCTCTCGGGCGTCGATTCGCTGCTGTCGATCGTGCAGATGCCAGCAGGCATCCCGGTTGCCACCCTGGCCATCGGCAAGGCCGGCGCGATCAACGCCGCGCTGCTGTCGGCGAGCATCCTCGGCGCCAAGCATCCACAATTCCACGCGGTACTGAAAACCTTCCGTGCCGAGCAGACAGACAGCGTCCTGGACAATCCAGACCCACGTATTGCCTGAGGTTGTTGAGATGAAGATCGGTGTAATCGGTGGCGGCCAGTTGGGCCGCATGTTGGCGCTGGCGGGCACTCCGCTGGGCATGAACTTCGCTTTCCTCGACCCCGCGCCGGACGCTTGTGCCGCCGCGCTGGGCGAACACCTGCGGGCCGATTACGGCGATCAGGATCACCTGCGCCAACTGGCTGACGAAGTCGACCTGGTGACCTTCGAGTTCGAAAGCGTCCCGGCGGAGACCGTGGCGTTTCTCTCGCAATTCGTCCCGGTCTATCCGAGTGCCGAAGCCCTGCGCATCGCTCGCGACCGCTGGTTCGAGAAGAGCATGTTCAAGGACCTGGGCATTCCGACTCCGGCCTTCGCCGACATTCAATCGCAAGCCGACCTGGACGCCGCCGTGGCTTCGATCGGTCTGCCGGCCGTGCTGAAAACCCGCACCCTGGGGTACGACGGCAAGGGTCAGAAAGTCTTGCGCAAGCCAGAAGACGTGGTGGGTACGTTCGCCGAACTGGGCAGCGTGGCCTGCCTGCTGGAAGGCTTCGTGCCGTTCACCGGCGAAGTCTCGCTGATCGCCGTGCGTGCCCGTGATGGCGAAACCCGCTTCTACCCGCTGGTGCACAACACCCACGACAGCGGCATCCTCAAGCTGTCGGTGGCGAGCACCGATCACCCGCTACAGGCGTTGGCCGAAGACTACTCCAGCCGTGTGCTCAAGCAGCTGGATTACGTCGGCGTGATGGCGTTCGAGTTCTTTGAAGTCGACGGTGGCCTCAAGGCCAACGAGATCGCCCCGCGTGTGCACAACTCCGGGCACTGGACCACCGAAGGCGCCGAGTGCAGCCAGTTTGAAAACCACCTGCGTGCCGTGGCCGGTCTGCCGCTGGGTTCGACCGCCAAGGTCGGCGAGAGCGCGATGCTCAACTTCATCGGTGTGGTTCCTCCGGTCGAGAAGGTCATCGCTATCGAAGATTGCCATCTGCACCACTATGGCAAAGCCTTCAAGGCCGGGCGCAAGGTTGGTCACGCCAACCTGCGCTGCGCCGACATGGCCACGCTGCAGGCGCAGATCGTCAAGGTCGAAGCGCTGATCGCCGAGTAACGACAGTTTCATCTGGCAGCGGCGGAACCATTCAGGGCTCGCCGTTCTCTCATGGCAGGATGCCAAAGTCTGACTAGGCTTTGGCATATCTACCATTGAGTGTCAGAGGGAATGCCATGGGAATTATCGGAACCATCTTTATCGGCTTGATCGTCGGCCTGCTGGCACGCTTCCTCAAACCGGGCGATGACAGCATGGGCTGGATCATGACCATCCTGCTCGGTATCGGCGGTTCGCTGGCGGCCACTTACGGCGGCCAGGCCCTGGGTATCTATCAGGCAGGTCAAGGCGCAGGCTTCATCGGTGCGCTGGTCGGCGCGATCGTGCTGCTGGTGATCTACGGCCTGATCAAAAAGAACTGATCCAAGCGACCAAGTCCTCTCTGCCAACGCGACAGGGAGGGCTAGAATGCTCGGCGATTCGACGTCCTTCCTTATCCGAGCATCTTTTACCGAGCACCTCCATGCGCCGTCTTTTGTTGACTCTCCTTTTGCTGGGCAGCGGTCTGGCCCACGCCGGCGAACTGCCGGAAACCGACTGGCTGGAACTGATGCCCAAGTCGGACCAGAAAGCCCTCGAGGCCATGCCCGAAATCGACCACAATTCCCCGGAAGCCACCGGCACCTTCACCGAGAAGGGCGGCATGAAGCAGGCCAAGGGTTTGCCGGCGGTGATGTATTCGACCAAGACCGTGGCGTCGATGAACGACAAGCACATCCGCATCGGTGGCTACCCGGTGCCGCTGGAGTCCGATGCCAAGGGGCGCAGCACGCTGTTCTTCCTCGTGCCATACCCGGGCGCGTGCATCCACGTACCGCCACCGCCGCCGAATCAACTGGTGCTGGTGCGTTATCCCAAGGGCTTGAAGCTGGATGATATCTACACGCCGCTGTGGGTGACCGGCACGCTGAAGATCGAGAAGGTCAGCAATGACCTGGCCGACGCGGCGTATGCGCTGGATGCGGACAAGGTGCGGGTGGTGCAGGAGTCTGATCTCTAAAGCAAAAGATCGCAGCCTTCGGCAGCTTCTACATTGGAATGCGTTTCCCTGTAGGAGCTGCCGAAGGCTGCGATCTTTTGATCTTAAAGCGGTTTACTACCGACGCTGACACCCATCGTATGGCTCGCACCCGACGCCAGATTTACCACATCATTCATCACATTCGCCGTCTCGATGCACAGCATGCGCTGCCAGCCGTCGTTGTCCATGTCGGCCAACGCTGCCGCACGGTCTATCCACGGGTTCCAGATCACCGCGGTGCGTGAGCCAGTGGCGGTCAGTACGATGCGCCGCTCCCAGGCCGGGTCGACGATGCTCAGTTGCGGTGGCGCATCAAGATAGATGCGGTCGGTTTCGCCAGCGAAATGCAGGTCACCTTGCTGGTTGTGGGTTTTCCACTCATCCAGCGTCTCGATGTAATCCAGACCGTCCACACCGTCGACGTGCACGTTGCGCACATCGCTGACTGCGAAATAAGTGTGCAGCGCCTGGCTGATGCTGACGGCTTCGGCACCTCGGTTGTGGCTGGTCAGGCTGATGTGCAACTGATCATTCAGATGCAGGGTCAGGATCAGGTCAACCTGATGCGGCCAGCCCGGCAGGCCACCTTCGGGGTAGGGCAGCTTGAATTCGACCTTGACGCCGTCAGCCTCTGATTCGATGCCGCCCAGCTCCCAATCCATCGCTCGCACCAGACCGTGTGCGGGTGCCGGTTGCTCACCGGTGTACATGGCCTGCACGCTCTGCGGGTTGCGTTCGAACTTGCCGAACCATGGCCAGCATACCGGCACACCGGCGCGGATGCTCTTGCCGGTCTTGAACACAGCCTTGTCATTGAGCCAGATGATCGGCGGCTGGCCGTCGATCTGATAACTGAGGATGTGCGCGCCTTGCTGGGCCACCAGCACTTCGGCCTGACCGTGGCGGATGCGCCAGCAGTTCAGTTCATCCAGTTTCACGGCTTCAACGTTGGGCGTGTTCATGGGACAGCTCTCGATCAGACACTTGGGACGACTATCGACCGCAAAACCGCGGTGAGGTTTAACGTGCGCGCGGCGGCACCGAGCGGGTGCGACCGCTGCCGTCGATGGCGACGAAGACGAACACCGCCTCGGTCACTTTACGCCACTCGCTGGACAGCGGATCGTCACTCCACACTTCGACCATCATCTGGATCGAGCTACGGCCGATTTCCAGGGTCTGGGTATAAAAGGACAATTGCGCGCCGACCGCGACCGGCACCAGAAAGGCCATGCGGTCGATGGCCACGGTTGCCACACGGCCACCGGCAACGCGGCTGGCCATCGCGGTCCCCGCCAGGTCCATCTGCGCCACCAGCCAGCCGCCGAAAATATCGCCAAAGCCGTTGGTTTCGCGCGGGAGTGCGGTGATTTGCAAGGCCAGGTCGCCTTGCGGGATCGGATCTTCTTGTTCGAGCTCTATCATGCCGGGGGTGCCTCTGACCCGTGACTCTTCGTTGGTATTGCTGGTGGTAGCCGTCTTAAGGAAAAACGATTCAGCACCGAACATACTGCGTTCGTCACGTTTTCCATAGGCGCCTAAAGGGGAAACTCTGCGAAACCGGCTGATCCCGTTCAAAAACCGGGCCAACGACGTTTTCGCACAGCAACCCCCTACAAACCGGAGCAAGGTTGCGAGTATATCGGTCGGTAGACTCCGCGACGACCATCGGGTTCTGATTTTGACCGGCAAATACGCGCCTCTATGTGCTTTTTCGAACAATTTGCTATGGTGCCGAACCTGCCCAAGCCACAGCCAGCGTTGTTGTGGCGGTAGATCCGCCTATAAGAGAAGCCCTTGCCATGACCACAGCGCCTTCGAGCCTCGCGCAGCCCGAGCAACCTGCACGCCCCCTGACCCGCAATGATTACAAGACTCTGTCGCTATCGGCCCTGGGCGGTGCGCTGGAGTTTTACGATTTCATCATCTTCGTGTTCTTCGCCACCGTGGTCGGCAAGCTGTTCTTCCCGGCCGACATGCCCGAGTGGCTGCGCCTGATGCAGACCTTCGGCATTTTCGCCGCCGGTTACCTCGCGCGGCCGCTGGGCGGCATCGTCATGGCGCACTTCGGCGACCTGTTGGGGCGCAAGAAAATGTTCACCCTGAGCATTTTCATGATGGCCGTGCCGACCCTGATCATGGGCCTGCTGCCAACCTACGCACAGATCGGCCTGTGGGCGCCGATTCTGTTGCTGCTGATGCGAGTGATCCAGGGCGCAGCGATTGGCGGTGAGGTGCCGGGGGCGTGGGTCTTCGTTTCCGAACACGTACCGCAAAAGCACATCGGCTACGCCTGCGGCACTCTGACCAGCGGCCTGACTGCCGGCATTTTGCTCGGCTCGCTGGTCGCCACGGCAATCAACAGCATCTACACGCCAGTGGAGGTGTCCGACTACGCCTGGCGGATCCCATTCCTGCTCGGCGGCGTCTTCGGCCTGTTCTCTGTGTACCTGCGCCGCTGGCTGCACGAAACTCCGGTGTTCGCCGAGCTGCAACTGCGCAAGGCGCTGGCCGAGGAAGTGCCGTTGCGTGCGGTGCTGCGTGACCATCGTGGGGCGATTGCGATCTCGATGCTGCTGACCTGGCTGCTGTCGGCCGGTATCGTCGTGGTGATTCTGATGACCCCGACCGTGCTGCAGACGGTCTATCACTTCTCGCCGACAGTAGCGCTGCAATCGAACAGCCTGGCCATCGTGTTTCTGAGCTTTGGCTGCATCATCTCCGGCGCCCTGGCCGACCGTTTCGGCGCCGGCCGTGTGTTTGTCTTCGGTTGCCTGGGCTTGCTGATCAGCTCTTGGACCTTCTATCACAGCCTCGCCGATCACCCGAACTGGTTGTTCCCGCTGTATGCGCTGACCGGCTTGCTGGTCGGCACTATCGGTGCGGTGCCTTATGTGATGGTCAAGGCGTTCCCGCCGGTGGTGCGCTTCAGCGGGCTGTCCTTCTCTTACAACGTCGCCTACGCCATCTTCGGTGGCCTGACGCCGATGGTGGTCAGCCTGTTGCTTAAAGAGAGTGCGATGGGCCCGGCCTACTATGTGGCGGTCCTCTGCACGATGGGGATTCTGGTGGGGGCGTGGCTCTGGAAGAAGGGGCGCTGATCCAAAGATTCAGCTATTTAGGGCTCTCGCCAGCGTGAGAGCCTTGTTTCACACTCGCTAGCCGGGAGTCGAGCTCCATGCTCAAGCATGTGGGCCAAGGCTTCTGCTGCATGCAGTCTTTCGATGACGTGATGTTCAACCATCAAATCCAGTAACCAAAGAGCTCCGTGTACTTGGAGTCCGTCTCGCTGTGCCTGGCGCCTCAATTTGCCATCTCCGGTGAGTAAAGGGCGACGTGTTTGCTGTGCCAGCAGGTAACAAGACACATCGGCCAGCGAACTGTTGTTGTGTTCGATTCGTAAACCATATAACCGCATGACACTGGCGTCATCGAGTGATTCGACTATCAGACCTTGATCAAGCAATTCGTCATGTGGGAAGTCTTCAAGTTCATGCATTACGAAGTCAGTACAACACAATGTGAAAGGCAATCTAAACATCTGCTCCAGTAATCCGGCATTTCTGAAATCGATCCAGATATTCGTATCACTGATGTAGATAAGGCTCATGCACTCTCCAATGAGCCCAGGAAACTTGGGTCCAGGGCTTTTACTGGCTTGCGCAAGAGTTCGGCAGCCCGGGATTTGGTAATCAGCCCTTCTGCCAGTGCCCAAAATGCTAACGACTCAAACCTTTGCGGCGGTTTGCACGGCATCGGCTCAGGTTCCGACTTTCGCCAGCCTTTGGCACTGAATTGAATAGTGAGGGATTTATAACCACCTTCGCTGAGTAGCTTCAGATCCTTCAGTCGTCTCAGGGCGGCATGCATCGATATTCCGTATTGCCGCTTTGCAATCAGTAGTTCTTGTGGATAAACCCTGGTGCGAGGATGGTTGCCGAAATCGCCAGTAACGCTTTTGGCTGGATACAGAAACGCCCCTGCGAAACGATGGCAGCAATTTTCTTTATCCTTTTCAGACATCTCCTCTGGCAATGCCATCACCCAATGACCGAGCTCATGGGCGGCAGTAAACCTGATTCGTTCGCCTGGGCGATCAGCATTCAACGCAATTAGGACATGCTTCCCGTCGCCAGTTGTAGCACAGGCACCATCGAAATCGTCTGGGCCATTGAGCATTGCAATCTTGATGCTGTGCTCTTCCAGCTGTTCGGTGAGGTTGGCAATGGGGTCAGTGCCAATTCCCCAGAATTGGCGAAGCTCCTCAGCCGCTAGCTCGGCTTCATCAATAGAGGAGACTGCAATCATTTGTGCGGGAGTGACAGGGGTGTTGATGTCTGCGGGATCGAAACATTCCTCTAGGGCGATGTATCGCTCGAGGTGCTCTCGAATTTTTTCTTCTACTTGGGCCTGGCGATACTTGGGCATCTTGGCCAGCTTACGAAATTCCAGAGGTGCCAAAGGTATCGCTTCTGAGCGGAAAAAGTACTCAGGATTGACCTGCAGTGCTTTAGCTAGTTGCAGCAGGCGAGTGGAGTTCGGGGTGCTCAACCCCTTCTCATATTTGCTCAAAGCTTGTTTGGTTATGTCGCCGAGCTGGATGGCCAGAGCATCAAGGGTTAGCCCTCGTTGCAGGCGTGCGCGACGAATTCGGTCGTTTATCATGGTGCCCTCTCGTGGTTGACAAGACTATCTTTTGGTATTGATTTGTCAACCTTGGAAAAGTTTCATTTTTTTGTGCCGCGCCCATGCTGGCCTTTCATCCAATTGTCATATTTCAGCCATAGAGTGTTCACACGGCCTGCTGATACTTGGCCCCGACTTAACACACCCTATCTGCTAGGAGTAAGGCATGAAACTGAAGCGTTTGATGGCGGCAATGACTTTTGTCGCTGCTGGCGTTGCGACTGCCAACGCGTTCGCCGCTGTTGACCCTGCTATCCCGAGCTACACCAAGACCACTGGTGTGTCGGGCAACCTGTCCAGCGTCGGTTCCGATACCCTGGCCAACCTCATGACCCTGTGGGCTGAGAACTACAAGAAAGAATATCCGAACGTAAACATCCAGATTCAGGCTGCTGGCTCCGCCACCGCGCCACCTGCGCTGACCGAAGGCACCTCCAACCTGGGCCCGATGAGCCGCAAGATGAAGGACACCGAACTGGCGGCCTTCGAACAGAAATACGGCTACAAGCCAACCGCTATTCCGGTGGCCGTGGACGCCCTGGCGGTGTTCGTGCACAAGGACAACCCGATCCAGCACCTGACCATGGAGCAGGTTGACGCGATCTTCTCGTCCACCCGTCTGTGCGGCGCCAAAGCCGACGTGAAAACCTGGGGCGACCTGGGCGTGACCGGCGACCTGGCCAACAAGCCAGTGCAACTGTTCGGTCGTAACTCGGTATCCGGCACCTACGGTTACTTCAAGGAAGAAGCCCTGTGCAAAGGCGACTACAAGCCTAACGTCAACGAACAACCAGGTTCGGCGTCGGTTGTGCAGTCGATCAGCTCCTCGCTGAACGGCATCGGCTACTCGGGCATCGGCTACAAGACTGCCAGCGTGAAGACTGTTGCTCTGTCGAAGAAAGGCAGCACTGACTTCATCGAAGACACCGAAGAAAACGCCCTGAACGGCAAGTACCCTCTGTCGCGCTTCCTCTACGTTTACGTGAACAAGGCTCCGAACAAGCCTCTGGCCCCGCTGGAAGCCGAGTTCGTGAAACTGGTTCTGTCCAAACAGGGCCAGGAAGTGGTGGTGAAAGACGGCTACATCCCACTGCCAGCCAAGGTTGCTGCAAAAGCACTGGCTGACCTGGGTCTGCAGGAAGGCGGCGCTGAAGTCGCAAAAAAGTAACAAACTGAGTCAGGGGTAAACCCCGCCTGACTCATGTGGGAGCGAGCCTGCTCGCGAAGGGGCCTTCAGAACCGGCACTTTCGCGAGCAAGTTCGCCCCACACTCCCCGAATTCTTTTATCCACTGCCAGTGCCCTGCTGGCGGCGGATTTGCTGCGTCACTGCATTGTCATCTTTCTGTCATACAGGATCGCTAGGGTGTGCGCATGAATGATCTGGCCAATTCCAAAATGACTACGAACCCTCCCAAGCGCATTGACTTCAATACGCCTGAGTTGCAACGCAAGCGCCGCATTCGCGCGCTCAAGGATCGCTTCACCCGCTGGTACGTCCTCGTTGGCGGGCTGGCGGTGCTGGCAGCCATCACCCTGATCTTCTTCTTCCTCGCCTACGTCGTTGCCCCGTTGTTCCAGGGTGCCAGCCTGACCGCGAAAGATGCCATTACCCCGGCCTGGATGCAGGACGCCGGCAAGCCGCTGATGATTTCGCTCGAAGAGCAGAATCAGGTGGCGATGCGCGTTTCCGACAAGGGCCAGGCACTGTTCTTCGACATCGACAGTGGCGCTGAATTGAAACGCGTCGATCTGCCGGTTCCTGCTGGCGCGACCGTCACTTCCATTGGCGAAGATCAGCCAGGTCATCCGCTGGTAGCGGTGGGCCTGTCCAATGGCCAGGCGCTGGTGTTCCGTCACACCTATAAAGTCAGCTATCCCGATGGCAAGAAAACCATCACCCCGGCCATCGAATACCCGTACGGCGAAGCGCCGATCGCGGTGAACGAGAGCGGCGGGGCGCTGGAACATGTGAGCCTCAACGCTACCGATTCGACGCTGATGCTGGTGGGTTCGACCGGTGCGCAACTCAATGTGCTGTCGCTGACCAGCGAAGAAAACATGATGACCGGCGAAGTCACCAACGAGCAGAAGCGTATCGAACTGCCGCAGATGACCGAGCCGGTGAAAAACATCTTCGTCGACCCGCGCCAACAATGGCTGTACGTGGTCAACGGGCGCGCCCAGGCCGACGTGTTCAGCCTGCGCGACAAGAGCCTCAACGGTCGCTACAAACTGCTGGAAAACGCTGACGCAGAGGTCACCGCGAGCACGCAACTGGTGGGTGGCATCTCGCTGATCATCGGTGACTCCAAGGGTGGCCTGGCCCAGTGGTTCATGGCCCGTGATACCGATGGCGAACTGCGCCTGAAGCAGATCCGTACCTTCCAGATGGGCACCACGCCGATCGTTGAAATCACTGCCGAAGAGCGTCGCAAGGGCTTCGTGGCCCTCGATGCCAGCGGCAAGCTCGGTGTGTTCCACAGCACCGCGCACCGCACGTTGCTGGTCGAGCCGGTGGCCGAAGGTCAGGGCCTGTTCGGCCTGTCGCCGCGCGCCAACCGGGTGATCGTCGAGGCGGGCGGCAAGCTGCAACCGCTGCTGCTCGACAACCCGCACCCGGAAGTGTCGTGGAGCGCGTTGTGGAGCAAGGTCTGGTACGAGAACTACGACGAGCCTAAATACGTCTGGCAATCGACGGCGGCTAACACCGATTTCGAACCGAAACTGAGCCTCTCGCCACTGACCTTCGGTACCCTGAAAGCCGCGTTCTACGCGATGCTGCTGGCGGCACCGCTGGCGGTTGCTGCTGCGATCTACACTGCGTATTTCATGGCCCCGGGCATGCGCCGCAAGGTCAAGCCGGTGATCGAGCTGATGGAAGCGATGCCGACGGTGATCCTCGGGTTCTTCGCCGGTCTGTTCCTCGCCCCGTATGTGGAAGGGCATCTGCCGGGCATCTTCAGCCTGCTGATGCTGTTGCCGATCGGCATTCTGGTGGCCGGTTTCACCTTCAGTCGCCTGCCTGAATCGATCCGCCTGAAAGTCCCGGATGGCTGGGAGAGTGCACTGCTGATTCCGGTGATTCTGTTTGTCGGTTGGTTGTCGCTGTACATGAGCCCGTACATGGAGAACTGGTTCTTTGGCGGTGACATGCGCATGTGGATCTCCCACGACCTGGGCATCACCTACGACCAGCGCAACGCTCTGGTGGTCGGTCTGGCGATGGGTTTTGCGGTGATCCCGAACATCTACTCGATTGCCGAAGACGCCGTGTTCAGCGTGCCGCGTGGCCTGACCCTCGGTTCCCTGGCGCTCGGTGCCACGCCGTGGCAGACCATGACCCGCGTGGTGATCCTCACCGCCAGCCCGGGCATTTTCTCGGCGCTGATGATCGGCATGGGCCGTGCGGTCGGCGAAACCATGATCGTGCTGATGGCCACGGGTAACACCCCGGTCATGGAAATGAACCTGTTCGAAGGCCTGCGCACCCTGGCCGCCAACGTCGCGGTGGAAATGCCTGAGTCGGAAGTCGGCGGCAGCCACTACCGCGTGCTGTTCCTTTCGGCGCTGGTGTTGCTGTTGTTCACCTTCGTCATGAACACCCTCGCGGAACTGATTCGTCAGCGTCTGCGCAAGAAATACTCGTCGCTTTAAGAAAGGTAGAAGTCTGTGAAACAGAACTCCCTGAAAGGATGGTTCAAGAGCGGCGCCCCCGGCGTCTGGATCAGCGGTGGCGCGGTGTCCATCGCGGTCATCATGACCATTGGCCTGCTGGCAGTGATTGCCGTGCGCGGTCTGGGTCACTTCTGGCCGGCAGACCTGGTGCATGCCAGCTACGACGTGCCGGGCCAGGCCAATCACTTGGTGATCGGCGAAATCGTACAGAAGGAAGAAGTGCCGCGAGCGCGTCTGAAGAGCGCCGGTTTGCCGGTGCCTGATCAGGGCCCGGAATTCATGACCCGCGAGCTGATCAAGGTCGGCAACCGTGACCTGAACGGCAACGACTTCACCTGGGTGGTCGGCGAATGGCTGACCAAGCAGACCACGCCGCCGGAACTGATGGCGATCGAGCGTCGCGAGTGGGGCAACTTCTACGGCTACCTGGTCAACGTCAAGCAGGACGGCAAGGTTATCGCCGAGGGCGAAGCCGCATGGCCAGAGCTGCAAGCGCGGATCAACCGCGTGAACGGCCTCGCCGCGCAGCTCAAATCGCTGGAAAAGACTGACATCGGTGCGATCAACGCAGGGCTGGAACGCATCCGTCTGCACGGGCGCAAACTGGAACTGGACGGCAAGCTCGACGCCACCGCGCAAGCGGACATGGACGCAGAGCGTGCCGAGCTGAACGCGCGTTATCAGGACGTCGAAGCACGCCTGAGCGATCTGCATGCGCAGTTCAACCGCGACGCGTTGACCGCCCGCGATGCCAACGGCAAAGAGATCGAAATCAGCCTGGGCAAAGTGGTTCATGCTTATCAGCCGAACGCCATGGGCACGATGACCAAGATCGGTTTCTACTTCGGCAAGGTCTGGGAGTTCCTCTCGGATGACCCGCGGGAAGCGAACACTGAAGGCGGGATCTTCCCGGCGATTTTCGGCACCGTGATGATGACCCTGATCATGGCAATGATCGTCACCCCGTTCGGCGTGCTGGCGGCGGTGTACCTGCGTGAATACGCCAAGCAGAACACCCTGACCCGAGTGATCCGCATCGCGGTGAACAACCTCGCTGGTGTGCCGGCGATCGTCTACGGCGTGTTCGGCCTGGGCTTCTTCGTCTACGTGCTGGGTGGATCGGTCGACCGTCTGTTCTTCCCTGAAGCGCTGCCGGCGCCGACGTTCGGCACACCGGGTCTGCTCTGGGCTTCGTTGACCCTGGCGCTGCTGGCGGTGCCGGTGGTGATCGTGGCGACCGAGGAAGGTCTGGCGCGTATCCCGCGCACCGTCCGTGAAGGCTCGCTGGCACTGGGCGCGACCAAGGCCGAGACGCTGTGGAAGATCGTCCTGCCAATGGCCAGCCCGGCCATGATGACCGGCATGATCCTCGCCGTGGCTCGCGCCGCCGGTGAAGTGGCGCCGCTGATGCTGGTGGGTGTAGTGAAACTGGCACCGTCGCTGCCGGTCGACGGCAATTACCCGTACCTGCACCTGGACCAGAAGATCATGCACCTGGGCTTCCACATCTATGACGTCGGCTTCCAGAGCCCGAACGTCGAAGCGGCACGGCCGCTGGTGTACGCCACGGCGTTGCTGCTGGTGCTGGTGATCGCCACGTTGAACCTGTCGGCGGTGTGGATTCGTAACCACCTGCGCGAAAAATACAAAGCGCTGGATAGTTGACACAAACCCTGTGGGAGCTGGCTTGCCAGCGATGCAGACGACTCGGTCTGCCAGTAACACCGCGGTGATGCCATCGCTGGCAAGCCAGCTCCCACAGGAATCGCGACAGACACAGAATTTGAGTAACCCGCTGGCGTTGTCCGGCGGTACAACGAACCGAATTTGTTAGCACAGGGAGCCTCCCATGCAGCACGAAACACATACCCACGGCATCAACATGTCGGCCCTGGGTCGCGACAAGCAGAGCCTGAGCCTCGAGCAGGAAACGGTAGCCATCGAAGTCCCGGGTCTGAGCCTGTTCTACGGTGAGAAGCAGGCGCTGTTCGACGTCAGCATGAACATCCCGAAACAGCGCGTGACCGCGTTCATCGGCCCGTCCGGCTGCGGCAAGTCCACGCTGCTGCGCACCTTCAACCGCATGAACGACCTGGTGGACGGCTGCCGTGTCGAAGGTGCGATCAACCTGTACGGCAACAACATCTATCGCAAGGGTGAAGACGTCGCCGAATTGCGTCGCCGCGTCGGCATGGTGTTCCAGAAGCCCAACCCGTTCCCCAAGACCATCTACGAAAACGTGGTCTACGGCCTGCGTATCCAGGGCATCAACAAGAAGCGCATCCTCGACGAAGCCGTCGAGTGGGCGTTGAAAGGCGCGGCCCTGTGGGATGAGGTCAAAGACCGTCTGCATGACTCGGCACTCGGCCTGTCCGGTGGTCAGCAGCAGCGTCTGGTGATAGCCCGCACCATCGCCGTTGAACCGGAAGTGTTGCTGCTCGACGAACCGTGCTCGGCCCTCGACCCGATCTCGACCCTGAAAGTCGAAGAGCTGATCTACGAGCTGAAGTCCAAGTTCACCATCGTCATCGTGACCCACAACATGCAGCAGGCCGCGCGTGTTTCCGACTACACGGCGTTCATGTACATGGGCAAACTGGTGGAATTCGGCGACACCGACACCCTGTTCACCAATCCGGCGAAGAAGCAGACCGAAGACTACATCACCGGTCGTTACGGCTAGCAGATGGCGGTTGCTCACAGAAATTGACGCTGCGGCCCGCCGCACCTTACCGGACGCTCCAAGGACGCCAACATGATTAGTAAAGAAGGCCTTACCCACCACATCTCCGCGCAGTTCAACGCTGAACTGGAAGAAGTGCGCAGCCACCTGCTGGCCATGGGCGGGCTGGTCGAGAAGCAGGTCAACGACGCGGTCACCGCACTGATCGAGGCCGACTCCGGCCTGGCTCAGCAGGTGCGCGAGATCGACGACCAGATCAATCAGATGGAACGCAACATCGACGAAGAATGCCTGCGCATTCTCGCCCGTCGGCAGCCGGCGGCGTCCGACCTGCGTCTGATCATCAGCATCTCCAAGTCGGTGATCGATCTGGAGCGCATCGGCGACGAAGCGACCAAGATTGCCCGCCGTGCCATTCAGCTGTGCGAAGAAGGCGAAGCGCCGCGCGGTTATGTCGAAGTGCGCCATATCGGCGATCAAGTGCGCAACATGGTGCGCGATGCGCTGGACGCCTTTGCCCGCTTCGACGCCGATCTGGCCCTGTCGGTGGCGCAATACGACAAGGTCATCGACCGCGAATACAAGACCGCGCTGCGTGAGCTGGCCACCTACATGATGGAAGACCCGCGCTCTATTTCGCGGGTTTTGAGCATCATCTGGGTGCTGCGTTCGCTGGAGCGTATCGGCGACCACGCGCGCAACATCTCGGAGTTGGTGATCTACCTGGTACGCGGCACCGATGTGCGGCACCTGGGCCTCAAACGCATGAAAGAAGAAGTTCAAGGCACAAGCGGCGAAACCGCTAATGTTCCGGGCGATGCTGACGATAAGTAAGATTGCCTGAGAAAAGCGCCCGGCCCTTTGGCCGGGCGTTTTTGTTTAGGGCGATTGAGCAGAGAATCGAATTAAAAAGCAGCACCCGCGAACGAAAAGTCCCGGCGTGACTGAAGATTGTTGGCAATGTGCCATCAGCAAAGCGGTATGCTTGCCGGGATTTTTATAGGGGTGTTGGATGAGCAAGATCAGTGTGTTGGTCGTGGACGACGCTTCGTTCATTCGCGACCTGGTGAAAAAGTGCCTGCGTAATTACTTCCCGGGGATCCGCACCGAGGATGCCATCAACGGCAAAAAGGCTCAGGCCATGTTGGCCGGCGATTTTCAAGGTAGTTGTCGCGTGAGCGTGTCACGCTGCCTTTGATGTTTGCTGCAGTACCGCTTCCCGCTCCGGGTTCAGGCACACGATTGGTGCCAGCACCCAGTTCCTGATGTTGCCGCT